>Ga0315312_1000009_pt1 | contig 555524 bp, 586 predicted proteins | sample TDP7_MG_FD_203629 | JGI IMG/M metagenome (GOLD analysis project Ga0315312, IMG submission 203629) | Freshwater sediment microbial communities from Lake Towuti, South Sulawesi, Indonesia - TDP7 | ecosystem: Environmental > Aquatic > Freshwater > Lake > Sediment | place: Indonesia: South... | reverse complement strand
GGAGAGCGCCATGCGCGCTATTACAAGAGGATTCACACTCTCCGCAGCTATTTCAATCATCGGTTTCTTCTCCTTAGCCTACTTCTACATGAACGACATAGGAGCATCTTTCGAACTATTAGGGATGCAAATTCCGAAAGTCTTCTTAGCCACTCTCGCAGGAATTGTCTTAGCCATCTCTGTTAACGTATTGACAGAGTATTTCACATCAAAACGCAAATCACCAGTCAAGGAAATTGTTAAATCAGCACAAACCGGGCCAGCTACCACCATCCTCTCCGGCTTATCAATCGGGTATGAAAGCACGGTATGGGCAATACTCGTGATAGCCGGCGCAATATTTGCTTCCATAGCAATATTCGGTAGTAATACTCTCTACGCTTCTTACGGTGTTGCCCTGTGCGGTGTGGGTATGCTGACCCTAACCGGAAACAACATCTCGATGGACGCATTCGGCCCTATATCCGATAATGCTAACGGCATCGGAGAAATGGCTGGACTGGAAGGAGAAGCAAGAGACGTTTTGGCAGATCTGGATTCTGTGGGCAATACAACCAAAGCGATAACCAAAGGCATAGCCATCGGATCTGCCGTAATTGCCGCGGTTTCTCTATTCGGTTCCTACGTAGAATCCACAAAACTTCCAGCAATCGCGGTATCCAACCCGTATGTTTTCATCGGTTTGCTTGTAGGCGGAGCCGTACCCTTTCTGTTCAGTTCGATAACAATCAGCGCAGTCGAGAGGGCTGCTTCCTTGATTGTTAATGAAGTGAGAAGACAATTCAACTCCATCCCAGGTTTGATGGAAGGCAAGACTGAACCAGATTATGCCGCGTGTGTCAGCATATGCACGAAAGCTGCACAGAGAGAACTGTTGGTCTTGGGAGTGTTAGCTATTCTAACCCCAATAATAGTCGGTTTCCTCCTGCACGAAGAAGCATTAGGCGGGTTCTTGGCCGGCATCATTCTAACAGGACAACTATTAGCTGTTCTCATGGCCACAGCTGGAGCTGCCTGGGATAACGCTAAGAAAGCAATAGAAGGTGGGCTGCTAGGCGGCAAAGGTTCTGATGCACACAAGGCTTCCGTCATTGGCGACACGGTCGGGGACCCACTAAAAGATACCGCTGGCCCAGGACTAAATCCGATGATCAAAGTCATCAACTTGGTTTCTCTGATAATCGCTCCAATAGTAGTTGCAAACAAAGTTTTGACTCTTCCAGTTGTCCTTGCTGTTGTTGCCATGGTTGCGGCTATAGCTGCGGCTCTTTGGCTTAGCAAAAAGGGGTTCGTATCAACGAGTGAGCAAGACGCCTAGAACAGAAGCTGTCGAAAGAAGAAGAGCCCCCTGAAAACAAAACACCGTCGAACGATTGCTTCACGTGCCAGTCGAGTTTCTGAACACTCTCCCTCTATGTTCGGCGGTCCGTTCGTGGTCTATGCGCTGGTCCCGTAGCCTCAGCAGATAGGTATATATAAAAACCCCTGTGGATTGTTAGGAGCTAAAGCGGGGATTGGACGATTGTTCAAGGTCATCACCGCGGAGGACACCATAAGGATACCTCCGGAGAAGTTCGGCAACCCGCTCGACCAAGTGGCTCTAGATCAGATGAAGGCAAAGTACGAGGGGATTGTCGCGGAGGACCTCGGCTACGTCGTAGCCGTGATCAAAATCGATGTAGACCCCGTCGGGAAGATAATACCAGGGGACGGCTCGACATACCACAGGGTCATATTCACGCTCCTCACTTACCACCCCGAGATACAGGAGATCGTCGAGGGAGAGGTCGTTGAGATCGAGGACTTTGGGGCGTTCGTCCGAGTGGGTCCGATCGATGCCCTCCTCCACGTTTCCCAGATCATCGACGACTTCGTCTCCTACGACGAGAGGCAAGCCACCCTGCTTGCGAAGGAGAGCCGGAGAGCCCTGAAGCAGGGGGACAGAGTGAGAGCCCGCATCACCGCTGTCTCATTCGCCCACGGCGGAATGTCCGGGAAGATTGGGATCACGATGAGACAGCCTTTCCTAGGGAAGCTGGAGTGGATCGAGGAAGACTTGAAGAGGGCTAGAGAAGGCGTGCAGCCGAGGCGACCCCCCAAGCAGAGCGGAAAGGAGGAGAGGACGCGATGAGCGAGAAGGCGTGCAGAAGCTGCCACAGGCTTACCACCACAAACCTCTGCCCCATCTGCAAGTCCACAAACGTATCCGAGGACTGGACAGGTGTCGTCGTGATATTCGACCCAGAGCACTCGGAGATTGCCCAGACTCTCAAAGCCAAGGAGCCGGGAAGGTACGCCCTCAGAGTCCGGTGAAGGAACGGCCTTCAGGAGCCGCAGACTGCCGGAGGAGCAGAGGCTGCGGCTTAAGGAGCCTCTAGGCAGGCTTTTCAGAGGCGATCCTGAACGGACGATGAAGGAACTAGCGAGGCACCTCGGGAAGTGCGATCCGAAAAGGGTGATCGCTGTGGGTGACGCGACTGTTGCGAACATGATCCGCTACGACCTAAAGGTCGACGTGTTCATCGTTGACAACAGGGTCATGAGGAAGCCCTCTGAGCCGGTAAAGGTTGTGACGGATGAGGTGTTGAGAATTCGAAACCCAGCCGCGACCATAACGGCTGAGGCGTGGAACGCCATATCGCGTGCGGTCCGAGGTGAAAAGACCGTCAAGGTTGAGGTGGAGGGGGAGGAGGACCTGCTCGCTCTCCCCGCGATCATCTGCGCACCCCAGGGGTCGGTAGTTGTGTATGGTCAACCCGGAGAGGGAGTGGTCGCAGTCAGAGTGACAAGGAACAAGAAGGCAGAAGCCCGCCGATTGGTCGACGACATGCCCCATGAGGAGGACTAGGAATTGGGAAAGATTAAAGTGAGAGTGTTTTTACAGACTGATGGAACCTTCGAGGCTGAATGAATGTCCGAGATCAAGGTCGTAGGAGAGAAATACAATGAGCTCCTGAGAAGGAAGGAGATCTCGCTTCTCATCGATCACGACGGATCCGCGACTCCAAAACGGTTTGATATAAGGAAGGGACTAGCAGGCAAGTACGGAGTCGCGTTGGACTTGTGCTTCGTCACCAAGCTCGAAACCCTCACCGGCACCCGCAGGGCCTTCGGAATGGCGGAGATATACGACGATCCCTCTAGGGCCAAGCTCGTCGTTCCCAAGCACATCCGCGCGCGAAACCTGCCCCCTGAAGAGGCGGCCAAGCTCAAGGAGCAGAGGACTACCGCAGAGCCGAAGAAGAAGGCAAAGGCTCAGGTACCTGGCAAAGCCCAGACCCCCCCAAAGGCTCCTTCAAAGAAGGCGTAGGGTGGAAGCATGAGTTCCAAGAAGCCCCCCAAGAAGGTTCACTCCTACTACGAATTGAAGGAGGGCGCCTTGCGCAGGAAACTGAAGAAGTGCCCAAGATGCGGCGCCTTCATGGGGTTGCACAAGAAGCCCGTTGAAAGATGGACTTGCGGTGCTTGCTCTTACACTGAGTACGTCATCGCCGAGGCAAAAAGGTAGGAAGATCACCCTAGAAGCTCAAGCGGCTACCTTCCGCTTGGGCTCAGCCTTCTTCCGCTCCCGAAGGGCGCTCATGTTAACCTGCACGATCTCCTCGGTGATCGTGTTACCGCGTACGTTTTTCCTCTTCCTTTCGCCCTTGCGCCTTGGGTGAAAGCCGGTTCCTCCGCTCAGGATGACTGAGAGCCTGACGCCTCCGTGAACGTCTTCTCTCATGGGCGTCCCGTCTTTGTCAACTCCTCCGGTTATCGACAGTTTGGAGCCGGAGATACCCGCGATAGATCCGTCGACTTCGTCCCCGATCCTGCGTCCTACGAGTGGTTGAGCCTTGGGACCCTCCAACTCGACCACCTGCGACTTGCCCGTTGTCGGGTCGGAGATGATAAGCTTGAACTTAGCCATGTTACAAGACTCTCTCCATCTAACCCTGTGGCGTAAAGACGGAGTCACTATTGACCAAGGAACGTGTTAATAAGGTTTCCACAGCGATCCGCATTTCCTATGTCTCTTACCACTCGTCCTTGTGGTCTCGCAGATAGTTGACCAGACCCCCAGCCTTCAGAATTTCAGCCATGAACTTAGGAACTTCTCTGACGGGTAGTGCTACGCCTTTCGTTATGTTGACCACCTTAAATGTGTCGAGGTCGACCTCGATGTCATCACCATCTCGCACTAGACTGGAAACATTCTCCGCCTCTAGGACAATCATGCCCTGATTTACGGCATTTCTGTAGAAGATCCTAGCGTAGGATTCGGCTATTATGGCTTTGATCCCGGCTTTTCTTAGGGCTATCGGGGCATGCTCGCGCGAGCTCCCGCACCCAAAGTTCCTTCCCGCAACGATGATCTTGTTCGTCTCAAACTTCTTCCTAAACTCTGGTTTCATATCCTCGAATGCGTGGCTAGCCAGCTCGCTCTCATCCATTATCATGAGGTACCGGGCGGGGAGTATCATGTCCGTGTCCACATCATCCCCCATACTCAAAGCCTTGCTGACGATCTTGGTCATGCGAACACCCTGGGATCCGTGATCTTTCCGTTCAGTGCTGACGCAGCCACGGTAGCAGGCGACGCCAAATAAACCTTGGAGTCTTTATGCCCCATCCTACTCAGAAAGTTCCTATTGCTAGAGGATATACAGACCTCTCCGGGAGCCAGGATCCCGTTGGACATTCCAGGGCACGCAGCGCACGAGGGACCGCAGATAATGGCACCCGCCTCAGTGAGCTTGCCCAGAAGACCCTCGCCCAAAGCCTGGCTGTAGACCTCCATAGAGGCTGGAGCCACGATAAGTCGCACCCTCTCGTGAACCTTCCTCCCATCTACTATCTTGGCGGTCATCCGGAGATCCTCGATCCTGCCGTTCGTGCACGACCCTACGAAGGCTTGATCCACCTCCGTCCCCTCAACCTCGCTCACGCTCTTGACGTTGTCAACCCTGAAAGGCGCGGCTACTTTGGGCTCTATCTTTGAAGCATCGAGAGTCCACTTCTTCTCGAAGTAGGCGTCTTTGTCGCTCTTTACTAGAGGAGCCTGAATGTTGAACCTCGTCTCTAGGTAGTCAGACACTTTGCGATCAGGCTCCACGATTCCCGTTTTTGCGCTCGCCTCGATGGACATGTTCGCTACAGTCATCCTCTCGCCTATACTCATCCTCTCGAAAGCAGGCCCCGCAAACTCCAAAGCTTTGTAGACAGCCCCGTCAGCGCCCACCTGACCGATTATGTGAAGAATCAGATCCTTGGACATCACCGGGCTCCTCAACGCTCCCTCCACCTCGAATCGGAAGGTACCAGGAACCCTGAACCACAATCGGCCGGTCCCAAGCACAGCAGCCGCATCGGACTGACCTACACCTACGCAGAAAGCCCCCAGTGCTCCTGAGGTGCACGTGTGGCTGTCTGCGCCCACAAGCACCATGCCAGGCCAAACGAGCCCCTTCTCCTGCATGATCTGGTGGCAGATCCCTCCTCTTCCAACATCGTAGAAGTGCTTGATTCCCTGTTTTCTTACGAAATCCCGTGTTGCTTTGTTCATGGTCGCGGACTTGATGTCACACGCTGGAACGACATGATCAAGCCCAACCACGACTCTGTCCACGTCCCAGACCTTCTCGAAGCCCATCTGCTCAAAGGCCTCGAAGGCGGGCGGCGCAGTGACATCGTTTACCATGAGTATATCCACATTCGCCTTAACCACTTCACCGGGAGAGACGGTCTTCTTCCCGGACGCCCTAGCAAGAATCTTCTCGGAGATCGTCTGTCCCATTCAGCAGACCTCTCTAGCCCCTACGCTAGACGAAGTGATGGCAAGCATCTATTTCACCCACTCTTTTAGCCTTGTTGCTACATGCCCCAAGAGGGGTTTTCCCGGCGCATGACCTCGACAACCTCTTCGGCTGTCTTCAGCTCACCCTCGGACAGGTCCCCCTGAAACTTTGACATGAGCAACTTGAAGTCTCGCTCGGGTATCTTGACGTAGAGCGTATCGTTCTCGTGCACATGCCTTCCGAAGATGGGCTCCCTGACCGAGATCGCCACCTTCATCCCAGCTGAGGCTTCAGGGATAGCCTGACCTTTGTCCTGGACCTGCATGACCTCCCCGAGGTCCGTCCCGTCCGATCGCATCAGGATCTCCCCAGGCCTGATGAAGCCAGCGAGAATCTCAACGCCGAAGATCGCCGGTTTGCTCATCCTGAAGACGAGACCTGGTATGACTCGGATCTTGCCTAGTCTCGTCAGTTCGCTCAGCCTCGCCGTCGTGATCCTTTCCTTCTCCTTCCTCATCCACTGGTCGTAGTCTTCTATCAGCTGGTATATGATCTGGTTCTCGAAGATCCTCACGCCCCGAGATCTCGCCTCCTCCGCTGCGTCGGGGAGCGTTCTGACCCCGAACGCCAAGATCGCCCCGAGGAGCGGCTCCTTAGCCATAACAACCGACGCCTCAACCACGTCTCTCTTCGAGACATCGCCTATGTCGGCGAGCCTGATCGGGAATCCGTGACCTTCCAGCTCGGTCACAATGGCTTCCAGGGAGCCGAGGGTATCGGTCTTCAGGATAAGGCCCATCTTGTCGGTCTGTATCCGGATCTTCTCTATCTCCTCGGAGACGACTTTTATGAGCTCCTCACCGGTCTGATCCGGGGAGGTCGCGTAGATCGGGGAGCCCGCCATCGCGTCGTCGAGACGCGGGGCGCCGATCTTAACTCCAGCGGCTGCCGCGACCTCCTTCACCGGCGTGAACTTGTCCCTGGGGTCTCTTATCTCGTCCATGGGTTTGGGCAGAAGTATCGCCCGAACCCTGGTGGCGATAGGCTCCTGCTTGCCCCCGACAATGATCTCGTCTCCTTCTCGGAGGACCCCGTCGTATATGAGCGCGTTTACGGTCACACCCAGTCCTGGCTCCTCCTTGACCTCTAGAACGGTTCCCTTGGCCGGTCCGCTAGAAACAGTCAGACGCTTTTCCATGTACTGCTGGGTCAAACCGACGAGAACAGCGAGGAGCTCAGGGATCCCTTCCCCGGTCTTGGCGCTGAGGGGAACGATCGCTAAAGTTTGGGTGAAGTCCTTGACCCTGTCGAACCTGTCGGTAAGAAAGCCGAGTCTTGAGAAAGCACCCATAACGACGTAGAGGTGCTCCTCCAGGTCCCGCTGGACCGAGAGGCTCTGACCATTGTAGGACTCCAAGAAAGGGGTACTGGGTCGCGGCCTCCATCCGGACAGAAGATCGATCTTGTTGACGGCTACCACGAAGGGTGTCTTTCTAGACCTCAGGATCTCGATCGACTCGAGGGTCTGGACCTCAAGCCCTCTGATCACATCCACAACCAAGATGGCTATATCAGCTACCGAACCGCCCCTCCTTCTCAGGTTCACGAAGGCGCTGTGCCCGGGAGTGTCGATGACCAGGAGACCGGGGATCCTGACCTCAGCCCGGAAGCCGTCCAGCAGGGGTCCGCAGATCGTCCTCAGCGCCGAGTATGGAAGAAAGCTCGCCCCTATGTGCTGAGACATCATCCCCGGCTCCCTCAGGGCAACAGCGGTGCCGCGGATCTTGTCTAGCAGCGTCGTCTTCCCCGCGTCCACGTGCCCCAACACGCACACGACGGGCTGACGGAGCCTTCCGGGCAAGAAGCTTCACCTCGGGAAACATCAGGATTAAGCGGGAAAAGGACCTGTATAAACCTTGACCCGCGAAGGAAAGGGTACAGAAACCCGGAAAGCAGAAATGCGCAGACGATGACACTATTCTTTCGACGCAGTTTGGAAAGGAAGAGGCTCCTCACCATCGCGGGTAGGCTCGTCTACTTCGCCGCTGCCTTCGTCTACGTCTACATAGTCTACACGATCTACTGGCGGGAAGTCCAGCGATTCTTCGGATTGATCTAGAGGGCGAACTCGTTCTCAGTGGGCTTCCGATACGGGACTATCTCCTCGGGCCTGAAGAAGATCGAGGCCTCATCCTCGGCTCTCTCTAAACTGTCCGCCGCGTGGATCACGTTCTTGGTGATGGTGAGCCCGAAGTCCCCTCTGATCGTGCCCGCCGCTGCCTCCAGGGGGTTTGTGGCTCCCGAGAGCGCCCTCATGAACCCCACCGCGCCTGGACCTTCCACGATCATCACCAGGACCGGCGCCGAGGTGACGTGTGAAACAAGATCCTTGAAGAAGGGCTTACCCCGGTGCATCTCGTAGAGCTTCTCGGCTTGGCTCCGAGTCATCTGTATCAACTTCATAGCCACGACGGTGTATCCCTTCCTCTCGATCCGGCCTAGGATCTCACCTATCAAGCCCCTGACGACCGCGCCTGGCTTCAGCATAACAAAAGTTCGCTCACTCAAGTCTTGCCGCCCTTTCCGGCTCTACCAGGCTTTGTCCACCTGAACTTCCGAGCGTCTCTCCTAAAAACCAGTGTACTCTTCCTGCACTTTGAGGAACAGAACCAGTAGACCGTTCCGTCGGTCTTCACGTACATTGTGCCTGTCCCTTGCGGGAAGTCCCGTCCACAGAACGTACACGTGTGAGCTCGGGGCAAGTTTCGCAGCTCCTGGGAAACGGACTACTTGATCTTCTTCGCTTCCCGCTCCGTGTCCCTAAGCATGAGGATGTCTCCCAGCCTGACCGGTCCCTTCACGTTGCGTGTTATGATCCTTCCCTTGTCTCTGCCTTCCATGATCCGCACTCTTATCTGGATGACCTCTCCCGTGACACCCGTCCTCCCAGTCACCTGAATCACCTCAGCCGGGGTTAGGGCGGCGACTTCTCTCTCCCTCGACATCGGCTTCCCAGCCTACTTCTTTCGAAGCGCATCGAGCTTCTCCGTAACCTCGCGGACGAGAGTCGCAGCATCTCCTGGCTCGACGATGCACGCGGCTGCTGAGCCCACGTCGATTCCACAGGATGAGCCGATCCTAGCCTTGCTCGGGACGAATATGTACGGGATCTTCCTCTCCTCGCAGAGAATCGGAAGGTGCGCGACCACCTCAGGCGGTTCGACGTCCGTGGCTATCAGAGTCAGCTTGGCTATACCCCTCTCGACCGCCTTGGTTGACTCGTTCGTCCCCTTCCGAATCTTGCCCGTGTCCTTCGCAACCTGGAGGGCTTCATAGGCCGCGTCCACCAGCTCCTTCGGAGCCTCGAACTTCACGTAGAAGGGCTTTGACATTCAGCCTCACCCCAAACGTTTAGGAAGAAATGAGGCGGCACCTTACTTTAAGAACATTTCGCTTTAAAAGGCGTGAACGATCCTCTACTTGTGCGCGTAGTAAGCCACGAGCTCTCCGTCGATTGCGTCGACCCTCACGAAGCCGAACCTTTCGAACTGCACCACGATTCCCGGGTCGAGACTCCGACAGGAGTCCTCGCCCATCCCCGCGGCCTCTGAGTTGTCGGGCATGGTCACCCTCACCCGGACGCCAGTCCCGGCTGGGATCCAGTGGATCAGATGCGCTGAAGCCTCTCTCGCGTCGGCGTAGGACTCGCTCTGGAAGATGCCCCCTTCTTCGACGCTCTTCTCGACCTTGATGTTGAAGAGACCCATCAGCCTCACAAGCCTTCCCGACTCGAGGATTCTCCTGTCTCCCCCGGCGACAAGGAACTTGAACGAACCGTCGGTTGGGGTCACGTTGTGGACTCTCGACCCCCTGGAGGGGTCGTCGGGGTGGAGAGGTTGCTCCGAGACGTAAGGCCTCGGAATGCCTCCAACGGTTAGCTGGAGAGGTCGTTCGACGAAGAAGTATCTGTTGGCTGTAGGGTCCAGGATCTTCCGGTTGGTCGAGTAGAGGTTCTCCCAGTTCAGCGTTGCGTCGACGGGCTTGGGTCCGAGCTCAACCATCATCCTCCTTATCGCTTGCGGGCTTATGCCCCTCCTCCTGAGAGCCATAAGGGTTCCGAGCCTCGGGTCGTCCCAGCCCGAGTAGACGCCAGTCCTGATCCCGTCTCTTATCTTGGACTTGCTCAGGACGGTCCCGGACAGCTTCAGCCTCCCGTAGTGGAGCGCCTCGGGGAGCTGCCACCCGAAGTAGCTGCAGAGGAAGGTCTGTCTGACACTGTTAGTTAGGTGTTCCTTCCCTCTGAGCACATGGGAGATCCCGACATCATGGTCGTCTATAGCACAGCAGAAGGCGAAGAGAGGCCAGACCCTGTATCGGCTACCGGTTCTGGGGTGCGGATATCTCTCGGCGTCAACTATCCTGAGGGCGGGCCACTCCCTCACCGCGGGGTTCGGGTGGTTCAGGTCCGTCTTGATCCTGACAACCGCCTCACCCTCTCGATACCCACCACCCAGCATCATCTCCCAACGCGAGAGGTGGGTGGACGGGGGTAGGTCGCGGCACGGACAAGGCTTCCCCTGGATCACGAGCTTCCGAAAGGTCTCGGTGTTGCAAGTACAGACGTAGGCGCTTCCCATCTCGATGAGCTTTCTTGCGTACGCGTAGTAGATTCCCAACCTGTCGGACTGGTAGAGCTCACTGTGCCACTTCACACCAAGCCAGCGGAGGTCGTCTCTGATCCAGTCGTATGCTTCCGGGATGGGAGATTTCGTCCTCGGATCGGTGTCGTCAAACCTGAGGGTCATTCGCCCCTTGTACATCGTGGCATACTCGTCACAGAGGATCGCCGCGCGAGCTCCGCCTATGTGGAGGGCACCGTCGGGGTTAGGGCAGAACCGAGTGTGGATCACTTCGTACTTGGAGGCGTTCGGCAGCGGGGGAAGCCCCTTGACCTCCGTCCTAACCTCTTCGACCAGGAGCTCCGGCCAGCCGGTCTCCAAGATTCGCCTCTGCTCCTCTAGCGGGATCGCGTTGACCTCTTTCAGCAGCTCCACGATGAGGGGCGCGATCTCTTTCACCGAAGGCCTCAGGTCCGGTCTTTCAGCCAAGAGCTTTCCAAGAACGGGTCCAACCTGTGCTTTGCCCCCGTGGCGAACGGCGTTCACGAGGACGAGCCTTCGGATTAGCTCCCTCAGCTCAGAACTCTCCAACGACCGTGCCCCCATCATCGAATCTCCGAAAGAGCTGTTAGTAGACTCGCGAGACGAAGAAGTCGACGAGGTTCATAAGCGACTCTCTCGCAGGAGAGGGTGTCAGCGATCGTAGCTCCCTCTCGGCTCGCTCAGCGCACACCTTCGCCGTATTTCTAACGTAGTCTATCGACCCGAGCGACCCCACCAACTTGGTCACGGACAGAACCTCATCCTGAGTGGCTTTTCTGTTCCCAAGGACCGACCCGATTCTTTTGGCCTGCTCGGGCTTTGCGTGGCTCAACGCATGGATCATGATCAGCGTCCTCTTCCCCTCCCTCAAGTCGCTTCCGACGGGCTTTCCCAGGGTCTTCTCATCTCCCACCACTCCGAGGACATCATCGATCATCTGGAACGCGAGGCCGCCGTACCTACCGAAGTTGCCCAGCCGCCTTACCTGACCCGCTCTTCCTCCCCCGACGATCGCTCCGCACCTGGCTGAAGCCTCAAAGAGCGCCGCGGTCTTTCCGTCTATCATCTTCAGGTAGTCATCCTCGGAGACATCGGTCTTCTCCTCGAAGATCAGGTCCATCGCCTGCCCCTCACATATCGCTATTGTTGCATCTGTGAGTGTCTCGATCACCCTAAGGGCTCGCGCGTGGAAGGCAGGAGAGGTTCGGGCTTGAAGAAGGATTAGCTTGTACACGTTGGCGAAAAGCAGGTCGCCCGCCGCGATTGCTATAGGAATCCCCCACTTCACGTGGACCGTTGGTGAGCCCCTGCGTTTCTCATCCCGATCCATTATGTCGTCGTGGACCAGGGTGAAGTTGTGCAGAACCTCAACCGCCGCTGCCACGTGAAGAGCATCCTCCAAGGTTCCCCCAACACACTCGCAGGACTTAACCACCAGGAAAGGTCTAAGCCTCTTGCCACCCGCATCGATCAAGTGCCTTGACGCCTCGTAGAGCGTCCTCGGTTGACACTCCAGCTGGAGAACCTCTCTGATCGCGGGGTCTACCTTCGTCGTTATCTCGTTGAGTTCCTCAACCACGCCTATACTAATCGCCTCCTTGCGTAATCGCGGATGTCGAAGCCGCGGGCGGTCGCCCACTCCGCGACTCTACCCCCAACCACGACGGGCACCTTCCTCAAGTCCTCGATCCTCTTTGAGCCTGACAAGAACATCGCGGTCTCGAGCTCGGAGACGAATGTTTTGAGCGCTTCCACAACCGCCTCCGCGCCTCTCATCGCGGGTTCTAGCAAGGGAAGGGCTATTCCCACCGCATCTGCGCCTAGGGCCAGTGCTTTTGCGGCTTCTAAGCCCGTACGCACACCACCCGAAGCCACGACTGTCAGCTTGGTGGACCTCCTCACCTCAATGAGACTCACAACGGTTGGTACGCCCCAATCCCAGAAAGTTCTCCCAAGGCTCCTCTTCAAGGCGCGCCTGCTACCGTGGGCTCGGTAGTACTCCACAGCCGCCCAGCTGGTGCCTCCGACACCGCTCACGTCTATGCCTCTCACCCCCGTCCGCTCAAGAAGGATCGCGGTCTCCCCCGGAATTCCTGCGCCAGTCTCTTTGGCTAGGACGGGAACCCTCGATGCACGAGCTACCTCTTCTATCTTGGATAGGATTCCTCTAAACCGGGGAGAGCCTTCGGGCTGAACCGCCTCTTGGAGTGAGTTGAGGTGTATTGCCAGGGCGTCCGCGGTGATCATGTCGACGGCGAGCCTGATCTCCTCCATGCGCCTGTCCGAGAGCAACTGATGAACCCCAACGTTAGCCATGAGGAATGCGTGTGGCGCTCTCTCCCGTGCGACCCTAAAGGTGTAGGCTAGGTCCGGGTTCTCTAGCGCGGCCCGCTGGCTTCCGACGCCCATTCCTAAGCCGAGCTCCTCAGCGGCTTGAGCCAGGGCCGAGTTTATCTCGTAGGCTTTTTTCGTTCCTCCAGTTATGCCGGTTATGAGTATCGGAGCTGAGAACCTGTGTCCGAAGATCTCTGTGGATGCATCGACCTCATCCCTGTCGATCTCGGGGAGGGCTCTGTGAACTAGGAAGATGTCCTCGAAGCCCGGGGTGCCGTGAGCTTCAACACTCTTCCTGGAGCAGATCTCGATGTGGGCGAGCTTTCTCCTCTCGGTTTCACTCAAGCTTGTCACCCAGGACCGTCCCACGCACTTTTCGACCGACCAGCGCCTTGTAAACGTTTTCGGGTGAACAGGCGTTCACGATGTGAACTTTAATCCCTCTCCTGACCAGCGGGAGAGCCTCCCTCACCTTTCCTTTCATACCTCCTGTCACGTCCGGCGTTCTCGATCCTCCGATAGAGGAGACCATGGCTTCAAGCTGTTCTCGACCGACCGTTTCGAGGAGACGAGCCGCTGGGTCTGCCTTGGGGTCGGCTGTGCAGAGTCCATCGACATCGACACCGAACACGACAAGGTTTGAGCCCAAGCTCAGCGCCAGCTCAACCGCCAACTGATCGCCGGACAGGATCGTAAACCCCAGCTTTGCGTCAAGAACTGCGTCGCCATACAGAACCGGCACTAGTCTGAGTTCTAGCATCCTTCTTAAGGGGTCAAGCTCGATCCGGTTGATCCGACCATTTTGGGTTGTAGCTATGGCTGAGGGTTGAACCCCCACGCTTGGAACATTTCTCCGGATCAGCTGATCCACGACTATCTGGTTGAGAGTGACCATAGCCTCTCGTGTTAGTGAGAAGCCGAGGAGCTGTTTCCGGTTCTCGTAACCTTCTGCGATCTTGTACTTCTTGGCGAGGGGGTGTCCGTATGAACCGCCTCCGTGAACGATCACAAGGCGTTCGACGTGGGCTAGGGCTATCTCCCTGGCAAGCCTCTCGATCTCGCCCTGCTTCGGAGTCATCGGCTTGGACTTGTCCGTTATGACGCTCCCGCCCAGCTTGAGGATTACGGGGTTCAACACTCCTCCCAAACCTCAACTCCCCGCTCGGCTTTACCAGCTATGAGAGGAACCCCACCCGCTTGCCTGATGGCGCTCGCTATCCTCTCCTCCTCTCCCGGTCGTGAGAGGGCGAACATACATCCTCCCCCACCTGCCCCACTCAGCTTGGCACCAAGCGCACCAGCCCTCTTCGAGGCGTAGACCAAGTCGTCAAGGGGCTTGTTTGATACACCTATCGCTTGGAGAAGCCCGTGGTTTATGTCCAAGAGCTCTCCGAACCTGACCATATCCCCCCCTCTGAGCGCCTCGAGGGCCAAGCTTGTGACCTGTCCTCCAACCGTGATTATGGCGTCCATGGCGTTGGGAAACCTATCTCTACGCTCCCTGACAGCCGAGACCAGTTGCCCGGTAATCCTTGGGATGCCAGTGTTTCCTATCACCAAGGGGATCAGGGTCTCTATCTTGAGCTGTTCCGGGGGGCTACCTCTGCGATATAACAAGACGCCGCCGTAGGTGGAGATTGTCTGATCGGCGCCAGAGGGCTTCACGTGAACATACGACTCTGCATCGAATGGCAGCCTGGCTATGTCCTCCAAGCTCAGCTTGGCGCCCAGCAGCTTTCCCACAGCCGCGACTGTGGCTACGGCAACCGCTGCCGATGATCCCAATCCTGACGCCATGGGGATCTCCGATCTCACAGAGATGTTTAGACCCCTCCTCTCCCCCACGTGCCTCAGAACCGACTCCGCAGCGATCCTGAAGGGCTCGAGGACTTTGACGGCTCTCGCGTCAGATCCGGGACCAGGAGCACCGTCGATGAAACTGCATGAGAGACCAAGATCAGAGACGACGTTGATCGCCCCGTCACTCCGCTCCTCGACTGTGATGTACGCTCTCGAGCTGACTGCCATCACGATCGCGGGTTCGCCGTAGACTACGAAGTGTTCGCCTGTCAGAATTATCTTTGCTGGAGCCGCGGCGGTGACTTTCAAGTCGAGTTACCTTTGTGAGTCAGGCTAGGGTCAGGATCGTCCTGATTTGGTTTCTGGAGGAGCCTTAAAACGATTCTGTGGGAAGTCTGGAATGCAGCCGAATCTGACTCCTACCTGGTGAGGACTACCGATGCGTAGCCGACAACCTGGCTGGTGTCTCCGGACACATCTCCACTCGTAGCGTACTTGAGGAGCTCAGCCTTCGTCGCGCCGAGCTTCTTCGCGGCGACTACTGCGGCCATGACCGGACCGTAACCGCACATCGAGACGGCTTGAGCTTCAACCACTGTCTGCAGTCGAGCCTCGTCCAAGCCGGTTATCGCGTCTATCACCATCATGTCCTTCTTCTCGGCGGACTTCTGGGGCTCATAATGGGTGAGGTCGGTCGAGGCTATGATCAGTCCTTTGTCCACCAAAGCCGCGGCGATAGCGTCACCCACCTCCCTACTGGTCTCAAGGTCCTGCATCATCATGCACACGGGGACAAACCTGAGCCCAGATCCATACAAGTACTGCAGGAAGGGGAGCTGGACCTCTATCGAGTGCTCGTATCGGTGACCTTGCTCATCCACATCGATGATCCTCGAGGATCGGACTATCCTCTCAGCCAGCTCCGAGTCGATGTCCACTCCACCCATGGGCATCTCCCACACTCCATCCTTCATCACGGAGATCCCGCTGCCGTAGCCCGTGTGGTTGGGACCGAGGATCACAATTCGGTCTGGCTTCCCGTCTAAGGCAAGCCTAGCGTACGCGTGAGCCGCCACGGGTCCGGAGTACATGTAGCCTGCGTGTGGACAGACCATCGCCACGATCTTTCGAGGCCCGTCTGAGACCCTTTGAAGGGCTCCTGGCCCCAGCCTATGGGTGAAGCACCTCTCCACCTCGCTCCGAAGGGCTTCGCCGGACCTTGGATAGAAGGCGCCTGCCTGAGCAGGGCGTCGCGCCTTCATGCCAGCTACTCCTCCTTGGGAGTAGCCTCAGCTGGGGCGGCTTCTTCCTCCAGCTTCGTCTCAAAGGCGTCTATGGAGACCGTCAACTCGCCGTCGGGGGCTATCTCGCCCCTGTCCCTCAGGATCTGCCGAGCCAGCAGCCAGAACACTGTGGCGAGCGCGCGTCTCCCCTTGTTGTTTGTTGGCACCACGAAGTCCATGTCCGTGAAGGAGTTGTCTGTGTCGCAGAGTCCGATCACGGGAACTCCAATCCCAGACGCCTCATGGACAGCCTGCTCATCCGCCTTTGGGTCGGTCACCAAGACGATTCCGGGGTCGAGGTGGTTCGGGTGCGCTGGGTTCGAGAACAGCCCTGGCATGAACCTGCCAAGGACGGGTGCACACCGGGTGACCTCACAGAACTTCTTGACCGGCGTATGTCCATACAGCCTTACGGACACAACCACGACCTTGGACGGGTCGTATCTGGCTATGAACTTGGAGGCTGTTCTGAGTCTTTCGTCCGTCTTTTTCACGTCGAGGACGAAGAGTCCGTCCGGTCTGACCCTGAACACAAATGGCTCCATGTCTTTTGTCTTGATCCTGGTGCCGATGTGGACACCAGCGGAGAGGAGCGTTTCTATAGGGAGGAGGAGCTCAGCGCCCTTAGCGATCTCTTTCGCTTCCTCCTCTGTAAGCTTGAGCCCTCTTGCCTCTTCGGTCTTTTCAGACAACAGCTTCACCTGCCTAGGTCAGACACCCTCCGCGCCGCTTCTCTTCTTCGCTGCCTCCTCATAATATCTCAGCACCTCGTCTATGACGTCAACCTGAGACATGAGCATCCGCCGACAGCAGTACCTAACCACTCCCAAGTCGTCGAGAACCTTTCCCGGCTCCTCGCCTATCTTAACCCTCTTGGAGAACTCTTCCCATTTGTCTCCCACGAGACCGCCGCACGTGAAGCAGCGGACAGGAACCATCAACCTCTCTGGTACCTCCGCGGTTCTACCTGTAGCTCTTCTGCTTGCGCGTCCTAGCGCTGTAGCCTCCCCACTTCTTGGACTCCGTCCTGCGAGGGTCCCCTGCCAGCATCGTCCTATCGTACTCGAGGAGCTTCCTCCTTACATCGGAGGCCTTGGACCATCGGACTAGGGCCCTTGCGATCGCGATTCTCGCCGCGTCCGCCTGCCCCATGAACCCCCCTCCCCTCACGTTGACGTCGATGTCAACATCCTTCCGTATCTCTGGGGCTAGCAGAAGAGGCTCCATAACCTTGGTTCTGGCTATCTCGGGATGGACTATCTCGATGGGGACACGGTTGATTCGAACTCTTCCCCTCCCGGGACCGACAACCGCCCTAGCCACAGCGGTCTTCCTCTTCCCGCTCACGATCAACACGCGCTTCTTCACAGGCATCCTCACTCACCCTCCCAGCCGACTTGGCGAGCAAGCTCTCCCAGAGTCGAGTGTTTACACTTCAGCTTGGAGGCACTCGCCGACGCGACGGTCTGGGCGGTTGCGCCTCTGTACCTCTCCGGAAGGCCCAGACACACGCGAAGCCTCTTGTACGCGATCTTGCCTCTCGGCGTCTTCCAAGGGAGCATACCCCGGACCGCTCTTCTAAGAATGTTGTCGGGTCGTCTCGGACGTTTGGGACCCTTCTCAAGCGCGAAGTGGCTCCGCATCCTCATTCGCTTCCCGACCTTCTCGATCGCGGAGGGCCTACTCCCAGAAAAAACAGCCCTCTCCGCGTTAACGATCACCACGTTCTCGCCCCGCAGCAGCCTCTTCGCCACGATGCTCGCCAGCCTTCCTACGATCATTCCGGAGGCGTCGTAGACGGAGGTTTTCTCAGCCAAGCCGCACTATCACCCGATTATTCTGACTCCAACCCCTTTGGGATTCTCCTTAATGAGCTGCTCGATCGCCAGGCAGCTCCCCCCCGCGGCCTCGATCTTCTTTCTGCCCTGCGCTGAGAAGCTGAGAGCCGCGACCTTGAGCGGATGACCGATCTCCCCCGAGCCAAGCACCTTCCCCGGAACGACTACGGTCTCGCCTGTCCTTGTGGCTCTTCCGACTCTGGCAACGTTTACGGAGATGCGCACCCTTCGGGGCTTGGTCAGCGCTTCCGCCACCTTGGACCAGAGGCGAACTCCTGACCCCTTCGACTCCTTCCTCAAGAACTGGGCGGTCGCGATAAGCTGCTCGTTCGTCGACCTGAACCTCAGCCCTCGTCACCTCGCTTGATCGCCTCGATCTGTTTCACGAACTCGTCTGCCTTCTCCTTCATCGCCTTTGCCGCCTCGACCACTACCCTCTGGGGCGGGAGGGCGCCCGTCGACTCGACGCGGAAGACGAACGACTCGACCTGGGACCCGACGCTGATGGCCTTCTTCTCTCGAGGACAGTTCTCCTCACAGACTCGGCACGTGGTGCAGTCGACCGGGTTCACAGCCACCGCCTTAGACTCCTTCAAGGCTAGAACCTTCTTCGAGCACGCATCGACACACTTGCCGCACCCATCGCACGCGCTGCTGAACCTTATTCGTGGCAGGTACTTGTAGGCGCAGGCCGAGACGGACTGCCACTTTGCGTGGTCCTTGCCCATCCCGAGCCTCGCGTAGGCCTCGAGCCTCAGTCTTTGACCGGGTGCCATCTTGGCGATCGGTATCTTCTCGGAAACAGGCGTTACATCGGGGTCCTCAGACCTTATCTCGCTGGAGTAAACGATCCTTGTGGTATCTCCCGCCTCGGCGTCTAGCGTGAGGGTGACTCGACACTTGCTGCAGCCAAGCTCGCTGTGGCACTCGCACTCCTCCGGGAGAACGTAAGAGTCGAGGTCGGTCTTGAGAGGGATCAGCCCGAGGCGGTGGGCGATGACCTCGTCCTGGAGAGGCGATGTGTTCTCAACAAAGACGACATCGTCGATCGCCATGGAAGGGACCTCGGCGATCATCACCCGCCTCAGCGCGTTGGCCGTCTGAACACCGACGCCTTTCAGGATGAAGCGAAGGGTGTTGCCCTCCTTCTCCAGAATCTTGACTTCCAATCTCGCAATTTCCCCGAACTAGACTCTTCTGCCCCTTCGTCCACCAGGCCTGCGGGTCCCATCGTGAGGAATCGGTGTGACTTCCTCGATCCTCCCGATCCGCAAGCCCGCCCTAGCCAGCGCCCTTATAGCCGCTTGAGCTCCAGGTCCAGGGGTCTTTGGACCGTGTCCCCCCGGGGCTCTCACCTTGATATGGACGGCTGTGATGCCCTTGTCCTTCGCGACCTGGGCTGCGTGATGAACAGCCTGCATAGCCGCGTACGGAGACGACTGGTATCTGTCCGCCTTAACGTACATTCCTCCCGTAGCCCGGGCTATCGTCTCCGCGCCAGTGAGGTCGGTTATATGAACGATGGTGTTGTTGTAAGACGAGTAGACGTTTACGATCGCCCACTTCTCTTCAGATCTCTCAGCCACGCTCAACAACCTCCCTTGGTCTTAGCCCTGGCCCAGCCGAAGCCTTCAGCGCCGCCGCCTCGACGCTCTTTCGAAGCGGGTGACTGGTGTTGGAAACAGGGCTTGACCGGGCATAGGTCACCGTCTCCTCCTCCCCCCTGGAGACGAGGTACCCCGGGACCGTTATCCGCCTCTCGCCAACCGAAATGTGACCGTGAGTCACGACCTGTCGGGCTTGCTGCGGTGTCGACGCGAGCCCCTTCCTTAGGACGATTGTCTGGAGCCTTCTCTCCATGATGTCCTGGATCGATAGGTCGAGGACGTCATCCAAGGTCGCCGTCTCGGAGATCATGCCGAGACCGGATAGCTTCTTGAGCAGCTCCTTCTCGCGCTTCTCTCTACTCTCCTGGGGTATCCCTAGCAGCGATCTTGCCGCTACTCTGTACTTCGAGAGCGCCGCCCTAGAACGCCAGAGCTCGCGTTTGTTTCTGAGCCCGTACTGACCAATCACGCTCAGCTCAGCGTCGAGCTCTCCTCTAAACCAAGGATACCTGGGCGTCTCAAACCTCTTCCTCTGCCTCTTAGGGTCTCCCATGACGCCAGATCTACTCCTTCTTCGCCTCTCCCTTCTCCGCGCGGGCGGCTGCCGCTGCCGCGGCAACTGCCTTCTTCGCCACGCCTATCACTCTGCCCGTTCTCCCGCTCGTCTTCGTCCTCTGCCCCCTAACCTTCAGTCCTAGAGAGTGGCGGGTACCCTTCCAAGACTGGATGCTCTTCATGAACTCGACGTCCATCTTCACCCTCAGAGTCAGGTCAGAGCCGACGACGTGGGAATCCCTGCCGCTTTCCAGATCCTTCTGCCTGTTAAGCATCCACGCGGGAACCCCAAGATCCGCCGGGTTCCTTATCGCCTCCTCGAGCTTCGACACATCGCCCTCGCTGAGCCGACCGATCTGCATCTCGGGGTCGAGCCCGACAACCTTCACCAGAGCCTGAGCGAGACTAACGTCGATCCCCCTGATCTTGCTCAGACCGTACCCTATCTTCTTGGAACCATCGAGATCGGTTCCCGATATCCTAACGATGTGTCGAAACTCCTCGGTCATGAACAGATTCCTCGTCCGTTAGGCGTCTGCAGAGCTAACTACCCGAAGTGACATGAACTTTATATAAGCTTTCCTTTTGGAGGTTCTGTCCAACCTAGGGTTGTCTAAACAGGGTTGTCCAAAAAGGGTCGGCGTTACTTTCTTTTTTGGGACTATGTGATGACCACGATTGACAGATTCCTCTACATTCTTTTCAGCCCAACCGTTAATGCTCGGAGATGACTACGATGCGGTGACCTTTTGGGCAGAAGCCCCTTTCGACAATTCGTCGCCAATGGTTTGGACTCATGCGTTTCTGAGGGTCGCACTGCATCAACGAGTATGGTATGACAGCGATCCATGGGCTTGAGTTCAGAATTCTCACTCTGTGAACGGCTCGGCGTGGCACATAGTAACAATTTCAGTGACAATTTAACTACCACGATTGGGCTCTAGTCAGGTTGGTGATGGTCGATTCGGGTCGGGAGAAATGATTTTTGTTGTAATTAGATTTGCTTAGACAACTCGCAAAAGTTCGTTCTCCAAAGTGGTTATCGCTTTTTGTTCGATCTTGTTGGCTTCTTCTTTCAATTCAAAAGCTTTCGCGACTAAGCTACCTATCTTTTCCTGAATATCGCCAGGAGGAAGTTTTGGTAGGAAAATCTCCTTCAAATGGTCTTCCGAGATCTCTCCGATAACGCCTCCAAAGGTTTTTCCAACTACCTGGTAGTAGCCATATGGACTCAGTAGAAAGGCCGCTATGTATCCTGCTTTAGCTTTGTCTTCATCGGGTACTATGCGGATAATGTGTTCCGTTGCTGCCCATCCGTTCCAATGCTTTGGCACTACGGCTATTCGCCCTATTGTTCCAGATCGAGTCACAAGTATCCATCCCGTGTGAATCGTACACCTCTCAATGTCTTTTGTAACTTTGGCAGAGAGGTACTTGATATCGTATGGCCTGAGTTCGACAATATGTTTTCCTTGCAAGAAGGGAATGCCTTGCTCCCTAGTCACATACACTCTCTTGAATCTGGTTGGCATGAACACTTCAGAAACCTGGGAGCCTAGGCGGGTTGGGGGGTAGTTCCCCGCTTTCATTTTAGAAGCGATCGTCCTTATCATAGGGTTATGGTAGGAAGCGTCCAGCCTGAAACTTAGTTCGGAAGTCATTATGGCAAATACGGCGGGCTCATCAGCCAAAAATTCTTCTGAAGAAATTTGCGGTAGACCAAGTTCCTTGTAGAGTTGAATCTGTGCATCGTCAAGAAGCAAATTTGCTTTTTCACGCATATCGTAAGCTTGTAGAATTTGCTCATGGATGCTCTCTTGCATTTCTTCAAGGATAAGAGGGATTGAAACACCGTTGATATGGTGTGGTTCGAGATGCTTTATCGCAGAACCATACTGATCTTTTGTCAACAGAGTTTGACCTACCCAAGAAGACAGGAATGCGTAAATATACCCTATTTTCGTTTCTTTGAATGGAACAATTCGTAACATATCATCAGTGATAGCGAATCTTGAAAGTCTATCGTCCACATATACCAAGCGACCGACTGTTCCTGAACGTGTTAAAAGCAAATAGCCTTTTTTTACGATGATCTTCTCAATCTCGGATGTTTTTGCCTTTGAAAGATATCTGAATGATGTTGGCTTAAAGAACAGAGCTTCAGAAGCACTTAGAAAAGGTAGTCCATTCCTTGAATCAGAATAAATTCTCTTAAATCTTGTGGGGTATGTCACATACGCCAGTTTATCGAATCTTGAATGTTTATGACTCTCAACTATCCTTCGCGCCTTGACTGTATCTCTCGAGTAGAAAGAAGCATCGAGTCTAATTTGACTGTCAACTAGCCATTTGAAAGGAATGACCATATTTAACTCATTTGGTTCTTCAAGAAGGACTTCAGCCTTATTCAACTGTTTTTTCCTTCCAGTACTTCTTAAAGGCTTGTGCAACTGTAGGCAAATCGTCCGCCTTCATTGGTTCAAGTGACTTTATTCTTTCTTTCACTTTTTTTCCTTTGACCACTCTCGTGATCTCTTTATCAAACTCGACTATGATTTCTTCTCCATCTGGCGAACGACGAAAGATGTCGTTACCGCGTCTATCATGCCCAATCTTTCTAGGGACTGACATAAAAATCTCGTAGTCCCTCTGCGTTCCTGATTCTTTCTCGTATTGAATCTCATCTCTTGTTTTCCTTTCCAAGAACAAAAGGCTGGCTTGTGTTCCTACGAACGGTTGAAAAGTTTCTGAAGGCAAATCGATGCTGGCTAGAACACGGGTATTCACTAATATCCAGTATCTGATGAAGGCTAGACCCGGGTTTGACAGAATGCTATCTGGAAGGACAATGGCTAGCCTCCCGTTTGGCTTCAGCATCTGTACACATCTTTCGATGAAGAGTTGTTCAGGAGCAACTGAACGACGAATCTCGTCAGTTTGTGAGAATTGGTAATTCTCACCTTCTCTCCAAATGTGTCCTAAATCATACTGCGCCAGAATGTGTGGATCATCAATTGGAATCTTTGCGCCGAAAGGCGGATTTGTGAAAAGAAGATCAAACGATTCTAATCCTATCTTCTCTCTAACTTTCTCTGGCCATTCTGGAGGGGGCAGAAGTGAGTTGACTGAGAACAGGTTCCCTGACCCATTTCCGTGCATGACTTCATTCATCTGTGTTGCTCTTACGAGTAGCGGGTTGATATCGATCCCGTAGAGACTGTGCTCACAATAAGACTTGATTCTCTCGTTGGCTCGTATTGTTGCTTTTTCCTCGTCCCCCCATTTTTGTAGTTCCTCCTTATAGAAGACTGACTTGACATAATTCAAGATCGCTATGAGAAAGCCTCCCGTGCCACACGCAGGATCGATCACCTTTAGCTCTTTCCATTTGTCTTCTGGAATGGTCGAGAATAGCATCTCCACAGCCATTGAGCACACATTTCTAGGTGTGAAAAACTCTCCTCGATCTCCCCTGAGGTTAGCTCCTACTATTTCTTCATATGCTGCGCCTTTGACATCTGTATCCGTTTCTAAAAAATAGTAGGGCTGAATTTGACCAACGACATAGGCAAGCACACGAGGATCTAGCTCTATTGTTTCCTGGGGGTCTCTAAATATATGAGGATACTGAGTTTTGACCTCATCAAATAGCTCACCGATTCTACTTTGAACCTTGATGTGCCCAGTTGTTGAGCGCGTCTCCTTATTTGTAACATAGAATCGAACCTCTCTTGATTCTCGCTCGTCACGAACCTTGCTGAAAATCAACTTCAAGAGTTCATGAAACGCTTTGTCTTTTGGCAGACCTTGATTTCCGTAGATGTAGTTGTGGCACCTCTTGAAGACGGTGCGGAGATCTGTCGCAGGGCGCAAGCGAGCAAAGGTCGGTTTTTCAAATTCTTCTACGGTCTTTCCTCTTGAGGGGATGTCTATGACATCGTTGATGACAAGTTTGCCATTTTCTTCAACCTTTTGAAAGCATAGCATTTCCAGTCCGTTTGTCCACATACCAAACTGGCAATTCAAGCAACCAGCCATGTAGCTCTTTAGCTGATTTACCCCTTCCTTCCTATCTGTGGGTTTAACGCTCTCCTTCTTCGTCTCAACTGCGATGTGGATATTCTCTTGCAAATGAGGTTGACCCTCATAAAATACTGGAAGGTCGATCCTAGGCTTGGCCACTCCTAACTTGATGCGGAACTCTACGTCGATGTCTGATTTCTTGTAACCATACTCCTGGACTAGGCTCCTTGCGACACGCTGTCTCACATTCTCTTCGGAAGTATTCTTCCTGATCTTGCCTGTGATATAACAGAGTATCTTTCCAACGGGAACAGTGACAATTCCACCTTTGGAAATTATTCGTCCCTTCTCATCTGTGATCTCGCCATTCAATGTGAATTGCTTAGACGATATTCCAGTCATTCATTCATCCCTTTCTTTACTTCATTTTTATCGTTTCAACTCTGCATGATGTTTTTGCATATACTCTTCTAGGGCTTTTTCCAGTTCTTCGCTTACCTTTCTGGTTGAGCCTGTTTTATCCAGAACGAAATGGTTCCATTCTTTCCAAATCCGTTTGTCTATGTTTATTGAGGTCTTATGTTTCTGTGGCATGTTTTTGAGTGGAGGTATTATGGTATTTAAGATTGACGGTAATTACCGCAAGGCATAAATAGCTACGTGACGGTATAACGGTATAGTGGTAGATGTGAGATGAACTCAAACATTCAGGTCTTAGAGCCAAGAGCGATAAGAGCCTACGAAATCCTTGCGAACGGCTCGACTATAACCCAACTTGATCGAGACATCTTTCTAGTTCCAGCCCAGTCCCGAAGGGGAGACAAATACCGAGTAGAACGAATCAGCGAACAAGAATGGAATTGCGAGTGCCCTGACCACCAATTCAGATTAGTCCAGTGCAAACACATCTACGCGGTTCAACTGTGGCTTAACCTGAGAGCCAATCTCCAAACCAAGACGGTGACGATCAAAACCCCAGAAGTCTACGAGTGCAAGTTCTGTGGCTCAAGAGAGATAACCCGATACGGGAAGAAGACGAAGCAACTCAAACAGCGCTACTACTGCAAGGCTTGCGGGAAAGCCTTCGTGCCAGACACTGTGACTAGGAAGATGTGGTTTGATCCTCAAGTCGTGACGATGACGCTTGACCTCTACTACAAGGGCGTTTCGCTGAGGGGCATCCAAGACCACCTGAACCAAATCTTCAATGTCCAGTTGAACAGCCCTCAGACGATCCTCAACTGGATACAAAAGTACGAGGGTTTGATAGGCGAGTATGTGAAGACGCTGAAGCCTGAGCTTGGGGGGCAGTGGCATGTGGACGAGATGAAGGTTAAGTTTAACGGTAGCTGGAAGTGGCTCTGGAATGTCATGGACAAGGAGACAAGGTATCTCTTGGTCTCGAATGTCACGGAGAAGAGGGAAGTGGAGGATGCACAGCAGGTCTTCGCCCTAGCCAAAGCGGTAGCCAAAACAAGACCTGAAAGAGTGGTGTCCGATGGTCTCCACGCATACGGGAAGGCGTTCAACAAGGAGTTCTACACCATGAGGACTCCGAGGACGGAGCACATCAGCCACATAAGATTGGCTGGCGATCTGAACAACAACATCGTGGAAAGACTCCACGGAACCAAGCGGGACAGGGAGAAGGTGATGAGAGGACTGAAGACAGACGAGACTCCGATAGTGCCGATGCAGGACATCTACTACAACCATGTGAGACCGCACCAAGGGCTAGATGGGAAGACGCCAGCGGAGGTCGCAGGCGTAGGAGTCACGGACAAGAACAGGTGGCTAGGACTGATCAAGAAGAGCCTAGAACACAGACCATGATCATGTCAGACCACGACTTCTTAGTAGACAACCCCATCTTGGACAGAACCGTGTATATCGTGTGAGTCAGGTTTAAACTAAGGTCTCGGCGAAGTAGGAGATGACAAAACCACCTACTAGGACTGCCAGAGATGAAAGGTCATTGTGGGCTATCTTCTTTGATAGTTTTTGAATAAGTCTTCTCTTGGTTAGCTTGGTAAAGACTCCAAGGTGCCTTTTATCTCTGTCATATTGAATTAGGTACCATGCATAAATGCTTGCAATTGTGATTGTCGTAACCCCCAATAACAGCCTATATTCTATGCTGGAGGGTAGGATGATGGAAACTATAAGTGTACTCAAGATTCCGAGAGAAGCGGAGAAGACCTTCATTGATCCGCTGAAAACATCAACACACGGCCATCCGGATTTTGAAGCGTCTCTTGGACGTGAACATTTCTTTGGGTCCATTCTAATGGCTTTTCTAAGAACAAAGTCCTGTACTCCCACGATGACAGCAATGAATTGGAGCAATGAGGGTATCCAACGGATGCAAACCATTGTAAAAATGGTCAAAAGAGACATGGCTTTGAGCCTATCCTTGGCTCGCCAGCTCTCTAGCCACATCCTCCTCTGAGACACCCAAGAGCCACATCGTAATACGCTCGTTGAACCGTAAATCGTCCAGGACAAACAGCGAGGAGAGCGCGGCAAAGACTCCGAAGATGATGGCGATAATAGGCAGATTCGATGTGAACGAGATAATCATCATACCGACGCTGAACACCGCCACAGGCAAATTGAAAAGAGTGATTCCATTCATTGGGTCTCACACCCGCTCGGAGATCAACGAGCTCATCTGTGTATCCTAGATCCACACGGGTATTTATGTGCCACTTTGATACACATGTGAAGCTAGGCGGGATTTGTCCACCCTGACTTTAAACAATTCTGCCCTCAGGTATATCTTGCTTTTGATTTGACGAAACGTCCATTAGCTTGAAGCCCAAGACCGACCCGAAATGGACAACCCTGTTTAGACAACCCTAGATTGGACAGAACCCTTTTGGAAAGTCTCCGGAGCCAGAAGAGGTTTTCAAACGATTATAATAGCGATCGCGATGGCTCTGGCGGGACGCTGGCTACTGGAATTCATGATTTATACATGAGATCGTCTGGAGCTTCTGTGGTCGGTAACATCAAATTCTTTAGTGTGAGAATCGCTAGGAATCTTACTGGTGCACACGAAAGCAAACCATGAGTGAGGCACGATGTCCCGGAAAAAGTCGCGGGTGGAGAAGAAGCGTGGATCCGTCGGCATAGAAGCGATCGTCGAGCCCGGAGTTGGGGCTCTCTACATAAGAGGATCGTGGATGAAGAAGCTGGGTGACTTGGACAAACGGAAGAGAGACTTGAGAAAGAAAAGGTGAAAGAGGCTAGGCGAACATTCGCTGTACGAGATCTCTGTCCTCCAATGATCTGCCCGGTTGAAGAAAGCAGGAATCTGCACTCCCTCTAGAGCGCCAGATCGGACTGTTTCCTAAGCACTGTATGGAAGCTAGTTGTTTAGCATACCTCGTGTGGCGCCGGGGCAGGGATTTGAACCCTGGCGGCCCGGTGGGGCCACAGGCTCCCAGTCCTTGAGACTCCAGGCTTGCGCCACCCGCGGATCACCGCAGGATTCTGCGCGATACCAGACTTCGCGACCCCGGCTCGAAAGATGCAGAGAAAACCTCGCGTATTAAAGAGTTCGGTGAAAATGCGGAGGAATAAACCGCATCATCCCGTGAAAAAATCATGAAAAAGATTAGGGTGCTGTTCGGGGATCAAAGCGTCAAGTCTAAGTTGTTTCACGCTTGTGACTTCTCCACATCTTGGGGTATGTTCCGGGTGGCATGACAACCCTCGTCGTCTCGACTGCAACTCCGTGACTCTCCTGCAGCATGCTCTCGCTCGACATCACCGCTCTGCCAAGAGCGATCAGCTCACCCTTCTGAGTCATCACACACGCCAAGCCACGCGGTCTGATATCCGCTTCCAGTCTGAGCACCCCTGGCGCCGTGAGGTTAGCGCCGTGGCAGAGAGCGTCTACAGCCGAATCCCGAACGTAAACCTTCGGGACCAGGGCTACACACCTCTCCACGGGTTGGACGACCCTTCTCAACAGCCCCGTCTCCCTCCCTCCAGCCAGCTCTTCGCGTGCCACATAGACGTCATACATCGTCACGAGACTCTCGTCCTCCACGAACGGTCCAGCCCTGGTCCTGCGGAGCTCCTCCATGTGAGCTCCGCATCCGAGAACCTCTCCCATGTCGAATACTAGCTTCCTGATGTAGGTGCCAGCTTCGCACCCGACTTTGAACAGGGCTAGTCTATCGCGGATCTCGAGCGGGTCTAGGTAGTATATCCTCCTCCGCCGGACGCTTCTTCTCACCGACGACCGGAGGGGAGGGCGCTGATAGATCTCCCCGGTGAACCCGGCCATGACGGCTCGAACCCTCTCCTCTCCAACCGAGCCGTGGAGCCGCATCGCACAGACGTACTCCTTCCCCCCGTGCAGCAGGGTCTGGACTACCTTGGTCCCATCCTCCAGGGTCACGGGGAGCACCCCGGTCACTCTGGGATATCCCCGACGCTAAGCCTCTAGGGTTCCCCCGTGACCGGCGTGTTTGAGTCCATGGATCTTCTTGATCCACGCCACAACCTCGTGGCTGGAGGGACCTGGCGGCTTGTCGAGGTTGATCACCCCGAACCGAATCAGTTGGACAGCAGACCTCATCTCCGGAGCGCAGCCATATTCGGGGTTCGTCGCCTCCTCGTCCTTGACCAGGATTTCTCGTTGGACTTCCCACGGAGGGGCAGCGCTCATAGAATCGCCAAAGATGGAGGGGTGGGGTAGGCTTGAAAAGCCTTTGCTCGGAGGCTTATGGCTGAAGGGTAGGGTATTGGAGGGCTCTACGCGCTCTTCGACCTCTTGGGGCGCTCGCGCTTCTTCTCCCCGCCCTTCTTGCCGATCGCCGCCATGACCTCCTCGTCTGTCGCTCCCTTCTTGAGCTTGATCTGCTCGGGAGTCGGTTGGAGGTGTCTCACGTTTACCCTCCTCCGCCTCACTCCGGTGAGCCCCTCAGGCCCCGTGACGAGAACGAAGTTCTTGTCCAGGATGTCTATGACGACACAGTTCCTCCCAGCATCCCTACCCGCGATCTTTACGCAGACTCTACCCACGTCTATCGCCGACAACGTCATCCACCTCGAATGCCTTCATGTGCGAATCGATATCTAAAAGTTCCGAGAACGGGCTCTCTTCTCGTCCGCGTACGCTTGGATGAACCGTCTTATGACGTCTAGGTTTGACTCAAGGGGGAGCAGGCTTGTGTTAAGCACCAGGTCGTAGATGGAAAGGTCATTCAAGTCGATTGAATAGAACCTCCTGAACCTTCTCCTCTCCGCGTCCTCCCTAGAGAGAGTGGCTCGCCGGGCCTCTTCGAACGGGAGTCGATCCCTACGGGCTATCCTCTCGACTCTGACTCGATTGGGTGCTCGCAGGTAGATCTTGATGTCGGCTAGATCACCAACCATCCAGCCCGCGAGGAGCCCGTCAACCACCACGGACCCCTTTCTCGCCTCGGCTTTCGTCCTGTCGTCGATTAGCCGGTCGAGGTCGCTTCGCCCCTCCGCCTCGTGGGTTAACGCCTCCACCGTGATACCTCTCTCGGAGCAGATCTGGCGGAAGAGCAAGCCCGCCGAGGCGTGCCTAAGGCTGAACTCTTGGGCGATCTTTCTGGCGTAAGTCGACTTGCCGGTGCCGTGAAGACCGCTAATCGTGACAACTAGCTCCAGGTTTGCCCACCACGGCTTAAGGTGTGCGAGATGGGTCTGTTCGCTTGCCTTTTCCACCCTCACCGGGCTTGGCCGGTGCAGACTTTACGGGAGGCACTCCGGACTCGGTGGTTAGCCCTGTAGCCCGCATTATCGGAGTGTTCAAACCCAGGGAACAGAGAAAGTACCATGAGAAGAAGGTGAGTTCTGTGCCCCAGAAGGGGAGCGGTAGGGGGGCGAAGGCGACAACCCTCGACAACCCGGTTGCCGGGTTCCAGAAGACTCCGTTGAAGAGGTAGTATATCAGGAAGTAGGGTATCATGAAGAGGAACGATGTCTTCATGCTGTCTCTCGAGGTCTGGAGTTGCAGCCTTTTGATCCTGTCCTCCTTCCTCTTGAGCTTCTCGTACAGGCGTTTGTCATCCGACTTCTGAGCTTGTCGAAGCTCGCGCATGTACTCCTGAATCTCCAACTGGTACTCGTTGCGACGCTTCACATCTGTTATGAGGCGGGTCACGGTGACCGAGATCACCGTCAGCGTGAGGCTCAGCAGAAGGATTACGATGGTCGATGCCGGCGGCTCCATGTAAGCCGAAAGGCTCTGGCGCATAGCCGCGACAAACGAATCCCACGCGTCGAAGATGATGTTCGAAGCCATCTCATCCCCTCCTAATCTCGATTATGGCTTTGAGTAGCTCCTCCGCCACTTCCATCTTTCTCCCCGTCGGGTTCTTTATTACCTTAAACGGCGCTCCTGTGAATGTTGCACAGGACGCCGCGATCGAGCGTGCGACAGACATCTCATCGACGATCTCGTCGATCGCCACCCTATCTCTGCTTCGGGAGTTGTCTCCAGCTCTGCGTTGCAGAACCTCTCTCGGGTCAGCCTCCAAGAGGACGAGGAGGTTCGGCTTCAGCTCGTCTAGAACGTTTTGGGGTAGTCCCGACCAGTAGCCGACACCGGTCCTAACGACCATGTGCGTGTCGACGATAAGGGTCTCGTTCCCTTGAACCATACCCGCGATTTCGACCGCCGCCCTTCGCTGGAGGTCTCTCTGCTTGCTTATCGGGAGTTTCCGCAAGCCGTCCCGCTCGAAGGTCTTTCCCTCGCTCTTGGCGATGTTCAGCATGACCGTCGAGAACGTGACGATCTTCAGCTTTAGCCCAGCACCTTCAGCGACCCTTTCGAGCCCCCTGAGCACGGTTGTCTTGCCAACGCCGGGAATTCCCGTGACGACCACAAGGGACCTCTCTACCACCCCTATCTTCCTCCCAGGACCCGCCCAACCACGGGGTACATGTCGAGTATTCTTTCCTGAGCTAGGAGCTGATAGTACTGCCACATAATCCCTATGGTCAGCAGAATGCCCATCCCCGTTCCGAACGCCCCGAGGAAATCGGCGAAGGCAGCGACCGCCCCCACAACCAGACCGCCAAGGATGGTCACGGTCGGGATGTACCGCTCTAGGACACTCTCGATGGCTCCATAGGAGCGCCGGAAGCCCGGTATCTGCATCCCGGCGTCCATGAGCTGCTTCGCCACGGTCCTAGGGCTGAGTCCGCCAACCTGGATCCAGACGCTTGCGAACATGGCGCAGAAGGCGATCATTAGAACGGCGTAGACCCCCGCCCTTACAGGGTCGTTCATAACCGCTGTGAGGTTGCGCGGCGGAATGACGAAGTAGGCGAGTCCCGAGACCGGCTCGGGGGTGCCGCTGGCTTCGCTGTACTTCCCTATGAGGTTTAGCCAGAAGTTAGCGTTGTCTCGGTTGAACTTGTTCCATATTATCTGGGAGAAGAGGTAGATGTTTGCGAAGAGGGCGGATGCGAGGATGACTGGGACGTTTGAGACGTATAGGAGCTTCACAGGGTAACGACCCCTGTAGCCCCTGAAGCGAGCGTGCGCTATGGGGAGCTCGACCCTGATCCCCTCGATGTACGTCACCAACAAGAAGACGGCGACCGTTGCGATGAAGCCCAGCATGTCGGGCGGGGGGTTCCGCCCCGGTCTGTGGAACCAGTTCAGGACGGACTTGCCGTCCCAGATCGCCTGGAAGAACGCGATCAGAGCGCCGTAGTAGTAGCCGTCCTCGGCGCCCGTGACGGAGCCCGGGATCGGTGCGAAGCAGTCCCACCAGATCTTCTGCGCCACCCCAGCCACTATGAAGAGGCTTATTCCGCTCCCGATGCCCCACCCCTTCTGGACGAGCTCGTCGAGCAGCATGAGCACCATTGTCGCCGCAATCAGCTGGAGGAAGATTATCACCGCAGCGTTGAAGTCAATAGAGCCGTAGGCTCCGCCGTAGAGGTAGGCAGAGGCGTTGAATAGGATCATGACGATCGAGAAGAGCTTGCTGGCACTGGTGAAGAGAGCGCGGTCCTCAGACTTGGACATGTCTACCGAGATCATACCCGACCCGGCCATGAGCTGGAGGATCAACCCGGCTGTGACGATCGGACCGATCCCGAGCTCCATGAGCGTGCCCCGGTTCGAGGCGAAGATCACTCGCAGATAGCGGAGCGGGTCCGTCGCCTCTCGAGCACCCGGGATCCCGTAGAGCGGGACCTCCGACATGACCAGGTAGATTATGAGGACGATGCCGGTCCAGAAGATCTTCTCGCCGAAACCGATCTTTCGGGCTGGTGGCTTCACCTCGGGCATGAACCTGGCAAACGGTCTAACCACCCTGAGAAATCGGCCAGGCATCTGCTTGCACCGGACCCACAGATCTGTGGGGGGCTAACCCGACTTAACGACTTCGCCGCCAGCTTTCTTGATCTTGTCCTCTGCTCGACGGGAGGCCGAAGCCACCGTCACCACGAGGGGTTTGCTCACACTACCCGCCCCCAGAAGTTTCGCGTAGCCAAGCTTCTCCAGGTCGATCACGATCTTCCCCTGGCTCTCGGCGGCATTACCCTCGGAGACAAGATTCACAGCCATCTCGCTGAGCCTGCCCACGTCTATAGCCTCAACATAGGCGGCTGTCGGGTTGCGGAACCCGTCCTTTCCAAAGTAGTCGGGCTCGTGTTTGACAACGTACGTCCACTTGCCCTTGTGCCTCCCAGCCATCCCGGTGCCGCCTCTCCTGCCCGGTCCTCGGTGTTGACCGACCTGCCCCCATCCATGCTGGCGGGAGCCTCGCCTCTTGCGAGTCTTTCTCTTATCATGGGGCATGGTGTTAGCTTCCCCGGCTAGGGTGGATCAGTGTTGCTGTATGACTAATAAATCCTTTTCTTGATGAAGGATGCGCTGCGAAAAAGGAGTGCATCGGCTCTTGCTAAGCCATCTTCAAGACGAGCGCGTCCATTGACGAGGATCTGTTCCCCAGCTCGCCCTCGGGGTGGGGTTTCTTCTTTGAACGTTTAAACCCGCCCCTTGGAGGATGGAGCCTGAAGACCCGGTCGAGGCTCGGGATGCCCGAGAGCGCAACCTTTCCTGTCCAGACCCTTTCAGCCAGGTCTTCCACGCTCTCACATCCGAGTTTCTCCTTGACGGTGGCGTCGGTCAGCCTCTCTCCTCCTCCGAGTCTCCCCCTCTTCTTGAGCAGGAGTGAGAGGGTGTCCTTTGATATCTCGCCCCAAGTGACGTAATCCTTGGTCTTCTGGAGAGCGCCCATCATCGGGGGGCTCCCCTCCACGATCACCCCGTGGTAAGGGCGGTGGAGGTTGAGGACTCTGAGGGCGGTCGCGATCTCCTCGCTGACCCCGACCCTGCCCCTGATCCGGACCACGGCTAGGAGCCTTCCCCTCTTCTCAGCCACGGGTCTCACCTCACCCAGTCTTTGGGGGTGACCACTCCGTACGTGTTCTTCAACGCGTCGTACGTGGCGTAGGCGAACGACGGGATGGTCCTAGTCGAGCCGTAGCTCCTGGTCCAGCAGTCCTTTATCCCCGCCAGCCTTAGGATGATTCTAGCCGCTTCGCCTGCAACGATGCCTAGTCCTCGAGGAGCTGGGATTAGGTCGACGGCAACGCTCCCGCGCTTACCGCGGACTTTGAAGGGTAGGGAGTGGTCTCCGCCGCAGCCGCACTCCCAGCTTCCACACCCTCTCCTGACGGGAACCACGTTCAGCTTGGCGTCTGTAACCCCCTTTTCTATCGCCTCTCTAACCTGTTTCGCCTTGCCAACGCCTATCCCCACGTAGCCTCCGGTGTTGCCCACCGCAACCAGCGCCCTGAACCTAGACAACTCGCCGGCGTCGCTCTGCTTCTGAACCAGATTGATGTTGAGGACCTCCTGCTCCACGTTCGGCAGAAGGGCGTCGACTATCTCAGCCTCTTGGATCTTCATTCCTTGAGCGAAGATCTCATCGATCGACCCTATTCGACCTTCTAGAACCATCCTGCCGAGCGCGGTCCTCGGCATCCACTCCGCAGCACCAGTCCTAGGGGTGCTCATCGTGACCCACCTCTGATCTTGTCCAATTCACCCTTAACCTGGTCGAAGTGCTCCGGCAGGCTCTCAGGCTTGAGATCCGCGGTTAGGTAGGAGGAGAATGCCCTCTTGTACAGGTCTGGGTCTGATGATTGCACCCGCTGGGCGTACTTGGCAACGTGTTCTCCTCGGATCCTGGCTATGTCCGGCAGGATCTTATCTTCGCATGCGACCTTGAAACCGGCATCCAAGGCCCCCTTCACCGCCGCGAAGGTCCGTGTTCCCTTCGAGGGGGATTGGAGCCCTAGGTCGACGATCGCCTCTTCGACTCCGGCGGCTTTAGCCCGGTATCCCAGTAGGAGCCCTGTGAGGTACGCCGCTGGGATGTTTCCCGGCGGTCCCCGCCACCCGAACTTCTTCAGCTCGGACGATCTGGCTGAGACAAGGATCTCATCTCCCTTCGAGCCGGCCCTAGCGATCTGCACGGTCATGTGTCTCAGTGAGCCCCGCGTTATCAACCTGAGCCTGCTAGAGATCACGAGCCTCCTCCTCAGTCGGTAGTCGGTTCTTCCCTGACGCCTCCTTCTGAAGAGGACTCTGTACGTCACTCCCGCCCTCATCCGCTCGGCTACCTCCTCCTCCTGAGGCTTCGACTCTCGACGTACTCTTTCAGGTCGCCCACGCCTTCGAAGGCTCCGCCCTTGACCATTCTGTACAGAACTCTGTAGACCTGTTTTGTGATTATCCGGTGATCCCTGAGATCCCTGATGGCGGACCTCATCGCTCGCACTTTGATCATCCAGGTTTTCTTGCGCGGCGTGGTGGCTGTGCTCTTACCCTTTCTACTGCCGGCGCCCCGTCCTCTCCCCTTCTTCCTCTTCTCGTGGGTGAGACGCGCCCTCGCCCTGCTCACCCCGATCTCGGCTGAGGCACGGATCACACCCTCACCGATGAGACGGCGGATCTCGTCTCTGGTTATGGCTGCGTCCACGTCCTCTAGGCGGTCTGGGTCGATCCAGACTCTGCTGACGCCGACCTTAAGCAGATCAGCCGCTAGTCTTCTCTGGCTCCTTAGGCTCAACGGACTTCACTCCGATTGGGTTAAGCACCACGACCTTGAGCTCCCGCGCCCTCTCCAGCATATCAATCCTCTTCTTCGTACCCACCGTGTGGGCTATTCGGGCAGCCTGTTTCTCCGGGTTCAAACTCGCGAGGTCTTTCACGTTGTACACGATGACCTCCTCGAAGCCCGAGGGATGGACGCCTCTCACAGTGTTTGGGGAGCCGTATCCCACCGCCACCAGTTTTGGAACGCCCTTAACCTGGTGCCTCATCTTGCTGTCGATGCCCTGAGGTCGCTTCCACCCTCCCTCCAGCCTCTTGTACCTCCAGCTCTCCTGCCTGACGAACCTAGGACGGGCTTTTCTTACCCTCTCCCTGATCGAGAGCAGAAGGCTCTCCTTCTCGCTGAGAACCCTCTTCCTCACCTTCGAAGGGATAGGGGGTTTCTCCTCGGTCTTCTCCCCCTTCGTCTCAGCCTCTCTTGCCTCAGCCACCTCGGCGGCTCGCTCAACCCGCTCCTCGACCAGCTTCTCTTCACTTCTCTTCTTGGGCATCGCTACATCTCCACGCTTTCTTTGTACACGTAAACGCCATCGAGGAAGACCCTGGGATCCCTCTTCCTAGTCTTGGTGGCTTGCTGGATGTTCGCCGCCGTCTGGCTGACGTCCTCGAGGACTATTCCCTTGATCGTCACGTCGTCTCCCTCCACCGAGACCTTGGTGTCCCCCACTATCCGCGCCACCCTCGGACTCCGCTCGCCCCCGAAGTTCTCTATGACCACCGTGCCGTCCTGCACCTTGACGGTTAGAGGGAAGTGGGCGTAGACGGCTTTGAGCCTGTAGGTGAAGCCCTCAGTGACGCCCTTCATCATGTTCCTTATATGGGATGAGATCGTTCCCACCATCGACGCCTCTCTCTTGTTCGGCCAGAAAGCCTCCACCCTCAGGTCATCGTTGGATCTCTCGATCTTCGCCGTAGAATAGGAGAAGTCTCTTCTAACCTCTCCGAGTGGTCCCTTGGCGGTTACGACCCCGCCCTCGACCTTGACCTCGACCCCCGGCGGGATTTGGACGGACTTGGACTCGGAGACAGACCTCACCAACCTGAACACCCTCAGTAAGCGTACGCCAGCAACCGCCCGCCCACGTGGCTGCGTTCAGCCTCATCGTGGGACATGACCCCGTGCGGGGATGAGACGACCAGTATCCCAAGCTCCCTCGAGGGAAGATATCGCTTCTCCCACGTCTCGAAGTCTTCAGTCTTAGCGGCGTACCTCGGCCTGATCGAGCCGCACCTGTTGATCCTTCCCAGGAGCTGGACCTTGAACTTTCCCGACCTTCCGTCGTCTATGAACTCGAACTCGCCCACGTAGCCGTTCTTCTGGAGAACCCTGAGGACGTGCCCGATGAGCTTGGAGGCGGGTGCAATGATGCACTCTCGCTTTCTCCTCAGCTCGTTGTTCATTATCGTCGACAGGGCGTTGGACAGTGGGTCCATCTCGTCTTGCCTCACGTGTACTTTCTGAAGCCCAGCCTCTTCGAGACCTCGCGGAAGCACTGGCGGCAGACGTTGATTCCGTAGGCGCGGATGATCGGTCCGTAGGATCCGCACCGCGTGCAGGGTCGGCTGCCCTTTCCGTACTTCCTCACCTTCTTCTCTCCACTCGAAGCCATTTAGCTGGCCTCCGTGACATCGACTCCGAAGGTTTCTCTCACGAACTGGACTGCCTCCTCGTTTGTCAGGACCTGCCCAGCTCCCACCTTGCACCTAGCTCTTCGCCTTCGACCGACGTGGTAGCCGGGCTTGGCCATTGAGACGCAGACGTTCATTCCGAATATCCCGAGCCTAGGTTCGTACTTTGTCCCGGGAAGCTCTATGTGCTCCTTGATGCCGAAGGCGAAGTTGCCGCGTCCGTCGAAGGCAGACGCCGACAGCCTGTTCCCGACCGCTTCCAGAGCCCTCTTCAGGAAAGCCTCTTTATTGGCGCCTCTCAGGGTCACCACGCACGCGATCGGCTCGCCTTTCTGGATCTGGAAGTCTCTAATAGCCTTCTTCGCCTTCCTAGGGCATGACTTCTGACCGGTTATCTGCTCCAAGACCTGCATCGCCCTCTGAAGGGGCTCCCCGGACTTCCCAACCGAGATGTTCACCGTGACCTTCTCGATTCTGGGCCTGCGCATCGGGTTTTGCTCTGGCCGTTCAGCCACTTCCACCAACTCCGGGGATTGATATCGATGACTCGCCCTTTCCGAGGACGAACACCGAGTCGAGGGACGTCTGGATCTTCAAACCATCCTCCTCGAGGGTGACGATCGCAGGGTTTGATCCGGCGCCTCTCTCCACGCTAACGATCTTGCCCACGCGCCCGGCGTTCACCCCGCGCGCAACCATCGCCACCGCTCCCTCCTCGAACTTTATGTGCTCAAGGATCTTCGAGTCTGGAAGGTCCAGCTTGAGCACGTCCGACGTGGAGTATACATCCTCCTCCGCCTCCCTCGGGTCGTCGACCCGGACGAGCAGATTTCTCCCGTCATGGAGGTTGAGCTGGATGTCGCCTCCGTCCACGGTGGCCTTGTCCACGATCTTACACAGCTTGAAGCCCTTCTCCTCGTCTCCGATCGGGTGGAGTCCCAATCCCTTCTTCGGAACGGGGAGGACCCGGTAGGCTCTCTTCATCGAGGGGATCTCCACCACATCCATCAGACCCACGAGGAAGCCCTGATCCCTTCTCACCTTCCCGTCAACCTTGAACTGCCCCTCGGAGAGGATCAGCTTCGCCTCCTTCCTCGTCCTCACCGCTCCCAGGATCTCTCTCAGAATCAGAAGTGTCGGAAGGCCGTCGTCCTTTGGGTGGGGACCGGGTTTGGCTCTGACCGTCCACCGCTCTTCCTTCCTGTGGATAGGCCAGTATCTCGGAGCGGACAGACGCTTTATGTGCCTCTTCCCGCCCTTCTTTCCCATCGCTACTTCGCTCCGCTCGGCTTCGAGGCTCTCCGCGCCCTCTTCCTCACCCTGCCCTTCTCGGGCTTCCGCTTGGCGGGAGCCTTTCCACCAGATCTTGTGAGAACGGTCTTTCTCCACTCGTCATCGAGCTTCAAGCTCTTTATCAAGACCTTCGAGGGGTGTACCGGAACCTGTGCGCTGGAGCCGTCGGCCTTCTCCCTGGTCACTCCCTCGACGTAGATTCGGAAGTTCACGGGATCAACCTCCGAGACCTTACCCTCGATCCCCGCGAAGTCCCCTCGCTCGACCACAACCGTGTCGCCCTTGACCACGGGGAGGGAGCGAACGTGCTGGCTCTCCCGGAGGCTTGGCTGCAACGGGGCAGCCATGAGCCTGTGTCTCAGATGGAGCGGGGCGTTCAGCATCCCCGCCCTCTGCTTCCTGGGTTGAATCGACCGGGATCTTGGAGACAAGCACTCCGACCTCACACGATTATGCTCGACGCGCTCGCCACTCGAGGCCAGCGCTCAGCTGCTTCCCTAGCCACGGCGCCTCGGATCTCCGACCCCCTCAACTCCCCCTCAGGAGTCATGACCACCGCCGCGTTGTCCTCGAACTGTACGAACGTTCCATCCGCTCTCCTGAACGGCTTCCTCTGCCTGACCACCACTGCAGGAAGTATCTGTCTCCTCATCTCCGGAGTGCCACGTCTCACAGACGCCACGATCATGTCTCCCACCGAGGCGGACGGCACTCTCTTCAGTCTACCCTTGTAGCCGAAGACCTGGATCACTCGGAGCTCCTTGGCACCCGTGTTGTCCGCGCACTGGATCACCGCTCCCGATGGCAACCCCTTCGATATGTGGGGTCGGTACTCGATGACTCCTCGAGCCGAGACGGCTCTGCTCTTCGGCGCGGGCATCTACGTCCCCCCTATCCTCTCGATCACGACGAAGGATGTTGCCTTGCTTAGGGGGCGGCACTCGCCCACCACGACTACGTCCCCGCTCTTCGCCCCTATGCAGGGAGGATTGTGGGCCAGGATGTGGCTGCGCCTCCTCATGAACCTCTTGAACCTCGGCACGTACTGCGTGTAATCGCGGCTGACAACAACCGTGTCCTTCATCTTGTCTCCGACCACGGTGCCTCTGAGAACCCTGCCTCTGACGGATAGATGACCGTGGAAGGGGCAACGAGGGTCGTTGCAGCTCCTTGACGGAGGCTTAACCTGGAGCCCCACGTTCTTCATTTCCTTCCTCTCCTCAGCCTCGCCTCTGGTCGACCCAGAATCACTCTGCCCTCAACCTCTACTCGTGACCCATCGGGAAGCGTGAAGCGGAAGGCTGAACCGCTCTTCGGGACCGATTTTCGTTCTCGTCCATACCTCAGTGTTAGCATGCCTCGCGTCTCGTCCGCGACGACCCCTCTTATGCCAACATAGCCTAGATGCGAGCTCCTCACAACCTCAGCCTCGAGCCCTATGAGCTCATGTCTAACAACGTTCTGCGGGCTGAGTGGGGTCATCTCTTCGCCTCTCTCCTCGGCTCAGCCCTTCTCCTCCCGAGCTTGGTCTCTTTCTCCACTGTGAGTATGCGCGCGATCGCCCTTCTCATCTCTCTGATCCTGGCAGGGTTCTCGACAGCCCCTCCCGCATGGACCGAAGCTCGGAGCTTCATGAGCTCCGAACGCAGCTCAGTCAGACGCTTCTCCCTGTCCTCGTGGGACATCTCCGCAATCTCCCTCATCCTCAGGAAGGGCACTCCTACTCCTCCTCTTTGACCTCGGTGTCCTCTTTGACTGGAGTTTCCTCTTTAGCCTCGGCTGGCTCCTCCGCGGGGGCCGCCTGGGCCGGCGGTTTGGTCAGATCGGGGAAGACTGCGTCGGGAGGAACTATCTTGACCTGGATCCCGAGCATTCCGGGCTTCAGCTTCACCCTCATAACCGCGACCCTAAGGAGCGTCCTGGTCAGGTCGCCGGTTTTCGGCATGTAGCCCGCCCGGAACTTCTCGTTCCGCGACCTTCTTGAGGTTAGCTTCCCTCGAATCGAGATCTCCGCTCCGAGCGCACCCGCTTCCATAATCCGGTTCAGCGCCCAGAACCCGGCACGCCTGAAGTGTATCCCCCTCTGGAGGGCGGACGCGACCCGACCAGCCATTATCCTGGGGTCTAACTCGGGAACCTCGATCTCCGCCACGGCGATCTGGGGGTTTGTGAGACCGAACTTCTCTTCCAAGAGCCTGGAGAGCTCCTTGATGTTCATGCCCCTCCTGCCTATGACAAGCCCGGGCTTCATCGCGTACACCGTAACCCGAGACCCAAGAGGGGTCTTGGTGATGTCAACCCCGCCGTAGCCAGCCCTGCTAAGCTCACTCTCCAAGAACTCGTCGATCGCCATCTTCTTTACCCCCTCAACTATGAAGTGCCTGGCTGCGGACACTCTAGGACGCCTCCTCCAGCACGATTTCAACGTGCGTCAACTGGTCGAAGTAGGGGGAGGATCTCCCGAAGGCTCTCGGGATGTATCTTCTAAGCCTCCTAGCGCGCTGAACCGCGGCATGGGTTACGCGAAGCCTCTCAAGGTCCAAGCCCTTGAACTCGGCGTTCGCCTCGGCGTTCTCCAAGACCTCCAGCACCTCCCCAGCAGCCTTCACAGGGAACTTGCCCGAAGACCAGCCCTGGAGCCCATGCCTGTGCGGAACCTCCTTCCTGTGCCTCTTGTACGGTATCGGCCGCTTCTTCTCGATCGCTTCTTGGAGAACCCTCTTCGCGTCATCCAAGTTCAGGTTCTGTATGGCGTGGCATACCTCCCTCGCCGCTTTAGGGGATATCCTAAGGTCCCTACCCGAAGCCTTGGCAGTCTTGCCCTCGTCCAAGCCCGTGACGGAGTACCCCCACTTCGGAGACATGCCTTCGCCACCATGGATCGTGATAGCGAAAACAACAGAAGTAAATGCTCTATTAAAGCTTTCTAGAAGAAGTGAATACTCTATCTAGCGCCCCTAGATTCCCGTGTAGTGTCCAGAGTCGTCGAGAATACACCACTCCGAGAAGACCGAGACTAAGCGCTTGATGATCACGGTCAGCGAGCGGTTTCGTACACCTCGGTGAGCCATCTTCGACGAATACCAGCGGACTGACCCCCGCCCGCTGCAGAGGACACCGTAGAGTCCGGTCAAGTTATCAGCACGCGCCTCGTTCTTCTTTCTCAACGCAGTCGTTAGCAGGTCTCTTATCCACAGTTCCGTTCATCCTCAAGAGTCTCCAGCTCGCGAATGAGATCTGAGCGGAGAGGGTTCTGAATCTCTTCTAGGAAGTCACGCGGCTTCGGGCGTATGCCGAGCCGGGTGCGCGTGAACCCGTTCCAGCCCAGAATCGTTTCAGCCACGTCCAAGAGCATCTCCCCGTACTTCCCTCGATCCACGTAGTGGTGGTCACCGTTGACCATCTCCGCGGGCATAACCCTCCTCAGCGGGTTGGGGTGATCAGAGCTGACGTAGACGAAGTCTACAGTGTCCCCAGAACAGACCCTCTTGCCGTGTTGAATCGCGCCTATGGCGGCGCTGACGTGGGGAACCATCGAACTGTACTCGCTGACGGGCTTGCGGAGCGTCTTCGAGACAATCAGTTCTTCGGGTGGGACATCCACGCTCATGATCTTGTCATAAGTCTCTAAGACATGGTTGAGGGCACTCTTGTAGCCTGCCGTCTTGACGCCTTCAGCGGTTTGATGATCTAGAAGGATTTCTATGAGCCTCAACTGGAACTCCTTCATGAAGGTGGGGTAGTCGTGCCGCCTGAGCTCGATCCCCCGGTAGAAGATCTCCCCGTCGGTCAGCCTCCCGAAGTATCTTCGAGTGGCCTCGACCGCGGGATTGGTCTCCTGTCTGAGCAGGACGAGGAACCGGTAGTGGTGCTCCAAGGCGACCGGCAGACCAACCTGCTCGCTGACCAATGTGCAGAGATCCTCGTAGTCCTTCCTAGTGGCGCCGTCCCTCTTCACGTATATGGCGTCTGTGTCGCCGTAGATCACCTCGAACCCCCTGGCCTCACAGATCCCCTTCGTTGTCTTCAGGCACTCCCTTCCGAACCTGTTGATCTCCTCGTACAGGTCCACGTTGCTGAATCGGTTGGCGAAGCATCCGGTGTAGCCGTAGGTGCAGACCAGGATTTCCTTGAGCACATTGGTCCTCTGGTCGCAGTATCGCCACTCCCTGCTGTCCTTAGGAAGCCTCCTTTTCAGGTGTTTGAAGTAGAGCCGCCTGTTCACAATCTTCTGCGTCAGCTCGCTCAGGAAGCCCCGCCTGACCTCGTCCACGCGATCGGGCGTGACCGTCTCGTAGGAGAGGTTGTGCTTCACGATAATGTTGGGGAACTCGCTCTCGAAGTCAAGCTCCCCGACGTTCTCGTGTACCCCGACTTTAGGAGAGAGGATCAGCCCGCCCCTGTCCCGGGCTAGAATCCGCCTGACAGTTGTGATCCACCTAAAGAATTCCATGTTCGAGCTGGGCACGAGGATCTCCTTCTTCAGCGCCTCGTAGCACTGCCTCGCGTCGATGGTCTTTCCCGCCTGCCACGCCGCGCTCATGCTTATGGGGGCGAGGGTGAACCTAGCCCTCTCCACCACCCCGCAGACGCCCATCTCCACGTACCTCGCGAGCTTGAGAGGCACTCTCCCTTTGATCCCGTGGGGAACGACCCTGCCGAACTTGCTCAGTTCGGCTTCTTCGCGACCGAGCTGGATGGCACAGCCGACCTTCCTGGCGCGTCTGAAGATGTAGGGAAGGTCTAGGTCGATGATGTCCGGCGAGACGAGGATGTCGGGGTCCACCTCCTTGACGAGCCGCTCGAACTGTTCTAGGATCTTGACCTCACCGCTCTCCAGCACGTCTTTGACCTCGAGGTCTTCGTTTCTTATCACGATCCTTTGTAGGGGGTCTTCCGCGGCGTTGGGGGTGAATTTACCCACTTGGAACCCGATCTCGAAGGCTAGGGCTGTGAAGGGCGGGGGATGGATTTCTCTCTCATCGTCCAAGACAGTGACGCGGAGTAGCCGCTTCTCCTCATCAAGTTCAGCCTCGACCTTGCTCGTCGGAGCGAAGTGCCTCTTGAAGAGGTAGCTCTGGATCGGGAGGATATCCGTGTTGAAGAACCGCTTGATCTCCGGGACCTGCCGGAGGTCGCAGAGCACTCTTCTGGCACTCTTGGGGCTGTCGACGTGGACGCGCAGGACCGGGCTCCTCTCTCTCTTGGTCACGGACGTGTACTTGCGTTCGATCAACACGTCAGAGACGTTGGGATGCTCGATGATCCGGTCACGAGCTGCCTCTAGGTCCACGCCGTCCTTCAGTTCCAAGTAGAAGTCCGGCTCGTATCCATCCGTCAGCTTGACCGCTCGACCGTCAACAGTTTTGATCCAGAGCACAGCACCTCCTCTGTCTAAGTAAACGTCGAGTATCCAGCCTGCCTCCCTCACCCGCGTTCAGCCCTTCTGCAGCCTGTCGATCTTCCCCTCGATCCTGACTAGGCGCTCCGTGAGCTCCAAGATCAGCTTCCTGTTGTCTATCTCCCCCACGAGGACCATCGCGTCCAGAACTGTAGGGACGTTGAGGTAGCTCATGGCGCCCTGCTCGGAGGTCCAAGCTCTGCTCAGGCTCTCGAACGCGTCCGCTCTGATCCGATCCATCAGGACCGGGGCTAGGTTCTTCTTCAGCTCGTCCAGCTGCTCTTGGAGGCGTGTTCTGAAGGGTATGGTTATTCTTCCCACACTCTCATCTCCCAGGATGAATTCCGTCCTCCGCTGGGGACGGTCGTAGTGCTTCAGCAAGAAGGCGTGAACGAACTGCCTCCTTTCGGCGCGCCTCAGGTACACGATCACACTCGCGGTGTGGCGTAGGTACCTCCCACCCTCGGGTGAGGGTATCCTACCGCCCAGGGCGGCTTTGGGTCTGCAGTTCGTCACGAAGGCGGTGCCGTTCCTCGCGCAGGCTTGGAAGATCGTTCCGACGACCTTCTGGAGGCGCGCTATGCTGGGGATGGCGGTTCTCAGGGTTGGGCTGGTGAAGAGCTTTGCGATGTGGTGGACCACGACGAGCCTGATCTCTCTGTCCCTCTCGATCAGCCTGCAGACCTCGTCGACGACCCTCTCCTCCTGGTCCTCGCTGAAGGCGCAGACCGCGTAGATGTCGCTCATCGCCTGCAGCGGGTCTAGGTTGGCGGCTTTCGCCATCCCGGCGAGCAGCTCGATGTCGAGGATCGTCCGCTCCCGCTTGTAGTTGCCGCAGTTCACGTAGAGGCATCTCCCGCCGAGTCCGCCCTTGCCCCTATCGAGAAGCGAGTTGATGAGTATCCGGTGGATGAGGAAGTCGACGCCGCTGTCCCCCTCCCCGTAGAAGAGGTAGAAGCGGCCGGGCTCGATGCCCCCTCCGATCAGCAGGTCCAAGTCTCCGGAGCTCGTGGTCAGTCGGAGCTTGTTCATCCCCTCGTTGTAGACCTGTAGGGCTGTTCTGAAGTCGCCGGACACCTAGGAGACCCCCTCCACGGTCTTCGGGAAGAGGTAGAGCCCGCCTCCAGCCTGGACCACGGAGCCCGACGCCTTCACGGTCCTGCCCAGTAGCTTCCTCCTGATGTCGTGTAGGATCAGCCTCCGAGCGTCGAAGTGGGTTCTCGGCTCTCCGGTCAGTTTGAGCCCTAGCTCTCCGGATGCTAGAGCCTGGAGCGCTACGGGGAGGACCCTCTCGACAAACAAGACCAATGATCTCACGTCCGCAGAGGGGGGAGGGATTCTAGAGGGGTGGTTACGCTTCCTCTTCTCCACCCTCGATCTCGCAGTCTTCGATGCCTCTCTCGGTTATCTGGAACCTTGTCTTGTTCTCGGGTAGGCTTGGGCTGTCGATTATCTTGGCTGAGCGGGTATTTCCCTTACACCTATGCAGGTACACTCGATGGGTGCTGGCGTGGGCTAGAACGTTGCCTCCGGCTGGTCTGTTGGGGTCGCCGAAGAAGGCCTGTGGGTTCGCTTGGCACTGGTTCGTCACGACCACGGCCACGTTGTACACCTCTGCTAGGCGGAGGAGCTTGTGCATGTACATGTTCAGCTTCTGCTGTCTCTCGCTCAGTGTCTCTCGACCGACGTACTCGCCCCTGAAGTGGGAGATCACCGAGTCTACTACCACGAGCTTCACGTTCTCCTCCTTGACGACCTTGGAAGAGTGGTCCAGCAGCATCATCTGGTGGTCGCTGTTGTAGCAGCGGGCGTAGATTATGCTCTCCAGCACCTTTTCTGGGTCTAGGCTCATGGACTTCGCTATCTGGTATACCCTCTCGGGTGAGAACGTCCCCTCCGTGTCCATGAAGAGCGCGCAGCCTCCGAGTCCACCATCCTTGCTCGGTAGCTGCACTGTGACGGCTAGTTTCATGCAGATCTGACTTTTCCCGGTTCCGTACTCGCCTATGATCTCCGTTATCGCCTGGGTCTCAATCCCTCCTCCGAGGAGGGAGTTTAAGTTCTTAGAGCCCGTCGTCAGTCTCATGGCTTGCTGCCTCTGCTTGTACAGCTCGCTCGCGGAAATGAACTCGGCGTTGATCATGCCCCTCGCTTCTTCGCAGATCCTCCGGGCGGTGTCGTATCCCAAGCCCGTCCTATCCACTATCTCCCTGATGGGGGTCGCCGCCAGGGACTCGACCGTTCCGTAGCCGGCTGTTCTGAGCTTGGAGGCTATGGTCTGACCGATCCCCCTGATGTCCTCTATGCTTCTCTCGATTACAATGCCCAATTTCGCGGTCTCCAAGCTGGTGGAGCTGGACAGCCTATTTATTCGGTCACGTACCCTTGGGGAGGGGGAGGGGGTGGTTAGCGTCAAATCTGGCCCAGTTCGAGCAGGTATGGGGAGAAGGATGGCTATGACAAGCAGTACCGAGTTGGACGGTCTCTTGGGCATTCTTAGGGATAAACTGGAAAGTGTTATCTAAGCTTCAGAGCAACCGCGCCTTGGGAGAGGCAGAAAGTAACAAGCTCGACATATGTCTACTGCGTATGTTTGAGAGTTTAGGCGGAGGCCTGAGGCACCTTTCCCGTAGGGGTTCGCGGGTTCAAATCCCACTCCCTGCACCACGTTTGACACACACGCTAGTGTAGAACTTCCTAAGTTTCTCCACGTCGTCAGCGGGAATCTCAAAACATGTTATCGTAGCGAGCTGGCTAATGCCTCGGATTGATAGGATTTGTGTTCTAGAATATCATGAACGCCTATCTCGTAAAATCTCTCTTGTCAACTTGTAGGTTCAAACTTTTGAGGTAAGAAGATGCTTTTTTGGGAGATTCAACTAATGTGAAGAGACCATCAACCTGAATCTTGAATCGAGCACCCTTAGTTGTTCCTGAATAGATAATGAGTATCTCGCCAGACCTACCAATCACGCTTTTTGTGTAGCTCAATTTGACGTTCCTGTCTCTCATAGTAAACCAAGACTCCACCTCTCTTCTCATAACAGCCTCTACAGAATCGAAGGGTATTCCTCTGTGTTCACGTTCAAACTTCATTGTTAAGGACTTTCGAGCCTCTCTGGTAAGAGCAGTTATGTAAACAAACGCCTTCTCTACAAGCTCAGAACTAGCCAGCTTATCCGTCAAGGAGAAAAATCAACATCCTACAGAGGCATCACTTGTTCGCCAGCTAGAAATAGCTTTCTGGGGTCGCGCGCGCTTCGAATATGTCTGTACCACACCTGATGGACTCATGGTCTTTAAGAAGCGAAAATAGGGGGGCATCGTAGGTGCACGCGCACTCACATTACTAAATAGCGTTTTGCTAGGTCTTTGAAAATTCCTCAATAAGCAAGGGAGTTGCTCCCGGGTAAAACCACTCGTGGGATACATCGGAGCCACAACAAGAAAAGAGGGGGTAGTACAAATTCGCGTCACTCTTCGCAATAGTTTCATCGTAAACGTAGCCAATTGTGATGAGTTCTGCCCTTAGGTAGATTTCAGCTGCACGGTCTGAATTCTCGTGACGTGTCACAATCTCAACTCATACAATACGGAACACTTAATGTCTCAAAGCGAGCATTATCATCACGAATGTGAAGGGAGGAAGACGCCTTATGAGTTATGAGAGACGTGGTTATGGCGGGGGCTTTAGGCCTTGCCCAGTTGAGATGGAAAAGGAATACGAAGTGGACATAACGGAAACGAGCCGCCAAGGGGAAGGCATAGCCAGAATCCAAGGATTCGTAATATTCGTTGCCAACGCAAAGCCTCGAGACCATGTGAAAATAAAGATCACGAGGATAGGCCGTAGCTCCGCAAACGCTGAAATAGTCAGATAAGACTTTAAGATGTAAACCCAGCCTTACCCCCACTTTTGATCAACCTTGTCAAGGGTACAGGTCAAACGGTTTTGGTTGCAGAGTTCAAGCTGACAGCTGCGCCTAAGTGAAGCCTGCAAATTAACTCGATAAGCCTGAACCATCGACCTTGTTGGCGGCTTGATGGAAGATTCTACCTTAACGAAAGCTACAACCCAAGAAGTCTAGGTTGAGCCTCTCGGTTTCTCCAGACTACTTAGTCCATCTGAAACGAATGAGAATTTCAACCGCGCCTGTTCAGGATACTTGGCTTGGAGGAATGTGTGAGCACGTTCTTCGAGTCCCTTCATTAAGCCCTGTGGATGAAAACTACATCTTCTGGCTCTGAGTAACTGAGACAGAAGAGGGGGTTTACGGGGGATATCTCCAAACCGTGAAACATCTCGGCATACTAGGGTAGCCTTGAAGAGGAGACCACCTTGAGAGTGAGGAAGGAGGAAGTTCTCAGGGGCGACTTGCCCTCGAAGGTCGGGGCGAGCCTAACCGTGCGCCACATGGGCGCGATCTTCGCGGAGCTTAGAGGCGCTAAGGGCGAGATCAAAGCCGAATTTCCTTACCTGGGTTCGATCGTGATATGGGATGCCTCCATCGCTGAGGTGAAGTCGGCTGGTGTACTCTTCCGAGCCGTAGCGCCTCGGGTGCTCCTCGTCCACCACGATGAAATCGAGAATGCGCTGTATGTAGTTGAGGCGGAGTACCCTACGTCTCCGTAAGGAGAATCTAACAAGAGTGTGCCGATGCGCCGCGTGAGGTTAAGAATTCACTGGCGTATGTGTTGAGCGCTTTTGTCTTTACCGATGGGGCAGACGTTTGAACACTCCATGCACCACAGCACGGAGTGTTGTGACATCTCCTTTAAGTTGGCTTGGCAATAGCTGAGGCAAGCTTCTCTATCATATTTTCCAGTGTCGAACGCGTTTACGAGACAGGAATCAACACATATGTTGCATTCGCGGCAGTAGTCGCGGCCTACAATAATCGGATCGGGTTCCAACGGTGCGCCAGTGTTAACAGCGCGCAAGCGAACCCGCGGGCCGTACTCTTCTGTTATTAGAAGGTTGTTCTTACCAACCACCCCCAAGCCTGCGAGAACTCCCGCCTCTTTTAGATAGAGCCCAGGTTCATAGGGTGCGGGCTCGGCCCAATATCCCTCTCGTTCGAGTAGAAGTGAGAGGCGTAGCGATACACCACGCAGGATTTCGTCTTCGAATGCACGTGATGGCCTGCCCCGGGCCTTCCAAGATGGCAGATGAAGCCACAGATCGAGAATAGGGTCTTCGATCCAGATCGCCAGAACAATGACTGTCTCGGTTCTCTCGGGGGGGCGGTTCTCCAGGGGGTATCGATCGAATCTCTCAACATTAGCAAAGCCGACTAGGCTTGCTCCCCACTCAATCGCCTTTTCCTTGATAAGACGCTTGAGCTGATACGACTCGTTTACAGAATCGTTTCCCAGAGACAACAGCACTCCATTCGCGGGGCTTACTCATTCTTCTTTCTGTTCTTCTGCCACTTCACCCTCAGCCATGAGTCTCTTCAGCGACTCCATTTAGGAAACCAGATGATTCTCCTGAAGTCACAGTTCAGGCGAAGACGGGGGCAGTCTTTGTCATGATGTTCTGTCTTCTCGTAATAGTGATTTCTCCTGCATGTCCTTCGACATGTGCAACTTGGCTCCTTAGAGTAGTTCTAAGCGGTCCTCACGCCCAACAGCCTTTGTTTGACTCGTTGAAGGATATACCTGGCTCAGAGGCGGCTTGCTCATAGCCGTCTAGATATATCTCGCTCTGTGGAAGAACTCGATCAGGTGTCTCGCCGTCTCGTTCTCGAGGTTGATCCTGTACTTTCGCGGCTGGTAGGGGTGTTCGGTCACCCACTTCATCCTGACAAGCACCTCGAGGTTGGTCTTAACGTCGGTCGGTTTCAGCTTTGTGAGCTTCTCGAGGCTGTACCTTGTTAGGGGGGTGTCTGGGTTCTTGGCGAGGGCTCCAAGGATTCTGATCTTTCCCTCGCTTCCCAGCCCGGACTCGATCTCCTCCTTGACCTTCTGCTCAGCCTTGAGACTCATTCTAGTTCGCTCTTGACGCGTTCGATCATGTTGTCAAGGAACCTGTCTAGGTCCTCGGTCGGGATACCACTTATCCCGATCGACGTGAGGGACTTTATGTCCACGATTCCCCTGTCGGACAGGTCCTGAACGTACTCCTCCGCGTGATCGATGGGCTTAACGTCAGACTCCTCGCACACCACGCTGAGCGTCTCCCTGATGTCTCTCAGCGAGACGTACGCCGTCCTCTTGGTCTTCAGCGCCCGGGCTACCGCCAGTAGCACGATCTTCTTCCTATCCTCAAGGTTCATGATGTCCTCGGAGGTGATCATCGGGTAGGTCTCCCCGTGAACCCTCCTAACATGGTCTAGGAGAACTCTGCCTGACCCTCGGTTCTCGGCGAGGTTGCCCGAGTAGAGGAGGAGGTCCAGGGCGTGGCGCACATCCCCGTTGACTGGCGGTCTTGCTGTCACGTCAGCCACGTACTCCAAGACCTCGTCGGTAACGACCCCGGGGCGGAAGGCTTCCTCCACCCTCTGAGCGAGAATGTCAAAGATCTGACCGGACGTGTACGGCGCGAAGTCGATCGAGTTTCGCCCCAGTGTGCTCAGCTCCGCTCTATCCAAGCCCTTGTAGAACTCCCTGTTCCTAGCCGTGACTATGAGTCCCACCACCCCGCAGGGCTCCCCGGGGCTGAGCTCACCTATTCTCGTCAAGTCATAGAGCAGAGGCTCCCTTGAATAGTGCCTGACGTAGTAGTCAACCTCATCCAACGAGATGAGTAGATACCGATTCTCGGCTTGCAGGTACTTCACCAGGTTGCGGAGCATCTCCTCGGCGCTCAGACTCGTGGAGTAGATCGACGGAGCGCCCTTCTCGACCAGGTAGCGGTAGACTAGAACCCTGTTGCCGCCTTGGAGCTTCAGGTTGATGTAGACATGGGTTAGGCTGATCTTCCTTCGCCTAGCTTCACCCTCGAGACTCTCCCCGAAGCGGATGGTGGTGACGGTCTTCCCGGTGCCGACTCCACCCACGATCTGAGCGACCCTGAGGTGCGACTCAGCGATGTTCTCCAGCACGCCCGCGAAGAGGCTGTCCAGGAATCTGATCTGCTCCTCGCGGTGCGGTAGAACCTGGGGTATGTAGCGCGGAGAGAGCTTGTTCCTGTCCCTAAAGATGGACTCGACCAAGTCTAAGCTCCTTATCGAAATACGCAGTTGTCGTGGCGTGTTTTTAAATAGGTGCTGGTGTGGGGATGGGTTTTGGGGTTCGATGGGATGTACGACCTCTTGATCAGAGGAGGAATCGTGGTAGATCCCTCCCAAGGACTTCATGAGAAGATGGATGTAGCCGTCTCGAAGGGCGTCGTTGAGGCTGTGGAAAAGAGCATTTCCCCCGACCTTGCTCTAGAGTGGCTTGACGCCCCGGATCTTGTGGTCACCCCTGGTCTCGTGGACCTGCATGTTCATGTCTATCCGGGAGTTAGCCACTACGGCACGGAGCCAGACCCTTACTGCGTATGGAAGGGTGCGACGACGGTTTTGGATGCGGGGTCGTCAGGAGCACACACGTTCGAAGGTTTCAGGAGGCACGTGATCAACACCAGCGCGACCCGTATCCTGGCTTTCCTGAACATCTCTTCGATGGGCATGATCTCCCCCAGCGTAGGGGAGTTGGAGGACATCCGCTTCGCGGATGTGGATAGGGCGATCGACGTTTGTGAGCGAAATAGGGACGTGATTCGAGGCGTCAAGGTGCGCCTTTCGAAATCGATCGTCGGCGAAAACGGCTTACTGCCTCTCGAACTTGCGAAGCGTGTAGCCTCAGCCGTGAAAATGCCCCTGATGGTGCACCCAGGAAACACCCCCTCTCCCCTCCCAGAGATCCTAGCCGAGCTGGAAAGAGGAGATATTCTGACACACTGCTACCACGGGTCGGAGCAAGGAATACTCAACCGTGACGGAGTGGTTATCGACGAGGTACTAGAGGCGAAGCGGCGCGGGGTTGTCTTCGATGTAGGTCACGGAATGGGAAGCTTCAGCTTCGATGTGGCTGCCAAGGCGCTCGCTCAGGGTTTTCATCCGACCACGATCAGCACAGACCTACACTACTACAACACCTTCGGACCGGTCCACGACCTTGCAACAACCATGACAAAGTTCCTGACACTAGGCATGTCGCTGGACGATGTTGTAGCAAAGACCACCACAACACCCGCACAGGTCTTGAGGGAGGACAAGAACCTGGGCACATTAAGGCAGGGAAGCGCAGCCGATATCGTGGTCTTCGGATTCAAGGAGGGAAGGTACGAACTCGTAGACGCGCTGGGCAAGACTGTGATGAGCGAGAGACTACTAACTCCGGTCGCTGTTGTCAGGGCTGGAAAGGTGCACACAAGCGATCTGAAACTGAACGGCCGGCGTATAATAAGAGCGCCGAGATGAGACTCGCATCTTCCTGTTTCTTGTTCAGAAACTCTGGCTGAAAAGTCAGGAAAGAAAGAGTGCTCTTATCTTCTCCTGAAGCCTATCTCCATCTTCCGCTTGATTATCTCCTGTTTCCTTTGCTCCTTCTTGGAAAGCATCTGCTTCTTCTCATGGTCTTTGCCCAATCCAATCACCTCTGGCCCGGTCGATCCCAGGCTATTTCAGCCCGTACACGAAGAGGGAACAATACCCCATACGCGTTCATTTAAGCATTGTGGGACGGCGAACTAGCTACCCCTTGAGGGTTTCAGGCACAGTGAAGAATATTGGTATCTTGGCTAGCTCGACAGCGATGATGAAGATGAACACGGACTCCGGGCTAAAAGCCTCCCAGAGGATTCCACCGATCACGGGAGCGAATATGCCGACCATACCTCTGAACAGACCGATCACTCCCAACCATCGACCCAGAAGCCGGGTTGGGACCAGCTCCACCGTAACCGCTTCCTTCGTCACAAGGCTCAGTTGGAGGAAGCCCTGTAAGGCTGATGAGAGAATCAGCTCCAGAGGGTTGCGGGCGAGGATTAATATGATCAGCGAGAGGCAGTAGGTTGGCGTCATGAAGTACAACAGCTTCTTTCGACCGAACCTGTCGGCGAGCCTGCCCGAGGGAAGGGCGAGCATAAGTGGGAAGACGGTTAGAGCTGTGCCCATCGCTCCAATGACGAGGACATCAGCCTGCTTAACCCTCGCAGCGTACAGCGGCCAGAAGACCAGACTCGTCAATCTAGAGGTCTCGGCCAGAGCGGACAGCAGGATCCAGCGCCTGACCACTCTGCCTTCACTCAACACCTCTCGGATTCCCTCAACAAAGCTCTTCGCACCCCTGCCGGGTCCGCGTTTGATGGGATCACTGAAAACTCTTAGGGTGTAGATGAGTAGGACGCAACACCCTGTGAACAAGAAGTAGAAGATCGATCTGATCCCAGTCGCGTTCAATCCGCCAGAAACTCCGATGATAAAGGCGGCTATCAGAGGCCCCGCGAATGAAGGTAGTGCCGTCACCGAGTCGCAGAGCTGCATTCCAACGGCTCTGTCCTCGTTCCTGAGCGAGCTCCCGCAGACCGTGCCGCACGCAGTGGCGTTCAGCCTGACGGCTAGGGAGATGAAGATGAGCGCTGGGATTGTCATCAGCCAGTCGTTTGAGAGGGCGAAGAGGAGCGAGGCGACAGCCATTGTCGTTGTGGCGGCTATGAAGATCCGCCTCGGACCGTACCGGTCGACGAGCCAGCCGGTCGGCATAGCGATGCTGGCTGCGGCGAGACCTCCTATGCCATTAACGAAGCCGAGCTGCACCGAATTCGCTCCGAGAGCTGTTATGTAGATGGGTTGGTATTGCTGAGTGAGCTTGTAGAGGAAGTTGTTTGTCGCCGCGCGGGGGATGTTCGTCTTGAAGCTTCTGTTCTGTCTCGTGAAAAAACCGATTCCGCCCTTCACGGCTGCTCCGATTCGGCTCATCTGGGTGTCATCCTGAGTTGTGAAGGCTTCTCCACGCGTGGCGTCAGACGGTTGTCGCGCCTCTTGGATGGAAAAACCTCATGAGTCTAACGAGAATCTGGGGAGTTGCTTATCACGCTTTTCTCTCGACCAGTATGGTGCAGTTGGTAGCTAGAGCTGCTGCCACTCCCAGCGCAGCCAAGTAAGGGGCAATGATCGCGCCTACGACGCCAATCGTGGCTGGGATCTCAAGCAGGGTCTGCCCCTTCTCGTTCTTCACCACGATCCTCCTGATGTTCCCCTCGTTAATCAGATCCTTCACCTTCCTTATGAGATCCTCGGCTGAGACGGAGAACTCCTCGGTCACAGCTCTGCGAACCTTGGCCCCACAGGCTTGACAGAACTTCGAATCCTTGTGGACCCATGCCCCGCATCTCTCACAGTAGGGCAACCTCGCACCTCAGAGCGTGTGATACTCCTTGGAATCCTTAACTTTTTTCTGGTTCCTTGGAGAAGATCGAATGAAGATGGCAAAGCGTGTATGCTGAAATGTTAAGTGATAAAGCGGCGGATTCAAGGTCTCGGGCTAGACCCTGAACCCGCTTGATGGACTTTACCTCTTGATTTGTTTGAGGACAGTTTGGCAACCGCTCTGAAGGAAGCCTAGGTCCGCCCCAACTCCCACAAACCGCCAGCCCTGTGCGATGAGCTTGTTCAGGTGGTCGATGTCCTTTCCGTACGCGATCCCCGGCGCGACCTTCGACTTCTTGCAGACCTCAAGAACCCTGTCTATCGACTTCACCACCCTCGGATGCCACGGCTGCCCCATCAGGTTCATGGACGTGGAGAGGTCGGATGGCCCGACAAGCGTGGCGTCGACCCCGTCCACCGAGACGATCTCCTCTAAGTTCTTCACTGCCTCGTCCCTCTCGATCTGGACGATGACCATTATCTCCTCGTCGGCGGTCTTCAGATACTCGTCCATGGATATGCCCCACTCCCTGATGGCATTGCCCGGGGCCACGCCCCTGAGCCCCTTCGGCGGGTACTTGCAAGCCTCAACAGCCCTGATCGCGTCCTTCTTGGTGTTGACCCAAGGCACGACGATGCCGTAGGACCCTATGTCGAGCAGGCGCTTAATCAGGACGACATCGTTCCAAGCAACCCGAACCAGAGGAATCGCCTTTGTTCCCCTCATGGCCTGAATCGCTCTCCACACAGTCTCGACGCTGTAGGGGCCATGCTCGGTGTCAAAAAGCAGCCAGTCAAAGCCAGAGTTCGCCATGGTGTACACCGATTCCGGGTACATGATCGACATCCAAGCGCCAATTGCGGTTTTGCCTTCTCTCAGCATCTGTTTTACTCGGTTTCTCATGTTCTTCCCCTTACTGTGATGTCAAACATCCTCGTTTTTTATTCCTTTTGGAGGCTCATCTCACAAGAGAGGAGTGCACTCGGCAAGCTTTTTCAGATCAGGCTGATCCAAACAATCATCCGGAGGCATGATAGATGGCGGGAAAGCGAGCCCTAATCATCGATGCAAAGGACACCGTCGCAACAGCCCTTGAGGACATTGGTCCCGGAGATAAGGTTGATGCGATGCTGGGTAAGAAAGCCACAACCCTCGAGGCAAAGGAGAAGATCCCGTTCGGGTTCAAGATCGCCCTCACAGACACCGCCAAAGGCGACGCGGTCATGAAGTACGGGGAGGCGATCGGCAAAGCCAGCCAGCCGATCAGGAAGGGGCAGCTGGTTCACATCCACAACCTCGAGGGCGCAAGGGGTCGCGGGGATCTGACGAGGGAAGTGAAGAAGAAATGACCTGGCTTGGGTACAAGCGACCCGACGGAAGTTACGGCGCTAGAAACTACGTCCTCATAGTCCCGGGCGGCATCGTATCCGACGAGATCTGCCGCTTCGTCCAGGGAACCAGAACTCTCATCACACCCCAAGCACCCGGCGGAAGGGCCAAGGGAGACCGAGAGACCTTCGCCCGAGTCTACACCGGCCTGGCGAAGAACCCTAACGTGGCATCCGTGATCATCAACGGGACCTTCTCCGGCCGGGACTACCCAGAGGTCATTCCAGACCTGATGGCTGAGGAGGTGAGAAAGTCCGGCAAGAGAGTCGAGGTGCTTGACCCAGACGGAATGGACACCATCGCCATCATCGGAAAGGGCATCAAGCTGGCCAGGGAGATGGTGTACGAGGCGTCGAAGCTGCGGCGTGAGCCGTGCGCAGACAGTCATCTCGCAGTTGGCGTGAAGTGCGGGGCTTCTGATCCAACCTCGGGTATCGCAGGTAACCCCGTCGTGGGCAACGCGTACGACCGGCTGGTCAAGGCTGGCGGCAGCGCCTTCTTTGGAGAGAACACGGAGATCATCGGTGCGGAGCACGTTCTGGCGAAGCGAGCGGCGAACAAGGAAGTGGCCAAGCAAATCCTCAAGGTCGCCACCGACATCGATGAGCTCGCGAAGTCGACGGGACAGGATATTCGGACCATCAACCCCGTTCCAGCGAACATCAAGGCGGGGATATCGACCCTCGAGGAGAAGTCTCTGGGTGCTATCCACAAGGCGGGCACGATGCCGGTTCAAGGTGTGCTCAAGTACGCTGAGGCACCGAAAGGGAAAGGCCTCTACCTCGTCGACAACTGGGAGTGGACCCTCTCGATCTTCCTGGGCTACGCGGCTGCCGGGGCTCAAGTGGTCCTGTACCAGCTAGGCGGAGGCGGTGTTGCGGGCGATTTTATCTTCTACCAGACCGGTGGACTTGTATCCCCGCTGGTGTGGTGCAGTGCGAACCCGAAGACCCGTCAGATGGGTGGGTGGAACCTGGACTTCTATTCGGGCACCGTCATCGAGGGCAAGGAGACGATTGAGGAAGCTGGCGAGAGGCTGTACAAGACGATCCTCGACGTCGCCTCTGGAACCATGACGAGGAGCGAGACTGTCAATCGCGTCGACGCCAACGAGATCTACACGAGAGAGCCGGTCTTCTAAGCCTACGATTCATTGTCTCTTCCCTTCTTTCTTTCCCCTGTCAAAGGCGATTTGGGGGTATGAAAAAGCGCGTGAGAAAAAGTGTCTTCTAGGTTGGTCTCCACAGGTCTACCGAAACTACCAATGGAGTCATGATTCTTGTTCGTGGGATTGAATCCCACCGGAGGCGCGAAGAAGTTTTTCCACAAGTCGTTTTTCTCTGTGAGTTCTAGAGTCTTTTATGATTTTGAGGAGCTGACCGTTCAGATCACTCAGGAATGCGTACTCTCTGATCACCCTCCCGGTAACAACCTCTCGAGAAGGTAAGTCCCCCCTTCTCACCAGCCGTCGGAGATCATTCCAATCGTAGTCAGCATTCGCCATCTTTCCTAGAAACTCTTGAGGGTTGAAAGGTTCCCGGACATTCCAGCACTTCACTACAACAAGCTTTCTTACCAGGTCCTTGTCGTAGGGTCGACCCGAGAACAGGTAAAGGTCGTATAAGTCTCGGCCGCGAATCCCTTGTAGCGCAGCTCTTAACTTCTCAGCAAGTAGTTCCTCTTTCTGCAAGCACCTTACAGGAAAACTTGGAAACTCGCAAAAATTGAAATACATTTCATTGAAAAGAGGAAGCTCTTGAAGAGGCAAAGCCGGTTTCTCTCGATAACTTATGTCGAGTTCAAACTCAGAACCAGAATTCCAACTATGAGCATACCTGACAACAGCTATGTAAGATTCCACGCCTCCAGCAGGATCTGTCCTAACATTGTTCTCAGCGACTTTGAAATCAATGTCATACACCGTCTTGTTATCGAGCGACTGCCGGAGTTTCTCCTTGAGCTCCTCAAGCGTCATATCGTAACTTGTAAAGTCAAGATCCTCCGAGAACCTTCCAGTGTTCCCAAGGAATATCTTTTTCAAACAGGTGCCGCCCTTGAAAGCCAGCTTTGGCAAGATGCTTTCTGACAAAATTCGCAGAACGTATGTAAGAACCACATCTCGCTCTGCCACGTCCAACCTGACTTTACTCGATCGAGCATAGAAAGTCACATATTTGTTATCTAACATGTAGATTCACCTAACCTCGATCTCACTGAGCAGTTGTTCTCGGGGTACATTATTGACTATTCTCCAATCCTTCGAAAACTCGCCTCCCCTCGGCCTCCGGGAATCTAGGTAAATCGTTGCTCGTCCAACGTTCCTCAACAATGCCCCCCGGAGTTCATCGGGGATAGGATCCACCAACTCTTCACTTGTCAGAAAATCGATGATAAACCCAAGTCGTTGAACAAGCGCGTGTGAGTTCATTCTCAAAGCGTAATCCACCAATTTAGTTTCATCCACACTCCTTAACCCGCGCCAAGTTATTCTTGCAAGCTGCTCGATTCCTCCAGCGTAATGCGGCTTGTCAAATGAGTCTACCAGCGATTTCTCTCGGTCAGCCATATTCACTTCGAAATCAAAGACTTTCTCTGGTCCGTACCCAAAGAACTTCAGCTTTGATAGTGTTACAAATTTGAAGACATTACCCGCCCATTCAACTTCGAATTTTTTCTTGGTAGTGGCGATGAACAGCGTAAGTGGCATCTGCGTAGTAAAGCCATGGTGGCTGTTTGCCGTGTAGTAGCTAAAGTAGTATGGCTTAACGAGAGCCGCACCAATGATAAAGGCATTAGCAGGCGGGATTCTTTCGGTATAGCCGTAGCCCGCGGGTATGAACTGGTAAAGCCCGGTCCGAATTCTCTCAAGCCATTGCTTACGTTCCAGCTTGTGGAGCAAAAAGTAGGCGTAGTTGAGTGTACAGTTCAGGATATGCTGAACGTCCGCAGCACGAACAGTGGTTTTCCTTTCAGCTTCCCATGCGGCTACTAATCTCGCTTCTTCAGGCGATAGTTGATGAATTCTCAACCGCCTTTGCTCTTCTTCAATCTCTCTCAATTTTTGTTTGTTTATTCCCAGTTCTTCGAAGGTGAGCAATCGAACCGGGAGGTTCTTAAGACTCTTCTTTGCCGACGCAGCCACTTCAGGACCTATGACTACCAACTCAAACTTCTTGAGTGCCGGCTCTACGTTGGAGATTGAAGAATAGAGATTGAGTATTTCGCCAAGCTTGGCACGCCCTATTTTGTGTGATGAGGTTTCCACGAAAACGTCAGCGCCATTTTTGTCCCTAAGGTGAAAGTCAACGGTGTTCCTTCCAGGTAGTGTTTCGTTTACGGCAACGAGCGAGTGCTCTCGGAAGATGTTTGGGATTTCTCTCGAAATGTAAGCTTCTAAATCACGCCCCATGGTTATCACCTGACCACAACGGCGTGCTCCCTTATATTTTTTTCTTTAAATCTTAGAATTTTCAAAAATTTCTCTAAGACTTTAAGAAATAATTATAGCATCAAAGGATCGTTGCCCACAGTGGATCGCCTAGTACGACGCTATTCTCTCCGAGGGTTCCAAGAGTGCTCGCCTAGGGTCTATCCTCCGCCTCAGGAGATCCAGTTCTTCTGCCGTCGGAGTCGGGGTCGTGGGAACTTTCTTCGGGACGATCAGCTCGAACCCGGTGTTCTCCAGAACCTGGTTGACCGTTACCCCGGGGTGAACGGATTCCAGCTTCATCAGCCTTGTTCTGTCATCGAAGCCCAGAACGGCTAGGTCTGTGAAGACCCGAATCATCTTGTCCGTCCTGAGTCCGAGCTTCTTTCGCCCATCCGGTCCGTCATAGTAGCCGACGCTTGTGATGAAGTCCACCTTATCAACAAAGACTCGCTTCTGGTGTTCCTGCAGGATTATGGACTTGCGCGAGTTCGCCAGCTGATCGGGCTGGGCTAGACATCCTATGAGGCGGACCCTGGGCTTCCTGTAGTCTCCGATGCACGTGATGTTCAGGTTCCCGTACTTGTCGATCTGCGCTCCGGAGGAGAACGTGACCCCTAGATGGTCGGGGTTGTTGATGAGCCCCGGATTCGCGCCCCACATCTCGATCCTCGCCTGGCACCTCCAGCGCGCGATCGCCGTCTCAGTGAGGACGACTGGCATCTCGTCCAGCTTGGGGTTGAAGGTGTGCCCCATGAACATGGTCAGATACGGCGCGTGTGTCAGCTGTGCGAGACCGATGGCAGCCATGGGCACCCCAACAGCCATCACAGCCCCCTTTCCACCCGCAGCTATTCCGACGTGCACGAGCTCACCGTCCTCGAGGTTCTTTGCGACGTTGACTGCGAGAAGCTCGTAGAGCGTGTAGTCCTTCCTCAGCGTCTTGCTCAATCTAGATCCCTCCCTCCGACTGGAGATCGAGCAGCGTCGGCAACCCTATCAGACCGAGATAGTCGTTGTGCGCCTTCGGAGCGTACACGTACCTGTCCAGATACTCCTTGAACCACTTCGGGTCGCGGGCGTGCTCAGCGTACACCCTGAGGTGTGCGGAGTCGGTGCTGTACCTGCCCTCCAGCGCCTCGGGGTGCGTCCCCCAAGGAGCTCTCACAACAGCCCCAATGAAGACGCCCGGCACGACCGTCCTGTCGGAGTGTGAGTAGGTGTAGTCGACCGACACTATCTCCTCGACCGTGGCTATCACCTTCTTCGCCGCCAAGACGTACTCGAAGTACTCCATCGGACGGATCTCGTCGAACTGAAGATTTCCAGCCGTGTCCGCACGGTGCGCGTGGATGACCGCCACATCGGGATTCGCGGCGGGCAGCGCGATGAGCTTCCTCCCAGTGAAGGGGCATGTGATCTCCTTCGCCTCCTTCAGATTCCGCGCTAAATCGGTCCCGTTCAAGCTGGCGGTTACACCGAACGGAATACCCATCCCTCGAGCTCTGAACTTAGCGGCGAACGCGGACTCAGGCATGTCGATCGCCTCCACCTCCCCCGCCTCGACCGCCCTTCTGAAGTTGGGCGCCAGACCGTAGCCCATCAGGCCCGTGTACACCGACTCCACTTTGCTCACTGAGCCGGCTCCGATCAGCATGTCAGCTTCGAGGTCAGAGGCGAAGGACTGGAGGTGCAGGTTTCGGGTTCCCTGCCGTATTATCTCCCTAGCGACAACCATCGACTTGTTCCTGAGCACTCCACCAACGAACGAGACACAGTCTCCCGACTTTATCAGCTTCACAGCCTCTCTCAGATCCATGACCTTGCCCATGATTCATCGACCCAGTCTAATGACTTCGCCTTTGAGCATGAAAGACTTGCGGGGAAACGAACACTAGGCAAGCCAGTACAAACCTCTCAGACCTTCTCCTGCCGCCTTGTCGGCACTAAGAGTTAGCTTTGATAAGGCTCACGACGTTAAATGAGGGATGAGAGGGAAGAGCAGATTGCCCAAGGTTCTCCTTACCATGAGACTCATGGATGACGTCCTCGAGATGCTGAGAAAGAACGGAATCGAACTCCGAATCAACCCCCACGGAAGAGCCTTCACCGAAGAAGAGCTCCTAGAAGAGGTCAGAACGGTAGACGGCGTGATACTGGGAATGGAAAAATTCGGGAGTAGGGTCATAGATAACGCACCGAAACTCAAGGTGGTCGGTAGGAACGGCGTCGGTTACGACAACGTGGATGTAGCAGCAGCTACCAAGAGAGGAATCTACGTAACGTACACACCGTGTGTCCTGTGCGATGCCGTCGCCGACGAGACTATGGGGCTCATAATATGCGCTGCGAGGAGGCTCCCGCAAGCCGACGCGTACGTCAAAGCGAAGAAGTGGGGGGTCGGCTGGCCCGCCGTTTTTCCTCTTGGAGTTGAAGTGACAGGGAAGACCCTCGGCATAGTTGGGCTCGGACGAATCGGTTCACGAGTCGTTGCCAGGGCCAAGGGCTTCGGGGTGAGAATCCTCTACCACGACACCCGGAGGACGGAAGCCATGATAAAGCTCGAGAAAGAGTATGGGTTGAGGCGCGTCTCACTCGAGGAGCTGCTGAGAGAGTCGGACTTCGTCACTATCCACGTCCCACTCGACGAACCGGGTCAACCTCCCACCAGAGGACTGATCGGAGCGCGGGAGCTGTCCATGATGAAAAGGACGGCTTATCTCATAAACACGGCCCGCGGTCCAATCGTCGATCAGAGAGCCCTCTACCATGCGCTGAAAGAGGGGAAGATCGCTGGAGCCGCTCTCGACGTCTTCGAGAAGGAGCCGATCTCACTCGACGATCCGTTGCTTGGACTGGACAACATTATACTAGCCCCTCACATAGCCTCGGCCACCATAGAAACCCGGCACGCCATGGCGGTGACCGTGGCGGAGGATGTGGTAAGGGTTCTGAAAGGCGAACAGCCGAGAAACGTCGTGAACACAGAGCTCCTAGAACGAGCCCGAAAGGCAAGAGCGAAATAGCCTCACCACACGCCTTCCGCGGTTGTACGGGTTTAGACCGTCAGGTCCAGTTGAAGACCCAAGAGAGCTGCGAGGCCCAACGTAGGGACGCGCACTAGGACCCTTTGACGGAATTCAGCAGTCTTGTACTTTGAAATGTCCACTCCTGAACAGAGTGAAGGAGTTTTGTTCGTTTTTCGTTCTTAAGCGAAGGACTAGCGTGGTGAAGCCTTATATCTTGTGGGATAGGAGAATGTGTCTTCATTACCTGACAAAATAGCCAAAGAACAAAGAGGAGGCGATAACGATGGTTGTAGTCGATCCGGTCTGCGGCATGAAGATAGAGGAGAAGAAGCTGAATGGTAAGTCGAAGGCCACTTACAATGGCACGACCTACTACTTCTGCTGCATGCAGTGTTGGGCCCAGTTCACCCAGAACCCGACCCAGTTCGTGAAGTAGTCCTCACGCGGCTAGCTCTGTCCGATTTTTGTATGGAGCTCAGCCTTCCCACTTCAGGTTCAGGGGAGCTTATCGTAAGACTTAATAGGTGTTACCTTTTCTTTAAATCGTAACACTGAGACCTGAGGAGTTGCCTTGCCCTACTTCAACACCCGAGACATCGTGGCCATATCCATGTGCGCGGCGGTCTGGGGAGTCCTCGCCAGCGCGATCTTCCCGATCTTCTTCACCCTGACAAACCTCCCGATCCTCTGTGAGATGACCGCCTTCACGGCTGTGATACTCGCAGCGTGGTGGACGAGGAAGATAGGCGCGGCTTTCGCGACCGGACTCGTCGCGACGCTTGTGAACTTCATCATCCGCCCCACCGCCCTGCACTTCCTCGGCTTCACGGCCGCCAGCCTAATATTTGACGGGTTGACGGGATTGATTGGATACAGACGCTGCTTCGGCAACCCCAAGACTGGCGTAGTGGGCATTGCGTCCGCGTCACTGCTCTCATCGGCGGCCGCCGGCGTCATCATTGGATCCCTGTTTATGCTTCCAAACCTTCTGGCTGCGGTTGGAGGGCTCGTGGTCTTCACCGGCTTACACGTTACAGGAGGAGCCATCGGCGCAGCTGTGGGAATAGCCCTCATCAGGGCGCTCGAGGCTCGAAAAGTTATACCGGTCACAGGACAGAAGTAGACTGGTGAGGGCTGATCGGGAAAGGATGTTCCTGAGGTGGGGGTTCTATCTCAGGAACTCACGGACGATCTTCTCGAACTCGCCGGGCTTGTCCTGCGGAACCATGTGGGTCGCTCCAGCCACCTCGACCGATCTGAAGTTTCTAATTAGCTTCTTCATCTTCTCAACGCTGTTGGGCGAGACTGTGGGGCTCTCGGCGCCCTTGATGAGGAGTGTAGGAGCCCTTATCCTCTCAGCGTAGGGCCAGAGGTCCAAGTCTACGTTCGTCTGCCTCAGCATATCGATGGTCTTGAGGCTCGCCTTGAGTTTAAACTTGCCATCGGGGGTTCTATCAAGCCCGTATCTCAGTCGGTTCTCGTAGGATTCTTGTGTGAACTTGGGGAATCTCTGTTTGAAGTAGGCGAGGGCTGCCTCCTTTGAGTCGAATGATTCGGGGGTGGGGATGGTAGGTCTGGTTCTTGGCCAGTTGGGGTCCCAGGGTGCGATGTCGACGAGTATGAGTCGCGACACCTCGTCTGGATGCTTAGCAGCGTAGACCATGCCGATTATGCCTCCAATGGAGTGACCGACGAGGGTTGTGGGCTTGAATCTCAGAGTGTTGACGACGCCTCGGACGATCTCTGTATGCTCCTCGAGAGAGACCTTCGCCGTGGGCTTGTCGCTGTCACCGTGCCCCAGGAGGTCTACCGCGAGGACCTTGTGATCCTTCGCCATGGACCTGGAGAACGTGTCCAGTCCGTGCGCGTCCATCATCATACTGTGTAGGGCGACTATCGGCTTCCCGGCTGTCTCCCATAGGAGGTAGTGTATCCTGAAGCCGGCGGAGGTGACATAATCCGTCTTTGAACTTGTTGGGTTGCTCATGGGATGATCCTCCGCAGTTCCTTTGGGAGTCGTTCGGATTTAGCTTTCCCATCCCCTCAACATGCTAGAGCCGAGCTCGTACCCTTTAAGAGGGCTGGCGGTGAGACAGGGTCTGTGTTGGTGTTGAAGCTTGGGATCTGAGGGCTCGAAGGCGGAGTACGACGTCAGCATAGACAAGCGTGTTATGGTGCCGATGAGGGATGGAGTCGAGCTGGCGACCGATGTTTATCGTCCCGCCAGGGACGGCAAACCCGCTTCCGGGAGGTTCCCGGCGATCCTCTTAAGGACACCGTATGATCGGAGGGCGCAGAGGTTCATCCTCCAAGCCGAGTACTTCGCCAAGAGGGGTTACGTCGTGGCTGTACAGGATTGTCGCGGGAGGTTCGAGTCCGAGGGCGAGTTCTACCTTCTCGCAAACGAGGGACCCGACGGGTACGACACTGTCGAGTGGATCGCCAAGCAACCCTGGTCAAACGGCTCCGTGGGGACCATGGGGACGAGCTACATGGCCTGGGTCCAGACGGCTCTAGCTGTCCTCAACCCTCCACACCTGAAGACGATGATAGTGCACCAGGGCGCCACGAACGCGCACACCAGCTCGATGAGGCAGGGAGGTGCGTTCGAGCTGCGCTGGATGGGGTGGGCCTTCTTCGGAGCGGCTAGCAGCAGGGAGGCTATGGCCGACCCGCTCCTCGCCGCGGCGTTTTCTGGGGTGGACATCAAGGAGTGGCTGACTCGAACCCCGATCAAAAGGGGGTGCTCACCCCTGAGTCTCATTCCGAGCTATGAGAGGTGGCTCTTCGACCTGCTCACCCACGGCGACTACGACGAGTTCTGGAGGAGACCGTGTTTCGCGTTCGACGAGTACTTCGACCGACACGCGGACGTTCCGGTCTACTACACTGGGTCTTGGTACGACTCCTACGCCCGCTCTACCGTAGAGGGGTATGTTGGTCTGAGCAGGCAGAAATCAAGTCCCATGAAGCTGGTCATGGGTCCGTGGACCCACGGGATGATGGGCTTAGACTACTCAGGAGACGCAGACCTCGGACCCGGTGCTGGCGTCGACTTTGATGCTCTCCAGCTCCGATGGTTCGACCACTGGCTGAAGGGGTTGAAGACGGGCATCATGGACGAACCTCCCATTAAGTTATTCGTGATGGGAGGAGGGGATGGGAAGAGGAGCAGGGAGGGGAGGCTCAACCACGGCGGGCGATGGCGGTTCGAGAACGAGTGGCCACTTGCTAGGACGAGGTACACGAACTACTATCTTCATCGGGGAGGGGCGCTGAGCCAGGAGCCCCCAAGGGAGGCGTCATCCTCGAGCGGCTTCCAGTATGATCCTCGGAAGCCCGTGCCGACCATCGGCGGGAACATCTCCGCTCTGGTCGAGGTGCTGCCTCCAACGAAGGGTGTACCAGACCTCGGCCCTCTCACGAGGATAAAGCCTGTGGTTGAGGCGGGAGGATTCGATCAGATGGAGAGACCCGACGTGTTCGGATGTAAGCCGCCCTATCTTCCTCTCTCCTCCCGCCACGATGTCCTCGTCTTCTCCGCGCAACCTCTGAAGGAGGATCTCGAGGTCACAGGCCCTCTCACCGTCGAGCTCTGGGCGTCCTCCTCAGCGGTTGACACGGACTTCACAGCCAAGCTCCTCGATGTCTATCCGCCCAGTCAAGACTACCCCGAAGGATACGCCCTGAACCTAACAGACGGCATAGTCCGCGCTCGCTACCGCAACTCGCGGGAGAGAGCTGAGCTGATGAAGCCGGGTGAGGTCTACAAGTTTACGATAACGCTGTACCCCACGAGCAACCTCTTCAAGGCCGGTCACCTGATCAGGCTGGACGTATCGAGCAGCAACTTCCCGAGGTTCGACCTCAACCCGAACACCGGCGAACCCCTCGGCGAGAGCACCCGAACTGCCGTGGCTGATAATACTGTATACCACGACCGCGATCACCCGTCCCGCATCATCTTACCCGTGATTCCAAGTTTTTGAGCTGTACTCTCAAGGTGGTGTTGGTTGAAGCTTACCATAGCCCCTCAAGTGACGGAAGCCTTTCCCAAGCTGAGGGTTCTCGCGACCATCGTGAGGGGTGTGAAGGTCGACAGGGCTGATAGCGGGCTGAGAGCTTTCATCGAGACGGGTGTCAAGGAAGTCAGGGAGAGACATGGCAAGGACCCATCCTCGATCCGAAGTCTGCCATCCCTCTCGATCTACGATGATCTGCTCAGGCGGACCGGGGAGGACAAGATCAGATCGGCGGTCGAGTCCATGATCCGCAGGATCTGCCGAGGCGACCCCCTCCCCAGCATTAACAACGTGGTTGACCTCTGCAACCTGGTGATGACGCAGACACTTGTTGCCGTTGGGGCGTTCGACCTCGACAAGCTCACCGGAGATATCACTCTGCGGATTGGAGGGAGGGGAGAGAGGATGATTGACATAGGAAAGACCGAGCCAAGGGAGCTCGTCGGAGGCGAAGTCGTGCTGTCCGACCGGGACGAGGTATTCTCCATAATCACCTACAGAGACTCCGACAGGACAAAAATCACCGAGTACACGAGAAACGTGCTTCTCTTCACCGCAGCCGACTCTGAGGAGAAGGTTCGAGAAGCCTCCCGCGTTTTGGGAATGCACCTAGAGAAGTACTGTGGTGGGAGAGCCAACTGAATCTCAGGCGATCAACATCCCAAAACGATCTTCGACACGAACTATCGGGCTAACCACTTCACAACGAAGGTTCTGGCCACCATATGCACCATCTCCGCGTATCCAAGAGCCTTCTTGGCATAATCCTCGGAGTAGAGACGCCACGGCGGCGTTCTGCTCTCGGTATCTCCGTATGAGGCTCTTCCATGTTCAGGAGCGATAGCATGAACGGCCTCAGCAGCCTCCTCAAGCTTGGTGAGGAACCTAGCGCCCAGAAGCTCCACAATCCTCGGCTTGTTACCCTCTAGGACCTCCCGAAGCTCCACGCTGGGATCATGGGACCAGCTCGGTATCTGGAAGCATGAGATCACAGCTTTCACGGCGTTCTCCGTTGAGAGCTGCGCCTCAGCCACGGTATCCATGAAATCCCTCGAGGCTAGCGCCTTTCTAGCCCTGTTGAGGTAACCCTTCGCCAGGTCCAGCCGATACCTCGCCTCCTCCTCTGAGTTGAGACTCAACCACGTCTCGCCTACACTTTGATTTCCCAGGTCTCGCCCGGCTGGAGTTCTCTGACAGGCTTCCACCCGTACTTTCCGTCCTGTGTTCTATACCGCGCAAAACCCGCTCTTTTTAGGGCTCGCCTCAATCGCTCAAAGAGTTGACCCACGTTTCCTTCCTTGTCGTAGAGAATGACCCCGTCGTGCGCGATGTTCAACAGGAGAGGGGTGATCGTCTTGCCCAACTCCTCCATCTCTACGTCGATAACGCCGATTTTGACTTTGAACTTCTCCATAACCGGGGTGAGGGCGTCGTAGACCAAACGTCTCCTCTCGAGGAGGTTAGACGACAGACCACAGACGACCACAAAGAAGTCCAAGTCACTCAATTCTGTGGCCTCCTCCCTAGCGAAAGATCCGAAGAGGACGACAGCCTCCAATTTGATTCCGAAACGGCTGAGCAACGACTTTACCGCGATGTCTCCGACCTCTTCGGTTTGCCCCTTCACGCTTTGAACCACGCCAACTGTTGGTTCACCAAAGCCGATCTTAAGAGTTGTTCTTGTAACGGCTGAGTTATGAAGCATGATGAACAGACTTTGTCGGTTACGGTCACCTAAGATTCCTCGCGCATCAGACACCTCAGAGAATTGAGGAGGAGCCGCTTGAATCGATCCTTGAACCTGAAAAGAGGCGGGGATTAAGGATGAGAGTTTCTCATCCCATGCTCTCACGCCGTGAGCCTTAGAAGTTCTACGGGGGATGCGTTGGCGCGCAACTCGAGTCCTCAAAGACCCGGCTTGCCACCGCAAACAACCGGAAGAATGTGGTGGTCTATGAGCCAACGCGTTTTTTAAACTACTCGCTTCTCCATACTTATGGCTCAAAACCTTCAAAGGATACCTGTCAGTCCACTACCGCTCCCATCTGTCCTTTTGGAAAACTCTCTGGGGCCGATCTTCGGGCTATCGTTTCCAACTTCGTACCTGCAAGAGCCTAACCCACGAAGAAAGCTCTCGAGAAAGTTTCGGAGTAGGACCTGAACAATCCCTGGAAAACTGCGTGAATGATGTATCTAAGTCGTTTAGACGCTAGGATCCGTGAGGATGAAAGATTAAATGTTACAAGTGATCTTAAAAAACTGTAAGGAGACTGAAAGGAAAAGGTCTTTGCTATGCTGAGGACGAAGACAAAGCATCCCTATATTACGGTAGATGACAGGATATGCAATGGCTCCCCAGTAATAAAGGGAACCAGGATGAGGGTCGTCGACATAGCCATCGAATACGAGCACCTTAATTACACACCCGATGAAATAGCCAACGCTCATCCACACCTCAGGCTGGAACAGGTCCACGACGCTCTATCCTACTATTATGAGAACAGGGAGGAGCTGGACGAAAAAATAAGAAAGGACAAGAAGTTTGTGCAAGAGCTCTCTAAGATCCTAAAGGTGGGATAAAACGTATCAAACCGAATTAAAATCTACGCCAATGAGAGCGTCAACGTTGCCATTATCGATGGTTTGAAGAGGCGTGGTGTGGAAGCATTCTCAGCCAAAGACATGGGCAAGCTGGGTTTGACTGATGAAGAACAGATTGAGGTCGCCACCAGAAATAGAGCGGTAATATTCACCCATGATGTGGATTTTCTCAGAGTGGCGACCGAAAAAGAACACCCAGGCATAATCTACGTTCACCAGCAAAAGCTGAGTGTGGGAGAGTGTATAAAGCGACTAAAAGCCGTGGTTGAAACTAGGTCTCCAGAAGAAATGCGCAATAAGATAACATTCTTGTAGTTGAAGAAAGGATTGAGCAGGGATTCTACCGTTACGTCCCCGCTTCTCTGATGCGCCGCTTCACTCTTTGAACCACATCACTGACGGTTCAGCTCTACAATCACCTACAGAGACTCCGACAGGACAATAGATCACCCAGACCACGAGAAACGCCCTCCTATTCACAGCAGCCGACTCGAGGCGCTGTATGTCGCCACAACCTGAGCAGACCTGTGGAGAGCAAGGAGATTGAGTGAAAGGAAGAAGACTCCGAGACAAAGAGCAGCATACAGTAGCAATCTCGTGAGCCTTCGGATATCCAATCCCTCAAGCGCTGCTCAGCATAAGAACCTACGCCGTGATCTATGAACTTGCCTGTAGAGCAACTGAAAGTTGAAAACCATCAGCAGGGATCCTCAACATTCTTGGGGAACCCTAATTAACACTCGGATGCATTTATCGGGTTTAGGCGGGTTCACACAGCGTTGACGGACGCCAATCTGGAGGAGGGTCTGAGATGGCTCGATCAGGCTGAGGCTGACCTGAAGACCGCTCGAGACTGCCTGGCTGACGGGAACTTCTACGCCTCCGCCTTCTTCTCCCAACAGGCCGCCGAGAAGGCGTTGAAGGGGCTCCTCTACTCCAAGGGGTACAGAGCCCTGCTCACCCACTCCGTGACAGAACTCGCCGAGGAATCCTCCAAAGTCGCTGAGGTGTTCAAGACGTTTCGAGAGATGACGATCGAACTCGACCGCCACTACATAGGCTCACGATACCCTAACTTCTACCCTGAAGGCCCTGCCTACAAGTACTACAGCAAGGAGGTCGCCGGTAGATGCTTAAGCTACGCAGAGTCGATATTGAGAGAAGCCAGGAAGTACTTGACAGGCTGAGCCTCTACGTGGCTGAGCTCGTGGAGAAGCTGAGACCGCAGAAGGTGATACTCTTCGGCTCCTTTGCTCGCGGCGACTTCAACGAAGCCTCGGACATCGACATCGCAGTCATAGCAGACTTCAAGGTGGACTTCCTAGACAGGATCAAGACGCTAATGGAGTTGAACAGGTTCGAGATACCGCTCGAGCCCGTGGGCTACACGCCTCAGGAGATTGAGGATATGGTGAAGAGGCGGAACCCTTTCATACTGGAGGTAATTGAAAGGGGGAGAGTGCTCCACCCTTAAGCCTCTCTCAAATACGGTGGTCCTAGAGAATTTATGGAATATATGTGATAGCACTCGCGGCGAGTTCCTCTTTCCGGTTAGGCTTTACTAGGCAACTACGTTGATCTACCCTCTCCCTCAGTTGTTTGGGGCTAGATTCACTACTTCAGGGAGATCCTCTTTTGCAAGCCATTCAGCTCAACATCGAGTTCATTGAGGAGCTTCATTCCAATAACCGGATTCCCCGTATACCTGTACGGTTGTCCCCCTTCAGACCTAATCTTGGTCGGGAAGTAGGCCTCAACATCAAACCATCTGTTCTCAACCACTATCTCAACCTCAAAGACAAGGCAGTCCAGAACAGCCCCTACACCACTCAGTTCGCGAATGTCTATAGCAAAACTGGGGGATAATTCCAGCCTGCTGTAGGTTTCATAGTCGAGGAGGAGGGATTTGTCGAAACCAGTGTCGACCTCGGCAAAACACTTTTCACCTCTTCTCCCTCCTCTCCTAAGGATTACCACGGGCAGAATCGGAATCGGGAGTGAACCTTGTGGTGTCGTGATGTCGATGTACGGGTATTCCATCACCTGACAACCCTAATCTGGTCGTCTCCTGGGCGCTTCACCTCGACCGTCTCGGAGAGAAGCCTCTTGTGGACGCGGAGACTGCCCCCCTTCCACTCGGGTCTTACCGAAGGAGCTTTCAGTCGGTAGCGGGTCACTGCGCCGACCTTCCTCGCCTCAGCTTGACCCAAAGCCTGCAACTCCTTGAGTATGTTGGCGCATGTAACCCAGTGGAAGCCCGTCCTTCTAGCGACCTGATTCGCCGTGAGAGGCTCGCCATCCGTCAAGGCTTCAACGACTCTTTTAACCTGCTCTATGTGCGCAGACATAATACTCAAAAATTTGAGTACAGTTTTCATTTTTATATAAACTTTTAGCTAGGCGTATCTTGGGATACGCGGCTTCAGAGGCTCAGAGGCCCTTGAGTAGATCGTCAACTTGAGGGGCTTCTCGTTTGGCTTCACCATCCCTTGGACAGGATCAAGACCCCAATGGAGGTAATGGAGAAAGGGGAAAGCTCTCCTCTCCCGAGTCTCTCCCCCGTGAGTGCCACCTTCATTCGCAAAAAAGTCGTCACAATCTTGGATAGATACGGTCGTCAGATGATCTTTGCAGACTGAGGGCTCTGTTACTGCTCATAACAGCGACTCCGCTGGCCTAAACCTGCGATCCTCAGCGAACTCAAAACTCTAAAAGCGTTTAGGCGACCAAAGGCTGGCTTTTCTCAAAAAGGTCTTTGAGTTCCAAGACGATGTAGCCCTGCTCGGAAAGTTCCTCTTTTCCTTGCACCTTCTTGGCGAATAAGCCTAGGTATTCGCTTCGATCTTCTCTCCTCCACCCGAAGTCTTGAGCCTTCCTCTCGAGGGTTCGAAGTATCTTTCTCGCCTCCACTTCTCTCAGACTGGCCCATTTTACTTCGAAGAACATCGCTGAGGACTGGTCTTCGTCTAGAGCTACGGCATCAATTTCTAGGTCTCTAAACCACCACCTTCCAATACTCTTCGGACGGATAGGAAGAGAACATTTTACTGCGAGATTCCAAAGGTTTTCCCTGAAGAGCTGTTCAAAGACCTTTCCAAGGTACACCTCGTAGTCCCGCCTTATCCTCCCTACGATCGGTTCCACGTTCCCAAGCTCCAGATCGGATCTGTTCGAGAAGATGTAGCGGAACCAGTAAGCCATGTAGGGATCGGCTATGCGATGGAGCGCCCTTCGTGGCTTAAGCCTCTCTCCGATGGGGTAGAGGCGCTCTACCCAGCCGAGTTCCTCCAGCACATCCAGATACTTGGACAGGAGGCTCTTCTCGAGACCCGTAGTGTTGGCTATCTCGCCGAAGGATGACGCGCCTAGGGCTACAGCCCTGAGTATGGCTGAGTAGAACCTCGGCTCGCGAAGCTCCTCCCTTAGCAGGAACTCAGCCTCCGCATAGAGGAACTCTCCTTTTCTGAGGAGCTTCTCGGCTACGTTAGCCCAGAATGAGGTGTTGGGGTCGAACTTGAGGAGGTAGGCCGGAACCCCACCGAGGCACCCGTAGACCCTGACGAGGTCCTCCTCATTGTAGCCGGGGAAGAACTCCCTGAGGTACTGGAAGCCTATAGGCAGGAGCCTCCATTGCCCGGTTCTTCTACCGTAGAGGGGGCTTCTGTAGCCCAACACCTCCGTCTCCATCATGCCCACAGAGGAGCCGAGGAGGATGAGCATAACGTGGCTGTCCTTAAGCTTCAGGTCCCAGATTTTCTGAAAAATGGACGGTATAGCCTTGTTGCCCTCGATGAGCACGGGAAACTCGTCTAGTGCGATGATGACTCTACCTCCCCTCCACCACTTTAGGAACTCTTCAAAGAGCTCCTGCCAGTCTTTTATCTCGAGCTTTGCGAAGGACTCGTCTCGAAGCGCCTGGGACATCTTTGCCCGCAACTCAAGAAGCAGATCCCTTTCTGGTCTCCTATCCGCCAAGAAATAAACAGCAGGCTTTCCCTTTGCGAATCTCGCAACAAGCTCGGTCTTGCCGACCCTTCTGCGTCCGTATATAACCACAAGCTCGGGGACCGAACTGTCGAATTTCTCCTCCAGGAACCGGAGCTCCTCATCTCTATCCACAAATAGTTGAATCACGAGTATTATACTCATGATTCAACTACTTAAATTTGAGGTCTTATCGACCGACGAAGATTTCAAGAACGTGACGTGACTTTTCCTCTGCGTTCTTTCTCGCTGAAGATGGAGAACCCCTAGGCTAGATTCTTAAGAAGCTCGAAATCTTCCCAGGCTAAACCCCATCTACTGGGGCTTTTGCCCCAAAGTGGAGCCCAAGTTTTCAGAGCTTCACATAAGATCTCAAGCCGCATGGGCGAGCTCTAGCCCAGGCCCAGCTCTTAACGTTCACATTTCTTGTCTTCGGCAAGTTGTAGATGTTAACTAAACACCAAGGGAACGGAGGATAGTAGGCTTCATCTATTCCTGTAAACCCTGCGCTCAACCCTCTGTTCCTCACCGACCTTGGTCGCGTAGAAAACTTCTCCGCCAGCGACTTCAAAGGTCCTCTTAACCGCATCACCGAACTCATCGCCCTGAGCTATGACCTCACCATCACATACTGCAACCCGTTTGCCTCTCGATTTCTCCAAGAGCTCCAATCTTATTTTTCCATACGCCTCTTTCTCTTTATGCAACTTCTCCGCGGACATGGCAATACACAGCGTATAAAAGGCAACGAACATTTTAAGGATTCAGCTGGAAGGGTTAGCTTCAAGATAGGGCAATTTTCCTTCTATGAAATAAGAAGTCACTCGCTTTCTTCGGATGTACGACGCCCACAAGATGAGTCATCGTATTAGTTCCTCCGACTGGTTGCTCCAGAGTGGCTTTATCTCTCACGTCATCCAAACAAATCTCAACCCTCGGGCTGTGCCAGAATCCAAATATAAATTTATAAATGATTCCCGATGAACTCTGATGTTAATGTCGGACGCAGAACGAATTAATGCCCTAGACTTCGTAATCAGCGTGCTGAGGGAACACGAGAAGGCGCTTGATTCCATCGCTCAAAAGCTAGAGGAGGGTCTAAAGAGTTTCCGGGAGATGCCGAAGCAGGCTTTCACGCTCTTTTCGTGCGTAAGGTGGAGCCAGTTTAAGGAGGCCAGCGAAGGAGCTGAAGCGGTATCCTTCAAACTGGACGACGAACTCGAGATTAGGGCGCTCAAGGGCAACTTCATATACAAGTATAAGGAGGCCATCTTCGGCCGCGAGGAAGAAGGGGGATGCGGACTTTTAGCGAGCCTGAAGCCGCGGCTGGATTCCGAGGAAGTTAGAGACTGGACTGCAAAGGAGCTAAAGGTTCCCAAAAACAGAGTTATAGAAGGCGAGATTCGACTTTCTCCTTAAGCACGGCCTAGTTGTAGGGTTTCCCATCTTCAAGGGAAGACATCAACAGAGATCTATTACCTAGGCGACAGAGCTGGCATCACAAAACTGTACGGCTAAGTCTCCCTACCAGCGTTCTTAACTCCCACAACCAGAGTCAAAGGCCTCGCTCTTGAAACGATCAGAAGGATGATACAGGGTGGATTGACAAACCAGATTCGTGCTTCATAATTGTTTAGTAACTCGTCTATCGAAAACCTCGATCGAAAACCACACTGGAGATGCTCGAGTTAAAATGGCTAGACAGATGGGTATGGCCAAGGAAGCAAAGAAGGCAACCGGACAAAGCCATGGCACGCGGAGAACCATGGGAAGGCTTTGGACCACATTAAGAGAGAAAACAAGGACATATGAAGCTCTAGCCTATGCTGCAATCACACTATGGTTAACTCTGACAATCCTCCTAGCCATTGCTAGGGGCAATCCAGTCTAGTTCTGCTTGACACGCATCTAAAACGCAAAAGCAGCGTGCGTTGAAGACTTCAATAGCGTCGAACGCCCTCTTAAGAGCACCATCATCGAGCTTGTTGATCCTCAGCTTGTTTCTTCTGAGCCAGTCATAGGGATGTGGTAAAGCAAAACAAAGCCTGAAAACAAAAAATTACTGTGGTCACTGGTGTGAAACTACAGTGGGCGTAGTACCCCAGCAAGCAAACCCTGCTGCTGGAGCAGGAAACAGAGTCCATATACCTAGAACGACAGCGACTACCATTCCAACCAAATAATACCACTTCAACCTCGCCCCTCCGCGTTGCAGCATTCATGATCAGACTAAGTATTTTTCCGTGCCACCGTTTCTGCAACACCCCTAGATACAATAGAACCATGCTTCATAATGCTTATAGGCTGGTCTTAGGAACTGGTTTGCGTAGTAAGTGTATAAATGAAATACACAAACACACGTGAAGGAGCGTTAAGGTAGGTCGGAAGAACATATGATCAGAAGATCTCAAATGGAGATATACATAGATATACTTAGAGTGGTTGATGATAGAACGAAACCGACGCATATCATGTACCGCGCTAACCTCAACTGGGAACGGCTGGAAAAACATGTAGATTTCCTTTCGAAACAGAATCTTCTTAAGAAAATGTATCTTGATGGAAAGGTAACCTTTTCAATAACTCCAAAGGGCAAGGATGTTATAGATTACTTTGAGAGGTTTGAGGGTGAGCTCCACTCCTTGAAAAAGACCCTCCTACCAGAGGTTTACGATCCCTACAAAAAACAAACGAATGTTTTGCTGCGTTAACATTTCACGCCGCTTTCTGTTCGGTGTTTGCCCTCCGGCGAAGAACCAAGCCACAGTTGTATTCTACTGTTTTCCCAGTAGAGCACTTTGATGATCTAGGAGTCGCCGGGTAGACGCGACTGCAAACTCTCTCCGACTCTCAAGACTACGAGTTCCTTATAGACGGCGCTGTGGCGGAGCTCTCAGCTCGCGGGTTACGAGGCTACTGAACACCGAAGCTCCCGAGGGGCTACTAGAATAGCTTTGAAAAGGTTCCCATGAACCTCGCTGTTTATTGAAGTTTAGTATCACAACGAGAATTGTTCGCTATTAGCGAACGTTTATATAGTGTAGCGAACGCCTAAAACATCATGCGTCTAGTACACAACATCTTTGAGCCAAAAGCCACCAGAGTCTTGAGAGCACTCCTCATAACTCCACAGCACAATTGGACAATTAGAGGCTTGGCTGAGGAAGTTAAGATATCTCCAGGATACGCTCACGCGGTTATTTCCACCCTAATTGACTTAGGTTATGTGGCCCACACGGAGCACTTCAAGATAAAAACTGTCAATCCAACAGTTCTGCTCAAGAGATGGGCAGCCTACCACCAATATGATAGAATAAACAACTTTCTTGATTACTACACATTTGAACGCGAAGTCGACCGTTTTATCGAACAAATAACTAGCATCCAAAGCCCTGACTACGCATTAGCAGCTCTAGTAGGCGCATCACTAATTGCTCCCCATGTAAGACCCGTTGACATACACATCTACATAAAGAAAAAAGAGGAAGCGACAACCTTCGCCAAAAGTCTTAATCTTCAACCAATCCCAAAAGGGGGCAATGTAAAGTTTGTCATACCGTACGACGAAGGTGTCTTTTACGGTCAACAAACAGCAAGCATTCGAATACTCGATAAAGAAGAGGGAAAAGTCAACGTGGTTTCTGATGTGCAGTTATTCGTAGACCTCTACAACTATCCAGCAAGAGGGCAGGAGGCAGCGGAACATCTATATGAACGAATAGTTGAAAAATGGGGAAAAACTCTAGTGGGTGGACAATAAACACGTACGACAGGAACCAAACAGAAGCATCTAAATCAGCACTTGTCGAGCTTTCCTCTGCTCTACACAGCTATAGAAACGACTTTGTTCTTGCTGGAGGGTGGTCACCGTACTTCCTAACTAAAGACTACTTTGACCACTGCGGTTCAAAAGACATAGATCTTGTGCTCAAACCATCAGTCATGGTAAAATATGAAAGCATAAGAAAGACAGTCGAAAGGCTCGGTTACGAAGAAACATCTAACCTCTTCCGCTTTGAGAAAAACGTCGTTTCACCACTAGATAAGAAAGAATACAGCATAAACGTTGATTTCCTAACAGAACCCCAGGCTGCAAGGGAAGCATTTCCGCTCATAAGAGTGCAAAAAGATCTGACCGCTTGTCTAATTCCAGGGTCCAGCATTGTTTTCAAGTTTCAGTATGAAAACGAGATAGATGGAACGTTGCCGAAAGGCGGCAAGGCAACAGTTGATGTTAACATGGCCGACATCGTTGGAGCCATAACTATGAAGGGCTTGGCACTGCCCCGCCTCGTCGATAAAGACAGCTATGACATTTATGCTATGAGTGGATTCTACGGCGGCGACCCAGCAAAGGCGTCAGAAAGGTTCTTACACCATGTCAAGAAGGCAAACCTGACCACCAAAGAAAAGAGCACAGTGCAACTCAGCCTGCACAGGATAAGTCAAGCTTTCAAAACCATAGATTCATATGGCGTATTTGCTGTTACACGATTCGTCGAAGCAGACATCAGCTCCGACGTATACATGAGAACAAGCACCTTCCTGAAACATGTAAACCGAATTTTAAGCGTTCGCTAATAACGAACATTTATATAGCATAGCGAACAGCCTTGCCCAGCCCAGACACAACCGGATCTGTCGGTAAGTTTTGCAGGCGAATCGTTAACGCAATTTTGCGTTGCCGGCGATAGTGATCAGATGTTAGAAGGGAGGAAAGTACGAAGCGCTCAGAGGCATTAAGCTAAACGACAAAAAGCATATATTGACTTTTAGGAATATGCCCGCTAGGTAGTGATCATGGCGTTAAGGGTTCAGATTCACGAAAAACTCGAGCGAAGGTTTCGGGAGCTTGCGATGAGGAGATTTGGCTATGCAAAGGGGGCTTTGAGCAGAGCCGCGGAAGAGGCTATCATGAACTGGATTTCAGCGGCTGAGAAGGAGAGCCTGAGCTTTGAAGGCGACCCGGTGAAAGCCATAGAAGGGCTACTTTCAGACATCGACATAGACTCCGTTGAGCTTCAGCATGAGGCAAAGAAGATTTGGGCGCTAAAGGTGCTCAAGAATGTATCTGGTTGATACCAACATCTTTCTGGAAGTCCTCTTGTCAAGAGCCAAGAAAGACGAGTGCGAAGATTTTCTGGGATCGCTTAGGGACGGAAAAAAGAGCGGTGTGGTCACAGATTTCACCATCCATTCGATTGTCGTAATCATGGACGGGCTGAATAGACTAGGTGAGCTCAAAACGTTCCTTTTGAGCCTCCTAGGATACAAAGGGCTCCACGTGTACTCAACGACCATAACAGACGAGGTGAAGGCTACGGAGCTTGCGGTCGAGCAAAACCTTGACATGGATGATGCCATCCAATACTCATCAGCTCTCACGGTGAAAGCTGACGCAATAGTATCATTCGACAAACATCTTGACGATCTAAAAATACCCCGAGTAGAGCCCCAACCATAGCACGCAATTCCGAGATCATCCCACTTGACTTTAGTAGCTACGTGCGTGCGCTCGCGGATGCGGACATTGAGGAGGCCTTGAGCGCCTAGACGAGATTCCTCTAAGGCTGATGTTCTAGCGGTAAAATACTCCATGGTTTTTCTTCTCTTTGCAGTGTTCCCCCATCCTCTCCTCGGCTCCGAGTAGCTTTTTCGAGTCCGATTGAAGTCCTGAAGCGATGAGGTTGCTTGGGGTCTCATCCACCTCCCTCCCACTCATCTTCCCGAGTCTCAACGGTTGAAACAGTGGGAGGAGAGTACTCGGTACCACCCTGAATCCATGGACATTGAGCATGCTTCCTTGTTTGAAGGCGCCTCGGTAGGCACCATCGTTGAATCGGGAAGTCCACGCTCTTCAGAGATAGGTAGTTCACAAATCGATGAAAAAGGATCTTCGTTCAGCCTCCGAGCAAGACTTAAAAGAGGTTGAGCTCGCCTCGTCTGGTTGGCGGCCCTGTTTGAGTGAGGTTTTGGCCCTTTTTCGGGAGCACGAGCTGAACAGGGAATGGTTTGCGAGAAATCGTGAGAGGCTCGTGGAGAGGTATGACGATAAATTTGTAGCCATCTGATAGTCAGGCTGTTGTGGACTTTGACGAAGATGTTGGAAGACTGATGGAAAGGGTTGAGAAGAAGTACCCTCCAGACAGGGTTTCCGTCGAATACGTAAGCAAAGAGAAGCTGCAGCCGATACTATGAAGATTCATGGCTTCTTGAACATGCGAAGCTACGAGCCACCCGCTCCATTCATGCACGGTACCTTAGGCTGTATGTTGCAAGCCTCAGAAAGGTTGCAAGAAACATCGGTGGAATCGGCGGACTGATAGATACCTATCTTATCGATGACGCCGTGATGATGTTCAAAACCGAGGAAGGTATGCTCCACGAGGAAAGGCTAACTCTGCTCGTAGGGGTGCACAGACTGGAAAGGCTCGCTGAAGAGGAGAGAAGAGTTATCATGCGGCTTCCATCACTGCTCGGACGTGACACCTTAAGAAGATTCAGATTCTCGTACGATGAGAGGTCCAACGAGGTCTTCATGGAAAGCTGACCTCTTTAGGAGACTGAGGCAGAGGAGGCTTACTGGAGAGGAGTGTTGAGGCACGCTGGTGCCTAGTCTCTCTCCCGTGGAATCTGCCCCTGACGGTTCGGGACGACCAATCATTAGGGGTTGTTCTCATGTTGACCCAATCTCGGATGGCGATTGAGGTTAACGACAGAAATTGATAAGTTTGGCGAAAATCTATGATATTGCCGGTGGATAGCATGTCTGTCGTTGTGGGCAAGGAAGGTCGCCTCTCTCTTCCAAAGCGACTTCGAGAAAGGTACAACGTCAGAGAGGGCTCGAGACTGATCATAAGGGAGCATGCGGGGCAGATAGTCCTGATCCCCGTAACAGTGTATGAAAGCCCGACCGAATCCCTACACGCCAGCGTGAGGACAGAACAGCCGATCGAAGAACCGAAGGAGACGGCTCGCAGGCACATCCGAGAGAAACTGAAGGAGATCTGAGATGCCGCGTTTTGTGGACACCAACGTCTTCGTCTACAGCTTGACGAACCATCCTAGGTACGGCGAAACCGCGAAGAGGATTCTAAGCCGCATAGAAAAAGGGGAAGCCGCTCTCACCTCGACCATGGTCCTGTGTGAGGTCTCCTGGGTTCTAGAGGCTATGGGAGAACAGGGCCAGATCAAACCGACTTTGGAGAAGATCCTCTCCTACAGGTACCTGAGAATCGTGGAATTCGACGCCGATGACCTGATAGCGGGTGCAAACAACATGAGCCTCTATAACATCGACTTCAACGATGGCGTCAACGTTTCCATCATGACGAGGCTGGGAATGAGTGAAGCCTACTCAAATGACAAGAAACACCTTGGAAGAGTCGACTTTGTGAAGCTGATCTTTGAGTGACAGCTGGCGAGCGTGAGTCGCCGCCAATGCGCGACTCGTGGGAATGAGGTCGCCTGTCTAGGCTCCTACGCTCCTGCTCCCTCTTTCAGGCATTCTAAACGATTATTGTTAGATCAGCTTTCCCGCAGGTGTTTTTGAACTGTAAGGAGGGATAAACTTGATCTCGAACGCTCTTGTTACTTTGTAAGAAGTCTCACGGGTCTATCTATGTAGCACTTAGCTGGGGGCCCGTATATGTAGACCTGTTGGGCTCTATGTCGGGCTGTCGCGGGTATGATTATGGGTTTCGAGATCTTTCTTCCCACCGCCACAAGCTTTTCACCCTCAACTGCATCGCCTAAGCCTCTAAGGATCATTCCCCAACAACCCCACCCTTCTCAAGCTCCCTCACAGCCTCGAAAGCCAACTCGATCTCAATGCCCAGATTCTCAGCCATCTCGCTCACATAGGCAGAGTTGTGACGCCGCAGATACCCAACGATTTTCTCCTGAGCCTGCTCAAGCGTCATCTCCCTCATGGAGAGGACCCTCGTCTCCTCAATATCCTCAATAAACCTCTTGAGAGCCTCCCTGATCACATCGTTTCTGGACCTATACCCCAGCCTAGCCCTTAACTCTTCGATCTTCTCCACGACACTCATTGGAAGCGAAACGGGCACTGTAGCTCTCCTAACAACCTCTGCCTCAGTCACCATATGAAGCCACGAACCGTGATTTGCATACAATCGTATAAATCTTATGCAAATATCTCTAGAAGGAACGTTAAGTCTCAGGGCGAAATCGCGTGCACATCAGCTCCAAGCTCGACCCTAAAATCTTCAACCTTCAATTCTTTCTGATTTCCGCCAAATCTTCTTCGAGTCTTCGGCTCTCGGTTAGTGTTGCCTCCCAATCAAACAAGTCCTTTTCTTCATCCCATTCATGCCTCTCGTTCAAAATTTTGTTTCTGAGCTTTTCAAGACTTATGTATTTAGATTCATACCCCTCAATCCTTCTATCAGATTCCTTAATTCTCATTTCTATGTAATCTTTTATCAGGCGTGCTAAACCAATCTCCAGAGGCTCCCTCCCCAATTTCCTTAACACGTTCGCAAGAACATCGTTGACGTTAACCGTAACGGTCATCCCGCTGGTCCCCGGATCCTAAATGCCAGCATGGAAATATGTACTTTGCGCAGTTCTAACCCATAATCGATCTACGGTTAAACTGAGGCGGTCTCATATATCCGGCATAGAAGGCATCCCTCCTTGTCGACAATGTAACCCGACGGCTCCCTTTGCCAGCCCGATGGGCAGCATGTTCTCCACTCTTAGAAACGTAGGGGTATCGTTGCTGGCTTCTAAGTTTCGAAACCCGAGACGAGCGGAAGAGAATAGTCAGAGTAGCATACGGGATCATGGCTGGAGCCCTGAACGTCGCGAGAAGACTGGCTTAAGAGGTTCGACGAGATCCTCATGGAAAGTTAACTTGTTTAAGAGAACGAGGCAGAGGCGGCTTACTGGAGAGGACTGTTGAGACGCGCTGGTGCCTAGTCTCGCCCGCCTTTGCTCGAGACATCGTGATGAGTTTTTTGGCTACCTAATCGCGATGATCGAGCCGTTGGTCTTAAGTGACTTTTGCGCCGCTTCTAGGATTCTGGCAACTTGAACTCCCTCTTCGCCCGGAGTCATCGGCCTTTTTCTGGTTTTGATGCACTCTAGAAAGTGGTTCGAGGGAATGAGCGTCCCTAGCGTAGATCAAACTCCTCGACAGGGGGCGTTCTAAGCAGCTGTTATGCATGTCTCTATGCCTTTACTTGGAGCAACAACTCTGGAAGAACTCGAGATAACTAATCGCTGGTGGCTGTGACAGATTGGGTGGAGATAGAGGAGTTGCCGATCGATAGCTTAACAGATAACCTAGTGATCTGTCCTTCATCAGAAGCGCGGCAAATCATTCAAAAAAATCGTGCCTTAAGGTGGAGGTCTAGGTGGAGTCCCGGTCAGGATTACGTCAAGTGAAGACGTATGATGGATCCCTGATAACTGTCACCGATGAAGTCGTCGACCATGTAGGGAGGAAGCATCCGGAAATGCTCTCGCTCGTGGGTTTCACGAAGGAACAATTGATCTCATCTATAGTCAAAACGTTGGAGAGTCCTAACGAGTTTATGCAGATGTTCGCCGATCAAGGTATTTCTTGAAGAAGCTCGACGATCTGTACCTGAACGTCATCGTCGTCGGGGATAGGGTCAGGACAACATACTTAATGGGTAGGGGAACGTTCACTAGGATGGGGAAGACGAGGTGGTTACATCGTCTCTACTGAAGCTGGACATCGACCGGTTGCTGGAGAAGGTGGAGCGCCTCACCGGAACAAAGCTGTCTAGGGAGGTCGTTGAGGTCACCCTAGAGCCCAGCCTCAACACGCTGTGCGTACGATTCAAGAAGCCCGCCGGTGCAGAGTTAGGTGAGCCCGCCCACCCGCAGATTCACCTGTTCAAAGATAGGGGTACCGATGAGATCACGGCTGTCGAGCTTGTAGATATAGATGAGCTGCTTAAGGAAGCATAGCGGCAGATTCTGAGACTCTTGCTGAACCTGCTGGAGTCAATGGGAGCGCGGTGGTACCCAAACACGCTTTGACTCTTTTCGTAGTGTGTTGGTTCCCTTTGGCTTGGTTGAGGCGCAGGGCACATACTTCTTTAGCCTTGGTTTGACGGGGCAAGGGACTCGCTGGACGGTATGGAAAGAGGGCGCAGGGAACATCGAGTTCTTGGCAGAGACAAGCGCACTTTACACAACAATCCCTCCAGCTTAGCTGAAGACCCTAGAATCAAACGCCTCACGAAGACAACCTAACATCAGCGAGTAAACAGCGAGTTGGGGTGGATAGGCGGAGCGCCCAAGACAGCTGGCTCTCGACCTGAATGAGAGAGAAGCTCACGTTTCTTGCATGGAATCCCGAAAACTCGCCAACGAGAAAGATACTCGATAACGTAGACGAATAGCTATGCCTCACATCGCGGCTACGCTACAGGAAGGTGAGATCGCCTATCTTCTTGAGTACTCTTGCCGGACAGCCTGCGACTCCAGGGAGTGCCGCGGGCGCTTTGGACTAGGCTCGTGGGTTTGGCTAGGAGGTTGGAGGTCGAGGGCATAGACGAGTGTGATGCCTGCGTCTGTGTCTCCGAGGAGGACAGGGCCCGGCTCATTGAGCTTGGTGTGGACTCGAGGAGGCTTGTGGTGATCCCGAACGGGGTTGACACTGGGAGGATCCGCCCCACTCCTAGGGGCGAAGGTCTCATGCGGAAGTTCGGGTTAGGTGGAGAGGACTTTGTCCTGTTCTTTGCCGGGAGCGACATGTACCAGAATCGGGCGGCTGTAGACGACATCTTCGGGAGGATACTTCCCCGGGTGGGTTCGAGGGTGAAGCTGTTGCTTGCACCATCTTCGTGGTTTGGGCGTCCATTTCTGCGCCGTATGTATTTTCTGTTGTGATCTGCCTTGATGGAGCTGGAAGGTAACGCGGAGGTTAGCCTACCTATGCAAAGAGAAGGGAACAGCGGACCACACTCTTGTCGCCACCGGCAACACAGCAGAACTCGTGGGATCGGTCCCTCTGGACATTAGGAACGTAACCTACAAGGTGTATCTTTAAATTGCTTGCGACCAAGAGTCCCTTGCGGAATCCATGATGTCGAAGAACCTAGGAGAGGGCTTAAGGTGGCTTGACCAAGGCAAGAGGGATCTTGAGGACGCGACCATCCTGTTGAACGCGGGTTCCTACGCGAGCTCCTGCTTTCACGCCCAGCAGGCGGCCGAGAAGGCGCTTAAAGGTTTCCTGTACGCAAAGGGCTTGAGAGCGATAGCAACCCACTCTGTTATTATGTTGTTGGAGGAGTCGTCCAAGTTTAGGACGGAGTTTTCCCGCCTCATGGACACTGGTAGGGAGCTCGACAGACACTACATCGGGTCAAGATATCCCAACTTCTATCCTAATGGTCCAGCCTACAAGTACTACACCGCGGAGATGGCTGAGAGATGTATAAAGTATGCAACGTCGATCTTGAGCGACGTAGAGAGATTATTGAAGGAATAAACCACTACTGCGCCGAGATTATCTCGAGGCTCAGACCTCAACCCAGAGCGGTGATCCTCTTCGGCTCGTTCGCGAAGGACGACATAAACGAGGGGTCTGACATCGACATCCTAGTCATCTCAGACTTCAGCGAGAATTTCCTCGACAGGATCAAGACCCTGCTCGAACTGAACAGATTCAAACTACCGATAGAGCCCATTGGCTACACCCCCAGCGAGCTCAGAAGAATGAGGAGGGAGGGGAACCCCTTCCTAGAGGAGATCCTCACGAACTGCAAGGTTCTCTACGGCGATCTCCCAGAAGACCCCTAGCAGAGAATGATCGAGCTCCTACCCCACGAATGAGATAGAGAAGAGAATGAGATAGAGAAGATAAGGCGATCTAGGCAAAGCCGACGAAAACCAAAACTGGACCGTAATACGATTCTCAATGACCGACAACGACATAGTTTCCTATGGAAGTACCGTACAACCCCTCAGCCCGGTCAGAACAGGGTTGAGCGTCGGAGCAACGTGTGTCGGAGTTCGAGGGCTTTCACACCGAATAAGTGAAATGGGTTCAGCGAGTTCATGCTCGAAGCTTGTCACATACGATGCCAGCCCTGGTCGCTATCTCCACCGCCAATCCCCCCACTCGATAGCACCATCCCTCCTTTGGCGGTTTTCCTAACTTCTTTGGGTACGAGATCCCTTTGACACATCCATCATCTGGAGCAGAATTCAACAATACGGGATAGGAAGTGAGAGATGAACGCTCTTAGGCTGCGGCTCTCGGTCAGGACCAAGTGCATCGAGGATACAAAGCCTGTACCCGCCAGTGACCTTCCCAGCCCCTCGATGATCGGTTGTCAATTAAGGCATCTGATAGCCTATTCCTTCTAGACAAGCGATAGATACTCAGTCATAAAAAGCCCTTGCTCTTTTTCTTCAGCAGCACACCGCGGCCTGACAGCGTGACGACCATGATGTCCCCTGCCTCGATCTTGAGGGCCTTGGCTATCTCCTTCGGTATGACAACGCGGAGGCTGTCTCCCATCCTCGCCACCTTACGCTCGAACTCAATCGGCATCTCGCACCACGTTAGATAACTGTTAGTTATCTTCTAATATAAGTTTGATATCTGCGGAAAACTATAAAAAAGATTCGCAAGCAAAATTATAGGATGGTCTTCTTGGAAAGGACAGAGCTGGGGCAGGTCAAGCAGAGGGACAGGCTGAGGATAATCGAGGACATCCTGACGGTTGCCCTGAACGGGGCTTCCAAGACCCAGCTCGTCTACGGGGCGAACCTGAACTTCAAGAGGCTCGGCAGGTATCTCCCCGACCTCGCGGAGAAGGGGCTTATATCCGTCGAGGAGAGCTCCCCAACCCGCTACCTGACCACGGAGAAGGGGAGAAGCTTTCTGAAACACTGCAGAATGATAAGGGAGCTTTTCTAGGTCTCCTCCGCATACCACGCTCTTATCTTCCGGTCTATCCTGACCTTGCCAGCCTCCCCGTCGAACTCGACGAAGCCGAACCTCGAGAAGAAGCGTGCAACCATCAGAACCTCACTTCTTGTCACACGGATGGCCTCAGCCGCCTCCTCGAGGCTGCGCCACCCGCCGTCGGCGGCTAGGTAGGACAAGAACTCGTCGAGCCTGTCGGGCTTCCCCTCAGGCGTTTCTAAGCACTCCGGCATCTGCCAGCACGCGATGAAGCATAACCCTCCTGCCTTATAGCCGTCCCAGAACCGATGGTAAGGACTCAAAGTTAGAAAACAAAGTTAGAAAACAGGGTTCGTACCCCTTCATAAGCCCTGATCGCCAAGTTCTAGGATCGCTTAGCTACTGCTTGGAGTGAGGACGGTTTGCCGCTTAAAATCAAACCGACCAAGAGCAAGAACACCCTGTACCTACGCGTCCCTCCGGACATCAGAGACCTTCACAACATCACCCCCGAGACGCCCTTCGCTCTGGAAGTCAAGGAGGACGCGGCTGAGGTCCGGCTGGTCTACGTCAAGCAGGCGGCGGCGAAAAAGGTGGAGAGCCCCCAGTGAAACTCGTATCTACGTGTGTGCCACCGGACTTTAGCACTCTCCAACGCTGTCTGCGCTGCGGACTTCGAAACGGCAGATGGAGGAGGCTGAGAGTTGTCGAGAAGGCCTTCTACAGGGCTTCCATGTGGTACGCGAAGGCCGGAGGCAGAATCGTGAACGGAAAGGTGGTGGGTATGCTCCTCGAGATATTCGAGAAGCTGAGAGCCAGCTTTGGAGCCAAGGCTAATCAAGCCGGACTGAAGAGGGCTGAGGAGCTCGCATCCACGTATTCCGCCCGGGATGTCTTTAGTTGGTGTCCCCGTCTGAGGGTTTGGCTGAAAGAACAGGGCTACATCCTCTACCTAGGCGTCTCGTGGATGAATACATCAACCATGTTCAAGCAACCAGCATAAGAGCTAGATCAGGAAAGGTGACCCTAACTAACATGCATGAAACAAAGATGCCAAGCAACCAATCACTAGTGAATGGAGGTGAACTGTCTGGATAAGGACCGAGTGATAGGCGCATCCATCCTTGCTGGCAGTGTTGTCGGCATCATCGTCTACGGATGGCTCCTGTACGCGTTCGCCACGATAGTTCTCCAGATAACCGCCTTCCTCGCCGTGGCAGCCCTGCTGGGAATCCTCGCCTGGATCGGGTGGACTATGGCCACGACACCTCCACCCGCACCGATTGAGGACATCTCCCCACCGAGCAGTGTAACAACCACCCCAGAAACCGCCAGCACCACAACGCAGCAGAAGCAGACCGACGTGAACAAATCTTAAGTACCTCAAAACTAGATTCAGAATCTGGTCAGGATGAGGCGTAGTAGAGGTCTCCCTCTAATCCTGCTATCATACGTAGGGTTAGCTGGGCTACTCAGCCTACTCGACATCAAGCCTGCCCTGTATGGCCTCTCCACAGTCCTAGGAACCACGATCCTAGGCACAACAGTGCTCGGGACCACGGTACTCGGAACAACAGTCCTAGGCACGACGGTGCTGGGTACGACCATGCTCGGCACCACCAGCCTATTAGAGGTCTATGCCAGCGCCCTTCTCACAGGGCAACTCGCGATCAGCCTCATCGCAATAGGCCTGCTCTCCTACCTGGAACTCTCGGATCCAGCCTACGGCGGGACCAAGAGGGTACTTGAGGAGCTGAGGAGGAGCTGGCTGCCGCTGACGGCGTTGCTCGTGATACTCTTCATGCTCATCGTGGCGTTCAGGGTCTGGGACATCCTCTTCTAAACTGAACGAGAGACCCAGACTACGACCCCAAAAGCACGGACTAAGTCACTTAAGAACTAGGCAAATCCGGCATTTGACGCAGAAACCTCACTCAGCACATCCGCTCCTGAGACCGATGTTGAACTCGGCTCGCATCCGCACGTTCCCCTCAGACCTCATCCTAGCTTCCTCATCCTTCGTCCTGCTCTCCGCCCTGTCGTACTTCATACTGTTGCGGCTGCTTGGCTACACCTATGATCTCCTCTTTCTATCCAACCTCGCGTTCGCGGCGATAGGGCTTCTAATGCTCGCCTTTAACGGCTTCAGAGGCTCCACCCCCTTTCGACTCCTCTATCTCGTCGTCGTTCTGGCGCTCTTCGAGGAGCTCGTGCTCAACAGCGCCCTAGCCTGGTACGGTCTGGCGCTGGCGTTCACCGGTCTGATAGCACTGCCCGTCGCGGGAGTACTGCTGGCAAGGAAAGGCGAAGACACAAGGGTCGTGCTGGAGGCGTGCGGTCTCCTGTTCGCCACGAGGATCGTCTTCTCCCCATTCCCAGTTAACCTCCTACAGTCCGCTGCAATCCTCCCAGCAATATACACCCTGATCATGACCCTGACAGTGCTCTATGTATGGTACAGAAAGGTCTCTCTGACAAAGATCGGCTTCAGTCGAGGTGTCGTCAAACTTCCGCTCCAAGTCCTTGCAGGACTGCTTGTGGGGGCGATCTTGGGCGTGGTCGAGTACTATATCCTAAAGCCCCAGCCGGTCAGGATCGGTCCCGATCTCGTTCAAAACGTTCTCTACCTTGTGGTCACGATGACAGTCTTCGTGGGCTTAACAGAGGAACTTCTGTTCAGAGGCGTGCTCCAGACCCACATGCACGCCCTGATGCCGAGATGGCAGGCTGTCCACCTCACCTCGCTCATCTTCTCGATATTCCACATAGGTTGGCTCAACCCCCTCGAAGTCGTATTCGCCTATGCGGCGGGTGTGGTCTTTGGATACCTCATGATTAGGACTACCAGCCTAACCTCTCCGGTATTGGCTCACGGCTTCGGGAACATCGTACTGTACACACTAGCTAGAGGTCTCTAGCATGGAGAGGATCTAAAAGGTGCATCGAACGACAAGCAAGGTCTTGCAGCTCTGTTTCCATAGGTCCCTCCACCTTGGCTTCAATACTGACTAGGCTTGCCGTGTTCCTGGCTCGACTGACCCTTCGGCGACTTAGATGAGACAGTCAAGGTCCAAGGCTTCCGGGCAAGTCAAGAAGCACGTTACCCAACTGGGTATGCCCGCAGAAGGAGCTGGCAAGTCAGGCTTCGCGCCACGGTCGGTGATTGGTTTGAGAGGAGACCTTGTCTTTGTGGACGGTATCTCAGCCCTCCTTGTAGCCACTATCGCCCTCACCGAGACTCTTCAGTTTTCCGGGTTAGACGTGCTCCGAGTAGCGATGGGAGTTCCATTTGTCCTCCTATTTCCGGGATACGCGCTGGTTTGTGCGCTCTTTCCAAAGAAAGCGGACTTGGAGGGAGTGGAGAGGCTCGCGCTAAGCATAGGGCTTAGCCTAGCCGTCGTGCCGCTGATAGGCTTGGTACTGAACTACACGCCGTGGGGCATACGCCTCTTCCCAACCCTCCTCTCCCTATTCCTGTTCACTTTTTCCATGTCCCTCGCCACAGCGTACAGGAGGAAGACTCTGCCTGCTGGGGACAGGTTTGCTCCCTCCTTCTCCACAAATGTGCCTAGATGGCGGACGATGAGTAAGTTTGACAAGCTTGTGTCTGGGGGGTTGATCGCGGGAATCGTTCTGGCCGGGGGCTTAACAGGCTACTTCGCCTCTCAGCCGAGGGTCGGGGAGAGATTCACAGAGTTCTATGTCCTTGGACCCGGCGGCAAGATCGAGGGCTACCCGACCAACTTGACACTCGGGGAAAGCGGAACAGTGATACTAGGCGTCGCCAACCATGAATACGATGAAGTCACATATACGATCACCGTCAAATTGGAAGATGCAACCATAGGAACAATAGACGGAATAAAGCTGAAGCATGAAGAGAAGTGGGAACAAAACTTCACGTTTACACCCCAAGAAGCCCGCGAAAAAATGAAGCTTGAATTCCTCCTATTCAGGGAAGGCGTCGAGGAGCCATACCGCTCCCTACACCTCTGGATAACCGTGAAGCCTCGAGTTTGAAGATCCTAATAACAGGAAGCGCTGGTCTAATCGGCAGCTGTCTGTTCCAGAGGTTGAGTGGGAGTCATGAAGTGTTCGGCCTGGATCTAAGACGAAGCCCATACACCAATGTGACCGGGGACATCCGCGACTTTGGCCTGGTCGATCAGCTTGTGAGTCGTGTAGATGCTGTGGTCCACTGTGCAGCTCAGACAAGCGTGGTCAAATCCATCGAGGACCCATTGCTGGATGCGCAAAACAACGTAATTGGCACTTTGAACCTGTTGGAGGCTGCGAGAAGATCAAAGAGTCTAGAGAGGTTCATTTACGTTAGTAGCGCGGCTGTTTACGGCTTTCCCAAGTATGTTCCGATTGATGAGGACCATCCATGCAAGCCTGTTTCACCCTATGGTGTGAGCAAGCTGGGTGGAGAATTCTATGCAAGAGTTTTCCATGAGCTTTATGGAGTTCCAACCGTTTGTATTAGGCCTTTCAACGTTTATGGAGATGGCTGTTCAAACCCAGAGTATTCAGGCGTCGTACAGAAGTTTCTTGACAGGATAAGTAAGGGGCTACCTCCGGTGATTTATGGCGACGGAAAACAGACGAGGGATTTTGTTCACGTTCGAGACGTAGCAGATATTATCGTTCTGGCCATAGAATGCGGTGAAGCTGTTGGGAAGACGTTCAATTGCGGAACAGGCGGAGTGGTTTCAATAAATGAGCTTGCAAGAATGATGATATCTCTTTCGGGCAGGGATCTGAAGCCCGAGTATTCTGAGGGTGGGTCTGGCGATATTAAGCATAGTTGTGCGAATATAACGAAGGCTGAGAAGATGCTTGGATTTAAGCCAAAAATAAGCCTCGAAGAAGGGTTGATTGAGCTTTTCCAGAACCCCAAGATAGGGAGACGCGAAGATTCACGGAGTACCTTTTGAACATTTTTAGGTTTTTCTTTCAGAGAATGGCGGGATTAGCAGTGCACATTTACATACTCATACTTGAAAAGGTATGCAAGAGCTTTTAGCCTTAATATTAGCTGGGATCCACTTTTTCATCCCCCTTGCCTACTACTGGTATGCAAAGGCTAAGTGGTTGCCAAAACCTTGGAATATTAAGGTTGATGAGAATCATAAGCCCGAAGTCTCAGTCATCGTACCGACATACAAAGAGGCCAAATTCGTTCGGGACAGACTCGACAATATTCACGTCCAAGACTATCCCAAGAGTTTGATGAAGATAATTGTTGTTGACAGCGATAGCAATGATGGAACAACTGAACTTGTTGAGAAATGGGTTTGCGAGCACAAAGATATTAACTTAAAATTGCTTGAAGAGCCCAAAAGGTGCGGTATGCTACCTGCGCTGAACTACGCATTGCAACGTTATCCGATTGATGGAGAGATAGTTGTGTTTACTGATGCTGATGCTCTTTGGGATTATGATGCTTTAACGAAGGTTGTTAAATATTTTGCTGACCTCGATGTGGGCGCTGTAACGGCAAGTATTACACCGACAACCCCGGTTAACGATTTTCACGAGGGAGCTTACCGTAGCTACTACAATATTCTCAGGATGGCAGAGTCTAAAATTCACAGCACCCCAATCCATAACGGGGCTTTTATGGCCTTCAGAACCAGTCTACTCCGCAAGATGGGTGAACTACCATGCTACACGGGTAACAATGATAGCACTCCCGCGTCGATAATGGCTTTTATGGGCTATAGAGTGATACAAGTTAACGATGTTGTCGTCAAAGAGCCCGTAAAAAAGAACCAGTTCCAAAGGAAAGTTAGAAGGGCTCAACATTTACTGTTAAGCTTCCTTAAGACAAAGCGGTACGTCAGCAAGCTGGGGGTTTATAGGCCTATTCAACGGTTTGAAAAGGTCTGGAAAGTGGAGTGGTGGCTGCACGTAGCTAATCCATGGCTCTTAGTCGGAAGCGTAATCCTCCTCATAGAGGGTGCATATTATGTATCTTTTACAGCTTTAATGTTGCTAGGAATAGGATTGATACTTCTAGTGCTGAAGGCATATAGAACATGGGTGCTACAGCAGGTCTACCTTACTATGGCTGCAATAAGGAATCTGTGGACAAAAGAAATCGCGTGGAGCAAGTAGACTGTGAGGGTTGGAATAACTTATGACTTTGGGGTAATCAGGGGTGGCGGAGACTTCGTTATGCTAAATGTCATTGAAGCCCCATCCAATAAGGGCTACGACGTATCATTGACAACTTCAAACCTTCGCGGATTCTATGAAACAGCTGAATTTTTTACCGAAAACACTCCCAACGTAGATCTCCAGAACATCAAAGTGCCGCGTTTCCTGAAACATCCCTACACCATAGCTTACATGGCGAATAAGACTGTTAGGAGCGGAGGGTATGACGTATACATAGCCTCAGACGATATACCCAAATGCATCAGCGATAAGAAGGGCGCATATTATGTACACTATCCGCATGCAGCACGTCTCAAATTTGAGGAGTATATAGCTGATAGATATAAGAAGACACTTAGCGGAAGGCTTGTGTGGCATGCTCATAGAACTCTTTTTCGGAAGTTCTATCCAGCAAACGCCTTACCGGAAAATTGGTTACTGGTGGTGAACTCTACAGTGTCAAGGAAACACGTAGTTGAGTGTGTAAGAAATCCTATCGGTCGCAACATGTCCTTTCGAAGATATGTTTTTGAGAAGGTTGGATATTTCAAAGGCCATATCGGTAGATTCGGCAAGAGGCTGGTCGGTAGTGAGGAAGCAGAATTCTCCGCAAGGCTATTGGGAAGAATTCCCAATACGAGGATCATTTATGATCCATCAGCCGTTGTGTATCACAAAGTTCCGAAGAGCAGGACAAGTTTTAGATATTTGATGAAAAGGTCGTTTTGCGAGGGAGTTTCGAAAAGATTAATGAAGAGGCTCAACTCGAATTCAACGGATGTTCTATCAGTTGAAAAGCAATATTTAAAGTATCTGTTCAAAGTTTCCATTACTTTGAGACTAAGGCAGATTTAGGAATTAAATAATATTCTCCAATTATTCATAATTCTTTTCTCAGTCTGTCTCGTTTCGATAGGATATATTTATGGCTGATGTAAGCGTTATAAAATCCTCTTACACGGGCTCAAGGAGGGCACAGGGCATAATCCGATTACTGCTGGGCTGGAAGGGCCTTAGATTGGCTGTTTTGGTGCTGGAGAAGCACTCTTGCTGTCTATGAATCTATATTTGAATAGGGTTTTCACCGTTTTTGCATCTAGTTTCTGCAATAGCCTTGTTTACGATATTTCAGTCCCTGAACGCCCTCATATATAGCGTCTTGTTTACGGGGATAATGGGTGCTACGCTCGCCCTCTGGCATCACCGCAGAAATCCTGTACTGTTTAAGGCCGCTCGACCTGTATCAGGTATGATACAGGCAGGAACGCTGAGTCCATGAAAGAAACACCTGATCAGATAGGTAACGGGATATCGAAAGCATCGAAAAACCAATGGGATTTGATTCGCGTTCTTGATAAAATTGTCAAAAGCGATGAAAACTTGGGCCCTCTAGCACTGGCTGACAGTGAATTGGATACTCTTTATAGGATCGCTAGGGCATCCAAGATCCCCCTTTATTTTTTAGAACGCCTATTCGAAGCTCAAGGCGATGCTTTTCGGTTAAAGGACGCCCTTGATGCTCACCGCCTCAGATACGCGAAGATGCTTGATTTGGTCAAAGAAGCTGCATATTTGTTCAGAAATGAGCAGGTTGAATACGCTTTTTTTAAGACCTTAAGACCCTTTTCCTCTGTCGGATCGGATATAGATGTTTTACTCTTTGATCACTCCCTGAGTAGAGTCTTAGATTTTCTTCCCACCAAGTACGAAGTGCAAGATATATGTGAAGACAATGCGACATTATACTACCCAAACTACGATTTGAAGTTGGATCTACACGCATCCTTGTCCGTCTCGCGCTTTCCATACGTAGATGTTGATAGCATAAGAGGTGAGGTTGTGGAAAAGATTCTTGACGAAGTCGCTATAAACGTGCTTACCCCTGAGGCAGAGGTCATCGTTACCGCCTGCCATTCGGTATTTAAAGAACAGATGCTCACGCTACAGGACTGTTACGTGCTGCAACAATTCTTGCCCTTATGTGACAGGGACAAGATCTTATGGCTTCTTCGGAAGAACCGTGTCATTCTAGCCTTTGAATTATCCACTATCCTTGCTGAATCCATCCTCAGGGCAATTAGGGGGCGAAAGCCTACATTCCAGTTGTATAGCGATGCAGGGCTTGTAGGGGAGGTAGCCAAGTTTGAGTTTACGAGACTTATACGTTCCGACTTCCATTTGCCCTACAGGTATAGCCTCTACGCTGTTCTGGCATCCTTCGCCGAAAGAGCTCTTCTGAGTAGAGAGGGGCAGAGGGGCGCTACCCTATTGGCTCGACACCTGTTCAATAAAGCCTTTGTGAGGAGGTTGGCGGCTAGGTTGCCAAAGCACTTTCGGAGGTCCAGTTACTAGGTGATGTGGGGTTCCTACTGAAGCGGCGTATAGCCTTCATCATGCCCTTGGTGGATGATTCGAACCCTAACTCCGCTGCGGTGGGCATATCCGATTACGGACGCTCAATCCTCAAATCCATGCAACCAAGTTACGAGGTATTGGTGCTGGCGCATGCATCATCGGGGAGGGTTAACATTACCTCCCAAGTATTGGGAGGGAGGTCGGTTAGGGTCGTGAGATGCTGGAAGCCGGTGAGTCTGAAGAGCCCGTGGTTCATCCCATCACTATTTAAGGCCATCGTGAATCTGGTGAAGGCAATCTCGGCTGGAGGTTCTATGCTCGTGCACGTGGAGTACGATTCATCGCACGCATATGGGGGAACGATGGGTGAACCCATAATCATCGCCCTCACAGCGGTGAAGCTGCTCCTCCGTAAGCCACTAAGTGTTACGACTCACTGCACATGGGAGGATGAAGATATCAGGAAATATGTAGTTGAAACGACAGGTTCAAAGTTGCTCTCCAACCTATACTCCGCCTACTACCGCCTGATGCTCAGGGTCCTCTTCACCATAGCTGATTCCGTGATCACTCTAACGATGCATCCTGGATCTAGGGCCACGGAGATAACACGGAGGTACGCACATGCAGACAAGGTCTTCGAAGTCATTCACGGGGTTCCATGGGAAGAGGGTGAGGGCTCAGCTTCAACCGATAGCCGCGGGGGCTTTACAGCCTTGGCCTTCGGCTCGATTCGTCCAGGGAAATATTTTGAGACTGCTATAGTGGCGTTTGCCGAATTCCTCAAGATGGCTAATGTCAATGATACGGAGCTGGTTATCGCAGGGAGTCCTGGCTCAAGCTTCAAGGGGGACTTCACGTCACACTGTGTACGTAACCTCAAACGTCTATGTGAGGATCAGGGTGTAGAAGAAAGGGTTGTCTTTGATGTTAGACATATGCCGGATGAAGATGTGGATGCACTCTTTAGGCGCTCGAATGTGCTGCTTCTCCTTTATGGGAGGAGGGTTGGGCCTAGCGGTGTCTTCGCTCGTGCCGTGAGCTGCGGGTTACCCACCATCATGAACACTGACGGTAAATTTGTCGCTAAGTGCAGCCCCCTTCCAGCCATACTCATGGAAGGACGTGACTTGGCAGATAGGGCAAAGGCGGTTGCAGAAGCTATGGTGAGAATCAAGGATGATGAAGGGTTTCGGGAGAGGCTCATCGCGGCTATGCTGGAGTACAGCCACGCCTACAGCTATCAGAAAGCGGCGGAGAAGTATCATGAAATATTTACCCGTATCATAGAGAAGTATCATGCAAAATGCTCTCCAACCGTACAAGATGGCTAAGCCTTGGCGAAAAGTTTGAAAGTAGCCTTCATCCTTTCCACGATCTCTGGAAAAGGTGGACCACAGCGTTTTATGTTGGGAGTTCATAAGCACGACTCTAAAACAGTTATCAAGCTCGCTGGGTGCGCGCATAATTGTATCGGCATAGTATTGGGAATGTTTCCAAGCCTCAGCAATACCTTCACCATAGTTGCAAGAAGTGATGATCATGCGGGATAATCCTTTCATAACTATATGTGTTCCGGTACATAATAACGAGTGGTCATTAGACTTATTGTTAGCGCACTTAGTTAAAATAGAATATCCTAAAGATCATCTTCGCTTAGTCTTCGTTGAAAACGGTTCTACGGATAGGAGCTACGAGGTACTTCAAGAGTTTAAGAAAAAGCATGAAGAAGAATACGAGGGAATAATCTTAAAGAAGATTGAGGAAAGAGGTATTAGTCTGGCTAGAAATATTGCGTTAGGTTATTCGATTGGTTTCGTTCTCCTTTTAGACGCTGATATCATCGTTAGACCAGATCTTCTTAGAGTATTGCTAGGACATTTTGAGAGAGATCGTACAGTGGGATGCGTAGTTTCTCCCTGTAAGAGAGATAAACCACCACTCATAGAACGGGTGACCCACTCAAGACTTCCGTCTAAGTACGGATATGTTGATTCCGCAGAATTTGGGTGCGCTTTGTCGCGTTCCGATATAGTCAAAAAAGTAGGGATGCTTAACTTAAGTCTAGGACTTCCCCGTAATAATTGGGAAGCCCTAGAGTACTGTGCGCGTATACGAAAAGCAGGATACAAAGTAGCTGTGAATACCCGTCATGCTAGTGTCCACTTAACTCGTAGCACGAGGGCAGGACCTTTAAACCGTGCTAAGAAAACCGGTTTGTTATGTGGTACATATCTGTGGAGGTTTGCACACTATTATTTCTTCCAAGTACCCAAGTATTTGCATGAGGTCGTTAAGGTAGGTTTGCCTAAAGATATAATTGGCCTCGCATATTACATTTCTCTTCCATATGTTACTATTGTTTTGTCGATGGTTTGTGGTTGGCAACTGGCTTTATTATACTTTATACTTCCATTTATCTATGAAAGTAGGAGGGGCAAGGGTTTGAGACTAAGGCTTACGGGATCCATTCTTACGGTTGCGACAAGGATACTTCGATCTCAAGGATATTCTTGGATGTTGATTAAGCGTTCTCTTAAACGAATAGTCTAGTAGATATGCATGACTAAGCTTTTTCGGGCGTTCTACCAGAGCCACCTTCTAGGCGGTTCTCACCAGAGAATCAGGCATAAAATTCTCAGTTTCCTAGAGAAGTCTAATCTGCATATTGAACGCTACTTGGACATTGGGTGTGCCGATGGCGACCTAACTCTGGAAGTGGCAAGGCGACTGAGGCAAGAAGAGGTTTATGGAGTAGACTTATCTGAAGCGGGGTTAAAAAATGCAAGCATGCGCGGGATACGTACTCGCATTGTTGATATTGAGAGTGAACGTTTACCGTTTAGTGATGAGTATTTCGGAGCGGTTAGTGCTTTTGAGGTAATCGAGCACTTGGTTAACACTGATAATCTTATTTCAGAGAGTCATCGGGTGTTGAAGCGAGGGGGGCTTTTCATAATCTCGACACCTAACTTAGCAAGCTGGCTCAACAGATTATACTTACTTTTCGGCTATCTCCCTCGAAACTACGAGGTTTCTTTGAAATACAAGTTTGGTTTCATAATTACTGGTCCTCCTGTAGGGCATGTCAGATTGTACACGCTGGGAGCTATAAAAAAACACTTGGAGCTATACGGTTTTCATATCGTGAAGGTGCTGGGGGCTGCGCAACCAATTTCAGCCCATAAGAAGAGCAACCCGACTTTTCGTTTAGCTGGCATGTCGCATAACTGTATAGAGACTCTTTTGGGTCGTTTCCCAAGCTTGTCAAACAACTTTGCTGTCGTTGCGAAAAAGGTATACTAATGGTCTGTGAGACTCCTTTCGCTGGTAGGTATATGCTTGCCTCAAAATCTCTATCACCCTGGTCATACTATGCCTTCGCCATTCTGACAGCCCTTCCATTGGTAACAGCGATCTGCGGACGTTCGAAGTTGCCTTTCCTAATTGCGGCTTAATAAAGTTGCTCGGTCTGTTTGCGAGGTTGCTCCTCAATCGAAATGAGTATTGCGATGGCGCAGCAGACGTGTTCGTCCTTCCATCGCCGTACGAATCCTTCGGTATTGCACTATTAGAGCGCTTAAGGTAGCAATGAAAGAAGATATTCCTCAAGTTGTAAAAGTATGAAAAACGGACATCAGCATCTGGTCTCGATAGTGCTTCTTAATTTTAATGGGAGAACACTTCTAGGCGAACTCTTGGATAAGTGTGTTGACTCTATCCTTAATACGCAGTACCCCAATTTCGAACTGATCTTTGTTGATAATGGTTCAACAGATAATAGTGCTGAGTATATCCAGAATGGATTTAACAGAGAGAATCTAAAAGTTATAAAACTTCAGAGGAATTTCGGCTTCTCAAGAGGGAACAACATTGGTGCAAATTCGTCGAAAGGGGATATAATAGTTTTTGTGAATAGTGATGTCATAGTGGATAAGAATTGGTTGATCCCCCTAGTTGCTGCTCTGGAGAAATCTAATGTCGGTTTGGTTTATCCAGATGTCAACCCTCCTGGAAGTTGTATGGCATTAAGACGAGATACTTTTCTGCAATTAAATGGATTTGATGAGAGATACTTTCTCTACCATGAAGATACGGATATAATCACAAGGGTAAAATTGGCTGGCTATCACTTTGTACGTGTTAACAATTCCAGAGTTTGGCATAAACATGGTGGAACAATTAAGAAACTCGGCGATGTTGACTTTCCAGCCTTTGAGGGCTGGAGAAGTGCGTTCATATTTTTTTGTAAATTCGCGAAACCCGGGACTTTAGTATTAACTACTTCCTTATTGCTTTGTCTAAATTTTATGAGGATTCTATTTTATGTCAAAAATGGCTTAAAATTATATGCTTTAGGCTCATTTAAATGGTATCTTTGGTTGCTCTTGCATATTCAACAAATAGTAGAGATCAGAAAGGAAGCAAATACAGCCTTTAATCACAAGGTTTCAGACAGGTTTGCAAGAGAATGGTTTAGAGGCTTTGTTAGGGGGAAGCTTCGCAAGGAGTGGAAAAAACCACATGACTATTCAGCTTAAATTTAAGCCACTCTATGGAAATTTTGGAAAAAGGTTAAAAACTTATTTTACTACCTTTATATCAAATTGGGTTGAAGCATATACTATACAAAAAGTTTACGGAGACGCTATGATTTTTCACGTTATATTCGGTTTCTTCCTTATTATCTTTTCTTTTATGTCGATAAGAAAAACATTTGGATGATTATAGCGGTCTACCATCTACCTGAAGAGCATGGAACAGCAGTACGATTGTTACATGAGTTAAAATTCACGATTAACTTCAAAGATGGCTACCTTTTAGCCTACAGAAAAGTTGGCAGTGAGAGTTAATTTTATGCTAAAGACGAACCTTGTAATCAGTATACTATGTCAGCTAACATAGGGCATAGATTATCCTATTACCGGAGAGAAAATAATGCGAGCTGACAGTATCCTTTTCACGCTGTGCTGCCTTACTGCGCTAGGTGTAGCGATAGTTCTAACATTGAAGGTGCTGTTGCCTTGGTCTTACTATGTCCTGTCTGTGTTGTTCGGAGTAGTTTTGGTGGTTATGCTGCAGAAGATGGATTCAAGGCCTTGGCTGACCTACGCTTCGATAATAGTGCTAGCGCTTCTGATCCAGAACGTCTACAACCTCACAACTGGCTTTAGAATTATGCCTCTATTCGATAGCTATAACGATTATGCAGCGATCAGCCTCTTCCTGGAGCAGGGACGAATATACGAGCATCCTCTGCCTGGTTCCGGCATAAACACCGTGCATACTTTCAACTGGCCCTTGGGAGCGGTGTTGACTATGAATGTCGCGCAGGTGACTGGTATGAGTGTCGTTCACTCTGGCCTGTTCCTTACATCGGTGTATGGTCTTGTGATGTTACTCATTATCATGATCTTTATCAGGATGCTCATGGGCGATTCTAACCGTATGTATATGGCTGTAGCTGTAGGCATGCTACTCTTTGCCATAATACCGGATGCGGTCTACCAGAGAATGGTGTTCTACCACAGGTTCATCAGCCTCACGCTGTTCTACATCGCCCTGTACCTGATTGCAAAGGATTATCGTGCAGGACATTCTACTCGACGAATTCTCCTACTTCTTCTCACCGCAGGCATCGTAGTTTCGCACATATATGTCAGTTATGTTTGGACGCTTTTTCTCCTAATCTTCGTATCAATTAGCTTCTTAATTAGCCTCTTCAGTAGGAGGCTTCCGGGGATGTTTTCGCGTGTTCCCCGAGTGTCCTACGTGCTTCCACTAGTTGCTTTCGCGACTGGATGGTTGTGGAATACCGAGGTTATAGAAGGACCATTTGGAGCACTACGCAATTATCTGTTTCAGCTGTTCACCCTGTCTTTCAAGGAGCCTTTTACTGAGATAATTGAGCCACGTTATGTTGTTCCTGAAGTCTTGGCTGGACCTCCCTTAAATTACATCCTCAACTTACGTGATGTAGCCTTCTACCTGCCCGCTTTGATAGGACTCTCCATCTTCCTAGCACGGTTCTTGAGGAAGAGGACGGCTGACACCCGGACTACTCTACTATTGATCATGGGATTGACCTTTGCTATCCTATCGGTGATCGATTACTTCGGCGGCCCTAGGCGCTCCATCCCTGCAATTGTCACATCTTTCGCTTTACCCTTCGTGGTCTACTTCGCTTCACAATTCTACACAGCTATGATATCCAGAGGAGGGGCGATGAGGGCTATGAAGATCATGGGATGTGGGACATTGGTCTTCATGGTGTCCATGGCTTTTCTTGCCCCCTGGTCCCATCTGTATTTTGCTAGGTTCCTCTATGATCCCTCGATCGAGCCCAAGGATGTGTCAATGCATGAGCCAGCGTCACTCCAGTTAACGCCTTTCGTCAGGGAACACTTCCAACCCCACGAGGGTGAGTACATTTTGAGCGACAATCGGCTCCTCCTCCTTATGATCCTTCGACCCAGCGAGTATCCAAGCATTCGTTTCCATGGGAGCACCCCTCATCTTATTGGGGCGAAGAATACATACATCTTTGAGCTGATAGATCTTAACCCCCCGTTTGATCTCTCTCAATACAGTTGGCCACGGAATTTGGTTGAGTTGGAGTATAGCCAGGTTTACGATAACAACTTCAGCGCAATCCATTATAAAGGGAGTTAAGATGCGATTTTCATTTACTCGACCAAAAAGAACGGGCAGGTGGAGAAAGGCTCAGGCTGGAGAGAAAGAGCATTGGCGGTCGAGACGCAAATACAACAAATCAGATTACCAGAATGTATCCGACTTGATGTCAAGCTATTCTCTTTATCAGGATCATGACGTCATCCTATATGTTGGCTGCGGCGCAGGAGACCTCATGCGAAAAATCCTGTCGGAACTGTAATTGGCATAGATCCCTTGCTACCATTATTTAGGAGAGAGTTCTCAAGCGTGTACGACAATGCGGTATGTAGCGTAGTGCAGGCGGGGTTTCACCCTTTAGGTGAGTATTGCAGCATGTACTTCGGGCGATCTCTCTATGAAAAGTTGAGCAGATCGCCTTTTCTTATAGGAATCCTGAGAAGGTTTGATCGGCTACAGAGGAAAGGAAGGAATACAATGCTTGTGGCCTCATGCTCCAACCCCATTTCCCAGCAAGTTAACATCCCTTGAGAAACCGCGTAAGGCATTCATTAACAATAATCTTCTTTGGTCCTGATGCTAGCGGTAAGTCTACTCAGGTCAGGTTACTTACGTCCTATCTTAGAGGTAAAGGCTTTAAAGTGTGGAACTTATGGATCAGAGCCCACCACAGCCTTGCCTTCCTCATCCTTAAGTTCTTGTTTAAGGCAGACCTTGACCGAGATCCGTTCTTAAAGAAGTCTGGGGTTGGACCAGTGCTTAGTAAATCCAGAATCTGGCTTCTCGTGGAAGTGATTAGTGTTTTTCCGTGGATTCTTCTACGATTCTACCTGCCCAGACTCTTGGGTTACGTGGTGGTGTGTGAGCGGTACGTTCTTGACACAATTGTATCTTTAGCCTACACCTATGATGACGCATCTATTATCAACAAATTTCCCATCAACCTCTTATTCAGATTCATTCCTAGTGATAGGGTCCTTCTCCACCTTACAGGAGATACATCATGCTTAAAGAAGAGGTCTAAGGAGGGAGACATTGTGAAGAGCTCGATAGAGTTTCAAAGGAAGGTCTATGGGAGCCTCGCTTACTCCCTGAAAGCGAAGACAATTAACACCTCGGTGTTGGATGTGAAGGAGACATTCGCAAAAATCCTAGAGCATATTAGTAGTGAAGAGCCTCGGATTCAGGCTCAGCAGAGCCACTCAGTTTCCGGCATCACGATGAACTCACAGATACCTGCTTAGTTCCTTGCAAAAAGGCACGCGAAGAGAGATCGTAAGATACACGCAGTCGTAGAATTGTAACATGAGAAGAATACTGGTTCTCAGCGAGATATACTGGCCTGAGAAAGGTGGAGCGGAGCTAGCGACCCACTTGATCCTGAACTTACTTAAAAAAGATTATGACATTACTGTAGTTACGGGAACGGAGCAACCGGAGCGTTTAGAAGGCTTAAGGTATGTTTACTCTAAGCTACTTGATACGCCTAATAAGATCCAGTTGTGGAGGAACATAGGAATATTACGCAATACAAATTGGTTCATTAACTTAGTTAAGCAAGCTGACATAGTGTATATTCCACGGTGCTCATACCCAGTAATTCCTTTGGCCAAGAAACATGATAAGAAAGTCATAGTACACCTTCACAACTACCAGCCCATCACCCACTGCTCCATAGTTTTAAACGGGGAAGACGGCTTTGGCGTCCTTCAGGAATTCAGCCGGTCTCTAAGATTCGAGGTCTTAGAGAATAGAAGCATTAGAAAGGCTTTGTTGAGCCCCTTAGTGTCCCCCTTGAACCGGCTTGTACGATACTGGAACGTCGAAGCGGACGAAGTCATATGCGTCTCTAAGAGGCAGCGTGAGATAATAGCGTCAGCTATGCCCGAGCTCGCTAATAAGCTGAGGGTAATCTACAATCTACCACTTCACGTGCCTTTGATCGAGAAGAGGCCTGAAGATCCGGTCTTCATATATCTTGGCGGCGATAGCTATGCCAAGGGTTTTCACGTATTTTTGGAGGCGTCCCAGAGACTTCTAAAACGTGAATCTCACCTGAGGTTCTTGCTCGCAGGTTCATTCAAGAATAAAAGCAAGTTGATGGTCGAGAAGATCAGCAAGAGATTTGGTGGAGCGTATAACGTATTGGGTCGTCTTGAACATAGGGCGATCTTGAACCTTTGCTTCGTAGCTTACGCCCTTGTATTCCCATCTATATGTGAAGAGCCTTTTCCCTACGCAGTTCTGGAAGCCATGCTCTCAAGAACCATACCGATAGCGTCTAAGGTCGGCGGAGTACCTGAAATAGTTCAAGGAACATATGCGGAGAAGATGATGTTTACGCCTGGTGATGTAGAGGAGTCGGTTAGAAGAATAGAGGAAGTATTGTCGTTGTCTGAAGAGTCTCTCATCGACATTGGGGCAAGTTTGAGGGAGAACATTCTAAAGAAATTTGATGTAAACATGATCAGAGACCAGCTACTTAACATTCTCTCTGAAAGCTCTTGAGGTATTAGTCTGTTGCACAAGCTAAAGCTAAGATAATCTTAAGTCATCCATACCTCATCTGCGCGCGCTTCGATAGACTCGTCTGGGATTGATATGGTAGGGCTATGTTCAGATATTAGTACTAAGAGGGTTGTTGTGCTTTCCACAGACCCATGGCTCGATAGGTTACATGGCGCCTCGATACTCAGCCTCTTTAAAGCTCTTACTGGGCTCAAATATCGAGTCAAAGTTCTATTACCGTCTGCGAGTAACAAAATCATAGAAAATGAGTTTCTATCAGTTATAGGTTTAAAGGTTAAGAAATACGCACCATTATTCACTCTGATTTCCTTATACAAGCGGAATTTGAGGTTTGTGCTAAAAGAGAAGCCCTCAGCGTTAATATTTGATTTTCCGATGCTTCCCTTATTCTTGCTTACTAGGATTCTTTACAAGAGTAAAGGCATAATGCTGATTCTGAGTAGACCTGTAGGCGAAAAAGGCTTCCTTGGGTGGCTACATTTTTTGCATTTCAGATTATCACTGATGCTTGGAAGGCTTTTCGTCAACGCGATTACTGCAATATCACCCTTCGAAGCGTCTGAGTTCTCCAAGTTAGGAAAGATTCCAAGGCACAAGATGATACTTGTATCATCTCCTCTTGGAGAAGAGTTCGAGAAGTTTAATCTCTCAGAGGATGTAAATGAGTTGCGAATCAGACTAGGATTTGATATGTTATTAGGGAGAAAAGTACTCCTCTACCACGGTGTCTTAGATGAGCAGAAGGGCATCCTGCAACTCTTAGAACTCTTTAATAAATCGTTTGAGAAAGACGAGGAAATAGTGTTTTTAATAGTCGGGAACGGTCCAGCGAAAGACGCAGTAGAAAAATTCATTCGACAAAACAAGGCTAATAACATTGTTTTAATGCCTCCTCTTCCTTATTCGAAGATGCCCGAGCTAATCGCGGCTTGCAACATAGGCGTGGTATTTCTTCCAGACAGTCATTGGTGGAAATATCAATGTCCCACGAAGCTCCTCGAGTTCTTGGCGGTTGGAAAGCCGGTTATAGCGAGCAATCTGCCCGGAGTCAAGTGGATTGGTGCTAATTCGCCTCTAGTAACATACGTAGACTGTTGGAGTCCAAACAGTTTCAGAGAGGGATTGAGTAAGTTGATAACTAATCTACAACAGATAGAGTTGCAGACTACTGATGCACGCCGAGACATTATAAGCCGGTTTTCTTCTGAAGTTATTGCTCTTAGGATGGAGCAACTAATCAACTCCTTTCAAGCATCACGGTGAAATGAGTGGGGGCTTCTATTGTCTTCTTTGGACCTGAGGGAGCCGGCAAAACGACCCAGATTCACCTGCTTGTGAAAAAACTGTATGCCAAATATGGATCAAAAAACGTCGAGATTATTTCTATTCGTGACAATCATCTGCTGATCCCCATAATTGTCGGTTTCTTGAAAAGGCTCGGCGTCTGTACTCACTTTAGATATGGCGACGGGCACGTGCAAGTCGTTGCTGATGTGCAACGGGTAGTACGAGATAAGCGAATATGGGCTGTCTTTCAATTTCTAAATCTATTACCGATCTACTTTGTCAAGTATTACCTTAAGGGAAGGCTGCAGGGAAAGATGCTAGTACTCGACAGATTTATTCCCGACTCATTGGGCACGTTAGCTTCTTTTATGGACGATCCAAACATCTTGAAATCGAAGTTAGGAAGACTATATCTTAGACTACTTCACACAGATACCTGTCTGATTTTTCTATATGCACCTTATGAAGTACTGACGGAAAGATATGGGGTTAGGAAAACCCCGATTGAACCTCGAGACTTAATATCTTATGAGATGCTCGTCGGAAGAAAAATCTCCAAACTATTTCGTAATGTGCTTGTAATAAACACATCGGAAGAATCAAAAATCGATACCAACAAAATTATAGAAGGATATCTTACGAAGTTAGGCATCTTGTAAAAACCTGGTGTCCCTGATGAAAGTTCCTTTGGTTGGTATCTACGTTCCACCACGTGACAGAAAGACTGGCGGACCTATTGCCGTTTTCAGCAATCTGGTGGATTCCAATGCAAAGATCGGTCTTAATCATAAGATCGATGTCATTTCGCTCTCGACTTACGTCAGGGAAAGATAAGATAGAGTAGTTCCACGATAGTACACTTTGTGCCTATCCTGAAGATGACAAATCTTCTGTCTTTCATAAGTGTCTGGAGCGGGAACTGTGTACTCATGTCATGGATAAAGTAAGTGTCTTCTTGTATGCGGTTCCTCATGTGTTACAGGAGCGTCAGAAGGCGCGAGGAACCCCTATAGAAACCGAAGATTTTCTCAACTATAAGATAACGGTGGGGAACCGTATAGCAAAACTTACCAATGCCCTATCGATAGACACCTCGAATATTTCAAGCGATGACATCTATAAGATGATCCTTCAGCATCTTAGTAAGAAAACGCCAGTCCTAGCGAGTTTGCCGAATTACAATTACATCAGTATCGACTGAGTACTTGCTGATACTATAATATCTTTAGCAAAAAGCTAGAAATGAAAATCCTTATAGTAGGTATCTACTCTCCTCTTGAGCGGTACAAAGGCGGAGGACCTGTTGCAGTCTTCAGCCATCTTTCCGAGACCATAGCGAAGGTTGCACCTAGGCACGAGATCGACCTCGTATCTCAGTCATATTTGCATGGTGGTGAAATACGATTAGATGGCTCAAAAACCGTAAGATGCGTACCCATCCTCAAAATTAAGAAACTTTTACTTTTCATAACTATGATATTACATAAGAAGTATGATGTAATCAACTTACAGGGTATAAGCGAGCTTAATGCAATTGTAGCTATCGTAGCAAAAATCCGCGGTGCAACCCTTCTATACACATCTCACGGTTTCGTTCTCGATGAGATAAGACTTGGGCGCAAGCATTCCCTACGTTTGTTAATAGAGGAACGAGTCATTACAAAACTTAGTGATCATATTGTGACTGTATCAATACAATTTAAGGAACGAATCCATAAAACCCTGCGTTACCCTAGAGAAAGGATTTCAGTAATATACAATGGGATCTCGGAATACTGGCTGCAGAACCACGTAGTACCCTACAAGAATGAAGAAGCTAATAGGTATATACTATTTGTCGGTGTTACTAGCAAAATCAAAGGATTTGACATATTACTCAGGGCATTTAACGCTCTAAAAAAGCGGAATAAAGGACTGCGACTATTTGTGGTTGGAAAAAAACCAGCGGATGAACTTCTAGCCTATGCGGGAGAGGCTGTGTCTGATATCTCATTTTTGCAAAAAGTTCCTACTGATGCACTTAGGCAATTATATAGGGGTGCTGTCGCGTTTGTGTTACCGAGCCGCGAAGATAGTTTCCCTCTGGTCGTCATGGAGGCTCTTTCACAGGGCGTTCCTGTGGTAATATCGGATAAGGTAGGAGCCACAGAAATTATTGAAGATGGAAAACATGGGATGATATTTGGATCGGGAGATATCGATGCCCTATGTAGTTGCGTGGAGACCATTATTAAACACGAAGACTTCAGGAGAAAGGTCACTGTCGAAGGCCCACGATTGGCCGCCTCAAGATCATGGCAAAACGTGCTTGATGAATATCTAAAACTATTTGAAACCATAAGTCGCTATGTAGCGCGAGCTTACGTGGAATACAATAGATTGATTTTTCGGCCCATAGGTTTCTATCTTGGGTCGAAAAGCTCATATTGCAGGCTATTCGGAACACCTGACCTCCACACCCATATTAGATATCGCGCGGTTCGCGAGCTAGTTCATCCTGATAGGATGACACTCGACCTAGGTTGTGGTGCTGGGCATATGTTAATCCAGCTTTTTTTGGAAGGACGGCTCAATTCGGGAATGGGGGTGGATTCGGACCCGGTTGTAATAGAAAAAGCGAAACAAGCAGTCATAAAAGAGGGTTTTAGAAACTTATCATTTCTTGTTAGCGACATTACAGATATGGATATGAAAGAGAAATTCGAACAAATCCTTTGTATCGACATACTTGAGCATATAGTTGATGATGTTAAACTTTTACTAGCGGTCAATCATTTGCTTCTGCCCGGGGGACTTCTGGTCATATCCGTTCCAACCCTTACATATCCAAACGTCTTCGGAAGTCGGTACGCGAAACAGATCGGCCACGTAAGAGATGGCTACACCCTACCTCAAATCTCGGGGCTCCTTTCGAGGACAGGCTTTAGGATCCTTGAGTACCGCCAACACACCAATGCTATAGCTTCGCTCCTCTGCTACATCTTCTATCAGAAGTTGGAGAGTAGACACCTTCAGAGGCTTCGGCTCCTATTAATGCCGGTGTTAAACTTAGTCAGCTACTTTGATAAATTCGCCACAAGGAAAAGTTGCGGATTATCTGTATTGGCGGTCAAAGAAAAAGAGATCCCCCGATGAATGAAACGAAGCTCTCCGTAGTTAGCCTTAACCATACCGAGTGAGCAGCAGCGTATTGAGAGCGCTCATAGTTGTTCCATCGATAAGGGAGCTAACGAACCTCGTCCTCTTCAAAGACCAGTTGATCAACCAATCCTGCGAAGCTCAGATTGTAATCATCGATGAAGGAGATGGAGCTTTGAGAGCCGTTAATAATAAACTGCTTCACGGCCTTAACTACTCCTACTTCGGACCAAGGGAAAGAGAAGACTGGTTCAAGGCCCGTTTTAAGAGCGCTTGGAAAAAACTTTTCTCCGTAATACCCGAACGTTGCCATGCCGAGACCAGCTTCGGCTTCCTACTCGCTTACGCAGAGGAGCCGGACATAGTGATTGAGCTGGATGATGATGTCTCCCCCATCAATGAACATCCCCTAATAAACCTCCACGCGCGCAACCTCTATGAAAGACACGGACAAACTATTAAAAGCGATTCCAGATGGTATAACACAATCGAAAATTTGAAGTTGAATACGGGCCAGACACTATTCCCTAGAGGCCACCCCTACTCCAAAGAGTGCCGACAGACAAATTATCTACTAGAAAACAGAGGGAGCGAATGCGTTCTCAATATGGGGCTGTGGGGAGGAAACCTGGACCTTGACGCCCTTACGATCCTCTACCACCAAGGGCTTCATGGTACATGTGAAATAGAAGGAACAGGCGTAAGACGAAGGAAGTTAATAGTCGCGAGAGGAACATACTTTGCAGTCTGCAGCATGGACACATCTTTTAAACCAAAGATAATTCCTGCCTTCTACCAGCTCTACATGAAGCATATGGGTATAGATAGATTCGACGACATCTGGTCAGGAATATTTGTAAAAAAGGTGGCCGACCACTTAGGCGATAACATGTGTTTGGGCGAACCTTTAGTGATTCATCGCAAGACTCCCAGGAACACCCTTGAGGATCTGAGAGCCGAGCTCGAAGGAATAATAATAAATGAGACCCTTTGGAAGATAGTCGATGCCTTAGAGCTACAAGGCGAGAGCTACTTTGATGCATACCGCTCGCTAATAGAGCATCTGAGAAGGAATTTACAACAATTCCCACGGTTCATCCATAAAAAGTTCATGGAATTCCAGCTAAACAAGATGGAACTGTGGCTTGAAGTTATAGACCAGCTAAAGTGAGCCTTCACTTCACGTTCACTCCGTATGCAAGAGTTCATCCTTATGACGTCCAAATTTGAATCTTGCTAGGGTCACACGGGTAGGTGTGGTTATGTCTTATAAACTTGCGGAGATAGCTAAGGATTCTGCTCGCGGAGGGTTCTTCCTCCTCACTGGAAACGCCCTATCTCTCCTCACCCTCGCCATAGGCTCCATCATCATCGCAAGGCTTTTGGGACCCGAAAACTACGGCTTGTTCTCACTTTCTCTAGTCGTGCCGTCGATCCTCGCAGGTTTGATAGACCTCGGCGTGAACCCAGCCTTAACAAGGTTTTCAGCCAAGCTCAGGTCAGAGGGCAAAAATCAGCTTGCAGTAAGTATGCTAAGGTCAGGTTTCCTCTTCAAGCTCGCAACAGGCATCGCCATGTCTGGGATGTGCTTCATCTTCTCAGACGCCTTCGCAGCCTATATCCTAAATAGGCCTGGGATGGGATTCCTCATCAAGCTAGCATCCCTTCTAATCGTATTCCAGATCGTTTTCACAACCCTAAACTCAGCCTTCATCGGCCTCGACAAAACAGAGGGTAGCGCCCTCATCATGAATGCCCAATCCATTGTAAAGACCACCTTGGGGCCTCTGCTCGTGGTCTTAGGCTTCGGCGTCCTCGGCGCCATAGCGGGCCATGTCACAAGCTATATGATCGCAGGTCTCGCAGGAAGCCTAATCCTCTCCAGACATTATAGGGGCTTGGGCAAGCCCTCCAACGACAGCTTCTCAAACAACCTCAAAACTATGCTACGCTACGGCTTACCCCTCTACCTGTCAGCCCTACTAGCCCTCATCCTAAGTCAGTACCAAACCATCATCCTAGCCTTCTTCGTCTCCAACGTCGAGATCGGCAACTTCACCATCGCCACAAACCTATCCTCCATGATAAACGTGCTAATCTTCCCCCTAGCCGTGCTCTTTCCAGCCTTCTCAAAGGTGAATCCGAATGGTGAAGAGATTGGGAGGGCCTTTAAGCTGTCCGTAAGGTATGTTGCCTTGCTGGTCGTTCCAGCCACAGTAGTCGTGGCAATTCTGTCAAAAGACCTTGTATACCTTGTTTATGGGTTTAGCTATGAGTTAGCGCCGCTCTTCCTCTCTCTTTACGTACTAGTATTCCTTTTCGCGGGTTTGGGCTCCATGGTTCTGATTCATCTGTTCAATGGAATAGGGGGGACTCGAGTTGTCCTCTATTGGAACATTGTGAATCTACTGGTCTTTGTTCCACTAGCCCCTGTGCTCATCATGCTTTTCCGTGTTCCTGGGTTGATACTTGCCTTCTTAGCTTCAACTCTTCTCTCGCTCGCCTATGGGCTATACGTGGCAACCAAGAGAATTGGCATCACCCTAGATGCGAAAGCATCACTTAGAATATACCTAGCGTCACTATTGTCGTCCATACCGTTGATCGTATTCCTTCATGTTTCCTTTTTCGACAGCTTCGTTAACGTCGTTGTTGGTGGGTCGATTTTTCTGTTGACTTATCTTTCGCTGTTACCTCTTGTTGGGGCGATTCATGAGCGTGATCTCGAGAATTTCAAGGACATTTTTGGGAGGCTCAGGGTTGTTGGGTCTTTGGTCAAATTGGGTCTGACCTACGAGAGCAAGATCCTGCATCTGAGATCTTTGTTACTCTCTTTTCCGGTGGGTGCGAGCAGGTCTTGAAGCTGGAGATGGCTGGGAGGCTGGTTGGACAAGAGAATTCCGTAAAGAGACAAGAAAAGGTCTAAATCCTACAGCGGTTTAATGAATTCAGAGTAAAAATGAAGATTTTAGTTGAAAAGGAGGAGTTTCGCGGATACCCGGAGGATGTGAAGCTGCTTCTAGCCATCGCGCTCTACGAGGTCACACCCTACTCCTGGGATAAAATCGCTGAAATTCTGGGCTTTACCCCAATAATTTTGAGGGAGAGGCTGAAGGCCTTCAACATCCCACTGCATAAGTACACCGAGCGGGAGATGCGCGGTGAAGCCGAAGCCACGCGCAATCTCTAACACGTCCTTCATCGTGATACATGACATGAGTTTTACGACAGCAAGCGAGGATGTGGAGGAGGCGTTAGACTCAGGAATACCTGAAGAAAATCGTAGCATAGCTATTTTGTGGAACGCCGTTCCGATGGAAAGGCTCATAAACCGGATCGCTTAGCAGAGGTGTGCAACCGCACTGGTGGTTTCGGAGTGAGTGAACTCCTTTTGCACTTCGCGGTGCCCTTTGCGGCCTTCTCGTACTTTAGGAGACCCAGGGAGGCGTTTCTGGCTTCTCTGATAGCTCTAGCCCCCGACATGGATGTGGTGATACACGTTCATAGGTCGTGGACCCACTCGCTTGTCATTATTCTATCTGTCTGTGCAGTGGCGCTGATGCTTGCTAAGGTTTTGAAGCCTAGGCTTCTCGGTTTTGGTTTTCTCGCCACCTTAGCCTTGGTCAGCCATCTGTTGCTGGATACCTTTACAACGTACACGCCCGTACTGTGGCCTCTCGTTTCCTACTCCCTCTTCATAGGTCTCAATGGTGGGGTTAGGATTGGCAGCGATGTGCAGGCTTATTTGAAGCCCGAGGTGTCTCTTAAGCCGACGACCTTCACGCATTTCCAGTATTTGGACGCTCCGATCTTCACGAGCGAGGGCTTCATAATCGCGGTCATATTGATATCGTTCGCGCTGTTGAGCAGGTACAGTGGCAGGCTGAGAGGGCGGTCAACGTAGAGAGTCTCTGCCGCACGTTCGTGAAAACCGATTGACTAGACTTGTCCGAGATTGCAACCGGCACTAAAGAGGCGTGTTCTTCACTACTCGCTTCAAGACGATGTCTTGGTCTTTCAAGGTAGGATCGCGAAGCCTGTGGAGGGGCGAAATCGCTAATAGGAAGAGGCGTAACTGTTACAATCGTGATTGTAACATTCGTGAATCGAGTAGAGGAGCTCCGGGCTCTTGAGCGAATCCTGAAGGACGAGAAACCCGCGCTTGTCCTGCTGTATGGCCGAAGGAGGATCGGGAAGACACGCCTCGTCCAGGAGTTCCTCAGGGGAAAGCGTGGTCTCTACTTCTACGTTCCAAACGCGGAGGAGAGGACGATTCTCAACGAGCTTTCGAGGGTCGTCGAGGACGAGTTCTTTGAGGGCTTCAGGTTCTTAGACTTCAGCTCGTTCATGGAGTATCTCGCAGGAAAGTGCCGTGAGGAAGTTGTGGTCGCCATCGACGAGTTCCAAAGGCTGACCAACATCCCCGGGGCTATCTCCATAGCTCAGAGGTACTGGGACGAGAAGCTGTCCAAAGCTAGGTGCTGTTTGGTTCTCTCAGGCTCCTCCATGGGAGCCATAAGAGGTGTTGCCCTCAGCGGAAACGCCCCCCTGTACGGCAGGAGGACCGCAGCCTTCAAGATCGAGCCGCTGAGGTACCTCCACCTCTATGAGTGGTTTAGGAGATACTCCGACGAGGAACTGGTCAAGATCTACGGGGCGTTTGGCGGGACTCCCGCCTACCTGGAGCGTGTGGACGAGAGTCTGAGGCCTGAAGAAAACATCGTCCAGAAGATACTTGATAAGCGCTCACCCCTGCACGACGAGCCAGAGATGCTGCTCATGGAGGAGCTTAGGGTTCCACAGAGGTACATGGATATCCTAACCGCCATTGCCGCGGGCAAAACCGCTTTGAGTGAGATCGCTGACGCGGCTGGGCTTAGCCGCGAGAATGTAACCACCTACCTCAAAACCCTCGAAGTGCTCGACCTGATCGACAGGATCACGCCCGCTACCGAGCCCGAGGCAAAGAGGGGGCTCTACAAGGTGAGGGATCCCTTCTTCAACTTCTGGTTCAGATTTGTCAGGCCGAACAGGAGGGAGCTCGAGTTCGGTTTGGAGAGGGAGGTGTGGCAGGGCATCAGGAGAGAGTTCGACCAGTATTTGGGATGGGTGTTCGAGGAGGTATCCCATCAAACCTTGGTTGAGATGGCAAAGAGGAAATTGCTTCCCATGGCCGTCCAAAGGGTTGGAAGATGGTGGTGGAAAGAGACGGAAATAGACGTGTTGGCGCTTGGGGTCGGGGATGGAGACGGCCTAGTGTTCGAGGTCAAGTGGAGCGACCTTGACTACCGCGAGGCTATGGCGATACTCTCAGGTCTCTCCCGGAGAGCCGCGCAGGTGCCGGGGATAAGACAGCCCGTACTTGGAATAATAGCAAAGAGGATAGTGGAAAAAGAGAGGATTCGCGCTGAGGGCTTCATGGCGCTCGACCTTCCTGACATAAGGGCACTCGCGCAGAACCAAGGGAAGTAGCCGTAGCAAGGTCCGCGTGCAGAATATGGGAGCGAATTTGGTCTCTGTTCACGCTGGGTTCTGTGCTAGGAGAGCGGCTGTGCTTGCCTCCATCCTGATGTTCGCGTGCGTTATTCTCGAAGTATGAAAGATTCGTTTGAAGGCGGGTTGAGGATCTCTTGATTCAGCTCCCTGCTTTGTCTCCGTAGAAACGATGCCATCGCGCATTTTCAACTATTCTCGTTGAGTACAGGCAAACTGTACCCATCATAGTCTCACGGGTGTCCGAGTGATTCTCTTGGCTTATAAGACGCAATAGTATTCCAATCTCTTTCAGACTTGGAACCTGTGGACTCGGAACCTGCGTCATCACTGCGAGAGTAACCTATGGCGGGATTTATAAGGCGTGGCGCAGAAGGCAAGGATTGAGAGGACGCTCTACAGTGTCGGCTGTTCATGGACGTGGTACATCGCCGAGTACGAGAAGACCTCGGAAAGATGCCCGAGCCAGAGGTAGAACAGTGACCTCATTCGAAGATCGTCTTGACGCGATGGAATACCGACTTGCGAATCTTGAAGCAAGGGCGAGAAAGCAGCCAGAGATAGTGCTCGTGGAAGAGATGGGTCGGGATGAGGCGAAGAGGAGGATAGAGTCCTACTTTGAAACTCACGATGAAGCCGACACAGAGGAGCTCATGAGAAATCTCAGGATAGACCTCCAACTCTTGGTTGAACTGCTGGACGAGTTGAAGAAAGAAGGAAAGATCGCGTCAGTTTGACCATCCATAGAGAGAGCAACGCCACCCTAAGAGCGCCGCGGATCCTCTGCAGGTTTGAGGAGAGGTGCGTGAAAGCCGTGTCAAAAAACGAGGAGATCGTTGAGGGATTGAAGAAGAAATACGGGGTTTCAAGCTTCAAGGAGTTCGAGGAGAAGATAGTGAGCGGGGGGGTAAACCCCAACTATCCAGGGGACTTCAGCGTTGAGGACGACTGGCTCCTCTGGAGCGACATAGAATACAAGGCTGAAAAAAGAGAGTTGTCGGCACGAAACTAGAGAAAGGACGTAATGAACAACCCTCCAAAACCTCCAAGACAGAAACGCGCAAGCTCGACCTCTTTAGAAATGCCCCCGTAATTCGGATAAAGTGTCGGCTCTAAGCTATAGAATGCTTTTCCGGAAAGGCGGAACAGCCTCAGCCATCCTAGCGGTGGCGCTCCTCGTCGCCATCTTAGCCTCCATGAACTCCATGGTGAACCACATCAACTCGCAGGCTGAGGCCCTGGAAGGGCTTGTGGGTGTGGGCGGAACTCATCTGGTCCTCAACAGGGACTCCTCTTCCTTAGCCGACAGCAGGATCGATGCGCAGCTGGCTGACAGACTGAGAAACGACGACTCGATCAAAACCGTGATGCCTCAGCGTATCCTTGCAGCAACTTTGGTCACGGGATCCGATACTCGCACTGTCTCCGTCAGAGGTGTAGAGGATGTTAGTGTTTTCCTCAAGCTGAGGGGAGCTCAGGTGAGTGGCACAGCTGCGAGGCTTGAGACAGAGGCGAATGTTGGCGAGGTCTTGGCACAGGTGATCTCGGTCAAGATCGGAGACCGGGTGAGGATAGGGGTAGGCAACAACGTTCTGGAGGTTAGGATCGTGGGCATCGTCAGGACTCTCGCTCAGAGCGACTCCGAACTACTAGTCCCGATGGGGTTGGCTAATCGTCTTGCAGGAGGATCCGGCGAGGTGTCCCTCATCGAGTTCACCATCAAAGACAACGCCGACAGGGAAGAGACCATCAACCGCATTACCGACCTATTGCCCAAAGACGTTAAGGTTGTCCAGGTTCAGCGGCTGAAGGAGTTTGTGCGGGGAATGAACCAGCAAACCATAACGTTCCTTAGCCTATGGTCCCTAACAGTCTACGCCGTGGTCGCAGCCGCCTCTTACGTGGTCGCTACAAGGCTCATAGCTGAATCCAGCTACGAACTGGTCATGCTAAGAGCCCTAGGAGCCAAGAAAAGACGCCTCTTCACACTAGTCCTGACCTACACCGTAGTCACAGCCCTCCTAGGCTCAATCCTAGGAATAGCCCTAGGCACAGCCGGAACACAAACAGCCTCAACCATCCTCAGATGGATCCAGCCAGGTGTGGAGATAACACCCTTCCTAGAAGCGGAGCAAGCTCTTCAGACGCTTCTGTTAACGCTTGCTTCATCAATCCTAGGATGCGTATACCCAGCCTTGAAACCCGCGCGTACAAGATACAGGGAGCAACTGTAAATCAAACTATGGAAATGTTTAAAATCCCTAAAAGGTTTGATTAAGCTGGTTGCGGCAATGTCCCAGGTTGAAACGCTGCTTAGGGAGATCAGAGACGAGCTGGGAGAAATAAAACTGTTGTATAGAGGACTGGTTGAAAAGCTCATACCCGTCGAGGAGCCTCTGAGCGATGAAAAGGAGGCTATCGAAGGGGGCGACGAGGTTGCAGGCGAAGAGGAGCTAATGGAAGCCTTAGGCTGACATGTTTAAGGTTGAAGCCAAGAGAAAGGCGTTAAAAATCCTGAAGAAGCTCGGCAGAGAAAGGAGGAACAAGATCAGAGAATTAATAGTATCCTTGAAGAGCGACCCAATACCTTTTAGAAAGTTTGACGTTGCCAAGCTTAGAGGCTATGAGAACGCATACCGTATTAGGATTGGAGACTTAAGAATCGTCTACGAAGTAAACTGGGACAGAAAAAGGATACTAATCCACTTCATCGGACCGAGAGAAAAAGCCTACAAATAACGGTTTCCAGTTTTGAGGCTCAAAGGGTTCAAATACCTGAAGAAGCAACGCATCCTAACTCTTGCCATAATCCTAACCCTATCATCCACGCTCTTTTCGATGACAGCCCTCAGCCTCCTGGGCTTCTATAAGGGCTTTACGGCTTATCTGGGCGAGGGAGAAGACATCGTGGCGATCTACGATAGGAAAAGCAGAACACCCTTCACAGGATTGGTTCCAGCCTACCTGGCTGAAAGAATAAGCGCGGTGAACGGCGTTCTAGCCAGCAGCCCCGAAGTCATAGCTCCCTGCGTCTTAAAGGATGAGTCCATCTTTCTTAGGGGAATCATGCCTGAAGACTTCGGGAAGCTAAGCCCATTAACCATTTTAGAGGGGGGAATGCTCGACCTCAGCGACGTTAACTCCATGATTGTTGGAAAAGGGCTTGCTGAAAGGCTCAAACTAAAGCCTAACGAAAAACTCCTCGTTCTAGGCGCCTTAAGAGACCGATACCTGGAGCTACAGGTGAAAGGAATCTACGTGTCCCGCTCAGCGATGGATGATGAAGCTCTTGCGCCGCTCTATGTGGGGCAGTGGCTACGGGGCACAGACTACGGCCACGTCACCCTCATAAGGTTCAAGGTAGACAGGAACACGATTAGTCCCAATACGATCTATGAGGCTGTGGCCAGGGAAGCCTCGGCGCCGAGCTCGAGCGCGGAAGGACAGAAGCCCTATGGAGACTCGCTCATCCCGATACCGCAGTCCCGATTCAGGATCGAGGATGTCGGGGTTGATGAGGCTCAGATGTTTATGAAGAGCTATCTAGACAGGTACGGGGTGACCAGGGAGGCTCTGCTGGTTCTCTCGGTCGTGGTGCTCTTGCTTTCCAGCGCAAGCATAGTCATAGCCTCTAAGACCGTCATAGCCCAGCACCGGAGTGAGATCGGGATCCTGAGGTCCGTGGGGGCATCCGGCAAGACCCTTAGAGGGGACATCCTGATCAAGCTACTGCCCTGGTCCCTGCTTTCCTCAGCGCTAGGGGTCCTCATCGCCTCGGCCACCTTGGCATTCGTCCAGGGGCAGGGCTACCTGCGGGTCCTGTCGCACAGCGTCCCGTTCCAACTCGACCCGCTCATCGTGGCTGCGAACTTCATCCTCCCGCTCGTACTTGTCTCAACCAGCGTTCTACGCGCTGACCTGACATGAGAAGATTCATCTACGCTCTGATTCCTGCTCTCGTCGGTATAGCCCTGAGGCTCTACCCCACCGTTGTGAGCGGGCTACCGTTCTCAACCGACGCCTGGCCCCTGATCAGGAACACGGAACTCCTCTTGGAGCGTACGCCCATTTCCCTGGGTGACGACAGGGTGTTTGACGGGTACAACAACTATTGGCCCGCCAGCAGCCTCTTTGGCGCTGTCCTCTCGCTTGTCACTGGGCTCAGATCCATTGACGCTATGAGGATCGGCGTTCCGTTGACGGGTGCGTTGGCGATCGTGATCTTCTACGCCTTGGTTAACAGGGTAAGCCGAGACCCCAGGCTTGCGTTTCTGGCTTCGATGCTGTTGGCGACCGCGTTCCCGTACGCGCTAATCACCTCGGGAGTGACGAAGGAGACCTATGCCAACCCCCTGTACATACTCGCCATTCTCATCTTCCTGGGTCCTGGCAGGTGGAGCAAGGTGTTCCTCTTCACGGTAGCCTCCGTAGCCCTGGCTCTGGCGCACCACCTAACTCCTTTGGTTGCCATAGCCGTTCTGGCTTGCATGGCGTTTGCCATGTCGATTCGCAGGATCAGAGAACGACCGAGCGTAGACAAGTTCAGCCTCCTCCTACTCCTGATCCTGGTGGTCATCACGGCATCGTACCTAGCCACATACGCTCAAAGGGGCTTGAAGCTGACGCTCGCGCCTAGCGATTGGCTCTCAGTAGCTTCCTACCAGATTGTCGCGTTTGCCCTCTGCCTATTCTTCGTGTCCAAGCCTCTCGGCTCGCGCACGACGATCCTTCTAAGCTCGGGGGTGGTAGCCTTGACGTCGCTCTCCGCGCTGATCAGCACCAGGGTCTCCGTCCTTCCGGGCGCACCAAGACTGCCCGGTCACTACCTGCTCTACGCGGTCCCGTTCATCCTTGTCTCTCTCTTGGCGGTGCAGTGGCTCAGGGGGCTATCCTTGAGGAGTGAGCTGTACGCCGTATCGTCCTTCTGGCTCTCGACGATTCTCGGGCTCGAGGGCTACGCCGCCTTCGGGGGCTCGGCGACGGGTTTGACCCTGGCGTACAGGACCATCGACTTCCTCTGGCCTCCCCTAGCCGTCATCTCCGCCTTCGTCCTTCTCAGGCTCTACAAAACGACTCGTGGGCGGCGATGGCTAAGTCTCACCAAGATCGTGGCGGTCTCGGCCTGTGTGGCGATCGTGGGCCTAAACTCTTACAGCCTGTACGCAGGTGTTTCCCTCCAGGAGCGCTACCTGGGATACTTCTGGCTTTACAGGCCTGCCGAGTACGAGGCGGCCGCCTGGACCGCGGCGGTAGCCGGCAACCAAGTCGTTGCAGCGGATGTGAAGGTCTCCTACCTCTTGGGAGGCTACTACGACACGAGGGCTGACCCATTTCAGGGGATGAGATACTTGTATGGGAGTGGCCCTAGTCCTCAGGTTCTCTTCCTGTACAACCAGATGACGGATCACGGGTACGTCGTCTATGGAGGTCTGAGCGTGGACCTGCCTGGGAACTGGGTGGAGAGGATCTCAGAGCTCAGCCTGATATACTCCAACGGCTTTGTGAGGATCTGCGCCAAGTGACGAACCGCTTGATTGAGTTGACTAACTTGTCGAAGGCCTATGGTTCGACTGAGGTGCTGATGGGTCTGAACCTAGCGGTCGAAGAGGGTGGGTTCATATCGATCCGGGGCAAATCCGGTTCGGGCAAGACGACGCTGCTGAAGATAGTAGGGCTACTTGAACCCCCTGACGGGGGTGAGGTCAAGCTCTTCGGCAAAGACATCAGCGGGCTGACCGACGACGGAAAGACTCGCTTGAGGTTACACAGCATCGGCTTCATCTTCCAGCTCTTCAATCTGATCCCCTCCCTCACGGTTGCCGAGAACACCGAGCTGCCCATGGCGCTCGCCAGAGTGAGCAGGCAGGATAGACGACTGAAAGCACGCAGCCTTCTTCACTACTTCGAACTGGATGGCTTGTCGGAAAGATTTCCCGAAACCCTGAGCGGAGGAGAGAGGCAGCGCGTGGCAATAGCGCGGGCGCTAGCCAACGACCCGAGAATCGTCTTGGCAGACGAGCCCACCTCGAGCCTCGACGACGAGAACTCCGATCTGCTCCTGAGACTTCTCAGCAGAATCAATCAAGAGAGGAGGGTGACCATCGTCCTGACCACAACGGATCTCTACGAGAAGCTCCCCACGAGCAGGGACTTCGCGCTGAGGGCGGGACGCCTGCAGGAGATGCCACGAACGTGATCGCACACGTCTGACAGTTCCGGTCTATCCGTAGTCTGTTGAGTCTGCTTACGTCGCCTCTTTCAACCGAATAGGGGATCGTGATCGGCGAAGGCCCGGGTATTTGAGGGGAATAGGGATCTGATCCATGCGCGGTAGCAGGGTTTAAGCGAACTCCCCTGTGGCTCCACCATCTGTAGAACAATACCGCTCCTACGGCAATTCTTAGATAGATGGTCGAAGCCATCAGCAGAGACGATATCGGTATCTTAAACAGACCCGCATTGAAACTCCACCTTACTGCTAAGCCTCTAAGGCCAAGCTGAAAACTGTACCACTCCTGAAGATTGACCGACCGTTTGAATATCAGCATGCCCACGGGGTAGTAGAACAGGTCGTTCATGAGGCTGGTTGTAAGACCCAGGCTGCCGACCAATTCCCAGTTGTCGAGACCCAGCATCAGGAGCAGCGGGATAAATGGCGCGAAATAGCTAACTACTAACCAGAGGTGATAACCAGGCACTTCGGACCCGGGAACTATGAGATCAATGTAGTTTATGCTGAGCAAACCATATACTAGGCTGAAGCCGAATAGTTTAGCCGATATCGCAAGTCTATCTCTGCCGTACAGTTTTAGTCGAAAGATTGATCCAATAGTTTTGGCGGGGAAAGAGCCCGCTTGATTCTGGAGAATGGGCATCCTGAGAATCTTTCCGATGCCGAGAAACACGCTTCTTACGTAGAGAGGAAACTCTGGACTGCTTAGATCATCTACAATACCCCATCGAAGACTAAGTGTAAGTATACCAAGAGACCACAGGAGAGCGTAAGCCACAAATACCAGAGGATTGTGCGCGAACCGCGTGTTCGGCCAGCCCCTGACGAGCGCATACCAGTGATCGAGATCAGGCAGTACCCCGACAAGACCAACAGCAAACCCGAGAAGACCGAGATTGCAAAGTGTTCGATGAGCCACATCTTTACCCTCACATGAAGGATTTGCCGTAGACTGGAACTGGGATGATACGGGCGAGCATCAGCCCACGAGCGCAGGTGGAGCTACCTTGAATCCGGCCACCAATGAAGCCCCTCAGCTTTTTTCGGATGAACGATACGCTTGATTGGGATCCAGCCATCTCGAGTTTTCCTGCCCTAGCTTCCATCGAGGGTGAGGCATGACACGAGCCTTCCTTGCAAGCCTCTTGATTAGCCAATTTAAGCACAGACCAATCGCGACAGACACAAATCAGGTAGGTTGGGCTTAGGAAAAGCCACTTTCTAGGGGTATTCACTCTTCATCGCTTGCTTTCGCCTCTCCAGCACGATGAAGCACCTCGGAGTTCTTGAGCAGGAGCACATCCGGCGGCAGGAAGCCGTCCCGCCGATCAAAGGAGACGTTCAGAATCAGCATCAGATGGGAGGCAAGCCTGACATCGCCGCTGCCGAGCTTCTTAGCCGCAATGCTCAGAACCTTCCTCAGGAAGCCCTCGGACATCTCCTCTGGGCTAAGGGTGACGCAGACAGTCGCGTATCTGAGGGGTTGATTTACGGCCTTCTGAAGAACCATACGGTGTAATCCCCATCTCGAGTTTTCCATCTGGCGGCTACCTTCGATGAATAGAGTACGGGTTGGAGATCCCTCCCCCACACTTCTTGGCTAGCCGATTCCAGCGCAGACCGATTCTCCGATCAAGACAGCATACTTCTTTGGTAAAAATGAGTTATGAAACAAAAATCCGTACTATCAGTTCACAAGAAATGCGACAATACAAATCACATAAATCAAACGAAAGCAGTCAACAATGAGGATTTCCGAGGATAAACCTTTTCACTGAACGTATTTTCAAAACGAAGATTTCTTATGGACTTCAAATACAGGTTTTGTCTTCATACGACAATATATACGACAATGCATACGAACTATTCCGAACATTCCGTCGAAAAAGAGTGGTGTGACCACTCGAATGTCCCAACTTGGTGACTTTAAGTCCTTTAAAGTTCTTGAGATTGAAAGGGTCCTGAACTCCCTCGCGAATGAAGACGCCATAAGGATCTTCATATCGGCGAAGGAGGGCATAAAGAAGTCAACACAGGCGATAAGAGAGTTAGATCTGACCCAGAGGAGATACTATGCTCGTCTTAACGAGCTTGTAAAGGCCGGCTTGATCGAAAGGAGAGAAGATGCTTATCAGCTGACCACGCTAGGAACAGTCTTATATAACCTAGGCACGGTTTTCAATGAGACCCTGACCCATCGTGACCGCTTAGACCTGGTCGACAGACTGAAAAGGGCGAAGTCAATATCTCTGGAAGAAATCAAGCAGATATTACAGACGATTTCAAGCAAGGGCTTCATAGGCTACCTTGGAATAGCAGATCTCATCCAGCCCGTAAAAATGATTGGAACCTACGAAGATATTGTTTTGGAACTCGTAGGTCGAATTAACGAGGCTGAGAAAAACATCCGCCTAGCAACATATTACATCGATTCGCGAGCGGTAGAAGCCATTTTAGAGGCCTATGAACGTGGTGTAGACCTTTCTATTCTGACCTCAGATAGGGAGAGCGTGGTTAAAAAGTTACAGATACTGCAGATGATACTTAGCCCTAAAATAATCAAGCTCTATAACATGTTTTCAGGTGAAAGAATGAGAGCAAGACTCTCAGAGTTCCCCTACAGCTTCTGCTTGATAGACGATAAGTATGTCATTATTGAACTACCGAATCCCGGAACTAACGGCTTTTACATGGGGTTCAGTATTCAAAACGAAGCGCTTTGCCAAAGGCTTGCAAAAACCTTTGAGGATCTATATGAGAAAGGCAAAGAGAACCCGATTATCGAACAACTAAGGAAGGTCACGTAGAAAAGCATAAATAAAATGGTATTAGAAACCACCTTTGGAATGCTTAAGAAATTTCTCTTGCCCTACGCGTATCTGTTCAGATCAGCGTTACGAACAGGGACTTCAGGGCTTTATGTATGGTGCGCATTTACCGGAATGATAGCCGCATCAAAAGCTTTTCCTCCGATCTTCGTGGCGATAGAATCATTGATAGCTATGTTAGCAATAGCCTTGGCTGTATACGCATATAATGACATCTTGGACATCAAACTTGATAAGATTAGTGCGGAAATAGGTCAATCTCACTACATCAATCGTCCACTAGTAACTGGAGAAGCGTCGAAGTTGGAAGCAAAGATATTCGTCCTAGCTCAAACACTTGTTGGACTCAGCATTGGCTTTTTCATAAATCTTCAGTTCCTCTTCTTACTTGTTTTGTATCTAGCGCTGGGCATAACATATTCGACTCCCCCAATCCATTTCAAACAGAGATTCCTACTGAAACAATTAGTGATCTCGACTGGATTTGCGATTTCCACCTTAGCAGGAGGAGCGGCTGTAGGAGCAGTAGGCTCCATTCATCTAATATACGTTGCAGCCCTATTCTTTGCAATAACCTTTGGCTTCTTACCACTCACCGATCTCCGCGACATATATGGCGATGAGAAGATGGGACGCAAGACCTTCCCCATCGTGTTGGGGCCTAAAGCTACCATAAAGATTTCTTTCGCTACGACCGTCGCCCTCCTACTTGTGAGCGTGTTGAGTTATTCTTGGTTAGGTTTTAACTTTGCCTTTCTGATATTGATGTTTGCCATATGCCTAGCATTGTCGTTATCAATATTCAAAGTTTCTAAGAATTTGAACAATTCGAATTTCATTGAGAATATGCTTAATCGCGTATTACAGCCTATTTTCCTAGCTCTTCAAGTAAGCATTTTGATAGGCCTCGTTCCACTCTAGCGGTTTCAAGATCGTGGATTGTCGACTAAAGCAGTAGGACAATCGCTAGGTAGAGGGTCGGGAGAAGGAAGTAGAGCAGATACCATGCTCGGCGCAGTCTTCTGCAAAACTTGTCGAATGACATGTCGCAGTGTTTTGGATTGTTCTCCTTCTCGGTCAAGTTCATACGGTAGGTTTGCTGTGGCTGTGAGTCAAAATGGGTTGTGAATTCTGAATACAGATCCTAGAACCAGATTCTGGGCGGGACAGTCGTCGGCGTCCCGGAGAAGGCAAGAAACTCTGTGGTGACCGCTGGAACGCGTCTTTATCTTGCTCCGAGGATCTGTTCTACGAACTCTTCCGCCGAGGTTTTCCTTCTCTTTCTTATCATCAGCGTCACGAATTTGCTGTCCGAGTCAGTTGAAACTCTAGCACTAAAGCCAGCTTGAGTTAACTCGTCGCATATCTTGCTGAAACTTAAAGATTCCTTGTTTTCCTTCTCGACCTTGCTCATGTGATCAGACCTCCGAAGAAAACCAGACCCAACCCAATGCTTGTCGTAGAATAGTCGGTCACTACCCCTAACATGGAAGCTAGGAAGGGCAGAACACTAACGCCACATTTGCTTAGCAATCTTCACATCAAATTCGAGCTTTTCAGTAAACTCTCAAAAGCTTCAAAATTGTCGAGATACCTGTGACCTTTATCAGTCGTACTAAAAATTCTATTTCTATCCGAAGAAACAGTTATCAAACCGGACCTCACAAGGTGATCCAGATACTTATTTACTATTTTGAAGTTTAAATTGACTTTGTAAACGATGTGAGATTTTCTAACGCCACTCATAGCCACTCTCAGAATTTCAGCAGATATCTCAATACTGTTTCTTTTCCTGCTCAATTTTGCTTTTCCCTCACTTTGCCCCATTTTCGAATTTATCTTTAGAAAAAAAGATATTTTAGCCTTTTCTAACAAAACAAGTAAGTCTTTACAGTTTTTGGAAAGAACCTCACAAGATTTCCCAAAATCGGGAAAAACAGAACTTTGAGAAAAACATGTGTGATTCGGGTTACAGCCGTTGCACTTCCAAACCTGTTACCCCTCTCTCGGCCACACTTCGCTATTGAAACGAGCTACACAACTTACATCAACTGGCCTTTTTGGTTCTGCAAGAGTCTTTACCATAGTTTTTGCGACGCCGAGAAAAGACAACGCTTAATTGAATAATACCATAATTCATAAAGCTTATATGGCTTACAAAAGCAAAAATGAAAACGGTATTTGGAACATGGCTCGACGTTCTAGACTGGAGATCTACTTCGAAGTTTTGGAAGTTATCGGGAGAGGAATCGACAAACCCACACAAGTGATGTATAAGACGAACCTATCTTGGATTACCTTACAAGAGATATTCGAAGTTCTGAGAAGCGGGGGCTTCATAAGGGAAGAAGAAATGAAAAGCGCTAAAAGATACCATGTCACTGAGAAGGGAAAAAACGCCTTAAACTATTACCTTAGATCATTAGAAGGCTTGGTCAAAGTAGAGAGCTTCATTAGGTAATCTTCCCCTCGACCACATTGCTTTTTGAGGTGCTCAGCTCTCGTGAGAGAAAATCCTTGACCTCATCTGGGTCAAAATTGTAGCTCAACTCAAAAAGAAACTGCTTCCCCGACAAAGCGGTCCTTGAGCTCTTGATCAAGAGACTCAGCCCGCATTTGAGCTTTCCCTGAATAAGAAATTGGAGCAAATCAATATTGCTTAATGAAGCCTTATCTATGGAGAAGTAAGACTCCTCCTCTACAACCTTTAGCTTCTTGTCAGGTAGATCCTCCGAGTACCTAAAAACATCATCATTTACCATCGAGTATGTGTGAAAGAACTTTCCCTCAATTTCGAAGGCAACTATCTTCGTGCCCCTACACACATCCTTGAACTCGTTCCATTTGTTACAGATCACCAGGGGCCCTTTCCTGACTCGTGGGGGTTCTGTTCTTGTTTCTTCCTTTTTTTCAACCTCTATCTCCTCAGCTGATAGGCCCCTGCATATATTTTCCAGGCGATGTGAAAGTTCATCCAACCTCTTCTCATGATCCTTTAGGACGTTTATCATGAGATCGAGAGTATCTAATTTCTCAGAAAATCCTGTGTTAAATTCCATATCACCTATAGCCTCTAGAAAAAGCATCGTATACAAGTAACTTATTAAGGTACACTAAAAGAATCTCTGAAGCTATATTATGAATCCCAGAAACTATATGCCTAAAAAGAGAAGTTCGAAGACCATCACACAGCCGAGAATCTGGAGTGATCTTCAAGCACTCAGATGACGGAAAACCAGACAACAGACCTAGAGGCAGCCGACTACAGCCTGGAGTACGGTCTACACATGACCGACGCAATAGTCTATGCTACGGTAAGGCGTCACGAAGCTGAACCCACATAAGTGATCAGGAACTTAAAGAACACCGTATCGGTGTCAGGAATGGGTTGTCAGAGAGGAGCTTAGCCCATGTTCGAGGTTGTCAGAGCCCTCCTCTGTCTCGGCGTACTATGCCTCTCCAGCTACTTCGACCACAAGGCGAGAGAGGTGCCAAACCGAGTCTGGCTCGTGTTCATCCCGATCGGGGGCGCCCTGACCGCCTTCGATCTTTTCATTCTACGCTTCGAACCAATCCAGACGCTGGGCAGCATCCTCTCGGTCACGGTGACGGGGGGTGTCGCCTACGCCATCTTTCACTACGGCCTCTTTGGAGGCGCAGACGCGAAGGGGCTGATGTTTATCTCGGCGACGACGCCTCTCCCGCCGCAGACCCTGAGCATCAGCGCGGAGAATCTACTCCCTTTCTTTCCCCTCTCCGTCCTAGACAACGCTCTAGTCATATCGGTTCTGACAATCCCTTACGCACTCATCTCAAACATCGGTTGGGCCACTCGGAAGAAACGCAGGCTCTTCGCTGGACTCGAATCCGAGTCCGCCGCAAAGAAGCTGGCAGCCCTCTTCCTATGCCTGAAGATAGACAGGTCCAGGATGAAGCCGTACCACATGCCTGCTGAAGAGGTAAAGGCTAACGACGACGGTTCGATCTCAAGGAGGCTCAAACTCTTCACCAAAGTCCTTGAAAAGGACGAGGAGACCGTGGACACTTCCAAGCTGCCCGACGAGGTCTTCGTCAGCTTTTCCCTACCTCTCCTGATCTTCATGACGGTGGGCTACGTCATCGCCCTTCTAGTCGGGGATATGATCTTCATGCTTGTGGCGCGGTTACTGTTACCAAGCTAAGAGACGAGAGGAGAATAAGAATCACTCGGGTAAGCATGTGGTACTGGCCAGGGCTCCGACTGTCAGAGTTACCTGGAGCTTGTCATCGGGTCCCATCCTGATCACGATCAACTTAGTACTTTAGGGGTCGACACCATGGACTTCGACTGCGCCTCGAATACGCCTCTACTCAATCGACACGTACTTGCCCCTTAGGCCGGAGCCATGCCTCCTGTTACGCGCAGAGCTCTTGACAGAATCAGGGAAGGCTTTGCCTCGCCAAACAGCTACGCTTCGCTAGCTGTCTCAACTTCGGCGGTTCCAAGCCTGATTGTGCGGAGAGTGTTGGATAAACCTTGATCCACCATTTGCTACTGGGTCTGGGGAGCCTCCGAACCCCCTTGTCCGCCCTCCGCCTCACCCTCCTTGGCAACAGGAGGAGGAATTGGCGGTAAGCGCGCTTCGAGTGCCTGGGTGAACTTCTCGAATATCACGGCGAACCTCGCCTCGGTGAACTCCTCGAACTCCTTTCTGAACTCCTCGAACTCGGCTCGCGATATCAGAACCTTCCTGATCGCGTCTAGGTCGAGCTCCGTCTTCGTCTTGAAGTCTCTGAACTCGGAGCCCCTGGCAGCCGCCGCGTCGATCCGCCTGAGCTCCTCGTCGTGCCTCGCCAAGCTCTCAGCCAGTTCCTTCTTGAGCTCGGAGATCAGCCCCTGTAGCTCGCCGATTCCCAAGCTGATCTTGGCTTGAAGATCAGTGTCTACCTGGGTCTGGGAGCCTTCAACAACCCTCAGCCGCTTATCGAGCTCAGCTATATCATTCGCCAGCCTGTCCAGTCTGGAGTATATGTACTTCAGGTGTTTTCCAACCAGATCCACGAAACTCGAGTCTACCGTCGACATATGACCAGGTGCTCGGTTGCATCTCATCGAATTTAACTCTTCACAAGACCCTGTGATGCGAATGACCGCGCGAAATCCCGCGGTTGGAGAGAGCCAGCTTTGTAGTAACCCAGTTCAGCGAGTTTGGAGTCCGCTTGGGGGGATTCCCCCACTCCTTGCCCGGCATGACCCCTCGATTATAACGTCTTTCGTCTAGTATGGAACTGTATCTACAATTCCCGATATGCCTAAATATGCCTCTTGAAACATCAATAATGATTCAGACAGATTCTGCGCTGGAATAAGGCTTGTCGGAGAACCCCAAAAGGACGACCGTAGTGCTCGATCAGAAGGACAGGGAGTTCCTAGAAGAGCTTATCAAGAGCGGGAAAGAGGTCGGAATCAAACCCTTCATCACAAAGATGCTTGACATATACCGGAACATGGCGATCCACGACTGGCGTTATCCAGGCGAGTGCTACGTCGGAGCGAGCAGGGTCGCCTTCATCGGACAAGAGAGCATCAACGCACTAATGGAGATGATCCCGCCAGAGAAGCGAGGGGAGGCGGGTCGGAAAATCGGAGAAGTGCACAAGATGTCACTCCTCACGGGGTTCGGCGTTGACTCCGGCAGGGAGGAGAACTGGGAGAATGTCTTCAAGAGGCTGAGCATTCTCGGATACGGAGAGATAAGCCGCAGGGACAACATCCTGATACTCAAGAACCCGATCTTCGGAGATGTTGATCTCCTCACTGGGTTCCTTGGGGGGCTGCTGGGAAGGCCTATGAAGGCTAGGACGACCGTCTCGCCCATCGTTGTCGAGATCGGATAGGCTTTTGTGAGACTCGACATACTCCTCCACATCGTTATGCTTATAAGCATAACAATGAAGATCCATACATGGAGGAGGGTACAACGTGGCTGGCGGAAGCAAGGTACCCCTCGACCAACGGATCCAAGACATAGACAGGTATGTTAGAAAGAATGAAACATTCACGATCCGCGATCTTGCAAAAAGCGTTCGCGTGGGAAACAGGAGATACTCAACAAGGGAGCTGACGAGAGCCATCGAAATAATGTTGCGCCACGGAATGCTGATCAAGAAGGAAGAGACGATCAGGCTGTGGCCTATGAACGGTAGGAAGTTCACGGTCTACACCAAGGTCTTGGACCTGCGAGATGTTGAGGGATTTGGGGGTACGAGCCCCCAGCGTCTCAGCGGATACACTAGAGAGAGCTATGACTGAGGGATTGGGCTAGGCGCATTCCTAGCTCGACGGAAAGGCTTGAAAGAATGAGAGGTGTCTCCCGTCCGAGAGTCTAGCTGAAATCCCGCCGGGCGGACGCGCCGCACCACGGCATCTGTCTCTGAATATGGCTTGCCCGTTCGTTCACGGTCTTTGGAGGGGTTTCCGAGACCTTCTGTACGCCACACCCCACCACCACAGCTGCCACCACGGCTAAGACCACGCCAATCCAGAGCCAGGGGAAGGGAACCGCGTATATGACGATGTCGTTACCCGAGGCGGAGACGTTCCCGGGAACCGTTATCGACTGATCGGGGTCGATGAACATAGTGCCGAACGCGGTTTGAATGGACACATCCGTCTTGTAGGTGAACGTCGTGCTGTTGGTGGCCGAATCGAATGTTCGGGTCCACTTCTCCATGGGCACCCTGAAGGCTGTCAGGTCGAGCATCATCATCTTGCCGGGGTTTATGACTCCACTCCCCCCGAATTTGGTTGCGTCCATGTCCTTGGAGGCGTTCAGCGCTCGCCACCCGGTTTTCAGGAACACCCCAGATGAGTTTGTTATGACAGTCCCGAATATGTGAGCCATCTGTGCTGTGGTTCGAGTACACGTGGTGCCGCGAAGAAGGATGGGATGCTGTAGCGATGCATTGGTGGTTTATCGGTCAGATTTCTTCGGGCTGGAACTCAAGATGAAAGTGTTCAAATGTGCAACACTAATCGATGTATACCGAGAGATTTTATCAGTAGAGCTGACCTGTTTGCAGACCGCCGACAAGACACCCCGCGAAGAGGGAAAGCAGCCTGTTCAAGCCCTTTCCAGGGGAGATAAAACGTCAAAGCAGGCGAAGAAGCAATTCGATCAGGTCTTCGCCGAATCCGTGGTGCGTGGCCTCAGCGACATTCTGGGAGATAGTTGCGCGAAGGCTCTCCTCTACTATATGGAGAGAACCTTGTGGCAGAAGGGCCCCTTGGACCCTGAGCTCTTTTCTGGATTTCTTCAGAAGACGTTCGGCTGGGGAGCCCGTATTATCGAGAGGCACATTCTGGACATCATGTACTCCAAACTCGGGCTGAGCCTAGCTGAGCGAGATGGAGCCAGGTTCACTGACTACATCGATGAATGCAGAAGCGCGTGGGCTCAGTCCAAGAAGTAGCAGATTCTGTTTGATATACCCCACTGGGGTCTACGCGCAAGAACCTTGGCTCGAATGCTCAAAAGAATCGAGGAAGAAATCTGGGGAAAACAGTGGCGGATAGATCCTTCATTGACACTCCCACCCGTGAATGGTGTGGGATTCTTGCTTCCTGGGGTTTCATCGCCACTCGTGGTGGTTCCACCTGAGGAGCAGGGGCTCTGCCAGGAGCCCGCTACCGCTGGTCCCCGCGGGTGTGCTGAGGGTCGGGGACCTCTTCACGGCTACGTTCAGGATGTTCACCGCGCCGTTTACGTCGGCGTTGACGCTCCGGTGTGTCTCAGGGCAGACGATGAGACCTCTCTCCACCCTGCCATCATGCTGTTTTCCGCAGAGGCAGCAGGTCTTGGATGTGTCCCTTTCAGAGACTTTTTCGACGCTTATGCCATATTCCTCTCCAAGCTCGTGGATTCGCTTCTCTATGAGGTTGAAGGCCCAGAAGTTGTGTAGTTTCTGGTTGATGCTTTTGCCGTGGTTGCCATTGTTTCTGATGCCGCTCAAGTCTCCGATAACGAGTTCGCTGATGCCCTTCGCCTCAAGCCCCTCGAACATGCCCCTCAGCATAGAGTTGATCGCATGTCTGAGTCTCCTCTGTCTCTTCCTGAAGGCTTTTCTGATCCACTTCGAGGTGCGTTTCCGCTTGGGGAGTCTGCTCTGCCTCTCCGCTATCCTCTTGGTGTGGTAGACCCAGTCGCTGAGGACCGCCTTGCCCGAGTAGATTAGAGGTCTCTCGTCTTCCACGTAGAGTGCTGCGAGGTTGCATATGCCCAGATCCAGAGACGCTTTCTTTTTTGCGTCGGTTCGACTCGGAGGTTGCCAATCAACCTCGACTGGGATGCGGGCATACCACCGCCTGTGCAGGTCGTCGCATTGAACTTCGAGCCTCCCCTGCCTGCCCACCCACAGCTCTCCGCATCGATACGGCACCTTTAGGTCTTTAGAGATGGAGACGAATTCTTCGTTCATGCGCCACCCGTCGTTTCGCGCGTAGAAGGCCTTTGCCTCTCGTCTGCCGTTTCTCTTCCAGTACCTCGGAGGGCTTAGCCTGCGGACGTGTGGTGGTAGTCTTCCCTTCTTCTTGAGCCTGAGGAGCGCGTGGAAGCTCTGCCACGCCTCGCTCAGCCTTGAGAGCAGGGCTTGGGCCTTGCATGTCCCTAGCCTTTTGAACGGTTCAGTATCTTTGAAAACTCTGCATTGTTCCGGGTAGTTTGGGGCCTTTCTGTGCTTGTAGAAGGCCTGTCTCCGCTCGTAGTTCGCCGCGTTCCAGAGGACACTGGAGGCTTCAGCGAGGCTTTTGAGTTGCTCTTCCTGTTCACGGGTGGGCCTGAGCAGAACCGTTGAAGCCCTCAGCACACCGACAATTTTCAAGCATGTATTTAAGCCCCCCTTAACCCACCTCTGAAGAGAGCGGGCTTGCGCTCGGCGTTTTGGTCAGGCTTCTAGAGGGATGAGATAGTCTGGGAGATGTCCGCAATGGTTCTTGAGAATGGGTGGTCGGGTAGTTCCTTGACGAACATTGTTCTTCGGCTCGATCTGAGAATGTCGCAGTAGCAGGGGACTATCTGCATCGCCTCGGATGGAAGGTCGCTTCTCAACCTCTCCCGAAGCTTCTGATCCGCCTCCGGCGTTGAGGTGAGCTCTATCGGAACCTTGTTGACTACGATCACTGTCTTCTTCTCGAAGGCTTTGTAGAGCTCCTTGATCATCCTCCTGGTCTCCGCCATGTCAGCGGCGTCGAACGTCGTGACTACCATTACTATGTCTGAGCTCACAACGGCGTTGACCGACGAGTAGATTATCCCCGGGGCAGTGTCCAAGACCAGGTAGTCTAGCTTGCCTTCCCTTGAGAGCTCGCTCTTGGCTTCGAGCAGTCGTCTGAGAGCCTGCATCTCCCATCTCCGGTCTTTGGTCGCTATGTCCTTAACCGCCTCGAGAGACGGGTTTGCAAGCGCGACCGTGAACACGCCCTGAGTACCGTACTCCTGAGTCTGATCGACCAGAGTCTCGTATACTCCGCATTTCCCGTTAAGGAAGTCGTTCAACCAGCACTCGGTGGGCTTCTGGAGGTTGCCGTTGAACGTCGCCTTCAAGCTCGGCGCTCTGAAGTCGAGGTCGAAGAGGCAGACGTTGCTGCCCTTGTTTGAGAGGGTGTACGCCAGGTTGACCGCTATAAGGGTCTTGCCGACACCTCCGCGACTCGAGTGAACCGACACAACCTTCAACATCGCTGGACTCCCTTCCTCCTACTCGCTTACGGAGAAGTACACGGTTCTCCGCTTCCTCTCCTTCTTGAGGTGTCCTAGGTTGACGAGTTGGTTGAGGTAGCTGCTCTCCACGGCTCTGGCTCTTCCCGTCTCGTTGGAAACCTCCGTCGCCGTAACCTTCCCCCTTTCGCACACCACCATGGCAGCTTTTCTTAGATGGTCTGGAAGGGAGAGAAGGGTCATCACGTCCAGCGTCTTGTAGCCCTCTGGACCTTCTCTTTGAAGGAAGGTTGGCTGTCTCCTCTCTTCCCCACGGGTTCTTGGTCTGTCCTCGATTATCCGATCCAGTTTCTCTGAAAGTCTCTCCAGCGTTTCCGATATTCTTTCTAGCGCAGCGAGGATGCTATCTTCATGGGGGTTTTGTGGCATCTGTATCTCCCGCGCATCCCAATACTGTTGAACACTCCTACACTTTGACGGGGCCCACGGTTATAGTTTTCGGAGTGAGGACAGTCTAGAATCGACGTCAGAGCACCAAGACTTGACCCCAAAGGCGATCTTGGTAGATCCCCGTCAGCCCTCAACACAAGCCAAAAGTCGACACGACTGTCGAGAGAACTCCTCCCACCGAATACCTGATCCGCGCTACACTCACTCTTGCGTCCATCGCTTGCAGGTCTCGACTCCTGCCAAGGCGTCTCGGGCGAAGGAGTCAGCACCAACCTCGTCGGCGAACTCTTGGGTAACCGCCGCTCCACCAACGATCACTTTGACCCTATCGCGCATCCCGGCCTTCTCGAGCCCCTCGATGACGGTCTTTATCTCGGGCATCGTTGTGGTTAGGAGTGAGGACATGCCGAGTATCCTGGCGTTGACCTCCTTGACCTTCGCGACAAACCTCTCGGGAGGCACGTCCACGTCTAGGTCGTAGACCTCGAAGCCTCCAGACTCGAGGAGGCTGATGAAGATGTTCTTTCCTATGTCGTGGAGGTCGCCCCTGACAGTTCCGACAACAACCTTGCAGGAGGCCCCGCTCTCGGTCTTCAGGTGCGGCTTGAGTATAGCGAGCCCCTCCTTCATGGCTTCCCCCGCGATGAGTAGCTCCGGCACGAAGTACTGCCTTCTCTCATATCTCTTCCCGACCTCCTGCATCCCCCTCGACATGCTGTCTATGATCTCTGAGGGGGATATCCCACTCTCGATCGCCGCCTCTGTGACAGATTTCACACCCTCTATGTCGATGTTGATGATCAGGCTCGCCAGCCTGTCGAGGAGACTCGCACGATCAGTCTCTGGAGCCACACCTACCCCTCCTTTGCTCTGGCGTACTCCCTGGAGGCTTCCACGATAGCCTTCAGGTTCTCGTTCCTGACGCGGGTCGGTATGGCACACTCTGGCCCGACCAACTCCACACCAGCCTTCATGCAGTAGTAAGTCTCCCTCTTCACGTCCTCGGGTTTGCCGAAGAGGAGGGTTTTCGGGTTGTTCACGTTCCCTAGGAGGGATATCTTCCCCTTCACTATCTCACGCGCCTTGAAGGCGTCGACCTTGGAGTCGAAGTTGAAGCAGTCGAACCCTGCCTGGGATATGTATGGGAGCCGGTCAGTGGTGTCTCCGCAGATGTGGAGAACCATCGGGCAGCCGATCCTCTTCGTGATCTCCCTGTGAGTCTCGAGGAGGAAGTCTCGGTAGGTAGATGCGCTGACGAGGTCGCCCGTGGCGTGGTCGGCGAGCATGAGCACGTCAACGCCCGCCTTGGCTTGAGCCCTTCCGAACTCCACCGTGACCTCCTTCAGGACCTTGATGAAACCCTTCACCCGGTCCGGCTTCAGGATCGTGGACATGAGTACGTTCTTTATCCCAGCCACGTGGTAGGAGAGGGTCCAAGGCCCCATCACCTTTCCCACGATCGCAACGCGGTCCCCATACTCATCCCTAAGAATGCCTATCGCATCGAGGAGCGCCCTAGGTCCCCTTCTCTCCAAGAAGTCGTTGGGGATCCTCACCTCGTCCGGCTCCTTGTACAGCCCCCCTCTTGCGATCCCGTCTGGCAGCTTGTACTGGTCTCCCCAGTTGACCTCGCACCCCAGAGCTTCCCCCTCAAGCCAGAGCCCGAAGTACGGCATGATCGTGTCGAAGCCGAGGATCTCGTAGCCTCCTGCTGCTAACTTAGCCATCTTCTCTGGGTTGGTGTGCGCCTCGGGAAAGTATGACCCGGTCATCTGCATCTGCTCGACCGTGGCGACGGAGATAACGTTACCGACAGGGGTTCTGTCCACCCTGCCCCCGAAGAGCCCTGAGAGGAACCTACGCTTCGGAGTCATAGAATCCTCATCTTCTCTCTGCACGTCCAGCCACTCCCCACGACATTCTCGTCGGTCTCGCCATATTAAAATAAGTCGACAGTCGAGAAGACGCAGGGCTAGGAATGGAAAAGGACTGTTGCCGACTTGGTCTGACGGGTAGAATGCGCTCTTGCCCCGTCTTCGTGGCGCAGAAGCAAGAAGCTCGAGGTCTAAACAGACCTACGCCCAGATGTTAGCTTTCACAGGCTTCTTCTTCAGCCTCAGGTACTCCTCCGGACCTATCTGCTCGTCCTCGCCGCCTTCCTCACAGTAGCCTTCACCACATCCGCTGCAGCCTTCGCAGGACACTCTGCACACGCTCCTTTTGCATCCATCGAGTGATGGTCTCATATTTAAGCTTCGTTTCGAGCGGTAGCCGACCTCGGGCGCCACCGATTTAAGGGCTAGGCGACCCAAGAATCAACGTTGACGAGGGTCCGGGCGAAGTTGGGGTTGAGGCTGGGCGTCCACGTGTCTATCGCAGGCTCCATCGACAAAGCCGTTGACAGGGCTAGGGAGAGGGAGTGTAACACCTTTCAGATATTCACCCGAAACCCGAGGGGCTGGAAGTTCAAGGACCTTGGACGGGAGGAGGCGGACGCGTTCGTCCAAAAGCTGAGAGAGGCCGCGATAGACCCGCCCATAGCCCACATGCCATACCTACCCAACATCGCCTGCCCGGAGGGCGACGTCTACCCAAAGTCGCTGGAAACGCTGATAAGCGAGCTCGACCGGTGCCAGAGACTTCGAATCCCGTACTTGGTCACCCACCTGGGGAGCCACTTGGGCAGGGGTATGGAGGCTGGACACGAGAGGATCGTAAACGCGGTCAACAGGGCGTTGGAAGCCTCAAGCGGCGATGTGATGCTTCTCCTAGAGAACACGTCAGGAGCCAAGAACAGCATGGGAACGAAGTTCCAAGAAATCAAGAGGATCCTCGACTGTGTCATTCACGGGGATCGGGTCGGCGTCTGCTTTGACACGTGCCACAGCTTCGCAGGAGGCTACGACCTGAGAACGGCTCAAACCATCGACAAGACGCTAGAGGAGTTTGACAGAGTTATCGGACTGAGCCGCCTGAGGGTGATCCACCTAAACGACGCGAAGGGAGAACTCGGCTCGGGTTTGGACAGACACGAGCACATCGGACTCGGGAAGATCGGCGAAGACGGTTTCAGGGCGATGCTGGCTAACAAGGTCATAGGACAGCTACCTCTGATTCTTGAGACCCCCGTCGACGCCCGCAGGGACGACTACGGGAACCTCGAGAAGGTCAGAGAGCTGGCTGGTTCAACCTCGTAGATCTTCAGCAGCCTAGACGATCAAGCCTCTCCCACAGAAAGTTCCTCGGGTTAATAAATACCTAGTCATCTGAGTATCATCCGTGGTGATTCTGTTGGTGTGGTTCCCGTCGAACCAGGCTGAGGTCGAGCGGAGGATGCGCTCCGCTGTCTCGGCTGATGAGGCTTGGAAGCACGTAGAGCAGCTATCGCTCTGGGACAAGAAGTCTGGAGGTGAGGGGGAGAGCGAGGCTTGCAGGTACATCATGGAGGCTCTCAAACGATACGGGGTGACGGTCGAGGTCCACCAGTTCGACTCGCTCCTCAGCTACCCCGGCAGCGCGCAGCTCAGGATCCTCTCACCCGCCGTGGAGCGGAGGTGGATCAACTGCATAACCCACGCCTTCTCAGGAACAACCGGTGCAGACGGAGTGGAAGGGGAGCTGATCTACGTCGAGAGGCTCGACGACTACAAGAGGCTGCCTGTGAGCGGCAAGATAGTCCTGACCGAGATGATCCCCGCTCTGAACCTGCCGGCCAAGGTAAGAGCAGCGCAGGAGAGTGGAGCGATCGGGCAGATCCACATAAGCGGAGAGAACTACATCCACGAGATGATCGTCACCCCGGTCTGGGGGACTCCCACCCCGGAGTCGGCGGGCAGGATACCCAAGCTTCCGGTCATCTCGGTTGGGAGGGATGACGGAGGGTATCTGAAGGAGCTCTGCAAGAGTCGGTCGGTCTCGGTTAAGCTGAAGGCGGAGGCTTGGGTGGGATGGAAGAGGCTCTCCCTTCCAGTCGCCACGATCAGGGGAACCGTCGAGCCCGAGAAGTATATGCTGGTCGCCGGGCACCTCGACTCCTGGTACCTAGGCGCCACAGACAACGCCACGGGCAACGCCTTCCTTCTTGAGCTTGCAAGGGTTCTTCAGAACAACAGGGCGCTTCTGAGGAGGAGCGTCAAGATCGCGTGGTGGCCGGGCCACTCCACAGGTCGGTACTCGGGGTCGACCTGGTACTGCGACACCTTCTGGACAGACCTCGACAAGAACTGCGTGGCTCACCTCAACGTCGACTCACCGGGCGTGAAGGGAGCGTCGGTCTACGAGGCGCGACACATGGCTGAGATCTCGAAGCTTCATCTCGAGAGCATCAAAGACGCCTCTGGGCTGGAGGCGGAGAGCGGCCCCCCTGGAAAGGCTGGGGACGAGTCGTTCTGGGGTGTCGGGGTTCCATCCTTTGCCTCTCGAACCATGCTCCCCAAGAAGGCGAGGGCCGCGGTGGGCGGCTCCGGCGGAGGATGGTGGTGGCACACCGTCGACGACACCGTGGACAAGGCAGACAAAAACGTGCTGGCACGTGACCTTCGCGTGGAATTGACGTCGATTGTGAGGCTTTGCAACTCCCTGATCCTGCCGATGGACTTCACCCTTGTGTCCGCCCAGCTTGTGAAGATCTTGACCGACCTTCAAGCCAAGGGCGCGGGTCACCTAGACCTTAGCCCACTGCCAGAGTTGGCTGGGGGTCTCAAGGTGCAAGCCGAAGCGCTCGAGAAGGGGGTCGCAAGGCTACGGCAGAAGTGTAAGGGCATGAAGGATGGAGATGTCTACAAGAGGTATTCGGCTCTGCTCGGCTCCGTCAACGACCACCTGATGAGGGCGAGCCGGGACATCAATCCGGTCCTCTACACGGTCTCCGGCAGGTTCGACCAAGATCCCGCTGAGGCGACCTCGCTCCTCCCAGGCCTGCAGCCGATCGCAGCTCTCGCGAACCTGAACCCTGAAAGCAGCGAGTATAGGTTCCTAAGGACTCGACTTGTCAGGGAGAGGAACAGGGCTGCCGACGCTCTAACCCACGCCCAGAGGCGCCTTCACGAGACATCCCAAATGGTCTCGGCTGCACGCATCTAGGCTCCCCTTCCTTTTCTTCTTCCTCCCCGCTTCGTCTAACGGGCGCTTGCTAAGGTTTAAATACGTATTATTACGTTATTGTACTTTGACAGGTCTTGAAGCGGTACAGGATCACGGTCAAGCGGACGTTCGGCACGGTTACGATCGAGGGCAACACTTCTGAGGAATTGCTGGAGTCGCTCGTGGGTTTCCCCGACCTGCTCACAAAGATCGACGAGTCCCTGTCCAAGCCCGAGATCGTCTCCCCGAGGGTCTCTCTGAGGGGGGTTGTCGAGAGGACCGGCGAGGGTCCTCTGCTCATAACCCAGAAGGACGAGGTGAGCGACCGGGAGGCGATCGGGATACTCCTCTATGCGATGCCGACCGCCAAGGCGGGCGAGGTCTTCCAGCTGATGAAGTTGAGCGGAAGAGATCGGCCCGGCCTTCCGGCGAGGCTGAGCGAGCTCCGGAGGGAGGGGCTTGTCGTCAAGGACGGGGAGGTCTACAGGCTTTCAACGATTGGTAGGACCTGGGTGGAGGAGGCTATCTCCAGGCTCAGAAGCGGAAGGGGTGAGGTGGCTTGGGCGAGAGGGGGCAAGGACTAGAGGTCTGGATAAGGTACGACAAGCTCGAGGCGAAATTCTCGGGCAGCGTGGATGAGGTGATCCGAGGGGTGCTGGAGTTCATCGGGAAGGTCTACCCGAGCTACGAGCTTGTGTCGAGGCTGACGCTGACCGTGGACTTTGAGAGGCTTCTCAGGGATCTGGAGAACGTGATCGCGGTCACACCCGAGGGGTTGGTTATAACGGTTCCGAGGGAGATGTTGAGCGAGCGGGAGGGCATCCGCCTCCACCTGCTGAGGGCGTACGTCGGTTACCGGCTTGGGAGGCTTGGAAAGGACTCGATGTCGATCGGGGAGATCCTTGCGGTGACGGGTGGAAAGGCTGGAGCCATCGCGGGACGGTTGAGCGAGATGGTGGATGAGGGCTGGGCTGAGCGTGTTAGTAGGGGGGAGTACCGGGTCACAACTCTAGGGGTGAAACAGTTCTGCGATGTTGTGTTGTCGAGGTTGAAAGGTCCTGTGAGGGAGGAGAAGAGGGTTGGCTAGCAAGCCGCTGCTGAAGGCTCGTCTGGAGTTCGGGGAGCTGAAGGTTGACCTGGAGGGAACCGTTGATGAGGTCTTCCGAGGCGTAGTCAAGTTTGTGGAGACGGTGTACCCGTCCCTCGAGCTGCTGTCCAAGGTAACTTTCACGGTAGACACCGCGAAGCTTATGGAAGGTCTCGCCGGCGTTGTTCAGATAGGTCCTGAAGGCCCGATCCTGGTGGCTGAGCGGGAGTTGCCCGCAGATGAGGCGATCGAACTCTGCCTTCTGGGGCAACTTGTCGGCTATAAGCTAGGCAGGCTTGACAAAGACTCACTTCCGGTCGAGGACTTGAGCCGGGTCGTGGGGAAGGCCAGAAAGACCGTGGCGAACCAGCTGGCAGGCATCGTCAGGGAGGGAATCGTGGAGAGGGTGACGAAGGGCGAGTACAGGATCACGACCCAAGGGATCAGGCATGTGAGCGAGGCTCTGGCTAGGACGAAATCCAAGGCTGAGGGGGGCAAGAGTTGAGCGGCTCGTCCATCACCATCAGAGTCAAAATCGGCAACAACGAGGTTGAGGTGAGCGGAGCGAGGGAGGAGGTGCTCGAGACTCTCACGAACTTGACACAGATAGTGGGGAAGGTCTCCGAGGCCTTCAGCGGAGTTCAGTCATCGCCTCAACCCCTACCAAAGGCTGTTCCTGCACAGACCTCCGAGCCTACTATGCTTCCGTCGGTCACTATGCCGCCCGACGCCAAGTGTCCCGACACGATCATCAAGTTGCTCGACACCGAGTGGGGTAGAACGACTCCAAGGACGCAGGGAGAGTTGATCGAGGCGATGAAGGTCAACGCGATCTTCTTCCCCGAGGGGACCGTGAAGGGAAGGCTGACCGACCTGACCAAGAAGGGCGTGCTCAGGCGGATTCAAACAGAGAGGGGGTACGGATACATCCTAGTCAAGTCTGAGTGACGGCGAAACCGCATCTGCCTGCGCGGATGCGGTGGGTCGCTGAAGCTCCTGCACAGCTCCAGCGACAAGCCGTGACAGAGAGGTTGATATATATGATGCTCTCCCACCGCACCAAGAAGAGTATTCCCGTATCCTCGATAAGTGTTTTCCCCGACGCCCCGAGCGAAGCGCGCCCACCAGTACAGCTCAACAGGCTGATTGGAGACTACTACTCCCGACTGTTCGAAGTCGACGCCAAGGACACTCAGTATCCACTGCTGTACGACAGGCTCATCGAGGACGGCACAGACGGGGTTTTGGAGAAGTTCCGGGAGTACGCCAGACAGCGGAAGACGGTCCTCGAGGAGCTGCGCGCAAAGGTCAAACTCCACACCGCTACCTACGACAAGGACGGAGAGGCTTCGAGACGCGTGGTTGGGGTTGACGCCGGTCGGAACGGGACCGACTACCGCTTCGCCTACGTTCCGCTCTACGGAGCCGTTGCTCTCATGGTGGAGGATTGGAGGGTCGGTGAGGAGCCTCTCTGCGCCGCCTGTCAGCCGGAGGTCTGGCCCGCGGAGAGGGACCCTCAGAGGAGGGAGAGCCTCCTTCACATGGCGCTCGAGTTCTACGTGGCGAAGAGGTCTGTTGAGCTGTGGAGCCCAGACTATCTCGTCTTCGACGGCGGTCTGGTTCTAAACCCTGTTCTCCACCCGAGGCGGGAGGACAGCGGAGACTACAAGCGCGACTTCGCCTTCGCGGTCTTCTCAGCCCTAGACCTCCTTGAAGCCTGTCGAAGGCTCGGCGTCTCGGTGGCAGGCTTCGTGAAGAGGACAAAGATGAGCCACCTCCACAGGGTCTTGGGCTTCCCTCCCACCCGCGACACAGCCCTGCTCAGCCCGGTCATGAAGGCTGGGCAGTACACTGAACCGTTCTTGGTGAGGAACCTTGTTGTGAGGAGCTACGAGGACTTCGCAGACGGGTTCAATGAGGGAGGTGAGCTAACACGTATACACACATCCTACATCAAAACCGGCCCCACCACCCCCTTCAGGATCGAGGTTCCCTCCTTCTGCGCCTGCAACCTGGGAAATATCGCGTCCGTGCTTTTCACGATGGCTGACCCGGTCGGCATCCCCTACCCGGTTCATGAAGCGGATAGGTACACCCGAATCACTCGCCCGACGGCGAACATGCACACCCTTGTCCTATTCGCAAAGGCGCTCGATCTTGTGAGGAAGGGCGATCTGGATCCCGCGGACCTGGATATGCTAGCCCTCCAGTACGGTGAGCCCTGGTTCTTGAAGGATGAGGATTACCTAGCAGACCTAGCGTCCAAGAGGGAGTGAGCATGGAAGAAGTGGGATATGTCATGTCGGGGTGCACTCAGAGGCTCGTACCCTTCGTCGTGAAGGAGGATAGGGAGGTCTACGTGAACATGTACTACTTCATCCCACACCCCACTGCCTCTCGAACAGACGAAAGCGGGCGATACGTCAACTTGACACCCGTTCTCACACGAGTGTTCAGCGTCACACCCTACAACCCAGAGATGAGTCGAGGGCAGACGGGTCCCATAGCGGGCAAGATGGGGGAGAGGGCTCAGTACGGTAAGAGGCTGGAGTACAAGGTCGCCTGGGCTGAGGTCCTCGGCTACTACACGAGAGACGGAAAATGGTTCGGGCTCGAGTGCGCCCCCGGAACCTGGGATCCGGTCTTCGAGGGAACGGAGGAGGAGATAGCCCGATTCTTCGGTGTCGTCCAGTCTAGCCCGCGCGGAGACTCCCTGTTTGTCAGGGTTGGCAGCCACCGAGGACTCCGGGTGCCTGTCCACATCGACTTGAACGCCATTGCGAGGGGACACCTCTTTGTGGCCGGTATGACCCGGTCTGGGAAGAGCACCTTCGTGCTCAATCTAGTCCGTAGGGCGGCCCAGCTTGATCCTTGTCCCCACTTCATCGTCCTCGACAGGAGGAGCGAGTACGTTGGTCTCAAGAAGGTGGGCGGGGTGGTCACGCCCTACTGGAACTTCCTGCCGCGTTCTGAGGTTCTGAGAGGGGAAGTTGTCGCGTCGAGACTGGGCTTCGATGTTCGAACCTCCACGGGGAAGGCTATATGCGATGCGGTGTCGGAGCTCGCTACCGAGGGGATCGAGCTGTCAAGCCGGTCCCTCATGGAGAAGCTCGCGGAGGTATCGACCTACACGATATCGCGTGGGAGGGAGAGGGTTCTCAAGAGCGTTGAGTGGGCGGTTAAGGTGAAGGGGGCTTTCCTGGATGAGGTGTATCAAGCCCTTGATGTGGTGAATGTGGTGGTCGAGAACCCGCTCCTGATAGTCGACTTCTCGGTGGACACGAGGGCCGGTGATCAGCAGATTGCGGCTAGGCACATCATCAGGAGGGTTGTGGAGCACGCGATGCGAAGAAGGGAGGCTGGAGACTTCTCGGTGATTGTGGTGGTCGAGGAGGCGCAGTACTTCGCGCCTGAGCACGGGTTGAACATCGAGGTTGGGGCGCCTGAGAGGATAGGGGTGGACAAGGCTCTGGTGGAGGCTGTGAGTCAGGCTGGTGGGTACAACGTCGGCTTCATCATCTCGACGCAGCGCCCCGCCTACATCCAGAAGTCGATCGTGTCCCAGTGCAACTCTGTCGTGTGCTTCAGGCTGATGGCTGGGAACGACCAAGAGGCGATCCTCGACTACACCGAGTATGGAGGGAGCCACCTCCGTGACTACCTGCCCGGCTTGGCCACCCACCAGGCGCTCGTCTGGGGTGCCGCCCTTCCGACGCCCTTCCCGGTGGTGGCGGAGATGGAGGTGGAGGAGTTCCCGCAGAAGACGGGCAGCTCGGCTCGGCAGGCTTGGGAGAGGATGAAAAAGACGGTGGCTGGCGTCCCGGCGTAGCCCCGCGAAAGTCGAATGCCACTCTGTAGGATCAGATCGGGGGCTTGGTCAGCCACTCCTTCCTGGGCGGGTAGGACTCACTCATCGGTCTACCCGCTTTGAGCATCTTCCTGGAGTAGACCTCGATTGCGTCCGTGTCTAGGCTGATCTTCGCGACCTCAGCCGCCTTCTCCTTGGGTATTGCCATAACCCCGTCGTCGTCGGCTATGATGATGTCTCCGGGGAGGACTTGGACGCCACCGCAATCGATGGGGATGTTGTGGCTCTCGGGTAGGAGTCGTCCTCCGGTGTGTGCCGGAGTCACGCCCTTGATGTAGACGGGGAACTTCATCTCCCTGATGAATGGGGCGTCCCTGACCGCGCCGTCAACAACCAGCCCGATCGCTCCCTTAGCCTCGAGCGCGGTTACCATGCAGTCGCCGAAGACACCGGCGTCGACCCTCCCGCCCGCGTCAACCACAATGATGTCCCCAGTCTTGAGCGACGCTATGGCGGGGTACTGGGCGGTGGTTCGGGAGGCTGGCGAGTCTGCAGGTGGGACCCTGTCCTCTCGGTAGGAGATATACTTCAGCGTCACAGCGGGTCCAACGATCTTCACACCTTCGATCAGCGGCATGATGCCCTGCATCCACGCGAGCTTGAACCCTAGGTTCCAGAGGGTTGTGTAGACCGTGGCTGTTGACGTCTTCTTCAGATCTTCGATGACACTCTTCGGAGGTCTCTCAACTTTCATCTGCGCCAAGATGTTTCCTCCTGATGCTTCCTTGTATGAGGCTGGAATGTTTATCAGCCTTAAGGTGCAGATACTCAAACCGTAAAGGAGCTAGACTAGCTTAGCGATCGTGAAGGCGGGGTAAGTTTGAGCCAAGATCTCGAATCGGCTGTTGGAAAGGCGGCGTCGCTGATCGTCGGATCTAAGTACGTCGTGGCTCTGGTCGGGGCTGGGATATCCGTCGAGAGCGGGATACCGCCTTTCAGGGGTCCGGGTGGGCTCTGGACCAAGTACGGCGAGCCGGACATGAGGGACTACGAGCGCTTCTTGGAAGACCCGAAAGCCTGGTGGGTTGAGAGGCTGAAGCCGACGAGACACATGGCGGACTTCCGTGTCAGAATCCTGGACTCGAAGCCGAACCCCGCCCACCACGCCCTGGCGGAGATGGAGGAGATCGGTGTTCTCAGGAGCGTGGTTACTCAGAACGTTGACAACCTTCATCACATCGCCGGAAGCAGAAACGTGGTCGAGATTCACGGAAACGTCACGAAGCTTCGGTGCATCTCCTGCGGACGAAGGTTTCCCCGGGAAGGCTTCTCCCTGGAGGAGCTCCCGCCCAAGTGTCCGGTCTGCCAGGGTATAGTTAAGACGGACACGGTCATGTTCGGCGAGCCCATTCCGCCGGATGTGCTGAAGAGTTCGCGAGCTGAGGCATTAAGGTGTGACTGCATGCTTCTCATAGGGACCTCGGGGGTCGTTTACCCCGCCGCAGGGCTAGCCCTCATCGCTAAGAGGCGGAGCGCGGCGCTGATAGAAGTAAACCCCAATAGGACAGAGCTATCGGACACTGTCGACCTCGTTCTACGAGGTACAGCGGGCGAGATTCTGCCGCAGATCGTGAACCGCGTGAAGAGACTCCAAGGTGACAGACAACCCTGACAGTACGCTTCAACCCGAGCCCCGCACAAGTGCCCACTCCATACCCTATCTAGAGTGCCCTAGCCGCGACCCATTACCAGCGCCACGCAGAGATCGTTAACGCTTATGTTAGGCGTTGCCACCACTCCGCACCTCAGCTTCCACAGAGCTGGCGTCGAGTTGTGCCTCCTCAGCTCCTCCTGTATGTTGACGCCAGCCTGCTGAGCCTCCTTCATGGTCTCGCCGTCGACGATTCCTCCCGCAAGGCAAGAGATCCCCTCTTCTATCTCGTGGAACTGGGCTCCGGGTCCGTCCGTTCCGTCCGAGTCGACGGCTCCGATTACAACGTTTTTGCACCCGGCAATCCTCCGCGCCGCTGAAAGGGCGAACTCCTGATTCCTTCCGCCCACTCCCCTCTCTTGGCCCACCGTCACAAGAAGCTCGCCAGTCGTGAAGAGGGCGCACGGGGGCTCGAAGGGCTGACCGGTCACCTCGATCGTGTTGGCTATAGCGCCAAGAACCAATCCAGCTTGACTCGCCTCGGCCTGCAAGCCGAACATTCGCGACTCCGAACGAACCGGACCGGCGAGAGGTATTGGGTTGATGCCCAGTTCCTTAGCCTTCATCATGGCACTCGGAATCATTCCAGTCCTGTCAGGCATCACCCCGAAGATGCGGAAGTTCATCTTCTCGAACTCCTTCGCCTTGACAGTCTCGTAGCTGGGATCAGCCGCCAGGAGGAACTTCCTGACCGATTCGGGGACCACGTCCCAAGCATTCCACTTCTTCAGCATTTGAACAGCGTCTTCGAAAGTCGTGAAATCGGGGAGAAAGTGGAGCCAGAGGTTACGGTGCATGAGCTGGTCATACTCACCGGGATCGATCGCAAGGATGTGTATCATCGTCGCCGGGTGGATATACTTGGAGACTCTCCCGCTCTTCATCAGGTCAAGATGGTTGCGGATCGGGTTGAGATCTCCGGTAGGGGCACCGCGGTCTATCTGCATGAGGTACACGGTCTTCCTCAGGTCCTCTATGCTCACCTCAGGCACGGGCATGGTCAGCAGCGAGGAGATTCCGTTGGCAGTCACCGTGAATACCAGGTCCTCCTTCCTGAGACCCTTGGTCGTCTCCATTATCTTCTCGCATCCCTTGGGGTTGTCGTCGTCGGGAACCGGATGCCCGGCGAGAGTCACACCTATCCTCCTGCAGATGACACCGTGCCCCTTCTTGTCGATGACGTGTCCACCTGTCAGCCTGTCTTCCAAAACATCCTCAATAGCCTTGGCCACCCTCTGGCAGCCCTTCCCAGCGCCGAAGACGTAGATGTTCCCCACCTCGGAGAGGTCGAAGACCTCATCTCCAGTCTTCGGAGTCCCCCTGGGCTCAAAGTCCTTGTAGCCGACAGTCAATCTCCTATTCTCAAGGCGGATCAGCTTTCGAGTGTTGTTGTACGGGTCCGCCCCCTGCAGACCCGCCTCAAGGATCTCCAGCATGAGCTTTCTCCCAGCAACGTTGCCATGGGAAACCAGCATCTCGGCGTTCTGAATCCTCACCCTCAGACTCCTCCCAGCCTCTGAATTCGAGACATGAGTGTATAAAACTACCACCGACTAAGCAAACCGAAGATTTTCGAAGTTGACTTCAGCAACCAGGTCTACGAGCTCAGGGCGGCAAGCCTCTGCAGGGACATAAGCCTATCCTTGTCTCCTATCTTGGCTCTTTCGATGGCATCTCTCATGACATCAATTATCTTATCATAGGTAGCTCTGTTGACCGGGAAGGGGACTCCGTCCTTGCCTCCCACGCAAAAGCTGTACTTGACCGGGTCTCTCCAACTAGGCGGTCGCCCGTATATCATCTCAGAAACGAGGGCGAGACCTCTCACGGTGGCTGGACCGATCCCCCTTATGGACAGAAGCTCCTCGTAGTTCCGGGGCTGCCTCTCGTACGCCTCCTTGAGCGCCTCCCAGTTGATATTCCAAGGCATCGATAGCGTCTGGACAGCATAGTCCTTCCCTATCTCCCCGGTCTGAATCCACTCCCTCAGCGTCGTCTGGTATCTGGGTCTCATCGACATGACGCTCCTCTTGACCCGCTCCGGGCCTTCCTTCGCGAGATCCGTCGAGATATTCCTGCTCTCCTCGCTCTCCCTCGCCGTCATGTCTAGGACACGCTTTCGAACGGTGTCGCAGACTATGGCGCTGTGCGGCTCCTCCACGAAGCTCCTCACCCCCTCAGAGAGCCAGTGATAGCGCCTCGCGGTCCGATCGCTGACGCTCATGCCCTGCTGAACTACAGTCCAAGAGCCGCTCTTGGTCAGGAAGAAGGCGTGGTGGTACAGGGGGTAACCAGCCTGGACCGCGGCGTTGTCCACCTTCGCGCTCATCCTACTAGCGTAGAGAAGCGACCGCGCCTGCTCCTCACCGAACCCGAAGGTCTTGGAAGCCACCTCTATCTCCGCCGGAGCTTTGAGGGAGACCTTTCCCTTGCCGCCAGCGACGGCTATTTCGTGCTCCTCAGGTCTTATCGCGAGCTTCAGCACCCCGGTCAGAACGGTGGTAACCCCCGAGGAGTGCCAGTCGTAGCCGAGCACACAGCCCAGCGCCTGAAACCAGAAGGGGTCGGCTAGCCTCCGGAGCAACTCCTCCTGCCCGAAGTCGTCCACGATCACGGTCACTATGCCGTTGGCTAGCCTCCGCATCCTAGAGACGAGCCAAGGTGGTGCTCGACCGTAGTGGAGAGGGAGCTGAGCAACACCGGTTCTTCTCAGACCGCCCACCTGTGCACAGATTAAGAACGGGCGCTTTTAACCCCAGTGCAAGAAAAAACAGAGGCAAGATAACGTTTTTAAACCCGTTTCGGGGCGGGTATTCTCACAAGGCGGTCTGGCTCCTGAGCAAAGACATATTCAGCCTGCTCACGGAAAGGTCGAGGAAGCGCGAGTCCGAAGAGAAGCAGAAGCTACTCCGATCTCTGGGCATCGAGGTCCCCCTCTACTTCACCGAGGGGACCATAAGCATAAACACCTCCACCTGCAGGGGGGCCGAGTGCAAACTCTGCGTGAAGCTCTGCCCGACCAACGCCCTCTACTGGAGCGAGGGCAAGGTGGGGATAACAAAGGAGCTCTGCGTCTGGTGCGCGGCTTGCGTCCTCTGCTGCGTGGTCGACGACTGCATAAGGCTCACCCGGACCCGAAGCGATGGAAAGAGGGAAACCTTCAGCACCCCCAAACAGGTGCTAGCCCTCCTTGAGACCATCAACAGGCGAAAGAGCGCCCAAGCCACCATCAACCGGATTCTCGGCGCTCCGCGTTCCAAGCCTTCTTGATGGCGAAGAAATCCCGTAGCATATCATGATGCCTGAACGCGAGCTCATTGGGAAGGCTCGATGGTTCAAACAGAGCCGCTTCTAGGACCTCTCGGGGCTGGATGCTGACCTTTCCACCGACGGGGGCAACGTAGTAGCAGGTCACGTCATAATCGTACTCCACGCCATCCTTGACACCCGCTTCTTTGTACTCGCCGATCTTGGCGAGTATCTCAACCCTTAGCCCCACCTCCTCCATGACTTCCCTCACAACCGCCTCCTCAGAGGTCTCACCCGGCTCCAGCCTGCCCCCCGGCAGTGCCCAGTATCCCTTGAACGCCACGGTCGCCCTCCGCTCCAGCAGGATCCTCTCGTCCGGGAACTCTATGATGGCCGCGACGGTTCTCCCCGAGAACTTTTGTGTCAACGGTACAGCCCTCACAACTCGCTTCACTGCTGATTCGCAAACGGCGTATTTCTCTCTTTTTCACCACTGGAGGCTAAAGGAGTAGCGGCTGGAGGGCGGGCATTCAATACCCTCAGTTTACCTAGTTGCGAGCGCCTCGTACGTGATCCATTGCCGAAGTCTGAGGAAAGAAGCGCAGGTAGTCGACGCCCCCTAGACTTGGGCGCGAGAGAAGAGGTACGTGCCGATGACCACCATCGCCGCGGAGAAGCCGACAAGCACTCCCAAGGCAATAAGCCACCCGAGCGGACCCAGCAGGGGTGTTGCGGCTCCCAGCAAACACCCCCGCAACAGTTCGACTCCATAAAACAAGGGATCGAAAAACATCGCGACCTGGAGTGGAAACGGCGCCACGTCGATGGGAAAGAACACCCCCGACAGCATGAACAACGGCCACATCACAAAGGTTGCAATCAACTGAAACGCGTGAAAATCGGTGATTTTCGAACCGATGGCTACGCCCAGACCAACGAAGCCGGTTGTGATCAGGAGCATAACTCCAATCGCCGCGAGCGCGCCCGCCACCAGTGCGAGAGTTGGCGTGAAGGCGCCCATGAGCCCAGCGACCGTCATCAGTATCACGCCCTGGATCGACGCGGTCACCGCCCCACCCATGATCTTTCCGAGGATGATGCTGGTGCGGCTAACGGGAGCAATGAGCATCTCCTTAAGGAAGCCGAATTGACGGTCAAAGACGACGGAGACACCAGAAAACACGGAGCCAAAGAGGAGTCCCATGCCTATTATCCCTGGTGCCAGGTATGACAGGTAGTTGAGTCCTCCAAATCTGCCGATGAAGCCCCCTAGCCCTAAGCCGAAGATGGCGAGGAAGAAGAAGCTCTGCGCCACTGACGCGACGATTCGTGCCCTGGCTCGCACGTAGAGTTTTACTTCGCGTAGCAGGATCACATAGATCGCTTGCGCGGAAAGTGGTTGTACCATCTCATCTTTCCCCTACATTCCCCTGTATCTCAACCCCTGACTTGACTGCGGGCTTCTTGGATGATACGACGGCGGCGTATACTTTCCATGAAGCTGCCGCGTTCATCACGAATGTTTCGCCCGGTCACCGAGAGGAAGACATCGTCTAGTGTGGGCTTGTGTAACTCCACCGACTCTAGGACAACGCCCACCGTATCGACCAGTTTCACAATCTCAGGAATTCGATGCCCGCCATCATCCACCAACAGATTCAGACGTTTTGGACCCCCACTGCCGCCAAGCTGACTGCTCTCGCCACCCAAGCCCTGTGCCTGCATCTGCTGCACCCGTGGGGGCATCTTGCCACGTCCACCGGCATAGCTAGAACCCGCCCCCGGCATCATTCCTCCGGGGCTCATCCCGGGCATCATCGCGCCCAAGCTTCCACCGCCCGGAACTCCCCCCATCGTCTGCATCATGTGACTCACCGTTGCCTGGCCGTTTTCGCCCTCAACCGTGTCAATGCGGCGTATCCAGTCCTTTCCCTCGAACACGGGGCGGATTTTCGCAATCGCCGCCTGATCCTTAAAGGTTAAGCTCACTACGTCCCCTTCCAAGCGCGCCTTCAACCTGTCTGGAGTGTCGAGCGCAACGATTTTTCCGAGGTCTATAATCTGGATGCGGTCACAGAGATGGTCTGCTTCCTCCGTGTAGTGAGTGGTTAGGATGATGGTGATGTTCTGGTCTTCGTTCAGACGCTCTATGCGTTCCCAGATGGCCCGCCGGGTTTGGGGATCCAAGCCCAGCGTCGGCTCATCCAAGAAGAGGACTCTCGGATAGTGAAGCAGTCCCCTAGCGATTTCCAGTCGGCGCTTCATGCCGCCACTGTAGGTCTTTACGGGGTTATCAGCTCGGTCCGCGAGCTGGACCACTTCCAGCATTTCGTTGATCCGCTGCTGGCGCACATCCTGCTTGAGACCGTAGATGCGACCGTGGAAGTCCAGATTCTCCCTGCCAGTCAATTCGTTGTCAAGGGTTGGGTCTTGGAAAACGAATCCGATGCTGCGACGGACTCCATCAGGCTCCCTGAGAATGTCGTAGCCGTTCACAGTAGCCGTACCGCTTGTCGGTCGCAGTAGCGTTGCTAGCATGTTTAGAGTAGTGGTTTTGCCCGCTCCGTTAGGACCGAGGAACCCTAGGATCTCGCCTTCCTCTACAGTGAAGCTGATGCCATCCACCGCCCTAACCCCGTTGTCGAAGACCTTGGTCAGCCCTTTGACCTCGATTATGTGCGCGTGCTTGGTTGAATTCTCAGCAATCATGTCGTTTTCAGCCCCTGCCATTCCCCTCTCCAGGGTTCCATCCTTATTCCTTTCATCCTTCGTCAGCAGCACTGCCCAAAACCTGCTTGATGCCTTCCAAGTGTTGCTCAGCCCGCAGAATAGAAGGTGCCATAGATAACCTTTTTCTATAGGGAACCTCAGCTCTCATCGTACCACCGTAAACGATATGTAAACGCTATCGTTTTTAAATGATTTCGATCGTAAACGTTATGTAACCGGGGGGGAAAGACGCCTCCATACCAGAAGGCGCTTGCCAATTGACTAAAGTCAAAGTATTATGACACTATCTTCCGCTTCTCACGGATGGTCAGCCACCGCTTCCGCATCAGTCGAGGTACGGGTCCTGTGAGTCTCCTCTCCGAAAGACCCGGAGAGACGGTGACCCCGCCAATCACCACAACTACTTCGCGAGCATGAAGAATACATCTTGCCGATCGAAGAGATGGGTGATCCACAAGGTGAACTATCTCGGGGCACAGACCATTCTTATGGGCTTCGAAGGGAGAACGCCAGCTGACCCCCGAACTCAACCTAGCTTTGTACCGCACTCGCCGCAGAACTTCGTTCACACCTTGCTCTCAGCGCCGCACTTTATCGCTAGCCGGCCTTTTGCACGAGGTCGTAGACGGACACCGCTCATCTAGGAATCCCTAGGACGCGAGGAGAGACGATCGGTCAAGCTAGGAGGGGATACACCCTCACCCGACTCGGTACACCTTCCGCATAAACCAGGCGAGGTCGGCGACGGCATCGAGCATAGTTTGGGAACGAGCACCGTCGAAAGGTCAAAGCTTTTCGCTTCAGAAGCTCGTGCTTTCAACCGCGTCGTTTATTATCATGGTCACTGAATGTGTCTGACCTAGTAGGAGTGTCCTGTGATGAGCTGCTGCGCCGACTGTCCTGACTACTTCCAGTGTGAGAGAAAGGACTGCTGCGACGAGTGCCCGATGTACTCAGACTGCGTGAAGAGGCTGGACAAGAGGAAGAAGTAGCTCCTACGAAAACTGGATTTTCCAGGCTGTGCGCTTGGAATGACGATCTTCAGAAGGGCTGACCCCCGGAGACCCGACCCCGAAACGGTTTCGTTAGCCGCCCGTGTGTTGGAGTCGGGCGGGTTGATCGTCTATCCAACGGACACGGTCTATGGACTGGGCTGCAACCCGTTCAACCCTGACTCGGTGCGAAGGCTCTTCGCTGTGAAGAGGCGTCCTCTCCACATGGCGGTTCCCGTAGCCGTGTCGGGGATCGAGATGGCTGATCGGCTGACTTTCGTCGGCGGCGAAGCGAGAGCTCTGATGCGGCGGTTCTGGCCTGGACCTTTGACGATCGTCCTCAGGAGGAGGGACGCGGTTCCAGCCTTAGTTACGGGCGGGGGTATGGACCTAGGGGTCAGGATGCCGGACCACGAGGTCCCGTTGCAGGTCATGAAGAAGGCGGACCTACCGATCGTGACAACGAGCGCCAACGTTCACGGGGAGCCGAGTCCATCCTCAGCTGAGGAGCTGGCTGACCGGATCGTTGGAGAGGTAGACCTTGTCTTGGACGGGGGTACGACCGTTGGTGGTGTGGAGTCAACCGTGGTGGACCTCACCGTGGACCCTCCCGCTATCCTCAGGGAGGGACCGATTCCGCGCGATCTGCTTCTTCGGGTTTTAGGGGCTCCTAGGTCGAGAGGATAGGCTTCGGAACCTCTTCTCAAGCTGTTCGGCTGTGTTGGTCCTCCGCTGGAGCTCAGCTTTCATCCTGTCTATCACCGTGACGGGTGTTGGATCCACCTTGTTGAGCACTGCCAGGTAGAAGCTTGAGAAGTCCCCGATGTATATCGCCGAGAACATTTTTTCGAGGGTGGTCTTTCCTCGACACCAGATCTCTTCGATGCTGGCGGCTTTCGCCCGGATGAGCCCCTTTGTTACCTCGATCCGGGTCTTGATCGGGGGCGGCTCCGCCTCGTCACGGATGAGGACGACCGAGAAGAGCTTCGTGACCTTCGAGGGTGCCTCCCAGCCGACTATCTCGTTGTGGTTGAGCTCCGGGAACCTGTCGTAGGTGCTCATGACCTTGCTGTTCTCGTTGAACTGGGTCTTAATCCTGAGGGCTACGGGCGCGTAGGCGCCAAATCCGTAGATTGCTGGCACCTTGCCTCTCAGTGAACGCGCTATCTTCTTGGAGATGTTCTCGGCTGTGGGGATCTCGGGCCTGATCTCCTCCCTAACCCGCTCCAGAACAGAGACCACCTCATCCCTCTCCTCCTCGCCGCGGACCACCCCCAGCCTCTCCGAGACTACTGCCAGGGGGAAGAACAGGTACGGAATAGCGTATCTGGGCGGCATGCCTTGGGGAAGCCTGATGAGAGGTATCCCGAGACTGCTCGAGTACCTCTCAAGCAGTCCACCTGAGGTGATCGAGACGATCATGCAACCCCGCTCCACGGATTCCAGGAAGGCGCTGACCGTCTCCTCCGTGTTACCCGAGTAGCTCACCGCGAAGACCAGCGTGGTCTCGTCCGCGTAGGCGGGGATGCGGTACTCTCGGCAAACTTCTACGGGTATCGCCACATCCCCTGTCAACCAGCCTCGGAGCAGGTCTCCGCCTATCGCGGAGCCCCCCATGCCTACAACAATGATCTTCTTGGGTCTTCCATAGCGGATCTCACGACCGCGCTCTATCCTCACCGCTGAGGGAAGGTCGAGTCGTCGAGCCCTCTCCACAGCGTCTGTGCAACTCTCGGGAAGTCTGAGCAGTATGCCGAGGGCGTCGCTCTTGTCCACACTCCTGATAGCATCCATGCTGTCTAATACCTGAGCCATAGACTCCACCACGCGGGGATTGAACCATTCCCCTGTCCTATTATCAGAGAGCCGGCAGTTTTCACGTTTTCTTTTCGGTGATCCCTTAAATTGCGCCACTACGATGATCTAACGCTGTAGGGATGCTGTTCCTTGGCTTTCAGCGATGAGCTCTCCATAGCCGTTCCGGCATCCTTCGTCAGCGACACTCCACACCTGAGAGAGAAGACCTACAAGGTCGGGCTGATCGGGCGAGCTGCGGCTATATTCAAGGTTCGAGAGGTCGTCGTCTACCCCGACCTTCCAGCTAGGGACCAGACACGCGAGATCGAGCTCATCTCCTCCATACTTTCGTACATGGAAACGCCCCAATACCTTCGGCGGTACCTTTTCAGACTGAACTCGGGACTCAGGTATGTCGGGATACTCCCTCCCCTCAGAACCACTCACCACCCGACATCGAGGCACGCTTCGGACCTACGAGTCGGTGACCTAAGGGACGGAGTAGTCGTCGGGGGACGCGGAGCTGAGGTCGATATCGGGGTCGACGTGCCAGCGAGGCTCACCGGGCGCCAAGGAAAGCTTGGGGAGAGGGTGACCGTAAGGGTTGTTGAGACCGGGAGGGCTCCAAGGGCGGTGATCGTTGACCGGAGGGAGATCGGAGCATACTGGGGGTATAGAGTTGAGGCTTCGAAGCTCCCGCTGGGTGCTTTCATAAGGAGGAGAGACTTCGATCTGGTCGTCGCAACCTCAAAGCACGGTCAAAGTCTGGCCGATGTCGTCAGTTCGCTTCGAGAAAGATGGAGGTCCGCGCGGAGGAAGATCGTAGCCTTCGGCTCTCCCAACGAGGGTCTGAGGGAGATCCTGAGCCACGAAAACCTTAAACTGGAGGATGTCGCTGATTTCACGGTCAACACAGTTCCTGGTCAGGGAACCGAGACTGTCCGGACTGAAGAGGCGGTTTACATCTCTCTCGCCGGGCTCCTTTCGGTGATAGGTGAGAAAGTTGGGTCATAGAAAGAAGAACGCTCCGAGGCGTGGTTCGCTCGCGTACTCGCCCAGGGGTCGGGCTCGACGGATGGTGGGTCGAGTGAGGTTCTGGCCGGATGTGAAGGCGGCCTCTCCCGTCCTCCTTGGCTTCGCCGGCTACAAGGCAGGCATGACTTATGCTTATGTGATGGAGAACGACCAGCGCTCGCCTCACTACGGGCGGGAGGTTGTGCAGCCCGTCACGGTCGTCGAGACGCCTCCGCTAATGCTCTGCGCGATCAGAGCCTACGGGGATGGGGAGTCTGGTCTGGCGACTCTCACCGAGGCTTGGATGAAGGATCCTCCGAAGCAGGTGGGAAGGGTTCTCGTGCTTCCTGAGAAGCCGGACCCGGAGGGCGGCTTGAAGAGGATCGAGGGGCTGCTCGGGCGGATCGCGGAGTTTAGGGCTGTTCTCTGCACCCAGCCGTGGCTGTCCAACGTTCCGAAGAAGAAGCCGGAGCTGATAGAGGTCAAGCTCGCTGGGGGGTCTTTGAAGGATCAGCTCGACTATGGGAGGAAGACGCTCGGGAAGGGGGTCAGGATTTCCGACGTCTTCGCCGCGGGTCAGCTCGTCGACGTGGTCTCCGTCAGCAAGGGCAAGGGTGTTCAAGGTCCGGTGAAGAGGTGGGGTGTGAAGAAGCTCCCCCACAAGTCGAGGAAGACCGTGAGGGGGATCGGCTGTCTCGGGCCGTGGCACCCGATTTATGTGATGCACACGGCTCCGCGGGCTGGTCAAATGGGATTCCACCAGAGGACCGAGTGCAACAAGAAGATACTGAGGATCGGGAAGGACGGGTCTGAGGTCACTCCAAAGGGAGGCTTTCTCAGGTACGGCGTGATCCGGGGTGATCACATACTTCTCGGAGGCAGTGTCCCCGGCGCGGCTAAGCGGCTTCTTAGGCTCCGCTACCCAGCCAGACCGCCACTTAGAGCCCCGAAGGAGCCCCCGCAAATCACCTACCTCAGCCTAGAGTCCGTCCAAGGCCGGTGACGAAGGTGGTCCCAAGCAAGAGCACGATTCCAGTGTTTGGTCTCGACGGCGAGTCCGCAAAGACCGTGTCGCTGCCCTCAGTCTTCACGACGGTCGTTCGGAGAGACATTATCCGGAAGGCCGTGGTTGCGATCCAGTCCCATCGAGTCCAACCGCAGGGCAGAGACGTTTTCGCCGGTATGAGGACGAGCGCCGAGTCGAGGGGAACAGGGCTTCATCTAGCGAGGGTTCCTAGGGTGAAAGGTACCAGATCGCCTCGGGCTGGGCAGGGCGCGATCGCGACGATGACGGTCGGGGGGAGGTCAGCCCACGTGCCGATGCCCGAGAAGAAAATCTACAAGAGGATCAACAGGAAGGAGAGGCTCCTCGCGGTCCGCTCGGCGATAGCCGCCACCGGGCGCAGCGACCTCGTGGCTTCCCGGGGTCACGCCTCGTCCAAGGTCAAGGAGTTTCCGCTCGTCGTGGTTGACGAGATCGAGAGCCTGAAGGATGTGGAGAGCGTCAAGGGGGCTCTCGAGAAGCTGGGCGTTTGGGAGGATATCCTGAGGGCGAAGAGTCGTGTAGGCGTGAGGGCGGGCGTGGGGAAGCGGAGGGGACGCAGAGCTAAGAAGGCTGTCGGACCGTTGGTGGTCGTTGCCGAGGAGAAGGGGATTCGGCGTGCGGCTCGAAACCTTTCGGGGGTTGATGTGGTTAAGGTGGAGAGGCTGAGTGTTGAGGCGCTCGCTCCCGGCACCCATCCGGGGCGACTGACCGTCTGGTCCGAGTCTGCGCTGAAGAAGCTGAACGAAATCTACGAATGAGTGTGGTGGCTAGATTGGATCCTATGAAGATCATCCTTCATCCCCTGATGACCGAGGACTCGGTCGTCCTCATCGAGTCTGAGAACAAGCTCACCTTCGCGGTTGAGCGGGGGGCGTCGAAGCGGGAGATAAAGGAGGCTGTGGAGAGGCTCTACAGCGTCAAGGTCGAGGCGGTCAACACCATGGTCACCGCGGGGGGAGAGAAGAAGGCGTACGTGAAGCTCAGCCCTGAGAGCAGGGCTTCGGAGCTGGCGATCAGGCTGGGGATCCTGTAGGGGTGGCTTGATTTGGGGAAGAGGATTCGGGTTCAGAGACGTGGAAAGGGAAGTCCGGTCTTCAGAGCTGCCTCTCACAAGAGGGTGGGTGAGGCGTCGTATCCTCCGCTCTCCGACGTGCAGGCGAGCTCCTCGGTGGCAGGTCTCGTCGAGGAGATCGTTCACGAGCCGGGCAGGGGGGCTCCGCTGGGCAGGGTTAGGCTGGACAACGGTGAGAGCTTCTACACGGTTCCGCCCGAAGGCGTCTCCCGAGGGCAGCAGGTTCAGTTTGGGGCGGAGGCGCCGGTGGCGATCGGAAATGTCCTCCCCCTCGGAAGGATTCCCGCTGGAGCGATCATCTGCAACGTTGAGCTGACCCCAGGCGACGGTGGCAAAATGGCCCGCTCCTCGGGCGCTTATGCGACGGTGATAACCCACACGCCGCGGGGGGCCATAGTGAAGCTCCCCAGCGGCAGGAACGTCACGTTGAGCGACAGGTGTAGGGCGACGGTCGGCGTGGTCTCGGGCTCGGGGAGGCCTGAGAAGCCTTTCCTTAGGGCTGGCAAGCGTGCATCCCTCATGACGGCCAAGGGGCGAAAGTACCCGTGGACTAGGGGGGTTGCGATGATAGCTGCGGTCCACCCCCACGGCGGCGGGAGGCACAAGACGTCTCTCAAGCCCACGACGGTGTCCCGTCGCGCGCCTCCAGGGGCGAAGGTTGGGCTCATCGCGGCTAGGCGCTCGGGCTTTGGGAAAAGGCGGAGGAAAGTCGCCTAGCGCCTCTGCCTTCTCCTAGACAGTATTAGAATCGACGAGAGGATCGAGACCGCGACGGCTAAGAAGAGCTGAATCTGACTCTGACCGCTCTGCATCCGATCCAGATCAGGCTGCAGGGAGACAGCCTGGACGAGATCTTCGGCTAGGTCTAGGACCTTTTCGTACTGGGTCGAGCCCGTTGAGCTGACCTCAACCCTGTACTGCCCGACCGGGAGCTGGAAGACCGCTTTCCCATCCTGATCCGTTGTCAGGATCAGTTGCGCGGTTAGGTTTCCGGTTTTTCCCATGAGTGTAACCTTCACTGTTGCGCCAGGCATCGCGGTACCCAAGCTGTCTCTGACCTTAACCACGAGGCTGACCAGTTTCTGAACACGGATCGTCCGACTCTCTGGCGCTGAGAGGGTTGCGTTTCCGCACTTCACGGTTAGGACCAGGGTGTAGTTCCCGGTCGGAAGAGATTTTGGAACCGTGAGCAGCCTTATGGATCGTACGACCGTGGCGAGAGGCTCCAGATCACCCATCGGTGAGGGGTGAGGCGCGTGGACCGAGGTCTCGTTCCCCCCTTTCATAAGGGAGTGGATCTCGACTCCTCCCAGCTTGACAGTCGCCGCTAGGGATCTGAGCGTTAGTGTCACAGTGAGGTTTCCTCCCGTCGAGTGATGCTCTGGGAGCGAAAGGGCCTCGATCACCACTCCGACGCGGTCGTCGAACAGCCTCATCCCCCGCACCGTCGACTCATCAACTATGACCTGTTTTCCCAGATACCTGGCGTCGACGATCGTGGCAGAGACATTTCCGGAGATGACACACGGGCACGCGAGGCTGATTCTTCCCCCATCAACTGTCTGAGATCTCAGCGTGACGTTCACCGGGGTCAGTCCGAGGACCACCTCCACGTCTTCAGCTGGTCTTCCGGTTTCATAGGAGAAATCGAGCGTGACATTGAGCCCACTCAGGGTTTGGCTGACAGAAGTAAGCGTGCTCGTGAGCCTGTGCCTCTCCAGAACCCTTCTCTCGAGGCACCTGGTAATCCCCATCGGTCCACTGACGGCAGTGAAGGTTAGGCTTCCCGTGTAGTTCTGACCGTCCGGAAAGGCGAACTTGGCTCTTCCAGCAGCGCCCGTTGTGTTCGTCAATCCGAGCTCTGCGACTTCGACCTTGGCACCAGGGACGAGTGAACCATTGTGAGACCACGCCACAGGAACCTCGACTATACTCAGTCGGGGATTGGAGCTGTCCACTTCGAGGCTTCCGATGGACAACGAGGTCCACACGAGTTTGGCTGTGGATGTCTTGTGCTTCGTGATCCCGTGGGTGTTCTTTGAGGTAGGGGTGTACTCTTCCCAGGTTTCGGTGGGCTGGGCTTCCCTGTACGTAAAGAGGAACGATCCGCTGGCTGAAGTGGCCGTTGAGTGTCCGTCGCCCACCTCCCCGCTCAGGCGCTCGTTGAGACGGGGGGAGACGCCCCCTTGCGGGTCGTAGCGGTACCAGCCGTGAACACTCACACTAATCGTGGCACCGATGTCGGTCCAGAACTCCGCGGTCGCCTGCTGTAGGTCGGGCGAGAGGCTTAGCGCGATCTCTGCCCAGGTAACGCTCCTCTCCCAACGCTCGTAGTGGGAGATGTGATCAGGTCCTGATCCTTGGACGCCCCTCTTGGGGTTTACCGCCTGGTCGGCGTAGGCTTGCAGCCTCTTCTTTGAGAGGCTCCAGCTTCCTGTGAACGAGGCTACTCCGTTTCCGTCAGCGACTTTTGGCGATAGCCATACATCCGTACCACTTGTGGTGAGACGCATCCTAGCCTCGGGTATCGGCGTTTGCTTGGCGTGGAGCCAGTGGACGGTGAAGGTCAGCTCAACCTGGTCGTTATCGTTCGCCCACAGGTCTTCCGACGTTGCGTCGGTCAAACCTTTCCACGATGTTAAGGCCACTCCCAGACCGGTCCACGTGATATTGAGCGAGGCTTGGCTTTGCGTCGGCAGGTTGTGGCTGTGGTCCCGCTCCACCACGAACGTTACGGTGGCACTCCTCGTCTCTTGAAGTGCGGGGTTGGTGTAAGAGAAGTTGAAGGTTCCTCGGGATGACCGCTCCACCTTGACTCCGTCGGTCACGGAGCAGTTGACGGGCTCTTGTAGAGTGGGCGACTCCGCGCCGCCCGGGTCGTAGAGGTACCTCGCGTACACCGAGATGCTAACCGCTGACTCTAGATCGGTCCAGACATCGTCGAACTGGGTCTTCTGGTCTCGCGTGAGGCTCAGGACCACCGAGGTCCATGTGACTCTCCGGCTCCACCCTCCGGAGTTGTGGGTTATGTCGTGGTCGGCGGCTCTAGGCATCAGCTGGATAAGGCTTCTGACTGCCCTGCCCCTGAGGAATGACTCCGCCACGGTCCAAACCGCCGGAGAGGACTTGGCGGTGGTCAGGTCTTTTGCCCAGACCCCATCCTTGAACAGAGAAAGAGTGCCCCCTGTGGCGTTCTGACCGTTGTAGCTCCAGACCAAGCGGACGCTGAGAGTGATCTGAATGTTGTCTGGAACCCATAGATCTGTTTCCGACTCGTCTGAATGTCCGTCCACGGCGTCGACTAGGAGGCGTATTCCAGTCCATATTATGCCTACTGTGAGGTTACCAGTGTTGCAGGTGATATCGTGGTCCGCGCTTAGGGGTTCGAAGTTGAATGTGCGGATCGTGTCGGCGTAGGTCAGGGCTGGCGTTGTAACGATTCCGCCCGTGAGGTTTCTAACAGTTGTCAGCAACTGTGAGTCGCATCTAATTCTGACAACCACGTTTGTTGCCGGTGACGCATCGTGTGAGTATTTCACGAGAGCCCTGACGGCTACCGGGGAGTTGTTGTTAGTCCACCACGTGTTCTGGGCGGTGTCCGTCGCACCGCTGGAGCCGTAGAGGGAACACGTTAGCCCCGTCCACACGATGGGTCTGCTCCAGTTCTCCGCGGCGAAGGTTATTCCGTGATCGGACTTGATGGGACTCAACTCGACGAGGTGTCGGGCGTTTGAGCGGGTGAGGTTTGCCTGGAACCTGCAAGGCTGTCCTGAAGGAACGGTGGAGTTGGCTAGCTCGAAGCTGTCGAGTCTTATCCTTGCGATACCGCCCGTCGCTTCCATCTGGTTGTGGGTCCACGTGAGGTGGTAGGTAAGGGTAACCCGGGCGTTGTTGTTCGCCCATAGCTCTCCGTCGTCGCGCGCTCCCAGCTGAGAGTCAAGCCAGACTTTAAGCCCCGTCCAGATGATGGTTTGATTCCACTCGCCCGAGTTGTAGACTATGCCGTGGTCGGCTTGCTTCGGAGATACTCTTAGGTTGCGGGCTGAGTTCGTGTGTCTCAAGTTTGAGTCGGATAGCACGTACGATGAGTCGGCCCCGGTTGGGACGGTGTAGTCTTTCTTCGGGAGCTGGTCTGAGAGGAGTGTGATCACACCCCCCGAGGCTGGTCTGGAGTTGTGGCTCCAGAGGAGGTTCACTCTAAGCGTGACCTGATTGTTGTTGTTGGTCCACCAGTCCGCGGAGGAGGTGTCGGTTAACCCCTCTCTGTCGATGACCGCCACTCGGAGACCGGTCCATACTATCGATCGGTTCCAGCCCCCGCCCTGGTAGGTTATTCCGTGGTCGCTTCGGAGCGGCTGGATCCGGATTAGGCGGCAGGTGTCTTCGTGGGTGGTTGGGACTGTTATGACCCCGGACTGGTCGGAGAGGTCTCTAACGTGAGTGTTGTTGGAGTAGACCGAGACGACAGCTCCCGTCGCCTGCGTGGGGGGTGAGGCGTGGGTCCAGACTAGGCTGACCGTGGGGGTGACCGTTGCCCGGTTGTTGGTCCAGCAGACGTCACCCGACGCGTCGGAGAGACCGTCTATGCGCTGGAGGATTATCTTCAGCCCGGTCCATATCATCGACTTTGACTGGGTGTTAGCTTGGGATGCGATCAAGTGGCGTGAACACATGGGGCTCGGAGCGGTAACCGGCTTTATTGTGATGGTCTTCTGCGTGTCGATGAAGGGTCCACACGAGATCGTCGCGTTTCCGCTCGTCTGGGTTGTTGCCGAGGATATCTCGACCGTGTTGTCGTAGGCTTTGACCGTGGCTGCGTCGACGGATGTGCCGGGAGAGTGCGACCACGACACGTGGGTTGTTATGTACACTGTCGCGGCGTTGTTCGTCCACCACGGGTCTGAGGAGGGGTCTGTTGCGCCTCCTTCGTGGGCTGCCCAGTCCAGTCTCAGACCGGTGACGTAGTAGTTGTGAGCCTCGAACCCGGCTTCGGTCTTGTCGCTTGAGAGGTACTTCACTCCTATCGTCCACCGACCTGGTGTATCCCCGATCGTGGTATCGAACCTATGTGACGTCGAGGAGATCTGCAGAGTGTTCTCCGGAGACGATCCGTAGGAGCCGTTGATCTGCCAAGCCAGGGTTCCGGGAATAGCTGACCGGATCGTGATTGACGCGTGCTTCAGCTCGTCGGGGTTGAAGTAGTCCTCGTCGTAGTATATGCTGTTCGAGGACCATTGGGTCTTCACCTGGGTTACGTAGTTGGGAGAGAGAAGCTTGATCGTGTACCTCCCGAAGCCGTGCGCCGAGAAGACCGATGTTGGTATCGAGATTTTTCCCGCTTGTGAGTCTACTGTGCAGGAGCTGCTCACGTTGTGTAGCCCTGGCTCAGGGCAGAGCACCGTGATGGGGTGATTGAGGTAGTCGGTGGGCAGACCGGTCAGATCAGCGCGGTAGTTCGAGTACCCACTTCCGCCTGAAGGAGAGTCTAGATTGACTTCGACGGTGTGCCGAGGCAACGCCCCTGCTGCCTCTATCTGGATCGTGTGTGACGTGGTGTACATCGGCGACTCCAGCATGCCTTCCACGCGCAGGCTTGCCGTACAGCCCCTGACCTGAACTGGTCCCGTTTTGTACTGTCTGTCAGCGAGGGTGGAGGCGTTCTGGGGGGTCCAGACGATGGTCCAGCTGGGTTGTTCACTCAGCGTTAGCTTTGCCTTGTTGAACGTTACCTTGAGGCAGATGTTGTCGTAGTAGAATCGGTTGACCGAGTTGCCAGCGCGACCGTTTCCGGCGGTGATGCCGTTTGCTCCGTCGTCCTGGTCGCACTCGAACTGGTGGGCTCTGTGTGTGGCGTCGAGCCTCACCCTTATCGTAGACCCACAGACATCAGCCCAGCGGCTCGCTGGGATGGTTAGGGAGTGGGTTGTCCACTCCTCGTTTCCCGCGCCAGAGGCGTGAAATGTTGAGGACGCGTAGGTTGTTCCGCCTCCAGCTGACTGGGCGTAAGCGACCTCAGCGCCTTGCGTCTCCGAGTAGGGTATGATGTGGATGTGGTCGAACCTGGCGTTTATGAGGCATGGAAAGAAGTTCTGCTGGGGCTTGCTCCTAGAGTCACACTTCACCTCGAACAGTGTGCATCCGTTAGTGTCGGACCAGCCGAACTTGTTTCTGATGTCGTCGCATATGTTCCGGCCGTTTAGATTGAACTGGGCACCACCCGCACCGGTGCCCATTGTCACCCACTTGGTGTCGGAGCTGTCTTTCATGAACCAGAATGCCGGGTCAAGGTCTTGCTTGATCTTCCAGACGTATACGATCCAGTAGTTCGTACCTCCTCTTGCAAAGCCGAACGAGATGTAGAAAGCGTCTTCGCCACCCGAGTTGGATCCACCTCCCTGATACAGCAGAGCAGTGCCGAACACCGCAACCTTGCCGCCAGACAGGTCAACTGACAAGCCTCCGTGTGTTCGACCGACGGAGTAGTCCGTGTACGCGGAACTCGAGGAGTAGATGAGGTATACGTTGAAGTACGAAGCTGTCTGGCCCTCATAGTAGATGTCAGCGTTGCTGTCGCCTCCGAGGTTGTACTTGTGCAGCCCCCAGCTTGCGCTCGGAAAGGTTTCGCCCCTGTTGCCCAGCTGATCTGCGCCCGTGTAGAGCGAGTCTGCTCTCCTGTGATCCCAGCACAGAACCATGTCCGAGATGAGGCTGGGGTCGTAGGCAGGGATGCTGAACTCCTTATAGACACTGTCGGTCTGGTCGGAGGTCGTTGTTGAGCCTCCAATCTCGTGCTTGAGAATGTCTCTCCCGTCGACAGCCACGTTCTGCGACCAGTTTGTGCCGGTCCATCCCGAGGAACACGGATCTTGGAAGGGCGTCTCTGTGAGGGTTGAGAGAGACGAGGCGGATAGTCTTACCGTTCCGTTGACTGAGTAGCCTGACGGAAAGCTGTTGCTCGGGGTCCATGTGGAGCTGTAAGCCGTGTGAGGGTACGTCTCTGCGAAGCTGAGAAGCTTGTTTACTTGGAAGGCTTTCCCCTCGAATACCGGGTCGATCACCATCCTGTCCGGGGTCGGAAGAGGTGACGGGGTTCTGACCTTGGAGCAGATGGGGGCGGTCGTCTCGTTGGAGACGATGAAGAAGCTTACCCTCTCCTCCTCCCGGGATCGGTGGACTAGAACGGGTACCACCTTGGAGATCCGCATCTCGAGATAAACGGTTCGATTTCCGGTCGTGATCGGGTTTGTGTACTCGAACTCCTCTTCGCCCAGAGGGGCGTATGAGGTTAGGTCTCCACACGACGCTTGGAGGATGAAAGTTGAGTTCGGCTTGGAGGCGATCTCCGCGGCTCTCGGTCTCGGAACCCTATCCTCGTAGAGGAGGGCCGCCCGACCCATCACCCTCAGGCTGGACGTGTATGATGGGTTCAACATCCCAATGTTCAGCCTGTACTGCGCAACAGGAACAGTGATCAGCTCATGGATGAAGAGGGCTATGGGCAGCGCCGACAGGATTATGAGGAGAAAGGACAAGGATAGCGTGACGACTCTCGCGAGTCCTCTAGGCCGCAAACAGTCCACCGTCAAGACTCCGGGTTTGATGTCCACATTTTGGTCGCGTGCATGGCTAACTCACCGCGGAGAAGCGCATCCCCTCCGAAGCCGCGCGAGAGTAGCTTGACAGACTCGAGCGCGGAGAGACATCCCAAGAGCCGTTTTTAAGCGCCACAACCGGTGAGAAAGGTTAAAATAAAGCTCCGAACGTCACTTGAACCCCACCGAGTGACAGAAGTTGCCAAAGGAATTCACGTACCGAGGAAACACCCTCAGAGACCTTCAGAGAATGTCGATGGATGAGTTCATCCGCCTTCTGCCTGCCAGACAGAGACGATCCCTTCAGAGAGGGCTGAGCGAGGAGGAGAAGAGCCTCATCGAAAAGCTCAGAGGCGCTCGAAAGCAGCAGGAGGGGGGCGCGAAGGCGGCCGTTGAGACTCACTGTAGGGACATGATAATCCTTCCCGAGATGGTCGGGCTGACTATAGCCGTCCACAACGGAAAGGAGTTTCACCCGATCAAGATCGAGCCTACCATGCTCGGACACTACCTCGGGGAGTTTGCCATCACGAACAAGAAGGTCATGCACGGAACGCCTGGCATCGGAGCCTCAAAGTCGAGCATGTACGTCCCACTCAAGTGAGAGCTTAGCTCCGTCTAGTTCTCACACGTTCTAGCCAGCATACTTTCTGTTACTATGGTTCTGTGATCAGCAGCGCACTCTCCTTCACCGCGGTCGTGCCTCACCCCAGAAAAGCTCGGAATGAAGTCGATGGTAAGGCTTCTGCCCACGAACCGGTTGAGGCTGATAGGGCTTAAAGCTGGGAGAAGACTTTCTATATACTTGAGTGTTCCGTGAAACTAGCCTACTTCATCTGGGAGTATTACCCTCGACTAGTCGGCGGGCTTGGAACCTATGCCATCGAGATGAGCAGGAAGTTTGTGGAGCTCGGTCACGATGTGGTGCTCTTCACCCTGAATGACGGAACCCTGCCGACCCACGAGCTCTGGAGAGGCGTCATGATACACCGCCCCAGGATTGTCGATACCTGTGATGTTTTCCCTCTCTTCGTAACCGAAGACATCCGAAGATGGGGGACCGACTTAAGCTTCTTCTGTTCGATCTTCTCGTACAACCATCTCTCCTCCAGCAAACTCATCAACGAGCTGATTAGGAAGGAGGGGGAAAAGTACGACCTTGCGATTGTCCACGACTGGCTCTCCTCAGTTTCCGGACTGATTATGAGAAAGGAGCTTCCGAAGCTTCCAGTCGTCTTTCACATCCACTCCACCGAGCAGCAGCGCTCCCTCGGAGAGGGATCCGAGGTCGTCCGGTACTTGGAGAGGGCTATGGCCGAGAAGGCGGATCGAATCGTTACTGTGTCCTACGCCATGAGGGACCACCTAGCGTCGATAGGGTATCCTCCCTCGAAGATTCGAGTCTGCTGGAACGGCTGTGATCCCGAGAAGTATGATCCCGCTCGTGTGGAGAAGGAGGGATTGGAGGAGCTGAGGCGCCGCTACGGCATCAGCCCCAACGAGCAAGTGGTCCTCTTCGTTGGGAGGCTCACTTGGGTTAAGGGTGTTCAGAACCTGATCCAAGCGATGCCCCAGATCCTCAGGGACTTCCCCAAGGTGAAACTGGTCCTCCTCGGCAAGGGTGAGGGATACTCAGACTTAGTCAGCCTCGTCGCGAGGCTCGGGGTGAGCGACAAGGTCACTTTTCGATCCGAGTGGGTGACCGAGGAGGAGAGGATTCTACACTACGCCTTGTCAAACGTCTGCGTCTTTCCATCCCTCTCAGAGCCGTTTGGGATCGTTTCGCTTGAGGCCATGTCCATGGAGAAGCCGGTTGTCGTGGGGGCAAGAGGCCTAAGTGGCTTCAAGGAACAGGTTCCGAGCAGCGGACCGGACCAGTGTGGGGTTCATGTGAACGGCGGTGATCCCGCGGACATCGCGTGGGGTGTGAGGCAGGTGCTCTCAGACTCTAGGAGGGCTGAGGAGTGGGGGAGGAGAGGTCGTAAGCGGGTGCTCGAGTACTTCACGTGGAAGAAGGCGGCGGAGAATACCATCGCGATTTATGACGAGGTTCTGAGCTCCTCTCACTAAAGACGCCAAGTAAGGATCGATCTTCGCGTGGTTTAGGACGCGACTTCGTCGAGCCTAGAAAGAAAGAACTCCCCCTCAGCCAATCCAGACCACCCAAGGCGCTACAGGAACATAGAAAGCGTCTTGGAAGCCTCCGCAACAGTGAGGTCGGACTCCTTCACTCCGAAGATCTCTAGGATTCTCATCGCGGCTGGTAGAACTTGGTTTGCTATATAGTAGTCTAGGTCCAGTTCTGAGAGATTTGAGAGGGTGTACGGCTTGGCTCGGTCATAGATCTTGCCCTTACCCTTGACGATCACATACCCCACCTTGTCGCCAACCACCATCTCCCAACCCTCCTTTCTGAGGATCTTGGCGGCTGCCACATGAGGCGCGTTCACCTCGTACGACTCTATCGGCTTGGTCAAAGTCTTCCATATCACGAAGTCTCTGTAAGCCACTCGACCAGATTTGAGGCCGTTGAGATAGCCTCTAACGAAGACGACTGCCTTCTTGGGCGAATCCTCCCTCAGGACGATCCTGAGAACAGACTCCTGGACGCGCTTCGCCGCCTCACACCAGTCGCCTCTAGCCACCTCCAGTCCCACTATGTCCAGACGCCCGTCGGGCAGCAGCCCTGCGTACCTTTTCTTAGCCTCTGTGAAGAGGACTCTCTCATAGACCTCGTCGGGGCGGATATCCAACCCTAGGCGCTCCTCGACAGCCTTCAAGAAGGCGCCCGTCTTCTCAGGATCGTGCCGAACGAAGATGCTGTCGGTGTCACCATAGACGACCTCGAGCCCAAACTTCTTGGCTTCGTCTAGGGTTTGCTGAATCACATATCTTCCCCAAGCCGCCGTGGCCTCCGCAACGGGCTTCACATACCACCTCGCCCCAATCCACCCAGCGTAGCCGTATACCGCGTTCGTACAAGTCTTGACCACCCTCTGCCTCGCGTCTAGAATCCTCCAATCCGCGCTCTTCGGGCCGAGACCTCTCATTCTGTCTCGGATCTGCTGCCTGGCTTTGATCAGGTCGGAGAGGACGAGCTTGTAGAAGCCAGGAGGCTCCCGCCTAAACTTGTGGTTCACCTCGGGCGCGACGTAGACTCCCGAGCGCGGCTCAGGTTGGTCCGGCGGGATGTAGGTGTCGGGTGAGGCGTTGTTGGCTATCATGATGCTCGGGTAAAGGGAGCGGAAGTCGAGGACTGCCACCTTCTCGTGAATGCCAACCTTCGGTTGGAGAACTATAGCGCCCTTGTACGGGAAGTACGGTCTCTCCTCTCTAGCCGGGACCAGCTCACCAAGCTTGAAGGCTTGGCGGATCAGGTACCACTCAACCCTGAACCCGACCGCCGCAGCCTCGACTTGGTCAAGGGGCAGGCCGACCAAGTTCGCCATCTGGGTGGTGAAGTCGAGAGTGGCGTTGCAGACTCCCAGGATGTCGTGGGCGTTCTGCTCGGAGAAGGCTAGGAGCTTCACGCGCTTTTCGGGATCCTCCCAATAGCCGGATATGTTCACGTCCTCTATGATGGTTCTCTCACCGCGCTTCCTAACGCCGAGGAAGTCGGCTACGTTCTCGAGCGTCTTCACCTTGACCTCCAAGAGATCCTCGGCGAGGTCGTTCACGTCAAGGTTCGCCCTACCCGTGACGGAGATGTGACCGTACGCGCTGGTGTGGGGCTCCATCCCCGATCGGTCAACCGCGAGCTTGACACCAAGTTTCCGACACCTCTCTATGAGGTATGGCCAATCTCGCGTGTTGTTACCGTACCCGACGATTATGTCAGGATCGAATTCTTCGATAAGGCGGACAAAGGAATCGACTACAGGACCGTCATCCGTGTCATCAGCCGCGAATTGCTTGGACATGCCCGTGTTCGTAGCAGCCGATATTATGACCACTGGGTTGCTCTCGGGTCTCGGGGCGCCTCTGGAGCTGTAGCATATGATCGAGAAGGATAGGATCCGCAGGTCTGGGACATCGGTCTTCTCGAAGGCCTTAGGAACCGATTTGGCTAGGTACACCCTATCAACCCTTGGCTTCGGGTCGATCCCGCCCTCACCAACCTCCAAGACGTGCCAGCCACACGGGTAGACATCTCTAGCGACGAGGTACTGCGAGGCGTACCTGAGGTCGTCCTCAACGTGACCCTTTATCCCAACGGTCTTCGCCATAGCCTCGGCATACCTCGCCATCTCCGGAACGTTGCACGTAACCTTGACCGCCTTCACTGGCTTACCGAAGTACCTTCGATCTGTGAGCTCGACCCCCGCTATGGCTGGGTTGTCTCCCCACCGCTCCAAAAGGCTCTTCGCAATCCCATCGCCATCCACATCCTCACCAAGGATGAGGTAGAAAGACGGGAGGAAGGATCGGTCGATTATCAGGACACGGTTTCCCAGGTTGTCGAAACCCCAGAGCCTTATCTCCGGTCTCCCATCGACGACTTCGTGGTTGATGTCGAGCAGGTAGAAGAGGATCTCCATTCCCCCTCCATTCCAAGGAAAAGGGAGGAAAGTGTATCTATTAACGCTCTCGCAGAAAGACCGGACACACCATCTTCTTCGTTCTTTTCGTGTTCTTTCCGGAGAACCTCGGCTTGGCATAAAGGTTAATAACTTTCCTCCTCAAGTGTCTTGACGCTCAAAACGAGGAAGGGAGGGATTTGCCCAGATTCAAGACCACGGCTGAGATCGTCAAGATCGCCAACAACAAGGACCAGATCAGGAAACCGAGAGGGATCGAATCCCGACGGCCTGATTGCCGGGATCATAGCCCACGGTCGCGTTGTTGCTCAGCCCGACGGGTAAGTTGATCACGGTAAGACGACTCTGACCGACTCCTTGTTGTCCGCGGCCGGTCTGCTGTCCCCTGCGCTGGCGGGACAGGCTCTTGCTCTGGACTATCTGGAGGAAGAGCAGAAGCGACAAAGGGTTTGAGGACTACCCTCTGCCCGTTGAGATGACGATCAAGGCCGCGAACATAAGCCTCTACTACGAGATCGACGACAAGCCCTACCTGATCAACCTCATCGACACACCGCCTTGAGGAAGAACCTCGGGCTGGTCGAGACCGGGGCACGTGGACTTCTCGGGTAGAGTGACCAGGTCACTCCGGGCTATCGACGGAGCTGTGGTTGTCGTTGACGCCGTTGAGGAGGTCATGGTACAGACCGAGACCGTCACACGCCAGGCTCTGGAGGAGAGGGTTCGCCCGGTCCTCTACGTGAACAAGATCGACCGTCTCATCAAGGAGCTCAGGCTCGATGCGGCTAGCATAGAGCAGAAGCTAGCCCGAATAATCACCGACTTCAATAAGCTCATCGAGGTCTACGGCGAGCCAGAGTTCAAGGATAACTGGCGTGTCAGCCCGGCTGCTGGGACCGTCGCCTTCGGTTCGGCGAAGGACCGCTGGGGCGTGACGCTGAATGTTCTGCGGCGTGCGGGAATCCACTTCGGGGATATCGTGACGGCTTACGAGAAGGGCACAGTCGCTGATCTAGCCAAGGCTGCACCGCTGCACGACGCCATCCTCGGGATGATCATCAACCACATGCCCGCGCCGCACGTTGCTCAGGTCTACCGTGTACCCCGCATCTGGAGGGGGGACGTAAGCAACGATGTCGGACAAGCGATGGTGAAGTGCGACGAGGGCGGTCCTACGGTTATGTGCGTGACAAACATCAACGTGGACCCACAAGCGGGAGTTGTAGCAACGGGTCGCCTCTTGTCCGGCACGGTCCGTGAGGGCGACATGGTCCACCTGCTCAACTCCAAGGTAGACTCGAGGATCCAGCAGGTCTGTATATACATGGGCCCATACCGGGAGATCGTAGGCTCGCTTCCATGCGGAAACATCCCGGCGCTACTCGGGCTGAGTCACGCCAGAGCCGGGGAGACGATCTCGACGGTGAGCGGGATCATGCCGTTCGAGGCGGTTCGATACGTCACAGAACCGGTTATGACGATGGCTGTGGAGCCGAAGTTCAGCAGGGATCTGCCGAAGCTCGTGGACTTCCTGCGAAAGCTCTCGATTGAGGACCCCACACTGGTCACGAAGATAGACGAAGAGACCGGAGAGTACCTCATCAGTGGGATGGGACAGCTCCACCTCGAGATCGCCACGACGTGGATCCAGAAGGCTGAACTGGACATCGTAACGTCGAAGCCCATCGTCATCTACCGCGAGAGCATCAGGGGCGAGGCTGGTCCGTTCGAAAGCAAGAGCCCGAACAAGCACAACCGTCTTTTCATTGCTACACAGGCTCTGGACGATAACATGGTGGAGCTGGTCAGGAAGGGCGAGATCAGCTCGGACCTGGACCGGAGGGAGCTGGCTAAGCGACTTCGAGACCTAGGCTGGGACACGAGCGAAGCGAGGAACGTCTGGGAGATCGACGAGCGGTGCAACATACTCACAGACGTGTCCAAGGGTGTCCAGCGTCTGGAGCAGGTGAAGGGATCCATCCAGATCGGGTTCGTTGACGCCATGGAGGAGGGACCTCTAGCCGGCGAGCCGGTCAGAGGAGTCAAGGTTCAGCTCCACGACGCGACGGTTCACGAAGACCCGGTCCACATCGGCCCGGCGCAGATCATCCCCGCGACCAGGCACGGGATCTTCGCGGCGATGCTCTCGGCGAACCCCGTCCTCTTGGAGCCCCTACTCAAGATCAACGTGAAGGTCCCCATGGAGTTCGTGGGCAACGTCTCGAGCGTTATCGCCCAAAAGCGAGGTAAGATCATCTCGGTCGAACAGAGAGGCTACCTCACCTACGTGGTCGGAGAGCTCCCTGCGTCAGAGACTTTCGACCTCTCGGATCTGATGCGCAGCGCGACGGGCGGCAGGGCGTTCTGGGGGACAGAGTTCTCCCGATGGGAGGCGTTGCCTGGAAGCCTGCAGGCGAATGTGATCCGAGAGATCCGGAAGAGGAAGGGTCTGAGCCCAGAACCGCCGAAGGTTCAGGACCTACTGAAGCCCTAGCGATACCTCCGGAGTCTCCCCTTGGCTAACATCGAGGTTCGATCGCTCCTAATCATCGGGCTAGACACGGCACCCGTCGCGACCTCCGCGAGCAGAGCCGGCTACGAAGTTCACGCGGTGGACTACTTCGGCGACCAAGATGTCAGGAGGCTCTGCGCAGACAGTCTTTCGATAGTCGAGGAGAAGCCTGGGAAGTCCTGCGGAAAAGTTGGAAGAGACTTCAGCCCCGAGAAGCTTGTCAGGCTTGCGAGGCTCCTCGCGAAGAGGCACGGAATAGACAGAATCCTACTCTCCTCCGGTGTAGAAGATTCCCCAAGCGCACTGTCAGACCTGGCAGAGCTAGCCCCCATACTCGCCAGCCCACTGGAGCATATAGCCACCGTAAGAGACAAGGCGAGTTTCTTCTCGGAGCTGGAGAAACTCAGTATTCCTCACCCCCAGACCACCAGGGCTAGAGGAGTTCGAGAGGCTGAGCTGTTTGCGTGGAGAGTCGGCTACCCGGTAGTCGTGAAGCCGGAGACCGGTTTCGGTGGGGCTGGGATACAGCTCGCCCGAAACCGTGAGGAACTGGCTGGAGCGTTCGCTGACAACACAAAGCGTCTTCTGGTTCAGGAGTACGTGGTTGGAACACCGGCGAGTGTGAGCCTCATCTCATCGGGTGAACGGGCGGTGGCTTTGACTGTGAATGAACAGTTGATTGGGGTGAGAGAGCTAGGTATGAAGGAACAGTTCGGCTGGTGTGGCAATATCGTCCCGCTTTCAGGTCCTGAGAGCGTCTTGGAGAGAGCCAAGGCTGTCGCTTCGAAGATAGTCGAGCACTTCGGGCTGGTCGGGTCTGTCGGTGTTGACATGGTCATCTCTCAGGATGGGGTTCCTTGGGTTGTCGAGGTCAATCCGAGGTTTCAGGGAACATTGGAGTGCGTGGAAGCCGTCACAGGGCTGAACTTGGTGAAGCTGCACGTGGAGGCTTGTCTAAGAGGCGAAGTACCCGAACCCGTTCCTGTTACGGGTGTCAGCGCTCGGTTGATAGTCTACGCCCCGAAGAGGGTCTCCATCCCAGACATCTCGGGGGTCCGAGGCGCGAGGAATCTCCCTTTTGCGGGCGTTATCGTCGAGGAGGGCGAGCCCGTGTGTTCCGTCTTCTCGATCGGGGGGGAGAGGGGATCTTGCCTTTCCACGGCTATGGAGAGAGCCCATGAAGTCCTGAGTCTCCTCCTTCCTGCATGAGCTGGACCGCGGTTCCACTATCTAGTTCTTGACAGATCATTTCGACCGTGTGTTGCCAGCTGGCTTTCGTTGCCTGTCGAAACACCCTTTGTTATTTGTCGTAAGACAACGTTAATATAGTCCTAAGTAAATATTACAGACTGGTGGCGCTCTTGAAAGCTCAGACCATCCTCATGGCAGTTGCCAGACCGACGCCCGCGCGACAGGAGAGACGCTGCTTTGGCAACTACGCCTCCAAGAGGATATGCGACTCCTGCAAAGTCGAGAAGTGGTGCAGGCAACTCTCCTTGGAGGACCCACTGCTGCTAGGCTCCTGACAGGGCTCCTAACCGAACAGAGACCCACTTCTAAGAGCCTAGAGCTGTATCTGCAACCACAAACAAGAAATGCCATCTGAAGGATTGTCTGCGACCTTCAATTTAGTTTAGAAATGCTTCGAATTCTGTTGACTCACTGTCTAGCCACGTTTGCCCGCTTCCTTTCCGCGTATTCCCTAGCTCGATCCACCCCGGCTACCGCGTCCTTACACGACACGTCTGCGCCTACCTCTTTGGCGAAGGCTTCGGTGGCATGGGGCCCCCCGATCATCACGTAGACTCCCCTCCTGAGACCAGCCTCCTCGAGGGCGGCGATAACATCCTTAAAGTAGGGGGCGGTTGAGGCGAGCAGGGCTGAGAGGCCTACTACGTCAGCTGAGGCTTCCCTTACCGCTTGGACAAACTTGGAGGGGGAGGCGTCTACGCCCACATCGTAAACCTCGAAGCCAGCCGCTCTGAGGAGTGCTATGACGATGTTCTTGCCTATGTCGTGGAGGTCGCCTTGAACAGTCCCTATCACGATCTTGGCGGGGGCGGGGGTCTTCTCAACCTCCTTCTCCAGCAGGGGCTTGAGGAGGTCGGTGCACCTGTTCATGATGAAAGCCGCCATGAGGAGCTCGGCTAGGAAGTAGGTCCGCTCCTCGAACTTCCTGCCCACCTCCCTCATTCCGACCGAGAGCCCCTTCAGGACGATCTCCGTGGCTGGTATTCCTGACTTCACGGCTTCTCTCGTCAGCCTCTCGGCGTCCTCGAGCTTCAGCTCGATCACCGCGTTGGCCAAGTCTGCTAGGATTGATGTGGACATCTCAGCCGTTACCCCCTGAGCGGGTACCTCCCGTGCTTGTCGATCGCCCGGAGCACTGCCTCGAAGTTCCTGAAGGGTGTGCCGGGCGCGCATCCGCCTCCCCCGGACAGCCAGAGTCCGCCGCCCTTACCAGCCTTCGATATAACCTGCCTTGTTTCATCCTCAACCTCTTCCACCGTACCCTTGAGGAGGACTCCCGGAGGGTGCAGGTTCCCCATCAGGCAGAAGTGGGTCTTCTCCTTGCAGAGGGCTGGGTCGTCCTGGGCGCCGAAGTGCCATACCTCGGCGTCTATCAGGTCGATCCCGTCTAGGTTGTGCTGGCAGCTTCCCTCGCAGTGCCACACTCGCCACCCTCCTTCCCGAGCGACCTGCTTGTACTTGCCAAGAACCTCGTTGAAGTGTGGGAGTATGAACTCCTTGAACTGCTCCTTGCCGACGAAGGATGGGCTGTGGTCGGGGATCCACAGGTACTTCGGAGGTCCGGTGATCTCACCTATGGCCTCGCAAAGTTCGAGGTACCAGTCGGTGACCAGACGGAGCCACTTCTTGACCTCCTTGGGGTGGAGGAAGAGCCAGACGAGGAACTTGTCGTATCCCATGGCGACCGCCGCACCCTCCACGAACATGCAGTCGGGGCCGGTGTTCCCGTCGATGTAGCCGTACCTCGTCCTCAGATCTCTGGGAAACCAGTCAACGAAGTATCTCAGCCCCTCCAGAAACTTGGCTGTCATTCCTGTCTTCCGCGGATCTGGAACCCCGGCTGACACTAGTCTGTCCACGTCCTCAGGCTCCTTCACCGGGCACTCGCTTACCCACGGCGGGGCTTCATCCATCCACGAGATCTTCCCGCCGAAGGCTGTTGCGACGCCTCCAACGTTGTGAGGAGCCTCGGGGAAGCAGAAGTGGCAGGCCGGCGGACCCATCAGCTCTGGGAACCGCCGCTGGAAGGCGACCTTGGCTTCCAGCTGGCTTCGAAAGTCGTGGTAGTACTCCTTCTCGGTCTGTCTATTGTAGTCTTTGAGGATCATGCTGTAGACGAGTGGGACGAAGGGGACCTTGTCTGGCTCCCTGTGCTGGACAGCGGTTAGGGCTCTTTCAAGGACGTCCAACTCTCGGTTTCCTCCCAAAGCCTGGAGCTGTGGTCTACCTGATCAGTTGTCCCTGCCTCGGTGCGAGGCGGTGCACAGCCCTCACTGAGCTCGGAGAGAGGGGGAACTCGTTGTCGCAGCGGGGACATCGGACCTTGTTGCACGACAGAAGAGCATAGGGCGAGAGAAGGCGGGGGCAGTCCTGACATGAGACCGCTCTGGAGTATATGAGGTCGAACTCGAAGCCGCACCTGGGGCAGGTGTGGAGCCGCTCCCTGTAAGACATGTCGGCTTGACCTCGGGGCTGTGTCTGGGACTTAGTCCTCGTTTTTCTCTAAAGGTTTTCCAGTCCGCTCAGTCGACCAAGACGAGACAGTTCCTAACGACTCTCTCCCTTTCAGCTCCTGTCTTCCACTCGATGCCCATCCCGGCGTTCTTTGCGGTCTTGAACACGTCTATGCCGACAGCCTCCATAGAGGGGCGCGTTCTCCAGGGGTGCTTGCAGGGCGAGGTCACGTCGCAGGTGTCGCAGAGCTTGCAGGATCCAGCCACGAAGCCGGTCGCGTAGTAGTATCCCTTCGCGAACGCCGCCCTCTCGACATCCTCGACCAGACTGTTCAGCTTCACCCAAGTGTCGAGACTCCACTTCTTTCGGGCGTCGCTGAACTCCCTCTCATTGATCAGGTCGACGTACTTGGCGCCCTCGGACTGGAGGCGCTTCTTCATCGCCTCGGGCACGCCGAAGTCGGTCTGGATGAGGATCGCGTGCTTGTACTTTGAGAGGATGCGCCTGAACTCCTCTGGGGTCGGGGTGTAGGGAGGGCACATCAGGCTCTTCCCGTAGCTCTCACAGGGCGGGTATCGACACTTTAGGCGTACTCTCTCGTCGACCACTACACGCTTCGCACTCACTGTCTTAGCCCGTGTTGCTCCTTTGTCGAGGGCTACGGAGCAGAGATCTTTCAGGTCGGATTGAATTCTCGACGACAACTCCAAATTCTCCTCTTATCGAAGTCAGTTCGGCACGCAGGTACATAACCTTGATCATCAGGTGCCTCTTGCCTGCGACGAAGAGCCTTGATCGAGAGAGTTCACCGCGCTGCTCAGCTTCTCCCTGGCGTTGCCGACGAGCGCTTCCGTCACCACTCCTATCCGTGAGCGCTCCTCGAGTCTGTCCATGCCTGTGACCTCGGTCTGTCCTGTCGGCCTGGACGCGATCTCGACGCCTAGGTCCACCCACCTTATGCTGGGCACGGGGCGAGTTTCCTCGTCTGGGGTTGATTGGCATCCGTATGGGTAGAGTTCCGGGGGCGTGATGAGGCAGAGCAGTCTGGCTTGGACGTTTTGCGAGACTGAGTAGCAGACGAAATCGGCCAGCCAGGCCTCAGCGTCTGTCCGTACGATGGTGTGGTCGACTGGTTCCACGATCCTCAGTCGTTTTGAGAGTTCAGATGATGCACCGTCGATTTGAACCTCAAGTCTTGTGTCCTCGATGGACAGGATCGTCCCTGTGACCGAGGAGACTCTGCCATCCAGGCTGACATGCTCGATTCGGACCGAGCTGTCTTCCAGGGGGTATTCGGGTTCGATCGTCGCTTGGAGCATCTGCTCAGTCTCCTTCAGGCTGCGACCTCGGCTGAGAAGCCTCTCCGCCATGTCGACCGCGGCTGAGATACTTCCTCCGCAAGCCTTCAGGTAGTGATGTCTGCTTACAGTCGGTGCGACGGCGCCTCGGATCTGGTCCAACCTCTTCTTCGAATTTGAAGGAAGCTCTACTTCCAGGCTTGCGGCGTCCCTTCTCCTGATCACGACATCTTCAAGGCTTCGTCTGAGGATGGTGATGAACGATTCCTGTGCGTCGGGTGATCCGAATGATTCCACTCCCTGTCTGTCCAGTTTGTCGCGGATGTCCAGCTCGAAGCCCGTCGGACCATTCATAAGATGGAACCTCTCGACTACGTCAATCGACGGTTGCGCTATCTCGAAACCGCCGTCCAGAAGGACCTTGGTAAGCGCTGTAGCGTAGATTCCTCTAACCCTGACAGCTAATCCCATGGGGGCTCTTCAACATAGGTGCTAGGTGTAGCACTTGATAAGCCTAATATAGCTCCTTCCGATGATCCCACTAAGCCATATCACACACTCAGCCGGGGTTCCTGGGATTGCCGGGGCTCGGATACAAGATCGTGCTCACCGCGGACAGGACGCTGATGAGCGAGTACCATGGCGGCGTGTTCCTAGGATTCAGCGCCTGCTTTCCTAGGGGCATAATCCCGGACTCACTCTACTTCAAGACGTTCAGCCCGCCAGTCAGGACCAGAGAGATATCAGCCGAGGTAGCGCCCTACGGGACGAGGAAAGTGGAGGCCGCCCTTCTCAGGCACGGTTTCGACCGGGAAGAGGTTGTGGTCACCCCGCCCAGCATGATCAAACAGGCTGTTGGCGTTGAGACTAAGGTCGTCGGACTGACAGAGACAGATCCCCTCGGCCTGGCCCCCGCCACCTCCACCTTCAAGAACATCTGGGGCAAGGAGAGCTACATGGAGTTCAAGCTGCGGGAGCTGCTCCGCCACATCTCCGAAACGGGCATGCGACCGAGGACAATCGTGGGTGGTCCTGGGGCCTGGCAGCTTGAACCGTCTGACGTGAGGAAGAGCCTCGGCATCGACTGCGTCGTGATCGGCGAAGGGGAGAACGTGGTCGGCCCCCTGTTCGAGGCGGCAGTCAGGGGAGAACCAATACCCGAGGTCGTCCGCGGACACGTCGTTCCAGCGGACCACATCCCGAGCATCGAGGGGGCCTCGATAGGAGGGATGGTTGAGGTCGCTAGAGGGTGCGGAAGGGGCTGCGCCTTCTGCGTTCCCACCATGCGGGCCTACCGCTGCATGCCGCTAGACCACGTTCTGAAGGAGGTGGAGATCAATCTAAACTACGGAAGACAGCCTCTCCTCCACGCCGAGGATATTCTGAGGTACAAGGCGCAGGGGCTTCAGATAAACGAGGAAGCTGTGGTCGAGCTCTTCAGGAGGGTGAGGGAGTTCCCCGGGGTGTGGAACGTGGGGATCAGCCACTTCGCCCTCTCCTCTGTCCTAGCTGCCCCCGATTTGGTTGGAAAGATCTCGGACATCCTGAAGTTGGGAGATGACGTTCCTTGGCTGAGCGGACAGGTCGGGATCGAGACGGGCAGTCCGAGGCTGATAAAGGATCACATGCTGGGGAAGTGCAAGCCCTTCAGGCCGGAGGAGTGGGCGGAGGTCGTTGCGAGGTCGTTTGAGATTCTCGCCGAGAACAACTGGGTTCCCTGCGGCACGCTCATTCTGGGCTTGCCGAGGGAAGAGGAGCGCGATATTGAGGCCACGATCTCTCTGGTGAGAGAGCTCAGACCCTTCAAGAGTCTCATCGTCCCCCTGTTCTTCGTCTCCGAGGGCGCTCTGAGCGAGGCTGATTCCTTCGGCGTGGACAGGATGACCCGCGAGCACGGAGAGCTGATGATCTCCTGCTGGGAGCACAATTTTGAGTGGATTCCGAGGATGTTCGAGGAGTACAGGCAGTGTGCGGGAAAGAGTAGGATCTCGCTGATGGGTGTGAGACTGCTCACATGGGGGGCGATTCCCGTGGCGCGGAAATGGATGAATCTCTGCCGAAGGGAGTACGACTATGACATGAAGAGGATGATCCAGGACCTCAGGGGAGCGAGTAAGCCCGCGAGACTAGCCCAGCGACTTCTGGTGCCGGTTCTACGAAAGGGCAGGTAGGTCCCCTAAGAACCGGGATTTCTTCTCAGGGGTATTAGGTGCGTGCCGTCGCATCTCACTCTTGCTGACGATTCTGCAATACCTTCCCTGCAAACGCCGAAGGTTAACCCATAATCTCCAGCAATCGTCTTGACCGTGCCGATGATGTTCTTTCTAACCTCGCCTGAGAGGTAGCGCACCCTTCCGATGGCCTCTCCTCGCACCCAGTACAGATCGGTTAGCTTCTCCGCCAGGTCCGGGAAGCGGGCTGTAATCCGGTGGAAGCTGTCCGGTCTCGCCTTGTAAGTGGACGCGGTTACGTGGCTGGCACCGGCATCGGCAAACACCCTCACCACCCCCTCGAGGTCACGATCGTTCAGGAACGGTATTATCGGATCCAGTCTCGCGGAGCAGGGCACTCCCTGTCGGGTCAGCCGGCGCAGAGCCTCAAGACGTCTCGAGGGGGGAGGAGCGCCAGGCTCAAGCCTGCGAGAGACTTCCTCGTCCAGCGTGGTTATTGTGAAGCTCACGCTACAGTTTCCGAAGGCTATAATGTCGGCATCCCTTGCGACGAGGTCTGACTTGGTTATGAGCTGGACCCTGAATCCTCTCTCGAGCAGGATCTCGAGTGCTCTCCGGGTGAGCTGGCACTGTTCCTCGGGAGGGGTGTAGGGGTCCGAGCTGTTCGCTATCGAGATCAGTGTTTGTGGACTCAGCTTTCCGAGATCCTTCTGAAGCCTCTCCAGGAAGCGCTCTTTGGGCCTGCTTCGAAACCCGTCTGGGATGTAGGAGGTGATGTAGCAGTAGCTGCAGGCGTGGGCGCAGCCGGTGTACGGTGAGAGGCTGTACTTCGGGGGGCAGGTGCAGAGTCTGCCCTTCCAGGGGTCGAAGGGCGCGACGACCGACATCAGCTCACCACGCGGCAATATCTCTAAGAGGCTGATTTATGCCTCTTCATTAGAGGTGCCCGACTACTGACCGTATCGCGGTCACCATAAGGCATTTAATTTTGGCGGGCTTTTCTTCGTTTGTCGCGCGCGGCCGTGGTCTAGTCTGGTCTAGGACGGAGGCCCCCCATTCCTCGGGGAGAGCCTCTAACCCGGGTCCGAATCCCGGCGGCCGCACCAGGTCGTACTTCTAGCCTGAAAGTTGATAGCCGCAGGCTATACCTGCCAAGATTGGGCTGGGGAAGTGCCAGTAATCCTGATTCCCTGATCAGGTCAAGCGGCCCAAGAGCGAGGCGAATCTGTCAAACACGCTCTAGGATAGGCTGGAGAAAAGCCCATCGATTAATAACCGCAGGGCTAATATCATGTTTTCAGGCTCTAGATCTCTGCACCGAAGTCAAGCCGGTGAGTTTCATGGGCGGATTAGTTCCCGTTCAAGGGGACTTTAAAGGCGGCGATGTGGGCTCTCACGAGAACCGTCGTTCAAGGTTGTTGTGGTCGCTCTTCCTGGAGTTCCTTAAGCTGGGGGCTTTCACCTTTGGCGGGGGGTACGCTATGATTCCGCTGATCGAGAGGGAGATCGTTAGGAAGCGAGGCTGGTTGTCCAGCGAGGATTTTGCGGATCTGGTAGCTATCGCCGAGATGACGCCGGGCTCTCTGATAATAAAGTCATCCACGTTCGTAGGGAAGAGGGTGAGCGGCATCCTAGGGTCGGTGATCGCAACCCTTGCTGTTACCCTTCCACCTTTCCTAGTCTTCCTCGTTTTGGCGGCAGCTTTCCTGAGGATAGTAGATTTCCCTGTCACCCAATCTGTCTTTAAGGGCGTTGATGCGGCCATCGTTGCTCTAGTCGTGACAGCGATCCTATCGCTGGGCAAGACTTCGATCTCTGACAAGAAGACTTTGCTGATCGCGACTGGTACTGTGATCGTCGTTTTCGTCTTCGGTGTTCACCCGATCTTCGCCTTACTTGCCGCGGGGGTTGCAGGTCTTGTTCTCTTCAGGTAGTCTTTTGCACAGTTCCCGAGACAGACAGCACTTGAAAATGACACCGACCGGAGGAAAACCGATGCACTACTCCGCCGGATCCACGAGGCGACTGGGATGATCTTGTGGGATCTTTTCGTGACGTTCTTGAAGATCGGCATTTTCACCTTCGGCGGGGGGTACGCCATGATACCGCTGATCCAATCGGAGGTTGTCGATGGATTTAGGTGGCTGACGATGAAGCAGTTTGTGGACCTGGTGGCCCTAGCCGAGATGACGCCTGGACCCCTCGCGCTCAACTCGGCGACGTTTGTCGGGTACTTGGTTGCGGGTCTGCCAGGCTCCGTTATGGCGACCCTAGCGTTGGTCATCCCGTCCTACGCCGTGATGCTGGCTGTGCAGGCGGTTTATTCGAGGATCAAGGATAGACCACTTGTTAGAGCCGCGTTCAAGGGCATCAACGCGGCGGTGTTGGGGCTGATCGTTGTCGCGGTTCTGTCCCTCGGCAGAACATCGATAGTTGACTGGGGAACCGCACTGATAGCATTGGTGCTGGTGATCGCGATTGCGCGATTCAGAGTCCACCCCGTTCTCGCCTTGATCGCAGCGGGGGTGGCTGGCTTTCTTCTGTTCAGATAGTCCCCCCAAAGTGGTTGAGCTTGGCGTCTGCGCGTTTTTCGAGGCGTGGGCAGACCTTGATGAGAGTTTAAAACCCGAGATTGACTAACTGTTCTTACCGAAAGAGGTTATTTGTCTGGCTGGTGTTTTCGCTCGAAATCCTAGGTGTCTTAGTGTTCCATTGTTAGCAGCTAAGGAAAGTGCCGGAGGCTATTCCAGCTCCACAAGTGTCGCTCTGGTCGAAGAAATGGTTTCGGGTTTCTCCCATGAAGAGGATTCAGGGCTCCGTAGAGGTTCGGTGCTACGCATGTCTGGTGGCATGAGCGAATTCTCGTGGAACTAGGTGGATCTTCCTCCAGCTGTTGCTCCTGAATTTCGCGTAGGCCATGACCGACCTTACGGCTATATCCACCGCCATCGCCAGCCACGCCCCGACCAGCCCCGCCGACATGAAAGTAATCAAGATGTGAGTTAGAGGGATTCTGACGACCCATGTACCAAGGCTTGTCGAGATCATCGGAAACCTTGTGTCCCCCGCTCCCCTCAAGGCTCCAGACATCACGAAGCCCGTCCCCAAGAGGGGCTGAACAACGGCTATGATCCTTATAACCTGACTAGACATGGCTGTTACCCCCAAGTCTTGAGTGAAAAGTCTAACGAGGGGCTCGGGGAAGAGGAGCAGGAGCACGCACACAACCGAGGTGAACACAACGGCTACCTTCAACACCTCGAAGGCGGTTCTCTCCGCTTTGGGGTCGTCACCAGCCCCGCGGAACTGCCCGACCAGGGAGGATGCGGCGATCGCAAATCCGAAGCTCGGCATGAAGGAGATCGACTCGACGTTAAACGCGATTCGATGCGCGGCGTAGGTGCTAGTTCCCAGACCAAGCACGAGGGATGCGTAAACCGCAGCTCCAAGGGACATCATGAGCTGCTCGACAGAGGCTGGCACGCCCACTCGAAGGATCCTGTAGAACTCTTTCATCTCGGGTTTGGGCATGTTTGCAATCGAGAGGCGGATCTTGGCTCTGCCAGAGAAGACTATAGCGAGCAGCACGAGCACGGCGAAAGCTCGGCAGACAGACGTAGCAATGGCTGCGCCTGCGACACCCAAGGCAGGAAAGCCGAAGTGACCGAAGATCATCACGTAGTCAGCAGGGATGTTCAGCAGGTTTGCGATGATTGATATGTAGAGAGGGGTTCTCGTGTCTCCGGCACCCCTCAGGGCGGCCGTCAATGTGAACATGGTGACAAGAACGGCCGCAGGGACCAATATGTAGGTTAGGTAGTCTGAGGCAAACATGGTGACTTCCTCATCCGCCCCAAACAACGAGAGTATGTTGCGGCTGTAGAAGGCACCCAGCAGTCCGAGAACAGCGGCAAGCGCTGTGACGAGGTAGAGGGCTTGGAACGTTACTCTCTGAGCACCCTTCTCATCCCTAGCTCCGATGTGGTGCGCGACAAGCACCATAGTTCCCGTGCTGAAGGCGGCGAGCAGCGACTGAAGGATAAAGAGCACCTGGAAGGCCAGTCCAACTCCCGCCAGCGGGGCAACGCCCAGCTGTCCGACAAAGATCATGTCGACAAAGCTGAAGGCCAGATGGAGAACGTTCTCCCCCATAACCGGGAGAGCCAGCGAGACTATCCTCTTTCTGATGAACTTCAGCTCAGGGTCCGGTCCATTCTTTAGGGGCGAGACCCCAAAAGTCGTCCTCAGCAGTTTCAAGCTCTACAGCTCGTTAAACTCTGCTAGACTTCTCAAGTGATACTGAAGGCTTTTTCGGTCGAAGGCCAGCTGTTTAAGGCATTTTACCCTGGTTAAGAGGGTTGGAGGAGAGTGAACTCTAGGGTTTGTTCTCAGCGGGTTCGATGAGAAGTACTGGGCCCTCCTTCGACTTGATGAGAACCTTCTGTCCTCGGGCTATCGTTGAGGTTGACCGCGCCTTCCAGTACTCCCCTCGAAACATGACGTAGCCGGGGTTCGAAGGGGTTATTTCGTCTAGGGCTTCGGCAGTTTCACCTACGAGCTTTCCTATAACCGGCTTCAGGCGCCTTGCCTTTGCCACCTTGTAGATTATCACAAACGTAAACCCTCCGAGGATCAGGGACACCGCGGAGGTGGTTGCGGTGAATAGGGTGTACCACTCGCGTGAGATAGTAATGTACGATGGAGCGAGGAGCAGTCCGCCGATGATTATGCAGAAGATCCCGGCTAAACCGAGGATGCCAAAGCCTGGAACCCTCGACTCAGCAAAAAGGAGGATGGCTCCCAGCCCCAGTATCAGGAGCGCTCCGGTGTTGACGCTGAATCCCAGCCCTATCAGCCCGAGGAACATGGCTATCCCGCCTATCACCTCGGCGGCGTAGCCAGGTGTGGTGAGTCCATAGATGAGACCGAAGATTCCTATCAGGAAGAGTGCCGAGGCCAGTGTTGGATCGGAGAGCGTCGTCAGAATGGACACACGGAGACTCGGCGAGGCTCTTAAGATAGGCGCACTCTGAGTGCTTAGCGTTCTCCACCCCGAGATCGTCTCGACAGCCAACCCATCTATAGCCGCGAGCAGATCCTCAGTGGTGGAGGCGACCACCTCCACAACACCCAATCTCTTCGCTTGGTCCGCGTTCAAGTTCAGGTTCTCGGTGATGAACCTTACAGCCACGTCCTCGTTTCTGCCACGCATCTTCGCCTTCTCAACCAACAAAGCGGTGAGAGCGTTTATGATCTTAGGGTCCTCGACGGGCTTCGCTCCCTCAGTTGGGGAGTAGGTCACTGGCTGGCATGATCCTATGATCGTGTTGGGAGCCATGGCAGCCACGTGCGACGACATGAGTATGTATGTTCCAGCTGACCAGGCTTTCGCTCCTATGGGCGAAACCCACGTGACGACGGGCGTGGGGGAGCGCTCGATCAACTCCATGATCGAGAGGGTCGCGTCCATGTCGCCTCCCGGTGTGTCGATTGACAGAACCAAGGCGGTCGAGTTAGTGGCTGTAGCTAGGTCGATAGCTTCCTTCACCAGCTCGACCGATGGAGCTGTGATCGTTCCGCTCAGGGTCGCTGTAACTACGTTTGGTTTCTCAGGTTCCGCCAATGCCGTAGCTTGTGCCCAAATGAGCGTCAGGATAAGAGCCGAGAGGATCGTGTAGCGCAGATTGCGCGTGTTCCTATCCCTCTTACGTCGCAGGCTTGCCTCTGGATAATGCTAGCACCTCGCCGATCGGGCTTGTAGCGGGCGATGGCGTGACGACTATGAGGTTCTTCTCTCTCGCGATCTCCGTCAGCGTTTGAAGCTGTCTGAGAGCAAGAGCCGCCGGGTTGTCTTGGTACAGCTTGGCAGCCTCAGCCATGGCTTTCGATGCTTGCAGCTCTCCCTCCGATATGATTATCCTGGACCTCCTCTCCCTCTCAGCCTCAGCCTGCTTCGCTATCGCTCGCTGCATCAACTCGGGCAGCGTGACGGCTTTGAGGGCGACCGAGGTCACCTTGATACCCCACGGGTCCGTGGCAACGTCCAGAACCTCCTGCAACCTCTTGTTCAGCTCCTCCCTTCGGGTCAGTATACTGTCGAGGTCCTCTGAGCCGAGTATGTCCCTGAGCATAGTCTGCCCTAGCATGTTCGTGGCGTATACGAAGTTCTCCACGGCTGTTATCGCCAGTACCGGGTCGAACACCCGGTAGTACACGACGGCATCCACCTCGATCGAGACGTTGTCCTTTGTTATCACCAGTTGCTGAGGGACATCCACTGTCACGACGCGGAGGTCCACCGTCCTAAAGTTGTCGGCGATGGGCAGCTTGAAGAAGATGCCGGGTCCCTTCGCGCCGATCATTCTGCCAAGCCTGAATATGACGGCCCTCTCATACTCCCTCACGATCCTTATGCATGAAAGGAGGATCAGGACGATCACAACAATCGGGACGATCCAGAACAGGTACGTGATTAGTGTGGGGATGTCTAGTAGAGCCAAGACTGTCAACCTCTTGACTAGTAGAACTGGATGGATCGTTATAAACATATTATGACTGGTAAGAAACGTCGCTGAAGACTCTCGGTTCTATGAAAGGAAGTTAGCGCAGGGCTTCGCTTCTTCTCTCGGATGGTGATCTCTCGTCTATATTAGGAAGCCAGACAGTTAATCAGATCACCTGACATTGAGCCTAGCATCGGCTTGGGAAAGCGTTATGGGTCAGATAAGAGTCGTTCCGTTGGGCGCTGAAAGTCTGGGCGTCCGATCTATGTGCACATACGTTGAGACCCCGGACCTCCGACTTCTTATCGATCCAGGCGCGTCCTTGGGAAAGCGCTTCGGGCTTCTGCCCCACCCGAGGGAGTACGTGGCGCTCCGGGAGTGCAGGGCTAGGATTGTAGAGGCGGCTAGATCCGCTAATCTGGCTACTATAAGCCACTACCACTTCGATCACATAACTCCGACCTACACCGACTACGTCTGGAACTGGAGCAGCCTCGAGGCTGCCGAAGAAATCTATGCCGGAAAGACGGTCCTCGCGAAGGATATCCGGCAGAACATCAACTTCAGCCAGCGCCGAAGGGGGTGGCTGTTCCAGAGGAACATGAGGAAGTGTGTTCGAAGGTTCGACGTGGCTGACGGAAAATCCTTCGATGTTGGAAGGACTAGGCTGAAGTTCTCCCAGCCGGTCTTTCACGGGGAGGGAAACTCGATGCTGGGCTGGGTTCTGATGCTGCTGGTGGAGAGACAAGGAGAGAGTTTTCTCTACGCCCCAGATGTTCAGGGCCCGATGGTGGGTGACACTCTGAAGCTCATAATGGACATGAGTCCGAAGATCGCCATGATAGGGGGGCCACCATCATACCTTTCCGGGTTCAGCGTGGACGAGGCGAACGTGAAGCGGGGTCTGGATCACCTTGCGACAATCGTTGAGAAGATCCCAACAACGATCATCGATCACCATCTCCTTCGAGCCGAGACTTGGAGGGAGCAAGCTCAAGTAGTCTTCAAGACGGCGGAACGGGCGGGTCACGAGGTGATGACCTCCGCAGAGTACCTAGGCAAACAAAACGACCTCCTCGAGTGCAGGCGAGACGAGCTGTACAAAGCTGAGCCCCCGAGTGAGGAGTTCGTCAAGTGGACGAAGCTTCCGATCCTCAAGCAGAGGCAGACCAAGCCGCCGCTCTAGTCAGTGAACAACACCTTTTAGCGAGTCCTGAGTCATTCAGACTCGGTGGGCGATGAGGACCCTGGCTGGAATGACCTCAACGAATGATTGAGATCTTGAGTGCTGAACCCACCTATCCCAAATACGTTGCGAAGACCGTCTTTGATCCAATATACGCGTGGTCGTTTGGCGGGAGTTCGCTCTCAACGAGTTTTATAGCTTCAACGGACGCTTATAGTTAGGCAAGGCCTAGGCAGCATGAGTAAGCTTCTCGGATTTCTGAGATTAATTCGTCCAGTAAACGGCCTGATGATGGGTTTCGCCGTAATTGTCGGCGCAGCTCTCACAGGCTCCAAGGCGCTGACGACTCTCTGGCAGAACCTCGCGTATGGATTCCTCACCGGCTTCATGCTGAACAGCGCTTCCATGGCGATAAACGACTACTACGACAGGGAGATCGACGCCGTGAACGAACCGAGCCGCCCGATTCCGAGCGGCGTGGTTAAGCCGAAAGAGGCACTGTCTTTCGCGTGTATTCTTACTGTGATAGGCCTTGTCGCCTCGGCAGCTAACTCATACTACGTAGCGAGTGTATACTGCCTTATGATAGCGGTGATAGCGTGGGCAGTCTTGATGGTCTACATCACCATCGGAAAGCGAACAGGACTCCCAGGCAACTTTCTGGTCAGCACGTGTGTTTCCATTCCATTCATCTACGGGAGTTACGCTGTCGCGAACAGGGTTGAGACGAACGTTTTTCTCTTCGCCATAATGGTCTTCCTTTCGAACACGGGGAGGGAGATAACCAAGGGAATCGTGGATGTTCAAGGAGACAGGTTGCAGAATGTTGAAACGTTGGCTGTCCGGTTTGGAGAGAAGCCAGCCGCGATTGCAGCCTCACTGTTTTTTCTATCGGCTGTTTCTTTGAGCCCGCTACCCTGGCTTATGAGGATCGTCTCTTCTTGGTTTGTTCCGTTCGTTGCTGTAACTGATCTTGGGCTGGCGGCTTCCTCAATCCTTCTCCTCAGGGACTACTCTAGGGAGAACGCGAGAAGAGTCAAGAACAGCGTTCTCCTCTGGTTCATTTTCGGGCTGCTGGCGTTCGTTTTTGGTACTTTAGGGTGAGCTGATGCGGATAAACCAGTAGAAGAGATTGAAAGTAGTTCGAAGACACTTCTGAGCTTTTTCGGTTCTCGTTTGTGGACTCTCGCCTTTGATGCGAGCTGGCTGGGGCTACGGAGAAGCTTGAAATCCTCGATTGGATTCGTACAGTTAAGCGGAAGACGGGGTGAGGTGAGGAGAGTTGGCATTTGTGAAGGTTTCGGACACCTCCGAAATCCCGGCTGGGAAGATGAAGGCGGTTCAGGTTGAAGGAAAGCAGATTCTGATCGCTAACGTGGATGGGAGGTACTATGCGATGGGAAACAAGTGCACCCACGCGGGCGGGGATCTTTCCTCGGGAACGTTGTCTGGAAATATTGTGACATGCCCTCGCCACGGCGCCCAGTTTGATGTGACATCAGGCAAGGTCGTCTCGGGACCGAAACTCCTCTTTATCCGGTTGAAGATCAAGGATGAGGAACCCTGCGAAGTTAGGGTTGATGGTAAGGACATTCTGCTCAAGATCGATTGACGAGAGAGTGAGAACATGATCGAGGTGCGTTTTCACGGCAGGGGTGGACAGGGCGCCGTCACGGCGGCGACCATACTGGCAGACGCGATCTTCCGGGAGGGTAGGTTCACGCAGAAGATCCCCTTCTACGGTGGGGAGAGGAGGGGTGCTCCGGTCAGTGCGTTTGTCAGGGTCGACGAGAAACCGATCAGGAGGACCTCCGCGATCTACAACCCCGACTGCATCGTCGTCTTAGACCCGTCAATCCGAAGGTCCGTCAATGTGGAAGCGGGGCTTAAGAGAGGCGGGGTGGCTGTGCTCAACGACCCCCGAAGCCCGACAGGGGTCGAAACGAAAGCGGAGCTGGGTAAGCTGGCTACGGTCGACGCAACTGGGATCGCCGTTGAGCTCTTCGGTCCGTCTGCAATACCCATCACGAACACGATCATGCTCGGGACTTTCAGCGCCGCGACGGGTTGGGTGCGCCTTGAGTCGCTCTTCGATCCTGTGAGAGAGGCGTTTCCGGGCGCCTTGGGTGAGAAGAATGTGACCGCTGTCAGGATGGGGTTTGACAGAACGAAGATCAGGGTTTGGTGAGGGGTCCGCATGGAGAAGGTTCAGATCAAGAGGTTTTCGAGACCTCGAACGTGGAAGGAGCTCCCGATTGAAACCGCAGGGTCGAGCATCAACCAGCTCGGTGGAAGTGGCGGACAGGTCGTAAAGACCGGAGATTGGAGAGCCTTCAGACCGGCTGTGGACGCGGACAAGTGCGTTCAGTGTGGGATGTGCGAGACCTTCTGTCCCGAGAACGCCATCACCATCAAAGAGGAGGGCGTGGCCGTCGACTACGACTACTGCAAGGGATGCGGGATCTGTGTCCACGAGTGTCGAGTGAACGCGATCAGCATGGTCAAGGAGGTAGTTTAGAGTGGCGGTTAGAAAGCTCATGGACGGGAACGAGGCTGGAGCTTACGCCGCGAAGCTGGCTAGGGTTGAAGTGATAGGCGTCTACCCGATCACTCCACAGACCGAGATGGTGACACGCCTCGCAAGGATGGTGGCAGACGGGGAGCTGAGGGCAAAGTACATCACGACGGAGAGCGAGCACGCCGCGATGAGTATCTGTGCGGGGGCTTCGGCTGCGGGTGCGAGGGTGTTCACCGCGTCTGCTTCGCAGGGCATAGTCTACATGGAGGAGGTTCTCTGGGCGGTGGCTGGGCAGCGGCTGCCCGTGGTTATGGCTATCTGCAACCGGTCGATCGCCTTCGCGGGTAGCGTGAGGGCAACCCACAGCGACTCGCTGCTCCAGCGGGACAACGGCTGGATACAGATGTACTGCGAGAACAGCCAGGAGGTTCTGGACACGATCCTGCAAGCGTACAGGATCGCCGAGAACAGAGATGTCTACCTTCCAGTTGCAGTCTGCCTTGACGCTTTCAGCCTGACTCACACCGCGATGCCCGTCGAGATCCCCGACCAGAAGGATGTGGACGCGTTTCTACCACCGTACAGGCACGAGTACGTCCAACTTGACCCTGATATTCCGCAGGAGATTGTCTATGGTCCAGAGCCGGATGACGTGACCGAGTACACCTATCAGAGGGAGGTGGCGATGCAGAATGCTAAAGCGGTCATAAGGGAGGTGGACAAGGAGTACGGTCGCCGCTTCGGAAGGCCCTATGGAGGACCGCTGGAGGAGTACCGGTGCGATGGTGCGGAGGGGGTGCTTGTCACAATGGGTTCGATCACGGGCACCGCGAAGGACGTGGTAGATGAGATGAGGGGGAGGGGCGAGCCTATAGGGCTGGTCAAGCTCAGAGCGTTCCGACCATTCCCCTCAGAGGAACTAAGAGCGATAGCTGGAAGAGTCAAGGCGATCGGGTTCGTTGACAGAAACTTCTCCCTCGGCTCAGCTGGCGGAGGAATCGGGTGCGTTGAGACAGCAAGAGCCCTGTACCCAATGGAGAAGAGACCCACTCTCCTCGACTTCATCATAGGCCTAGAGGGGAGAGACGTGACCCCAGAACAGGTTGAGCACATAGCGAAGCGGGTGCTGGACGCCGCCCGGACAGGGAAGGCGGAGAGGGAGGTAGAATGGGTCCAGCTGAGGTCGTAGCGGAGGTGGAGTAGACTTGTCCAAAGAAGATGTTCACGCGCTGCAGCTGCCTGGGCACCTCTGCTGCCCAGGTTGTGCGGGTCCCATAGGCAGCAAGCTGATCCTGAAGGCGCTGGGCAGAAGGGTGATCTGCTTCGGACCGGGAGGATGCGGCGGAATGGCTGTGAAGACCGTGCCATGCTTCACCCTTCACTTCTCCGGCGTCGGAACAGGAGCGGGGGGTATAGCAGCCGCCCTCGAGATGAAGGGAAAGACTGACATAACCGTCCTCTCGTTCGCGGGGGACGGAGGCACGTCCGACATCGGGTTTGGGAAGCTCTCAGCGTGCGCGGAGAGGAACGACAACATCATCCACCTCTGCTGCGACAACGAGGGCTACATGATGACGGGAATCCAGAAGAGCTCCGCCACCCCCTACAAGGCTTGGACCACCACAACCCCAACGGGGAAGGTGACATGGAAGAAGGATCTGGTCATGATCATGGCATACCACTACGTTCCCTACATAGCCACAGCCACCATCGCCTACCCCGAGGACTTCGTGGGAAAGGTCAAGAAGGCTGCAGGGATACAAGGGTTCAAGTACATTCACATTCTGCAACCCTGCCCAACCGGTTGGAGATTCCCCTCTGAACAGACTGTGGAGATCTCTAGGCTAGCCGTTCAGACGCGAGCGTGGAACCTGTACGAGATCGAGGAAGGAACGGTCAGGATCACCCAGAAGCCGAAACCAAAACCGGTTAAGGAATACCTAGCTCCCCAAGGCAGGTTCAGACACCTGGCTGAACCGGACGTGGAGGAGATTCAAGCGTTCGTGGACAGTCAGTGGACGAGGCTTGAGAGGCTGGACGGAAGAAACCTCTGGGAAGCCCAATAGACCGGTCTCTACGCGTCCAGAGGATTCGCCTGGAGTGCCTGGACCTTCGGCGGGGTATGCTTACATACTTGCAAACCCTTGAAATAGCGGCTTAAGATATTCACTCTGGATCCTGCACCATTGACACCATGAGGCAAAGAGCAGGTCAAGGGCGTTTTCGTTGAACAGATCGGGCTGGTTGACGGCAACGAGTTCGTCGCGGAGTTTGGCTCTGGTTAAGACGGAGATACTCTGTCTAGGACTGCGTACAACAGTGGAAGTAGACAGGGGGCGAAAGGGAGGAGCCGGACCAGCGGGCGGGCGCTACATCCTGGTTAACGACGGTTTCTGCGTGAACGCGCCCATGCAAGGCAGTTTTGTGGAAGCTTCACCTCTAGAGCTGGTTGACAGACACGAGGAGTGGGTCATACGCAAACATGGCAAGACATACGCGACCGCCAAGTTCGTTCCCAGACCGAGGTTCTACGACAGATCCACCTCTGATGGAATACCCCTGTGGAAGGTGGCGCTTCTCCACGGCGAGGACTGTTTAGCCTCGACAGTCTGCCAGAGATGTGTCCACTGGAGACGCGGCGCCGCCTGTGAGTTCTGTGGGATTGAGCTATCCCTGAGCCGTGGATCGACGATCGAGGTTAAGACCAGATCTCACCTCAGGGAGGCCGCCGAGGCAGCTCTCGAGGAGGGAGCAGTAAGACACGTAACCCTGACCGTTGGGACGACTGGAACGCCGGATAAGGGCGCTCTCCTCCTAACCGAGGCTGTAAGGGGGGTCAGAGACGTCAGCGGAGTACCGATCCATGTCCAGCTTGAGCCCGTTGAAAAGAAGTATTTGGAAGCCCTGAGAGATTTGGGCGCAGACACGATTGGAATTCACGTCGAGTCTTTTGACAAACGAGTCCTGGCGAGAGCATGCCCCGCCAAACCCAAAGTAGAAGGCTTCATTGGGGCGTGGAGGACGGCTGTCGACCTCTTTGGCGAGAACCAGGTGAGCTCGTACATCATCGCCGGCCTCGGCGAGAGCGACGAAAGCATTATCGAAGGAGCCAAGACGCTCTCGGAGATCGGCGCGATCCCGTACCTGGTTCCCATCAGACCTACTCCTGGCACTCCACTAGAAAAGCTCAGACCTCCAGCTCCTCCACGAATGGCAAGGCTGTACGAGCAGGTCGCCACAGTAATGAGAGATCGGGGAGTCGACCCGACAAGGAACAAAGCCGGGTGCGTTAGATGCGGAGCTTGCTCGGCACTATCCGAGTTCTATCTTAGCCCCCAGGGCTAAACCTCCCTCTCCCACGCCTGGACAAGCATGGATTCGGCTTGATAGAACGGCTCGCCCGACTTCTCGAACCCAAGCCTCCTGACCATCTTCTCGTTTATCTCGTGACCGACTAGTATGTTTGCGCGGACTTTCTTGCAGTGACTGCTCTTGGCGAATCTAAAGAAGTGATCGTACATCGTCGAGGCCAGCCCTCTGCCCTGATGAGCGGGGCTGACGGACAGGTGCTCTCCGAAGAGCACGTCGCCGACTATCAGAGCTTTGTACACACATGCTAGCACGCCATCTATTCTTATCCCGAAGTAGTGATAGCCTTCCTTCATCTCATCGAGGATCCCTTCACTTCCCAATGCCCTGTGCTTTCTCCATTCATTAGGGTACTCCTCAGCGTCACCCAGCCACACCTCGGCAAGCAGCTTTTCGATCTGAGGCGCGTCAGAGGGTGACAACTCCTCTACGAGGTGCATGTTTCGCTCCCATTGTTGTGCCTGCACATAGGCTTTTCGTGACAAGGGTTGAACAGACGTGTGATGCGTGTTGGGGAGGTGCACGATAAGGAGGTTTTAATTGTCCTTCAGGTTCTCTCTTCTTCGTGATGACTCTCTGTCTTCGAGTTTCTCGCTAGGGGGCTTAGGCTAATTTGAGAGGTGAGATGAGTTACGGGGAAGGCAGGGCGGAGTTCGTCGTTCCCGACACGAACCCAGTCTCAGTTCTGAAGCCACGAGACTTGCCTTCTGTTAGAGATGAGGGAGAAGGCGTTAGAAGGAGCCTTTGTAACCCACGGAAGCGATGCAACTGTTGTTCTGACGCCCTACGCTGGCTCAACCCTTCCGCAACTCGAAAGACATCCATTCTGATGAATAAGCGGTGAAAGAGCATTGGCACACTCTCAACAGTTCCTCAGAACGAAGATCGTCTGCACGCTTGGACCAGCAAGCTCCTCGCGAGAAACGATTGACCAGATGATCAAGGCGGGTATGAACGTGGCGAGGCTCAACTTCTCACACGCCACGCCCGAGGAGCATCTAAGGAGAATGAACAAGGTCAGGGAGGCGTCGAAGGCTATCGGAAAGCCCGTGGCGATACTTCAGGATCTCCCGGGTCCTAAGCTAAGGGTCGGGCGCCTGAAGGGTGACGCTGCGACCCTGAAGTCGGGGTCCTACTTCACGCTCACCTCGAGGGAGGTGGAAGGTGACTCATCCATAGCCTTCGTGAACTATCCTGATCTCTCATCGGAGATCAGAGCTGGAGATGCGATCTACCTGGCTGACGGTTCAATAAACCTCAGGGTTGTCGAGGTGGCAGGAGCCGACGTGAGGTGTAGAGTCATCGCTGGTGGTCAGCTACTCTCAGGAAAGGGTGTGAACATACCGGACCGCCCCCTGAAGGTGCCAGCGCTCACAGAGCGGGACGCCAAGTACCTCAACTTCGGACTGGAGAATGGTGTCGATCTGGTGGCTGTGTCCTTCGTTAGAACGGCGGAGGACGTGAAGCGCCCCGGGGACATCATCAGTAGCAGGGGTTCGAAGGCGATGGTCATAGCGAAGATTGAGAAGAAGGACGGTGTGAAGAACATCCAAGAGATCGTAGAAGCAGCTGACGGGGTCATGGTGGCGAGGGGAGATCTAGGTGTCGAGATGGCGTTAGAGAGAGTTCCTCTGGTTCAGAAGGACATCATAAGAACGTGTAATCTGGCGGGCAAACCAGTGATAACAGCCACACAGATGCTGGAGTCCATGGTTGAAAACCCATTCCCGACCAGAGCTGAAGTGGCGGACGTAGCCAACGCGGTCTTCGACGGAACCGACGCAGTGATGCTCTCGGAGGAGACTGCGGTGGGCAAACACCCCGTCGAGGCTGTGAAAGTGTTGTCTCGAGTAGCAAGAGAGGCTGAGAGAGCCCTACCATACAAGGAGACCATGCGCCAGAGGAGGGCGCTTCTACACCCACTCCAAGAAGATGCGATCAGCCTCTCCGCTTCCGAGCTGGCGCTCGACATAGGCGCAGTCGCCGTTGTGGCGCCGACCAGAACTGGATCGACAGCCAGACGAATCTCCAAGTTCAGAGGGCCTCAGCCCATCATCGCCTTGACAGAGAACGAGACGGTGACGAGGCAGCTGGAACTATCGTGGGGGGTGCATCCTGTTCTATGGAGGGGATTAGAACGGCCGTCCGAGATCTTTCGGAACGCGGAGAGGGCTGTTCTTGACCTGAGGCTCGGTAAAGTCGGTGATCGAATAGTCGTGGTCGCCGGAGATCCGTCGGGACCTCTCGGTCGAACCGACATGGTCAAAGTTCAAGTTCTGGGGGAGAACTCGTCCAAAAACCGGAAGAACTGAAGCCGAACTCGGCCGTCTTCCAGTTCGTTCTAGTTGTCGTACTTTCCCTTGATCACGTCTCTGATTACGGCTTGAACCCGGTCCACGGGCTCCCAAGTGTTGATCATGTAAGGCGGCGCGAACCTGAAGAGTCTTCTGAAGAAGTTCTTCCGGATCTCGATCTTTGTGGAAGTCTTCACGATGAGGTAGGGGTTGAGAAACTGCTCCGGCTGGGCGACGAGCCACTCCACAGCCTCCTCTGAATTCAGCCTCCTGACGATCTCGGGGTCGTTCGCATCCCGCTTCAGGAGCAGGACCTTTTTCGCACGGGTGGTGTCCACGAACTTCTCCGGGCCGGATATCCAGAGAGGGTCCAGCATCGCGCGGGAGTGCTCGTGAGCCGCGAAGGGATCATCGACAAGACTTTGTATCTCGGATTCGGGCACACCTTGCTTTCTCTTCGCCTCGATCTCCGCTGGAGCCAAGGGTTCAACGTTCTCCAGCTTGCACCTCTCCAGAAGAGGTCTAAGCATTGGGAAGACCTTCACTATGTTCGTCCGAAGGTAGAACTTTCGCTCGCTGATGTCGGCGCTCGCCCTGCCATTCTCACCGCCGATGAATCGGACATAGACCCAGTCGTCGCTGTGGAGGCGGGCTCCCTCCATTCCGAGCAGGGCGTAGGAATGAGTCGACTTTCCCGTTCCGGTGGGGGCTATAAGAATGATGCCGTTCCCGTTGACCTCAACACAGCTACCGTGGATGCTGTGTATGTCGTGCTGATCCTCGGCTATGTCGCAGGTTATGCCCAAAGCCCAGCTCTTGCACTGCCCGTAGTACTCACTGTTGTAGATAATCGCCGTCTTCGTCTCCGGGTTGTAGAACGCGTGCGGCTTTCCGTTCTGAAACTCGGGGTCAAGGATGGCGTAGAGTCTTCCATGGGATCGGATCCTCGGAGCCATGGAGAACCAGTTCTCTCTCCAGAAGTCGTCGAGGTGTTCGCTGTTCGTGAAGAGCTGGATGCTGAAGCCGTCTATGTCAGCCTTCCACCCGTACCTCTCGTTGCCGAGGATCTGCTCTGCCCGAACTACGTGCCTGTCCCTCTCCTCCTTGGAGATTATGCTACTGGCTACTCTTCCACGAACACTTGTGATTCGATTATATCTGTAGTCCACTTTTGGGCACTCCTTCAGCACAATTGCCCTCAAAACTCTAGCATCGGAAGGCTCTAAGCTATTTTAGGCTTTCTCAGACGAGAGACCCGTGGCTCTCCATCTGAATTGATCAAAGAAGGGCAGATGCCATAACCCTACCAAGGATGAGGCTCACCTCACATCGGCGGCCATTACCCACACTAGCTTCATCGGTCCAAACATGAGCGATGCGGAGCTTTAGATAAGCTTAGGTCCAGGGAAGGCTCTCTGCGCCTGCTCGCTAATGGTTACGAAACAATCTGATTTTGAAATGCGTGAGAACCGTCCAGTGGAGAATGGGATCAGTCCGGGATACCTAACGAAACCGAAAACAGAAGTGAATGGTCTTCTGAATGCTTCCTACTCTAAGCTAGGAGTTTCTTATTTGAGAAGCAAGTGCAAACTATATATGAAAGTTACAAAACAGAGGATTTGCGTATCAGACCACCTACCTTTATTAGAGTTGATGTCCGATAAACCCCATCTACGCCTGCTATGCTTTCCAAAATCCTATTGAGTTCCTCTTCCCTAACAGCCGCTACACTTGCGATGATATCTTCCTCACCCAAGACGATACTTACTTTTTCTATACCATGCATATTGTGAAGCGACTCATATACTGAGTCTATCAAGCTAGGTGGTTTTACACTAATAAGTATATAAGCAAGAAGTGAGTTGCCCGACTTTGAACTCCAGGTTTTTACAGCCAAGTACGTCGTACACTTTATTTCTTCTATTAAATTCAAAGACCTTATGTATTTATCATAGAGATCCTCTTCATTAGCAACATCTACTTCTACAATGACATCGAAATTCCCATAGACCTGAACTGGGACTAAGTCGAACGCGTTGATTCTCTTGACCAAATCTTCATGAGTTGCTGATCGTCTCTTGGTCATTACATACGCGTGCATATCTTCTCACCAGGAGATGATGCCTACATCTGCCTTCGTTCCATAACAGGTGTTAGCCTCAATCTATCCTGAATCTCACTCAGTGTTAATGCTATCTCTTCGAGTTCTTCTTTAGCCACTTGTCTCATATCTGGATCCACGACAGTTACTTCTTTACTCTCCAGCCTTCTGATGGTATCGGTAATCAGGGCGAGAAGGTTTCTTGACACGGATATCCCTGCGGGGGTCAATTGATATCCTCTTTGTCCTTTGTTTGTCTGTTCGATGAATCCGTGCTTTTGCAGTATCTCTAGAGTATACGTTAAGGAGTTACCTAGGCTAATACTCGTACCTTTGCCAATCTCTGAGTATTTGGCAGGAGGCTTTCCGTAGATATGGTTGACCAATAAGTAGATTAAGACCGCTTCAGAATTCTTTCCAAAGAGTATTGGAACTATCCCTTCAGCTATTGCGCGGGCACGACCTAATACCTGAGTCTTCTTAACAGCATTGGAAACATTGACCTGCATACTGCTTCACCTTTTCTCCAATTATGGAGAGGACGTATTTAAGTCTTCTCCAAATTTGGAGAAACCTGCGTCGTCAAATCCATAGAGAACGAAGGCATAGGCCAGGAGACACAACGAAAGCGCTGGCAGGGTTTGGAATTTCTCAGGCAAAGCAGAAAACCCGGGCCATAGAGCAAACATCCTAATGAGTGACTCATTCATATCAACAGATGGTGGACTATAACCGCTCTCTTTCAAAAGGTTACGTTTGCCATATACTTCTAGAACTAAAAAGATCAAGTTTTCATACAACGAAAAGGACAACTCAACATCTTGCAGTTCTTTTTGCTCCCTATCATCATAGTTACAAACAGCGCGTGCTAGTTCATCCGTGATTAAGAAGATTTTTTCTAGAGGCAATATCTCGTCAAATCGACTGATGACAAAGTCTGCCTTCGATTTGCGTCTGTCAAATGCACTTCTAGATATAGAGACGCCACGCGTGAGAAGTCCCGCTCCCGATAAGATTGAGTGGATTGCTTGATAAAGATATGATTCACACTCGTTAAACGGCATCCTTATGGCATGGCCTATGAGCGTTGACACTGTCGACGCCACCGCGGGGCTATTAGGCATCGCTGAGATTTGATTCCCCACTAGGTCGGTTGTCGTAGTCAGAAGAGTTGCGATCTGCGATAAATGATACTTCGGAGGCGTTCTCACCAAACTGCCTCCGGTGTCGATAACGAATACACCCAAGTTCATAGCTCTTATGCGTGCATCAACACATAGATTATCCCCTGAACAATCAAGAATCCGCGCCTTGAAATCCCTGGGATCTGCAAGAGAAATTTTATGATATGTGCTCAGATATCCAAGAATTGACTGTTTGTAGAGTGAAGTTGTAATGTCATCCAACCTATTTGCTAAGCTCTCAGTGAGAGCGAGAGCTATATCGTTTATTTCGTTTGGAAATATTATTACCGACTTTGCAAATGCATTCGTCTCGAATTCCTTCAATGCATCCCTTAAACGAGTTTCAACATGTGAATTAAGCGTGATGAAGCAAATTTTTTGCCTCACGATGGTGCAGCATTCTTCTAGGTTACTTTTGAAGATATCCGAAACCGTTTTTCTTTCATCAGCGTAGTACCCGGCATACTGCGTCCTATGAGGGAAATATTTGATTATGAAGCCTACGAAAAACTCGTGCAACTTACGTCTAAAAACATCCAAACTAGGTAGCGAAGAAAGCATTTTCTGAATCTCGATAAATTCTCGTTTTGCCTCTGAACATGAAAGAGGAGGTTCATTAATGATTCGTAGCTTTAAGAATACCCACTTAACGTCGTTACTCTGCAGGATATCCTTGATTTCGTCAAACTCAACACAAATATCTTCTGAGAATTTCCAGAAAGCAATTCGTCGATCACTCAAACTTAGTGCGTGACAATTAACAAATACGGTCTTGTTTTCTGAGTAAAAGGTTACTGAATCGACTAGTTCGCATGCTCTCTGATGAGTCCTAGTAACTTCATCGGGGTATATGCGATAATCCTCATTATACCATTGTGCCCTACGAAAATCACAGTCAAGGGAATCAGCTAGTCTGATTAAGGCGACTAAAAGCCTTAATGGAACTGTCTGAATAACCTCAAATGTTTCGGGAATACTTTGAATATTAGTTGATTTTGTGTGGTACTTTATTATTTGACCGAGAACCTCGCCGAACCTTTTATCTGGTAGATTAAGGAGGTCCCAGTTTACCTCTACAAATTCTTTGCCTAATTCGGGATGTTGGTGTCTTACCTCTTCTGGAGAAAGCGGAATTCCAGCCCTTGCGTTAAAGCCTAATCCTACGTCATGAAGTTCAGTCGCATATAATAGGAGTAGAATCGAACCCCACCACATCTGTTTTTCAAGCTTCGCAGTCCTTTCTTCTTGTTTTGGCAATATACTTTCTAACCTTTCAAGGACTCGATTGGAGTGACCCCGACCATGATCTGTGAAATCTGGTATATTCCCCCTCCAGTTCTCAGACAATCGCTCATCAATTTTGTCGATCATGCCTCGGTAGGCATGCCAGGCTTTTTCATTTTTCTTCCTTAGTTCGTCCTCTATCCAGCTACTCATTTTGTGTCCTCTCGATGATGACTATTTGATGACAAATAGACTCTTATTTTACTTTTCGTTTGATCCAGCTATAGTCGTGAGCAGATCAGTGTTGGGAAGGGTTACAAGGATGAACAGGTTGACATATCAGGTGAAAATGGTCAGCTAAGACATCGCGTTGAGCACCGCCAATTCAGTGGCGTAAAGGATGGCTATCTCGATGGAGAGGCGAAGATTCGGCCCGAATAAGTTGTGATATGTCACAAATTTATTACTTTCATGTTATTTGCACTATCAAATTGAGCAAAGTAAGTACAATCTTTCATACCGACAGTAATGTTGGCCGAAAAAATTAAGTGTGAAAGACAAAGAAAAAAATGATGAAGTAACGTTGAAAAGAATTATTTACGATGGTGACCCAGGGATAGACGATGCGCTGGCAATCCTACTCGCGCTCAGGTCCGAAAAACTCAAACTCGAACGCATTACAACGGTATGTGGAAATGTTCCCGTGGATATGGCAACCAATAATGCGTTGAAAGTCTTACATATCGCAGGAAGGAAAGATATCAAAGTGTCAAAAGGCGCAGAAAGACCTCTTCGTCGTGAGCCCAAGCATGCTATAGAGTTTCATGGAGAAGATGGGCTGGGAAATACGAATTTACCAACTCCAGACATAGAGCCCGAACCGACTCATGCTGTTGATGTTATTATATCCCAAATTATGGAACGTCGATGGGAAACTACGTTGGTAACGGCTGGACCTTTAACGAATTTGGCGGTTGCCATAGAAAAAGAAACAAGCATCAAGGATTATGTCAAAGAAGTCATAATCATGGGTGGTGCTATAACGGCACCAGGAAACGTTACCCCAGCAGCAGAATACAACATTCATTGCGATCCCCACGCGGCTGAGAAGGTGTTCCAATCAGGGTTACCCATCACTTTGGTTCCTCTTGATGTAACAACGAAGAACATCCTAACCCTTGATCGTTTAGCTCAAATCGAGTCTACTGATACAGAGCTTACTACGTTCATCGGAAAGATAAGCAGGTTCTATATGAAAGCCAGCAAGAAATACGAAAACCTAGACGGATGTTACCTACACGACCCATTGGCAGTAGCTGTGGCGATAGATAGAAGCCTTGTGAAGACAAGAATGATGCATGTGATGGTAGAAACAAACGAAACTGTTGCGCTTGGAAAAACCATAGCCGATTTGCGCGCGATCACGAGGTGCGCGCCCAACATAGAAGTGTGCGTGGATGTTGAGTCTCAAAGGTTCATAGATCTGTTTGTTGAGACACTGAAGAGATAACTCAATCCAGGAGATGGCTAGGCAACATTTTCTAAAAAGATGTTTTTCCATAGATCCGGAAATGGTATACAGTCTTTTCAACAGTAGTGCGATGCTTTTTCGTGAAACACCTTTGACCATTATAATCGAGTTATAGGGTGTTCAAAACTGCAAAGCAATGGTGGACAAAGGGAGACCATCAGAAGCTGAGAAGTCAGTTAATCCAATCGAGATCTATTTAGCAAGATTCACGTTCTTGTACTTTTCATAGGTTGTTACATCCAAACCAAGCGGTTTCAATTTTTCTACATCTTTCTCGGTTGGAACTTCAACTTCAGCTATAATCAAATCTCTATCCAAATAGACGTCTAGGACCAAAACGTATCTTTGATGAGGTCTCTCTAACCGGACCTTTCTAACTCTTCTTCCTTCCGTGATTGCCCAGTATGCTTCAAATAGCTCTTGGGTTAGAGGGATTTCTATCTCATTTCTGGATCCGCTCCCTTCTCCTTTGAGAGTGAAGTAGAATTTTCCAGCTTTGTCTCTTAGCCTTGCCTCTTCTGGCTTGAACCTTACACTGATTCCTAGTTCGTCAGCCAAAACTATTGCTTTCTCCCTTGGCACGTACCCTTGTCGAATAGGCTCTCCGCGGGCTAAGACATCTTTCTTGAGAGAGTCGATTGAAGCATAGAGCTGACACAAGGAGTCCGTTCCATACTCCAAACCATTCTCTCTAATCAGAAATTTTCTCTCGATCTCTCGAGATATCTCCTTCACCAACCCGGTCATATCTACTAGAAACATTGTTCTCGCGGCGTACTCACATCAAGAGTGAATGTGTACGTGATGAACTCTTAGGCTTACCTTTTGCACAATACACCTGCTTTGGAAGCTCAACTACAGATTATCGAGGCAACTTGCCAAGCTGAGAGGAGGCATCTCTCCTCAGCTCCTCCACGCCTTAATCATCCTCTCCTCCCCTAGTGAGGACAACGACCTATCTTCGCTCCACATTACCCTTAGGTTTGCATAGAATTCATCGGGCTCAAATCCATATGAAACGGCATTTCCATTCTTACTTATTTCCCAAATCCATTTTTCTGAAGACTGGCTCATGGGGATGCTCCTTGAATCTGAGCCCTTAACTATCCATCCATCGTTCTTAGGCTCAACTGGGGCAACCTTAATTTTCTGCCCAAGCTTCTACAAGACGTTTAATAGGTCTGTCAGCTTTGAAATAGTGAGCATAGGCCTCTGATGGGAGAGTTCCGGTTTTCCGGAATTGTAGGGGCCCGGGATCAAAATGGTCTTTGCATTAATTGCGTTGCCAGGTTCTATGTCGCGTGAGATTCGATCTCCGATGACAAAAACGTTTTGAGGCCCGCCACCGTACTTTTCCCTGAGTATTCGAAGTCCATTTTCTTTGGCCAGTTTGAAGTCTTCGATTGTCTTAGAATCTCTAACTACTATCTCGTCGAAGGTAAATTGAAAATTGTAATGTCTTATAACTCTCATCTGGTGCCGCTTGTCCCCCTCGGTCAGCAAGACTAGAACGTAATTTCGTTTCAGGTAGTCCAACACCCGTTCCGCGCCGTCTATCAGTTGAGGTATCTCTTCCAAGGCATTATCATGACGCTCTCGTGCAACAGAGGCTATTTTGGCTACGTCCGGGGGCCAAGACTTGATCGATGTTCGAATCGCTTCGTCTTCGGTCATTCCGTTGTAGATCAACCATAAGGCCGCCGCTAACTCTCTATAGTCGTACATGAGCTTACCGTGGTACTCGATAAGCTTGGTATCCACGGCGCGAAGCCTATCCAGTTCAGCCCTCGGCTCGATATTCAATCCTTGACTTCTCAAGACCTCAAGCAGTGCGGTTTGCGCTTTCACGAATGTGGCTTCGCGATCAACCAAGGTATCATCTAGGTCAAAGATTGCGACGCCTTCTTTGTGAAACGGTCTCAATGGCGAGGCTTTGTTTGAAGGCATATCTCGTGTTTCTCCTTGAGTAGAAAATTCGGTCCTACACCCTAAGCCTACCAATTAGTTAGCGACACTTCTCATTTTTGAACGTTACAGGCTTTTAGCGCCTACAGTCAAGTAACAATAACAGCGCCAACGTCGCGGTCACAGAATCTACCGCCTACGTGAAGGTGAATACCCACCATAAGATTAGAGGATCGATGAGAAGAAGCGCAAACTCTAGCAAAGCCAATGATACGATAAGGAGTGTTGTGTTTTCCAGAAAGTGCTGTTGTGACTCGGGCCTTCTTGAATAGTCAAGCAGAGTAGCCGCCGATTGTGCTATCATCAATGTGATTATCGGCCAAAAGTATTGGTCTACCAGTGCAAGCCATGGTGGCTTGATCGTGTACGTTGGCGGTTCTGTCGGTGATGAGGCGGAGATAACAACAAGATATTTCTGCGGTAGCAGAAGTAACGTTGTTAAAATGGTTAGGCCCAGCAGAATAGCTATGAACATATGAGCAAGGCGGGCAAATCCCCTCTTGAGGTCGATATTGAAGCGGAGAAAGTGATCGAATGCTAGACAACAAAGCTTGTCTTTACTGCTCCTGCGCCTGAAGTACATCATAACCACGTTGTCCTCAAATCGAGTTCGCATATCGGGGGCCTGTCTTCTTACAAGAAGACCACTATCATCATTTGAGAGACGGACTAGCTTGGATCCGAACGACTCAAGGCCGAGTGAAGTAGAGAGATTGTCACAACGCTTCCACGTGTCTGGTTCAAGAAAATGATAGAAGTCTATCTTTTCGCGGTCAACTACTGTCTGCTCATTGGCATAGACTAGACGAGGGCATCGTAATCTACGCCTGTATACTGCTGGTTTGAGATCAAGCCTTACTCCCTCGGGCGGTAGCACACGAATGTGAATTGAAGCGTCAGAGTGCAAAGGAGTTGAAGCTTCAACTTCGATTGGAATGGTGCATAATGAACCTGTGAGTCCCCATCGCCGCCGTTGGATCTGACCACGAGTTCCCTTCGACTTGGATAGAATGCGCAGGTCCTCAACTGTAATACTGCAATACTCTTTAGGCCTAATCGGCTTGTTCAGCCATATGAGTTGAAAAAACTTCTTGTGCAGCTTTTCGAAGAACTCAATATACTCAAGGTCGCGGCACAGATTTTCAGGGGTCAGATCCTTCTCATGAATGAAATCTTTCCTTGTCGATTCCGGTATCCAATCGATGAGGGGCGTCCTTAGCAGCTCAGCGATTGAGGCTGTCCCAGACCACATGGAGTCACGTAGCTTCAAATTGAGCTGGCCTTCGAATTTTCGATCGAGAATTTCTTTCACACTTTCACTTTCGGGTAGGTCATAATCAGATTTGACAAATGCCCTGTAGAGAAGTTTTCTCTGCTGATGCGGAATTTTCTCCCAGCAATGATAGAATAGGAGCTTACAAAGGATCTCGTCATTGCGGTCTGAGGGGGCAAGAATTGCGTTTCCGCCCCTGCTGTCCCGGGCTGAGTACGCTACGAGAACCGCCTTCTCGTAGAAAATGGACGGAATTATCCAAGAATCTCTTTCACCTTTGTTCTCCGCCAGAATTTCGACGCGGTGAACGTACTCTTCACATGTTCGAAACTCGAAAGTGGTTAAGACTCTACTAACCCGCAAATTGTGAAGCGGTATGACCAAATCAGCGTCCGATACCGGGAGTGCCGGCGCGTTAGGCACAATTTCTAATGCTCTCATATTCGTCATCTTCTAGCATCCAAACCGCAAGTTATTCTTGCCTTTTCCTCTACTTTAATGATTGTTGGGTTCGGTCTTTGGTCCTACTGCTATCTTGTTGGAGTGTTGATTGTTCTACTGCTGGTTTTTGCATACCTATTCCCTGGATTCACTCTGCTATATCGTTCCAAAGAAGTGTACATATCCCTCTCAGAAATAGAATTTGTCGTACCTGAAGGTGAAGGCCAATATCTAACAATGCGAAGGCTCAAAAAAGGTTGACGCTCAATATTACGAACTATGATCAAGTCAATGCATCTATGGATCGGTGATGACGAACAGGGAAGATGCGTTGACGAAAATGACTCAGTAATGGACTCTTTAGTATACTACTATCCCAAAGCGCAACCTTCGGTAGTATATGCGTATCGGGAGCTGTTCCTTGATAACGGGGCGTATAGCGCCATAAGAATGGGAATGGACCTTGACCCAGACCGTGTTAAGGAGATACAGGAAATGATCGATCCAGACTATACAATCCCGCTAGATTTTCCTTTTTTGCCGGGTGTTTCGCAGGTGGAGATGCAAAGACTTTGGAAAAAGACGGCAGATAACATTAGGGACTGGCAGGAAACCACAAATTTGAGAGCGATTATCCCCATGTTGCATGCATGGAGTGTGGAGTCACTTATCTCAAATACGCGGTGGCTACAGAAGCATGCGAACACGGAGTGTATTGCCGTAGGGAGTGTTGTCTCCAGCGACTACGATCAGTATACCGGTTTCTTGGGAGACAGACAGCCACGAAAGGAACTCGTAGATATGTTGATTTCTACCGTCCAACTCGTCCGAGATTTTTCGGATTTCAAAATTCATATAGCAGGTTTTGGCTCTTCCCCATTCATGCTTCATCTTGGATATTTCTGTGGGGTTGACAGCACAGATACCATTGGATACAAACGAAAGGCAGCCTTCGGAAAGATATCGTTACCTGGATTGGGTGATCGACATATTGGCAGAGAACGATCTGGCTGGGGAGCTAACGAGCTAAAGCCTGAAGAGATGGATTTGCTTCGAAAATGCGGCTGCCCGATCTGCCAAAGAAGCCCTCGAATGCTTTGGAAAGATTGGACAGCCAGAGCGATTCACAACAAGTATGTTCTCTTGGAAGAAAGAAAGAAAGCAAGGCTGTTTCTGGAAGCGGGCAGGGATGTCTACAAGGCTTTCCTAGACGAGATGTTCGCAAAATCAGGACTGAAATACCTTTGGAAATATGCCCGGACTAGGGTGCACTATTACCCGTTGGACTTATAGTCGTGGCGACTATGAGAGCCGTAATGATTTGCCCTAAAATTATGAACACTATTCTCAAAGTATTGTGTGATTTAGGCCCCGAATTGATGTTCGTCCAGTCAGAGGATTGTTTGTCTATTCGCACAGCTAGTCCCAATCATCTGATTATCGCGGAAGCTAAACTTCCAAGGTCAACCTTTCAAAAATACGCTATGAATATCGATGAGCCTATCTTTTCCGTTGATTCGAAGCCACTAAGCAAAATACTATCAAGAGTCAATCTTCACCCTATCGAGTTTAATTTCAAAGGAGGAAAAATGATTGTTACAATATCCCAGCCCTATCGAAGACGATTTTCTTGCATTACGAAGAGACAGGATAAGAGGCTTTTTCATCTAAGAGATAAAGGGCTTCCGATCATAGGGGCTATTTCATCAAAACACTTCTACGAGATTATCGCCGATGCGTCGACGATCGGCGACGAACTTGGAATACAGGTATCGGGAAGATATCTGGTATTTAGGGCAACTGGAGATTTGTCCAACTTCACGTCCAAAATGCCGCTTGATAGACGCACCGAATATGGCCATACAGCTATGGTCATGATATCGATTCTAAGAACACTGTCCCCTGTCGCGCGAGACTGCGACTTTGTTGAAATTGGAATAGATCGTAACAGTCCATTACTTATGGAGTTTCGATCGAAGAAACAACCTGTCTCCTTCCGATGCATAATCTCCACAAGAAGACACAAGAGCTCGCAATTCTGAGGAGAGAGTGGTCTATTCAAAGAGTTCTTTTGCTGATAGGCTCGCATTTCGCGCTTTGTCTCGCGCCCTTGTAATGAGTGCCCTGCATTTCTCGCATCTCTCATCCTCCGGCAATCTGGAGAGGATTTCCTCCAGAACCTTCTCTCGTCCACGTGGCTTCTTCTTTTGTAACATTCCCTCTTTGACCAGAGTCTTCGACATGGAGTTAAAGATATCGAACAACTTGTACATATCGGATTGAATTTTGGGAAATGAAAGCAATAGTCCATTGAAGTTTCTCCTTAGTTTTCTTTCCTCTTTTGAATAGCATTCCAATACATTTGACATATGAGCGATCTGGTTTCTTATCCCAGTCAGATAGATTAGACCATCGGCAAATTTCCGAACTTCGCGCTCAAGCTCTTCGTTCCCCACCTGCAATGAGGCGCCACAGATCGATTTCAGTTCGCTTGATGTTACCACGAGCATCCTGAAGGCCAGAGGGAAGTCATAACTGCTAAAGATCATATTTCCGCGCAGAATATTGCCGAGACTTAAGCTAACCTGTTCCCGGCCAATCGGGACGGACAACTCTATTCCATATTCCTCAGAAAGAACTCCTTTCCATATAACGAATTCCCTGAATGGTTTCTGCAGAATTGCCTCATAGAATTGTTCGTAGACGCAGAAAAGAAGTGAATAGAGCATCAATATTTCATCATACACGATTGCTACTTCTGGAACTGCTCTACCTTGCTGAATGTTGTCCAAGGTCTCCAAATAGGAGATGACTCTTGTTCGGTAGCCCTCAAGCATTTCAACAAGCTGATCGGGAGACGTTTCCAGAAGATTGAGATCTTTGTAGGTAGCAATCAACCATTTAGCAGTATCCATAAATCTCATCATATGTGTCTCAATGTCGGCTTTCCTTTGGATCGAAAAGAAACACGTGCAGACATCCGTTAGCACAGATTTGCTGCCCATACTGTTTCCCTCAACGATCACTGTTTGAACAGTTTGTCCAGCATGCGGAGAATCTCTTCACAAATCTCAAATCTTGATGCAATCACAGTTATTCTCAAGGGAACTGTCTTCTCGCCTTTCTTGTAGGACGTCCTTTCAAAGGAGATCTTCAAATCCTCGCCAGTAGGCATCTCCTTGAATTGATAGGACACGTCATAAGGACAGTAGTCCGGTGAGATCTTCTTACTTACTATCTCTAGAATTTCCGATGGAACTATCTTTGATATAGCCGCTTCGGCTTGACGCTCAAATTTTACTTGTTCAAGTTTGGCCTTCTCGTAGGGAAGCGACCCTAGAAGATCAGTCAAAGTCTTCTGGATTTCGGATATTCTTTCATGGCATTTCTGTTCATTGCTGCCCGCTACCCTTATTGCACCGTCGAATGCAAGACGCATTTCCAGTCCGTTGCGGGTATCAATTCCGAAGAATTCGTTCTCCCATGGGATTTCAAATAGGTCGAGTCTAGAAGCGATTTCCCCGCGACGCTCTCTGAGATCTCTTTTGAGTTTTTCTGGAAACTGAGGAGAGGCTAGGTATGTGTAAGTAATCTCGTTCATCGGTCTTCACCTGAAACAATAAATGAGGACACGACGCTAATATAGCCATTATTGAATTTAAGCTCAAGGGAGATATGAAGATTGATTGACAAAAATCCCTTTTTTCCTGCCCCCGTCCCACGTAGAGATCAGGTATATTGGGCTGATAGAAGACAGTTAAGAGAACGCCTGTCGATTTTTCTTCAGTCTAAGCCAGAGAAAGGGACTGAGATTCTGGTTATTCTTGGTGACTATGGGAGTGGCAAAACACACACACTCATCTTCGCCGATATGGTTTGCAGGGAGAAACAAATTCCACACGTCTTCATATCCGATCCTGGTTCCTCGTTCTTGGACCTAATGACAAGAATCGTGAACGCAATTGAATTCGAAGAAATCCTTGCTGATTGTCACGCTTTGCTAGATCGCGACAAAGAGAGAATTCTGAAAGAACTCGAAAAAGAAAAAATCTCTAGACTTATCAAGATCGAGGGGCTCTCTACCGAGAGAATGCTAAGATACATCTTTCCGTCAATTGATGTTAACTATGCGCTTATCCTAGGACAAGCGTACAATAATCGGAATATCGATTTATGCAGGTCGTGGTTGCTTGCAAAGCAGATGACTTCTACTGAGCTGGGCCGACTTAATGTTTCATCGTCGATATCGACCGATGACTATGCAGTGAAAATACTCGCGGATACAATTCGTCTAATCACCAGAAACAGGCAGCAGCTTGTCATACTTCTAGATGAACTCGAAGACATTGGTCACATGTCTAAAGCTGGAGCCCTTTCGTTCGCAAAATCGATGCGCAGACTGATAGATGAGAACATCCCCGGACTCAAACTCATACTTTCATGCACCCGGGATGGATTTGATCAGTTTGCCAATGGTACAGGTACTTTTCAAGGAAAGAGATATCCTGCATTGACTGATCGACTGAGACCGCTAGTCCATCTTAGCGATCTAACTCAGGAAGAGACGATTGAGTTCATACAAGACTTTGTTTCACTAGTATACAAAGGGCCTCTGAAGGAGGTTCTTACAGCGAAAACCTTGAATTCGATCCACAAGAAAAGCAATGGCAGCCCCAGAGCAATCATTAGACTTTGTTATGACCTTTTTCAAAGAGCCATATCCGATGAGAAATTTCCTATAGAGATGTAAGTTGAGAGAAAAACGGATAGTACAGATAACCTGAATCCCTTTTCCAATAGAATCCTCGACCTGAGGTCCTTAGATCCTGTGAGGTTCTATACAAAGTGATTCTTTCCTTGATACTCGAATCCACCATCGCTCTAGATAAAACAGGTTCAGCACAGAACAAACCTTGAGCTAACATCAAACCCTGTATAACGGTCTTTAGAGCTTCGCATGAATGAATTGGATCGTTTTCATTGTCAAAGGGCAGAAAGAACGCGATTGCTTCCGAGAAAACGTGTTTAACCTGACTAGAGCTTGGGGACTTCAGATCCAAGCCAAAAAACTCTTGAGCATAGAATTGAGAAGCATAGGGATCAAGCTTGGCGAGAGGTTTCGATTTCTTCTGCACAAGAGCTTTTCGAGCAATATTTTGAAGCCCGATTTCTTCAATTATTGTCTTGTGAAATCCCCACCTATGAGAAAAATTTCTGGGCAAGTCATATCGGAATAGCCTTGTATGGATTACAGAACTCGATACTTTGTTTATGTAGTGCTCGAACAGAAGTTTTGAGAAGCAATTCCAGTCAAGGTCTGCGACCGCCTTCAGCAGAACATAGCGGGCCAACGCCTTTCCCAAGTCGGTGGATACACGCCTTCTTTCCGTTAGGATTTGGCAGAGCAAGAAAGAAAGCCCACGAGCAGAGATCACTTCCGCACCAACTCCTTCTACCATGCCCAATACCCAGAGATTCTTCTTGAATTCGGCTATTTGCCACGGCTTTAAGCCAACAAAGTTCTGCGTGTTTCCTTTCTTAATCGCCTGAAGTATACTCAAACACGGCTCTATCCTTATACCCGTGCGATAGTAGTCCGCCAATTTACATTTGACAATTGTTGCCACTCCAGTCGACGAGTTCATTTCTCTAGCCAATATCTTCCCCAACCCTAACGCCTTTCCGCAAAACGTTCCGTTTAGCCTATCTACACCGAACAAAATAACTCTACTTGGAGCATTTAATAGGGTTTGAGCCCTGATTCTTTTCTATCTACCCTCACCTCTGCCACGTTGATGATCTGCCACCCGACGCCACGCATAGTTCATTCTGGCAAAACCAAAGGCCCGAAATTTCCAGATCACGAGGTTGTTCAATCTGGCCAACAACCACGAAACGCCAGCTATGGTCGTCACCTGGATTCGGAGCGCGGCTGGGGAGAGCTTCGACGAGAAGAGGCAGACCAACACTCTCAGGGCGTTCTTGGCTGGGGAGACTAGGATCGACATTGAAGTGGGGTTGGGGGCTTGGAAGTACCCGCTCATCGGCGGGCAGCATCTAACCTATTACGGCAAGGCTCTGATCCGTCTCCTCAGCCTCGAGAGCCCTGAGGGTGACAAGTTAGCAATTCTCGAGAAGAGCATCGAGTAGCCGGGCAACCGCTGCATCAGGTACGCGATCAAGGAGGGCGTCATCGAAGCCAACCCCACGGAGCAGGTCCAACTCTTGACCGACATGATCATGGAGCTCGCCGAGCAAGGCCGCTTAAAACAGATGGAGAAGAGGCGCAGGAGGAGAGCCGCATAACAGCCTGAAAAGGAGGAAGAGACCACATCCACCGAAACACCCGAAGAACAAGGATAGACCACCACAACCCCCGGGCCAGACCGGGAAACACATGGCCGGCAGGGAGAGCCACGCTGCGTCCAAAGCCTCCTCCGCGATCTTGATCGATCTTCTAATCAGGTCGATCTCCTCGACGGATTTTACAATCCGCATCTCCGCGAGCATACCCGATACGTCCACGAGCTTGGCACCGGGAAGATCTGATCTTAGCAGCTCTAGCTGACGGCATCTCGTGTGCCCCATCTCTACTCCTAGCACTCCCTTCGAGAGACCCCGATCCCTGACAATCTCGGCAACCCTCATCAGCTCGTTTCTGCCTCCATCCACGCGCGGGGAATAGCGCGGGATGAAGCTCCGGACGTCCTTTATCCACGTCGAATCCTTGGCTGAGGCCACATCAAGCCACAGCCCCAACACCGTTGGCTCACCTTTCGCCGGTATGATAGCCACCTCGCAGGCTTGGGAGAAGGCGGTCAGATAGCGGATGTTCTGAGGACTGAAAATCAGGAGCGCGTCCATGCCTCGATTCCTCACCTGATTGCTAACGTTTTCCGTTCGCTTTCTCTCGATGGACACGGTTCCACACCTCTTCCAACCGTAGCCTGTTTCTGAGAGATTGGACTTTAAGATATCTCCAAGCCCCAGCGACTGAGCATATTTCTTTTACCTCGGTGTGCACAGTGAGTCAATCTGAAGCCTATCCAAAACTTGTCGGTGGCCAAAATGAGCTTAATTTATTATACTCGCTACCCGAGCCCGATCGGAGAGATACTGATCGCCTTGACTGAGAAGGGCATCTGTAGCCTAGCTCTCTCTCAAAATGAAGACGAGTTTGTCCAAAGCCTCTCCAAAGAGTTCGCTACTAAGCCTATCCGGGACGACGAGAAATTCCAGAGGGTGAGGGGGATGCTGGACTCCTACTTTGAAGGAAAGTCTGTCGAGTTCGATGCTCCCTTCGACCTTAGAGGAACAGACTTCCAGAGGCGCGTTTGGGCTGAGATATCCAAGATCGGCTACGGCAAAACCAGGTCCTATGGGAGCATAGCCAAGGCGGTCGGCAGACCCAGGGCGTCGCGGGCGGTTGGAAACGCCGTGGGAAGCAACCCGGTTCCACTAATAATCCCCTGCCACCGGGTGATCCACTCAGATGGAACCCTCGGCGGCTTCGGCGGGGGTCTGCCGCTCAAGAAGAGGCTCTTGAAGTTGGAAAGGGTGTCTCCGCTCCCTCAGTCCGAGTGAATGCCAAGACTCTCACTTCGTCTTGATGAAGTGGAGCGGGAACGCCCTTATTCTGTCGCTCCAGATCCTCTCGAACCTCACTCCTTTCAACTTGATCAGGAAGCCTTCCACGTACTCCTTGATCTCCGTGCCCGGGAACAGATGACCCCCGAAAGCACTCCCCGTGTGGTCTGCCACAACGATGTGGATGTGGGGCTGCACACGATCCTCCTCCAAGGCTACTGTCCCACTCCCCGAGACCAACTCGAGACCTGTCGGAGCTACGATCGTGTTTATGTGGAAGACGCCTTTGTCGGAAAGGAAGTATCCGATGGAAGCCTTCGTGAGGGTTCCGACCATCGCCGGTATGACGGCTGGGTACAGCTTCTCCTTGTAGATTTTAGCCTTCAGGGAGTTGAATAGGTCCCCACCAGGGTCGACCCGCCAAGGCACCACCTCGTCGACTTTGCAGTAGGCCGAGTCGATGTGCTTGAGATGGTCTCCGATTCTTTTCTTAGAGATCTTGCCGGAGATTGTGTAAGCCAAACCTCCGCCGAGTGTCTGCCTCTCGTGCTCGATCCCTTCCATCTCGACGATCTCCTTAACCACTCGTATCACCTCCTCTCCCATTCAGTAGGACGAAATCCGAACTCAAGTAAAACAGAGAAAAGAAGCGGAAGAAAATTTGTGAGGATCTCAACGCTTCGCGCGGACGCCGACTGTGCTCACAATCTTCTCCGCGTTCAAGCCCAGCCCTTTCGCGGTTTGGCAGATATCCTGCCAGGTCTTCTCCTCGATCGGTATTCCCTCTCTGAGCCTCTTCTCCTCAGACCTGTACTCAGGCTCGCCGGGAATGAGGATCTCCGAGAAGCCTTGGGCGACTGGCGACTGCTTTATCACTTTTATCAGCTCGTCCATTCTCGCCTTGAACCGGTTGACGGGAGTGAAGCTGGCGATGTTGATCGCCATCACGAAGGTTCCGTTTCCCCCGAAGAACTTCCTTGCCAGGTACTCCTTGCTGCTTGTGCAGCCACCACCAGTCAGAGCACCGCACAGTATGTCTACAAGCATGCAGAGACCATACCCCTTGTACCCCACCGTCGCTCCGAACGGCAAGAGCGCACCGCCCGCGTACAGGTCTGCTGGGTTGTTGGTGGGTCTGCCCTCTTTATCGAGGAGCCAGTCATCGGGGACCTTCTCGCCTCGATTGAGCTTCACCCTCATCTTTCCTTCCGCGCCAACGCTCGTCGCCATGTCTAGGAGAAACGGCTTCTCCTTCCCTGCTGGGATGGCGAAAGCCATCGGGTTCGTGCTTAGTATCCTCTTGCTCCCGCCGTAGGGGGCCACTAGCGGCGAGGAGTTGACCATGGTGACGCCCATCATGTTGTGCTTCAGCGCCATCAACGAGTAGTCGGCGAGCCTGCCTATGTGCCAGCAGTTTATGGCTCCCACCGCACTCACATCAGACTTCTTCGCCTTCTTTATCGCGAGTTCCATAGCCCTGGTCGCCACAACCTGCCCCCACCCCCAGTGCCCATCGATTAGTGCCATTGTTGGTGTCTCTCTTACGATGCTGACTTTCGCACCGGGCTTTGCCCTTCCTTCTTTAACCGCTTGGACGTACCATGGTATTCGGATAACCCCGTGAGAGTCGTGGCCGGCCAGATTTGACTTGACCAGTAAGTCGGCTACAAGCTGTGCCTCCTTCGCCGAAGATCCGACCTTCTTGAAGACCTCTCGGGCAACGGTTCGAAGTTGATTAGCCGAAAAGACGGGCATATAACGCACTTCCCAAGGGTGTGATGGCTTGCGTTAATCTATAAAAGATGTGAGGCGTCAGCGCTTAATACGTGAAAGCCCCAACGGATCGTTGGTGACGAGTTTTGGTGAAGATTTTCAGGGTGAAAGATGTCCCCGAAGAGGTAGCCCCGGACGCGAGGCTGCGTCGCGTCGTCAACGAGAAGACTGGCTCGGAGAAGATCGGCGTCATCATCGTAGAGAAGCCCCCGAAGCACGGACCATCTAGATACCACTATCACACCGGAAGGGAGTCGGTTTACGTGGTGCTTGAGGGAAGGGCTGAAGCGAAGATAAACGGCAAGATCTACCCGTTGGAACCTGGCATGGTGGTGCTGATCTCGCCTAACGACAGGCACAAGGTCACCACCGTCGGAAATGCCGCCTTCAAGATGGTTGAGGTGTACAGCCCACTTGCGCCCGACTTCGTCGAGGCACCAGCGGAGGACAAGTAGACTCCACAGTTTGTGAAACTGGTCCGGAAAGATTCGCGTTGGAGGAGGAAGACGCGTGGTAAAGTATAAGGTCCTTGAGGTGCCGCAGAAGGCTTGGCACGGCGACACGCGGCTGAGGCTCCGCTTCCCTGACTCTTGGGAAGTGACCGAGTGCAGGATGGCTGGGCACAACACTCGCCCACTCACGGACGCCGAGATCAGGAAGGCTTTCGACAACCCAATAGGCAGCGATACGATCGCGAACCTCGCTAAAGGGAAGAAGGATGTTGTCATAATCGTGAGCGACTTGCAAAGACCAGACCCTGCGTCCAGGGTAGTCCCGTTCGTCCTGGAGGAACTCAAGAAGGCTGGAGTGCCCGACGCGCACATAAGATTCGTTACAGGACTCGGAACACATCCGCCTCTGAAGAGGGAGGACGCGATCAAGAAGGTGGGTGAAGGAGTAGCTGAGAGATACCCCGTCTACAACCATAACGTATACGAGTTCTTCGAGGATCTGGGAAAGACGAGATACGGAACCCCCGTCAAAGTCAACCGCGAGGTTATGGAATGCGACCTGAAGATCGGCATCGGCGGACTTATTCCGCACCCACAGGCGGGCTACAGCGGAGGTGCTAAGTGCATACTCCCAGCCGTGTCTTCCTTCGAGACCATCTACTACAATCACATGGAGGTTGGCGGCTACCGTAGAACCGACCGATCACCCGATCCCCGAACTGGGATGGGAAAGATGAAAGAAAACGTTGTACGATTCGACATGGAAGAGGCGGCTAGGATGGCTGGTTTGGACGTTAAGGTCGATATGATCCTCAACAACCGAAGAGAGGTGATCGGCGTCTTCGTTGGGGACATGGTCGCAGAGCACAGAGAGGGTGTCAAGATGGCCAGAAAGGTCTATACGACAAAGCCGGTCGTCAACGCAGACATAGTGGTGACCAACGGCTACCCGAAGGACAATCAGGCTCGTGGGGCACTCTGGGCCGCGAACATGTCTGTGGGAGAGGGAGGAGACGCCGTGCTGATCGCGCAGTCCCCTGAGGGAGCCGCCTACATCGGCTGGCACCAGAGGTTTGGGACGAGGTATGGCGCACGGGGGTGGCGTCCACCAACCGAGACTGCTGTGCCGAAGGCACGGAAGCTCCTCGTCTTCTCCGAGTATTTATATAAGACAGACGTGGTGGGCCAGTACGGGAACCCGGACACAGTTTCATGGCACAAGACTTGGAACGGCGTTATCGAGGAGCTGAGGGCGGTTCACGGGGATAAGGCCAAGGTCGCCGTCTACCCGTATGCATGGCTTCAAGCTCCGCCCTACCCGGATGACTACTAGATTACCTCCTGAAAGCTTTCTATTTTCCATATTCTTCTTGAGGGATCGAGAAGCCTCTCAGTGCCCTGTTTTACAGGGTATTTTCTGTGGTGTTAAGCCATATTCTTCTTTAGCTCCGAGACCGAAGAGACCGTTTGGAGATTAGGCGGGGGTGGCTAGATGGGAAAGTTACTTCTCGGTACTTCAGGGTGGTCTTACGACGAGTGGGTGGGTGTTCTCTACCCTTCTAAGGACACGAATAAGCTGACATATTACTCGAGCGTCTTCAACACCGTCGAGATAGACTCGACCTTCTATTCATACCCTAGGAAGGGTCTTGCTATTGGATTGGCGAGATACACCGGATCCGACTTCGTCTTCTCAGCCAAACTTCCCAAGCTCATCACTCACACAAAGAAGTTGGACGTTAAGTCGGGCGTGGGTGAGGATGTACAGTGGTTTCTCGAGCTGATGAAGCCTCTATCCCTCGATGGAAAACTTGGACCTGTCCTGATCCAGCTTCCACCATCGCTTAAGAAAGACCTGAACCTGCTCGAGAGTTTCCTGAAGATTCTCCCTTCCGAGGCGAGGTTTGCCATCGAGTTCCGTCATCCATCGTGGTGGAGTGACGACGTTTGGGAGCTGCTGAAGGAGTTCAAGGTTGCAAACACAATTGTCGATGAGCCCCTCCTGCCGTCAGATGTCGTCGTCACCGCGGACTTCGCTTACATCCGGTGGCATGGAAAGGGCGCTCGTCCCTGGTACAACTACCGGTACAGCGCCGAAGAGCTTGAGGCTTGGCTCCCAAAGATCAGGGAGGTTGAGTCCAAGGCGAAGGTCGGCTACGGCTATTTCAACAACCACTTCCGCGGCTACGCCGTAGAGAGCTGTCTAACCGTGCTCGGCATGCTCGGCGCGTTTACCCCGAGGCAGGCTGAGGTAAAGCGTCAGGTCGACGCTCGCTTCGCCTCGCTTCCGTCCCCAGAGTCGAAGCGCACCGCGAGGGATCTGAGCGAGTTCATCCCATCTGAGCCTGCTAGAATGAAGTTTGAGCAACTCCTCCAAGCCTTCGTTGATCGAGGAAGACTAGCCCGCGCGCGGGAGATCGGTGACGACGAGATCTCGGAGCTGAGTGTAGCAGACAGGAGAATCGAGGCGAGGATTAGAGACTACTCCGTTCTGTTCGACCGGGAAGAGAAGATAGTCTATCACGACTGCGCTGACTGGGCGAAGTCCAGTCAGACGAGGAAGTTCTGCAAGCACTTGGGCAAGGTTCTTTTGGCGATGCCTAGGGAGAAATCCACATCCCTGCTCAGGGACATCCTGAATAACAGAAATGAGTGGGAGTTCAGGTCCCCACCCGAGGATGACACGAGCTGAGCCTGTGCATCTTCGATAGTCTTTTCCACTGTGTACGCTACGTTAGCCGTGGTGAAGGCTTTGAGGGAGAAGCTTACGACCCTCGAAGAGGCTGTGAAGCTCGTCAAGGATGATTCTTCGATAGCTTTCAGCGGGATACACATCCGGAGGCATCCGATGGCGTTCGTCCGGCAGCTCGTGAAGAGCGGCGTCAAAAACCTGACCGTGCTCGGCTGGAACAACGGGATGGAGACGGACATGCTCATCGGCGCAGGGCTTGTCAAGAGGGTAGAGTCATCCTATGTGGGGTTAGCCATGTTCGGGCTGGCACCGAACTTCAGGAGAGCTGTGGAGAGAGGGGAAGTAGAGATGGTGGAGTACACAGAGTCCGCCTCCGTCGACCGGTTCCGAGCTGGCTGGTACAGGCTCACGTTCTTCCCTACAAAGAACCTCTTCGGATCGGATATTCCTAAGTACAACAAGAACATCAGGGAGGTCGTCTGCCCGTTCACGGGCAAGAGATACCACGCTCTTCCAGCTGCTGTGCCCGATGTCACGATCCTCCACGCCCACGCGGCTGACAAGTATGGGAACATTCTCTACGATCAGAGGAGGTTGATGGAGAACGAGGCTGACACCATCCTAGCTAGAGCCGCGGAGAGGGTCATAGTGACCGTTGAGGAGACCGTAAGCCACGACGCTGTTCTCAGCCACCCTTACCTGAATCTCCTCCCGCGCTACTTCGTGGATGCGGTGGTCGAGGTGCCGTTCGGTGCCCACCCGACATCGTGCGACTACCGGTACGAGCTCGACGCCGACCACCTAAGACTCTACGCCGAAGCAGCGCGCACTCCCGAGACCTTCAGGAGATACTTGGACAGGTACGTATACGGACCCAAGGATCACTTCGACTACCTGGAGGCTGTCGGCGGGATCGGGGCTCTGATGAAGCTAAGGACAGAAGGAGGTGGTCTGGCGTGAGCAAAGAGTACGCGAAAGACTACACGGTCGAGGAGTTAATGACTGTCAGACTGGCTCACGAGCTGAGGGACGGAGAGGTCGGCTTCGTCGGAATGGGAACCGGAGGCAGGGCGTTCACGCTGGCGGTCGGAATCCCGCTAGCTGCGGTGGGGCTTGCGCAGCTGACTCACGCTCCCGACTTCATCATCCAGTCAGGCTCCTTCACGAACCCTAAGTTGACAGAGGTCCCAGCCTCGAAGTACTTCATCACAGATAGGGGCGTTATCGACTGGAGGGCTGAGGCGTTCGTGCCCGTCTACCACCCGTTCGAGCTCTTCAAGAGGGGCAAGATCGACGTTGGCTTCGTCTCCGGGGCTCAGGTGGACAAGTACGGGAACCTGAACATCACCGTGATCGGCGACTACCACAAGCCGAAGGTTCGACTTATAGGCACACTGCTGCAGACGGAGCACCTCACCCTAGCGAGAAGAGGGGTCATGATCATAATCGATCACGAGAAGAGGAGCTTTGTGGAGAAGGTTAACTACATCACTGCACCTGGCTTCATCGACGGCTATGACTCCCGAGAGAGAGCAGGGCTGACCACACCTGGACCATGGAAAGTCTTCACGAACAAAGCAATCCTCGGGTTCGACGCGAGGACGAAACGGATGAAGCTTGAAACCGTCCACCCCGGCGTAACCGTGGAGGAGGTTCAAGCCAACACCGGCTTTGATCTAATGTTTTCCGGCAAGGCTCAGGAGACAGAGCGTCCGACGGTGGAAGAGGTTAGTCTCCTCCGCAACAAGGTCGATCCTAGGGGCGTTCTCCTCCGCGAGGGATCCTGAACATGATCCCCTCTTCATTTAAAGACCCTTAAATAAAGTCCGTCGGTCAGAACTTTCTCGGGCGCCTAACAGCGGAGTGGTCTCCGCCCCGACCCTCAGAGCCGGTGGACTCGACGAGAGCCTGGGGTTCAACAGCCTTTTCAGGCGGAGAGTCCCCTTGGGCGCCGCCACAAGCTCTGAAGATTCGCATGTTCAGAGGTAGCCCTCCCAACATTCTTTAGGTGACAGGTCAGTCAAGGTAGTGACTTAGTGAAGATCTGTCCTTGGAGGTTGATGGAATGGTATTCACTACCAGCAAGGATGCGGAGGTTGAGGGCGTCCTAACCGTGGCGAAGATGATGGCTGTGGCCGCTAGGACAGCCCCAAAGGCGCGTGGGGTTGATCGTGTTGTGACGGCGATCGTTGACGGGGAGGAAAAGGAGCGGACAGCCCAGGCCATGGAGAAGAAGGCTGACCAGAAGCGCCATCCCATGCCGTTCTTCAAGCGGGATGCGGAAAACCTCAGGAGATCGACCGCTGCTGTTCTGGTCGGGGTCAAGGGTACGATGCCCAAGAGACCGGAGAACCCGCTCAACTGCGGAGGATGCGGGCATTCTACCTGCGCCGAGTTCATAAAGGCTCAGAAGAAGCAGGGAGAAGACTTCGTGGGTCCGCTCTGCATCTTCGAGGTGATGGACCTGGGCATTGCCTTAGGATCGGCGGTCAAGGTTGCCAGCGACATGAACGTTGACAATAGGATGATGTACACCGTAGGCGCGGCGGCGAAGGCGCTGGGCTTGCTGGACGCCGATGTCATAGTCGGGATTCCCCTCGCGTGCACGGGCAAAAATATCTACTTCGATCGGGGGTAGTCAGAGACAGACTGCGCTATATATTTGCCCAGAACAATCGATGGTTAGGAGGCAGAGGCAGTGGAGAAGAGTGCGGGAGCGAAGATCAGCTTGCCGGAGGTCTCTCAACTGGGTGTTGTGGTCAAGGATGTGGACGAGGCGGTGAAGTACTATTCATCGAAGTTTGGGATTGGCCCGTTTCGGGTAACAACCGTCTCAAGGACAGGAGCCATGGTACACGGGAAACCCGCGAACTACAAGGCCAAGCTCGCCTTCGCGGAGATGGGAAGGCTTCAACTGGAGCTGATCCAGATCCTCGAAGGAGAAACCATTCAGAAAGAGTTTCTCGAGAGGAAGGGCGAGGGACTGCACCACCTAGGCTTTCAGGTGAAAGATCTTGAGGCTGAGGTTGCTAAATGGCAGAAGCTCGGGTTCAAAGTCCTACAGCGCTCAAAGGAGCCGCTCTTTGCGTACATGGACACCGATCGGGTCGCCGGAGTGATCTTCGAGCTGATCCAGTCTAGCAAGTAGAGAACACGCGTTTTGTCGGACGCCCAACACCTTTGAGGGATAGCGAGACCCTCCTCCTTTTTCCCGCGTCGCATGTTATGGCTGCTACTCCGAGGGACTCGGAGAAATGGCTCAGAATCTTCCAGAGTTATTAGGGTGGCACAGTCAGCTTGAGGATTCGGGCGGCTTTGGCGGCTTGGCCAGAAGAATCGTTATCATGGAACAGACCATTCCAACGCCGAGATAGGTCAGGGAAGCGTAGTAGCTACCTGTCATGTCACTGAGGTAGCCTCCGATCAATGGGAACAGCCCACCTCCCATAGCGCCCGCGAACATGACGTACCCGAAGAGACCGATGTCCTTTCTTGCGCCAAAGTAGTCGGTCACAATAGCCGCATACTGTTCTGGTGCGCCTCCGTAGGTCAACCCGTACAGAGTCACCCAAGCGTACAGCGCTATCATGTCCGGTGGGATTACGGTTGAGACGAACATCGCAGTGGCGATCCCGGTTGACAGCATGGCTATCGTGTACTTTCTTCCCATCCAATCGGAGACGAGACCGAACATGAAGCTTCCGATGGCGCTCATGAATCCGATAACGCCCATGGCGGTTGACGCGAGGAGCGGGTCAACTCCCAGCCTGATTATATGAGGGACGACAAAAGTCAGCATGGATATCGTCGTCCCAACTAGGAAGAAGTACGACAAGAGTATGAGTATGAGCGAGCGGTTTCTCAGCGCGTCACTTGTTTTCCACCCTTCGGTTCTTTGAACCTGTGACGTCCGTTCCTCTTCCTCTCGAGTCAGATTCCCTCCATCTTTCTTCAGTCCCAGCGACTCCGGATTCTCCCGGAAGATGAAGTATCCGGGCACCGCGACTCCGGCCATCACGAGGCTGCTCAGCGTTATGTAGGCTGGGCGCCAGCCGAAGTTGGCTATAATCCACGCTGCGAAGGGCACGAGGGCTGCCTGCCCGATGCTGACCCCGATGCTGGACCAACCCACAGCTTTTCCTCTATGTTTCTCGAAGAATCTCCCCAGAACCATGGTCGGGACTGTGTAAAGTATTGAGGAGCCGACCGCGGCTAGGATTCCCCACGATGCGTACAAATGCCAGAGTTCACTGGCAAACGAGCATAGGATTCCACCCACACCTAGCAAGATTCCCCCCAGGAATACGATCTTCCTAACCCCTAGGCTTCGATACAGTCGGTCTAGGAATAGCGCGGCGACACCGTATATCCAGAAGAATGCGGTCACTGAGCCAGCGGTCATAGCGCTAGTCCAGCCAAACTCCTTTTGGAGGGGCACGAAGAAGACTGTCACAGAGTACCTCAAGCCGAACATGAAAGCGTATGTAAGGAGAGTTACGAGAAAGACCAGCCACCCGTAATAGAACGGTAGCCGTAGATAGAGTGGTTCTTTAGATTTCATCGCATCTCTACTGTTTCCAAAGTGGAAATCATTTATGCCTTTCGAAAAAGTCTAGGTTAAGAACCTGCGAGATTTCCTTCAGCGTAGAAACTATTTACAGGGGAAAAGCTTCGACTTAGCCGAGCCTCAAACCAGAGATTCTATCTACCGGGAACCAGAAGGTCGGCAACTGTGGAAGTCTAGCTTTAGTAAGGCTGTTCTACCAGAAAGGGTCCACTCCAGAAATAAAACCCTCACAAACATCTCCAAAAACGTCTTATACATTTCCGACCTCGAAGGAGTGAGTGGTGGCTGTCTATGGATTTCGAATTCTCGGAAGAAGAGGAGCTCCTCAGAGCCACGGTAAAAGAGTTCTGCCAGAAATACGTGACGCCAAAGTGGCAGGAGGTCGACGAGAAGAAGGAGATCCCTCCGGAGCTCATCAAGAGGATAGCTGACCAAGGACTGTTTGGAATACCTGTCAAAGAAGAGTACGGAGGACAGGGAGGAACCATGACCATGTCCGCCGTGGCTATGGAGGAGATAGCCTACGCGGACCCAGCCATGGCCATACCGGTTTACACCCTCCTCAGCAATGGGTGGCCCTTCATGCTACAGCTCTACGGTACAGAGGAGGCAAAAGGAGAGATACTCCCCCTAGTCACCAGAGGTGAGGCATTCTATGGCATCGCCTCCACAGAGCCCCAAGGCGGTTCGGATGTAGCAGGCATCACGACAATGGCTGTCAAGAAAGATGGGATGTGGAGAATCACAGGAGAGAAGGCTTACATCAGTGGAATCAGGGAGGTTTCGGAGCTTCCGTGGGGAGGAGGCTGGTTCTTGATCGCTAGAACCGGCCCCGCTGAAAGGGGGCACAGAGCATTAACCGCCTTCAGCCTGTTAGGAAGGAGAGGAGGAAAAGTCGCCGAAGGCTTCGAGCCAGAGGTTTACGAGGAGATAGGCAGGCACGGCATCTCAACGGGAGGCTTCAAGCTCTCGGAAGCAGCCGTTGAGGACAAGTACCGGATAGGTGACGAGAACAGGGGCTTCTACTACGTCATGGAAGGCTTCAACCTCGCGAGGATACTGCTGTCGGCTGCGTGTATCGGGTCCGCCAGATGGGCGTTGGACCAGGCTCTCGAGTGGTTCAGACAGAGAAAGCTGTTTGGAAGATACATCTCCTCCTTTCAAGGCGTGGGCTTCAGATTTGCAGAGCTCTACACGGAGCTGGAATCGGCGAAGTACCATGTGTACAAGGCTGCTTGGCTCGCGGACAAGGTCTACAGGGAGGGGCACTCAACTTACAGACCCTCCGACCTTAACATCCCGGCAGCCATGGCCAAGATGAAGGCCCCCGAGGTCGCTGTAAAGATCTCCGAGGAGGTGCTGAAGTGGTACGGAGCGTACGGCTATACCAAGGAGTGCCCGGTATTCAGGGGGTGGCTCGGAACTTTCTCCTACTTGATAGGCGCTGAGGGAACTCAAAACATTATGAGGTACATCGTAGCCCGCGACGTGATAGGCTCGGAGTACGTGAGAGGCTGACCTGAGCCCACGCCAACGTCCCTCTTTTATCTACCCTTAAACTCTGGCTTCCTCTTCTCTGCGAGAGCCCGTAGCCCCTCCCTCGCATCTTCTGTGGAGAAGCAGAGGCTGAACACCTCCGTCTCCTGGGCAAGACCTGGGTGGAGATCACCTCTCATACCTTGTGTTATCACTTCTTTGGCAAGCTTGAGCGTTAGGGGGCTCTTGCCTAGGAGTTTCCGCACAATTTCGTTCACAGCCTCATCCAAGCTTCCAGCTGGAACCACCTTATTCACTAAACCGATCCTCTCGGCTTCTCTGGCATCTATGGTGTCTCCGGTGAGAATGAGCTCCTTCGCCCTCTTCCAACCAGCCAGCCTGGGTAGTCGCTGACTCCCACCCCATCCGGGGATTATCCCGACATTTATCTCGGGCTGCCCGAGACGTGTGTTTTCCGATGCCACTACGATGTCGCAAGCCATGGCCAACTCACACCCACCGCCCAAGGCAAGCCCATTGACAGCTGCGACCACTGGCTTTCCGAGGCTCTCCAAGTCCTCCATCACGCTCTTTCCTAGTCCGGAGAATTCTCTAGCTTTCATGGGGTCCGCCTCTGCCATCTCTCTGACATCGGCCCCAACTGAGAAGGCGCGTTCGCCTGCCCCTCTGATGACGAGTACCTTGACGTCTGGGTCCAGTTGGGCTTCTCTAATCGCACTCTTCAGCTCTAGGAGCATCTCAGTCCCTATCGCGTTCAAAACCTGAGGTCTGCTGAGGGTGATCTTCGCCACACCCTCTCCCTTTTCAAAGACGATGTTTTTGAACTCCATCCATCCATACCCTCAAGCGCTCATCTCGGGTATTCGTAGAAACCTCTGCCAGCCTTCCTTCCAAGCTTGCCAGCCCTCACCATCTTCCTTAGGAGGGGACACGGTCTGAACTTTGGGTCTCCAGTTTCGCGGTGTAGCGTCTCCATGATAGCTAGGCATATGTCGAGACCGATCAGGTCGGCTAGCTCGAGTGGGCCCATAGGGTGGTTGCATGCGAGCTTCATCGCCTTGTCTACGTCCTCTGCCTTTGCCACGCCCTCCATTATCAGAAACATGGCTTCGTTCAGCATTGGTATGAGCAGTCTGTTGACCACAAAGGCCGGTGAATCCCTCACATCGATCGGAGTCTTCTTCATGAGCTCAGCTACGCCCTTAACCGCTTGGAACGTCTCCTCCGATGTCGCGGCGCCTCTGACTATCTCCACCAGACCGATGACTGGCGCCGGGTTCATGAAGTGCAGCCCTATGACCTTGTCAGGTCTACCCGTCGCCGAGGCGATCTCCGTGATGCTCAGCGATGAGGTATTAGTTGCCAATATGGTATGCTTGGGGCAGATCCGGTCGAGCTCCCCGAAGACCTTTTTCTTAATCTCCATGTTCTCGGAGACAGCCTCTATCACCAAGTCCGAGTCCCCCGCGGCCTCTTTGAAGTCAAGGCTCCCGGTCACCCTCGATATGGCCGCCTCCGCCTCCTCCCGGCTCATCCTCCCCTTCTCGGAATCCCTTTCGAAGGCTCTCCGGACGGCTTTCAGGGCGTCGTCAACGACGTCTTCATAGATGTCTACCAACACGACCCTAAACCCGTACCGAGCGGCGACCTGGGTGATGCCTCTCCCCATGAGACCGGAGCCGACGACACAAACCTTCTTCTCAGCCAACCTCTCTCCCACGCTAGTGACTTCAATTCGTTGACCCTTATGAAATGATTTATGGTTATTACGACTCATAGTACGCGTCGAATTCAGAGCCTATCTGTACCAATAACGCGCTAGAACCTGACTCCAACCCAGATTGTGCCCAATGCTAGATGTGCAAGGAGCATCTCTTCGAAGCGGAAACTCCCTCTCAAACCTAGCATCAGCCCGAGTAAGTGGACTTCCATCAAGAAATTACTCTCCACCGAACGTCCTTGCCCCTTCTCTTCTAGAGAACGAACCCTGTGGTTCACCGGGTCTGTCCTCGAAAACAACGAGAAATGCGATCAAAAATTTGGTCTCTAGATCTCCTCAAGACAGTTTTTCTATTAGCTTCGGAATTACTTTGCAGAGATCTCCGACGACGCCGTAGTGCGCGAATTTGAAGATCTGGGCATTCCCATCTTTGTTGATGGCGATTATCGTCTTAGAATCCTTCATTCCAGCCAAATGTTGAACCGTTCCGGAGATGCCACAAGCCACGTATACATCTGGCTTGACAGTCTGACCTGACAGCCCCACTTGGTGGTCGTAGGGAATCCAGCCGGCGTTTACCGCCGCTCGGGATGCCCCGACCTCCGCGCCCAGAACATCGGCAAGCCTCTTGATAAGCTCGAAGCCCTCCGGACGAGCCCCCCTACCACCTGCGACAATCACCATTGCGCTCTTGAGATCCACCTTTCTCGGGGTCTTCACAGAGTCGACAATGATAGTTCTCCCGTCCTCCTCCATTATCTCAGCTTCGCATACGACAACCTCGCCGCTTCGGTTCACGTCTTTCTCTGGCACACTGAACATTCCCGGACGTACGGTGGCCATCTGTGGTCTATGTCTAGGAGTGACAATGGTCGCAATCACGTCCCCGCCGAAGGCGGGTCTGATCTGGACTAAGATGTTCTGATACAGCCTCCCGCTCTCATCCTTGTAGTCTCCTATATCCAGATCCGTGCAGTCTGCCGTTAGTCCTGCTTCCAGCCTCGCAGCGATCCGCGGCGCCAGCTCTCGGCCGGTGGTGGTGGCGGCGAACAGAACAATTTCAGGCTCTTTCTTTCTGATGAGGTTCGTTATCACCCTCGTGTAGGGTAGCATTCCATAATCCTTGAGTTTCTCATGTTCAAATAGGTAGACTTTGTCCGCACCGTGAGCTATCAGTTCGCCAGCGATCTCTTTCACATCGCAACCGAGAAGCACCGAGGACAGTTTCACCCCCGCCTTTTCCGTAAGCTGTCTGCCCTTCTCCAATAGCTCCAAACTAGGTTCGCTGATCTTCTTATCGTGCTGCTCAGCGAACACTAGCAGTTCGTTCATCTCTTCTGCACCAGCTTCACGGCATCTCTTCTCAACCTATCCAGAAAAACTTCCAACTCTTCCTCCTCGAAGAGAACGCATTCAACACCCCTTGCCCTTGGCTTGTCTATCCTCCTCAACCTCGTCGGCGACCCCTTTAGACCAACCCTTGATTCGTCCACCCCAGCGTCCTCTAGATTCCATGTGGGTATGGTTTTCTTGCCCGCCCTGATTATCGCCAGCACGCTGGGATATCTCGGCTCATTCGCGGTGCTTGTGATGGTTAGAAGGGCGGGGAGCTTCGTTCTCAGCCTTTCATATCCACCCTCGATCAGACGCTTCGCCTCGAGGCTGTCTCCATCGATCTTAAAATCCTCCACATACGTGATCTGTGGGATGTTCAGGAACTCCGCTACCTCCGGGCCTACCTGGGCGGTGTTACCGTCCGCGGTCTCCATCCCGCAGAAAATCATGTCATAGTTACCCACCTTCTTGATAGTCCTACTCAAGGCGTAGGAAGTGGCTAGAGTATCCGACCCAGCCAGCCTTCTGTCGCATAGGAGTACCGCGTCGTCGGCACCCATGGCTAAGGCCTCTCTCAGCACCTCTACAGCCTGCGGTGGACCCATAGAGATGACGGTTACTCTGGCGCCTAGTTTGTCCTTCACTTGTAGGGCGGCTTCCAGGGCGTTCTTATCATAGGGGTTGGACACGTTCTTGGTCCTCTCCCTGTCAATGGTTCCATTACTCCGCAGGGTCACTGCCTGTCTTGTATCTGGGACCTGCTTCATCAGGATGATTACGTGCATACTTTGCCGTGTCACCCGAGTCTAGGCGCCGTGGTGAAAAGTTATTCAGCATTCTCTTCTATGTCGTTTTTACCTTTTCCTATCTTCACCCGCTAAAGATAGGGGCTTGAGAAGATGCCTAACGAGCTCCCTGACTAGTTTGAGGGGGAATACACGCCCCTCTAGAGCTGGAGGAGGTTTCGGGCTATTATCAGCCTCCGTATCTCGGATGCACCCTCCCCGATCGTTTGTGGCTTGCTCGCTCTCACCAACCTTTCCAGCGGAAATTCCTAGGCGTACCCATATCCACCATGGACCGCCCTTTCTTCGCGAATTCTGTTAGAGTCTTTCTAAACAGCTCTTTTTCTTCGTTCAGACCAAAATCCAAAAACAACCCCTCTTCTGATTCGTTTTCAAAACTGTATACGAGATGATTTTTTGTAATATGTCTCTCTTTCGTCCGTGAATAACACGCTGTCTAAGTGGCTTGAAGTGTGATACTCTCCGAAAGTTGTAAATTGAAGGCCAAATTCGTCTTTTGACGAGACAAGTTTCGACAATTGTCTCAGAGAAAGTAGAAATATCTTCAAACCTCTCCTCACTCAGTGGTGAGGAAGGTGCGGGAGAGAGTTGCCGTAGTCGGTGTTGGGCTCACCAAGTTTGGAAGGAGGGAGGACGCATCCCTCCGGGACTTAGCCGTCGAGGCTATCAGAGCCGCATTGAATGATGCAAAATCTTCACCAAAGGACATTGAAGCTCTCATCATTGGAAACTTCTCATCGGATAGGTTCGTCAGACAGGGGCACATAGCTCCCCTGATCGCCGATTATGTCGGCATGGTGCCCAAGACCGCGTGGAAGATTGAGTCAGCATGTGCCTCGGGGGCAGCGGCGTTCAGAGCGGGGCTAACGATGATCCTTTCGGGTATGCACGATCTGGTGCTGGTCTGTGGAGTAGAGAAGATGTCCAACGTGGAAATCTCAGATGCTACCGACATCCTGGGCATGGCGGCTGACAGGGAGCTTGAGGGGATTCACGGAATCACTTTTCCCGGAGCCTATGCGATGATGGCTCTCGCGCATATGATCAGGTTCGGAACGACAGAGAACCAGATGGCTATGGTAGCGGTCAAAAACCACCGGAATGCCATGAACAACCCCTTGGCCCACTTTCATAGGGAAGTGACCGTTGAGCAGGTTCTGAGCTCCAAGGTTGTCGCCCATCCGATCAAGCTCTTGGACTGTTCACCGGTATCCGACGGCGCTGCAGCCGTCATTTTGGCGAGGGGTGGCATCGCCAAGAGGATGGTCGATACTCCTGTTTGGGTTGTCGGATCCGGATCCGCCACGGATAGCATAGCCTTGCATGACAGGGATGATCTGACAACCCTTCGGAGCACCGTGATTGCCAGCCGCGAGGCCTATCAAATGGCTGGAATCGGACCGGGGGAGATTGATGTAGCTGAGGTGCACGATTGCTTCACGATCGCCGAGTTGATGGCCTACGAGGACCTTGGGTTGTGTGAGAAGGGATGTGGCGGGAAGCTGATCCAAGGTGGGGAGACGGAGATTGGAGGCAGGATTCCCGTCAACCTGAGTGGGGGTTTAAAGGCGAAGGGACATCCCGTCGGAGCCAGCGGAGTTGGGCAGGTTGCTGAGATCGCACTCCAGTTGAGGGGTGAAGCGGCTGCGAGGCAGGCGAAGGAAGCTGGGGTCGGCCTCACACACAGCGTGGGTGGGACGGGTTCTTCCTGCTACGTCCACATCTTCAAGAGGTAATAAGGATGAGCGCTTCAAGCCGTCCTGTGCCCGAGAGATCAAAGATCTCCAAGTTCTGGGAGTCCTCGAAGGAGGAGGCTTTGGTTGGCACCAGATGCAAGAGGTGTGGGAAGCTCTACTGTCCCCCCAGAGCTGTGTGTTCGGGGTGTCTCTCAGAAGAGGTGGAGTGGGTTGAGCTTGAAGGTAGGGGGGAGGTTGTGGCTTTTACGATAATATGGGTACCCCCGACCGGCTTCGAGGGGCTTGTACCATACACGGTTGCCATGGTTCGGCTTAAGAGTGGTCCTCAGCTGATGGGCATGCTGGTCGGTGTCCCGCCGGAAAAGGTCAAGGTCGGCATGGAAGTTGAGACGGTCTACGAAAAGCTTCTAGGAGACGGATTTGTCTATAGGTTCAGACCCGCCGTCCGCTGACACTCTCCCTTGAACTATCGCTCATGTGTTCGGCAGAGCCCTCAAGAGGGAGCCTTTAGTCGCAAAGAGCTTCACCCATCGTTTGTGATGGGTAGATGGTCATGCAGGGGTTATCCGGCTGCCCCATCCTAGAAGGCCTAATTGTATCGGTGATTTATGGGGCAGCTCCTAGCAAGTTGCTCGAAGAAGCAATCTGATCAGATTTCCAGCGCTTTGTGGAGGACTACCTGAGGACGATTTCCGTACCTTTCGTAGGAGACTATCTCCTCTAGCCCCAATCTCGGTCGGAGCTTCGGCACCCTCGACGGGTAGCCAAGGCAGATGATGGCTCTGGGCTTAATGTGCTCGGGTAACCCCAACATTGCTGCCAAGTGGTCCCTGAACTCTGGCTTGGAAACGGGCAAACCGACCCAGCATGCTCCGAGTCCCAATCCGTGTGCGGCGAGGAGCATGTTCTCAATCGCAGCCGCTATGCTGAGGTCGTAGTCCTCAGTTTCGGACGTGTCTGCCGCCACAGCTATAAGGACCGGAGCTTCGCCAACAAACTTGAACCTCGCTCCGGTTATCATCCCTCTCACAACCTCAGCCCTCTTCTCCTCGGGAATATCTCCGAACCTCTTTTCCAGCTCGGTTGTCCTGGGCTTGAACACTGCTACCGCTGCAGCCACGGACAGCTCTCCGATCTTTGCTCTCAGCTCGGGATTTCGGATGACGATGAACCTCCACGGCTGCATGTTCATTCCCGAGGGTGCGCGGCGCCCGGCTTCTAGGATCTCGGTTATGAGGTTTTCCGGAATCGGGTCTGGCTTGTAGTCCCTAATGCTCACACGGGTTTTTATGGCTTCAAGAACGTCCATATTCAAGACCCTCAATCTATGTCTAGAATTCGCGGTTCTTGAGATGCTCTGGCAGACATAAATAAAGGTTGGGGGCTAGAGGTGGGGCTTACAGAGAATCTCCTTGACCTTCAGATCGAAGAGATCCCGAGCGTAGACGGGTCTCACGACGATCGCTGTGTCAACTCCCTTTGCCGAACCGCCCATGCTGATTGCGTCCTCGTCGACTCTCACCAGCCCGGCATCCGCGGCCATCATTGAGATTTCGCAAGCCACCTTCATGCCCTGACCGAAGAGCTTCAGCACGTTCGCGATGATCTCGTCGACTTGGATCGTGTTGAACTTCCGGCTGACCGCCCTGCCTACACCTCCGAATGCGTGGGTGGTTGTAAGTATCTTCCCCCCAGCCTTGACGATCTTGTCCCTGTTCTCAGGAGTCAGCTCGTTTGTGTTGGGCGCCTTGAAGCCGTCAGAGTGGGTTACCACAACCACGTTGAGCCCCTTGAAGAGCTCTGCGACCTTCACCCCCGTGACGCCGGAAGTGGTTGAAACTATGATGCTTTTTATCCCGAGCTGTTCCGCTCTTGCTTTCGCGATCTTTAGGGTCTCGTCCGTGTTCTTCACGCCTGTTTCAGTGAAGTAAACTGTTCTTCCAATCTCCGACATGCCCTTCCACTCCTAGTTTGGCTGGTTAGTCACCGCTGGTCAACGATTTAAACCTGTCTCAGGTCTTGACTGTGTACTTGGCAACCGTCTTCTCGTCGAGTTCGATTCCAAGCCCGGGTCCCTTCGGAACCTCGACCATTCCTTTTCTGACGGCGATCGGCTTCTTGAGTATGTCCGCCTCAAGCTCAGGGGGCATCTCCGCGAGGATGCAGCTGGGTGTCGAGGCTATCAGATGCATGATAGCGGCTGTGCCGACCGGGGAGCACCAGCAGTGCGGTGCCACCGGAACATTCCATGCCTCGGCAATTCCGGCTATCTTCTTGCACTCGAGCAGTCCACCCGCTTTTATTGCGTCTGGTTGGAGGATGTCGAAAGCGCGCTTTTCGAGTACGTCCTTGAAGCCCCAGCGGGTGTACTCGTTCTCTCCCCCGGCTATGGGAATGTCCACCGCCTGGGCTACTGCAGCCGAGCCGTCTAGGTCGTCAGGGGGCCAGACGGGCTCCTCCAGCCACAGTGCGCCGTACTTCTCGAGCTTCCTCGCCATAACGATCGAGGTCTGAGGCGTCCAGATGCAGTTCACGTCCAGCATCAAGTCCATCCCATCTCCGACTACATCCCTCACGATCTTGACGGACTCCACTTCCGATTCGTGGAGCTTGACGGCGGTGTACCCCTCATCGAGGTATCCTCGCACGTCTTTGATCAGCTTCTTCCGGTCTCTGATCCTGAGGAGGCTGGCGTATGCTCTGACATTGTCTTGCGCCAAGCCGCCCAACATCTCGTAGACCGGCAGTCCGCGGCTCTTTCCGAGAAGGTCCCACAGCGCCACCTCAACCCCGCTCATGGCTATGGTCACCAAGCCTTTTCTTCCGTACACAATCGTTGCCCGGTACATCTTGTCCCATAGCCTCTCGATTGCCGACGGGTCTTCTCCCAAGAGCATTGGCTTGAGGCCTCTCTCGATAACGCCCGCCACCACTGTGGGGACCCCTACGGCGAAGGCTTCGCCGATCCCCTCCGTCCCGTCGTCCGAGACAACTCTCACCAGAACTGCGAATCTGGTGTTTGGCCACGGCGACGACGCGATTCTCCTTTTGAACGGAACTGAGAGAACTGTTGTCTTCACGTCCTTTATCTTCAAGAGTTCGACCTCCGGTCTTGCGGTTGACACTACTTTCTGGGTTTGTTGGGTACTTCTATCTTCTGGCGTGTCCCCGTGCAAAGGCTAATACGATGAGTTCGAGCACCTCCTTGTCCAGGTGGTAGATCTGGATACACTTGATCTTTTGAGGAGGCTTGTGGATGCGCGCGGGGCTCCTGGGTTCGAGGACGAGGTCAGGGAGGTTATGATCAAGGAGCTGCTCGGCTGTGCTGACAAGGTCGAGGTGGATCGATTGGGCAATGTGATCGCGGTGAAGAGAGGGAGGGGGAAGGGTCCGAAGATTATGCTTGCCGCGCACATGGACGAGGTGGGTCTGATGGTCAAGACGATCGACCCGGATGGCTTTGTTCTCTTCGAACCGAACGGGATAATCGATGACAGGATGCTTCCAACGCAGTGGGTAGTGATCCAAACGAGGAAGGCGCCCGTCTATGGCGTTGTCGGGGTGAAGGCGAGGCACCTGCTAACTCCTGAGGAGATGGCTAGAGGAGCCTCGTTCCGGGACATGTGGATAGACGTGGGCGCGTTGAGCAGGAGGGACGCTGAGGAGCTGGGGATCAGGTCGGGTGACCCGATCACATTTGATCGGGGGCTGAGAGTTATTGGCAAGGGGGATTTCGTCCTCGCTCGGGCCCTGGACGACCGGATAGGCTGCACGATCATGGTTCAGGCGCTTAAGAGGCTGACAAAGGTGAAGCACGAGGCAACGGTCTACGCGGTCGGCACGGTCATGGAGGAGGTTGGGGCTAGGGGAGCCGGGACCGCGGCCTTCGCAATAGAGCCTGATGTTGGAGTAGCCTTCGACACCTCTCACGGAGTCGACTTGGCCGTTACTCCCAAGTGGTCGGCGATGAGGGTTGGGCGTGGTCCGACGGTCAGGCTGATGGACATAGTTCCCTCAGCTATCAAGGGGACAGTCACACCACCGAAGCTGAGAGACCTTATCATAAAGGCAGCTGAGGAGGAGAAGATACCATACCAGCTTGATGTTATGTCGGGGACATTCTTGGACGCTGCGTCGATCAGCGTGTCTGGTGAAGGCGTTCCATCGGTGGGGATACTTGTAGCCAGGTGGAACGCCCACTCGCCCGCTGAGGTGGCGTGCATGGAGGACGTGGAGAACGCGATCAAGCTGACTGTTGCTATCGTGAGGCGGATCACAGCCGACTTCGTGAGGGGACTCAGAAAGAAAGTCAAGTAGGCCACAAGCGTGTTATGTAGCTCACGCCGCGGCGGTGGCAAGTTTCTCCTTCCGAGTCTCCCGAGGCCAAAGAAACCATGGACCTCTTATGGAGGTTCTCCCCACCAGTGGCCGAAAGATTAGAATCGACGCGGACCCAGACGCTAACACCAAGAATAAATGCAGGGGCACTGTAAGACATCCGCTTTGCCTAGATGCTAAGAGTTCACACTCGCGTTAACCTCTTCCGTTCACAGGAGAGCAGGACTTGACCTATCCTAAGGTTTTCATAGCCTTGTGCGTGACCGGTTTCCTCACCGTTGCGTCGCATGGAATGGCCAATCCTATACTCCCACTTTTCGCCGCTTACCTAGGCGCGCCGAGCATCATGGTAGGGCTTGTGGTATCCAGTTACTGGGTGACAAGGATATTCGTCGAGTTTCCATCAGGACTCATCTCAGACAGAATCGGCAGACGAATCCCGATAGTTTTCGGATTGCTTCTCAGCTCGATCTCGGCTTTACTCAGCAGTCTTGCCACAGACGCGTCCCACCTCTTCGTAGCCAGAGGACTGTGGGGTCTGGGCGGAGCTCTCTTCTTTTCGACGAGCATGGCTTTGCTGGTGGATCTTATCCCGGCGGGAAGGGGACGGGCTCTGGGAACTTTTCAGAGCATCGAGTTCATAGGAAGTTTCCTCGGGGCCCCACTCGGAGGCTACATCGCCGATCTGTATGGCTTCAAGACCACCCTAGCGATGTGCGGGGTTCTCTCTTTCTTGGGATTCGCTGTCGCCATGTCCTCTCGGGAACTAAAGAGCGTCAGCGCCGCCCAGTCTCACCGGGCTCGACACTCTTTGCGCTCATCTCTAGGCTCGCTGAAAAGTTGGGGAATGGTCGTGATCTGCTGCGTTGCTTTCGCAAGGCTCTTCGTGATGCAGGGTATAGACTCAACAGTCTTCCCTCTCTACGCGAATAGACAGCTGGGCATTGACCTCTCAATGATCGGACTTCTAATAGGAGCCAGATCAGGAGGACTTGTTGTCACAACAGTTTCGGCTGGAACTCTGTCTGATCGAGTGGGCAGAAAGCCTGTTCTTTTGGCTGGGTTAACGCTTGCCGGTGTCGTCTTCTCGCTGTACCCGCTTGCCAAGAGTGTGGAGTGGCTGCTGGGTTTGATGGTCTTGGACGGCGTTGCGCTCGGCGCCATATCGGTGATGCTACCTGTGCTGGTCCCCGAGGTGGTTGGTCCCGAGGCCACGGGGGCGGCGATGGGCGCCTATCGCACTTTCTTCGCTTTTGGAGCGGTGGTGGGCCCGATTCTGCTCATGGTCGCTTCAGACTTTCTCGGGCTAATCTTCTGCTTCTACATCGCATCCGCCGTAGTCTTGGTCAACCTACCAGTCGTCTTGACGCTTAGGAAGAGAGCAAGTCCCCAAGGATCTTAGGGTAGACAAAGTTGCCAAGCGCGTTACACTTGGTTGTAATCTATCCTGACGGGTGAACCTCTCTCCATCGACCTTCTGGCGGCCTCCGCAACCTCAAGCGCCCTAACCCCGTCCAACGCGGTGACGGAGCTCTCTCTGAGCTCTAGGACGCTCCTAAGGAAGCCGGCTAGCTCCTCTCTCAGGGGCTCTTTCCACTTTTCCGGGGAGTATACGGATACGCACTGCTTAGGGTTCTTCGAGTATCGGGGTCTGCCTCTCGTCGAGACGAACGGGCTCAAGATATCTGGGGTCTCCACCTTCCAGACGATCTGCGGCAGATAGAATAGGATGGCTGTCCCCCTGCTCCCGACAACCTGAAGCTGCCTGATCTTCCGCTGTTCACCCGCCGAACTGAGCCAACTGGCAGCGATGTGGGCTATTCTACCGCTCTCGAATGTGAGGTCGAGGATTGCCTCTGTTTCGGGCATCTGCTTCGTCATGCCGTCGGGGCTACTGGCGTATACCGAGGAAGGATCCTCACCAAACAAGTAGCGAACTGCGTCGATGTCGTGTATTGCCGACTCCGCGATCACACCCGCGTCCCCCGGTCTGGGGGTCCACCGTGAGATCCTCTGCGCAGTCGCCAGTCTTGCCTCTCCTATCCTCCCCGCGTCGATGGTCTCCTTCAGCTTGACAAGCCCTTGGTTGTACCTTTCAATGAGCCCGATACTCAGTCGTAGACGTCTTCGCTTGGCAGCTCTGACAATGGACAGCGCCTTCTCAACGGTGTCCGCCAGGGGCTTCTCGACGAGCAGATGTTTTCCGGCGTCCGTGGCTTCCAGGGCTACTTCTTGATGGGTTGCTGTTGGGGTGCAGATGCTCACGACTTGTATGTCTCTTCTTGAGAGGAGCCCTTGGTTGTCGGCGTAAGCCTCAACCTTGTGAATGGAAGCTATCCGCTTCGCAGTTTCTGCGTCTAAATCGCTCACGGCTATGAGCTTACAGATTCCTGTCCGTTCAAGGTCCTTGTAGACCCGGGCGTGGTGTTTCCCCCACCCGCCAACTCCGATGACACCGACCCCCAATCGAACCAAGTACCGGTGCTCCGATTCGTTCTTTCCTAAGTGTGGATATAAGCAGTGGCCCGTTCCCTAGTGGCGCCGAACTCTCTGAACGCTGTGTTTGCGCTAAGTTGATAAAGTGTGGTCACCTTCTCAAGAGAAGAATCGTTCAGGTGAGGCGTATGTCTATAGATCTGGGCAGTCGGGACGAACGGCTCAGGTCGGTCTTTCTCTTTACAGGCATAGGATTGACCTCTAACGTTTACGTCATTGGCGAGAACAACATAACCCTGATAGACGCAGGTAACGGGTCTGTCGCAAACAGGATAATTCCGAAGCTCCAGAGGCTCGGGTTGGACGCGAAGAGCGTCAGGCAGCTGGTTCTGACACACCTTCACCTCGACCATGTCGGGGGCGCGACGGAGATAACAAGCAAGACCCCCGCCAAGGTTCTCCTCTTTCACGAGGATGTCGCGATCCTTGACTTGGACAGGGCTAGGACTGCTGGGTTGAAGGACGGCGACTCGGTGAAGACAGAGAAGGGCCCGCTGACGGTTGTCCACACCCCAGGGCACACACGCGGAAGCATCTGCCTCTTCGACGAGAAGAGGAGGATACTCTTCTCCGGGGACACGGTTTTCTCCGGAGGCTCCTTCGGAAGGTGCGACCTGGAGAACGGCGGCATCCAAGATATGATCGTTTCTCTAGAACGCCTGTCCAAGCTGGAGGTAGACGCCCTGCTCCCGGGTCATGGCGACTGCGTCCTGAGAAGAGCCTCTGCTCACATCCAGATGTCACTCGAGTCGGCTAAGGAGTACGTTTAGCGAGACCCTAATTGCGACCCTCGCGGCTGAAGCACGACGCAGGGGCGTCAAAGGTTTATAACTTGCTCGTGTTATCTGAAAATGAGGAGATTAAAAATGCTCAGGAAGATTCTGGTGGCTATCGATGGATCAGATCAGTCCTACAACGCGCTGACCAGTGCCTTGGAGATCGCCCTTGGCTGCAGAGTTGGCGAGCTGGAGGTTATCAGTGTGGTGCCCGGAGCGGCGACGATGATAGGAATTCCGATTGTTGACGTGGCCCGTGCTGAGAAGTACGCCAAGGAAGCCGTTGCTAAAGCCGAGAAGATCGCCAAGGAGAAGGTGCCCGGGATCCTAGTGAAGACAAAGGTTGAAGGAGGAAACCCCGCTCAGACGGTCGTTCAAGAGGCTAAAGACGGCAAGTTCGATTTGATAGTTGTCGGGCGAGGCGGCCACGGGGGTGTTCCAAGAGCCGAGCTGGGCAGCGTCAGCAGGAAGATTGTGGACTGGGCGACAGTTCCTGTGCTTGTGATCAAATAGACCCGAGAGCATATTCTCCCCCTTTTTCTTGCGCATCTCCGTAGTTCTCAGAAAGCAGAGTGGGACTTATTACGACATTCCGGATTCTTCAGTGGGAAAGCTGTCATCGAGCACCTTGTTCTTCCTCGTTCTTGATGCCCACGCTCGGGAACAGACCTGAAAGCTGGTCGATCGTTTTCCTTATCTGAGCAGGTACCGTGTCGTGGTCCTCCCACTTTACGCATTTCTCCTCAAACCCCGGAACTTCCACGGGAATACCTGCAAGCGTGGCTGTGATAATCGCCCAGCAGTTTGATTGGGCGGTCAGGTCGTAGCCTCCCCCACCGAACGCCACAAGCCTTCCGCCGCAGAGCTCATGGGACAGTTCATGCACCGTCTCCGCGAGGTGCTGATAGGTTCTAGCCTTCAGCGATAGGTGTGTGATAGGGTCCATGCAGTGAGCATCGACCCCACACTGCCAGAGGATCATGTCCGGTTTGAAAAATCTGACAACCTGTGGCAGGACTCGGTTGAAGGCGTACCTGTAGGCTTCGTCCCCGGTGTACGGGGGAAGGGGGATGTTTATCTTCGTTCCCTCTCCCGCGCCAGATCCCGTGTCGTTTACGAAGCCCGTCCCCGGGTAGAGGTGTCTGCCGTCCTCGTGGAACGAAACGTGAATTACGCTGGGGTCTTGGTAGAATATCTCCTCAGTCCCGTTTCCGTGGTGAGCGTCGGTCTCAACAGCCAGAACCTTGCCAATCCCGCGCCTCTCCCTCGCCATCTTGGCTGCGACGGCTAGGTCGTTGAATATGCAGAAACCTCCTCCGCGGCTCGAGGAGGCGTGGTGGAAGCCCCCTGCAAGGTTTATTGCGTGAGCAACACTCCCATGGAGGACCGCTTCCAGCGCAATGACGGACCCCCCGACGGTGAGCAGGCCGTACTCATACATGCCCTTGAACGACGGGGTATCAGGGCTCAGCATGCCTGTGCCGGCTCTGCTCAACCACCTGACCTGCTCCAGATACCCCCTGTCGTGGACTAGGAGAGCGTCTTCTTCGGTCGCATGCCTCGGAGTCAGTTGGACGATCGCTGGGTTGGAGGCTATTCCACGCCTCTCTAAGACCTCCCAGGCTTTGGTGTACCTCGCGCCTTGAAGCGGGTGGTTCTGTCCGAAGTCGACTCTCTCGTAATCGGTGCTGTAGACGACACCTACCCTTTCAACCAATCTGTTGCCCAGCCTTTGTCTGTCAGTTTTCGGTCCTTTTCCACATAACGCTTTGCGACGGTATTCGATGGCTGGGACTGCTCTTTTAATCCAAGCATTCCTCTAAATTATAATTTGATGCGTATGTTCAAGGCAAACTGGATAGATCTGAACCCGAGGCTGGCGTTTGATGGCACGTGCTACGTTCGAGACATCTTCAGGCGGAGAGACAGGCTTGAGGAGAAGGGGGGCTACAAGATCACCCACTATCTGGAGTGGGTGAGCGCCCACACTGTCCCCGCCGGAAAGCAACTGACATACCACAGCCACAGCATGGAGGAGATCATGTACTTCATCCAGGGTGAGGGCGAGATATCCTCTGGGAACTCCACATGGAAGGTTGGGGTGGAGGACGCGGCATACATTCCGACAGGAGCGCCCCACTCGGTTGTCTCAACGATCGAGAACCAGCCGATCACCTTCATGAGTTACACCCTTCCCACACCACCCGACGCAAAGGAGGTCTCGATCGTGAAAGCCTCGAAGGGGGTGAGGGGAGGTAAGGTGCTGGTTCGCGGATGGCCCACCAGAGAAAGCCACCAGGGACACAATGGGACCTGCTGGACATACAGCGTCTTCGAGAAGAAGGACATGCTCAACTTCCTCTTCGCCGTGATGATGACCGTGCCAAGAACCCTAGGCTACCACAGGCACAACACGGAGGCGATATACTTCGTCCGCTCCGGGAGGGGCATGATGAAAGTCGGAGGAGAGGAGCTCGAGATCAGGTCTGGGGACGCGGTCTACATCCCCTTCGAGGTGGCTCACAGACCGCAGACAACGGTCGAAGACCAACCCCTGAACGTATTCTGCGTCGGAGTAGCCATACCATACGACGCAAAGGTCTGGAGCCTAGAGGACCTCCCCGATCTCTAGGGCGGAGGCGGCAGCGGAAGCCCTGTCAACCTCAACCCCGCGCACTGCACTTTGTACCGGGAGTTGATTCCTATCAGAAGGGCGGTCAGCTCCTCGACGACGTGAGCGTTCTCAAGCGGACCACCGTTAACAGCACGGATGTTCGGTATCTCCTCCGCCAGCTTCATAACGGTCTCCTTGGCCTCAGCGTCGCTGCCACAGATGATCACGTCGCAGTCAACTGGTTTGTCGATAGCCTGGAGCGCCTCGGCGCTGACGTTGTTGAAGGCTGAGACAACCCTGACGCCCTTGGGAACGAGCTCTGCCGCCTGCTGGGCTGCCGATCCCTGCCAAAGGCCCAGAGTTCTGGTCGCCCTTCCACCGATTGCCGTGGCTAATGGGACAGTCACATCCACGAGGATGTCCCCCTGCTTGAAGCTACCCTCAACGCTCCTCAAGATCTCGATCTGAGCGGCAAACGGAACCGTGAGAACCGTGATCGTCGCCGTAGCCGTCGCAGACGGGTTCTCCATCCCTTCGACCGACACAGACTGACCAAGAACCTCCTTCAGCCTTCTCGCCGCGTCCTCCGCCTTCTGCCTCTGCCTCGATCCTATGATCACGTGCTCTCCAACCTTTGCCCATCTAAGGGCGAGCCCAAACCCCTGGTCTCCAGTCCCCCCAAGCACGGCAATCTTCGCTCCGATCAATACTCGTCTACCTCGCGAGAGAGAACTTCTGAATCTCCTCCACTCTTATAGCTTATCGAGGAGGGTATCCTTGGGCTACGCTCTTCCTGCATCCCAGACTGGAATAGAGACGGAAATCAGCTTCAAACACGGTTTTCTCGCCGTTTTCGGGAGAATGATTCAGCTTATATAGCGAATTGCGCTGATAAGAACTCGCAAGTTTTGTCATGGAGGCTAGATATCTCATGTCTACAATCCCTAGAGAGAAGATCCGTGAGCTCGCGCTACAACTCCACAAGAAGTACTCCGGAAAGATCGAGGTCCTCAACAAGGTTCCGCTCCGGACCGCGGACGACCTAAGCCTAGCGTACACCCCGGGTGTGGCTGAAGCCTGCAACGAGATCTTCGCTCACAAGGAGCTAGGGTATGACTACACCTCGAAGGCGAACCTCATCGCTATTGTGACCGACGGGTCGAGGGTGCTGGGGCTGGGCAATATCGGTCCGGCTGGGCTACCGGTCATGGAAGGGAAGGCGGTGCTCTTCAAGATGTTCGGGGGGGTCGACGCCTTTCCGATATGTCTGGGAACCCAGGACCAGGACCAGATAGTTCAGGCTGTGGAGTGGTTGGCCCCCTCCTTCGGCGGAATCAACCTAGAGGACATCGACGCGCCGAAGTGCTTCTACGTCCACGAGAAGCTGATGGCAAAGCTAGACATACCCGTCTTTCACGACGATCAGCAGGGCACAGCTGTTGTCACGGCGGCTGGACTAATCAACGCTCTGAAGGTTGTGGGCAAGAAGATGGGGCAGTGCCAGGTATCCATGGTCGGTGCTGGAGCGGCTGGGCTGGCTACATGCAAGCTACTTATGGAGATGGGCGTGAAGGGCAGGAACATCTTCCTCGTCGACAGCAGGGGCATCCTCTATGATGGTCGAGGGAACATGGATCCGTGGAAGGAGCGGCTGGCGAAGGTCACCAACAAGGAGAAGCGGACAGGGGGTATCGCTGAGTCGATGAAGGGGACGGACGTGGTGATAGCGTTGTCCAAGCCTGGTCCAGGGGTCATCACGAAGGAGATGGTCCAGGGGATGGCGTCGAACCCAGTTGTCTTCGCGCTCGCGAACCCGACTCCCGAGATATGGCCGGAAGACGCGAAAGCAGCGGGCGCCAAGGTGGTGGCTACGGGACGCTCCGACTTCCCGAACCAGGTGAACAACCAACTGGGCTTCCCGGCAATATTCAGGGGAGTCTTGGACGTTAGGGCGAAGACGATCAACACGGAGATGCAGGTAGCGGCTGCGAAGGCGATCGCCAAGGTTGCGGAGAGGAAGGGCCTGAACGAGGGCTACATCATCCCGCTGGCGACGGATGTGAGCGTGGTGCCCAAGGAGGCTGCTGCGGTGGCGAAGGCGGCCATGGACACGGGAGTGGCGAGGATCAAGGTCGATCCGAAGGAGATCGCCAAGAGAGCCGCCAAGTGGGTCAAGACGAGCCGGAGGAAGCACGAGAAGCTGTGGAGGGCAGGCTTGACCCTCCCACCCTAGGTTTTTACCCCTCCAACTCCTAGCCGCGGCTCTTCATGAAGCTTTTGAGTGTGCTTCTTTAGCTTCTTTGGGACGCTCTCGCTCTTGTGTAAGCTTTAATTGCCACGGAGACGTTCATAAACTAAGGATTTTAGGTGCCTCTTCATGCAGAAGCGGAATGACTCGGAGCGCCACGCCCTACGTCTGGTGATCAATGCTGGGAAGAATGGCGTTCTCCAGCGTGACCTCTGGCAGCAGTTGGATGCAAACAGTAGAGAAGGCTCCAGAGTCGCGTTGAGGCTGGAAAAGCGAGGACTGATCAGGCGGGAGCGTGAGCTCCAGAACGGTAGATGGACGTACAGGCTCGTCACGACACGCCAACCCGCAACAATAGATTCGATACTGGACATTCCCTGCGTTCTCTGTGTTCAGACATCCCGATGCGAGCCGGGTGGCGCAGTCTCACCCATCGACTGCGAGAAGCTGACCAGTTGGCTTCTCAACCTCGTGGAGGAGGCAAAGGGTGAGAGCTGACTCTTGCCCCAAGCCTGGCTGAGGGAGCAGAGGAGAGAGCCATACTACCGACTGGCGAAGATAACAGGCTATCGGAGCCGAGCCGCGTTTAAACTCTTGCAGGCTTCTAAACGGAAGGGCTTAATCCGACGCGGAGACGTGGTTGTTGACCTAGGAGCATACCCGGGCGGATGGATCCAAGCTTCCAGGAGCCTAGTCGGTGACAGCGGTTTCGTCTTAGGCGTCGACCTGAAGGAGGTGGCGCCGCTTCCTTTTCCGAACGTCGCGACCATGGTTGGGGACGTGCGCGACCCGGCTTTGCCGAAGCTTATCCGGGACCGTCTACCTAGGGACCCAGACGTGGTGATCTCGGACGTCTCACCAAACATTTCTGGGGTTTGGGAGGTCGACCACGCCAGGCAAACCGAACTGGCTGAGAAATCCCTCGAAGTCGCCGCTAGGCTTCTCCGTCCCGGCGGCAGCTTTTTCGCCAAGGTCTTTCAGGGAGACATGACGAAGGGTTTTATCGATCGGCTGAGAAGACGCTTCGATGAGGTTGAGATCGTTAAGCCGCCTGCGAGCCGGTCGAGAAGTGCCGAGGTTTATGTTCTGGCAGGCGGTTTTCACGGTTGACCCGTGAGTGCCACACCGACAACTTTGGCTGGGGCGGGCGTTCTTATCCCTCGGGGGTTGAAGTGGGTTGGGGTTGCCGAGTACCCGCGCTCGACAAGCCGCCTTACGACGGCGCTCCTAGACTCGGTGGGGGTGTTTAGGCGGTCACACATCTCGTCTATGACGTAGTAGGTCGGAACCGCGGATTCGCTGAGTACGGTGCCTAAGATTCGTTGGAGGCGTCTTCTATTCCGCCATTGGACATCCCTAGCGAGATCGTTCATCCCAGAGCAGAACTGTCGGTCATAGAGGGGACCGAGCCAGAGCGGACCCCCCACGCTTAGAGTCCTACCACACTCGGGGCACTTTCGATCAAGGAAGGTCGCTATACCCGGGACTGTCTCCCGATGGAAGCAGTGGAAGCAGTGCAGGATGAATCCTTTCATCTCTAGGCTCTCGTTTGCAAGCCTTGATCCTCTGTGCAAAATGGCGTAGACTCTCACGTAGTGGTCTGTGCTGTGGGAGAAGACCGCCTGGATGCCTCGATCGTACTTCGCCGCTGCGCTCAAGAGTGCGCTTAGCACGAGTCGAACAGCGATCTCGTGACAGTACTCCGTTCTGAGGGGTCTGCCACCGTACTTTCTCATGCACGCTTCGGGGTGTACACCGCAGAGAGGTGCCATGTCCGTGGCTGTGAGCGCGATTAAGCCTCCATCCTTGACGGCTCTCGCGGCTGAATCCAGGTAGGGAGACGGTGAACCGAAGGGGTCCACATCGATCACGTCGAACCTAGCTCGCGGGGCCGAGTGCTCACTGAGGAGGTGATTTGCCTCCATATTCTCGACGCGAACCTTCTTCCACAGTCCGTTGAGCCTCGCGTTTTCAGCCGCCAGTCTGGCTGCCGTCGGGTTGAGGTCGTTCAACAGGACGCTCCGCACGTTATCCACCTCGGCGGCAAACCTTATACCCCGAACTCCGCAGCTCGTCATGGGCTCGCAGACTGAGATCTCCTTTCTTGCTCTCGCGTAGGTCGAGAGGGCTAGAACGGCCAAGTCTCTGTTGAGCTCCATGCGGGGGTTGTAGAATACAGGTGTCTGAGCAGGCTTCCCTCTCCCTTCGAGCTTGGGAACGAGAAAAACGACCTTACCCTCCCTTGCTTCCTCGGTCTCGAAGTCGAAGATCAACGCTGAACTCCCGTCACACGATTGAGGATCCTCTTCGCGATCTCTCCCGAGAGAGAATCCCGGTTCTTCGGAGTTACCTCAATGATCAGCGCGTCCTTCCTCCGGCGTATCGCCTCAACCACCCTGTGCTCAGCCCTCCAATGGATTATTCCCAGAACCGGCTTCGACCCTTCCACAGCCGCTAGGACCGCCCTCTGAAAAGCCTCGCTCTTCAACTCCATAGGACCAACCTCGTCTATCACGATCAGGTCAGACTCGCGAACTGCGTTTTCAATGGCCTTGCAGGCGATCCGCGAGAGGTCTCCCAAGTTTACTCTGTAACGACCGACCCTCGGACCGTCAGTCAAGTCAACGTGAGCAAGAACTCCTCTCTCCCCAGTCATCAAGTCGACTACCTCGAAGCCCACCCTCTCGCCTCCAGAGCGCAGTTCAGGGCAAAAGAGCCCCCCAGCCCTCAAACCCCTCTGCGCGAGCCACTCGATCGTCCTTCGCACGACAGTTGTCTTTCCGACCCCAGGAGCGCCAGTTACGAAAATTTTCAAATCGCCTACTCCAGATAAACCTGTAGGGTTCGAAGAGGTAAAAGGCGTTTCAATCTTGAGACTTGTGTGCGGTGTTGACGAGGCTGGGCGGGGCCCCGTGATAGGCCCGCTCGTGGTCGCGGGCGTCCTAGTCACTGAGGACCGGCTACCAGTTCTGAAGAGTATGGGCGTGAGAGACTCCAAGCTTTTGACTCCGCGAAGGAGAGAGGAGCTCTCGAAGGTTATCAGGCGGGTGGCGTTGAAGGTGTGCTACGTTGATCTGAACCCCGTCCAAATCGACGAGGTGGTCCTCCGGGGTGTGCGGCTTCAAAGGCTGAACCTGCTTGAAGCGAGGGCAATGGCAGAGGTCATAGACCGCCTAACCCCGGACGTGGCGTTTGTGGACGCTTCTGATGTTCTCGCTGATAGGTTTGGCAGGCAGATAAGGGAGCTTCTCTCGGCTGATTCTGAGGTTGTGTCAGAGCACAACGCCGACGAGAACTATCCCGTGGTCTCCGCAGCGTCGATCATGGCGAAGGTTCGACGGGATGCTTCGATCGCGCGGCTGCGGGAGAGATACGGCGACTTCGGGTGTGGTTATCCCCACGACCCAAAGACCCGGCTGTTTCTACTCGAGTGGGCACGAAGTCATGGATCATACCCGAACTTCGTCAGAAAGTCCTGGAAGACGGCTAGAGTGCTGATGAGCGAAGTCGGTTAGAAGGGCGTTAGACAAGGGCTTCCTTGAGCTGCTCGGGCTCTCTGATCCTTAGAAACTCTTCTTTCGAGATTGTGCCGGGGCTATCGTGGCTCGGTTTTTCGGCGACAAAGAGCGAGTGACAACCGAAAACGTGAGCGATGCTGGAGGTTAGCTCTCTCCTAGTCTCGCTCCCCTCCTTCAACACTATCCCGCCGATGATTCTCTCCTTCGGGCTCCTTGAAGCGACAAAGTCGAAGGGAGCCATGGAAACCGATGCGACTCTGTATCCCAGTTGCTCGAGTTTCTCCGCCACATCGATCATGGGGGTCTTCCATCCTCGCCCCCTCACAACCCTGCCAGATTCTTGAGGTCGTCTCTTGAAGAGGTTCACCTGTCGGACGACCGGCACTCCGAACGTCGCCTCCAGCTTGAGAGCGACGCTCACGGACGCCTTTGCGAGGCCTCGTTCGTACCCGTAGATGGTCCTTCGCGAGACTCCGATCATCGAGGCGAGCTCGCCCAGGGAGAGCCTCATCTCACTACGCCTCTTCTCGATCGCCTCGCCATCCAAGTGGACATAGAAACCGCCTGGACGAGCCTCAACTATCGGATGGTTCCCTTGCTCCACCGCGCTCTTGAGAGTCTGCGGGGTGATCGTGGGGATGCCGCATCGGAAGTAGACGGTGTCGTCCCTCATCGGTTTTCCAGGTCCGTTCAGGCACACGATCAAGGGTGTTACTGAGAGGCTGGACCCGATCCACCCAAGCTCACAGGCGCGATCCGCTCCAACTGAGCTGGATTTGCACGCGATCTTAACCACGGCTGTCTCGTCTCCCCTTCGAGTGGCGAAGTCGAAGCACGCTAGGCTGGTTGGGCACCTCATGGAAAGGAGAAAGCCCGCTGATTCGAGCGTCCGAGGGAGCTCGTCGCAGAGGTCGTTCATCCTCAGGCTCTACCGTCAAAGAGTGGCATAACAAGCCTTTGATATAAACGTACAGCCACCTGCGGTTCGAAGTAGTATGACGACAGTGGCACTTCCTATTTCTTTGTCGCAACGAGCATAGTATGAGCCCTGTCATAGGGGGCTAAGTGGATAGCTTGATCTATCTTGAAGCCGCGCGCCCGTAGCTTCTCCGTCTCAAGCCGAAATATCTCGCTCAGCGCTTTCGTGGCATCTATGCTCCGAGCCTTGACCGCTAGCATAGCTCTCCCCCCGGGCTTGAGGTAGAGATCCGCGTTATCCGCCAGGATCTTCGCCTGCTCCTGCTGGGCAACATCGCAGTAGATCGCGTCGACAGCCGGTACGATGAGTCTATACCTCTCGGGGAGCCTCGCATCCTCCATGATCGGAAGCATGTTAAGCCTGTGGCTACAGACATTGTTCACCAGCTCTCTCATCGCTCGCGGGGCGAATTCGACGCAGTAAACAAACCCGCCGGGACCCACGATGTCGGAGACATGGCTTGCAGTAGTTCCAGTCGCGGCGCCTAGATAGAGGACACGCCTACCGGCGGTGGTGAGCCGATGCTTTGCTCCCTTGATAATCGCGGCTGCGAGCTTGCTTCGAAAAGGGTCCCAGAGCCTGTACTCACGATCTTCTACCCGGAGCAGCCTCTCACCGTACACGCTTCTACCAGGTGTTAGATTCAGCGTGGCTAGACCGAGCGCTCCGTCCTCTAGGTATACCCAGTAGACCCCAGGCATCTCCTCGTGAGGCTTAACGCCCACCACCACGTTTCCTCCGCGGCGACCTCCTGAATGGCTCCTTTGGGCGAGGCTTCTTGTACCTTTCCTGGATCTCCGCGATCCTTTCGGAAAGGTCGGACTTGAGCTTCGCACTTCTCTCAACACCCGTGTAGGCATCCATCCTCGCGGCTATCGCGATCTTCCCGGCGAGAGCCCTGGCGATCTTACCGCGCTGCCACGGGGGAGCCTGGTGGATGCTAGGGTGTTGGAATATGATCCCATGCTTTGGAGGCCTAGCCCCCGTCCTGATGGATCGGAAGAGAGCCTTCTCTGCGCCTAGCACCTGTATCGTGCTCGCGGGCAGTTTCGCCAAGCTCATTAAGCCCCCGGAGATAGCGATTAGCTTGGCGCCGAGCATCGAGCCCGTAAGCTCTCGGAGGTTGGGCGCACTCTCTCTCATCGTTCTATCGACGTACTGCTCTAGGTCCGACCTGAGCCTGTCCGCTTCTACGGCGAGTTTGCACATTCCACGCATCGCCTCGAGGTCCTCCCCGCGCAGGTCGGAGCCAATGGACTCCTCCGCGTCTTTCGCGAGCTGCGCAGCCTTCTCAGAAGGTATCCCCTCCCTCTCGATCGCCTCCCTAGTGAACTCGGCTCGATTGCCAAGGTTCAGCACGAGCCTCATTATGGTTTCGCGCCTGTCCACGGTCTTGAAGAACTCCGGAAAGTGAGTGCCGTACCACTCCCTTATCCGACCCGCGTACAGATTGATCGCCCTGTCCAGCTCGTCCACAGCCTGTACGGCGTGGGCGATGAGCAGGTCCCTCCTCTCAACGGCTCGTCTGACTCTAGCCCTAGTAAGCGCCATCGACACTTGGTGGATGAGCCTTCGGAATTCCTCCACATCGCTGGTGTATCCGAATCTGACCGCCAGATTCTCGATGTCCCCCCTCAGATCCTCACCCACCTTTGTTAACCCCTCAACAACCACGCTTACCTCGAGCTTCTCGCGGATCGCCGAGGCTATCGAGCTGTTCTCGACTGCCAGCGTGTCAAAGCCCCTTCCAGCGAGGGACTCCGCTAGCTTGACAGCCTCCTCGACGACCTCCCCCGACTGGTTCTTTCTCACAGCCTCGGCGATCTTCTCGACGTCCTTAGGGTAGAAAGATACGTCGACTATCGTCCCCTCTTCGTCGACCCCTATGAAGCCTATAGCCGTCTCCACGATCGTGGCTTTCAAGGTGAACCCTCTGTGCAAAGAAGCGGGTGGAACAGGGAGGTTCCTCCTACCTTTTATTTGGACGGTTTCAATAAAGACTTTTCAATTCTCGAGGCTGGACCCTGTGAAGCCGGATTTGACCGTGAGTCTAGGCGGGTTGCAGCTGAGAAACCCCACCATGCTAGCCGCGGGCGTGCTGGGACTGTCAGGCGCGACTCTGAAACGAGTGGCTGAGTCGGGCGCCGGCGCTGTCGTCACAAAGTCGGTCGGACTGATCCCCCGCGAGGGATATCAAAACCCGACCGTCGTGAGTGTGAGGTGCGGACTCCTAAACGCGATAGGACTCTCCAACCCCGGAATCGACGATTTTCTGAAAGAGATGCCTGAGGCGAAGGAGGGCGGAGTTCCCGTCATCATCAGCATCTACGGCTGCTCCCCAGAGGAGTTTGCCACGCTGGCGGAGAGGTGTGAGGAGGCTGGAGGGGACGCTGTTGAGCTGAACGTCTCCTGTCCTCACGTCGAGAGGTTCGGCATGCAGGTCGGACAGGACCCCACGCTTGTCTCCCGGATAGTCAAACGAGTGAGGTCTCGAACCGGGATACCGATCTTTGTCAAGCTGACCCCGAACATAACTGACATAACAGAGGTTGCCAAGGCCGCGGCTGATGCCGGTTGTGACGGAATCACCGCGATAAACACCCTGAGAGCCTTGGCGATTGAAATCGAGACCTCTCGACCCATGCTCGGAGGCGTCTACGGAGGGCTCTCGGGTCCGGCGATCAAGCCGGTGGCGGTGCGCTGCGTGTACGAGATAAGCAAATCCGTTCATGTTCCGGTCATCGGTGTAGGCGGAATCGAGGACTGGCGCGACGCCGTCGAGTTCTTGCTGGCTGGGGCGTCCGCAGTGCAGATCGGGTCTGCCCTGTCAACGAGGGGGCTCAACGTCTTCAGGGAAATCACGCGGGGGCTTAGTAAGTATCTAAGAGAGAAGGGGTTTCGGAGCGTGAGGGAGATTGTCGGTCTATCCCACCGCCACGAATAGGATCCGCCTAGTCAAGGTGGAGAGGGTGCAGCGCGAGTCACCCTCGATCGCGACGATCCTGTTCGAGGACCCGCTCTGCTCCAAGGCTAAGCCCGGCCAGTTCGCCATGATCTGGGCACCAGGCGTCGAGGAGGTTCCGATGAGTATCTCCTTTGCTGAGAAGAAGATGGCTGGCGTATCCGTGAAAAGGGTGGGAGAAGCGACTCGTGCGCTGCACAAACTCAAGCCCGGAGAGTTTGTTGGAGTAAGAGGACCCCTCGGTAATCATTTCAGAATTGTAGGCGGGAAGGCTCTCATAGTGGGCGGCGGAACCGGAGTTGCCTCTCTCCAGCTGCTTTCAAGAGAACTCCTCAGAGCCGGAATCCCGGTAACATTCGCGGTTGGAGCGAGGTCCCGAACCGAGCTCCTGTTTCGGGATACGATCGTGTCCACGTTCAACCGCCCCCCGCACACGGTCATCGCCACAACCGAAGACGGCAGCTACGAGTTGAAGGGGCTTGTGACAGAACCGCTCGAAAGAGTTTTGCGCGAACAGGTCTTCAGCTCGATCTACACGTGTGGACCAGAACCCATGATGCGGAAGATTGTCGAAACGGGGCTGAGGCTCAAAGTGCCGGTCCAAGCCAGCCTCGAGCGCATCATGAAGTGCGGCATAGGAGTCTGCGGAAGCTGCTGTCTTGGGCCATTCATGGTCTGTAAGGACGGTCCGGTCTTCTCGTCGAGCCAGCTTCGCGTGGTTAGGGAGTTCGGGCTTATGAGGCGGAACCACTCGGGAAAGCTCATCCCGCTGTGAAGCCCCCTATGCCCGAAGAAAAGACTTAAAGAGGCGGTCTTTGGGTATAAGGGTGAAAACCGGACTGGGAGGAGAGGCTTATCCCGACACACGGTTCTCTTACCAAGGCGGGGAAGGTCAGATCACAGACCCCGAAGATCACTCCAAAACCCAGGAGAAGCAAGGTGCCAAGGGTCAGAAACCACCTCATCTACAGAAAGCGGGTCCTCCTGGGTAGGAAAACTGGCCAGAAGTGGCAGACCAGGTAAACCTGCTCTTCTTGCACCCGCGATTAGCATGGTTCTCGAGCTCCATGCATTCTGGGAGTAGTGGGAGTTGGGTTTGCCCGAGGGCAGTCTAATCCGCGAGATCATAAGTCGTCTAATGACCACCCCAAGCCCAACTGCAGAGGATGTCTGCAGGATCAAGCTGGAAGTATGCAGGCTCGACTCGATCTCGTCCATGCCATCCAACGCCCAGATCATAGAACAGCTGCTCCCTGAAGAGCGCACCAAGATCCTTCCGATTCTCAAGGGGAAGACCGTTAGATCGTTGAGCGGGGTTGCGGTTGTTGCCGTGATGACGGAACCCCGCTCCTGCCCACAGGGGCGGTGTGCGTATTGCCCGGGAGGGCCTAGCGAGGGCGTACCCCAGAGTTACACCGGGTTTGAGCCGGCTGCGATGCGGGGTGCCCAGAACAGCTACGATCCGTACCGCCAGGTCAAGAGCCGCATGGCTCAGCTGGCCACCATCGGCCACGACGTAGACAAGATCGACCTGATAATCATGGGGGGCACCTTCACGGCTGCGCCTCCCAGCTACCAAGAGGGCTTCGTTAAGGCTTGTCTGGAAGCGATTGCAGGGAGCCAGGCGGAAAGCCTCGAAGGAGCCATGAAAGCCTCGGAGAGCTCACCGATAAGGAACGTCGGGATAACGGTGGAGACGAGACCAGACTGGGCTCGGAGAGAAAACGTGGACAAGATGCTCGGGATGGGCGTCACCCGAGTCGAGGTCGGTGTCCAAAACGTTTACGACGACGTCTACAAGATCGTGGAGAGAGGTCACACGGTTGATGACGTGATCGAAGCCACGAGGGTTCTGAAGGACTCCGGCTTGAAGGTCTGCTACCACATGATGCCCGGTCTGCCAGGCTCGAGCTTCGACCGCGATCTGAAGGGGTTTGAGGCGATCTTTTCGGATCCCAGGTTCAAACCAGACATGCTGAAGATCTATCCCTGTCTCGTGCTCCGAGGAACGAAGCTTCACAAGTGGTGGCTTGAGGGAAAGTACACACCACACGACACTGACACCGCAGCCGCCCTCGTGGCTGAGGTGAAGAAGATCGTTCCACCCTGGGTCAGGATTATGAGGGTTCAGAGGGATATCCCCTCCCACCTGATCGTGGCTGGGGTGGAGAAGGGCAACTTGCGAGAGCTAGCCTTAGCCCGACTGAGACGTGAAGGGTTGAGGTGTCGTTGTATTAGGTGTAGGGAAGTCGGGCACAGCTGGCTCAGAGACGGAATTAAGCCCGACCCTGAGGGTGTGACGATTGTGAAGCGCGAGTACGATGCGTCCGAGGGGAAGGAGGTACTCATCTCGGTCGAGGACAAGCCACGAGGCGTCTTGGTCGGCCTCGTGAGGCTCAGAGTTCCCTCTCCGCGCGCACACCGTCCCGAGCTCGGGGGGCGGATCACGGTCGTGCGAGAGCTCCACATCTACGGTCCTCTGGTCCCCGTTGGGAGACGTATAGCTGAGGCTTGGCAACACAAGGGGTATGGGGCGATGCTCCTAGCTGAGGCGGAGAGAACATCCGCTGAGGACTTTGACGCGAGGAAGATCCTTGTGCTGAGCGCCTTAGGGACCAAGAGGTACTACTATCGGCTGGGCTACAAGCCTGAGGGACCTTACGTAGCCAGGGCTCTGGAATAGCTCTTAATTAACTGACTCCGGCTAGTCTTAGTCTGAACAAGGCTGTGGAAGGGGCTTAAGATGGAGGCCAAGCTGCCTGGGTATAGGGGGCTCTCCCTCAAAGCACTGGGGGAGGCTGGAGTGGAGGTCGGCGATGTCGTCAGGATCGTCAAGGACGGATCCGAGTACGAAGGCACCCTCATGCCGCGGTACGAGCTGGCTGACGATCATCATCTTGTTGTCAAGCTCAGAAATGGCTACAACATCGGAGTCGAGCTAACCCCCGGGACAAGGATTGTTAGGATTGGCGTCGGGTCGAAACCTACGTTCGCCGCCGCTCCGTCCCTACAAGAGAGACCAGGGCTCTCTAGGGTCGCGGTTTTGAGCACGGGGGGCACGATCGCAAGCAGGGTCGACTACCGAACCGGCGCCGTTTACCCCGCCCTCTCCGCCAGCGAACTATCCAATGCGATCCCCGAGCTTTCCGGCATAGCCCTCATAGAGGCTGAGATCCTGTACAGCCTCTTCAGCGAGAACATCCACGCCCCGCACTGGTCTCGCATCGCGCAGAGGACTGCAGAGTACGTTGAGAGAGGTGTCGACGGGGTGGTGATCTGCCACGGAACCGACACTATGGGATACACCGCCGCGGCGCTTAGCTTCGCCCTGCAGGATCTGCCCGTGCCCGTGGTGCTCGTCGGGGCTCAGAGGTCCTCGGACAGACCCAGCTCCGACGCCGCGTTGAACCTTATAGGGGCGGTGAAGGCGGCTGGGACGGCTCCCTTCGCCGAGGTCACCCTCTGCATGCACCAGGGAATCTCCGACAAGACCGTAGTGCTTCACCGTGGAACAAAGGTAAGGAAGTGCCATACCTCGCGGAGGGACGCCTTCAAGTCTGTGAACTCCCCCCCACTCGCGAAACTTGACAGTCATGGCTTGACAATGACAGCCGAGGAGTACCGGAAGCGCGATCCCGGACGGAGGCTGGTCCTGAAGCCGAGCTTCGATGAGCGGGTCAGCCTGATCAAGTTTTACCCCGGCTTTAAGGCTGAGCTGATAGACTTCCTCGTTCGGGGTGGGTGTCGTGGTCTGGTTCTTGAGGGGACGGGTTTGGGACACTTCTCCGAAGCCCTAGAAGAGCCAATAGGGCGCGCGATTGAGAGCGGAGTCCTCGTCGCAATGACCTCCCAGTGCATCTGGGGGCGTGTGAACATGAACGTTTACAACACGGGCAGAGACCTCCTTGCGATGGGAGTCATACCGCTGGCGGACATGCTTCCGGAGACAGCTCTCGTGAAGATGATGTGGGTCTACGGTCAGACGCAGGGTCTCGAGGAGGCGAGGAGGCTGATGCTCACCAACATTGCTGGCGAGATGTCGCCCAGAAGTCTGATTAAGGGGGTAGAGGAGTGAGCATCGACTTCTCTAAGGTTGGGCTCAAGGTCGGAATCGAGATCCACCAGCAGCTCAAGACCAGGTACAAACTCTTCTGTTCTTGCCCCGCGGATCTCTCAACCGTAAGCCCGGAGATTCAGTTCTACCGGAGGCTTAGACCGACGCAGAGCGAGCTAGGAGAGGTCGATCCGGCTGCGGGCTTCGAGTTCAGGAGGGGGAGAGGCTTTCTCTACCAAACCGACACACGGTCCGATTGTCTTGTAGAGGTCGATGAGGAACCGCCCCACAGCCTGAACGACGAGGCTATCGACATCTGCCTGACCGTCGCGCTGATGATGAGCTCCAAGACGATCGACGAGATCCACGTGATGAGAAAGATAGTGATCGACGGCTCTAACACCACGGGCTTCCAGAGGACATGCATCATCGCTCTCGGCGGGGAGGTACCTGCTGAGGGGAAGAAGATTCCGATCCAGACCGTGTGCCTAGAGGAGGATGCGGCTAGAAAGACTGGGGAGGAGGAATCCACCACCAACTACAACCTAGATCGGCTCGGGATACCGCTCATCGAGATAGCGACCGCCCCCGCAATCCACACCCCAGAAGAAGCCGAGAGGGTGGCTCTCACAGCAGGAAGAATCCTTAGAACCACGCGAAGGGTCAGGAGGGGTCTCGGAACGATACGCCAAGACTTGAACGTCTCGGTCGAGGGAGGCGCTCTCGTCGAGATCAAGGGCGTCCAGAAGCTTGACCTGGTGGCTAAAGTAGTGGAATACGAGGTGCAACGACAGCTCGCCCTGATCGGGATTAAGAAGGAACTGGAAAAGCGAGGTCTCCGAAGAGAGGATCTGGAGGATAGGTTTGTCAACATCACTCCAGTATTCGAGAAGACTAGGTCACAAGTCATCCAAAAGGCTCTCGAGCGGGGTGGCGTGGTCTTGGCGGTAAGGCTGCCGAAATTTGCCGGACTCCTTGGAAGAGAACTGGAACCGAACATCCGCCTGGGAACCGAGATGTCCGATAGAGCAAGATTCTGGGGCGGTGTAGGAGGGATATTTCACTCAGACGAGCTCCCGGGCTACGGAATCACGAGTCCAGAAGCCCAAGCCGCGAACTCAGCCTTGGGGGCTGAGAAGCTCGACGCACTGGTGTTGGTAGCCGACACGCCGCAGAACGCTGAAGACGCCCTGAGAGCGGTGGTTCTTAGAGCCGCCGAGGCGCTGGAAGGAGTACCCAGCGAGACGAGAAGCGCACATCCGGAGGGCACGACCCACTACACCAGACCGCGCCCCGGAGCCGCAAGGATGTACCCCGAAACGGACGTTCCTCCAGTACCCATCAGCCGCGAGAGGCTCGAACGCCTCAGGTCGGCGCTTCCCGTGGATCCAGAGAGGATAGTGGAGCGCGTTATGAAGGGCTACGGTCTGAACAGGAAGTTGGCGAGCCAGCTTCTCGACGCGGGGTTAGACGAGCTCTTCGAGAGGATAATACACGAGACCAAGGTGTCTCCATCGGTGGTGGCGGTCTCACTTACAGAGACTATGAAGAGCCTGGAACGAGACGGTGTGGCGGTGGAAAACATAAGCGAAGCCCAGATACTGGAAACCTTCCAGCTTGTCAGCTCGGGCTTAGCCGCAAAGGAGAACATCCCCGACATCTTCACCTGGCTCTCGAAGCACGGTGACTCCAGCGCGGCGCAAGCCCTGGATGGCTTGGGCATCAGAATGCTGCCCGTTGAGGATCTGGAGAGGGCTGTTGACGCTGTGGTAGGCAAGAGCAGAGACATGATCCTCCAGCGGAAGATGAACGCGGTCGGACCGCTTCTAGGAACCCTGATGCGCGACCTCAGGGGAAGAGCTAGCGCAGACGTGGTCTCACGGATCCTAAGAGATAGAATCCAGAAGGAGTTGGGCGATCAGGCTACTCCATGAAGTCGGCTTCGTCTATCACGCCGTCACTGTCCAAGTCCAACCCAACAACAACCCGGGCTGGAACCGAGCGATTCAAGATGTTTCCGCGGGTGATCTCCTCGAGGTGCTTCACAAAGGCGGTGACCGAGGCTCTTGTGCCTAGGTTTCCGATGCCAGCCAGAAGAAGCACCACCCTCCCCGGGCTGAACGGGTTGGAGATCTTCGCGACGACACCGTTCTCCTCGTCGTAGTACCTCTTCCCCGAGATCGTTGAGACGAGAGTGATCTGCTGGTCAAGCTTGAACCTTATGGGAAGGCTCTCGTTCAGCCTCGTCGCGACCGTGTTGACTCTGGGGCCTCCAACAACGATCAGGTTCTCTTTGAGCTCTCTCTCGCCTATCTCGGTGTCGAGCCTTGTGGCTAGCCTCCTTGTGAGCGGTGCCATGGACCCCAAGAAGAGCGCCAAGTCGGCTGAGAAGTGACCGCACCTCGCCCGGGACTTGAACTCTCCATGCGCGTCAGGACTCCCAACCACGATCAGCGCCTCAACGCCGCTCTTCGTGAGGATCGGACCGAGGAAAGCCCTGCACTCCTGGCTGATCTGCGGTTGGAGGGACAGCTCGTCAGCCGCTATGGAGAGGCAATCCGGCAGAACGGCTAGAGCCGCACTGTCTGCTTCGTAGTAATTCGCCACCGTTCCCCTTATCTTCTCTTGCCTTGTAACCCTGATCAACCCCAACTCCTTCAGAGCTCGGATGTGGTAGTAGATCTTCTGCTCGTTGACGCGCAGGCTACGCGCGATCTCTCGGGCGTAAGAAGGTTTCATGGATAACTCGTTCAGGATTCTCCATCTCAGGGGTTGAAGTGCCCCGCGCACTTTTTCAGCTCCCTTGAAAACCCTCACAGGGATGGTTTCGCGGAGCTGTTTGTCGTCTCGGACGATGTAGTATGGCGACATTGAGAGATTCAGGTTGTAATATTATGATTTAAGTTTTAGGATTGAGGGGCTTGGATGCTTCGCAAAACATTTCTTACAAGTGGAATCCGATGAGTAGCTCAAATTCACGTGTTAACAATGCTTTTTATACAGGTACCCTTGACCTGATCGATACTCTCTAGGAGAATTCAGGGTTGTGCGGCATCTTCGGGTGTGTGTTGACATCGGGAGTCGTTGCTCCTATGATCCATGAAGGGCTCAAGAGGCTGGAGTACAGGGGCTACGACTCGGTCGGTGTGGCGACGATTCACGAGGGCAAGATCCAGATTAAGAAGGATGCAGGAAAGATAGCCGAGGTCCACGAGCGATTAAACATTTCAGACCTACCGGGCTTGGTAGGGATCGGACACACCAGGTGGGCGACGCACGGCGCACCAGAGATGGCGAACGCCCACCCCCACACCGACTGCAAGGGAGAGGTCGCAGTTGTGCACAACGGAATAATCGAGAACTTCGCCGAGCTGAGGAAAGAACTTGAGGGCAGAGGACACACTTTCAGGTCGAGAACGGACACCGAGGTTCTGCCCCATCTTATCGAGGAGTTCCTGGCTGAGGGATTGAGTTTCGAGGAGTCGGTGCGCCAGGCTCTGAGGAAGGTCAGGGGATCGTACGCAATCGTGTGTCTGTACACCGCCGAGCCGGAGAGAATTGTCTGTGCAAGAAAGGAGAGCCCACTTGTTCTCGGACTTGGAAAAGACGCCACCTACTGCGCCTCTGACATCCCGGCGTTCCTGCCGCTGACCAACAGGGTCCTACTTCTCGAGGAAGGAGAGTTGGCTGTGCTGGACGCCCAAGCGGTAAGAATCTTCACAATATCCGAGGGAGAGCCAAGAGTGAGGAAACCCATAGCCGTCACTTGGACGGCAGAGATGGCGGAGAGGGGTGGATTCCAGCACTTCATGATCAAGGAGATACACGAGCAACCCGTTTCCTTGAGAAATGTCCTGCGCACGCAACAGCTATACTACGACCTTATGGCCTCGGCTTTGGAGTCTGCGAAGAAGATATACCTGCTAGCCTGCGGCACTTCTTACCACGCCTGCGTCGCCGCCTCGTATCTCTTCTCGAAGCTATGCCGCATCCACACACTGCCTGTAGTCGCTTCCGAGTTCATAGAGAACTACGGAGAGTCTATCGATCCTGACGCCGTGGTCATCGCGGTGAGCCAGTCCGGGGAGACGGCGGACACGCTGAATGCGGTGAGGTATGCCAGGGAGAGAGGGGCTGTCGTCCTTGGGGTCACGAACGTTATGGGCTCATCAATCACGAGGCTCTCCAGCATCTACGTCGGTCAAAACTCGGGGCCTGAAATCGGCGTCGCGGCTACGAAGACCTTCACAGCGCAGCTCATGGTCCTCACAAAACTGGCGCTTGCCCTCGGCCGGAAGAGGAGGGTTCTTTCGACTAATGAGGCTACTCAGATCGAGGCGAAGTTGAGCGAGATTCCCGAAGTGGTCAACTATGTCCTGAAAGAGTGCGAGGGAAAGGTCAGAGAGATCGCCCAGAAGTACTGCGACGCCGTGAGCTTCTGCTACCTAGGAAGGGGGATAAACTCAGCCACGGCGCTGGAGGGACGGCTGAAGCTACTCGAAATAGCGTACTCCCCCTCTCTCGCCTACCCAGCTGGAGAGAGCAAGCACGGGTTTATCGCCCTCGTCGACAAGGGATACCCTGTGATCTTCATCGTTCCAAACGACAGCACTAGAAGCAAGATCCTGGGAAATATCATGGAGATGAAGGCCCGCCAGGCTAACGTAATAGCAATCATCGAGGGTGATGATGGGGAGATTGAGAGTCTGGCTGACGAGTGTGTGAAGATCAGTCCTGGGACTCCCGATCTGCTCACGCCGATGGTCTACGTGGTCCCGCTCCAGCTCTTCGCCTACTACATGTCCGTCTTGAGAGGTTACAACCCAGATCAACCGCGCAACCTGGCGAAGTCGGTGACAGTGGAGTAGGCTGGAATCTTCTACCCGACCGAGGGACCTTTCTTCAACCGGGCCAACTCGACAGTCTTCAAAACGCCGCGCGAGAGACCCATCGTCCCAAGATTGTCCAAGTCTACCCATCTCACGTCCAGCACATCGCTTGATGCTTTGATCTCACGAGAGATGGGCTCGGCCAAGAAGTCGACTAAGATGTAGTGGAACTGTATCCTGCCTTCTTCGTCGTGGGTTATGCTATCAACAACACCCAGACAGTCGCCAACCGCCACATCCAGACCGGTCTCTTCTCGGATCTCCCTTCCGGCTGCGTCGGTAAGCCTTTCACCCAATTCCACAACTCCGCCTGGTAGGCTCCAAGCATACCTCCCAGGAGGGTTCCCCCTCTGAACGAGCAGAACTTTATCACCGTCCAGAATCACTATCCTGACACCGGCTACGGGCTGTTCGGGATACTCCCTCCTCATAGACTTCGCCCTCATACTCGCTGCCGAGCAAAGTTCAATCTTGGAGACGCCTAGATACGGGTGTACAGTCCACGCCAATTTGATTGGAACAAATCCTCTCAGAATTCTCAAGGGAATAGACGGTTTGAGCTCCTCTGCTTGTTTACAGTTAGAAAGAAAGAGCGTCAGAGGCTAGGGCCCAAAAGGCAGAAAACCTTAGCTGCTGGGCTTAGTCTCAGACTTCTCCTCGGAAGCTATTGGCTTCTCCTCTATGGGTGTCGGTGGGGGTGTGGTCGCCATCGTCCAGCCTATCCAAGCACAGATCGCCAAGACCGCCACAACAGCGAGAAGCATAGGGAGCACTAGCGCCCAGCGAACCTGGCTGCCCGGAACAAAGAATAGCCAGTTCAGATCTGCAGTCGGAGTGTAGAAGAGCCAGCCGAAGTACACAACTATGGCGCAGATGCTCACCAAGAATATAACCGTCCCTAAGGCCCTATCACTCACGTTGCTTATCCTCCTAAATTGGCTAGAAGAGTTTTTAGATATACGCCACTTAAAACTTTCGAGCTTTGAGGGAACTCTCGCTTGACCCGGGAAGAGGCTAGAAAGTCGATTCTTCTGGCGATCGATCTGATCGAGCGTGCCATGGATGCCCACATCTCGAACTCCAAGGAGAAAGTTGAGCTTGAGGTCTGGAAGGCTGCCTCTGAGACCGAGTACGCTACGTTCCTCCTCTCGAGGCTGCGATCTGGGAAGGATGATTCTTGGAAGAGGGATTTGGAAAAGATCGACAGGGCGGGCTTTGGTCCTGCTCTCACAGCCGCACAAGATCTCCTGAGGGAGGCTGAGGGATCCCTGACCTCAGATCCGGAGGCTGCGTACGAGAAGACTTGGAAGGCACGCGGGTACTTGCTGGCTATCCAAGAAGCGATGGAGAAGGAAAAAGCACAGGAGTTGAAGGCTAGGTCTCAGCCCCTCTCCTCTGCTTGATCACGTAAGACCTCTCTTTGCCCGATATCACCCTGAACCTCTCTTTGAGATCCGACTGATGCAGGTACTTCCTCAGAACCAGTCTGAGATAGTCTCGACTTGGGAGTTGCTCCTGCTCCTCGAATCGCATTCTAAGTTGCCCTCCCCCCGCCTCGACTGAGACCCCCAGCTTATCCTCGAGGAACCTAGCCAGCTCCTCGATCTTCTTCTCGCCCTCGTACTTCAGGTCGTTAGCCTGTACGACTATTTCCGACAAGAGCTGCCCCCACATCCATAGGTGGGATAGACTGGATGGAGAGGTGCCGATAAGCCTTCTCTCTCAACCCGTAAATGGGTAGCCACCCATTTATAGCAGCTTAGGCACTAAATCGAGCCTGACCGGAGGATTCCATCTGTCTAGGAAGCTGACAAAATCGTATTACATTGTAAGCGTAGCGATCTTGTCCTCTCTAGCCATAATCTTCGACGTACTCTCCGACACACTGCCCTTAAGGGTCCCATGGGGGATGAAGATAGACTTCGTGGGAACAGTCTGGGTGTTGTCATACTTTTTATACGGTCTGTCTGCAGCATTTCCCGTCTCGGTAATAACCACTCTCTACATAGTAGTGTTCATGCCCACGGGCTTCGTTGGAGGAGTCATGAAATTCATTGCCACAATACCCATGTTTCTAGTTCCAGCCCTCGTGTCACACCTACCCTTCTTCTCCAACCGGAGTGCCAAGATCTTTGAGAGGCCTCTCATAGTGACAGGGCTGTGCATCCTGGCAAACGTGGTGAGGCTCATCGTAGCAACAACGATGAACCTGTATTGGGCTATCCCCTTATGGTTTGGGATGGCGCCTGAACAAGTACTGACCTACTTCGGCGGGATAGTTCCTCTAGTAGTCTTCGTGGCTGGCATGAACGTGGTTCAGGGGACGGTCGACATCTTCGTCTCATGGTTCTTAGCCTTTAAGCTCAGACTCTCGGCGATGTTCGGAGCATGGTGAAAATGCCCGGAAATCCATCATTCAGTTGGCTTTTCTCGCGCCTGTGAGATAATCGATCCTCCTCCACCAACCGGAGTGGTCGGTTCCAAAAGAGTGGTTTCTAGCAGTTCTAGAGTGCCCTAGAGTGTTTTTCAGATTTCCTTGAGTCCGTGACAGCCCTCATCACAGCCTCGGCGAAGTCCTCCGGGTTTACACCCGGGGTGGCGACTCCCGATCTATGGTAGAAGGCGCGGACCCTCCCCGCAATCTCTTCGCGACAGGTTGCACAGCCTTCAAGGTCCCTCTCCAACTCCCAGAGTCTGTCCTCCGGGTACATGAAGAAGTCCCCCGAAATCAAGGGTCGAGCGAGCATCTCGCCACGCAGGGACAGGCGAACCCTTATCAAGCCCTTCTGGGCTTTGTGAGATCCCCTGCCTTCAGAGGTTCCTGAAGATTTCTCGTCCAACACGAGCACCTCCCCGAGCGGCTTTAGGTTCATCATCGGTTTTGTCGGCGAAGAGGACATTCGGATTCGTTTCTTCTGTCGATTACTTCCTCGACAGATGGGCCGGTGCCAATAAGATGCACCGGGATTCTCGTCTCGTTTTCGACGTTTTTGACAAAATCTACCGCCTTGCCGGGCAGAGAGCCGAAATCCGTCTTTCCACGGCACTCGGGAAACACGAGGTCTAGCTTGGTTACGGCGAGGGAGGTCGCTCCGTTGAGCATGACCGCCCTTCTGGCTAGGTCGAAGTTGAAGGGCGCAACTCTTCTCCTTCTCCCGGTGACGGTCCCCCTCTCGGTCCAGCCTCTGGCGTCGGCTTCCTGCTCGGATAGCTCCCCGTCAAGAGGCCCCGCCCCAACTCGGGTCACGTAAGCCTTGAAGACGACTAGCACCCCGTCGATCTTCGTGGGTCCGACACCCACGTCCGCGCATATTGAGGCGGCTGTCACGTCCTTTGATGTCACGTAGGGGTAGGTGCCGTGGTAGAGACTAAGAAAGGTCCCCTGGGTGCCTTCCACGAGCACTCGCCTTCCGTTCCCTATCGCCTCGTTGACCAGCCTTGGCACGTCGGCCAGATACGGCTTCAGAGCGGGCACGTCTGAGGCTGTTCGCGCCACCCGTCTGACTCGGTCGACGTTGCAGGGCCCACACCCCGTCCCCGTGGTGCCGATCTTGCCCTTGAGGTGAGCTGACTCTCGGTCCTCTCGGATGTGCTCTGGCTCGATGATAGCGCAGTTTGGATCACACCTCGTCCTGTCTCCAGCCTTGGTCTCTTCGATCTCCTTTAGCAGGACAGCCTGATCGACTAGGACCCCCGGCCCGATGAGAAGTTTGGTTTCGGGGTTGGGAAACGCGCTTGGGATCATTCTCAGTCTGTAAGTTCTGCCATTCCACGTGACACTGTGACCCGCGTTGGTCCCAACCCCTCCTCGCGCCGCCACATCAACCCGGTCTCTCACGGCTAGGTACGAGATTATCTTCCCCTTCCCCTCATCCCCGAAGAAGCCGCCGACGACTACTGTGCACGGCAACTAGGAAGCCCTCTGCGACCTTCTTGAGAATTTGAGCTTAAGGGTTTTGCCGAGACGAAACTGTTGCTGGGTGCAAGCCTTTTGACAGAGTCGGGCTAATCTCTTGGATGAGTGAATCAGGCGTGAAGGTTGAGATACCGCACGTGAGCCTCCGCTATCCGAACGCCGTTTCGGACGGGTCAGTCATCAGGAGCGCCGCGGTCACGATCTGGTGGGGACAGTTTCGGATCTCACAGGGCCGAAGAACGGCAGGGGTCTTCCTTCTGGGGAACCTAGGAGAGCGGGAGGTTACTTTCGTGACGAACGACCGAAGGCTGGTTAAGGAACTCTCCGCATCGAGATCTAGCCTGTCTTCGCTGCGAGACTGGTATTCCAAGAAGGTCCGCGAGGAGAAGTGGAGGGCGCTTATGCCCAGCGTCGAGACGCTGAACAGGCTCTGCACAGCCCACAACTGCCTCTCAGCTATAGTCGAGACCTCCGAGAGAGACAGGTCGCTCGTCCTAGCAACGATCCAGCACCTCCGCCCCGAGACTGTTCAGAACCTTTCACAGATGCTCCTCCTCTTCGGCGTCCTCCATCGCAAACAGGTCTTAGCCGTGAACCTGAGCGAGCTACACCCGGTGGTGGCGAAGTTTCTGGAGAGGATGATGGATTCACGAAAGATCGACCTCGGGTGGCTTGGATTCGACGAGGGCGATCCCGAGCGACTGATATGGAGAGAAGACGCTCCCCAATTCTACGCCTAGCCACTCGGAAGCTATGAAATAACGTTTAAGGTTCCCGAGAGAAAAAGAGTTACACGAGAGGGAAGATGCGGTTTGAGCAAGCCTCTTAGAGAGGAATTCCCCAGCATCCTCGACCAAGCCTATAAGAGACGGATTTTGGAGGCTGCGCGAGCGGTGGAGAAGCGCACTCTCGTGAGAAACATAATGAGCAAGAGTGTCGTCACGATCGGGCCCTCCTCCACAATGCTCTCAGCAGCCCTGGTCATGGGAAAGAAGCACATCGGAAGCCTCGTTGTCACCAAGGCGGGTAAGCCTCTGGGCATAGTCACCGAGAGGGACCTCCTCAGCAAGATAATCGCTCTCGGCAAAGATCCGAAAGCGATCAGGGTGAGAGACATGATGTCGACCCCGCTGATAACGATCGATCCCAAGGCGACGGTCAGAGAAGCGGCTAAGATGATGATCGAGAAGAAGGGACGCCTCGTTGTCTCTGATGGCAAGAGGATTGTCGGCGTTGTTACAGCCTCAGACCTCATTCGGACCATGCCCGAGTGCGATGAGACCATGGCGAGGGTAGATGATTCGATGACCAGGAAGGTTGTGGTGATGGACTCGACAGCGACGGTGGCAGATGCGGCGAGGCTGATGGGCAAGCTTAGGATTGGAAGCGTCATCGTTACCCGTGCCGGCAAGTCGTTCGGCATCTTCACGGAGCGTGACCTCCTGACCCACTTCTTGGCGAAGGGAACCCCGCTATCGAAGAAAGTTGGCGATGCGGCGTCGCACCCCCTGATCACAATAACTTCGGGGACGAGCGTGCACCAGGCGGCTAGATTCATGGCAAGAAAGCACATCCGACGCCTTCCCATAATCAGCGACGGCAAGATCGTTGGGATAATAACGGCGCGAGACCTCGTTGAAGCCTACGCGAAGTAGTCCCTCACCCCGAGGGCCCCCCACTCTTTTCCAACAAGCCTAAATACTGTAGGTCGGGTATTCTCTGTCCAAGGTGTGGCTGGGATGCCCCGCCAAATTCGATAGCGGTTCAGGAAAAGCTTCTAATTCTCGATCTATCCGTGGATATCGCCTCGGGGCCAGTACAAGTCACACCCTGCTGCTCTAGGAGGGGATGGCGTGAAGGTCGTTGAGGGTTCGTACGATCCTGTCGTCCTCGAGAAGAGGGTTGCAGCGTTCTGGGAGAAGAACAAGGCGTTCAGGATGGTCGTCGAGTCCAGAAGGGGGGGAAGGATCTGGGCGTTCTTGGAGGGCCCCCCCACGATGAACGGCTTCATGCACGTTGGTCACGCCCGCGGTAGGACGATGAAGGATGTTGTGCTCCGGTTCAAGACGATGCAGGGTTACGATGTCTGGAGGAACGGAGGCTGGGACTGCCAAGGGCTGCCTGTTGAGCTCGAGGTGGAGAAGAAGCTCGGGACGAGGACGAAGAAGGAGATCGAGGAGAAGATCGGCCTCGAGCGGTTTGTTCGCGAGTGCAAAGCCCTAGTGGACTACTACCTCGCCCACTGGAGGGAGGCTTCTGAGAAGCTCGGGCTCTGGCTGGACTACGACAACGCTTACGAGACGCGCAGGGACAGGTACATCGAGTTCGGCTGGTGGACCCTCCAGAGGGCTGATGAAAGAGGTCTCCTGGTTGAGGACTTCAAGGTCGTGCCCGTCTGCCCCCGCTGTGAAACGTCCCTCTCAGGACATGAAGTGGCTCAGGGATATGCCAGGGTGAAGGACCCGTCGATATACGTGAAGCTGAGGCTGGTTGAGGGCGAGAACGAGTTCATCGTGGTCTGGACGACAACGCCGTGGACGATACCCGGAGACGAGGCTGTCACAGTCCATCCATCGTACGAGTACGCCCGGGTCAAGGTCGGGGGCGAGACCTGGATCGTGGCAAAGCAGCTTGTGGACAAGGTCATGAAGGAACTCAGTCTCACCGCGTACAGCGTAGTGGATGTTGTCAAGGGTAAAGATCTGGCTGGGCGCAAGTACGTTCACCCACTCCTCGACGAGGTCCCTTCACACAAAGAGCACCTGGGTAGATTCGACCACACGGTCATATGCGGCGAACATGTGACGCTTGAGGAGGGAACAGGCTGTGTCCACACCGCTCCAGCGCACGGACCAGACGACTTCGCGGTGGGCAAGGAGCTGGGACTTCCCATCTTCTGCCCAGTTGACATGTCTGGACACTTCACTGAAAGTGGTGGAAAGTACACGGGGCAGTTCGTGAAGGAAGCCGATCCTCTGATACTTGAGGACCTGAAGCGAAAGGGACTACTGCTGCGCTCCGGGGAGATCGAGCACGAGTATCCCCTCTGCTGGAGATGCGACTCCCCCCTCCTCTACCTAGCCGACAGGCAGTGGTTCCTCAGGGTGGGACCAATAAGGGACACACTCCTATCGGAGAATCAGAAAGTTCGCTGGGCGCCCGACTGGGCTGGATCAGCCAGGTTCGGCGATTGGCTTAGGAACGCTGACGACTGGTGCATCTCCCGCTCTAGGATATGGGGCTCCCCCCTGAACGTCTGGAGGTGCGAGAAGTGCGGAGCCAAGAAGACCGTGGGAACGATCAGGGAGCTGAGGTCGCTGGCGAAGTCGATGCCGGAGCACTTTGAGCTTCACCGCCCATGGGTGGACATGGTTGTTCTGAAGTGTCAGGGGTGTGGAGGAGACATGAGGAGAGTCGAGTTCGTCCTCGACTGCTGGTTCGACTCAGGGATTGCCCACGCCGCCCAGGTTGACTACCTCTCCGATAGGAGACCGCTCCGCAAGCTCTACCCCTACGACTTCATAACGGAGGCTGTAGATCAGACGAGAGGCTGGTTCTACTCGCTGATCTTCACGGGTGTCGTCGACTTTGACAAGAGGCCGTACAACAACGTGCTGTGTCAGGGGCACGTCCTTGACAAGTTTAACGAGAAGATGTCCAAGTCCCGCGGGAACGTTGTCTGGGCTATGGACGCGATGGACAGGGTCGGAACCGACCCGTTCCGGATGTACATGCTGTGGAAGGCATCCCCCTGGGACCCCCTCGCCTTCGACTACGACGAGCTGGGACAGATCACTAGGTGGCTCACGATCCTCTGGAACGTCTTCGGTTTCGCGACGACTTACATGGACCTCGACGGCTTCGACCCTAAGAGGTGGTCGACCGATGGATTGACGGACCACCTGAGGGTGGAGGACAGGTGGATCCTCGCCCGTACCCAGTCTCTCATCAAAAGCGTCACAGAGGGCCTAGAATCGTACAGCCTCCACGCTCCTGTGAGGCTGATCATGGACTTTATAGTAGACGATCTCAGCCGGTTGTACGTTCGACTTGCCAGGAAGCGCACTTGGGTTGAAAAGGACGATCCTGACAAGCTTGCTGCCTACGCCACGCTCTACAGGGTCCTCTCAACCCTCCTCAAGCTCCTAGCTCCCTTCGCTCCCTACATCGCGGAGGAGCTCTACCAGAGCTTCGTGAGAAGCGTCGACTCGGAAGCGACCGAAAGCGTCCACGCCTGCGACTGGCCAAGGGTGGAAAGAAGGCTAGCCGATGAACGACTCGAGGCTGAGATGAAGATCATGCAGGGCCTCGTATCCAGCGTCCTATACGCCAGACAGAAGTCCCAAGTGAAGCTCAGGTGGCCTGTCCGCGCCCTGTGGGTGGTTCCGTCCAATGCTGAGGTCGCCGAAGCCGTGTCTAGACTGAGATCGGTGCTGCTCGACCAAGCCAATTCAAAGACGGTGGAGACCTTGGAGAGAGGAGTGTACCCGGAGGGTGTTGAGGTTTCTCTGGAGCCAGAGTATTCGGTGCTTGGACCGCGTCTGAGAGGCAGGGTTCCAGAGGTGGCTGCAACCCTGAGGCTGGTCGGCTGGAAGGAGGCCAAACGGAGGCTGAGGGAGGAGGGAGGGCTGAGGGTGACCCTGCAAGATGGTTCGGCTGTAGAGCTTCGGCCCAACGAGATCCTGTTCAAGGAGACTTTGCCCTCGAATCTGTCGATGGTGGAGTCCGAGCACGGTAGGGTCTACGTCGATCTGACCAGAACGCCTGAGCTCCTCGCGGAGTCGCTCGCGAAGGAGGTGGTGAGGAGAGTTCAGACGATGCGGAAGGAGATGAACCTGAGAATAGAGGAGTTCGTCGACGTGGTCCTGAAGGTTCAGGAAGATGAGTCTCTTGAGCTACTCAAACCCCTGGAGGCGTACGTGAAGTCCGAGGTCCGGGCGAGGAGCCTTGTTCTCTTAGGTCCGAATGAGGAGCACAGATACCCATCCGAGGCACACGTCAAAGCATGGGATGTGGATGGTGAGACTGTAGAGATCGCCGTAAAGAGGCGCACGAAGTAGAGGCGCTTGTCAGACAGGCTTGGGCATACTCGGAAGCTTGCCGATCCTCCGCTTTACTGGCTCAGGCCAAGCGTCAAAGTCGAAACCCTTCTGAGCAAGGAAAGCCGCAGTCAACCTCGTGGTTCCGACTCCAAAGCATCCCGTCCAAAGAGCCTCGCCTGTTGTACACTTTATCCCGAAGTTCTTTGTGTAGTGGTTGCCATGGGAGTTGAAGGAGGCGCATGCAAGCCACACGTCCTTGGCATCTGACTCTCTATCGCCTTTGAAGGGAAGATAGAACTGCCACTCGTACTTTGGGGCTTGCGGCACGTCGACATCCTCGTCGATCTTCTGGTCCTCCGCCAGGTAGAACGTGTCGCCCGCGTACTGGATCCGCCACTCCAGCTCGAATGACTTCTCGAACGCGTCTACAGCTTTTGCTATCAGCTCTTCCCTTACGGCCTCAACCTGCTCGGGCGTCCCCAGCCACACGTGCTCGATCCTCCAGAATTCGCTTAGCCGCTCAAGACCCCTTACGCCGCCCGCCTCGTACCTGTAGGTGGGTCCGCTGCAGTCGAACACCTTGATGGGTAGGTCGTCTTTGCGGAGCGTCTTGTTTCTGAGGAGCTGGTAGAAGGGCGTGCACTGGGCTGGGTCGAGGACGTAGCCTGGGTCCTCGAGGAGCTCCTTCAGCTCCTTTATCGGAAGCTCCCTTGTGATCTCGGAGATGACCTGTAGGGGAACGTACTCGTGCTTTTCTCTGACGCGAGGGGGACAGACGTAGAACATTCCTCCCGGCTCGCCCTGGATCTTCTTTGCGGTGAAGGCGAGGTCGAGCGGAAGGATCTTCGGAAGAATGATTTCGACAAAACCCCGCGGTTTTGTCACCTCTTCAATGACTATGTCCCTAAGACAGCTCTGTAGGACTGCGTACTGGGGCATGTAGAACCACTGCCCTCGACCAGGGTATCTCTCCACCCACCCAAGACGCAACGCTGTCTCTGTGGGGTCGACTCCCGGGGCGACGGTCTTCGCCTTCGATGTTCGGGTGATCGTTCCAACCCTGCTCGCGAGCTCCTTCTGTATCGTGCGAACCTCGGGCGCCACGAACTTCATCAGGCGGCCTATGTCGCCGCGATCAAGGACGCTCTCCTCCACGCTCCTCAGGGTGATTCTAGCCTCGCCGTCGAGCATCTCGACTCTCTCGACGTACGAGTAGACCTTGATCATCTCGAGTCTGTCAGGTGAGGCAGGAACCTCCATGACGTACTTCTCGATCATCAGCTTTCGTAGACCTATCTTGGCTTGTCGCGCGAGACTCTCTGAGAGGAAGTTCTTCAGCCGCTTGAGGGCGTCATGGGCGTAGACGAATCTGGTTCCTTCGATCTTGACTCGAATCAACTCCCCACTTATGGTATAGGCTGAGACTGACGCCCCTTCGCCGCCCTTGGGGACGCCTCTCCTTAGCACATCCTTGTTCGCCTGGTCGATTAGCCCCCCGATCAAAGAGGGGTCTTTGTCGAGTTTCTCAGTTCCTTCAATAGTGCCCTCGAGCTCAAATCTCATGGTACTCGCCTACCTGCCGCCTCAAGATGTGAGTGGTTACAGGAACAAGCCGTGGATGATGGGGTCGGGTAGCCAGAATCAACTCGATTGGCAGGACATCACCGATCCCCGGGGAATTAGAGGCGCCTCTCCTAAAAAGGGCTTTCGAGCTCATAGAGCCCTTGCACACCGTCGGGAGGGCGGTGAATCCGATTCTTAATTAGAGACAATGCATCCTACCTGTGTTGAGAGCGGGTGGCACTCGAATTGAGCTCGCGGGAAAGACCGTTGAAGGAGGCGGTCCTGTACGAGCAGCTTCAGGAAGGCAGTGTCCGCTGCAATCTCTGCGGCAGGGGTTGCACGATACCTGAGGGCGCGACTGGCTTCTGCCGTGTTAGAAGGAATATCGGAGGGAAGCTATACTCGGTGGTCTACTCGAGGCTCTGCTCGGCGAGCATCGACCCCATCGAGAAGAAGCCGCTGTACCACTTCTATCCTGGCTCAGCGGTTTTTTCGGTCGCGACCGTAGGCTGCAACTTCAGGTGCGCCTACTGCCAAAACTGGGTGATCAGCCAGGAGGAGAGAATCAGCGGTCAGTACGTTGACCCTAAAGACGCCGTCAAAACAGCAAAGGACAACGAGTGTGATGGGATATCGTATACCTACACGGAGCCGACGATCTTCTTCGAGTTCGCCTACGACACCTCGAAGATAGCTCATGAGAACGGGCTGTTCAACACGTTCGTGACGAACGGGTACATGTCGCCCGAGGCGGTGAGGATGATTGCTCCGTTCTTGGACGCAGCTACCGTCGACTGGAAGGGAAGCGGGGATCCCGAGTTCTACCGGAAATTTGCGGCTGTGCCGAGCGTCGAGCCGATCTACAAGTGCCTCCTAGAGATGAAGGGGGCGAATATTCACATCGAGATAACGGACCTCATCGTGCCGACGCATGGGGACAGTATGGACCGTTTGAGAGAGCTTGCTTCGTGGATCTGTCGAAACCTGGGGGTAGATACCCCGCTCCATCTGCTCAGGTTCCATCCGGACTACAAGCTGACGGATGTCCCCGCCACGCCTACAAAGACGCTGGAGCAGGCGAGGGAGGTCGCGCTAAGAGAGGGACTCAGGTACGTCTACACGGGAAACATACCCGGAAACAAGGGAGAGAACACGTATTGCCACAACTGTCAGACGACTGTAGTCCAAAGATACGGATTTCAGGTATTACGCTGGAACCTTCGTCCAGACAATACCTGTCCAAAGTGCGGTGTGAAGATGCCAATTGTTGGGACCTACCAACGGCGTGGACAGCCATTTCCGATGAGTATTCTCTGAGAAGGTCAACTTCCAAGCGGAGCGCTGTGACCGCCCCTAGTAACGAGACCTTGTCTGACCTCCGTCTCGCGGAGAGAGATGAAACAGACATCCCTCACCGGGTCCACGAAGCCTTTAGACAGCGTCTAGTATCGCGAATAAGACGCCGAAGAGAACCGAACAGATCATCAGGCTCCGTCCGGTCCGCTTACTCAGCCGCGAGGTCCAGAGGATTAGACCGAGGATCGCCATCGCAGGCGACAGTATTCCTCCTATCCTAACCAGAGACTCCAACGCGCGCTCTACCAAGGACTCCAACGCAAGGTCGTCGAGGAGCTCGGCCACGATGCCCCGGATTAGCCTCACCCCCAACCATGTCCCTAAACAGACGGTCTTAAGCTCCACAAATGGCGGGTTAGGGGCCGTTGTCGCGAACAGAAATGGATATAAGCGGTGATCGCTCTGTGAAAGGGTCACATAGTGGTGCTCGGAATGGCGAAGATAAAGATCGATCTGAACAAGTGCGATGGAGACGGCACCTGCGTCTCTGTCTGCCCTGTCGAGGTTTACGAGGTTCAGACAATCCAAGGGAAGAAGAAGGCTGTCGCCGTGAACGCCGATGCATGTATCGTCTGCAGGGCGTGCGAGAACGAGTGCCCAAACCAAGCGATTGAGGTTACCGAGGAGTAGCCATAGCCCACTCTGCTTGGTTTCGCTGAGCGGACGAGCGTTTCATACCTCTTTTATCTAATAACCTGTACTCTCATGCGGAAGAGTAAAGCGTGAGTTCCCCCTCAATTACACACGCCACCACGCCTGCGAGCAGGGGATGTTGCGACACGATAATTACCGTTCAGTTCCTAGGCCGTGTCGAGATCATAACCAAGAGGAAAAGCGAAGAGGTGCGAATCAAGGAGGAGTCCACAGTCTCGGACTTGATGGCTATCCTCGCCGAGGAACATGGGGGAAGGTTCAAGACCGAGATACTTGACCCGGTCAAAGGCGGGTTGAGAAGCGAGTTCGTGGTTATGCTAAACCGCAAACTCTCGGATAATCTGAAAACCCCTCTAAGAGAGGGGGACATCGTTGTGCTCATGCCCGTTATGAGCGGGGGTTAAGGTGGAAAACTCCCGTCTCAACCTCAGATCAATCAGAGGACGCGCCTAGTCCCTAACGACGTACCGATAGGCTATGCTCTCTCCAGCTGTGATGCTCTTCCGCGTTATCTTCAGGATGTCTCCCGGCTTCGCCCCGATCGCCCTAACAGCCGGGTCAGACATCTTGATCCACGGAAGCTGGTATGGCTGGATCCTGTACTTGGACAGCAGCTCTGCCACGCTCGACTCCGAGAGAATCTCGTGCCTTGGGACCATCTCATGGTCGAAGATGTCGAAGGTCGGGAACGCCTCGGTGATGAGTTCGACCATGCTCTCCTTCGCCTTGTTCTTCGCTGGGTAGGAGTACTTCCCCCCGCCGACCAAGATGCTCCGGGTCACACCCTTCTTCTTGGCATCTCTCATCAGTTTCTCAATGTGCCGTACCCCAATGGTCCCTGAGACGGGGAGGCACCGGAATAGAACTTTCTCACCGGTCTTAGGGTTCGTGGCGAGGATGTCGGCTGAATCAGCCTTCTCCTCCCGCTCCTTCTCTTCGTATCTCCTCGACTTCAGCAGCGTCTCCGCCTTCTCTAGCATCCTGTCAAGGCCGGACAGCGAGAACCCTCCAGGTCAGGTTCCAGTTTAGGGGAACCGGGTTCTTTTAAACCCATTGATGGACTCGATCATGCACTTCCCCGGCTACTCAGCCTTCCACACCGCTCCCATAGCCCTTGACCAAGTCTTGGCAATCTAAGAGACGTACCTGACTCGGCCCCGGAAGCCCGGTAGACGCGTCGGGACCACCCGCCCCGCCTAGTGCGAAGGCTTTTTATGTCTCATGGGTTAGGGTAGCTGTGTGCTCTCCACGGGGTTGCTTTTTCCATGCCGAAGTTTGTCTTCGTTACCGGCGGGGTCTTGAGCAGCGTCGGGAAGGGGATTGTCTCCTCCTCCATCGGTAAGATGCTTATGGTTCGCGGTTACAAGGTGACCGCCATCAAGATCGATCCGTACCTCAACGTGGACAGCGGCACCATGAACCCCCTTCAGCACGGGGAGGTCTTCGTAACGGATGACGGGGGCGAGATCGACCTAGACATGGGTCACTACGAGAGGTTTCTGAACCTCGATCTCTCGCGGGATCAAAACATCACGACCGGCCAGATATACCGGACCGTGATCGAAGCCGAGAGGAGAGGAGACTACCTTGGTCGCTGTGTCCAGATCATCCCCCACATCACGGACGAGATCAAGCGGCGCATCCGGGTGGTCGCCCAGAGGACCCCCCTCGACGTTGTTCTCGTGGAGTGTGGCGGAACGGTTGGAGACATCGAGAGCCTACCTTTCCTCGAGGCTTTCAGGCAACTACGGTTAGAAGAGGGGTACGAGAACACGGTGTTCGTGCACGTTGCACTGGTTCCAACTCTCGACGTAACCGGAGAAGAGAAGACGAAGCCGGCTCAGCACAGCGTCCAAGAGCTGCGAAGGATAGGTATCCAGCCCGATGTGATCGTCGCCAGATGTGAGCGTATGCTCCAGCCCGAGCCGAGAAGCAAGATCGCTCTCTTCGGCAGCGTTTCGGAGAAGGCGGTGTTCTGCTCCTACACAGTCGACTGCACGTACAAGGTTCCAATCATACTCGACGAACAAGGCATGGGCGACTTTGTTTGCAACAGGCTCGGCTTCCCTCCCAAACACCCCGAGTGGAGCGGATGGAGGTCCATAGTCAAGGGCTTCACCGAAGCCAGCCACGAGTTTAGAGTCGCGATGTGCGGTAAGTACGCGAAGCTGTCCGACAGCTATGTCAGCGTCAACGAGGCTTTGAGATCCGCCGGCGCGATGATCAACGCCTGCGTAAACATCGACTGGGTTGAGACCGAGACCTTCGAGGTGAAAGACGCAAACCTAGACGTGCTATCGAAGTACGACGGGATTATCGTACCGGGGGGCTTCGGTCCAAGGGGTACAGAGGGTAAGATCGCGGCGATCGAGTACGCCCGGACGAACGACGTGCCCTACCTAGGACTCTGCTTGGGCTTTCAGCTCGCTGTGGTCGAGTTCGCTCGCCACGTCTGCGGTCTCAGGGAAGCGAACAGCACCGAACTGAACCCCAAGACGAGACACCCAGTGGTGTTCTTGATGCCAGAGCAGAGGGGAGTTCGGAAGAAGGGAGGGACTATGCGGCTGGGGGCGTATCCGATAAGAGTTCTGCCTAACACCGCTGCCCGCAAGCTGTACGGTTCCGATGTCATCTACGAGCGCCATAGACATCGGTACGAGATCAACCCCGAGTACTGGTCCACACTCACCGAGCGAGGGCTCGTCTTCTCAGGAACCACCGAGGACGGTACGAGAAAGGAGATTCTCGAAATCCCCGGTCACAGGTTCTTCTTCGCCACCCAGTTTCACCCCGAGTTCAAGTCCAGACCCGGAAACGCCGATCCAGCTTTCAGAGGCTTTGTAGAGGCGTGTCTCGATAGGAAGCTCCTGAAGGTGCGGCTGAGCAGCAGAAAGTCTCGTCAGAGCTGAGGCTTCCCGAGGTCTTTCGATGGACGGTGATTCGAGCAGGGGCGGAGTCTTCTACATCCCGCTCAGTCGGGTATTCTTCTTCATCCTGATCGCGGTTCTCGCTGTCATCTCCCTTCTGCTAATCATTGGAACAATCGGAGTCGCCTTCAGAAGGGTGTTCCCTGGCCTGGGTCTGTTCGGCGTGCTGATGCTCCTCGCCGCGTGTCTGGCGGGTAGTGTTGTGAACATCCCCCTCTTCAGGGTTGAAACAGAGGAACCCGTGCTTTACCTGAGATACGTCACGGTATTCGGCGTAACCTACCCGGTGCCTACGCTCGGGAGGAGCGTGTCGCACACCCAGATCGCCGTGAATCTAGGCGGCGCCATCATACCCGCCATCGCATCCCTGTACGTCTTGGCGATGCTACCGTCGGTCATACCTCAGGCAGTCATAGCCACGGTAATAGTCACCATCGCCGTTCACCAGATAGCAAGACCAGTGAAAGGGTTAGGCATCACCACCCCAGCCTTGCTTCCTCCTCTGATCACCGCGATCACAGCGATGTTCGTGTCCGCGCTGTTCGGCGGTGAAGCCGTCTACGCCATCGCCTACGTGGCGGGCACGCTGGGAACCCTTATCGGAGCGGACCTCCTCAACCTGAAGACCATACCTAAGCTCGGTGCACCCATAGCGAGCATAGGCGGAGCCGGAACCTTCGACGGCGTCTTTCTCACGGGCATCATAGCCGTCATGCTAGCTTAGAAGCGCCAAGCCGGAGTGATGGGATGATATTAGAAACCGAAGCAAGCAGGTACCGTTGGGTGGTGCTTGCCTGTTGCATTCTGGCGGTTTCGATCGTCTCCATAGATAACACGTCGTACACCCCCCTCCTCCCCTCGATCAAGAGCGACTGGGGCTTGACCTACACCCAGGGCGGGCTGTTGACGACGGCTTTCTTCGTGGGGTACACACTAGGTCAGATACCTTGGGGATACCTGGTGGACAAGATAGGCGGCAGGAAGGTCATCTTCTTAAGCCTCACAGGGCTAACGGCTGCCTCCCTTCTCTTCAGCAGAGCCGGTGGCGGCGTGGAGGGGATGGCTTGGCGTTTCGTAGCCGGCCTCCTTGGGGCCGGGATATTCGTCCCGAGTACGAGGGTTCTCTCGGAGTGGTTCCCGGCGCGCGAGAGGGGAACGGCCATCGGCATCTTCGGAATCGGAGCAAACGCCGGCTTCCTGATCGCCGCAGCCCTGTCTCCTGTCATAGCCCTAAGTCTCGGGTGGCGGTTGAGCGTTGGTCTCCTGGTGGCGTCGGGGTTTCTGGCCGCCGCCTCCGTGGCGATCTGGCTCAAGGACGCTCCCGAAGGAGGCGCTCGGACGATGAGCAGACCAGCACCATCCCTGAGCATGCTAAAGGACTTCGCGTTTCTGATCCTAGGCTACGACCAGTTCGTGCGGCTCGGAATCACCTTCGCGTTGGTCGCTTGGGTTCCCACCTTCTTGTTCGAGACACACGGGTATGACTTGGTCGCCGCGGGGGTCTCGATCTCGGTGATGCACGGAGTAGCCATCATAGCTAACCCTGTTGGCGGAGTAGCATCAGATAGGTTCGGGAGGATCCCCGTGATCGTGGCCACTCTCCTTGCCTTCGTCCCGTGTCTGTATCTCTTCGGGACTGTTGAGCGTGGAACGGTCTTGTGGGCTCTCATTGTAGCCCAGGGCTGGCTCGTCTACTTCTACCTCGGCTCCGTATTCGCTATCCTCCCGGAGCTGTACGGCGTTGAGACGGCTGGCAGGGCTGCGGGGTATCAGAACGCCTTCGCCTCGGCTGGCGCGTTCGTGTTCCCGCTTCTGGTGGGATACCTCCGAGACCTGACCGGCTCCTTCGCCGCGGGCTGGACAGGGCTCGCCCTGTTCTGTTTGGTTGGGTCTTTTCTGACCCTTCCCATCCACCGCAGGCTCCGCAGGTCCACGGCCTCAGGATAGACGCGCGAGATCGGGGTAAAGGTGGGCGGGTCTAAAATCTGAGTCCGAAGAGTCTCGAGGTGTTGTCAACGAGTTTCTCGGGCACGTCATCAACCGGCTCGTTTCTTAGGGTTGCCACCTTCGCGATCACGCGTCTCAGAATCATGGGCTCGGTCACGGACCCCGCAAACTCGCCTCCATACCTCCATGGTCCGTCCGTTTCAACCACCAAGCTCGAGAGCGGTATCGACCTGACAAGCTTCTGATCGCGCTCCTCGTAGCAGACCTCGGGAGTGACCGAGACATAGTAGCCCTCATCAACTATCTCCTTGGTAACGTCGTCAGACGCTTTATGCCAGTGAAATAGAGCCCTACGAACCCTTGCCTCCTTAAGGATTTTCAAGGCGTATGTAGCTGCTTCATGAGGCGCGTGGACCACTATCGCAAGGTTTCTAGAGCGAGACAGATTCGCAAACTCCGCCAGGGTGAGACCTGCGGCTTCCATCTTTGCAGGAGCATCAGGGTTTCCACGAACTGAGTAGTAGGGGATGCCGACCTCACCTACCCCAACGATCTCTCTTCCTGCTTCCTGAATGAGCTTTTTCACTTCATGGATTTCCTTTCTTGAAGGGTTAAGCCTCTCCGGGTGGACACCTATCGTGGGGAACACGAAGCCCGGGTAGATCCGGTTCAACTCCAAGACCCTTCGCGAGGTATCCAACGAGGTCCCCGACGCTACGATACCTATGACGCCGCTCCGTCTCGCCCGATGGATCAAGCCGTCCACATCGGTGTAGTCGGGAGAGGCGAGGTGGCAGTGGGCATCGATAATGCGCATGAACCTCAGTCCACGAGCTATTGGAGCGTAGGCTGGAGGCGCTCTACCGGCTCCCCCGCACGTCTAGTCTCAAAGACCCTCCTTCGACGATAGGCTTGCCGTCGAGAAGGACTGTGGGCCTGCATATGACGCCGTCGAGGTGGGTCTTGCTCCTGATCTTCCCCTGCAGGGTGCCGTTGTCCCCGAGGGCAAAGTGGACTCGACCTGATCCCTTCTTGTCCTCGGTGACGTTTCCGGTGAGCCTTGCCATGGGGTTGGTTCCGATGGCGAACTCACCGATCTCGTAGGAGTTCGTGTCGCCCTGCCTGTCTAAGATCATCTTCAGCGCGCTTGCCTCGGCTCCACCCGATATGTCCACGGCTCTCCCGCGCTTGACGGTGAGCCTCACCGGATCTTTGAGCGCACCTATTGCGTGGATCGAGGTGTCGAAAACTATGGAGCCTTCAGCTGTTCCCTCGATTGGTGCTATGGGGGCTTCACCGTCGGGAAAACAGGCTATGGTTCCTGGCATGTACTTTCCGGCAAGCACGAAGGCTTGCCTGCCCTTGACGCTGAATTTGACGTCTGTGCCTTCTCTGGACGTGACCCTGATCCTATCTGTCCGGCTCAAAGCCCGTGCAACAGCTTCGGTGGTTCGGAGAACTTCAGCATAGTCCGCGGTCGCCGCTCCCTTCGTCAGGAGGTCAACCGTCACCTGAGGCATGGCTACATACTTGACGCCCTGTTTCAGGGCATTCCTAACAGCGTCCGTGTGCGTGAGCGATCTCGATGCGGCACAGATGAGTACGTCCGCTCCCTTCATAGCCTCCGCTACGGGTCGGGGTGGTTCGTGTCCGTGCATTAGTCTGGGGGTCATTATCACGACCGTCACCTCAGCTCCTATCTCGAAGGCTGCTGCCGCGACAGACTCGTATACAAGTGGCTCCGTGTCCGTGTCGGAGACTAAGACCACGTTCTCCCCCTGCCTCACGTTCAGCTCCACAGGAACTCTTGCGTACCTGATGACTTCGACCAGTTTCATGCAGACACCGCTGATATGTCTGAGTAATGTGAACATAAAGACTGTTTTCGGTCGGAGTCTAGTCTTATGATGGGGCCCCTACTCTTGGACTGTGAAAGAAGACTTAACTTAGCCGACGCAGATAGAGGTAGGCGCTTCTGTCTGGTGGCGTCTAGATGAACGCCCTTCACGCCGAGTCAGTCTCCAAAGCGTTCGACTCTATACGCGCTGTCAGCAAAGTCTCGATCGATGTCGAGGCGGGAGAGGTCTTCGGTCTTCTGGGTCCCAACGGCTCCGGCAAGTCGACCCTCATGAAGATGGTGCTCGGTCTGATCAGACCTGATAGCGGAAGCATCAGCGTCTACGGTGCGAGTGTCGACCAAAGTCCTTTGGAGGCGAAGCGGGTGACAGGGTACGTACCGGAGTCTCCCAGGCTCTACGAGTTCCTAACTGGAGTTGAGTACCTGGACTTCGTGGCGGATGTTCGAGGCCTCGAGCCGAGCGCCAAGAAGGAGCGAATAGGCGAGTTCCTCACCGCCTTGGGGTTGGAGGGCAGAGAGAACGAGATGATCAGCGGATACTCACTGGGGATGAAGCAGAAGCTCGCCATAATTGCGGCTCTCCTACACCGCCCGAGTCTGCTCATCCTCGACGAGCCGCTGAACGGTCTAGATCCCAGGTCGGCGAGAATCGTCAAGGATCTTATTCGCAAACTCGCAGGCGAGGGGGCGGCCGTGGTTTTCAGCACACACATACTTGAGATAGCCGAAGCCATCTGCGACCGGGTCGCCATCATGTATCAGGGGAGCATTCTGGCTGAGGGGACGGTCGCCGAGCTGCGAGCTTCGGCTGGTATGCCAGGCTCCAGCCTTGAGGACGTGTTCTTGAAGATAACCGGGACGGGGGACCTGAGAGAGATTGTCGAGGAGCTTGCGAGATAAGCCTAGCACAGTGTCAAACGAAAACCGAAAGTAGCGCGATCCTCTACTCTTTAAGCGCGCATGCCTGTAGGCCGTTGGTGGTGGATCGTATGTCTTGCCTCTGCTCACAGTGCGACTTGAAAACTAGGTGTACCAGCTTCGGCGACGAAGTACCACGGCGCTACTTCTTCAAGATAGCGGCTCAGGCCGGGAAGGCGCCTCTGCGAGAAGTGAAGCCGCCCAGAGTCGCTCCCGGTGCAAGGTCGCGTGTGGCTATCGTCCGAAGCTCCGACCGTGTAGAGGGGATCAGAGAGGCGGTCAAGATCGTGGGTGGGGTGACCCCGCTGTTGAAGGGGCTGAGGGAGTATGTTCTCGTCAAGCCCAACACAAACAGCCACGATCCATTCCCGGCGGGAAGCCATCCCGATGACGTGAGGACGGTCGTTCAGATGCTTGTGGAGGGTGGTTGTCCTAAGGATAGGATCGTTGTTGGCGACATGTCGGGGCCGAACTGGTTGCCCACCAGAAAGACCATGCGGCTGAACGGGATCCTGTCTGTGGCGGAGGAGCTCGGGGTCAAGGCTTCGTTCTTCGACGAGGAGGAGTGGGTTAAGGTCAAACCTCCACGCGCCACCACCTGGCCCAACGGCTTCGAGATCGCTCGAACGGTGTACAATGCCTCACGCATCATCTCCCTATCCTGCCTCAAGACCCACGGATTTGGTGGAGTTTTCACGATGAGCCTGAAGAACTCCGTGGGCGTGGTCCATCCCGCCAACCGCCTCTACTTCCACCGGAGCCCCGACATGCGGAAGCTGATCGCCGAGATCAACCTAGCCTACACTCCAGACCTGGTGTTGGTCGACGGAATGAGGTGCTTTACACGGGGCGGACCAGCCGTGGGTGAGCTGGTAGACTCGGGCGTGATCATCGCGGGAACAGATAGAGTGGCCATCGATGCTGTTGGGGCCTCTGTGCTCAAGTACTACAAGGCTGAGGGGCTCACCGGCATTCCGGTCAAGAAGCAAGAGCAGCTGGCGAGAGCCGCCGAGATAGGGCTTGGAAACTTGGACGCTGAGAAGATCGAGCTCCACGCCGTCAACAAGGCTCAGGATCCCAAGTTCGACGTACTGATGAGTTTCGTAAGGAGCGAGCTGAGAGCCTAGGAGAGCAGCTCAGCTACCCGTTTCAAAAGTCTCTCCCTCATCGCAAGCTTTATGCCGATTCTTCTCGCTTTCTTGATCGGAGAGTTTTGAGATGAAACTGCTTACCTACACTGTAGGCAAGGTATCGCGGATCGGTGCCTTATCAGGTGAATGCGTCGTCGATCTCAACTACGCGTACGCCGAGTACCTGAAGGGAGCCAAGGGCGAAAAGGCTGTGAAGAAGCTCGCTGACGAACGAATGCCTCCCAACATGATCTCCTTCCTGGACATGGGAGACAGAGCTCTCGCAGCTGCGAAGTCTGCGCTGGACTACGTGAGGAAGCTGGAGAAGGAAGGCAAGACAGTTGCCCTGAGAAAGGCGAAGATCATATGCGACGTGGATTCGGTGCGCTTGGAAGCGCCGATTCCGAGACCCAGGAAGAACGTCTTCTGCCTGGGCCTAAACTACGCCAAACACGCCGCAGAGGGCGGGCAGCCCATACCAAAGGACCCGGTCTTCTTCACAAAGCCGCCGACGGTGGTCATTGGACCATACGACGACATCGTCTACCCGAAGGCAACTGAGAAACTTGACTACGAGGTTGAGTTCGCCTTCATCATGGGGAAGAAGGACAAGTACATCTCAAAGGAGAAGGCGCTCGACCACGTCGCGGGCTACGCAGTCTTCAACGATGTCTCCGCGAGGGACCTTCAGTTCAAGCACCTCCAGTGGTTCAAGGGGAAGGGGTGTGACACCTTCGGACCGATGGGACCATACCTAGTCACGAAGGACGACGTTCCCGACCCACACAACCTGTGGATCAGGTGCAGGGTAAACGGCGAGGTCAGACAGGACTCGAACACCAGCGACCTGATCTTCAAGATACCGCAGATCGTCGAGGTCCTCTCCGCTGGGATGACCCTTGAGCCGGGTGACATCATAGCCACCGGCACTCCATCAGGTGTAGGGCAGGGCTTCAAGCCTCCACGCCTGCTGAAAGTCGGCGACACCGTCGAGTCCGAGATAGAGCGACTCGGCTGCATGAGGAACGCCGTGAAAGCCGAGTAAGCACCTTTCCTCTTTTTTGTTGACGTCCAAAGGGAACTGCCAGTTCACCGCATATCGGCTTAAAAGAGAAGGCTTGGCTCTTCACTTAGCGGTCATGTCTTCCGCTCAAGTGGCGGTCCAGGTCTTCAAGAAGATGGATGACGCCGACTTCAAGACTCTGGCGGCGATAGAGACGAACATGAAGACCTTCGAGTACGTGCCAGTAGAGGAGATAGCCCGCACCTCCGAACAGTTCCCGGAGGAGACTCAGTACCACCTCAAGCGCCTCCACCAGTTCGGACTGGTTGTGGGTCGGAGGGAGGTCTACGTCGGGTACGCGTTGAACTACGCCGGATACGATGCCCTAGCCATCAACGCGCTAGTCAAAGGCGGGGTCTTGGAGGCGTTTGGCAGACCCCTCGGCGTTGGGAAGGAGGCTGACGTCTACGACGCGCTAACCCCAGGGGGAAACAGGATAGCGGTGAAGTTCCTACGTCTTGGAAGGACGAGCTTCCGGCAGACCAGGCGGAAGAGAGGCTACCTCGCCGAGGACAAGAGGGCTTCGTGGCTATACCAGTCCAGTCTGGCAGCAGAGAAGGAGTTTGAGGCGCTGAGGCGGGTTCATGAAGCTGGTGTCCGCGTTCCTGAGCCGCTTAGACGAAACAGGCACGTGATAGTTATGAGCATGATCGACGGATTCAAGCTGGCAGACTTCGTCCGCCTTAGGGGGGCTAAAGGAGTCTTGAAGGAGGTCCTGCTCAACGTCAGGAGAGCCTACTCAAAAGCCGGGATTGTTCACGGAGACCTGAGTGAGTATAACGTCGTCTTGGAGACAACCGGTCACGTGCTGATCATAGACTGGCCCCAGTCTGTTGAGAAGACCCACCCCAGCGCTGAGAAGTTGTTGGCCAGGGATGTGGAGAACATTGTTGGATACTTCTCCCGCAAGTTTCGAGTAAGAGCGGATGCAGAGGAGGCTTTGAGGTACGTCAAGGACGCTCGCAGGGCAGCCTAGAGTCGTGTTCGGGGTAGACGCGCTCCCCCAATCCTCGCCCCTGGCTAGAGCAGAACCGAGGTACGCGCTAGTAACGATAAGAGACGGTCGAGTAGTCGAGAAAGCCTCCGAGGTCTCGAGATCCGAGCTCATGCGCAAGGTGGATAAGGAGAAGCCCGACGTGGTGGCGGTCGACAACGTGTGGGAACTCGCCTCGGGCGTCAACACCCTCAAAGCCCTAGTCAGCAGTCTTCCAACAAAAACGAGGATCCTACAAGTAACTGGCCCTCCCGAGGCTTCATCAACCCTTCAGGAGGTAGCCAAGAGACATGGCATCGCCCCCCCGCCCAGCCTAGTCCCGCTAAGGGAAGCCGAAGCCGCGGCGAGGCTGGGGGAGCTCGGGGTTGGGGCTGAGGTTGACATTCTCGAGAACGAGACGAGCGTGCTAGTCCGTCGCGGCGTCAGCCTCGGTCCCGGAGGATCGAGCCAAGCTAGGTACCGCCGCAAGATCCACAGCGAGATCCTCGCCTACACCAAGCTGATCAGGGACAGGCTAGACGAACTCAAGCTCGACTACGATCTCCAGTCCGAGGAGTCGGACCACGGACTCGAACGGGCTGAATTCACAGTGTACGCCCACCGTGCCCAGCTCCACGGCGTCGTCAAGCCGGTTCTGGGAACGTACGTGCGTGTTGAAGTCAACCCTGTCTTCCGCAGGCGGGTGATCTTCACCCCAAAGAACATCGAAAGCGAGAGGAGCTCCGGGAGGCGAAGTTCTCGAAAGCTCATAGTCGGCGTCGATCCGGGAACGACCTGCGGGCTGGCAGTCCTCGACTTCGATGGAGAACCCCTGCTGATGACAAGCCGGAGAGGCCTCACACGCGGAGACATTACGAGGATGCTCCTCGACTTGGGCGAACCAGTGGTTGTCGCGGCTGACGTGACCCCCACACCAGAGTTCGCTGAGAAGCTCGCCAAAAGCTTGAACTCGGTTCTCTTCACCCCGAAGGTGCTGCCCGAAGCCATGGAGAAGCAACAGGTCGCGTCGGAATACTCTCTCAAGCACGGAATTGCATTCGAGGACCCTCATGAGAGGGACGCACTCTCCGCCGCGGTGAAAGCATACCAGAGCTTCAAGAACAAGTTTGAACAGGTGGAGGCTCACATCCGCGAGACCGGTGTAAAGGTTCCGATGGAAGAGTGCAAAGCCCTGGTGGTGAGAGGACACTCGATCAAGGAGGCAATTAAACAGCTCACCCCCAAACCCTCGGTCAGGAGAGAGGCGCCACCTTCTCAACCCTCTGAAAGCCCCTGGGACCTAGTCGAACGCCTCAAGCTAAGGATCGAGGACCGCGAGCGGGAGATCACACGGCTAGAGAGGCTCAACGAGAGCCTGACCCGGAAGATGCGCGAACTCGAGACCAGCGTCGAAGGGCTGAGGGAGGCGATCGAACGGGCTCGGTCTGCTCAGGTGGGTGAGGTTAGACGGGACAGGGAGGTCCAGACCCTCCACAGAGAGGTGGAGAGTCTGCGAGCGCAGTCAGCAAGATCTCAGGCTCAAGCCGAGGAGTACAGAGCCAGGCTCGAGAAGCTGAGACGGCTCAGGGAGCTGGAATCGAGGGGTGAGGCAGTCTTCCTCAAGCCCGCGGAAAGCTTCACCGAAAACGGACTGTCGAAATCCTTCGAGCTGTATGACATCGGGAGAGGAGACGTGGTCTTTCTACTGAACGCAAGCGGCGGAGGCACAGCCGCCGCCTCAGAGCTGGGACGGAGGGGCATCCGAGCCATCGTGGCGGGAACCCCCATGTCTCAGCAGGCTGAGGACGTGTTCAACAAACTGGATATCCCCATCATCGACGCTGGGAAGATCGATATCGTCTGGGCGGAGGGCTATCCATACATCCGCTCAGAACTACTTGAGGAAGCGATCAAGAGGGCTCGGAGGACACGGGCTGAGGAGGAGGCACGCGGGATCGAGGAGCTTGTGAAGGAGTATCGAGAGGAGCGCGGACAGAGAGAGTAGCCATCAAGAACTGTTGTGCTATCCTACTGCGCCCTGTTCAGATCAACTCGGATGTAGAGGATGTTGTTCCCGCGGATGAAGACGTTCCCGTAGTTGGCTAGGGACTGCCCCTCATGAACCTCCGTAGCCCCCTCGAGAATTACGTTCATGTAGTTGTCGCACTGGGTCATCTTGCCCTTGTACTCGACGCCGTTCTTCAGCTTGATCAGAACGTGGTTGTGAAGGCTCTTCAGCAGGGTGTTGAGAGGTCTTTTCGAGGGCTCCATCAACCAATCCTCGACTCAAGGCTACACGGATCACTTTCTATAAAAGCCTTTTCGGATGGCTCGGGAGTCGGCTCAAAAGTCTGCCAAACCCTTAAAACCATCAGAGCGTCCTGCAAACCGGGGAGATCACGGGCGCGTTGAGAAGGGCGTGGGAGAGAAAGCGACGGACCATACGGAGGTATGACACGACCGCTGAGACCTATGACGGACTCTACGCGGAGGAGCAGCGGCGCAAGTACGCGCTTCTCGGATGGTCCGCTCTTCTAAAGGACGGCCGTTCCGTTCTGGACGTTGGGTGTGGGTCGGGTCTACTTCTGGAGAAGCTCTCTTCCATGGCCGGTCTACTCGTGGGGGTAGATGCCTCGAGGAGGATGATATTCAAGGCTAAGAGGAGGGTTGGAGCACACGGGAACGTGGATCTGGTGCTGGCAGACTCGGACTTTCTCCCTTTCAGAGACGGGGTGTTCAGCTGCGTGCTCTCTTTCACTCTCCTCCAGAACGTGCCCAATCCGTTGACGACGGTGAAAGAGATCGTTAGAGCCGCTCAGAGTGATTCGGTTTTGGTGATATCCACCTTGAAAGAGGCTCGTCCCGGAGAGAGCCTTCGCAACCTGCTCCTCGCGGCTGGTTTGAGCGAGATGAACGTGTTGGACGAGGGCGCCAAGGATTTCGTTGTGGTCTGCAAGAGATCGGTTTAAACAGTTCTCCGAACAGCAAGCTTATTTTTGAGGAAACTTTAATCACATGACGAGCTGAATGAGGAATTAAGAGGGATTCGCGGAGTTGTCTTCAGAACTAGACAGCCTTGACCGGAAGATCCTAGACCTCATCCAAGAGGACGCGAGGGCATCCTTCGCTCAGGTCGCCAAGAGGGTCGGAGTCAGCGAGGGAACCATACACCTGCGAGTGAGGAGGATGGTGAGCCACGGGATCATCAGGGGGTTCTACGCTCTCCTCGCGCCCGAGAAGGTCGGCAGGGGACTAACAGCGTTCGTTGAGCTCAAGGCTGATCCCGCAAAGTACCGGGAAGCGCTGAACCGGATCCAGGGGCTGAAGGACGTTTACGAGATCCACGACGTCACCGGAGAGTTCTACGCCATCCTGAAGGTTAGGACAGCTAGCAAGGAGGGGCTGGCTAGGGTCATAGACGCGATAGGGGACATCGAGGGTGTGACCTCAACCCAGACGACGGTCGTGTTACGAACGATCAAGGAAACGCATAAGGTAGAGGTCTGAGCTGTCACACCACTACCAGCAGGTATACGTCGTTCACGTTCGTCCCCGTGGGTCCTGTCACCACGAGATCGCCCAGCGGTTTGAAGTACTCGTAGGGCGCGTTTCTGCCCAGGAATGCCTCAGCTCTCAGTCCCGCCCGCTCCCCCCTGGCAATTGTGGCGCCGTCCACCAGGGCGCCCGCGGCGTCTGTCGGTCCGTCCAGTCCGTCGGTACCCACAGCGGCAAGAGCTAGACCCCCTCTTCCCTGGAGAGTCCGGCTCGCAGAGAGCGCAAGCTCCGTGTTTCTGCCACCCAAACCCGGCTTCTCAACGAGGGTTACTGTTGTCTCACCGCCAGCTATGATGGCGGCAGGTCTCTTGACAGGATGCTCTGTGCTCGCAAGCTCAACCGCGACTGCCGCGAGGACCTTACCGACCTCCCTAGCCTCTCCCTCGACGCGGGTTGAGAGCAGGATCGGGTTTAGGCCGATCTCCTTCGCTTTCGAGTAGGCTGCCTCGCACGCGATGAGGTTGCTCCCCACGATGACGTTCTTGACGTTGCCGAAGACCTCTTCACCTGGTTTCGGCGTCTCAGGAATCATTCCCTCTCCGCCGAGGGCTAGGTGGTCTCGGATGCTCTGAGGGGCTCGGTCCCAAAGGTTGTGCTTCCTCAGGACGTTCATCGCGTCAGCGAAGGTTGTTGTGTCCGGGGATGTTGGTCCCGAGGCGATCACGTCTAGGGGATCACCTACCACGTCGGAGAGGATCAGGCTAACGATGGTTGCGGGGTAGGCGGTCTTGGCTAGCTGTCCACCCTTGAACGCGGAGATGTGCTTGCGCACGGAGTTGATCTCATTGATAGTGGCTGGACTGCCGCGGACGAGCGCCATGGTGATCTGCTGCTTCTCCGATAGGGTGATCTTCCCAGCCGGAACCGGCATGAGAGCCGATCCGCCTCCAGAGATGAGACATATCACCAAGTCCTCCTTCTTCGCACCCCCGACCAGCCTGAGCATTCTCCTAGCCCCGCTCTCCCCCGCCTCATCTGGAATGGGGTGGCGCGCCTCGTTCAGCTCGATCCTCTCGACCTTGTACCGGTCCTTCGTCCCGCGTAGGATGTTAACGACGCCTCCCGATATGCGATCTCCAAGGATCTTCTCGACGGCTTCCGCAAGACCACCGCTCGCCTTACCGCCGCCAACGACATAGATGTCCTTGCACCTGCTGAGATCCAGCTGAAGCCCGTCGACAAGGAGGACATCCTTCTTCAGCTTGACGTGCCTACGAACCGCCTCCTCTGGGTTGGCGCTTACAAGAGAGGCTTCTATAAGCTCGAGCGCGATCCTCCTGGCTTCACGGTCCTTCTCGTTTCCGGCGTTTTGAATCAATTGAGCTTTGTTCTTAACCACCAACCTCTCATCCGCTCCCCAGCTCTATGGGATCACCTAAGCCCGCCACACACCTTGCAGCTCGGGTCTCTCTTGATCTCGACGGTGGAGAAGGTCATCGAGAGCCCGTCGAAGATGAGCAACCTCCCGAGGAGGGGCTGCCCTATGCCAACGATGAGTTTGAGAGCCTCCTCCACCTCCAGCATGGCGAAGAGTCCCGGAGTGGTGCCCAGTACGGGGAACGGTGATATCTCCGGGGGATTCTCCGGGTAGAGACATCGGAGGCACGGACCCTTCTTGGGGATGATCGTCATCATCGACCCCTCCATTCCATAGATCCCCGCGTGGACCAGAGGAATCTCGCGCCTTACACACTCCTCATTGATCACAAACCTCGTGGTGAAGTTGTCCATGGCGTCGATAACCACATCCGCTCCCTTGATCAGACGCCCGACGCTCTTCTCAGTTATCTTCTCCACCACCGGCTCGATCTTGACGGCGGGATTCAGGTTTCTCAGCTTCTCGCAGGCGGAGACCGCTTTGAACCGCCCTATGTCGGGCTGCCAGTGGAGGATCTGCCTGTTCAGGTTGCTCAACTCCGCTTTCTGCTCGTCTATCACGCGGATGTGACCGACCCCCGCGGCGGCTAGGTACACCGAGGCGGGACACCCAAGTCCGCCAGCGCCGCAGACAACAACTACGGAGTTCTTGATCTTCTTCTGCCCCTCGACACCCCAGCCCTTGATCCGCATCTGTCTGTCATACCTCTCCAACTCCGACGGTACGAGCTCCGCTCTCAATCTCGACCACTCCGAAGAACTAGATACGAATTGGTTCACGAATTAAAGGAGATCTCTCGTTCTATGCCCCGATCTTCTTCATTACTTGGTCCGTCGGGACAAAGTTCGCGTAGATCCCGATCTCCGTCGGATCGAGTCCAGCCGCGAGGCCTAGGAGCTGGACGTAGTGGAGCACCGGGATGGCGTAGTACTCCTTCAGGCTGTCTCGGATCTGGATCTGCCCGTAGTCGAACTGGAGGTGGCAGAAGGGGCAGATGTCGACGAGAAGGTCGGTACCACTCTCATGAATGTTTCTGAGCTTCTCCAGGGTCATGTCTAGAGAGACATCTAAGGCTCCGGTTCTAAGCCCTCCGCCAGCGCCACAGCAGAGCATTCTGTCCTTGTACTGCACGCTCTCGCAACCGAGAGCCTCAACCATCTCGTCAACGAAGCGCGGTCTCTCGGCGCTGTCAATCCCTCGGTGCTTTGTCGGCTTGAGGATGTGGCAGCCGTAGTGAACGGCCACCTTCAAGCCGAGCGGTTTCTTGATAATGGAGCCGATCTTCTCGATGCCGACATCCTTGTAGAGGACCTCGGCTATGTGACGTACCTGGATGCTTCCCCTGTAGGTTCTGCCGACATCCTTCAGGGTCTCGTTGACCTTCGCGAGCTTCTCAGGCTCCTCCTTGAACGTCTCGTTCGCCTCTCTGAGAGAGCCGTAGCAACCGTTACAGATGGTGAGGATGTCCACGCCCAGCCCCTCGGAGATTGACAGGTTGCGGGCGGCGAGGGCTAACCATGTGGGCTGGTCGAAGGACCTGAACACGCCCGGAGCGGGGCAGCACGATGCCCTAGGAAGGTCGATGAGTTCGATGCCGAGCATCGGAGCTATCTTCCTGGTGGCTACCTCTATTCCTGGGTACCGGTTGGGCATGATGCAGCCCAGAAAGAAGCCGAATCTCAAGCCCGCCATCGTCATCCCTCGAAGCCGATGAGCTTGTCGAAGCCAGTCTTGTTGGCGATCCTTCGGACTTCATCCAAGGCTTCTGGGTAGGAGTGGGTTGTGGGAGGTAGCTCGGGCAGTTTCAGCTCCTTCCTGAGCGCTTTGTACTTGTCGATTATCGGGACAGCGTGACCGGTCCTGAGAAGGTAGGCGGAGACATCCTTGTGCGGCTTAAGCATGAACCCGGCTTGGACGGCAAGGTTCCTCAGGATCAGGATGACATCAGTTACGTTGATTCCTCGCGGACATCTCTCCAGGCAGGTGTAACAGGTCGAACAGAGCCAGATGTCCTGGCTGGACAGAACCTCATCTTTCAACCCAGTGAGGGCTCTCCTTATGACTTGTCGGGTTCGGTACGCGGTTCTACGACCGGCTGGACAACCCCCGGAGCACGTGCCGCACTGGACACAGAGGAGGATCTTCTCACCGCCGCTCTCGGCGACCCTCTTCACAAAGTCGGAGTCGGTTTTCCTGAGGTCAAGCGTCTCTCTTCTCACGGACATACCCCGCCCTCCTATGGAACCGGACCTATTTCCTCGAGTATCTTCTTCCTCGCACCTTCGTCGATCGGACCCATCTCGGCTATGGTCGAGACGAAGTTGCTGAAGGTGTTCGCCAGCTTTCTGAAGTCGGGTATATAGACGGCTGAGAACCAAAGTCGCAGGCTGTCGATCCCTCCTTCGTCCAGGGCTTCCGAGATCTCAGATAGCCTCTTCTCGGTGATCTTGGATGCTCCGGACAGAGGCCCAGCACCTTTGTGAGCGTCTCCCAGGAAAACCCCGTCAGCTCCCATCGCGAAGGCATAGAGTATGTGCTTCTTTCCGAGCCGTGCCGTGGTTGGGACGCGCACTATCAGGACGTTTGCCGGGTATTTGATCCGAGCGAGTCCGATCAGGTCGGCGGCGTTATAGGCTATGTCGTAGTCCAGAAACGCCAGGATAATTGGGCGGTCTGCTTTTTCCACAAGAATTCCTCGCATCAAGCCGAAGAGCTGTCGGTCTGTGCTATTGTGGAGCACGAGCGCGGATACCTTGCACTCCGGAACACATCCGCCACACCCCAAGCATCTAAGCCTATCGACCACAGCTTTGCCATCAGCCAGAGTGATTGCCCCGAAGGGGCAGATATTGACGCAGTTCCCACAGCCGTTGCAGGTCTCTTTCTCGACCGAAGCCTTCTCGGCGCTTAGTTCGATCTTGCCGGCCTTCACGAAAGTGGACCCCTTCGCAGCGGCGCCGAGAGCTTCGGAGACGGAATCTCGGATATCCTTCGGTCCGAGGACGCAACCACCAACGAAGACGGCTTCGCGGAGGCTGTTGACCGGGTCGAGCTTGGGGTGCTTCTCCATTAGGAATCCGTCCTCCCCGAGCGAGATCGAGAGCTTCTCCGCAAGCTCGGCTGTGCCCGGGCTCGGCACGAGCGCTGGACAAAGTACAACCAGGTCAAACTCATCCTCGACAGGCACCCCGAGGAGGGTGTCCTCGGCTCTGACCAAGAGGCATCCCTCCCCGCTCTCAGAGATCTCTGAGACACGTCCACGGACGAACTTCACGCCCTTCTCCTGAGCGCTCTTGTAAAACTCCTCGAATCCCCTGCCGAAGGATCGGATGTCTATGTAGAAGAGCGTCACTTGGGCGTCCAAGAAGGCGTCAATTATGACCTGAGCCTGCTTAATGGAGTACATGCAGCAGACGCGGCTGCAGTACGGGATGCCGCGGTTCAAGTCCCTAGAACCGGCGCAGAGGACGTAGGCCAGCTTTTTGACATCTCCCCCGTCGTTCGGTCTCCTCAGGTATCCTCCGGTGGGGCCGAAGGGTGAGAGGAGCCTTTCCAAGTGGAGGGCTGTTATGACGTTCTTGTGGACGCCGTACCCGTACTCCTCGAACTTTCTGAGGTCTATCAGCTCGTAGCCCGTAGCCACAACGATAGCGCCCACATCCACCTCCACGAACTTTCCCTTGTCCTCCAGGTCGATCGCCTTCCTCGGGCAGACCTCGGCACATCTCCCGCACTTGGTGCAACTGTTGAAGTCTATGGTATAGACTAGGGGCACAGACTGGGGGAACATCAGGTAGGAGGCTTTCCTCTTGTCCAAGCCCATGTTGAACTCGTTCGGAACCTCGACCTCGCACAGCTTCGAGCAGACGCCGCACGCAGTGCACTTCTCCGGGTCGACTCCACGAGGCTTTATGAAGAGTTTGACATGGTACTTCCCGGGACCGCCGGTTACGCTTACCAATTCGGTCGATGTCATAAGCTTGATGTTCGGGTTCCGACCCACCTCAACCATCCGTGGGGTTAGAATACACTGGGCGCAGTCCATCGTCGGGAAAACCTTCCCGAACTGGGCCATGTGACCGCCGATACTCGGATCCCTCTCAACGAGGTACACCGGGTAACCTTGGTTGGCAAGCTCAAGGGCTGCGGTTATGCCTGCAATTCCTCCGCCTACCACCAGAAAACGCTGCTCCACATCCAGCCACGAGGCTTCGAGCGGCTCGAGGCTTCGGGCCCTCTCAACTCCACCCCGGACGAGGCTTACAGCCTTCTTCGTGGCGGCTTCCTTCTCCCCACTGTGGGACCACGAGCACTGCTCCCTCAGGTTCACAACTTCAAGAAGGAACGGGTTCAGCCCCAGGGTCTTCATGGCTCTGGCGAAGGTTACCTGGTGCATCCGCGGTGTGCAGGCAGCGATCACTATCCGATTGAGGTTGTGCCTCTTCACCATGCTCTGAATCATGTCCAGGCCGGGCTTCGAGCACATGTACGAGTAGTTCCTCGCCACAACGACTCCTTTCCAGCCCTGAGCTGCCTTACAGACAGCTTCCACGTCCACTCCATTCGAGATGTTGCCACCGCACTCGCAGACAAAGACCCCGACCCTGCTCTCCTCACCCATGGGAGGGCACCCAGTTACCTGACAGAGACCGCAAACCTTCCTAGTAAGGGTTTTGGGCGGATCCTTCTCCTCCCGGTAGCATGGAGACCGGTCAACCCGATTACTAGGTCAAGACGTTCACCGAATTTCAAAAGGAATATATAGGACGCTTTTTTTGCAGTGTTACGAACGGTTTGAACCCGTCGGCCCTCACTCTGCGGTAGCCCGAAATCGAGACCCACGTATGCTTGACCGTGGAAGCCGTGAAGCCCATGGCAGTAGAATCCGATAAGTCGGGAAGGAAGGAGATCCAAGATGAGACCAGCGAGGAGGTTACCCCCGAAACGAGTTCGGAGGCGACCGGACAACCAGCAGAGGAGCAACTTAGAAAGGAGCTCGAGGAAGAGCGGGCGAAGTCCGACTTGTATCTGAACCAGCTCAAGAGACTCAAGGCGGACTACGAGAACCTCCAGAAGAGGACCAAGAGAGAGATGGATGATGTCGTCAAGTCGGCCAACGAGAGGCTGATCATCGAGCTGCTCGGCGTGATGGACCACCTAGAACTCGCGGTGGAGGCAGGAAAGAAATGCGAAAACAAGGAGGAGATGGTTAAGGGGGTCGAGATGGTCCTTGAGGGGTTCAGGGAGACGCTCGGGAGGCAGGGTCTCGCGGAGATAGACGCGGCTGGGAAGCGGTTTGATCCCCGCAGGCACATGGCCATGGAGCATGTGAGCACAGACGCCTTCGAAGACGAGACCGTGGTAGCGGTCCTGAGGAGGGGCTACACTCTCAACGGCAGGATGATCAGGCCGAGCATGGTAAAAGTCGCCATCAAATCAACTACCGAGAAAGATCGGGAGGAGAAAGCTCAATGAGCAAACAGGTTGACAAGATCCTCGGCATCGACCTTGGAACCACGAACTCAGCAGCAGCCATCCTGGAGGCTGGACGACCAGTAGTCATCCCAAGCGCTGAAGGCCCGACGATGGCAGGGAAGATGTTCCCATCGGTGGTCGCCTTCACTTCGGGTGGCGATTTGCTTGTGGGGGAGCCCGCCAAGAGGCAGGCATCCGTCAACCCCGAAGCAACAATCTTCGAGATAAAGAGGAAGATGGGCACAGACTACACAGTGCGGATACACGGGAAGGAATACACCCCCCAGCAGATATCGGCGTTCATACTCCAGAAGATCAAGAAGGACACTGAAACATTCCTGGGAACAACCATCAAGAAAGTCGTTATCACCGTTCCAGCCCACTTCAACGACAACCAGAGGCAGGCGACGAAGGACGCCGGGGAGATCGCCGGCTTTGAGGTCGCCAGAATAATCAACGAACCGACAGCGGCATGTCTAGCCTACGGTCTCGACAAGCTCGACCAGGAGATGCAGATCCTAGTCTTCAGCTTCGGCGGGGGCACCCACGACGTAACGCTGATGGACTTCGGCAAAGGGGTGTTCCAAGTCCTCGCCACCAGCGGCGACACCCAGACAGGAGGGACCGACATAGACAACGCCGTGATGGAGTATCTTGTCTCCGAGTTCAGGAGGCAGACCGGCATCGACCTGAGAAGCGACAAGATGGCTATGACCAGGCTGAAAGAGGCTGCGGAGAAAGCCAAGATCGAGCTATCCACCTTGCTGACCACGGACATCGACCTGCCATTCATAGCGGCAGACCAAACCGGACCGAGGCACCTCCATCTCACCCTCACCAGGGCGAAGCTCGAGGAGCTGGCTTATCCGATTGTAAGCCGAGTTGAAGCCCCGATAAGGAGGGTCTTAGCCGACGCCAAGCTCCAGCCCGAAGGGGTTGACAAGATAATCCTCATCGGCGGGCAGACGAGAATGCCCCTCGTGAGGAAGTTCGTCGAGGACATCCTGGGTAAGCCCGCTGAGAGGGGAGTCGACCCGATGGAGTGCGTAGCTGTGGGCGCGGCGATACAGGCAGCTGTCCTCGCGGGCGAGGTCAAGGACCTCGTGCTACTGGACGTCACACCTCTGTCCCTCGGTGTGGAGACGCTCGGCGGAATCCACACCAAGCTGATCGACAAGAACACTACGATCCCCACCCGGAAGAGCGAGGTGTTTACCACTGCTGCCGACTTCCAGACGGCTGTAACGGTTCACGTCCTGCAGGGGGAGAGAGCCATGGCCGCTGATAACGTCTCTCTGGGGATGTTCAACCTCACCGGAATTCCACCGGCTCCCCGGGGAGTGCCCCAGATCGAGGTGACCTTCGACATAGACGCGAACGGAATACTGAACGTCACCGCCAAGGATCTGGGAACCAGCAAGGAGCAGAAGATCACCATCACCGCCTCCACCAAGCTCCCCAGGGAGGAGAAGGATCGGATGATCAAGGAGGCTGAGCAGTTCGCCGAGCAGGACAGGCGGAGGCGAGAGGAGGCGGAGACGATAAACAACGCAGAGTCGATGATTTACACAGCTGAGAAGACCGTGTCCGATCTGGGCGACAAGATAAGCCAAGACAACAAGAACCGAATTCAGAGCGCCATCAAGGAACTCCGCGACGCCGTCTCCCAGAAGAACTACGACAAGATGAAGAGCGGAATGGAGTCCCTGAGAAAGATCCTGCAAGAGGTGGGTTCAGCGGTCTACCAGAGGGCGGCCCAGGATTACGCCCGTCAGAGGGGTGGACCTGGACAGCCAGGAGGGGCTGAGGGAGCCCAACCCTCTGGAGAGGGAAAGGTCGTAGACGCGGACTACAAGGTGGTCGACGAGGATAAGAAGTAGCCTCTCTACACTTTCTTTCATCTTTCGGTGAAGGTCTTGGAGAAGCGGGATTACTACGAGGTCCTCGGCGTCTCGAGGAACGCCTCGAAAGACCAGATCAAGGACGCGTACCGCGAGCTGGCGCTCAAGTACCACCCGGACAGGAACAAGGCGCCCGACGCTGAGGAGAGGTTCAAGGAGATAACCGAAGCCTACGCCGTGCTATCCGATGACGAGAAGCGCGCCCAGTACGATCAGTTCGGTCACGCCGGAATCAGCGGAAGGTACACCCAGGAGGACATATTCAGGGGGGTCGACTTCGGCGACCTCTTCAGGGACTTCGGCTTCGGCGGTTTCGACAGCATATTCGAGACCTTCTTCGGGCGGGGGACTCGCCAACGATACGGCCCGGAAAAGGGTAGTGACATTCAGTATGATATGGAGATAACGCTGGAGCAGGCAGCGACGGGCTTGGAGACTCAGATCGAGGTGTCCCGTACAGAGACCTGCCCCACCTGCAATGGGAGTGGAGCGAGACCCGGAACCCAGCCCCGAACATGCCCGAAGTGCAACAGCAGAGGTCAGATCCAACGGGAAAGGTCCACCGGCTTTGCCCGCTTCGTCCAAATTGCGCCCTGTGACCGGTGCAGAGGCAAGGGCACGATAATCGAGTCCCCTTGTGGTGAATGCCGCGGAACAGGTCAGGTGGAGAGGACGAGAAAGATAGACGTCAAGATTCCTGCCGGGGTTGACACTGGCTCGTATCTGAGGCTGAGTGGTCAGGGTGAAGCTGGAGTCAGAGGCGGACCACCAGGCGACCTCTTTGTCGCTGTACGGGTGAAATCCCATCCCGTCTTCCGCAGGAAGGACGGCGATATCTTCTGTGAGGTCCAGATCGGCTTCGCCCAAGCCGCCATCGGCGCCAGGATCATGGTTCCAACACTCGATGGGAGGGCGGAGTTGAAGATACCCGCTGGTACTCAGACGGGAACGGTGTTTAGGTTGAGGGGGAAGGGTATGCCGAACTTGAAAGGATACGGGCGGGGGGACGAGCTGGTGAGAGTTGTCACGAGAACCCCGATCCGGCTGACGAAGAGACAACACCAGCTGTTCGAAGAGCTAGCTAAGGAGCTGGGAGAAGAGGTTCAGTCCGAGAGAGGTTTCTTCGGAAGGTGAGGCAAGGTCCAGAGTCTCGGCTCTACTCGGTGATCACGATAGCCCCTGAGGGGCAGTTTCTCACGCAGGCCACACAGCCGAGGCATAGCCTGCTCCCTGGTGGGCAAGAATGACAAACTTGTCTCGCCCTTATCCCTAGACACGCGTCTTGGTCTAGTACCCTGACCTTTCTCTCTTCAAGATCCAAGATCAAGTTTGGGCAGACATCTACGCAGAGTCCACATCCGTCACAGGAAACTGGGTTGATGTGCACTCTCGGCATGTCAGCCACGCCTTCAGCTAATCGCGACAGACTATATTTATGTTGCCGCTGCAGCGTCTACCATTCCGTTCCTGCCGGCTCTTCTAGGATTCCTCTTTTCGGCACCAGGACATCCGCTGTTACCTAGCTGCGCGCCTTGTCATAGCAGTGGGCACGCTTTTCAGCATTCTCTCCGGTACGCAGACCCGTTCCTTCTAGCTTGATGCGGTCTCAAGACTCCTGAGGACAAGCTCCGGGGGAGCCCGGCTGTACTCCACGATCAGATCTGGCGATCTTCGCGTGTGGCATGCTCAATAGGTTTGGCTGGTCCTGAGCTTGTCCCAAACGGTCACTATCGCGCCTGAAAAAACATACCACCAGATCACTGTTGCTATGATTCCGCTGGCTATGCCCAAATCCGCAACTACTCCTTCCGTGTAGAAAAAGTCGATGCCAAACGCCCTGAAAACGGAGCCCACCAAGCCAAAGGGAAACACTCCGATAAGGATCATGGTGCCAAAGAGAGTGCCAACAATCAAACCTGTGGGAGTGTAGGATACACGGCTGATGAGAGGGCTGAGAAGAAACAAGATGGCTACGAGGCCTAAAGGTATTGCGAAGAACAATGAAACCTTTCTCAGGTCGGGTTTGAAAAACCGCTTGATTGACTTGCCGTTCATCGCAGAAAGCGCTCTCCCCTTCTCTGGATCGGTTCTACGGTCTACAAACCGACGGTTAGTCGACAGTGTACTTGTCTACCGCCTTTTCGTTCAGGTCGACGCCTAGTCCTGGCCCCCTCGGGATCTCGACGTAGCCATCCTTCGCGGTTATTGGTTCCTTGAGGAGGCAGTCTCTCACCTCAAAGGACCAGGCTGGAGGTTCGTAGCCGAACTCTAGGTACGGGCAGTTCGGGATCGACCCCACGGCTTGAAGGTTTGCGGCCAAGGTCAACCCGAAGCCCCACGTGCAGAGCACACACAACTTGTTCGATGCCTGCGCCATCGCCGCGATCTTCTTTGTTTCCAGGATGCCTCCGGACCAAGTCACGTCAGGCTGGACGATGTCGTAGCATCCCTTTTCGAGATACTCCTTGAACCTGTACATGCCGAACTCCAGCTCTCCTCCGGCGATGGGGATGTCGGCCGATGCTGCGAGCTGGGCCAACCCCTCAAGATCGTCCCGGAACAGAGGCTCCTCCAACCAGACCACGTCGTGCTTCTCCAGCTCTCTAGCCATCATGAGAGCAGTTCTGCGCGTCCAGAATGGTGGCGTCGGTGTCCAAGCCTGATTTGCGTCGCAGATTATCTCCATCTCTTCGCCCGCAGCGTCCCGAACCGCCTTGACAACCTCCAGATCCTTGCGGGGGTCTAGGTTGTGAAGTCTGATCTTCATCGCCTTGAACCCCTGGTCGAGCAGCTTCACGGCGTCCTTCGCCCTCTCCTTGGGCTCCTTGAGGGAGCAGGTGCTGATGTACGCCTTCACCTTCTCCTGCGCCGCGCCTAGGAGCTTGTGGACGGGCTGCTTCGTCGCCTTCCCGATTATGTCCCAGAGCGCGACCTCGACGCAGGACGTTCGGGGGCCTTGATAGTGGGTCCACCAGTGTATCATCTTGGACAGCTTCTCCACAGAGAAGGGATCTACCACCTGCCCGAGAAGGTAGGGCTTGACGTACAAGTCTATAGTGACCTTCAGCTCCTTTCCAGGCCCAGAGATACCTCCGATCCCAACGATTCCTTCGTCGGTGAAGACCTGAACCACCGTGTACCTGTAGAACTTCCGGATGACCCCGGGATCCCATGCTACTTGGAGTCCCGGCTTAGGCAGGGTCACCTCGAGATAGGATGACTTCACGTCGGTGATCTTCAACGCTTCCACGCCTTCGCCAACCGATTGTTCCGCCCCCGCTTTAATCCCTTCGCAGGACTCCGAGCTGGCTCGGCGTAGCCCTTCCTGACCAAGAAAAGGTTGATATTTGAAGCCGCTTCATCGGAAGCCTCAAGGTGCCATCTTGATTGTCTAGGGTGTATCTGGCCGTCCCGATCATCGCTGGGAGAGATCTCGTCTTGGCTCGCGGCATCGCCGAGGTGTTGGCGAGGCTGGGACATGAAGTCGTTTCGACCTGGGTCTTGAAAGAAGATGCGGATCTGTCCCTGTCGCCCCAGCGCGTCTTTGAGCGTGATGTCAACGGGGTTGAGGAGTGCGATGTCTTGGTGGCGGAGGTCTCAACTCCGAGCCATGGAGTGGGCATGGAGATCATGCTCGCCCACACGCTGGGAAAACCTGTTGTCGGTCTTCATAGGCCAGGAATCAGGCTTTCGAGGATGCTCAGAGGAATGCCCGGGATCGTTCTACTCGAGTACCGGTCCGAGGAGATGATTGAGAGACTTCTGAAAGCCCTCGATGAGAGCCGCTCCCCGGTCCGTGCAGGATAGCCCTCTTGGCGCTGATCTCTCGAGCAGTCTGTCTGCCGGATTTATTCTGTTAGTCTTTATCTGACCCAAAGAGTTATGTCCGCCAAATTTACAACTTGCTAAGAACTACGAGCTTGAGGTGCGTATTCTTGACCACAAAGGAGAGTATAGGCGAGAAGGCTGAACGACTCCATAATGAAGGTTTCAACTGTGCGGAGACCGTCCTGTCCATAGTAACCGAGATGTGGGGGGTCAAGGAGCCACTTATTCCCAAGATCGCAACCGCCTTCGGGGGTGGGATAGGTCGAAAGGGATCGGTGTGCGGCGCACTGACCGGAGGCGTCATGGCGGTCGGCGCAAAGTTCGGGCGGAGCGTGGGATCTGACACAGCCTCCAGAGACAAGTCGTACGAGCTCGGCTTGGCTTTCGCCAAGTGGTTCGAGAAGGAGTTCGGAAGCCTGATCTGCTACGACCTGATCCAGTGTGACCTAACCACGCCCGAGGGAAGGGAGAAGCAGCGAGACCTAAGGAAGGACAAGTGCGCCAAGTTCATCAGCAGATCCGCCGAAGGAGCTCTGAGCCTAGTCAAGGAGAAGACCTAGCCATCAGCACAAGACCCAAGGCTAAACCCCAAACCCCGCCTCTTCATCTACCCGCCAAGTCTATGCAGCGAGGATATCCGGTTGAATAGGACGTTTGCCGCCGTCTGGTCCGCGTCGTTCGTGGCGATGTGCTGCTCCAACCTAGCCTCCCCGATCCTCCCGCTCTTCTTCAAGGGGCTGGGGGGTTCGGTGGTAGCTGTCGGCCTAGTCTTCTCCCTCAGGGACATCGCCCAGGTCTTCCTGCGCATCCCGTTCGGCTCGTTCAGCGACAAGGTCGGGAGGAAGAAGGTGATCGCGGGGGGAGTGGTCTTCCACGCCATGGCCCAGCTGGCATTCCTCCTCTCGTGGGACCCGCTGCTCGTAACGGTCGGAATGCTCCTCAACGGGGTCGGGATGGCTATGCTCTACCCGGCTGCTCAGACGTACGCCTCGGAGCTTGCGCAAAAAGGGAGACTCGCCGAGACCATGGGGCTGTACACGATGGCGATAAGCACGGGCTATCTCATTGGACCCCTAGCGGGTGGCTTCCTTGCTGAAGCCTTTCCATCCTACAGACCCGTCTTCCTGATCAGCCTTGTACTTACGTCCATAGGGGGCGGCGTCTCAATCCTCTCATTGAAGGAGACCCGACCGCCCCAGCTTAGTGTCGGTTGGACCGAGCAGGCGAAGGGCTTTGGGAGGCAGGTCCTGGAAGTGCCGGGCATGTTGGGCAGCCTGCTGAGAAACAAGCGAGTAGCCGCCCCCTCCGCGGCGGTGTTCGCCTCGACCTTCGCCCTCGCAGCCCTGGAGTCGTACTACCCTCTCTACGCGAAGTCGATTGGGTACAGCGAGTCCGGCATAGGGATCGCCCTCGCGATAAGGGCTCTGCTCTGGACCTTCTCGATGCCATTCCTCGGTAGAGTATCCGACCGAATAGGACGGACAGGGCCCATGTTGACCGGGCTCCTCCTCTACGCGGTCTCGTCTGCGCTCATTCCCCTCGTCGGGGGCTATGGATCGTTTCTTCTGATCGCTCTGCTCGGCTTCGGAGAGGGAATCCTGTCACCGGCGTCTATGGCGGGGGTAGTGGAGAACGTGGTCGCGAAGCACAGAGGCGCCGCGATGGGCATCTTCGGGACGATGCTGATGGGGGGCAGGGCGGCGGGGTTGCTGACCATGGGTGGGGCGGTGGGTCTATTCGGGCTTGTCTCCGTCTTCTATATGAGCGCGGCGATAGCGTTCATCTGCGCGATGGTCGTGCTGGCCGGTTCTGCTCCCAGGCGATAGTGGCTAGCTGGGGTTGATTTCTGCGCGTCACGGAGACCGGCAAGAGACATCGGAAAACATGGAGACAAGAGAACTACTTTCAGGAACAGAGCCTACTCTCCAGTCCTTCTGACGCGAGGTTGTAGAGGATGGTACAAGGACCTTCAGAGAGAGGTCATCCCAGCTGCTGTTCGAGAACCTTCAGATCTATTGCGAAACATTTTCTTTCTTAGACAACTCTAACAGACGAACTACCTCCTCGTCACTCGTTTGATCGAAGTGGCGATAGAACTGGCCTATTGCGAGGAAAGGCTCCGGCGTGCTCAGGCAGACCATGTCGTCGGCTTCTCTTCTCAACTGCTCTATGGTGTCGGACGGGCCCACGGGCACCGCTACCACAATAGACGAGGGGTTTTGCTTCCTGATGGAGCGGATCGCCGCTCTCACTGTAGCCCCGGTGGCTACTCCGTCATCCACGATAATAACCACTTTGCCATTTAGAGTTGGCATGGACCTGTCTCCGCGATACCTCGTGATTCTCCGATTGATCTCCCTGATCTGCGATTCGATCTCTCTCCGCAGGTAGCTATCAGGAACCTGTAGGTAGCGCACCAGCTCACGGTCTAGGATCGTCGTCCCGTCCTGCGTCACCGCGCCTATCGCCAGCTCAGGGTTGCCAGGAGCCCCGATCTTATGGGGGATTACCACATCCAAGGGCACGTTGAGCTCTCTAGCCACCTCGTACCCGACAACCACCCCGCCTCGCGGAATCGCCAACACCACGAGGTCCCTTCCCTTATAACCTGATAGCGCGAGAGCTAACCTTCGCCCCGCATCGACGCGGTCATTGAACGTCGCATCCCTGTCGCGCATAGTGTGTTTCACCTCGTACCACGAGAGACCCCGTGAAAAGGCTCTACTAGAGAGGTTTGGAGCTTCTTCTTTATATCCGAGCCATGAAAAGAGATCAAAGCAGACGCGAAGACTCGCTCAGCTCCAAAGACCAGGTGAGAGGAGGAGGGACCCGCTCGAGCTAGGCGAGCGATTCAGCTCATGCGCTCGGCAATTCGTTGATCCGCCTCACTCTCACCGATCTCCACAAACACGAAGAGCATCGGATGCGGTTATGTCTATCATGACTAGCATCTTCCCCAAGACCGCGTGACTCACGCGGAACGCTCTCTCATGGATCTGCCTGTCAAAGTAGTCAGACTCTATCCCCTGCTTTCTTTGTATACCCCGAGCTAGCCTCGCTTGTCATGCGATCCCCCCCGTCCTCCAACCAGCATTTCAGATGTGCGGTCTACGGCCGGCTTAGCTTAAAAAACCCAAACCAAGCAAACCTAGAGGCTAGGAGGAGTCTGTTTGGAGTGGGATGAGATAAAGGGTGTCATCGTCTCCACCATAACGGCGTTCACCGAGGATGGTGAGGTCGACGAGAAGGCGCTGAGGCAGAACTACTCGTACTATCTAAAGGGAGGAGCTCACGGGCTCGGTGTCCTCGGCACAACTAGCGAGGACCACCTGCTCAGCAAGGAGGAGCGGAGGAGGATAGTGGAGATCGCGAGGAGCGAGGCTAAGAAGAAGGCCCTCGTGGTCGCGGGCTCCGGCATGATCGGCACGAGAGAGGCGGTTGAGATGACGAAGCTTGTGAAGGACGCCGGAGCGGATGTGGCGTTGATCCTCAGCCCGTTCTATCAGATGCCGACAGAGGAGGGGATAGTCAAGCACTTCAGGAAGATCTCTGACTCAGTCGACATCCCCATCATGGTCTACAACATGCCCCCAGCAACCTCAAACGCCAATCCGCGGGTGCTCGAGCGCCTCTGCAGGGAAGCCCGCAACGTCAAAGCCCTCAAGGACAGCTCTCGGGACATGCACCAGCTCTCGGAGACGATCAGGCTGGTGGGCGGCAAGATGTCCGTCTGCACCGGCGAGGACGACCTCTGGCTGCCGTCTCTGCTCCTAGGCGTCAGGGGCGGCTACTTGGCAGGCGCCAACATCGCGCTCGAGATTGAGCTGGGCATCTACAACGCCGTCCAGAAGGGGAAGCTTGAGGAAGCAAAGAAGCTCCACTTCAGGCTGGTCCCTCTCACAGACGCCTACGGCGGACCAGGCTTCCAGATGAACCTGAAGGAAGCTGTCAGGATGCTCGGAAGACCTGCGGGGCAGGGAGAGCGACTTCCATACCTGCCGACAATCCCCGAGGAACGAAAAGAGGCTCTCAAGAAAGCGCTGAAGCAGGCCGGGCTGCTGTAGAGGGCTCAAAGCAACCCCGGCTTTCTCATCTTTGTTCTTCGCCGATTCCGTAAGCGACCCCACGGTTTCTCGGTATCTAGGCGTGCGCTGCCCCCTCAAACTCGACCAAAATCTAACCCTTGGTCATGCGCTTCCGTCTTCGCCCTAGAACCCAATGAAGATATAAGAGGAAGGCGTAGCTTCAGAAGCTCACGGGATAAGGACGAGACTATCCGAGGTTGTAAGAAAGAGTCTAGCTGACTACAATACGAATCCCATACTGTTCATTCCACCCTTAATTGCGCTCATCGCCAGCACCCTAGCTTCAGTGCCCTACCAATGGGCAATCCCTTGGGCGGTTTCGATCAAGTCGCCTGCCAATGCACAGTTGCTTGCCACACGTGATCTTGTAATCTTCATGGCGGCGTTCGGCGTGCCTCTCTTCGCTTTCTTGATCGCGCTCCTAGCCGCCATTGGTCAAGCAAGCATGACGGCGAAAGTGGTTCTGGAAGGCAAGACGAGGCTGGGCGACTGGAGTGCAGGCGTCAGCAGATACTTCTTCAGGGCTTTGGGCTTAGTCTTGATCCTGGCTATAATCTTCGCCATACCTGTCATGGTAGCGGGCATATCCTTCGGTCAGACACTGTACTCGGTCTTGGCTGCGACCATCACCAGCGCGATAAGTCAAGCGGTCTCAAACTTCTGTCTGGGAGCAGCTGTTCTGGACAACAAGGGCGTGAGATCCTCCCTGACCTCGGGAGTGAGCACAGTGAGGAGAAGCGGCAGGGTCTTCATAGGCTTCTTCGTCCTCCTCTTCATCGTGTCGACTGTCGCGGCATTCATTCGAGACTTCCCAACAACGCCTAGTGGGATCAGCCAGACCCAGCTCGACCTGCTCACCCCGAGAAGCATCACGTCCATGATTGTAACGCAAGTTTTCTCTCCGCTGTGGTTTCTGATCGCGTTTAGGATATACCGCGAATTCTCTGTCGAACAAGTTGCGACGGCGTAGGGCTCGCCACAAAGAGCTTGTGGAGAGGCTCATCCATGTCGAGGAGCCCACAGAAGAAGAGCGAAGCGCCATCAAACAACAAGAGTATACACTACCTAGCTCAAGAACCGAGTGGAAATCAGCCCAAGCGTCGAAGCTCTAGGCGTCAGCCTTAAGTATACGTTTTATGACATTTTATACCATGTCCTCGGTGCTCTCCGTCAAGCTCGATAAGGAGAAGATGAAGACCCTAGAAGAGATCGCGAGCGAGGAGAAGGCAGACCGCTCAACCACAGCCAGAAAGCTCCTAGATATGGGAATCAGGCAGTGGAAACTGGACAGAGCGGTGCAACTCATACTCTCAGGCAAGGTCTCGGTCTGGAAGGCGTCGGAGATCGCGGGCGTCTCACTCAGGGAGATGCTGGACATCCTGAACGAGAGGAGGATCACCTGGGTCAGGATCACACCTGACGAGCTTGAGAGGGAGATTGAGCAGATGAGAAAGGCGAGCATATGAGATTCGTCTTCGACGCGACGCCGCTGATCCACCTAGCCAAAGCCGGGTTAGGCTGGATGATAGAGGAGCTCGACGGCGAGAAATACACAACTCCGTCTGTCCACAGGGAGGTTGTCGAGGTAGGGCTGCAGACCGGGCTTCACGACGCGCCGATAATTGACGACCTGATCAAACGGGGGGTCGTCAAGGTGAAAGCTCCTCATGAGGAACCCCTTGCCCTAATGATGAAAGCCCACAGAGACCTGCACAGGGGCGAGGCCGAGGTTGTAGTATTGGCGAGAAGCCTTGGGGCGGTAGCCCTCATAGACGACCCGGCTGCGCGAAGGGTGGCTGAGGTCTACGGGGTCATGAAGGAAGGCTCGTACACGATCATCCTCAGAGCCCTTCTGAGAGGGAAGACCACTCAGGAGCAGGCAAGGGTCTCATTGGAAAAACTCGTATCCTCAGGCTGGAGGTGCGACGTAGACCTCTACCGCAGAATACTGAGATCGATCGAGGAAATCACAGCCAAGTAAATGGCCACTTCACGGGAGCTGGACGGTTCATGGATGGAAGTCTGTGGCTTCAACGACTGACAACCGCTGAAACAGCAAGACACGCTAGCAGTCTGGTTCGCGAAAATATAGTGTAGCCTATATATAGCCTACCCTATACCCTGCCGAAGATCTCGGCCATGTAGCCTTGCAGAATTCGCTTCCAAGCATCTCCCGCCTGACGGTGTCCCTTGAGTCTGACCGCATCAAATTCTTGCAAAACCTTCCACCGTCTTCGAGTCAAGTCTCTTCAGGAGTTCTATGGTGAGTTTGATCGCGTTCTCACAGTCTTCGAGCCTTCGCAGGGCTTTTCGTTTGACTTCAACGGTGAACACGTCTTTCTCCCAGGGCCTTCAGCAGCTCTTCTTCACTGGCTATGTCATCGGGCTCTTCGATGGCTCTTCGTTCGTCTTCCGAGGGCTCCTCGACCGGGATGAGCCGCTCAATGAGCCCTTTGTAAAGGGTTCTGAGCTCCCTAAGTTCGTCTCGAATCTCGTTGAGGGTCTCCACGACCTTGGTCATATCTCTCCCCTAGCTAGGGAAGGCTCCTTTGATAAGTGTGTTGCGGAATGAGCTCCTGTTCGTCTGAACCACGCGCAACAAGGACGCGAAACCTCATTAGGTTTTTCCTTTCCGCCCTAATTTGGCTACAAGGGCTGATATCCACCGAACAACTCGCCAAGCTGAGACGACCTATCCTTGGTGTTCGGGTATCTCGACTTCTGCAACACCAACTTCGATAATGTGCGGTTTGTCATGCGATTTCTGAGAGAGGCGGGAAGGTCGGTCTGCCGCCTAGTTAATGTATAAATAATGGTGATACAAAAGTATAACATGGAGTTAGACATGTTGGAGGAAGAGATGAAGGTCGGTCCCAAGGGGCAAGTCGTCATCCCAAGCGCAATGAGAAAGGCGCTGAAGATAGGTCCAGGCTCCAGGGTTATCGTGAAACTCCTCAGGGGAAGAGTCGTTGTCGAGAAGCCTATCATCAGCGCAGTATCGGTATTCGAGAAGATCGCCAAGGCAGGGCCATCCGTGAGTTTCGTCGAACCCCACCTATACGAGGAAGAGCTGGAGCAAAGGACGCGCGCATGATATACCTGGACTCCAACGTCTTCATATACGCCTGCTTGAGCCTGGATGAGAAGGGCGAAAGATCGAGGAAGCTGCTGAAAGGCGTGGAATCAGGCGATACCGAGGCTGCTTCGGCTGCTCTCTCCTTCGACGAAATCGTCTGGGCTGTCAAAAAGCACAGGACGACAGGAGAAGCCATCGCCGCCGGTGAAGCCTTCGTCAACATGCCCCGACTCACCATTGTACCTGTAGATGAAGCCGTGATAAGATCCGCCGTAGACCTCATGAGGAGGTATGAGCTCGACCCCAGGGACTCAATCCACGCGGCATCAGCCATCCTATGTCGGGCGGAGGCAATGATCTCCGCGGATCCACACCTCGACAAGATGAGGGAGCTGCCGAGAAAACCGCTCTAAGCCACTTCACAAGCACACGAGATTTTCCATGAAGAGAGCCTTCTTGACAGCGGAGCTTGAATCTTCTCCAGCAACATCCTCTCCTCGAGTTTTCGGCACTTCTGGACACACAGGAGGAGCGATCTTCCCTCCTAGTCGGTTCCCTATTCTTCCGAACACATCCGGTGAATCTTAGTAAACTCCTAGGTCTTGAGACAAGCACCGCCTCTCGAAGAGCATGTGTTACGGTGGAGCTTTTGAGGCTCCGTCGAAAAATGGAGCTGAGGCTGGTTCGGTGGAACACCCTTCGGCCGTCACCACCTAGAAACAGGTCAGAAAGGCAGCCGAGAGAGACCGTTTCTGCATACACCGATCTTAGCTCAAAGAACGGAGCAGAGCCGGATTCGAAGGGTTGGCTTGGAGCTCGATCCAAGAGATGGAATCTCTAACCAGAGAAACAGAAAAGTGTCCCTACTGCTACAAAAGGCACCGCAAAGACAGTCGCATCGGCATGAAGCACTCAAGCCCACTCTGTCAAAAATGCCCGTACAAAGAGTGCTTCACCGAGGCATTCATCCCAAACGTGGGCTGGGCGTATGGAGGGCACTCGCCCGGTGAACACGGATTCTGCCTAACGTACGAGCGGTTTGTGGAGCACGAGATCTCCTTGGAAGAGGCTTTGAGGATCAAAGAGTATACGAACAGAAGGCATGAACAAGGCCTCCCCTCCAAGAGCCACGATTATGATGAGGAATAAGCCGTATGTCTGTGGGGTGCAGGTCTCTCTGCACGAAGTACGGGCGTGAAGTACCAAAGCTCGAGGTTATAGATGCGCCGCTGCCTCGATCGGGTGCGACGCACCGGACGAACCTGTAAGTGTCCCCGACTCTTAATCGTCTGAAGCCGCAGGGGCCTGCCATGCGTCTCTTCGGTACGAACTCTCCCACAAACACATGTTCCCTTAGAGCTGGACATCACTTTGGGGAAAGCGACTGAGACTTTGCGGTCGGCAGTGTTTGAGTAACCTGTTTGGTGGGTCAATTGGCTGTTGAGGAGGTTGTTTAGAAGAAGTACCGGGTCACCATACCAGCCGAGCTGTGTGAGAAACTCCGCACAAAAGAGGGAGATCGAGTTCGCGTCAACCTAGATAATGGACGGCTGATCATAGAACCCCCCTGGCTGGTGAACAACCCGACCGAGAAGCTCGCAAGCTTAGGGACCCCAAAGAGGATAGTGACCGAGCCCGGAGAGCTCGAAGAGAAGATCAGAAGAGGTCGCTGAATAGGCTCAGCATCCTATCCCTACTCCTCCGAGCGGTTTCTGACGCGGAGCTCCTGAGAACTCACCTCGGGATGATCGACCCGCTTTCGCCAAGACCCGGCAAGAAAGAAGGCGCAGAATGAGCTTTAGATGAAAACAGACCCACCTCAAACTCTGATCATCTTTCCAACAAACCGTCTATACCACCTATTGTACCCCTCCGGTGTAGTGAAGTGAATCTCCACAGGCGCGTCGATGCTACCGTAAACATCCACCTTCACCCTATACTCCAGCTCCCTTTTTTTCGAAACGATCAGCAGGTCTATATCGCTCAAACCAGTAATCCTCCCCTCGACCACTGAGCCGAAGACATACACCTCGACCTCCGGATCGAGCCTCGACACTATCTCTTTCGCCTTCCGCGCGACCTCCATATACTCCCTGAGATGCTGAAGCCTTTCCAAGTCATACTCCGCTGACAACCTTGCTAAACACACCTCTGACAAACCTGTAGAGTGCAACCACCTCTTCTTCCGTGTACCTCCTGGGCAGGTATCTAGAAACGATGTGCGCATCTTCGAGTTTGGTTACGTAAAGTAGCTTCTCTTCACCTCTGATCAGAACACCTATCTCAGGGCTGTATCCTTCGAGCCTCTTAATCAACTCCCGCAGAGAGTGGAATCTGGGATAACTGCCGCTCTTGACGAGAAGCTTATACTTAAGCATCAGCTGGCAGTACTGCTCGAGGCTAAACGCTGCCAAGTCCCACTCCTTTACTTCGATTAGATGTTCCGCGTTCCTAAGGAAGGCCTCAGCCCTCTCTTTGATCACTTCAACCTCATCAAAAGACAGGCGTGTTCTCCCCTCTGGTTATCCCTACACGCGCTAATAAACCCCATGAGCCAGCTCAAACTCCCCGATAACGTATTCCGAGCATAGCGGTCTGAACTCCCCCCCGACACCTTTTCTCAGAGAGAAGAATTGAGAGGTTTGCTTGTCTGCTCCATATGCCGTTTCGTTGTCATTCCGGAACAGCCACGTGTTTCTTAAAACCAAGCGATTGATGCTCGGCAGAATTCTAGGGGTTCGCATTCAAGTCCGCAGACCGGAGAAAACCCGAGAACAGCTCGCCAAGATGAGGGGAGGCATCTCCCGTTACTTCCTCTACGCCTCCCTCTCGAGTCACAGCTGTTCACAAGAAAACCCTTGATGAAGAATGGGCGAAACGAGGCCCACTGGGAACCAGCTGAGCTCTCGCCGCCTTCTTCCCGCTTTCTCTCTTTCAGGCTAGGAGTGGAGGAGACAAGCCAACCTGAGGAGAACCCCAAGGAAACAACCATCGAACCTGAGCGAGCTAGGAAAACTAGAGAGTACCTCAAGGACGGAAGAGTCGACCCCAGCCAAAGCTGTCCCAAAGCCGACGGGGAAAAACTAAGAGATTCTCGCTGCCAATCCGTCGAAGCCCGTGTCGAAGCTCATGAGGGTGTCGATCTTGAACTCCTTCAGCTGGGCAAGGATTGTGTGATCTGTGAAGCTAAGACCTTTGAACCGCCCCGTTTCGAAGTTCGTCCACGCCTCTGAGAAGACTCTCTCATCGACTCGAACGAGCCTTGCAAACGAGGGGATAGACCCCTCCTTTGAGCCGAGGATGATCTTGCCCACCTTGACCGCCGTAGTCACCCTCCCCGTGCGAACGAGGGCTGTCGTAACAGCTTCATCAAAGACATAATCCGATGTGTACGGCAGGCCGAACTCGCCCCTCCTGACTTCGTCCAAGAGCTCGAGGCTTCGTGCGTGGTCCCTGTCCCTTGTGTTGGCGAAGGCGATGAATATGTTTGAGTCGATGAAAGTGCTTGTCAAGGTCTCACCTCTTACCCCGGATCTTGCCGTAGAGAACCCGGTCTACCTCCTCCCAGCTCGTTTCGACCCCCCAGTCTTCTACGAGCGAAAGGAGCTTTTCGTACTCATATTCAGGCATCGGGATGCTCGTCTTCAACGTCTTCTCCACGAACTCGTCGCCTCTCTCGAAAGCCTCTCTAATCAGTATGGACAGGAGCTCCTGCTGGGTCACCTTCCCCCCACCCTTAAGGGTGACAAGTGCCTGAAGCCTCTCAAGCTTCTCCTTGTCCTCCTCACCAAGCTTGACCGATGTTGACATATCAGCCGCCGCCCTTATGGTAGAAAAGTATTCTAGATAAACTTTTCCACCCAACGACAAGACGACGGAACCTCGGAGAAGACCGATCTCACTCAGCTCGTCAATGATTTAGGAACCAACGTCAAGTGTTGCGAGATCTGCCAAGCGAATCCGCTGGAGTACACAGGCCCAAGACTCTCAGCTCTGCTCTGGCTACAAGGGCCGATCCCCACCGAACAACTAGCCAAACTGAGAGGAGGCATCTCCCTCCAGCTTCTCCCCTCACTCGCCTTCGAACCACAATAATGATAATACGAGAATGTGGTTCGAAACGTTAAAATCCCCGGAGGATTCTGTTACCAAACTGAGCGTCTGGAAACTGGAAAAAGAGAAAGCCAAGGCTACAGGAAGAATACACGCTGTGAGGTTGACCTATAGATCCGCTGGTCGCAGCATAAACAAGAAACTCTTCGGATATGGCCCATGGAAAGAAGCAAAGGCTGGAAAAACCTACGTGCACAAACCCATTCGCGGGATTTTCAGCGAAGCACCCATACGCAGATGTGGGAGAGCGTGCCTGGTCGTCCCCCAAGAGCTAGTGAACTCCGTTAAAGAGGCGATAGTCAGGTCTGGCGGCGAAATAAAAGAAGTCGTTCCGGTAGTTGTCCCTCAAAAGGAAGTAGAAGAGATGGCGGATCGCTACTACTCAGACCATTTGAGAATTCTAAGTCAGCTGCTCAGAAGTGCCTACGAAGCTGAAAAGGAAGAAGACTTCAAACGCGCCATAGAACGCGCAACTCGCCTCATCAAAAAGTTCGAGGCACTGATCGAGGAAGTCTCAGAATACGCAGAAGAGAAACCGGAGCCTAGAACCCTGCACCACATCCTTGACGGCTTGAAGGCGGTTTCCGAAGAGGACTTCGAGGCTGCAAAGCTCCAAGCAGAGTTTCTTGGAAAAAGCGTAGAAAACGAGTACAGCAGATTTGTCAAATCCTCAGGCAAATAGAATGCTTACCCCAAGCTCTCCAGTGAACCTCGTCGAGTATCGGTGCCCCTGACTTTTTGGAATATTCTAAAAGTTAAAGTATGCGAGCTACGCTAAATCCCTTGGCGCGCAAGACGCAAGAACAGACGAACGGAAATGAGCGACCCAACAGGAAACGCGAGAGGCGAGGAATCGGACAGAATCCTACTGGATACAATCGAGAAGCATCCCGGGCTCTCCCAGTACGAGCTGGCAAGAAAACTCGAGTGGAACGCCGGCCGCGTCGACGGCTCCATAAGAAGACTACTCAACGCAAAGAGGATCTTCATCAGGGTCCTAGAAAGAAACGGCAGACGGGTAAATCTCGCGTACCCGAGAGAACAGAAGCCTCTGGACGTTATCGAGGTTCCAGCTGAGCTGTTGCGAAGGGGTAATCCCCTATGGAGTGAGAACGCCTTTGTCTACGCGCTGGACAGCTCAACCATAGGGATCTCAGGCCGCAAAATGCCCGAGTGGAAGGAAACATCCTGCTTCTCCGAGAGAACTCCGATAAAGGAAACCGATGGGAAAATCTCCATACAGCTCCCCGAAAAACTCTGGAGATTCTACAACCTAGAAAGAAAACACAGGACCGTCACAATCAACGGAGACAACCTTCTGATAACGGTCTCCGGAGACATAGTCGAAGAAAAGAAATACCCATCCTAGCCCAACCATTTCATCGTCATCTCGGAACAGCCGCGCAACGTTTCGCCTGTGTCAGAGCCTGCCTAACCTTGAGGTGAAGCACAGGATGGGCAGCGACGTGAAGAGGGACCAGCCCGACAGGGCGATAAAGAAGATGGGGGTCGAGAAGAGCCTGCTCGCCAAGTACGACTGATATGAGAACCTGAAGACAACATCTGTTATTGCGGAGAGCGGTGAACCGATAACCCTCGCTCCGAGCATAGTGACGGCTCCAGCAAGGAGAAGCACGAAAAGATAGAAGACAATCTTCAGGATCAACTTCCCCGCCCCCCTCCAAGACTAGGACGGTGCCTGGGAGAAGCGGATTCTACGCAGCCCTTCGAGCCAGATTGTGATTGAAGATCCACGTCTCGGCACCGCAAGTACTCCAATAAGCGAATTGGATGCGCGGAAAAGCCTGGCGATCCGATTTGTCCAATTCCAGACCGAATTGGAAAGAAAATTGGACATGACAACCAATTCATCTATTCATGAAATACAACTTAATTCATGTTAACTTTTTTTGTCTCAACCCAACCTTCATCATTAAACTCAATATCTACGTAGCTACCTGGCTGAGCCATCTTGTACACTTCAACGAACTCGTCGCAACGTTCCCTAATCGTGGTTAGAACATCGTCATCAGGAACATTGGGGTAGACGTTTTGCCATGTAGAGACAAGGGCGCATCTCTTTTTTCCGTCTTCATTTACCTTGGGGAGTATTAGGTCTAGCATGTCAGAACCCGGTGTACCATTAGAGCTCCCGTGATGGCTTACCTTTAAGAATTGAACTGGTTTGACCGCTCCTTCGTCCACCATCTTAATCCAACTCAGTTGCTCCGCGTCACCAGGAAAAAGAAGTCTCAAGCCACGCCACTTCAAACAGAGGACAACACTTGTATTATTTGCCGCTCTATCTATCATCAGCATGTTATCGATATACCCCTGCCGATAATTCACCAAATTATAAAAAGAGCCAACATCAACTCCAGGCGGCGGTTCGAGAGTCGGATACACGTTTTTACTGTTTGGCTTCACCTTTTCAAGATACATGGGCACCGGCACTACTTGTCTGTAGTATTCTGCGGTATCTTCCTCAGGAGCCCAGATCTCCAAATCAATCTCTTTGAATGGATGATTACCATTGACATCAAAGCTACGAGACACATAACAAGGGTGCTTAGCAAGACCTCGAAGATACTGAACGCATGAATCAGTATTCATCGGGTTATTGTTAAGCCAGAGCGATTCGATAACTGGATCCAGAGTTCTGCCCGCCTTCAAAGATGCATTAAGATAGACTCGTATTTCATTCAAGATCTCTAGGGTCATTCTACGTTTTTTCTGTGCATCTGGGTGCTTTTCGTAGTAATCGTCTTTTGACGAAGCGGTAAGCCATGCGTATTGAGTATCAAGTTTCTCCTTAAGGTTCTCGACTTTTAGTTTGAAACACTTCTCCTCAGCGTAGGGTAGGCCCTGAACATGATCAAGATGTTCATGGGTCATTACATAGAGGTCAAGAGGGCTTTCCTTCAACTCCCTCAAGACATCGTCAACTATCGGTTTGAAGAGTTTATCACATCCGCCCTTCTTCGTCTTGGGCAAATTTCCAACGTCGATAAGGATATTGCGTGTTAATGCCTTTCCATCTTGATCTTTTTCAGAGAAGGATACTAGAAATGCGTCTCCAAACTGAACATTGTAGGCGCGGATTCTGAGTCTGTGCTCGTCACTCAACTTATTCTGCACCTCCTAAAATCTGCAGTGTTTTCCCGGTGCCTTGCAACTTCAACCTGCCCCCAATAATCTGAGCTTGGATGGCTGAGATTAATGGACGACCATCAAAACCGTATCCTTGTCTTCCAACCAGCAGTATTCCTCTGTCATCAAGGCGTTTAAGAAATTCAGTCCGAAGTCTACGTTGCTCTTCGTATTCATCTTTGAGATGTCCCTGCTTTTGAGGGGAGTTAGTTAGACGCGCTAGGGCTTCACCGTCCTCGTACCTGAAAGAAATCGTCGTACCCACAGTTATGAGACGTTCCTTCGGGTACCCAGATAGTTCGTTATCCTCAACATGCTCCCATAAGACTTTAAAGAGACATTCTCGTTTCACTATGTCTTTATCGTATTTTTTGTGAACCAACAATCGGGGACGTACTTGGAATTGTATGCCTTCAGGTATCAATAACAAATCCCTGTGTTTATTCGCAAAGTCATAAGCAGCCCAGTCACTGTCGATAAGATTCTGAACATCGCGGATGGGTTGGGTATCCAACTTAGTTTCTACAGCAAGCGCAGTTTCGTCTCTTACTATCCACCTTCTTACAAACTCATTTCTTATCCATTTTCTCCACTCCTCATTCTCAGGGTATGCGATGGTGTCCACAGCAATGAGTGCCCGCCCGTAGTCGGCGAAGGAGATTTCACCTGGGGGAAGATAGTCGAGTGCTCTGAAAATCATCCGCTTGAACCATCGCGAAGTATCATAGAGTGCTTTACCTGAGACAGAGAACTCAGATTTCACTCCTTCAGATTTCGCTGAGTAATCTTTTTTCGTCTTTTCATGAATCTGAGCTAGAACGTTATATAAAGCCCCACTAAGAACCTGACTCAAATCATGTGGTTCTCGCTGATCAACACATTCGCGTCCTCCCTTAGGGTTCAACGTTTTTTCATTTCTTAAGTTTCTCAAATATCTTCTCAAATATCTCCTCTCACCAAACTCTTCAGCAATTGAAGTGAACTCCGTGGATTCTTTGAGAGACCCACCTGTCTTCTTCAAAACGGCTTCTCTAAGGTTATGACTGTTGAAAGCCATTAAAAGCGCTGTAAGGTCAGCCATTGCTTCGTGAACTGCTAATGAGTGAGGCGTACAAGCATCCATTAAATCCGGTGCAATTCCATCGACTATTGCATGCCCTGTTTCATGGGCGATAATATCTCTCGACAAACAAGTATATACCTTCTTTTTATCCCTTGGTTTGAAGAAATAGAATTGAAGGCTATGAGAATCTCGATGGTAATATGCATTCGGGTTTTCACCGGCTCGCGGAACAATTAGCAGCTGTGGGGCATTAAAAGACCATTTCACTGGACGCCCTAAAGTATCAATCTTCTCTTCGCCGGTTCCCTCAAAAAGATAGATAGTTTTCAAAACAGTCGCAAATGAGCTCACCTGCATGAAAGCAGGTGAATAAACCTCTTCTCCTTTAGCATCGTAAACGTCTTTACCGTTCTCGTCGACAAAGTGACCTGTTTTCCTATGCTTTGAGGGACCAACAAACCTTGCGCCTTTAACCAACTTTCCTGTTTCAGGGTCAAAATCAAGGACAGCTAAGCGTTCTGCCACAGGGCCATCGAGGTATATTCTTTCATTAACAGGATCGAAACCTTCAGTCATTCGTCTATCGAGAGCAATCGCAGGATCCTGAACCATCAGAGGAATCCTTACTTTCACTTATTTTTCCCTCCTTCACGATCCTAATTTATCTTTAGGTAAAACCTCAAAGGTCAGGTCACATTTACCGTTATTTGAATCTGTAGCAGAACTGCACTGCACTGCACCGGTAAGGACGCGCGTCCTTCTCGGGACGACGAGTAAGCCGCTCAAGGAGATAAAGGCGGAACTAGACTTGAGCCTACAACCTAGGGCTTTGGAACCAGAGTGACCTTCACACCGCCTTTTCCTTCCGCAGATACTACCAGACTCACCAAGTTTCCAGCCTTAACAGCCGTCTCCACCCAAACCTCTATTTTCTCGACCTTCAACTTTTCAAACCAGCCGAGAATCTCTTCTACATCGAATATGCGCTCTCCCCCCACGAGTTCCCCCATCGCTCTCATTTTCTTTGGAGCTTCAGGGAAAACGATCCTCACAGACTCTTTCTTAGACAACCTTTCCCCCCCCGTCTGCTTGATTAAGGGCTGGCTTAGTTAAACGTATCTTTGTCGTCGCATATATCCGCGGCGCAATAGCTTAGAAAATGTTCAAGAGCCTGGCAACACAATTGGACAATTGAGAAGTGAAGATGAGTGTCTTTCCTGATCCGCGTCAGTATGCGCCGACTCTCTATTTTAGCAAAGGCGAGAAGTACTACCCGTGCGAGTTATTCTTTGACGGAAAGAGGGATATTCTCGTCAATAGGGGGCGGTATGATCCCAAAGCCGACTCTGAGAAGCTCAAGATGGTTTGTTGCTACTACACAGTCAATTCGGGATTACAGTACTATGTTTATGAGTACTGGTACTATTACGTGTTTAACCCGTACACCATAGTAGACATCTCAAAGAACTTAGCTTTGGCGGACAAGCACGAGCACGACTTCGAATCAGTCTACGTGTACGTCAACAAAGAAACCCATCGGGCCGAAAGAGTTGCGTTGAATCAACACTTCTGGCACAACATCGACGAACTACCTAAAGGAGAAATCATGGTGTTTGTTGAGAGAGACGGACACGGGATGTTCGGCAGAAAGAACCACTGGCTTACGTGGCTGATGGACAAGATCGGGCTTCTCAAGTGGGAGAAGGGTGGGGTGGTCCTGAAGCCAGAACGCATGATAGCGATCGACGATTTGAGGAAGGATGTTATGCGTGATCCATCTGCCATCCTAGACACGTCAGGAAAGCTGATTGGGAGCGACTACGACTCCTCTAGGATCGGAAAAATGTTTGGACCATCGGTACCGTGGTGGCGATCCCACTTTTATCTCCCCGAGACTCTGCTGAAAGGCTTGGATAGAGTAGTTCCAGACAAGATCGCTCTAGCCTTCAAGCTTCCAAGCATGCCGCCTTTGTCGCTCCTGCGTTCCATAAGCCTTCCACAGGGGTACGACAGCTTGGATGAGGCCGCTAATAGAGCCTTAGAAATAGGTATGATTAGCCAGGCTCAATATAGGGAGCTTCAAAGACGACGACTAGTCGGCTTTCAGCATGGTAAGCGCATAAAAACGGCAGTTGGTGTAGCCAAAACAGCAAGAAAAACCTGACTGGTCATGATGCACCTCGATGATCTTAACAAGATCCCCTAGATGTTAGAAGGTGTCTGTAGCCATCCGATACGTCCGCCATTTTTGAAGATAAACGGTAATATGAGCGCCGGCTCACCATCCATGATAGAGTGAGAGTGAAGGGGGATGGATGTAGCTGGACCAATAGTGTCCCCTTTTCTTCAGGCTGCCCTTGAAAGGCTCATTTCATCGATAGCGAAGCCTACGAATGTCAAAGCGAGGCTAAGCGCAGTTAAGGCGTATTGTGTATTCTATCCCATTAGAAAACTGCTGATTTGTCTAAAGGAAAAGGATCAGAGTTCACTTAAGAGACTCGTGCTCTCGATCAAGAGCGATCCTGCCCTCGTGAATATTGCGTGCTCGTTGATTGGAGCCAGCTACGAGTTCCATAAAAGAGAAGATTTCAGACGGAATTCAGGCTTGCTCTACGTGCCCGAGCCCCTGTTGGAGGATCTTAGACGAGATGTGAAAAGTTCGCTGGAAGCCATTATTGAATCGATACAGCAAGATAACTACAACCGTGCGCTGAAGGAAATCCATGACGAGTTTCGGGAAGCCTTTGAAAAAGGTGATGTGCAGGTACCCGACGGTGAAGCCTTAGTTGATGTGGCACTATGTGTGCTTCTTGCTCTGGCGAAGATGGAAAAAGACCCTACTGAAAATATCGTCAGGAACACTATCACATACATGTATCCAGCTCTAATTGCAGAAAGATCAATGGAGATGTCGTTTCCAAGCCTAGTAGGGACTCTTTCGCTCGTCGTGCCATTGGGCACTCCCCCATTCACACTGGAATACCTGCAGAAGCTTCGACAAGCCTTTCCATCTGGAGATAAGTTGAGAGCAAATCCGTTCGTAGTCTTATTCTTGCAGCAGGGAGAGAGGATTCTCGGTTTCAGTTACGACGAGTTCAAAAAGGCGTTCAACGAGGCCGAAACGATTCTCAAATCGTCTGCATAGTAGACCTATCCCCTCAAGAAGGACAGAGTGGGTGTCCTGTGGGTGTTCCAAAACTGATGTGACTATCCGTATCGAATCAGAGTCCTATCAGGCAACCGCAGGATTTGGCTACACATCATTTTTTCTTTATGATGTAGGTCTGGTCGATTCTGTCCGGAATCGTCAAAGAGTATAAGACTACAACGGGCCTATCTCATCGAGCAATCCCTTTATCTGCAGGAAGATTCTCTCGCTCTCTTCCTGCGAAAATCTCTTGTCAGGGTGTTCCGCCTCATTCCGTTTGTCCTTCAAGTAGCGAAGATAACCCAACAAAGGCGGCTTGAGCTGTTGACTTTGTTCTAGCTCCTTCAGCAGTTCTGCCCATGACTTGCTAGATGCAGATTTTCCGGTAAGTTTGGAATAATACCTTCTTAGAATGTTCTCAGTCGCTCTGAAACAAATCATTACGGCAGGGGTAGGAATCAGAAGTAGTATACATGTCAAGGCATCCTTTAGGTCGTTTCTTGTCATTTCATCGAGTCTAGAGAGAAGATCATCGGGGAGGATTGCGTCTATTGATTCCTCTTTGATGAGAGCGGTCCCTGACACTGCGTAGACACCAAGAATGGAGCTTATCCACGTTCGAGCATCCTGTGTGAGTTTCTGAGCATCTCGGTACTCAAGGTTGACTGGCGGACCGAACAATTACCCCTCATCCTCATATCTCTTGTCGAGATATGCTATCCAGTCTCTTACCGCGTCAGGAATGCTCCTTATGGCGTCATACCGCTCTGAGAGTGCCTTGATAAAGGGGTATTGACGTTTCAGGATGGCAAGAAGATAGTTTTCACCCTTGACCTTAACAGGTTGAACTGGAGTAATTTCTGCGACACTTCTGCACCGCTCATACACATAGCTAAGATCCCCGATGAGTAGCATCAAATTGTGTGCTCCTCTACGCGTCACCAAAGTGCTCACCTATTGGATCAAGAGTTGCCATGTGACTACGTGCCCTCTTTCCGATAAAAGCACAGTTGTATCCTGTTCATTGTCATACGATCCTCATCTTAACACTATGAGCAACCACCGACATTACAACTTGTGAGTGGATCTTTGAGGGGGAGTTGAAGAATATCTCTGATTTTCAAGCGTTAATAAATAGGAATCCCCTAAGCCTGCACATGAGGCGTCGATCCTTCCCATGCCAATAGACTATGACCAGTGGGATAAGAACGATGTTGAAAGCACAAAAGAGTACGGTTCTCGAAGTCTGGAAGTTCTCGAGCGGGGAGAGAAGTTGAGGCTATTCGACCTGGCAAGGGAAGTAGGAATAAAGGAAGGAGAAAGTTACACCTTATGGCGAGGTGAAAAATCCGGATACCTCTCAATGAGACTTGCGAATCTGGTCAGTTACTATGACAAAGTTATCATACCATTGCAGCCTTGTCCTACTACCGAGGCCTTCGCTCATGGTTATGGCATAAGACCGGTTCAGCTCATAGAGGTCTTAGAAAAGAACCCCGAAAAGTTTGCAGTCACGATCACTGCAAGCCCCATCCATTTTAAGCCTCAGGGCTTCTACGACGACTTCTTTGAGGCGTGCAAAAGCGAGAAGCTGTATGGTCAACTGCCTCAGAATATTGGATTCAAAATATCCCACCTGCAGTTAGCACGAACCTACATACTTCTAGCATGTAATGCAGGTATCCCGCCCATCGAGAGCTGGCAGGACGAGGTTCAGCGAAGATTCCCAGAATACAATCTTGAATCGATCAAAAGCGAGGTGGATCAGACAGCGGGATACAACGCTAAGCTATGGCGTGAATACGCAGTCAACCAATATCTTACGCCAGATATTGTAAGTTCGATGACATCAACCGCTCTATTCCATCTAAGAGTTTTTGGGTTCGATGCTTTGGCGAACAACATACTAGAAATTTCTAAGAAACTCAGGAATCCTGTACTCGCCGGCGTTCTCCTTGGGGAATCAGACAGGTATCTTCTCGGACCTGTAACAGAGCAACTTTGCGGTTTCAGCAACTACACCCTAGAGGACCTGGAGAATATGGCCTTTTTTGGACTACTTCCGTTCGAAAGAGTCAAGTTGGAGGATGCTAGACGGATACTCCTCAACTCTCCCGTAGTTAGGTCACCATTAACCATACCCGAGTATAAGACAACGCTCATCATGCCAGAGCATGAAGTCACTCACACCGACTTTGAAGTTTTGAACAAGCTCATCGAGCTATCTGAGAGAAACCGCGACCTTACCCGGAGAATTGGCGAATACAGGCAATCTGCGGTCGAAGGAGACCTCGGGAGAGCTTTCGTAGCCTTCCAGAAGGCTGGCGAAGCTATCGAGGAACAGTATAGCAGAGAACTAGAGGAATGGCACAGAAAAGAGAAGAAGGGGCGATTGGTGAAGGGCTCTCTGGCTGGAGGAGTAACCGTACTATCCGCGGTTGGATCGATATTGACAGCTGTAGCGAACAACTCGCTGGAGTGGCGCCTTGCCATATCGGCCGCGATCGCGTTGGCAGGAGAGAGGGCTAAAAGATGGCTGGGAAAGATAGATCCGGAGACAGTTGCGGAAGCCATCTGGGACGTAAAGAACTGGGCTTGGTACGAGAAGGGAATACCATACCTACTGTGGAAGACTGAGATTGACCCAACACCAGAGAAACATAGAGAATATAGTTAGCCCTTCGTAACAGCCACCGGAACAAGAAGACAGCGGAGAGTCGCAATGCCCAAATCACGACAGATTTTGGGCGTGTCATGAACGCGTGTGGACTCTTAGGATAGGAGTCCAGGCCAGGCTAGTCTTCCTTTTCTTCTTTTCTAGTCAAGATGACCAGAAAAGGAAAAGAATCGGCAAACATGTACTCCAGTCTTCAGATAGACACGTCTACTTTTAAGTCTGAATTTCGAAAAATAAGAAAGATACCTCTAGCCCTTCACCCGAGTACCCGTCGTCGACATCAATGGAGCCCCAATAAGGCTAAGCGAAATCCAGATGTATTGGATATTTCCAGGGGCTTTTTTCTGATGTATCTAGCAATCTTGTTAGTAGGGTCTTTTCCTATATCCTATCTGACGGTGACAGTGCACTATCAAAGGTTGTAAGAAAATACTTGCTGAGGGAAGGAGAGGAGTGAATGAAATCGAGTAGCCCAGAAAATGCTTTGACCGTTCACTTGAGTGTGTTGATCTGACTCTCAAAACCTAACCAGTTGAAGCACGATCACGCAAAGACCGAACAAAGTCGTGTGGTGAGTATCTCTTTCAAATTCTCACAGGAAGAAGCGAAGATATTCTCTTTTGAGATTCGCGTTTTCTTAAGAACTCATTAATATTGTAGACCTCTTCCTCGATAATGGATACCATTTCCTCAAGAGCATCTTTCCTCACGATGTCAATGTACAACGGAACTAAAGATTTGACTAATTTCGATAAATAGCTTGTCTCGTATATCAAGTGCCGGGATTCTTTCAATTCCAGCGTTTTCTCGAACGATGCTTCATAAAGCTCCCCTTCAAAGACAATCAAGGGAAAGAAAAATACCACGTCCTTTCGAGGAGGATCTTTTGTAAAGAAATCTTTCAATTCATGGAATCTATAGTTCACGAATTTGACAATCTTGCTAATTGCATTCAAGATGGCGTCTTTATCATCCCGTGCATTCTTTCCTAGTTTGGTTAGCTTAACTTCTTGGTACGCACTAACAATTGGGCCTTCTGTATAGTGTAAAATATTTGGACTCGTTATCATTATCTTACTGGCAACTGAGTCTACATATCCGAATTTTTCAGTCAAAACGTCTATAGAATGCCCCATATTCAATGGCAATAAGTCTGGCTGGCTTCTAAAGAAAACCCAACTATAAGAAGAACTTTTCTTGCACTCTACCAAGAAGGTTGGACTAAGGAACCAGTAGTTTCGTCTATCAAAATCAGAAGGAGTGACTTTATTCGGTGACAAGAAAGCCATAATGTCGAATTCTCTTTCCTTTTGTGCGTCATCATCAAAAAAATATACATTGTTATACACCTGACAGTTTCTCTTCCTCAAAAGGAGGGATGTGTCCATTTCCAGCGGAAATCCGCTCTTGCAAATCTGCTCTTTAATGAACTCTATTTTGCCTTGAACCAATCTGCCTCTCCGCCTCTCCTCTTTGGACATATTAGCACTTAAATCTCCTGTCATTGCAATAGACTGCGATGAGTCATGGAAGATGTGCTTAAGAATCAGGAGTACTGGTGCCGTCTGTATGCGTCTAAGATGGGAACGCGGTTTCAGGATCCGCGTTTTCAAATGATTGGCCACGTTATTATTCCCTCTCCAACGTACAGTGAAGTTAGGATAAACCACTTTTAGGATACAAGCAGCCTTCACTGCGGGTACGTGGTTTCAGTGACTCAAAAGATGAGGAGAAAACAACAACAAGACGATACCATGAGAACCTGTCAATTCAGCGATATGGTTTCAATGACTCCAGAAGGAAGAGAAAACAGAACGTTAGTAGTGCCGAAGTCATAGTCCCCGATGGTTCTCAAAAAGAGGAGACAATAATGCGCCCCTGAGCATACCCTCCTCGGCTTCTACGTTAGAAGATGTCATCCTGCTACCAAGCCAACTGCTGGGCGGATGTCTAGGAACAGATGTCAAACCAAATGCCCTAGGGGTAGAACGGGGAAGGTATTGGGTTCTGGTGGGGCTTTTGAGTCCCCTTTTGAAAGGCTGGTTGAGGATGATTGAGTGGAACATCTCGGAATCCGCATTGAGGAGGCCCAAGCAATCTCCAGTGAGCGGAGGCTTCGGATCTTGATCCTCATCCACGACGGCTTCGAGACACACGGGACGCTAGCTAGGAAGCTTGATATCGCAGAGCCCTCCCTATCCAGACAGATCGAGATCCTCAGACGAACCAGCCTCATAACCGTCAGCAGGGAGAGGAACAGCAACCTCAAGGTCCAGAACAGGTACACGCTCACAAATAGAGGCGAAACCCTTCTCGCCCACGTCGACTTCGAGCCAGACGAAAGCCCCACAAGCGAGCCTGCAGCCCTTAGAGCCATCCTGTAGCATCGAAGCTTCGAAGCTTCCGGGCTTGACCAAGTTTATAGCCCGGAGAGAGACTCGACCTCCCTGAGAAGCGGATGGAAGACAGCTCCCTATCCCCAGTCGTGTGTCCAATAATGAGTCTGGCGCTGGGCTACACAGTTGAAAGGTATGGCGAGAACAGGCTTTTCAGGCTCCCGAGGATGCACCTAGCTGGTCACGTATGCGTCGTGGGCAGGACCGGATCAGGAAAATCGGCCACAGCGAAGATCCTGATCTACGAACTCGCTAGGCGAGACGTGCCGGTCCTAACTCTGTTTTTTCTGTTGCCTTCGAAACCTGCTCCAGAATCAGGAGTCCCCTTGCATTTCCTCAATTTCCCCAATTAAATCCCCAATTCGGTTCGAAATTGGGGAAATTGGGTACTCCCCTCCCCAATTCACATGGAAAAACCCTCTCAGGAATTGGGGAAATTGTCCAGTCAGACTCTTCAGCTTCCCCAATTCGCTTATAGATATGCTGGTGATGCCGGGCGTGGATCCTCAACCCAGATCCGGTTGTAAAAGGCGCAAAGAAGAGCCTTGTTCTTATGATACGCAAGAAGCGAACCGGTCCTATCCAATTTTGCCAATTAATTTTCCAATTCGGTCTGGAATTGGAAGAATTGGAAACCCCACTTTCCAATTCCCATGGAAAAAGTCCCAGAAGAATTGGAAAAATTGGAAAGTCAACCTTTTCCGCTTTTCCAATTCGCTTAAGGATATACTTGCGGACGATCCCCGAGCCAGACCAGGAACAACTTGGCAGGCCGGGAGAGACCATCCTCCGTCTGATGCGGTCCGATGAGGACAGCGGAATCACTTCACCATCTCCCAGACCGAGTGGACGGCTGGAAGGAGGTGGTGAAGTATGTGCAGAACGGAGTCGGACATCGTGGATGACCTGCTGGAAGAGGAGCTGGTCGACCTCTACCACAACACGGCTCGACCGCTCGACACCCTGCAGGCCATCGTGGAGACCGGAGGAAGGAAGCGACCGCCGGAGCCAACCCTCGAAATGATCCGAGAGCTGTGCGACATGCTGCTCCGGAAGGTCGACGCCGTCCACAAGAAAACCCTTGGAGTGGAGGAGAGGTGGGAGAAATGAGGTCTACTGAGGCCCGCTGGAACCCAGCTGAGCAACCGCCGCCTGCCTCCCGCTTTTTCTCGCCCAAGGTAGGAGAGGAGCAAATAAAGGAGGTTGAGAAGAACCAGAGGGAACCAAAGATCGAGACAGACAAAGCCAAGAAGGCACGGGATTACATCAAGGACGGCAACATCGACCTGGCAAAGCTCTGCAGCGAGATCAAGATCCAGATCCCAACCGGGGAGCTCAGAGCACTGCAAGTCCAGCCCAAACCAGACGGTACCATCGAGATCCGTTATGAAGCCCAGGCGTCCAGACTCATCACCATACCCCAGCTGATACCGCTGAACCGAGAGACCCTCCGCTTCTTCGGCATGATCGAAGACGAAGCCACCAAGACAGGAGAGCTCCGCCGCCTAGAGTTCCAAGACACCACTCTAGGCAACGTACAGTTCTTCGCCAAAGTCCTCAGAGAGGCATGGAGAATCGACGACTCTCAGATAGACTTCGACATCAGGTACAGCCGACCAGATGCCCAACAGGCGAAGGCACGAGTCATCGAAACAGTAAGCTCCGCCCTAGACATTCCCCGAGAAAACGTTCGATTCTACGAGACAGCAGACAGGAGCCAAGTTGCGTCAGAGCTAGGCGTCGTCCGAGCCAGCGTGGGAAGTGTAGCCTTCCGAGAGGTCATCACTCAGACCTTGGAGAAGGTCGTAAAGCCCCTAGCCGAAGCAGACCACGAACACGCCAGATGGTACCTCACAGGAATCTTTGCCAGACACGGCACACCCATCACACGAGAAGGAACCACACGCAGAGGAATCCAACTCAGCATCTCCTACAGGAGAGGAACTGACGAGCCCGAGCACTACTGCAGAGTCCTAAAGACTCTAGGCGTAGCCCTCACGGCTCACGCGGTCCAGAAGAACGACATCCTCGTTCAAGGGTGGCAAAACCTCCTAACACTCGCCAAAGCCACCGAAGGAGAGCTAGCGATGCCGGACAAAGCCAAGACCGCCAGATTCCTGCGCGCCCTACTCAGCCATCGCTTCATCGCAGACCTAGACAGGGAACTACAAGCCATTGGCGACGACCAGCCAACGACCAAACAGATAGGCGAAGCCTTGAAGATCGAAAGACCCACGACCGTGCGAATGCTCAGCAGGCTCAGAGACCTCCAACTAGTGACCCGAACTGAAGCCGGACACGGCAAAGACCTCGAACACCAGTACCGATACACGCTGACCCAGAAAGGAAAGGACCTGCTTCAAACCGTCAACCAAGTGCGAAAGAGGCTACAAGAACTTGAACCAGAACACCCAACACCCACCCCTCCGATCCCCAAGCCTCCAGAAGAGCCTCCCAAAGAGACCTCGCCAACCCACATCGAGCACAAAGGCACGAGCCAAGAGGATGTCAACGAGTTCCTACGCAGCGCTCCAGAGAAGATCAGAGAACACGAGTACCTAGCCACGCTGGTCCTGATCTACGACCGAAGACGGCACCTGCACTCCTACTGCCTCGAGAACTCCCCGTGGTTCATACCCAAAGAGAAAGCACTACCAACCATAACCCGCGCCACAGCCATCGCAACACACGAGGAACAAGAGCAGGTCAAAAGGATTCTCGACGAAAACTCCGAATGGATACCTTTCGGCGCCTTTCAGTGGGCCTGCGAAGTCCTCAACGAGTTCCCATGGACCAAGCTCAACGAAGTCGAGGCACTGAGTCGGAGAGGCAGAACACTCCACCGCATACACTTTCCAGACGCCCACATCGACGCAACACCACAGATCATCGACCTAATCGCCAAAGCCGTCGACAGAATCGGGATCGACAGGCAGTTGGCGGAGCGACTCGGAGTCAGCCGATCTCTGATCACGCAATACCGCCTTGGAACAAGACGACCATCGCTGGACATGCTGCAAGAGGTGCTTAGGATACTCGAGCTCAAGACGCCGCTCATAGACCTAATCGATGGACTCAAGCTCTATGGCTCACACGGAACCAAGGCGACTGTGCGAGTTCGAGCAAGACTCGACCCAGTTGAGACGTACCTGATTGGTTACCAGGCTGGGGACGGAAGCAACATCGCAACTGCTCCAAGGCTCGTGATGATCTGTAAGGACAGAGAAACGCTTGAAGATCTATGGGGTTTGTGGAGAACGACGTATGACATCCAACCGACCACTGAGGTGCAGATCGTAAGGGATCATGGCGCTTGGGATCTCAATCTCAGAAACGCGCCGCTACGCCACTTCCTAACCAGGTTCCGCGGTTCAATCCCTGGTCCAGTCGCCAAGGTCAGAGAAATATCCGAGCAGATCATAGCCGCAGATGCTGAAATCAGAAAGGCGTACCTCGCGGCCACGATCGACAGCGAAGGCAACGTCAGAAGATATCCGAGTGGTGTCATCGCCTTCCAGATCAGCACTGTAAGCCTCCCATTCGCGCTCCAGACGATGTATCTCCTATGGACTCTCGGCTACAGATCGGCGAAGCTTTACACACCAACCGATGAATATCAAGTGCAGATAAGCAAGTCAGAAGAGGTCTCATGGATCCTCTACGACATCCTGCCATACCTCAGGAACAAACCGAAGATTGCTGCGATCATCGAAGCTCTAAGCGCGAAGGAGTATCTGGAAACTGTACGACTCAAGCGGACGCCAGTTCTAGTGGACCTACTCAACAAGGCAGTTGCAAAATGCCACGGAGTAGAGGGGCTACGAAGACAGGGCGACATACCCCGGCTATCCGTTTACAGATGGCTAAAAGGTGTATTCGAAAGCGTTCCACTGACCGCTATCGTCAAATGCTGCCAAATCTGTGGAGAAGAACCGATGGATTACATAGATCCAAGGCTTTCAGCCCTGCTATGGCTTCAACAACTGATATCCATTGAGCAACTCGTTAAGCTGAGGGGACATGTCTCTCCTCAGCTCCTCCACTGTTCGACCAGTCTCTACTAGATCTCTCCTCCCAAGCTATTTTCTTGGAAAACCGAGGATATTACGCAAATGCAATTCGAATTTGGTTCCACGCACACTTTTTCACGTTCTCCCGTTCTCGCTTATTCTTATTCTATCTCTCTCTACGTTTCTCCGTATCACGTATCCCGTATATCACACACAGAAGTAAAGAACAGATTTATGTACTAAAGTGCACACTATTCTCAGAGCACGCTCATCATGTTCCGTTCAATCGTAGAAGATTCAGCAAAGGCATGGTTTTTTTATGAATCATTTACTCTACCTCACTATTATCAGTTGCTCCAAAAAGAGATTATAAAAAACTACGCTCCTCTTCAACATATTGCAGAAATCTACTCTGAAAAAGTCAAACGTAAAATTCGCCCTGTTACTGAAGAATATCTTGAAAAAAACCCCGAAATATCAAAACAGAATGTTGTCCTTTTGAAGAATGCAATAGAATTATGGAGAGAAGCGACACACACAACTGATGCGGTTGCACCTATACTTTATCATTATTCATGGCACTGTTTTAACTCTTTCTTTATATATAGTTTCTTCCATTGGGAACCAATTCATTCAAACTCTCACGGTGTAGGCATCTCGAATTGGTGTGAGAACGTTGGGGAAATCCAAATTCAGTTTCTGAAACAGGAAGACGTGAACACGAAGGGTATTTTTCAAAGATTGATAGATACATGGACACTTTTGGGGGCATCAACAGCTTTCTCTTCATTCTTACCCGTATTTGAAGGCAGGGAAATTGGATTAATTCCTAATAGTTATAATCTCCTAAAGAATTCTAACAGTCTCAAACTTAAAGATTTGATTGATTTCAATTCTCTAAATTTCGAGCAGAGCTTGAATTCGGACTTAGGAAAGAAGCTTATTGTCTGCCCTTTTCTTGCCAACTCAACTTCCCTTCCTACTGATATACTGAGAAGTTATCTCATAATCTTCACAGCTTCATCTTTGGCAAGGTATCGGCCAGTACTCTGGAACTCTGTTGTTCTAGGAGAGAGACCTGAACAAGCAGAATTCGCTTTGCAATACAGAGATGCATTATTGGAATACACGCTGGGAAAAAAAATGCAGACACTGGACTTTCTGAATCAAGTTGAAAGAATATTTCGTAATGTTATAGAAGGAAAATTGTCATTCCGATCATCGGAATGAAGGTCTCCGTCTGTAGACACTGCGTGATCAGAGGGATACTAGATCCTCGCGGTCGCAGATACGTGTTCTATGGTCGTGGAAAAGACCTTCAAAAAGCCGTGATTCTATCCTTTCACTATACTTCTGTAGAGCGTTTCGTGACTGTTTCGGCTAGAGAGTCTCTCAGCAATCCGTTCAAGTACGCAACGGAGGGCTGCTGGGTTGACAGGCCGGAAGTTGATTCCTAACCAGCCCAGGATCGGTTACACCGACTCGGCCACGGTCATGCTGAACTTCGACAACATGGGCTAAGAGGAGGTCACGCACCGGGCTTCCGAGATACTGAAAGAGTTCAAGCCCGGTGGAATCCTAATCATCGAATCCAATGAAAGGAATCGTCACGTCGTCTTCAGCCGCACTGTATCAACATTAGCGACTTTTGTGCATCCTATCCTATTCCCAGATAGTTTGTGTTCTCTCTGTTTGATATGGTTATAACTAATCTTCTCTTGAGAAAAACCTGTTGCCTTCTTTCTCCTTGCGCATTTTTACTGACTAAGGATGCCTATATGGCACAGGATCATATGTGCATTTTTAATAGCGTTAATAGCCCGTTTCTTGAGAAGTATCATCTGGAAACCTGTGCTGAATATGTCTGTTCCTATTGCGGTAAACATGATAACCCTGGAAACGTCCTTTATTGCCTTATTTACTTCCTCTTCTAGTGGTTCAATATACTCTTTGTTAGAGCACCATTCAAACGTTGGTAGCGACTTGATAACCTTTATGGCTTTAATTACATCTTCAAACTGGAACGTTCTAGATGGCTTGTATTTGCTCTCAGCGAGCATTAGAATTGCATCAAACTGGGGTTTAAGGTTGCGAAGAGCGGAATCATCAAATTGGTCGATGTAATGTTTGTAGCTGATTATTAAGCCAGACACGAAGTTTATAGGATGAGCGTGAATATTCCGGGCTTCATGTATGTCCTCTACAGCTGAAACTATGTCTGGCTTGGTTTTGTCCAATATCGAATATTCATATGACCAATCTATAATCGTCCCAAACTCTGGAGGTTTGGTCACCTTTTCCTTTTGTATTTTCGTCAGCTTAGAGTCTAATTTGATGAGCAGACCTATTTCGACAGAACAGCATGAGCAGAATATTGAATCAAGGAAATCTCCGTAAATATATCTCTGAGCAGATCCCAACAACTCACTTCGAGCAAAATCGTTTACATCATTTATATTTCTAAACTGGAACAATATGTCATATGGATATTTGGACAAATTTGCTAGAATCTGTTTAATGTCTCTTCCTCGGTCTAGATATTCCTCCTTAATAGGGAGTTCTATAATTGTTTTTAGAAATGATTCCCACTGTTCCATTCTTTCGGTTCACCTTTACTCCTTAGAATTAGTTTAAGCGCGCGCTAATAAAGAGGCTCCTAGTAGAGTAGCTGGGTTGTGTGCGCGGTTCGCCGTGCGTGATACACGATAAACGTGATACGGAGAAACGTAGAGAGAGATAGAATAAGAATAAGCGAGAACGGGAGAACGTGAAAAAGTGTGCGTGGAACTAGAGTTTAACTGTTATGCCAAGTGTGTCAATGAGCTCTTTGTAACGATTTCTGATAGTGACCTCGGTCACCTGTGCCACCTCAGCTATTTCTCGTTGGGTTCTGCGTTCTCCGGCTAGTACTGAGGCTATGTAGGTGGCTGCGGCTGCGATGCCGGTTGGTCCGCGTCCGCTGGTGAGGCGGAGGTTTGTGGCTGTTCTGAGGATGTGGTGGGCTATGGTTTCGACTTTTCCTTGGAGTCCTAGTTGGTTGCTGAAGCGGCTTACGTAGTTGATGGGGGGGCTGCTGGGGACGAAGGTGTCTAGTTCTTTGATCATGAATCGGTAGCTGCGGCCTATCTCTTTTTTGTTGACTGTGCTTGATTCGGCTACTTCTTCTAGGGTGCGGGCTACTCCGCATTGTCTGCATGCCATGTAGAGGGCTGCTGCTGTGACTCCTTGGATGCTTCTTCCTCTGATGAGTCTGGCTTTGACTGCTTTTCTGTAGATGACTGAGGCTGTTTCGAGGATGTTTTTGCTGAGGTTGAGGGTGCTGCTCATCTTGCTGAGTTCTGATAGGGCGAAGGCTAGGTTTCTTTCTGTGGCGTCGCTGACTCGGACTCGGCGCTGCCACTTGCGGAGGCGGTAGACTTGGGCGCGCTGTCCTGGGGTGAGGTTTTTGCCGTAGGTGTCTCGGTTGTGCCAGTCGATCATGGTGCTGAGTCCTTTGTCGTGGATGGTGTAGGTTAGGGGTGCGCCTACTCGGGTGCGTTTGGCGCGTTGTTCGTCGTCGAAGGCGCGCCATTCTGGTCCTGTGTCGGCGATCTTGTCTTGGACGACGTATCCGCAGCTCATGCAGACGACTTCGGCGTTCTCGAAGTCTCGGATGATTCGGGTTCCGCCGCACTCGGGGCATCTTCTGCGGTGGGGTTGGACGGTCTCGTCTTCAGCCACTCTCTCTCACTTCCTGGGCTTGTTCTCCGCGTAGAGGGTTTGTCCCGTGTAGCCGGCTGGGTTGGGGACTGTGGGTTTTACCGTTAGGTAGGGCTGTTTGACGGGTCCGATGAGCTCCTGGACGGTTCCGACGGGTTTGAGCTGTCTGTCGAGGGCGGCTGTGCCGGGGGGTGCGGGGTTCTCGGCGCGGATGACCCAGAGATGGTTTGGAGTGTGGTGGAGAATCGTTCCAAGCCGGTTCAAGCTTGTGCCTCGCCTAGCCCGGAAAAAATCCAGATTGTTAAGGCTGGTGGTTCGGTATAAACGTGGTGGTTTTCCGGGCTATTCTCGGGCTTGGGCGCGGGTTTGGGCTATCGTCTGGGCGAGTCTTCTGAGGGTTTGGGTCTTGTGGGGCTGCTTGGGGATGGTGATGTACCCGGACCTCGCCCGGTGGGTTCGGGGGTGCGCCGCCTCCGCCGGCTGGGGGTTGAGACCCAGCTGGGCTGCTGCCTGGGTGAGCTCGGATAGGGTGGGGTTGGGAACCGCGAGGCTTTTGGGGATCCTCCTTCCTCTGGCTCGGCTGCGCGCGGCGTCGAGGCTCGCCGTCCAGATCCGCTGGCGGTCCCGCTCGCGCATGGGGTTGCCCCTAGCTCACTTCTTCTTGAGGAGGACCGCGTTGATCACGCCGTCCTGTCCGGGTCGGCTGGTTACCTGGGCCTCCCCGAGGGGGGTGAGGATGGTCGCGCCCCGGGTTATGACTCCCCGCCTGTTGTAGTCGGCGTTGGCGGGGTTGGAGAGAACGCGAGTGATCTCAGTCTTCCTGGTCTTGCCGGAGCGAGGGTCGGTTATGTTGGCTGTGTTCCCAGCCATGAGGCGGGGCTTGGTGCTTCCTCCCGTGGTCCGGTCGATGCGGATGAGGGACTCTCCCAGGCGGGTCTCGACCGGGTCTGAGCCCGACTCCCGCTTCCGGTTGGAGCGGAAGTGCTTCTTCTTCCCGCCGGTGGGCTTCCGCTTCGACTGGTCTCCGTGCCACTGTGGCGTGGGGGTTTCACCTCTCTGGGCGTCTGTGTAACTGGCTCGCTCTGGATTTAAGGGTTGCTTCCAAGGGACCACACGCTCATATTCCTCGCTGGTGATTCTATAAACGGGTCGTCTTGTCGGACGTGGAGGCTACTCTGAGGTCTCTCAACGAGAAGCTGGAGTGGATCGTCCGCCGCCTCAGCTACTTGGAGTCCCTCCTCGCGGAGAGCCAGAAGTACCCCGAGGTCGTCGGGTTCCTCCAGAGCCTGCGATTGGGGACAGCTCTCTACGGAGAGCCCTTGAAGATCCTCTCGAGTCTGGTTTCCGCGAGGCGCCTTCTGGAATCCGCCCCCCAGCGGGACGAGGTGAGCCGGATAATCCTCAACACCATCGCCCTGAAGGGACCGCGAAACGTCAGCCAGCTCACCAAGGAGGTTCAGAGTCAGAGGGGGAAAGCCTCCCGCACCACGATTCGAAAAAGGGTGCGGGAGCTTCTCCAGAGCAAGACCCTGATCAAGGAGGGAGGCTACTACCGCCTAGCCGAGTGACCGCTCCACTGGCTAGAACTGTCCAGCACGCCTATACCCTCTGTCCAGCCTCCTATTCCCGTGAGGTGAAGCGGGAATGAGCGAGCGAAGGCATGAAATGCCCAAGCCGGAAGAGATATCTGCCATCATGGCGGCGGTGTCCAAAGAGATCCCAGGCCTCGTGAAGGGCGTCCTCGACGCCTTCTTCAGCCCCCAGGCCGCCGCGGACATCGGCAAAGCCGTGGCAGTCTTCTACAAGAACCTCAAGGAGGGAGGCATCCCCGAGGAGCAGGCTCTAGCCATGACCAAGGACTACCTGGGGACTCTGACCAAGTGGAGTGAAGCCCTGAAGGGGATGAGGTGGGAGCGGGGAGCTTACCGCCACGAGGACTGAGCCATGAGCTTGAAGGCCATCATCACCGGTCTTTTTTACGTTTCCAAGTTTTCTGTTCAAGCCCTCGCCCTCTTGGTTGTAGCCGAGTACAGGCATGGAAGGGCGAAAGCCGCCTTCCGAAAAACCCTGATTCTGAGCGGAGTCCACCCAAGCGCGGCTCGAGAGCTCGCCAAAGCGTACCCGAACCCGGTAAAGGAAATCCTGAGCCTTTCGAGCATGAGACGGGCGCAAAGACAGGAGACTTAGCGACCCCGGACTCTGTTTAATACCCGGGAGCTCTTCAACAATAGAAGAGTGTCAGGAGCCCTGAGCGGTATTATGGCTATGGACAAGGTTGTGAAGCTGACCCACGGCGCCGGGGGGTCGGTGATGGAGGAGCTGATCAAGGGCGTGATCGTCTCCGGGATCGACCTCCGCCGGGCGCTGGACGGGGTCGGCCTCGACGAGATGGACGACGGCGCCTCACTGAGGCTCGGCGAGCACGAGCTGGTCGTGTCTATGGACGGCCACACGGTCGACCCGATCTTCTTCCCCGGCGGAGACATCGGACGGCTGGCCGTCTCCGGAACAACAAACGACGTAGCCATGATGGGAGCGCGACCCGTGGCGCTCTCAGACGCCATAGTGGTGGAGGAGGGCTTCCCCACCGCAGACCTCCGAAGGATCATCGATTCCATGAACACCACAGCCAAGGAGATCGACGTGGCCGTGGTTGGAGGAGACTTCAAGGTGATGCCGCGGGGGAAGCTCGACCAGATAGTCATATCGACCTGCTGCGTGGGCGTGACCCGGAAGGGGAGGGTGATCCTGGACAGCGGAGCAAGACCGGGAGACAGGGTCATCTTCACCGGGTCGATCGGAGACCACGGCATCGCCCTCATGGCCGTCCGGGAGGGACTGGGCTTCGAGACGAAGCTCGAGTCAGACATCGCACCGATCTGGAAGACGATAGAGGCGGCGCTGAAGGTGGGCGGACTGACAGCGATGAAGGACCCCACCAGAGGCGGGGTGGCGGGGGTGCTGAACGACATAGCCGCGAAGTCCAACGTCAGCGTCTGGCTGGACGAGCGGGACATACCCATCAAGGAAAGCGTCAGAGCCGCCTCGGAGATGCTTGGCTTAGACCCCCTAGAGGTGACGTGCGAGGGGAGGGCTGTTATCACGGTCCGCCCGGAGAAGGCTGAGGAGGTCCTCAAAGCCGTTAGGAGGGCGAAGTATGGAAAGGGCGCCCGAGTCGTTGGGGAGGTCCGGGCTGAGCGACCCGGCTGGGTGATGCTGAAGACCGAGGTGGGCGGAACCCGGGTCCTCGACAAGCCTCTGGGAGAGCCCATCCCCAGGGTCTGCTAGCAGCTCTTCAGGTCGAGCGTCGCCGCCTGGAGGAACGCCTAGCCCTTCCCGAGCCTCTGAGCGCCAGGGCGAGGATGACAACCGCCGTCACAGCCGCGCCTGCCTCGACAAGCATCGGAGTGCTGACGCCTGGTAGGTAGGCTTGCACAGGTTCCGCGTCAAGGTAGATCGTGTGTAGAACATCGCAGACGAGGTTCACCGCGAGGTTCAGGGACTCGCTGCACCTGCTCCTGAAGGCGGGGTTGTTCCAGTCGTAGTTCGCGTCCATCCAGCTAGCTCCGTATGAGCCGCGGCTTCCGAAGGTGGTGTTGTAGGCCAAGCTCCTAGCCGCGTCGTAGGCGGAGAGGCTGGTCAGTGAGCCGTCGAAGGTGAGAGCGAAGTAGGAGGATGCGTAGGAGCTAGTCCTCGCCTGAACGTAGTCCTCGTAGTCAGAATGATGCTTCTCGGCACCCCAATCGGTGTCGGAGCCCATAACGTGACCGAACACCGCCATGTCGGCTATGTAGTGGCTCATGACTCCGACGTACTTCGCGGCTTTCGCTTGGTCGCCCTGCTTGAGACTGTTCAGAGCGTTCGAGTATTCCGCCGAGGCTCTCGTCGCCGCTGAGTCGTCTTGCAGGGCTCCCCCTGAGCGAAAGTAGATGTGGTGTTTTGTCGTGTCGCCTATTCCATCCGCTGCCTGAGAATTGTCCGGCAGCTCTGTCCCGTACAGGTAGACCGCCAGATTGTTGGTTATGTACTGCTTCTCGCCTGCGGGTAGCCAGTCTAGGGCGTGCTGGGAGATCCAGTCGTGGGTTCCGTAGTCCGGGCTGGACGGGTTGGCGCTGTAGCCACCGTTGCTCCAGGCGGAAACAACGCGGATCTGCGCTGACAGGGTTAGAATCAGGAGTAGGAACGGGACGACGACTCTCTTCAGCTCGCCTTCACCACGTTCAACCCGACCCCCAAGCCTAGGATCTCCGCTATAGGCTCACACTTGGTCCTCAGGATGTGGAACACGGGCTGTTTCAGCTTAGCCCTCACGTCGGCGAGGCTCTCGAGGTTGCTCTGCCCCTTCGCGATTATGAGGTCCGAAGATCTCAGCCTCTCCAGGAAGATGGGGGAGGACTTGCCGAGTCTGACGCCCAGCGAGTCTGTTCCCGTTGTGATGACCTCGTCGGCGGTCTTGTCCAGACCGACCATCAGAGCGTCCTCGAGGGTGGCGTCGTTGGATATGGGTCCGCCCTTGACCACCGCACAGACCTTGGCACCCCTCTCCCTCGCAAGCCTGATGAGGGGCTTGTCGAAGACGATCTCCCCGGCGTTGTCGCAGAGGTACAGCACCTCCTTGGCGCGATCCAGTTTCCGGCTTAGGAGGGGTGTTTGGTCCACGTCAAGCCCCCTCTGCACTACATCCGCGAACATCGTCTCGAACCTGTCGAGGGAGAACTCGTACTCGGCTGTGCTGAAGTCGATCAGGTTCCCGGCGATCGAGACTGTGGCAGCCACTCTGAGCCTCTCCTTGGGGGGCGCATCCGCCACGGTCTTGCTGATCACGCCCTCCATCCTCAGCGCCATACGGTTTGACTCAGCTCTGATGGCGCGGTAGGGATCGCTGTTTCCCGTCCTCTCCTTGATCAGGTGCTCGATGTCGCTGACCAGGTAGGTCAGGGATCCACTCTTGGGATAGCGCTGGAGCATCACCTGAAGCGCCTCTTTCATGAGGGCTATGCGCGTCTCCTCGTCCTGGGTGGCTAGGCAGATGGTCTGGTAGATGTAGCTGACTAGACACCTGTAGCAGACTGCTCGGGGCTTTAGCGGCATCTGGTTCACGCTCTCAATGCACGACTCGCCGTCTTCATTGTAGGCAGGGCTGTCCTCAATAAATTGGATGTTTACACGTTTGGCAAGTTGAGCCTTATCCACGCCTCGCACAGCTCGAGCCTTAACGCACGCCCTTTACCCGGGTCTCGAGGGAGCCTTCTCCCGCTGAGCCTCCGCCTCGCCCACAGGCTCCGCTGCCTTCTCCTCGATCGGCTTTCCAGTGGCCTCGAACATGGCTCGGAGCTGCCTCTTCATCACCCGGATGTCGCGGCTGAGGTTGAAGTAGTCCGAGTAGATGTTCGTGGTCCTCAGAATCTGGGTCTTCCCGAGCTTCTCCCCCGATATCAAGCCCATCCGCTCGAGCTCCCGGATGTGGTCATACGACTGGTCCCCCATCGCGATGGCTACGCGCGACTGCGGGACGGGTTGGCGGTAGGCTATGTACGCCAGGGTTCTGAGCGCCCCGCGGGTGAGCAGGGGTCTCATCGCGAGCCTCCTGACCCTCGGCACATGGGCCGGCTTCAGCTGCATCGCGAACCTTCCGTCGTCGAGCTCGATCACCTCCAGCGCACCTCCCCGATTCCCGTACTCCTCCGCCAGCCTCCGAGCCATCTCTTGAACCCGACCCTTCGACCTTATGCGCAGGACGGAACCCAGGGTAGCGAGGTCTAGGGGCCTGCCGCTCACGTAGAGAGCCGCCTCGATCAGGTTGATGAGGCGAGCCTGCTCGTCCTCGCTCAGTCGCTACCTACCTCCCAGGTCTATGGACGCACCCACTCCGACCGGCGAGATGTATATCTCCCCAAACTCCTCCTCCTGCCAGATCTTGACCCTTTCATTCGAGGCTAGGAAGAGGAGAAGGATGAACGCCCTCACGATCTCAAGCCGCTTGAGCCCAGCCACGAGCTTGGAAAATCGGACCACGCCCTCCCCCCTCGCGAAATCCATTATCCGCCCGAACATCTCCTCGACCCTGTCCTCGATATCGACCATGAACTGGTCGAGGTTTTCAAGCAACGAGGGAACAGGCAGGATGGGCTCCAGCCTCACCTGAGGGGGCAGCTGCTCGCTGCTCAACGCCTCCTCCAGAGCATGAAGCAGATCGTCCACTGTCGTCGAGGTGTACTCATACCTGAACGGGAGCTGGACCGGTGGTGGCAGGTACTCCTCGAGCTTCGGCTGCGGCGGGGGGATCGGTTCCTCGAGCTTCAGGATGAGCTCGGTCTTCATCCTGTAGACCGAAGCGGAAGAGTAGAGAGCCAGACCGGTGGCTGAGAAGTTGATGTAGCCGACCCGCCTGATCTCGGAGAGGAGTGAGTCCAAGAGGTACGCGATGTCCACATCCCAGGGTCTCACCCTCCTCAGCTTGACGAGGTCGAACAGTATCATCCACGGGGGACGAAGCCAGAACGGCCGCTCCGAAGCCGCGGGTGAAACGCCCGTCTCGGTCAACTACGCCACCAGCTGAGGTATCCTGATCGAGACGACCCTGGAGACGCCTTCGTGAACGTACACCCCGAAGAGACTCTCAGCCCTGTCGACGATCACGTCCCTCAGGGTTATGACGATGAACTGGGATCCCCCAGCCTGCTCCTTGAGCAGATCCGCCAGCCTCTCAGCGTTGTACGGGTCAAGGTGGGCGTCTATCTCGTCGAAGATGTAGAACGCTGCGGGCTGCATCCTCTGGAGGGCGAGGATGAACGAAACGGCCGCCACAGACTTCTCACCGCCGCTGGCGCCGCTTACAAGCCTCGCGGCTTTACCGGGGAACTGGACGAAGACGTCGAGACCGCCTGCGAACGGGTCGTCAGGGTTCTCCAGTTGGAGCCAGCCGCTACCTCCCCCGGTGAGCTTGGCGAAGAGGTCCATGAAACTCCCGTTCACCTGGTTGTAAGCATGGCTGAACACTTCTCTCTTCTTCCGCTCCACCTCCTCCATGAACAGGACTATGGACCTTCGCTCCTCCTCCAGCTGGTTCCTACGGGTTGAGAGCTGCTTGTAGTTGTCCTTCTGCGCGTCATACTGCAAAACCGCGAGCTGGTTCACAGAGCCCAGCCGCTCCAGCTCGAACGTCATAAGCCTCAGGGAGGACTCAACGCCGCTAAGATCCTCCGCGGCAACAGGGAGTGGCTCCGAGTAGCCCAAGCCGCGGAGCCTTTCCTCCATGTGCCTCATCTCCACCTGGCAACCCTGAACGTGCAACTCCAGCTGGTGAACCTCGCTACTCGCCGGCTCATACTTCCCGTCGATCTGTCTCAGAACCGCATCCACCTTGTCGAGCTGCTCCTCGAACCTCCTCCGCTCGTCCTTCACGGAGGCTAAAGACCCGGCGAGCTCATCCTTAACCTTCTCCAGCTCAGAGAGGCGGGCTGTGGATTTGACGAGGTCTGCCGAGGACTTCTCCACTTTCTCCGTCAAAACGCCAATCTGGGACTCGGCGTTTCGGAGAGCTATCCTGCTCCGGTCGAGCTCCGGCAGGAGGGCAGACTCAAGGCTCGACCTGAGGGATCGTGCCTCACTTTCATGCTTATCCACCTCTCTCTGGAGGTCGTTGATCTCGGAGTTGAGCTGGGTCTGATCCCCCTCAAACTTGACGATCGTCGCCGGTCGGACCATCAGCCTGAGGGATTTTCTCTCAGCTCTCAGGCTCTCCGCCTCCCGGCTGAGGTCGGACTTCCGCCTTTCGAGGCTCGCCGAGATCTCCTTCTCCCGCGTAAGATCCTTGTTAAGTCGAGCCAACCGCTTCCCGATTATGTTGGTGTTCCTTCTAGCCCTCTCCGCGTTCTCGGAGACCGCCTCGATCTCCCGGCTGAGCATCTCGACGACGTTCGTCCTTCTGACCCGATCCTCGTTAAGCGCCCCTATCTCCGCGTCTAGGGAGTCTATGTCCTTCCTCCTCTCCTGAAGGAGAGACTCGAGAGCCTTGACGCTCTGGTCGAGGTCCGTCACCGCGGAGTCGCGAGGAATAATGGCTGAGATATCCACCGGCGTCCTGAAGAAGCCGCTCTCCATGCCTCCGCCGGGCTCGTAGACGTCACCACCCATATCCACCGCCCTGAAGCCCGCCTTGGAGACCATGAGAGCCGACTTCTCGCCGCTTGTTATGATCGTGTCTCCGAACACGAAGTTCACAGCTGCGGTGAACCTCTTGCTCCGGCACTTCATGAGCTCCGCAGCCGGTCCGATCACTCCCTCTATCTTCGGGGCGGTCACAGGTCTGGCGGACGCCACATCACGGAGCGGGATCAGCTTTATTCTGCCGATCTTCATCCGCTTGAGGCTCTCCACGCACCTGAGGGCTGTCTCCAGGTCTCTCACGACGACGGCTTTCAGCCAGCCCATGGAAGCCGCCTCGATGGGCCTTCGGTGCTCCGGCCTCACGGCTATGAGCCTCTTCAGCCTCCCGTAGACGCCCGGGATCGCACCGATCCTGCCCATCTCCTCGATCTTCCTGAGAGCATCTTCCTCCGCGGCGACCTTCTCAGCAAAGCTCCTCTGAGCCTCAAACTCGACAACGGCGCTGCGAGCCCGCTCCGCGGTGACACCACCATCGAGCAGCTCCCGCTGGAGAGCCTCCTTCCGCGCCGTCTTGGACGCGATGCTCTCCGAGATGCGCTTGAGGTTCTCTTGCTCCGTCCGCTTCAGTTCTCTAAGCTCCTCCACGTGCTTCTGGAGCGCCGCGAAGGTCGCGTCGAAGCTTCCCTTCCGCTCCTCCAAGACCCGCAGGTTGTCGAGGAGAATCTTGGACTTGGCCACGCTCCCCCTAAGCCCGGTGTCAATACCGACGAGGCTTCTGCCGATCTCGTAGAGCCTGTTCTCGATCCGCTCTATCCGCTCGGTCTTGTCCTTCAGCCCGTCCTTCAGCTGGGTTAGCCTCTCGTTGACCTGGGCTAGGGCTTTCGTCCTCTCGTCCAGACGAGGCTTGAGCCTGTTCAGCTGCCTCTCGATCTGGTTGAGGGTCTTCCGGGACTCTCCCGCGCCCTTCCTCAGCGACTCGACCTGCTCCCTCCGCTCATCCCGGATCTTGACCAGGCCTGTCAGGGTCATCCTGGCCGACTCGATCTCGGTCCTCAGCCTCGCGATCTCGACGCTCGCGTCGCCGATCTCCTTCTGGAGAGAGACCAGCCTCGCGCTTCCCCTGTCCGCGACCTCCTCGTCGAACCTCCTCCGATCAAGCTCGACCCTGTCCCTCTCGGCCTGGAGCCGATCCCTCTCAGCCCTAAACCTCTCCGCGTTCGCCTTTCTCGAGGCGAGCTTCTCATTCAGCTCGGCGATCTGCGCCTTCACCCTACCGATCTCGAAAGAGGTCTTAGCCGCCTCGAGCCTCCTGATCTCGCCCTGGATGAAGTTGTACCTGAGGGCGTCGTTCCTCTCCCTCTCGAGGCTCTCGAGGCGCTGCTGGACCTCGTCGATCCTCGCCGCCGCGACTCTCAGGTTGATCTCAGCCTGCTGGAGCTGAGCCTCAGCCTCAGACTTCTTCCTGTCGTAGTCCGCGATCCCAACTATATCCTCGATCAGCTTCCTCCTGTCAAGGGGCGTTATGTCCGCAAGCCGGGTGATCGTGCCCTGCATGATCATGTTGTGCCCCGTCGAGGTGAGACCCCCGACCGTAAGCATATCTGTCAGCTGAACGCGGGGTATCTTCCTCCCGTTCAGCCTGTAGACGCTCTGACCGTCCCTGCGCACCATCCTAGATATGACCACGGAGTCGGCATCAACCGGTATCTTCCTCTCGACGTTCTCGAACTCGATAGCCACCCACGCCGAACTCGCCTTCTCGGCGGACTGACCGCCGTCGTATATCACCTCCGAGAACTTCGAGGCTCTCAAAGACCGCGCGCTGAGCTCACCCAGGACGAACCTGACGGCGTCGAAGACATTGCTCTTGCCAGCTCCGTTAGGACCGGTGATGACGGTCAGCCCCTCGGTCAGCGGCACCCTGACCTTTCTAGGACCGAAGGACTTGAAACCCCTCATCTCAATGCTCTTGATGTGCACCAGCCTGCCACCTCACTCTCACACACTCATACCTCAGCGCTCCGCGTCGAGGACTGTAAGAGCAACCGATGTTTCAATCCTACAGATTGTCGGCGCGCAGGACGCCTCTGACCTGTTGAGATCAGCCACGCTCCTCACGACACTCGAATCCAAAAAGCTGTTGCTTGAGGGGCTCCTCATCTCTAACCGTCGTATTAATGCCACTCTACATGACCTTTAAGACCTTCTGTGCGTGGGATCCCCACCAGCTGAGACACGCTCCCGTTTGTCGGTGTAGAGCTCCCACGACAGCCTGGGCACAAGCGCCATAAGCACCGCCTGCTCGGTCAAACTCGTTCGGGTGAGGGCTCCTCGTGACAGAAAACCTATCGCCCCCTGCCTCCTTCCCAGCCCGCTGATTCCCGTCAGCTCATCCATAGCCGTTCCCACCTCAACCCCACCCCGCAAAACCTTGGACAGAACCGCCGACGGATACTCAAAAGACGAGCCGCCCCCGAGAGAAAACACGCCATCTCTATCGAGGATCGCCGCGAACTGCTGGTCCATGTAGCCAGTCATCGTGAAAGGCACGGACACGAGCCCCGCCTCTATCCCGACACCATAGTCCGAATCGGGCCTAAGCCTCCTAGCCTCCTGGGCTCTCCTGATCGCCCCCGAGACTGTCGCATCAAGTCCGATCGGCTGGGTCGGAGCCCCGGTCCTGACATCCAGCCCGACAGCTCTGACCCGGGTGTAAAACCTCCGGAAGACGTTCGATGTCGCTCTCATCTTTACTGGGTTCGTGGAGCCTACAACAACGAGCACGGCTAAACCTCCCGTTGGACGATGCTCTCTATGTACCTAAGCGCCTCCCCAGGGTCGAGCACTCCAGCCCGGGTCTCTCGAAGCACCCTGCCTATTGCGGGAGACCTCTTCTCGGGGTGAAGCTTGAAGACCTCCCTAAGCAGGGGGCAGCCATAGACATACTTCGCGCCCGGGTGACCGAACTGCCGGGCGAGTAGAATGGTATCGAGCTTCGTCAGAGCGAGGGCGGCGGGGGGATTGAAGCGGAGAATCCCTCCGGTGAGGCTTGAGGAGTAGCCGCCCGTCGAGAGGAGGTCTCCGAACGAGACTATGGGAATCCGATTCTCGATGGCGAAGCTCTTGACAAGACTTTCAGTGAGCGGGTGACACCTGCTGCACGGGTGAAACCTTCCCTCGAGAGCAGCTTTGAACATCTCATTGTAGCCATTGGTCTGACCAATGAAGTGGTGCTCAACACCAAGCCTCCTAACCATGCCGTCGATCGTCCTTCTTGTGTCGGAGGGGACCAGCCACGTCCCGGGACTCACGGTCACGGCAACAGGATTCAGCCCAGCCTTCCAAAGGATGATTAGGGCAGCGGTGCTGTCGACACCACCCGAGAAACCAACCACAGCTCCATGCTCGCGGAGGGGCTCAGCCTCATAGAAGCTTCTATCCGGGTATAGAAGCTCGTTCTCCAGCATCGGGATCAGCCGGGTCGTCACTACTTTCTTCACACCGGGCTCAACCTTCTGAGCGAGGCTTTTCAGGCGACGGATCGCCCTCCTAACCCTGAACCTCTTCAGATACAGGTCTGTTTGAGCCCGGACGCCCAGACGCTCAACTCCAAGCTCAGCCTTGAGCCGGCTCGACACCCATCCACCATGTCCCAGAGCCGCGGACTTGTCGGGTCGGTCAGCCACCACAACCAAAAGGGTTTCACTGATATGGTCGAAATGGGTCGAACATACCTCAGGACTGTGAGCCGGGCTGAGACCGAGCTCTCCCCTGACCCTCGCAATCGTCTCTGAAACCCTTTTAGGACTATACATCCAGACCCAAATTCAGGTGTGGATCGCAGATGCGAATTAAAGCTTTCAAGGAGTGTTTCGACGAGGCTGGACTCGACTGCTTCATCATCTCCGACGCGAACAACGTCTACTACCTCACCGGCTTCCTCGACGTGCCCGACGCCCCGAACGTCCTGATAGTTCCTCAGAAGGGGGATCCAACGCTCCTCGTCCCCAGCCTAGGCCTAGAAGAAGCGGAGGACTCGGTCAAGGGCTGTGATGTCGAGGAGGTTAAGAGGGGGGTTAGGGTGGAGGACAGAGTCATCAAGAAGCTCTCCGACCTGAAAAGCAGAGACATAGGATTCGACACGGTAACAGCCCAAGTATACCTGAAGATATCGGAAGAGACGAAGGAAGCGAAGATCCGTCCCAAGCCTGAGCTGATCTGGAAGCTAAGGACGGTGAAGGACGACCAAGAACTGGAGCTGATGAGGAGGGCTGCCCGGATTGCGGATCGAGGAATGGAAGCTGCGCTGGCAGCGATCAAGCCCGGTGTGGAGGAGTTCAGGGTCGCGGCCGAGGCCGAGTACGCGATGAGGAGGATGGGCTCGGAGGGAGTTGCCTTCGACATGGTCGTCGGGTCTGGTGTAAGGTCCGCTTATCCCCACGCCAGGGGCACCGCGAAGCGAATAAAGGAAGGAGAGTTCGTGGTGATAGACCTCGGCGCCCGGCAGATGGGCTACAGATCCGACATAACACGGACGGTTGTGGCTGGCAGATGCGACCGAAAGCACGCGGACATCTGGGACACGGTGCTGCAAGCTCATGAGGCTGCGTTCGAAGCCATCAGAGCCGGGGCGAAGGCGAGCGATGTCGACAAGGTGGCGAGGACGATCATTGAGAATAAGGGATGGGGCGAGAGATTCATCCACGGCCTAGGTCACGGAGTCGGGCTGAGCGTCCACGAGCCCCCGAGGCTCGGAGTTGGCAGCGAAGATGTCCTTGAGGAGCACAACGTTGTCACCGACGAGCCCGGCGTGTACGTCCACGGATTCGGCGGGGTTAGAATAGAGGACGCAGTCGTGGTCCTCAAGGGACGGGCTAGAAGGCTGACGGAAAGCCCCAAGACGATAGCCGGCAGCTGAGCCACTCAGCCGACTCCAGTCCGATCACTTTCCGAATCTTCTCTGTCTCCTCTGGTAGGTCCTTATGGCGCGCCAGAGGTCGAGCCTACGGAAGTCGGGCCAGTAGACGTCTTGGAAGCAGAGCTCGCTGTAGGCGCTCTGCCAGAGCAGGAAGCCGCTCAGTCTCTCCTCACCCGAGGTTCTTATGACAATGTCCGGGTCGGACTTAGGGAGCCCCGACGTGTAGAGGTACTGCTCGATCGTGCCCTCGTCTATCTGCTCCGAGTTCAGCCTTCCCTGGCAGACCTCTTCCGCGATCTTTCGGGTGGCGTCCACGATCTCGGCCCTGCCGCCGTAGGCTATCGCCACGTTCAGGTAGAAGTTGTCGTTCTCCTTGGTCGCCTCCTCCGCCTCACGTATCAGTCTCTGAACCCCCACTGGGAGATAGCCGATCCGACCGATGGCCTTTATGTGAACCCTGTTCTTCCGTATTCGCTCGTCGGTGAGAACCTCCCTCAGCTTCTCCTCCGCGATCTTCATAATCTCCTCGACCTCCTCGGAGGGACGACTGAAGTTCTCAGTTGAGAAGACGTACAGTGTAATCGACTTCACGTCGAGGTCGAGACACCACTCAAGGAGGTCCTCAACCTTATCCGCGCCCATCTGGTGCCCGATCCACGGAAGCATGGACCGCTCGGACGCCCATCGCCTGTTGCCGTCCAATATCAGTCCTATGTGCTCAGGCCTCTCTCCGTCCTTGATCTGGTACCAGAGCGCCTTCTCGTACAGCTTGTACACGAGCGGGTTGAGAACCACTATACGGGCAAGGCGCAGCACACGACTCTTCCAGTTCAAAGCCTAGCTCCTTCCAAGGAGCGGGAGCAGGGACAGACTCGCTCCTCGGGTATGTCAGGGATGACCCTTTCAAGTATTCTTAGAATTTTTGGTTGGGCGACTGCGGAGGTCTTAGCCACATCCTCCGCGGAGATCTCCTTCTGAATTCCAGCCGCCATGTTCGAGACGTAGCAGATCGTGGCGTAGCACATCTCAAGCTCTCGGGCGAGAGCCGCCTCGGGAAGACCAGTCATCCCTATTATACCTCCCCCTAGGGCTCGGAACATTCGGATCTCAGCCGGCGTCTCCAGTCGAGGGCCCTCCACACAGACGAGAACAGCCTTATCCCAGACTTTCTCGCTCAGTGCGTCAGCTGAGTGAAGGAGCAGGCTCCTGAGCGTGGGACAGTAGGGTTCGGTCACGTCTATGTGCGTCACCGGACTGTCCTCGTAGAAGGTGGAGAGTCTTCTCCTCGTGAAGTCGAGGAAGTCGTTGGGTACGACCAGCTCACAGGGCTTCATCTCGGCTTCGATCGCGCCCACCGCGTTCGTTGAGATAACCCTCTCAACGCCTATCGAGCGCAAGCCCCAGATGTTAGCCCTGTAGTTTATTCGGTGGGGAGGGACTGTGTGCTTCTCACCGTGGCGCGGAAGAAAGGCAACCTCGACTCCACCGACTCTCCCAGTCATGACAGGCGGGGTTGGACCGTACGGCGTCCCGATCCTTGCCTTTTCCCCGCCTTTGAGGAGCGCTCCAAGACCAGTTCCTCCGATAACAGCCACTCTAACCTTTCTCAACACGACCGACCTCGCCAGACTCGACCTTCTTGAAGTACGACGCGTACCTCCTGTTCATCTTGAAGACTATGTAGATGGAGATGCCAGTTGCGGCTATGCCCATAGTGACGGCTAGGAGAAGACTGATCGCCGCAGGATCGGTGATGTACTGCGGGAGAATCGGCTCCTTCAGGATGTCTGAGGCTCTGAAGGCTATCTCCCTGAAGGAGAGACACATCACCACGCCGACGACATCACGCCACATCCTCGTGTCATGCGTGAAGTAGTAGTAGACCCCGCTTCCCACGAGGAAGACCGTAAACGCCACGATGGTCAGGTCTGTGGCTCTTACGAGAATCATTCCGATGACTGAGGGGAGGGAAGCCCAAACCAAGGATGGATCTTTTGGCAGGTATGGACCCAGAAAAGTGTACGTCTGGTAAGCGTTCACAGCCACTATCGCCAATGCCGCGAGGCTCGAAACGAGCCTTATGTAACCAGCTGGACCTGGAATCGACAGCGCCATCAACCTCTTGTCAATGCCGAAGCCCTTGACCAGCAGTAGGGAACCGATTATGAGCATGAACGCCAATCCGGCGTAGACCAAGAGGTTGAAGTACCAAAGCGCAGCCAGCACCAGGAGAATCACACCGGGCACGCCAAACGCCAGTTTCGAGTATTGAGGCTCTTCAATGATCCTCCTCACGTAACGGGAAAGCAGAGCGTAGCTCTCCTCGATCGACTGGCTGTGGCGAACCACGATCCTTCTCACAGACATGATGGGCGCGTGGGACTGGATGATGGGTATGACAGTCTCGTCGGCGAAGCCATCGGTTACTAGGACGACGCTGTCGGCTGGGAACGTCGCCAGTGTCTCCTTAAGCTCTTCGGTGAGCTTCCTGTCGGCTGTTACTTCGCCGAGCTCGGAGCCCGCCACCGCTGCGACTTCGTACTCCTCGCTCTTACGACCGGAGTTTAGCGTGTCGTAAACCCTTACAGCGCCGAAGAGGGCGTTGGCATCCGCCTCCTCAGGGTCCTTAAGCGCTAGTTTCGTCGCAACACTAATGACCTCCTCTCGGCCGATAATGGGAGTCCTCGCCTCGACCTTCATCCCGATGTCGTTGTCGCGATCGACGCATAAGATGAGGACTTTTGAGGGAGGTCTATCCACCGCGGTCGGTTCCCTCCTTAGGTCGTATGGTGCGCCCGCTGGAAATTAACCCTTCCCTCAAGGCTCTAGACCAGTTTCTTTCTGACGAGCACTCTGAGGTCGTCCAGAGTCAGCTTCTCGCCCTTGCGGAGCTTCTCAACCGCCTCCTCTTCCATCCTCTGCCTAGCCCGCCTCTCGACATCCTCCCGGGATTCCTTCTCGAGCCTCGCCATCTCCTCGCCCAACGCCTCCAACTCCGATCTAGTTTGAACGTACTCTCCGTGAACGGTATCCGCCTCAGCCCTTATCCTGAGGAACTCACTGTGCGCCTCATCAGCCGCGGCTTGGGCATTCCTAGCCTCGGCTAGAGCCTCAGCCATCTTCCGATGGTGAACGCCACTCTCCTCAACGAGAGTCGCCATCCCTTTGTAGTTTGTCTTAGACTGTTCTACTAGAGACCTGACCTCGGACTCGAGCTTAGAACTCTCCTTCACCAGCTTCTCGATCTCCCTCCACGGCGCCAGCTTCCGCGTTAGAGACCTGATCTCCTCCACCACTCTCTTCTCCTCGCCCGGGTCCAACACACTCGTCTGAAGCCTCCAGTCGAGCTTCTTTACCCTATCCTCCATGAGCCTTGGATCCTCACCCATCTTCCGCTGGAGAGCCAGGATCCTCTCAGCCAAGTCATCGATTCTCGCCCGCCGTTCGGCTATCTGATTCTGGAGCTCAACCCGCTTCTCCTTGAGCTCCTTAACCTGCCTGTTCAGCTCGTCCCGCTCAGCCCTGTGCCTGGCAGCCTCTTCACGGTGCTCCCTAGCCCGGGTGTTTAGATCATCCCTCTTCTCAGCCCACCTCTTAGCCCCCTCGTTCAGCGAGTCTCTCTTGGCTTGGAGGGCGCTAATCTTCTGCTCCAGCTCGGAGATCCTGGCCTCAAGGCTATCCAATGAACCGACCTCAACCCCTGATGGGGTTTAAGACTTGGGAGAGGCACTGTAAAAAGGCTTGGCAGCCTGGCTCTACAGAGCCTCCTCTCCTCCCGTGAAGATGCGGGTCAGAAGAGAGAATAGAGCGTTGAACCCCTCGGTTGTCCTTGCGGAGACCGGGGTGAGGTTGAAGGCGAGACCCAGCCTGGAGACCACGGACACAAGCTCTCTGCTCAACAGTCGGGTCTCGTCGCCACGAACTCTCTCGATGGCGTTGTCCAAAGCCCGAGCCCTCGTGGACCAGTTCAGCACCCGCTTCGCCTCATGGACGGGCAGCAGGTCGATCTTGGAGAGGATGTGGACCTGGGGCAGGCGAAACCTAGTGTACACCGCCGAGGAGAGGAACATATTCGAGACGTAGTTGAACGGGTTGCTGGAGAAAGACGCATCAAAGAGGTAGACTATCGCCCTCCCATCAGCCGCCAGCTCGCTGGCGATGTAGGGTCCGCTCGCTCTGAAGCAGAATAGCTCCATCTGTCCCGGAGTGTCGACGATGACGTAGTCCGAGTTGAACGACGTGATGTCCTCTTGAATCTGCCCAAGACGCGTCGCCATCATGTCGACGGCTGCTATCAGAGCTCCGTTCGGACCGAGCCCCTCAGTCTCCATCAGCTCCCGAACAGAGATGTAGCCTCGGATGTCAACATCGGGCTCGTAGGGGAGGGAGACCACCCCAGGGTCAAAGTTTACAGATATCACGTCCTGCTTCTTCGACTTCAGCCACTCGGTGAACGAGTGGGTCAGGAGCGACTTACCCGAGCCTGCTGTTCCGATCAGGTAGACGAGGTACATGCGGTCCACCGCAGATCAAGCTGCCGAAGGCTTATACTGTCTCCGAAGTTAGATATGGAGGTCAACCCATGGGCTCCTCCTCCAAAGACGATATGATGCCTTGTCCCCAGTGCGGAAAGATGGTGCCCGTCACCTGTCGCTTCTGCCAGTACTGCGGGTACGAGATGCTCGACAAAACAGCCATACACAAATAGCAACCGCACCCACCTCCTAAGCCCGCACATCATCGAGCTGCCTAGGCATCTTCTCAACCAGCCCTCCATTCTCCTCTATCAGCGATCGAATTCGATCCTCTACCCGAGAGATTCGGGAGCCTCCCTCAGCGTCACTCTCAGCCATCGTTGACAGGTGCAACTCGATCCAGATACTCCGCTCGTCGAGCTTCGGGTGGGACTTGACGTAGACGTGCGGGCTGTCACGGCTGACCTCGTCGATCATCGGGGCTATCTCGGGCTCTCCAATTCCGCTCACCCTGAGGCTCGACTCGTATAGGCGCCTCCCTCCAGACAGTCGACGGAAGTCGGGGGCGATGCTCTCGTCGAAGATCGCCTTCATCTCCTGAGGCACCCCGGGCAGGCATATCAGTTCAACACCACGAACCCTGATCCTGACCCCTGGCGCCAGACCGACCGGGTTGGGGACCGGTTTCGACCCCCGCGGCATCAAAGCCATCTTCTCGTAGGCTCGACCGAGTCTACATTTCTTCCTCCCCGAGGCAGCCCGAACCCTCTCGGAAACCATCTTCAAGGCTTGCCGGTTTTTCCTGAGCGGAGCGTCAACGGCGTCCGATAGTCCCTCAAGAGTCCTATCGTCGAAGGTTGGACCCAGCCCCCCAGTAACAACCACGAATCTCGACGCCCTCCCAAACGCCTCACGAAGAGCCTGAGATATCTCCTCAACACGGTCCCCGACTACCGTGATCCTAACCACAGAGATCCCGAGGCTTGCCAGCCTATGAGCCAGCCACTGCGCGTTGGTGTTGGCGATCTTTCCAATGAGGAGCTCGTTACCTACGCTAACGATCTCGACTGCGCAGGACATCCGGTCTCCGACTCACCCCTTCTTCGAGAGCCACCAGGAGAGGTACTCCTTCCGCTTCTTCTTCGCCCTCTCCTCCTCGTTCTCAAGCTCTGGTCGAAGTTTATCCTGCAACTCCATGATCTCCTGCGAGGTCAAGGACAGCCCACAGCTCTTGCAGACATACCTCTTGAGCATGCTGTCGTAGTGGGTCTCTCCTCCGCACTCGGGGCAGTACGGCATCTCTTCTCCACCATCAGTTCTGGTCTCTTCAATGCGAAACGACAGATTTCTGCTTTTGGGTCAGCAGCAGGTGTGCCGCTTAAATCCGTTTCTGGGGATAGCCTTCGAGGTTCCAGTATGGTAGCGAACCCGATCCTCAGCATCGCCCAACTCGGCTCAATAAAGAACTGGACCGAGATCGGAGGACAGTACGATCAGAGGTTCAAGACCTTCTTCGACCAGCTGGAGGCCGCCTTGGCGTCTATAGCCCCAAACCTAACAGCTTTCCTTCTGAAGCTCGCGAGGGTCAGCTACATCGTGATGGCGATCGTCGGACTCATGTTCTGGACGAGCCACTACAACAGGAGGACCGGCATCGAGATGATAGTGGGCTCGGTGATCCTCGCCGTCGCGGCTGAAGCGATCTTCCCAGCGATGCTGGGCCAGAGCATCATGTGACAAAATTCGTCAGTCCAGCCTCGTGGGCTATCTCGATCGAGCGATCCATCTCGGCTCGAGTGAGCCGTCTCCTCAGTTCAGGCAGCTCGTGAGCCCTCCACTCGGGTCGGTACTGCCACATCACGTTAACCCTCGTCTCCCTCCCAAGCTTCTCGACTATCCAGTTCAGGATCGGCTTGCAGCAGCACTCCAGATGATTTGGAAGGACGAGGACACGGATTATCAGCTCTCCAAGCCTCTTGGCGAGGACGTGATTCCTGGTGCAGACCTCCCAGTATCTCTTCACACCCGATATCCTCTCCGCGCAGGAGTCATTTCCGTACTTGAAGTCCAGCTTATAGACATCGATGAACCCTCCGAGCAGCTTGGCGGACTCCTCGCTGTAATACGCGTTCGAGTTCCACAGAGCCGGCACGTTCACACCGACCCTTTTGAAAACCTCCAACCAGTGGTGCAACCAAACCGTCGGGTCGCCCCCGACCATGTTAATGTTCCTGCACCCCAGCCTGCGCAGACCCTCGACAGCCTTCGCAAGACGATCAGGGGCGTAGATCTCCCCGGTCTCGAAGCGCTGGCTTATCGACCAGTTCTGACAGTGGAGGCACCTGAAGTTGCAGGAGATCGTGAAGACAGTCCCGGAGGGAACGAGCTCAGGCTCCTCCCCCATATGCTCGAACATGGAGGAGACGAGCATCTCCGAACCAGCCTGGCACCATCCGAGTTGATTCGAGGACCTGTCAGCACCACACCTCCTCTCACAGAAACAGCAACTTCTCAGGATTCTCCGCGCGATCTCAACCTTCAGGTCGAAGAACGACCTCTCAGGACGCCCCAGCTCTTCTAGACCTCTCTTCCCTTCGTCGATATCCCGCTCAACGCGGTAGTACTCGTCCAGAAGCTGATTGTGCAGCGACCACAGGCGCGAAGCAGAATCCTCCGGACCAAAAGCAGCGGGCAATCTTCTCCCGATCAGGAACTTTGCTGGCTTCCGATCCACAAACACATCGAAGTACCTCGCCAGGGCTGCCCGAGCCTTCTGGTCCCTCAACACCGCCAGAGCGTCCGGTCGGACAACAGCCCACGCCATCCGGATGACTCCTCTATCAACGACGAGGCTCGTGGAGGCATATAAACAAACGTATGCCGACAGGTCTACTAGGCAATCAGAAAAAGGACGAAAACCTAAGGTCAAGATCCGAAAAACGACAACAGATATAAAAGAAACGTAGAGGCAAAGTTATAGTCCATTTCCGAAATTCTCGATTCTCAACCGGCTGGAGCCTGAGCATGTATTGAGCTTCGGAGTGGAGGGTATCGAACCGTCCATAAGACCTGATGGCTTGTACCACACGAGCACTAGATGCCCTAAGTGCGGGGCAGATATGACGGAGTTCGAGTACCAAAGACAAGACGCTGGAGACCACTACATCTGGGCAACATACCGAAAGTGTCCGAACTGCGGCCACCTTGAGAGAACTTAGATTCAGATGACACCGCTCCACTTCTCAGTCGATCCCAAACCAGCTCTTTGAAAGGTTAATTACCGAACGCCAACGATTGAAGGTCTATCGGTGGTCCATCATGATAATCGTGCCCGGACCCTCCTCGAAGGAGCTGGGCGAAGCCGTTGCAGAGATCCTAGAGCTTAAGACCGCCCCGCTTGAGTTCAAGCAATTCCCCGACGGCGAGGGCTACATCCGCTTCACCGAGGACGTGGCTGGAGAGCACACCGCGATCATCCAGTCGACCGGCCCACCCCAAGACGTGAACCTGATCCAACTCATGATCACCGCGAACACAGCCAAGAGCCTACAGGCACGCTCGGTAATCGCGGTCGTCCCATACCTAGCCTACGCAAGGCAGGACAAGAGATTCAGAAACGGAGAGGCGATAAGCATAGACACCATCATCGAGCTCCTGAAGGCTTCGGGCATAGACAGACTCATCACCGTGAACATACACTCACAAGCGATTCTGCAGAGGATTCGAATCCCCGCTGAGAACCTGTCCGCCATCCCACTCCTGGCAAGGCACTTTCGGAGTCTGGGACTTGAAAGACCCCTTTCGATCGCCCCCGACAGGGGCGCGGCAGACATAGCAGAGGAGGCTAGCGAGATACTTGGCGGAGGTCACGGATGGCTGAGCAAGGAGAGAGACAGAATCACCGGAGAGGTCAAGATGAAGGAACAGGATCTCAACGTAAAGGGGAGAGACGTGGTTATCTTCGACGACATGATCAGCACCGGCGGAACCATGGCAGCCGCGGCAGCCCTACTAACGAAGCAAGGTGCGAGAAGAGTCTACACCGCGTGCGTCCACGCCCTACTAGTCGGCGAAGCCCGAGACAGGATACTCAGAAGCGGAGCGAAAGAGATCGTGAGCACAGACTCCATCCCGAGCCCAGTGAGCCAGGTCTCGGTAGCACCTATCCTCGCAGAAGCCCTTCAGAGACTCCTCTAGCCAAAGATTCTTGAGGGTGAGATACACGCAGGTCATCTTCCTAGGCACAGGAGCCGCGGTTCCAAGCACCCGAAGGGCCCTTCCCGCCGTAGCCATCCGAACTGACTCCGAGCTCGTCCTGTTCGACTGCGGGGAGGGAACCCAGAGGCAGATGGTCGCTGCGGGAACCGGGTTTCCAAGACTGATGAAGATATTCGTAACACATATGCATGGAGACCACGTCCTAGGAATCCCAGGACTCCTCCAGACGATGTCCCTCCTCGACAGGACCGAGCCCGTCCAAGTATTCGGTCCGATCGGTCTGAGGAGGTATCTGGACTCGGTATGCGAGACGGTTAACTTCCATCTGACCTTCCCCATCAGCATCTCAGAGGTGGAGAGGGAAGGGGTGGTAGACCATGGGAAGAACTACCAAGTCGCCGCGGCGTGGGCGGATCACAGCGTGCCATGCCTTGCCTACGCGCTCATCGAAAAAGAGAGACCCGGCAGATTCTTCCCCGACTGCGCCGAGAGGCTAGGCGTCCCTAAGGGACCACTGTGGTCGAGGCTGAGATCTGGTGATGAGATCAAGCTTCCCAGCGGCAGAATCGTGAAGCCTAGAGACGTAATGGGATCCCCGAGACCTGGCAGGAAGATAGTCTACTCAGGAGACACCCGACCGTCACCTGCGATCACCATGCTGGCGACTGGAGCCGACCTGCTCATCCACGACTGCTCCTTCAGCCAGGATCTTGTAGACAAAGCCCGTGAGGATGGTCACTCAACAGCCTCCGAAGCGGCGACACTCGCTAAGAAAGCCAAGGTCAAGCAACTCGCGCTCTTCCACATAAGCGCGCGTTACGAAGACACGTCAGTCCTCAAAAAGGAGGCTTCGAGGATATTTCCACGCGTTCTGGTCGCGAGCGACCTTCTCAGGCTCGATATCCCCAGCACTGATTGAGCAGAACCTGCCTCGGAACAACCGCTCACTTGTAAGTCCTAGGCGCCAGCCAGTCGATCAGAGCCACCGGATCTTCGGTGAGTATCCGCGCCTCGATCGGCCCGAGAGGGGACTCGCCTCTCGGCCTGCAGAACGAGACGTGACCGGCGTAAGCAACCTGCTTGTTCAGAAAGAAGGCGATCTCGCTCCCTCTCACACCACCCAGGAAAACCTTGCGGGCTGCGGCGAGGATACGGTCCTGACGGAGCAGGCTGCGGAGCTTCGCCAGGCCTCTCTCACCCTCCGCCTCTGCCCTGAGAATCTCGTGGTCACCCTCCTTCAGCAACTCAAATCTTAGATCTTCGAAGACGTTGCTGAACGCCACCTTCACCCGTTCGACATCCTCGGTCGGGTTTACCACCGACAGGAGAAGCACCCGGCTCTTTGAGCTCAACTCACCCACTCCTTTGCCAAAGTCATTATCTCAGCCCTCAGATCCGAACGAGTCCCTTCGTTCACCAGAACGTGATCCGCGAGAGCGATCGGCCAGCTGATGCCCACCTCGAGCTCTCTGAGATCCCGCTCTAGGAACGCTTTCCAACTGCTCGGATCATCGCTCCTCCTCCGGTGGTACAGCCTCTCGAACCTTGTCTCAGGCGAGGAGTGGATAGCCACCAAGATGAAGTTGTTGAAGCGCCTCCTGAACTCGTTTACCTCATCAATACTGCGTATCCCCTCAACCACTACCAAGGAACCTCGAGACGCTTCGATCCTCGGAACGCACCTCTTGGCGACCACGGCTGGCCCCTCCTCCTTCCTGACGCTCAGCATCACTCTGCCTACGTTCTGAGGAGTTGGCTCCAACCCTCTCCTCTGCGTCTCCTCCCTAACCACATCCCCCATAACGACCACGGGAATCCCCATCTCACGCAGAGCCTCGGCTGCAACACTCTTCCCCGACCCAGGCATCCCAACGATTCCCAGAACTACCCTACGCCCCGACAAGACTCACCCTCTCCAAGCCGTGCTCCCTTGTCCTAACAAAGACCCTCTCCACCCCCTCGGCGACAGCTTGTCGAGCCAGCTCGATCAGGCGCTCCCTGCGGGGCGGAGGAGTATCTCTCAGCCCGGGGTCCAACACCTCCTTGAACGGGAAGAACTGCTGTATCACGTAGCTATCACAGCCCTTGACCGCCTTCGCTATGGATCTGACGTCATCTTCCCCGTCGATGAGACCCGGAACGATCGTGGTCCTAGCCTCCACAGGTATACCAAACCTCCTGCAAACCTCCAAGGTCCGGGTAACCCCCCCAACCGCATCTTTCCCAAACTTGAGACCCGAGACCCGCGCATACCTGGAAGGGGTGAGCGGAGCTTTTGCATCTAACGCTACGTAATCTAGATCCCTCGTCTTGGACAGCTTCTCAACGATAGCGGGCCCACTCCCGTTCGTGTTGAGGAAGGTCTTCAACCCCACGCTCTTCGACCAGCGGCACAGATCGAGCAGAGGTTTAGGCTGGAGGACTGGCTCGCCTCCCGTGAAGCCAACAGCGTCGATGAAACCCCTGCTCTCAAGAATCTTGTTCTTGAGACCGCTGAGCGAGACCCTCTTCCCCGAGTCGGCAGGGATTAGGGGACTGTTCGAGCAGAAGGGACACCGAAAGTTGCACCCAGCGAAGAACACTATGAAGGTCACGTGACCGTGCCAATCGACGGTCGATGCATCAAGGAAACCTCCTATTCTAACAGACCGCGACGAAGACGCCTCTTCTGTCAGGATTTACCACCCCGTCCCCCGCAAAGCAGCGAACCCCAAGAGCACTCCCTTCTATCCTGATTCAACCTACTCAAAAACACTTATTCTCTCCCTGATGTCTCCTCAATAGTTCGCGGCGAAAAACGATCAAAGGCAAACAGATCTTTGCCATAAGCAAATAGAGCAGCAAAAAGCTTTTACGTAAGATATGTGATGTGATTGCTTTCATGCTCGTTTCCCCACGCGAACGCAAAGAGGACGCGCTGAGCCGAGGATTTCGGATACACGACGGATGCGGGGTCGCAGGAATCCACAGCGAGAAGGGGAGGCGCATTCCCGGTTCACGAATCAGAAAGGCTCTGGATGCGATGCTGCCCAGGTACAACGGTCTCGGAGCCGGATACGCCGGATATGGGATATACCCAAGATACCCTGATTGCTACGCGATCCACCTCATCCTCGACGATGAGGACTCCCTACGCAAAGCCGGCGAGCTGTTGAGCGGCAGCGTGAACATCCAGAGGGAGGAAGAGATTCCCACAAGAAGCCGCACCCTTGAGGATCCGCCCCTGCTCAGAAGGTTCTTCATAAAGCCACCCGAGCAGACGAGAGGTCTGCCCATCGTGGACCCCGACAGCTACATCACAAACCTTGTGATGGCGATGAACTCGGGAGTCAAGGGTTGCTTCGTGATGTCAAGCGGCAAGAACATGGGCGTCTTCAAAGGCGTGGGCTACCCCGGGGATGTTGCTGACTTCTACAGTATAGAGGATTACCAAGCCAGCCTATGGCTCGGTCACGGGAGATTCCCAACCAACTCTCCAGGCTGGTGGGGAGGCGCCCACCCCTTCAACATCCTCGGCTGGTCGGTCGTGCACAACGGCGAGATCAGCTCCTATGACGCGAACCGCAGGTTCCTCGAGCAGTACGGATACAGGTGCATGCTCCAGACGGACACCGAGCTCGTCGCATACATGCTCGACTTCCTCAACCGGAAGCAGGGAATGCCGCTCGAGCTGGCGTGCAGAGCACTGGCACCCCCGTTCTGGGACAAGCTGGAGGGAATGACCACCGCCCAAGCCGAGGCACTGAGGGCGATAAGACTAGTCTACCCCAACGCCATGCTGAACGGACCATTCAGCATCATCATTGGAACCAATCAGAACGGAAACGCCATGATAGGTCTCACCGACAGGATAAAGCTGCGTCCATTGGTCGCGGCTAGGAGAGGCGAGGAGACATACATCGCGAGCGAAGAATGCGCGATCAGAAGTGTTTGCGGCCAGCCAGATGAGCTCTGGATGCCGAGGGCGGGAGAGCCCGTCATATCGATTGCGACAGGTGAACCTCTATGAACCCTCTAGGGATTCCCCCCGAGTTCCACGTGGTAGTCGACATCGACAGATGTCAGCTCTGCGGTCGATGCGCACAAGAGTGCAGCTTCGGGGCGATCAGGAAGACGGAGAGAATGGAGGCTGATGACAGGAAGTGCGTCGCCTGCCAGCGGTGCGTAGCGACCTGCCCCCAAGGAGCTATCATGGTAGAGAAACACCCGCTCGCCTTCGCCCCCCATGGAACCTGGAGTGAGAAGTTCAGAAGGGACATTTGGAGGCAGGCTGAGACCGGGCGGGCACTCCTAGGCGGTACAGGAACAGCCCTGTCCTATCCTACGCTCTTCGACCACATACTGATCGACTCATGCCAAGTCACGAACCCGCCCATCGATCCACTGCGCGAGCCCATGGAGCTTCGAACCTACATCGGGCGAAGACCGAGAGGGCTGGAGTTCGTGGAGGGGGATCTCGGAGGCATCGAGCTCAAAACAGTCCTCCCACCGAACATAGAGCTGAAGACTCCGATAACATTCGGCGCGATGTCGTACGGCGCGGTCAGCCTCGAGACTCACAAAGCCCTAGCAAACTCCGCGCAAGAGAGGGGAACAGTCATGAACTCGGGTGAGGGTGGCCTCCACGCTGAGATGCGGGAGTATGGACCGAACATCATCGTCCAGGTTGCTTCCGGCCGCTTCGGCGTGAACATGGACTACCTCAAGCTCGCGGCGGCCATCGAAATCAAGATAGGACAGGGGGCGAAGCCGGGCATCGGCGGCCACCTCATCGGCGAGAAAGTGACCGATGCGATCTCCGAGACAAGAATGATCCCCACAGGCACAGACGCTATCTCCCCAGCCCCACACCACGACATATACTCCATCGAGGATCTATCCCAGCTGATCTACGCCTTGAAGGAGGCGACCGAGTACAGGAAGCCCGTTCTGGTGAAGATCGCCGCGGTCCACAACGTCGCCGCTATCTCAAGCGGGATAGTCAGAGCCGGAGCAGACGGCATAGTCATCGACGGCTTCAGGGGAGGAACAGGAGCAGCCCCCGAGGTCATCAGGGACCACCACGGGATACCCATCGAACCCGCCATAGCCGCCGTCGACGACAGGCTCAGAAAAGAAGGGATTCGGGACGAGGTTTCTCTAATCGCCTCAGGCGGAATAAGGTGCAGCTCGGACGTGGCCAAGACCATAGCCCTCGGAGCGGATGCCGTCGCCATCGGAACAGCAGCCCTCATAGCGATCGGCTGCCGAGTCTGCAAGCAGTGCCACACCGGACTCTGCGCATGGGGCATATGCACCCAGAAGCCAGAGCTGAGGCGAAGACTCGACGTGAACACGGCAACCAACAGACTGTGCAACCTCCTGGACGCATGGAGCATCGAGCTGAAAGAGATACTCGGCGCCCTGGGAATGAACGCCATCGAGAGTCTCAGAGGCAACCGGGACAGGCTTAGAGGAATAGGCCTAGACCACACAACCCTCGACGTTCTCGGAATCAAACCGGCGGGTGGATAGACTTGAAGATAGACGCAAGAGGTCTCCCCTTCAGAGAGCTCAACGAGAAGGTCAGAGAAGCCGCAAAGTCAGGGACCACCGAGATTGAGCTCAACAACGTGAACGGGCATAGATTCATCGGAGACGGACTGACATCCAAGGTCAACATAGTAGTCCGCGGACCAGCCGGCAACGACCTCGGCGCCTTCATGAGCGGACCGAGAATCCTGGTTAAGGGGAACGTCGCGGACGCGGTGGGCAACACCATGAACGAGGGCGAGATAGTCGTCGATGGCAGAGCGGGTGACGTGATCGGGCACTCCATGAGGGGAGGAAAGATCCTGGTGAGGGGCAGCGTGGGCTACAGGGTGGGCCTCCACATGAAGGCCTACAAGGACAAGAGCCCCATCATCGTAGTGGGCGGGACAGCCGAGGACTTCCTGGGTGAGTACCAGGCTGGTGGCACGATCGTGGTCCTAGCGATCGAGCAGAGCAACGGGAGACCGATCGGAGACTTTGCTGGCACCGGTATGCACGGCGGGAGAATCTTCGTGAACGGAACCGTCTCGAGAAGTCAGCTCGGAGTAGGCGCTACGATCGAAGAGGTGACAGAGGCAGACAGCTTGGAGATACGACAGGCAGTCGAAGACTACTGCCAGACTTTCAACATGCCGATTGAGAGAATTCCTCATCGTACATTCACGAAGATCGTTCCAACTTCCAGCCGACCCTACGGAAGGACCTACGCGATCCAAGCCGCTGAGATCCCACCAAAGACATAGGAGGCCTTCTCCGGCGAGTTTCTTCCATAAGCTCTTCTTGAGCTTTAGACATATATCTAACAATAACCTTTAAATCTGGATAAAGTATCAGTTATCAGGTCAAAATCTGGAATGGTGTAGTCTAATGGCGCACAAGAAAGGCGGAAAAGCGCGATCCCTAGCTTCCCGATCAAGGGAGTTCGAGTACGCCGTACTTCTGGAGGGGTGGTGACTCCATGGCTCGCAGCGGAAAAGGCGAAGCTCGACCCCTAACCTCCAGACTGAGCGGTATCAAGTACGCTATACTCCACTTCTCCGACCTCTCAGGCCTCCTGAAGGGCAGAACGATCCCCGGAGATGTGATCACAGATGCTCTGAAAAACGGAGTCGGCTTCGATGGCTCATCGATACCGGGCTACGTCGAGATATCCGAAAGCGACATGGTCATGAAGCCGGATCCCGAGACCTTCGCTCTCTTCCCCGAGTACTTCTACGGTCGAAGTGTGGCGAGCTTCATCTGCGACATCTTCAGACCAACCGGCAAGAGGTTTGAGAGCGACCCGAGATACATCTCCGAGAGAAGCGAGGAGACCATACGCGCGCAGGGGTATGAGCCCACCGCCGCGGCGGAACTCGAGTTCTACCTCGCAAAGAACGACGGCAATGGGGGACTTCTCCCCATCGAGGCACATCTATCCGACCACCAGAGGTACTTCGACATCACACCTGGAAGGGATCTGACGGAGACGTATCGGATGGACCTAGCCGACGCCCTCTCGGGCATGGGAATCATCATAGAGCGCCACCACCACGAGGTCGGAGCGTCGCAGAACGAGATAACCTTCAAGTTCTCCAAACCGACGGAGACCGCGGATCGGATCATGAGGTACAAGTTCGTTGCAAAAGGAGTGGCTGACAGGAAGTACGGATCGATCGCCACGTTCATGCCCAAACCTTGGTTCGGAAAGGCTGGAAACGGAATGCACGTTCACCTAGGGCTCAAATCCAGTGGTGGAAGGAATCCCTTCTACGACCCTGAAGGTTACGCGTGCGTCTCGCAGACCTGCAGATACTTCATCGGAGGCCTCATGGAGCACGCGAAGGCTCTCTCCGCCGTTGTCGCGCCGACCGTCAACAGCTACAAGAGGCTGGTCCCAGGCTACGAGGCTCCAGTGTACGTGGCGTGGAGCAAGGGGAACAGGTCGGCCTTTGTCAGGATTCCCGACTACTTCCCGGGTGATGAGGGTGAGGCTAGGCTTGAGTTTAGATGTCCCGACCCTCTGTGCAACCCATACCTCGCATACGCGGTTCTCTTCGAGGCCGGAATGAACGGGATAAAGAGGAAGATAGAGCCCGGCGATCCAGTCGAGGAGAACATCTACCACCTGAGCGACGCGCGCAGGAAGGAGCTGGGAGTAGGGACGCTGCCCTCGTCTCTCAAGGAAGCGTTCGAAGCTTGGCAGAGCGATGACCTGTGCATCAAGGCGCTGGGCAAGGATACAGCCGAGAAGTTCAGAGACATGAAGATGGTCGAGTGGAAGGAGTACGAAGCCAGCTTCCCCAAGCCGACCAGCGAGGTAACCCCCTGGGAGCTAGACAGATATCTGCTTGCTTAGCGCACGACAGAGCTCGCCCCAGCATCCATTCGATTCGTATTTTTCTTAGGCCATAACGGCTCACTGGACCCACATCGTGACTGCTATTCCCCGCAGATACCAGTCTGAAGGCACTTCTCCAACGTTTATTAACGAAGTGTTGGATAAGAGTCCACGATTTTGGGGCACTTCACTGATGTCTAGGCCAGAGGAGATCTACCGAAGCTTCATAGCATTCGACATCGAACACCCGAGTATCCTAGAACGGATCCGAATGATTCAGGAGGAACTGGCAGCAACAAGGGCTGACCTGAAACTGGTCGAACCCCAGAACATTCACGTAACCGTCCGGTTTTTGGGCGAGATCCCGCGCCGCAAGGTCGAGCAGGTCTGCGAGGGGATGAAGAGGGTTTCCTTCCCGCCGTTCAACATCAGTCTAAGGGGCGTGGGCGCTTTCCCCAACCCGAGGCACCCAAGGGTGGTCTGGGTCGGCATTGGTGAGGGAGCCAAGGAGATCTCTGAGATCTTTTCCCAGTTGGAGCAAGGCATAGTCAAGCTGGGATTCCAGCGGGAGGATCGGGGGTTTAGCCCTCACCTCACCGTGGCGAGAGTGCGGTCCGGGAGAAACATTGAGAGGCTAGCCGAGAGGCTGGCAGAGCTTGCCGATTACGACATCGGCAGCTTCAAAGCTAGGACTCTTAGGCTGAAGAGAAGCGTCCTCACCGGCTCTGGTCCCACATACTCAACTCTTTACGAAACCGTATGTACTCCTTAAAACGTGAGATCGCGACGCTAGAGTGATGGGATAGGAACTTGTCGAAGCCCTCTGAGAGACCCGATGAAGCTTCTGCGCAGAGCATCTGCCAAAGCATTCTTCGGAAGATCAAGCCGAGCGACGAGGAGAAGGAGACGGTACTCAAACTAGCCGAAGACGTGCGCGCCAGAGTCGAGCGGGAGGCTCACACGTTCAGTCTCGCAGCAGAGGTTAGGATAGAGGGTTCCGTCGCGAAGGATACGTGGCTCAGAGGGGAGGCAGACGTCGACATATTCATGCTCCTGCCACCCGAGATCCCAAGGGAGGAGCTTGAAGAGAAGTCTCTAGGAGCGGCGAGAAAATCCGTTGCGAGATGGGGCTGGACTGAGAGGTTCGCGGAACACCCGTACATCGAGACATTCATCGACGGTGTGCGAGTGAACATAGTGCCATGCTACAAGGTTCTCTCCGGGCAGTGGAAGAGCGCCACAGACAGAACCCCCTTCCACACCAAGTACGTCAACGAGCATCTAAAGGGAGAGGAGCAGAAGGACGAGGTTAGGCTCATCAAGAAGTTCATGAAAGGCATAGGAGCCTACGGCGCCGAGATCAAGATCCGGGGGTTCAGCGGATACCTCTGCGAGCTCCTAATCATCAAGTTCGGTTCCTTCCTGAAGACCCTGGAGTCGGCGGGTCGATGGAAAGCGAACGAGCTCATCGACCTTCAAGGCTACTACAAGGGTCGAGAGGACGAGGCTGAGAAGATGTTCGGCGGCGGTCTGATGGTTGTCGACCCGGTTGACAGGGCTAGAAACGTTGCTGCAGCGGTAGACAGAGACAGGTACTACGAGTTCATATCAGCCTCGAGGGCGTTCCTTGCGAAGCCGAGCCAGACCTTCTTCGACCCCCAACACCTCACGCCGATAGCAGAGCCAGAGCTAAGAGGATCACTGGCGAGCCGAGGAACGGACCTGATCTTCGTCAAGTTCGAGAGCCGACTCATGGTTCCGGACATCCTCTGGGGGCAACTACACAAGTCGCTCAGATCGATCGAAGGTTTGCTCGACAGACACGACTTCAAGGTCATCAGGTCTTCCGCGTGGAGCGACGAGAAGCGTCACAACATCCTAGTCCTAGAGGTAGAGCAAGAGAGACTCGCGCCCTCCAAGAAGCGTCTTGGGCCCCCAGTAGCGAAGGGCGAGGATGAGAACTTCCTCAAGAAGTACAGGGAGCCCGGCGCAACGATATCTGGACCATGGATACACGAGGGGCGTTGGATCGCACTAGTGAAACGAGGACACCAGAGCGCCGTCGATCTGATCAAAGAGCGACTTGAAAACGGGGGGAGAGACATAGGCGTCGGAAAGATGATAGCAGAAGACGTTAGGAAGACCACTCAAATCCTCGCCAACGACGAGATCCGCACATTCTATCGCTCAAACAAAGGCTTTGCAGAGTTCCTCACGAAGTATCTCAAGGGCAAACCTGCTTGGCTCTAGAGCCTCTATCCTCAAGAAAGCATTAAATCATGGGCTGTAAGCGCTACTCTAGCGGATGGGGTCGTCGTCTAGCATGGCCTATGATCCCAGTGCGCACGACGCGGGGATCCTGGGGTGCGAGGCTCGCGCCCAGAACGCTGGAGACCTAGGAGCTAGCCTAGGCTGAAAGCCGCGGGTTCAAATCCCGCCGACCCCACCAAAGTAGGATTCCAGCCAGAACTTCAAGTATATGAAAATCATTCAAAAGTTCTTAACTTTTCTATTACTCTCTCCTTGTCGCTCTCAGAATAACTTGTGGTCGCGAAGATCCCCCTCCAGCTGTCCAAGAACGTAGCCTTCATTAGCTCGGGGATAATCCTCTGCCGAATTCTCAGTCCAAACACGCTTGGATGAGGCAGTATCTCCTTTACCCTTTCTTTCAGCCCCCGGGGAACGCCGTTCTCGTGAATTAGCGAGGCTATGTCCCTGATATCGGATGCTCTGGAAGAGACGACCTTCGTGATGAAATAGTCCGTGTAGCTCGGCACGGCCACATCAACACTCACATCAGCTATGGAGACGGGAACGAGCTTGCTGTTCTCAGCCATAGCTTCATCTATCAGAATCACTTCCTCTACCTCCCTCCCCCTTATCTCTCCCTCCATGAAATCCAGTGAGACCTTGACTTTTACCTTGTCGTATCCTATGAACCTGATCCACCTCATGAAGCCGTAGTTCTCTTCTTTCTCCTCCTTCTCAACGGTGTATCCTTCAGCCATGACACTTTTCAACGCGTCCAAGTTCCATCCGTCTCTCTTCCTTAAGGTGAAATCACAATCCCTCGTGAACCTTGAAAATGGGATGAAGGCTCGCAATGCGTATCCACCGATCAGAATCAGCCTGGGGTTCGTGAATCCATTCGTTTTCTCAGATAGGTGCTGCACTGCTTTCAAGAGCTCGTCCTCCCTCCTCCTCATCATTTCGATTGCCCTAGGCAAATTCCATCACCTTCTCGACAGCCTCCTCGACCAACTCTTTGACGTCATCATTCTCCAACTCGGATACTCTAACATTGAACACCTTCTTTCCCAAGCTTTCTTTGAACAAATCACAGGCATACTTGATCGCTGCCCACGCCCTAACTTCAGTCTTAGAAATTCTCCTCCATCTACCCAATGCCCTAACTTTGCCGAATGAGATGTCGTCCTTTCTGAAGTACAATATCGCGAAGGCGTCCAAGAACGCCCATTCCGCCACACAATTCACCAAGCACGACTCGGGCGCTTCAACAAACAACCGGTCAACCTTCCTGTACTCAAAGGGTATCTTGTTATGACACTCAACCTCAAAGATCCAGCCTCTTTCCTTGCCGAACATCTCCAAGGCCTTCTTGTAGGACGCGTCCTCGACGGCTAAGCGGTAGACGTTTCTGTGGACGAAGTCGTAGTTCCATATGCTCGCAGCGGTCTGCTTTATCAACACCTTAAACCCCTTATCGCTGGACAAAAATCCCCAGACGTCCTGTTGCTTTTCGGGGATGTAGTACCAGCCCCAGTGAACGTGTTCTGCCGCGCCCAATTTTCCCAGCCTATGCAAGTATTCCTTCGCTCTGGTGTCTATTCCCTTGGCTTCGCTAACCTTGAACAAGCTTCCCTTCCATCTCTCTCTTAAGGCTGAGCTGAACTGCTCCAAGTACATCCAGTCACCTTTATCATAATAATGGCACGTTAGATACTTAAAGCTATGTCACCTCTTGAGCTCAAATGGCACACAACGAGGAATCGGACAAATAACGACGAAAGCGATCGAGTTTTCCACACAATACGAATGACAGGTCGGGCACAGTCCACGTTATCCCAAATCCCACCTCCAAGGCGAACAAAAGCCAACGCAGGAAATTGGCAGGAATAGGACAAAATTAACGCAATTCCAGAGCAAGATTTGCCACATTTTTGAAAAAGCGCAAACGGAAGAATTCGTGCTAACCGACCCCACCAAGCTCCTTTTCCAAAAACAAGCAATTTTTGAGGGCTTTTACCAGAACTAAGCCCAATTCACGAAGACTGTTTTGCAAGAATCCAGTAGATGTTCGGCAATTTCGCGGCTAGGTTTGAACCTTCGAAGTGGTGATCAGCTAGGTTGAAACACGGTTTGAGTTCTCAGACTTCTTGAGGGGGCAACTTATTCACTCCCCTTCCTTATAACTCAAAAAGTGCCTGGGAGTCGGCCCTATCAAACGTGTTCTCTTCTACAATACCACATTCAAAGGATGAGACCGAGATCAGGAACTGCTCTTTTTGTCTTCAAGGTCTCACAGATTCAGGAGCTCGTTGATGTAGGGCCTTGACCTCTAAGAGTACTTTAGAAATTCTTCCCTTGAGATTTCACAATCCTTTAGGATTCTATTGAGAAGCCCAACTTGAATCTCGGTCACGGGAATAGTTATGTATGTTCTATCACGGCAAAGTGTGACATGACTCCCCCTTTGCCTAACCTTAGAAAAGCCAAACTGATTGCAGAGAATCTTGATCAGATCTGAGCCGCGAATAGGCCTTAGCCGAGGCAAGCTTCTTCAACTGTTATATAGATACTTCGATTGCCTTCAACGTCTTTTCCCTTAGCACAGACAGATAAAGGTCCAAAGCCTCTTTGAAATTCTTTTTAGCCTCCTCCAGAGTTTTACCTACACTGTAGACACCTAATGCGGAGCACGCGATTCCGAAGCTTCCGTCCTTCTCTTTAATTACTTCCGCGCTTATGTCCTTGAGCTTCAGCTCCAAAATTATCGCCACCTTTAGTATTCATGATCCAAAATAGTTAAGCACATCGTTGTCGGGTAAAGGTGCCCGGGATTGGAAGCTGCTCCTGTACAAAGATAGTGCGGAGATTCAATGATAGAGATAACCGAAAGAGAAATCCCCGAAAATGGCATTTCAAATGCCAAGGAGCCCCCGAAAGCCGATGGGCCTGTCGCTCTAGCCCTACCAACTGCGACATGGATTCTATCCTGAACGCCAACCAAATCCGACATGCTCTTGGCTTTCGCCTTCGCCATCGTGACGTTCGTTCCCATCCCGGGGACCAGCGCAGGAATGCTGCGCTTCATTCAATCAGGCTGACAGCCTCACGTTCTCCGGTACCTCGTACTCTTCAAGGGATCTCTCTCGCTCTCTAATCAGATCTCGAAGGCAGAAGGAGCAACTCTTCTTTAGATCCATCGAAGCTAGGTTTGCTCCATCTGCAGTCATTGAAAAACTAATGCGAGAAAATGACAGGAATCGGGCAAAATCAAAGCAATTCCGGAGCAAGATTCACCGCATTTTTGAAAAACGCAAACCAAAAATTTCTATCTAGCCGACCTTCATGGCAGCCATATTTCATCTAGATTGCACGATATTAGAATACTGGCGAACCGTAAGCATCCTCAAATGTACCTATTCCTTCACCCAGGTCTTCTAATGTGGCTGTTCGGTCTTTGGTTCTAAAGCTAAATTCGCTAGGCGTGACAGCGTACTCTATGTATACCTGAGAACCGCCTCCGTTCATGGTGAACCGTTTTTCTGCATATACCTCCAATACCATTCTAAGCTCATTGTTCTCGTCCCATCCTTCAATGGTCCACGTTGACATTTTCCCTCGTTCTTCTGAGATCTTTAATTTTGGCTTCTTGAATCTGATGCATCTCCTAGTTTCGTGATCATAGAAGTTCATAGATCTGTGGAGATACCTTTTCGAACTCTTCCCAGTTTTTAGGCAGAAGAACGAGACCGTGGAACCGTTTTGGAAGACGACTCTCGCCCAGTGGAAAGGGCCATACGGCATGATCCCGACGACCTTCTGCAAGTGGGCGGTTCCCACAAACTCTTCTTCGAGCACATTCCCCTCAGCGTTGGAATAGACATTGACCCATCCTGCTCCGAACGGGGGAATGAAGACTCCATACGCACCCCTATTTTCAAGAAAATCCCCCTCAGTCATCTTCACATGGACGAGGCCATCTATCCTCAACTCGTATTCGGGAAAACCGCCCTCAAGAGTTATCCTTCGGCCGGAGATTTGAGAGACTATCGCTTTTTCTCTAGGGCTTGCCACTATTATGTTGTTACTAACTCCCAGATCGCACATCTCATTCCCGTCATAGATCCAGCCCGCTGTCACAGCTTGAAACGCGTTCTGGTCTATCTTCTTGAGTTCGACCTCCTCGCCGTTGAAGACCATGCTTCTCCCAAATTTCCGGAACACCAGCAACATCATCTGCCTCCCGTCTTGGCCAAAGAGGAGGAACCACCAGTATTCCCTCCCGAGGGGGGGTAAGGTCTCGAAGCTGTACATCGCTCTATCCAATAGCTCTTTACTAATGCCTGCCCCGTTTATGGAACTGAGCTTCCGGAGCAGAGCGTATGTTCCCATCATCCTCGTGATCTCGTCTACTTTGCGTTTTCTTCCATCGAAGATCCCGTCAGCAATCTTCATTTCAATCCACCGTTGACAGCATGATCCCCTAATCTTTCCAAGGCCTTGACCTTCTGATACATGACCAGCTGTGTTGAACCTAGACTGATCGCAGCAAACAGTCTCATCCTACACCACATCTCATCTATTCCTCGGAGGGAAATCGTCGCCTTGATGCAATTCTTTAGGAGCTCCAGGGTGCTGTTGTTGCCTTTTGAAAAATCTAGGTCTTCCAGATCAACGTCGAGGTTAATGGTCGCGTCTGTCCGTCTTCCAGATATGGCTTTGACGTACTCCACGGTACTTCCTGTGGTTTTTATGACGTAGCTTGTGATCGGGACATCTTTGTATGTTATGGTAAACTGAATCATTTGTGGGCCTAAGACCTTGAGTAACAACCGAGAAAGCTCTATGACGTTGTGTACGCCAACTTCCCTTGTGTACTCTTCGACGCATGGGTCTGCCCCAACCTCAGCAGCGATCCTCATGTGCGTTAGGAGTTTTTCTGTTTGAGAATCGGATGTAGCGTTCCACGCGAACCTCAACGCGTCGAGTATATATCTTATAAAATCTTCTAAAGGCATTTTCTCCTCTAGCTTCATCGAAACTCTAGCGTGCTCGATGAGCGTGTCCAACGTCCAGAACTTGGCGTGACAGTAGGTCGCCAACTCCTCCAGCCTTTCCCTGCTCACGTTTTTCAACTCGAACACGGAGTGCAGCTCATCATACTTAGTCCAGTCGCGTTCAACGATCAAGCCATCCTGTTCCAAATCTCTATACAGTCTGGTTCCAGGGAATGGAGTGGCGACGCCGAAGCCTACACCTGACAAACCTATCTTCTTGGCGTATAGGGGAAAGCCCGTTATCTCTTCCTCGGTTTGGTAGGGTAAACCGATGACGAACGTGCCTCCAGCCCATGCTCCGTTACTTCTCAATATTTTTACGGCTTTCTCCTGCATTTCCAGGGTTATGCCTTTCTGTATATTCTTCAAGTCTTCGGCTTTCGGGCTTTCAATCCCCATCTCATAGTTGAGGATGCCATTCTCACACATCTTCTTTACAAGTTCTTGGTTCCTTACTATGCTGTCTGCCCTAACTAGTACTGAGAACCGTATGTCCAGTTTGTACTCATGTAAGAGATTGCACAAGTGGTCAACCCTTCTTGGTGAACCCATAAAGTTTGGGTCTGTTACAAAGATGTATAGAGGTCTCCTATTGTGAAAGGACACTATCTCCAATAGCTCTTCAATCACATTTTCTGGCGAGCGAAATCGTTGATGGCTCTTGTTCATCATGGGTTCACAGCAGAAGCTGCACTGCCCCCAGCAGCCTCGGGACATGCTAATTACATCTCTATCCCTTTCCCCATCGAATGTCATGTGTTCTCTGTATTCATGCATCCTTAGATGCCGTGCCGGGAAAGGTAAGGAGTCTAAATCCTTGATGAGTGGGCGGTCGTCGTTGTGAACTATCTTTCCATCCTCTTTGTAGGATAGGCCAAGGACATTTCTAGCAGAGTCCTTCTGAACCAGCTCCTTCATGGTGCCTTCTCCCTCGCCTCTGACGATCAGATCAACCTGTTGGTGTGAAAGCAGTTCATTGGGTATGGCCGTTGGGTGATAGCCGCCGAGAACCGTTGTGCAACCGTTTTCCTTGGCTATATTCGCGATGCGCAGGCCTTCATTGTGGTCTGTTGCTGACATCGTGATGCCTACCAAATCGGGCCTGAAGGAATCAAGGAAGTATTGAAGAGGAGTATGTTCAAGCTCCATGTCGATTATGTTGACATCGTCAACCACATCCTCTATTGCAGCAGCGATGTACTCCAAGCCAATGGGGATCAAATCTGAGGCAAAGCCTAATCCCTTTCTCCCATCTGGCTTCACTAACAGAACCCTTCTGAACAATGTCTTATGCTTCCTCCTCTCCATTTTTGTCTACGAGTCCGGTCATGTTCCAAATTGCATCCCTCGCGATTTTCCCATGTTTTTCCCAGTAGTAAAGACCCGAGACGAGTCCAGTCAACGGAAGAAAGAATCCCGTGATAACGTTGCGAAAGAAAGGATTGTGAAATTGGTCTTCCAGAAAAGATGGCCCCCAAACACGGGCATTGAACTCCCAACATTTTGTGAGAAGCTCCCATCGTGATTTTGAAAGGGAGTCTAATTCAGCCTCGCGCTGGCTCTTCAAGAAGCAGTTTTCCAAGGGAACGAAGAGTAGTGGGACCAAGAAGGCTCGATATTTTTCTAGATCATCGAGTAGTTCAAGGGTCTCTGTCATGTCATCTTCAGTTTCGTCAGGCAGACCTATTATGAGGGTTGCTAGTGGATACCAGTTGTTATCGTTTAAGGTTCCGAAGGCTTGGCATATAATCTCTTGCCATTCTTCAGGTTTATATGGAAAGGTTTTTCCGGCCATGTATTTTCGGATAAGTCGGGTGCTCCCGGTTTCTATTCCTGTCTCAGCTGTAACAATTGGCTTGCCGTTATAGCTGTAAAAGCTGTGTTCAAGTAATATCTCCGATATTTCTTTCACCATGGTGGGGTCGTAGACAACTGGAGCCAAGGACATGTGAGCGGGTTGAATGGCTTTCACTCCGGGGTGAGATGAGATTTGCTGAAGTAGCTTTAGAACAGCTTCCCTGTTGGGGATAAAGCTGCTGTTTTTGGCGCCGTACAGAAAAATGTCTTCTGTGCTGAGACTGATTACGTCAGCTCCTTCTCTGACGTTGACCTCCACCTCTTCCATAATCTTATTGATCGGGAAATCTCTTCTCCTTCGCGTCGTGGGTGTGCAGAACTGACAGTTTCGACCGCATCCTCTTGAAATCTCAACGAATCCATGAATTGCCGCATGCTTGATTGCAGGTATTTCTTCATCCTTGACACCTGTTTCGACGCGAATAACCTTAGGAAGTTCTTCTCTCTTCAAAGCCTTAGCAAAAAGCTCTGAAACGATAGTTTCACATTCTCCTATGACTACGCAGTCAATCCCGTAACGTTCTGTCATGTTCTCATGTTCGAGCTGCCATGCTCCAGCACCACCAACAATGATCTTGGACTTATATCTCTGGAGACTCCTATGAGCGACCAGTTTACGGAATTCTATCGAGTTGAGAGATTCTCCTCCACCAACTAACGAAGAGTATGTTTTACTTACATATCCCATACCCAAGGGATCCATTGTGGATATGCCGACGACCTTTGTGGTAGAGCCGACGAAAGCATCTAAATCGTAAGGATGAACAATAGCAATGTCGGACTCCTCGAATCCATTCTCTATTAGAACTGCCTCAACCTTTCTAAGTCCGTAAGGCGCAAATTTCGCAGTACCATTAGGATTCTTTTCTACAGGTGGATATAATTTCCTTCTAGGAAGCCATAAAGGTATCAACCACTTCGGAAAACCTCCCGTGAAGGCAGCAAAATGACTGTTATTATAGTCACTCATCTCCGTTGCTGAACCCGTTAGAACAATTTTGGCGCCACGCGCTCCCGCAGGGACTCTTTGAATCATATCGATGATCAGACCTTCCAGCCTAAGTCGACCGCATGCCCCAACGAAAGAGGTGCTATCTTTTCCTGCGAGGGGTCAACGAACTCCACTTCGGGTTCAGCGTCTAAACCAAGTCAGATCGTAATACCTGCTCCAATTCTCCCAAGCGCAGGTCCTTGTGCTTCTTCATCGTAGAGAGTAGATAGGTCATGAAGAGTTTGCCTTTCTCAAACTCTCTAAGCAATTGTTCCACATTCGCTCTATGCTTTGGGTCGCTGATTCCCTGTATGCGTCTCGACAGGTTTTCAACGATCGGAGTTACTTCGTTGTCAACGAATCTTCTGAAGAAGTTCTCCAACGCGTCCACGAACGAGAACACGGCTACGTAAAGCCTCTTTCTCCCCCTCCGTGCAGCTACGACAACAAATCCCAATTCTACTAGTCTGGAGAGGGCTGTGCTAACCAGCGACGGGCTGTAGCCTGAAGCCTTTCCCAACTCTTCCTGAGTCATAGCATCGCCGGAGATCAGTAGTATACCCCATAAACCGCCGGTGCATTCGCCGAGACCCCATTTGTCTGTGAGCCGCCCGAGCCTTTGAACAAATTTCATGGTTACTGCATCCATCATCTCCGACGCTCCTAATTTTCTATAATTTCTGAATATTCGAAATATTTAAAAATTTCCTAGAGAAGGAGAGTTGGGAGAACAACAGATCGCTCTAAAGGCGTTTGCAGACGTAGCAACGACCTAATTACCCTTCTACTGGTCGTCACCCTACATACAACCAAGTAAACTTCAAACTGCAAAAGAGGTAATACTTGAAATGAACGAGTATCCCTGGAGGGAAAGAGTCGAGACTTGCTAGAGCATTCGGAGAGACCATCCCATCTATCTACTTCCCTTACTCAAAAAGAGTAGGAGTTAGCTAAGGTACTAATCGAGGGATTTGTGAAGGCAGTAAATAGGACGATTGGAAACGAGGTTCTAATAAAGAGATTGAGACCTTTACAATGGAGCAGATTGAAGAAAGAAGAGCTTCAAGCTATTCAAGACTGCTTGGCGGGATATGGGTCGGTGGATGTTATTGGCGATATGGTCGAGAGCTTTGAACCAATAAGGAAAAGAATCTTCCCTGTTCCTGCGTCTACGTATAGACGCGCAATAAGGGACCAGAGTAAGTAGTCCCTTAGTGATACAGCTTTGGAAATCGGCGTTCAGGTTCTTTCAAACGTGATACCTGAACTGAAGAAAAATATGGAGGAGGTATGTGGTGGGCAAGTTAGGAAATTGGTGAGCGAAACGAGTTTCAAAAAAGCTAGAGATATCGCCGAAATCATAACTACAGAAAATCGAAGTATGTTTGATGTGGGTGACAGCTTAATCGAGACGTTTGTTCCCCCAAAACAAGAATAAGCTGGTAGTTCAAACCCCTCTCTATTCACCTCGCGGGCTGAGGTCGAGTTTCAAAAACTACGGTGGCAAAAATTTTCGGCGCCCTCGTGACTTAGTTTTTGGGCTTTGCCCAACGTTGCACTAAAATCCAACCTTCGCTTCGCTCAGGGAAACTAACCGCGATTTTGCGGCTTCGCTCTTGTTCTAACCCCTTATGATATGAGTCATATCCAAGTCTACCCATCGTGGGACGTATGAGATCCGCCAACAGATTCATCCCCCATTCTCTTAAACGGAAACGAATTGGGTCAGGATTCGGTGATCAGAAACACTTAGACCCCACGAACATTATGAGTTGGTTTCCCTGCCAGCTCACCAAGATTTACTGCATTTTTGAAAGATCTAAAAGACAGATTTTCATCTACCCGGGACCTCATTTTCGGCTTGCTCCTTTCTGTCTCAGAGCCCTGCTGTACATGTTGGATGAGACGCCAGCCACGAGCCCTCCGATGCCGTCGTTGGAGATCGGCCCAAGCTCCTTCAGGATCCCAGGCTTTGCCTGATCAAACCGTATGAACTCAAAAATCCCCCTAGCCCCGGCTATGTAGGTGGCGATAGCCATTCCCAGGAGCTCGTCGGCCACAAGCCCTGGGCGTCCCTTGAACCTTTCCTTGGTCAAACCAGGAACCGCACCCTTCCTAGCCTCCTCCTCGGCTTGAAAACAAGCCACTTCTAGGCAGGAAACGTTCACGTCCGACAGAACCTCCATGAACTCCTCTCTCAGCAAGTCGGCAGCCCTCTCCTTTGTCTCGACGCCCGGGTGCGGGATGAACAGCTCAAGAGCCGCGTCTACAAGGTTCTCCAGGGTTATGTGCCTCTCCTCAAGCCACTCTAACAGTGGAATACTCTGACGAGACTTCATTCGAACCACAAAATCTGTCTTCCTTAACTTGCTCTAATTATCGGTTTGCTCTTCCACCGGAAGAGTTATTTTTGTAGGATATTTATCCTATGTAGGATGTTTATCCTACGCGAGGTCCCGTCACTTTGAGGCTAATGAAATCTTCCCGGGAGCTAGCCGTCATATCCCTGTCCATTGCGGCAGGCGCAGTTACGCGGATCGGGCTCGGCTGGATCGCCCTATCGGCGAGTCCTCTTTATGGCCTCCTAATAAAGGTCGGATTGAGTGAAACGCTCGCGTTTCTCTCGGGGGTTTTGTTCGGTCCTATTCAGGGCTTCGTGACGGGTGCGCTCATAATCGTGGTCTCCGACCTATACATGATGCCCGGTCCTTGGACGCCCTTCATAGCCGCTATCATCGGCTTGATAGGCATCGGCGGCGGGGCTATACACATCCTCAGGAAGAACCCCAGCCTCGTCCAACTAGGCGCGTCCGCTATTACCCTAACCCTAGTTAGTGAGCTGCTTCAGAATATCTGGTTCGCCGTGTTCTTCGAGCTTCCAATCGAGGCTACCCTTCTGATGGGCATACCCTCGATAGCCACGGCTCTCGTGAACAACACGATCCTCTTCACCACAGTCGTCCCCAAGGTTGTTAGATTAATGGGGCAGAGGGAGAGACTACAGCCCATCTGAGATGTCAAGGCTTCGTGATATCTTGAAGGGTTGGTGATAGTTGAGTCGGGTCTACGACATACTCCTGGTCCATAACGAACGTATGGCCGAAGGCTTCCTGAGTCGAATAACCGGAAAGAAACCTCTGTTCGTATGCGCCATCGCCACAACCGAGACAGCTAAGATCCCGGGCATATCCGCGGCGGGGAAATACCCCGAACTGACCGACTATACGCCTCCAGCGGATGTGGAGATGCTCCTCCTTGGTGGATGCGAGTGTATTTCTGGAGTTCCCGTTACGCCTGAAGGGATACCGACCCCAGCCCTCATCACGATGTCAGCCCTTAGGTTGGCGGAGATCCCTAGCATCGTGGTCAGCGGCGGGTTGAGGGTCAAGCCTCACGTACCCTTCGTTGATCTTGGAGGTAGCCCCGGCAGAGACATAAGAACTGGCAAGGCTGTGGATAACGTCGAGGAGGTCCTGCGGAGAGCGAGGATCCTAGGAGAGACATTGGCTAGGACAGCAGAGTACGTTGTGGTTGGAGAGAGCATTCCGGGCGGCACAACCACAGCTCTCGGCATTCTTCTAGCCATGGGGGTCGACGCTAGGGGGAAGATCAGCAGCAGCATGCCGGGAAATCCACATGAGCTGAAGATCAGGATTGCTGAGGAGGGCTTGAAAGCTTCAGGCATAGAGCTTGGGGCTCTGGCCGATAACCCTATCAAGGCTGTTTCGTGTGTTGGAGACCCCATGGTCCCAGCCTTCGCGGGGATCGTTGTTGGAGCCGCGGACAGGGTTCCCGTCCTCATGGCTGGGGGGACGCAGATGGGAGCTGTACTGTCCGTCGTTAAGGCGTTAAAGTGTGAGGCGCTTGGCAACGTAGCCTTAGGCACCACCAGGTGGATTATTGCCGACCCAACGGCTGACTTAAAGGGCATAATCACCCAGATCGCGGATGTCCCGATCATGGCAGCCGATCTGGACTTCAGCCGCTCCAGATTTGAGGGCTTGAGGGCTTACGAGGCGGGTGTGGTCAAGGAGGGAGTTGGAGCAGGAGGCGCATCCATAGCTGCTATGGCAAAGTCCAGAGGCTTCGTGACGAGAGATCTCCTGTTGAGGGAGATCGAGAGGAACTACGAGCAGCTGGTTGGTTCAAGGTAACTTAAAGTGCCGCGTGATTTCCATGCAGGTGGCTGTGTCGTGGAGCGGCGGCAAGGACAGCTGTCTAGCTTGTCGTATGGCGGTCTCAGACGGCTTCAAAGTCTCCCACCTCCTGAACCTTGCATCTAAGGATGGAAGGAGCATGTCCCATGGCATCGACCGTGAACTGATGCGCGCACAGTCGCAGGCTGTCGGGATTCCTCTCGTTCAGAGGGAGGTTACGTGGGAAACGTATGAACAGGGCTTCAAGAACGCTGTAAACGAGCTGAAACAGGAAGGAGTGGAGGGAGTCGTCTTTGGGGACATCGGAGAAGTCCCAGGACACGGAGATTGGGCGCACCGGGTTTGTGGCGAGCTGGCCGTGAGGCCTATAACACCCCTATGGGGTCTTGACCCGAAGAAGATTCTAACCAGATTCATCGACGAGGGCTTTGAGGCAGTAGTGGTCAGCGCGAAAGCCGATTTGCTGGGCAAGGAATGGCTGGGGCGCAGAATAGATCGAGGTTTTGTGAGAGACATACTCGAAAGGATCAGGGTCGATCCCTGCGGCGAGTTTGGGGAGTACCACACGCTCGTAACAGACGGTCCCATGTTCAGAAGGCGTTTGGAGATTATTAGGGTGAATGAGGTACTGAAAGACGGATACTGGTTCCTAGACGTATCAGGCTTCGAAGCCGTTGATAAGCGATGGCCTCAGGGATGCTTAAGGGAGTAAGGAGCGTGACGGCGTTCCTTACAATTATCCCGGTCGGCATGAGCCAAGATTGCCTAGTAGCCGCGGCGGATCACATGTACCTCTTTCCCCTGATAGGAGCGCTCATCGGGCTCCTCGCCGGACTATTAGCCATGCTTCTATTCCTCGCCCTTCCAAGCTTGGTCACCGGGGTCTTGACTTTGGGCTTCATCCTCCTGTTCACGGGTCTCCACCACACCGACGGCCTCCTAGACTTCGGGGATGGGCTGATGTACCAGGGTCCACCCGAGAAGAAGATTGAGATAATGCACGACCAGCGGACCGGTGCTGGTGGCTTAGCCCTCGGCTTAGTAACCCTGTCAACAACAGCCTTCTGCATCGCTACGCTAAGTCCAAGCCTCGCCCTTCAAGTCTTGGTTCTGTCTGAAGTGTCAGCCAAACTCGGGATGGTGACCGAAGCTCGGGTCGGCAGGTCTGCTCACAAAGGTATGAACACGTACTTCATAGAAGCCATGCATGGTAAGCGCGGAGCACTTCGCTTCATCGCAGCCTTGGTCATCTCATTCGGCTTGGCAGTTTCCTTGCTTCAGACCTTGGGCCTTCTCGGATTGGCTGCTGGCATAATCGCGGCGCTGATTATGGTATGGACTTCGAACAGGCATTTCAACGGCTTGACCGGGGACGTTTTTGGGGCGACAAACGATCTGGCGCGGATGATCTGCCTGATCAGCGTGTTAGTGGTGTCAAAGTGGGCGTAACTGCGCTCGTCATGGCTGGGGGTCGGGGGACGCGCATGCCGCTCTCGGAGGAGAAGCCCCTAGTCAAGGTGGGTGGCAAAGCCATGATCGAGCGTGTCATCGACGCTCTCCAAGGAGCGAGGAAAGTGGAAGACATCGTTGTTGCCGTGAGCAAATACACCCCAAAGACAGCCGTGAGGGCGAGGGAGCTCTCAGCCAAGCCCCTAGACACCCCAGGCGAGGGGTACGTATCAGACCTTCGATACGCGGTGAGGAGGCTTGGTCCAAGGAAGATCCTGACCGTTTCCGCCGATCTTTCTCTCATAACAAGCGCGATCATCGACCGCATCGTGGGGCGTTACGAGGACTCCGGTAAGCCTGCCTTGACGGTCGCAGCTCCGACGGACCTGTTTGAGAGGCTCGGTCTGAAGCCGGAGTACGTGTTTGAAACAAAAGGAAGGACCGTAGCCCCCGTCGGAGTGAACGTCGTCGACGGTGGGCGGATCGAGGAACCTGAGATGGAGGAGGAGATCCTAATCCTCGAGGATGAGGCTCTTGTCGTAAACGTCAACACGCTGGAGGACCTGGGAATCGCAGAGAAGGAACTCCGAAGGTACGCAGCCCAGAAGGTCGAACGGTGATGACTTACCTCCCATCTTTAGGCGAGATCTGCTCTACGCTTCGGGCTCTACTGCATGATGCGGTGAAGAGGAACCTGGCCGACGGCATTCTTCTCTCGGGCGGTTTAGACACGAGCATACTGGCTTCCATAGCTTCAAGGTTTGTTTCTCTGAAGGCGTTTACAGCAGCCTTGCGAGGGGTTCCCGCCCAAGACGTGGAGTACGCGACTTTGATGGTTGGAAAGCTGGGGGTGAGGCATCTCGTCCACCTCTTCGACATGAGTGAGCTTCTCGAGGCTATTCCCGGGGTTGTGAGTGTGATGAGGTCCTTTGACCCTATGGAGGTCCGTAATAGCGTGACGATCCACATCGGTTTGGGAGTGGCTAAGGAAAGCGACGCAAGCACCGTCATGACCGGAGACGGATGCGCTGAAAAATGAAGGCCAACCCGTTTTTGGAAGCTCTACCACGGCCGGTTTCTGCAAAGCCACTTCCTTAACCCTTGAATCTCAGTTCCCTCATAGCCGCCACAATAAAATAGTTTCCAATGCTTCTCCCCTCTGACGGAATACCCATCAAGTATTGAGTTACAGGAAGGGAGCCCACCCCGCACTTCCCCAACGCATTCAGGCAATAGATAAGGCTCTTCGCCTTCAATAGTCCATCTACATCCAAAAACTATAAGCAGCCTCAACCCGTTTGGTCCAGTCCAAGCAGGCACCTCGCATTTCCTTCTCCCTTCCCCATTCTCGGCAAATCGAAAAGCAGGCATCAACTGCCATCGATCTAAAACAGGCTTTGAATGCTGCGGATCTCGGAAAGCAGTAGCCAATCTCTTTTCAATCCGCCGACCCCCCGCTTCGATGACGACCCCCACCGATCAGACCCGCCGCTCCCGTCACAGTCGCCGCCTTCTCCGCGAGAACACTGCCTACTAGAGCTACCGTCTTAAACGACCATGAGACCGCTTGGGGCGACAACAACCCTGAGAGGAGCGCCAAGTCGGACCATGCAGGACCAAAGATCCCAAAGCTATGCTCCAGCGGCGGCCAGAGGGCAAAGACCACAGCCAGAACTAAGAGGATTATTGCGGTCCTCGTGGAGTATCTACGCGGCGTGAGCAGGACGACCGCGAAGACTAGGGCCGGCAGGTACCAGAGGAGTGGGTACGGGGCGTCGACCAGCGGAGGCGCCAGTGCCAGGGCGACGATTGCGCATCCAAGTCCCTGTCTCAGGCGCATGCTCGAGGCTGACGGAATCTTTCCCTCGGCGACCATGGCTCCAGCCGCGGCTGAGATCATGGCTACTAGGAGACCAGCGAAGGACGCGCTCGCCGTGATGGGTTGGATGTCGTGGAGGGACGGGTACATGAATGGCGCGTTGGGCTCCGGACCGGTCAGTGAACTACCCATGAACCATAGGACGAAGAACGCCATGGTGGCTAATAGGCCGAGGTGGGTTAAAGTCCTAGCCCGCCGCTTGAACCGGACGACCTCGGAAGACATCTCGGAAGACTCTCTCTTTCCTCCGACTCTTCGGCGGATGCCACCAGCTAGAAGCCCCAACACTGCGACGACCAGCCCGGCGACCGTGAGGAAGGGCACCGGAAGTTCGCCAAAGTTTGGAGACGGTGGCGCCTCGCCGGCGGCGAACACGTCAAATGTGTCGGACCCGTGCATCTGGTCGCCTCCGAAGGGCGACGCACCGTAGACGATCGCCCACGTGTAGCGGTAGTTGCCGGGCTCCGTGCCAGCGGGTATCGTGAAAGGCACCGAGAGTTTCAGCGTCTGGCCTTTGGCGAACTGGTAGGCGTGTACACCTGACGGAAGGTCGGTGGCTGGAGTCAGACCGGACGAATCCCATTCAAAGCCTCTGATGCCACTAATGTTCATGTACGCCCGGAAGACGAGCAAGTCCGACGGCCCGTCGTTCGTGGCCTCGAGCAGGAGTCTGCCCGTGTCACCCGGATGGTAGTAGGGCTTGTCGAGTTCATAGTGGACGCCCATCGCGGTGACTGGCCGCGCCAAGCCTCCGAGCAGCAGGACGACGAGAAGCAGCATCACAAATACGTCGCGCACGAGCCTGAACCGCGCCCCGCCCGGATTGACCGTCAAGACGCACCTCGCCCTGAGAACATGTTCGCGGGCCGTGTTTAAAACCTGTCAGCTGATGAAAAACGGTTAAAGCAATTTCAGAGCAAGATACACCACATTTTTTGAAAGACTCAAACGAAGAAATTCTTGCTAGCCGACCCCACCAAAGTGAGATTCTATGAAAATATGTTGCGAATGGGCAAAAATGCGCAGTTCTCCGTTAAGCCAGGCTTTCAAGAAACTTGACCAAGTTTGAGACGCAGCTGACAAATGTTTTGTCCGGGATCTTTCCATATGCTCCGTGTAGACTATCTCTATAGTTCTTGCCCGTTACTCTTGTTTTTATGAGTCCGATCCTTTCCTCGATCAGCTCATCGCCGCATTTCTCTTTTATGATCTCTCTAACTAGGCTCCAGTTCAGGTCCGTTCCTGAGAGCATGAGGATGTCGCGTATGTCCTGTCTTCTGGCCGAGACAAATTTCATGGCGAAAAGCAGCTCCGGGTCGGCTGTCCTCATCTCTATCCTGATCGGGTTGGCTCTGCCCACAGTGACCCTTTCTCGTGAGTGCTTCTTGAACAGGCTTCCTTCAAAGGCTACTCCGCTCTCCCTGTCGAGCACCGAGTTGACCAGCAGGTCGAATGATACCTTCTCCTCCTTTCGCATGAACCTGATGTATTCGCCGTTAGGCACCTCTCCCCTCTCCGTCTCCTCAAAGCCGCGCTTCGCCAGTATCCTCCTTATCTCCGCGATTCCTCCGAGGACGACCACGTCGCAGTCGATCGAGAATCTGGGTGGAACGTAGGCGTTGACCGCATAGTCTCCTATGAGAACGACGCCCTTGGGCATCTCCCTCAAAGTTTCGAGGATTAACGCTTCCCTCGACTCCAGCATTAGACCACCCTGGCCGCTTCCTCCAAGACCCTCTCGTCAATCCTCTCCTTGGTCTTGACACCAAACTTGCTCTTCAAATACGCTAAGGGATACTCGAAAACCTCTATGTTTCTCTCGCAGAACTTCGCGACCTCCCTCAATTTGTCCACGGGCTTGCCGTCGTAAACCTCAAAATCTAGTCGCTCCTCGGGGAACAACACGACGAACTCGCCTATGGCCGGCTCTGCCTCTTCGACGAACACGTTCACCTTATGCTCCCTGAAGTACTTCGTCCACGATTCCAAGTCCTTCCTCAAAACCTTGACGAAGTATGGTGAGTGCTCCCAGCTCCTCTGCATGTAGCTGTAATCGGTCCATACCTCGACCGCGCTCGCGCCCGTGTACGCGTATCTCATTCCGGCTTCCTCCAATAACCTCGGCACATTGAACTGGACCATATCTTTAAAGACCTCGCCCGGCTCCAAGCAGACGTAGCTGCCCTTTCTCACCCTTCGAATCCAGCCTTTCTTCTCCAAGGCGTGCAAGGTCTTCTTCACCATGCTCCTAGACAAGAACCAGTCTAGGTAGTCGGAGTCGAAGGGCTGGTCCGCGAACCTGTTGTACAAGATCGCGTATGCCTGTTGGGCATAGGTTGGAATCGGCTCGGCCATGGTTACTTATTTGGTAACCTGATAACTTAAAGATGGTGGTTACTCAATAGGTAACCTAAGTCACCACACTTTGCCGCAGTTCTCGCACGGCGCGACTCGACCCCTCGCTCCAGACCTCCTTGCTCTGAACATGGTCCATGCAGAATATTCTCTCGCATCGCTCGCAGACTTGGTGTTCAGAGCCTAACCGCGCGATGGCCTACACCGATTTTTTTCAAAAACTTCAAATTTCTAAAACCGTTTTTTCAACGCAATAATGATACAAGCTACGATGAGAACCACTACGGCCCCAACAAGAATACTTGCTGTTGTGTTGGTTGGTTGTTCAGCTGCTGATTTGCCAAAGGCGTACAGTTTATGATCCCAGGAGCCTACGTAGATTGTTCCGTCTGCGCCTATTGCCGGAGAAGACACAATCGGACCTCCTTTAGGATTGAGGCGCCACCTTTCAGTTCCATCAGGGTTAATCGCATAGAAATTACCGCTATTAGAACCAACATAAACAGTTCCATCAGCACCAATCGCTGCCGAAGAGCTGACTCCCTCAAATGCCTCTTCTGTCGCAAAATGCCATTTTTCTGTACCATCCGGATTAAGTGCGTAGAAATTACAATCCCAAGAACCGATATAGATCGTTCCGTCTCTTCCGATTGCCGGGATCGCGCTTACTCCATCTTTAGTTCTAAAACGCCATTTCAGAGTCCCGTCCGGATTGATGGCATAGACATACCCCTCTTTACCGCCGATGTAGATTATTCCATTGGTACCTATGGAGGGAGAAGATTCCATCCATTGTTCGGTTGTAAAAACCCATTTTTCCTTTCCATCCGGGCTGAGCGCATACACTTTACCACGATTCTGAACCGGTTCGGCCGCTCCGATGTAGACTGTTCCGTCATCGCCAATCGCCGCGGAGCTTGTCACCCCGCTCTCTAGTTTGAAACGCCACTTTTCTGTTCCATCTGGATTAATGGCATACAAACCACTTGGAAATTTCTCCTCATCCTTATCGGTTCTTGCCGCACCAATGTAGATGGTTCCATCAGGACCGACTGTTGGCGATGACCAAAAATCATTATGCCATTTTACAAAGAAGCGCCACTTCTCTGTCCCGTCCGGATTAACGGCGAACAGGCGATTTGCAGAAGAGTATATGTAGATCGTCCCATCGGAGGCAATCGCCGGTGAAGCCATTATCGATTTGGAGACATTCCATCTTTCATCGTATACCGGATCACCGGCTTTGAAGCGCCATTTTTCTGTCCCATCCGGGTTGACGGCATACAGATTGCCATCGTGAGAGCCAATGTAGATTGTTCCATCTTTGCCTATTGCTGGAGAAGACTCAATGCCAGCTCCGGTTTCGAATTTCCATTTCAAGGTTCCGTCCACATGGCGGGTATCATATCGGCTTAGGCCAGTGTGTTTCGGGTCTCCGTGGAGCATAGGCCAGGGAGACTCAGATAGCTGAGCACTGACAATTCCATCACCCAATGGAAGAAGAAGTATCAGTATGACTAATAGCGACCAGAAAGACCTAGATTCATAATCTTTTGACAAAATCCCACGATGCAATTCATTTTTTCAGCCTATATACCTTTTTTGAAGAATCGGCGACCTTCTTTGCGCCCAGAGGCCGACCCCTTCGATTTCCTAACGAAACTCGAAGAGGACGATCGTCCTTGAACCGATGGGAAGCGTGACCGATTCTTTCAAATTCCTCCGGAGCCACTAGGTTGAGACGCGACATAGCCATCTAGGGATCACTCGGAATGTCTCAAGGAGAATCCAGGATCGAACAGCTCGAATCCTATCTGAAAAAACATCGCCCGCTAAGAATAGAGCCTAACACCCAAAGCGTTCATGCCGCCGTTATCGCGGTTGTCAGAAATATGGACGATTCTTTGGACTTGCTGTTCATAAGACGGGCTGAGAGGGCTGAAGACCCATGGTCCGGGCAGATAGCCTTTCCCGGCGGTCGACAGCACGCCGGAGACAGGTCCACCTTGGAAACGGCGCTGCGAGAGACAAAGGAAGAACTAGGGATCGATCTTTCCCGCCATGGCAGGATCATCGGCTCTCTAAGCGACACAACAAGCCACCTCGGGAATCTGATAATCACACCGTACGTGGCTTGCGTGCCCTACACAATCGAGATAAGAACGAACGCGGAGGTTTCCGAGTACTTTTGGATACCGATTGACGGGCTGAATAAAGTCAGCAACTTCCCTGTGACCGTGAGGGGCGACTTTCTTCTCAGGGATGCTTACGTTTTTGGTGAACGCGTCATTTGGGGTTTGACCGCTAGGATAATCGACGATCTACTCACATGCATGAAGTCAACAAAGCAAAAGTAAAAGGTGAAAGACATTCCGGAGAAGAAAGCTGTCAAAGCTGTCTAAGTCGCCTCCGCCAAGCACGTCACTGTTGAGTGAGTACAGAAGGTGGAAGGTCGCTCCATTCCTCTCTGCCTAACAACGACCGATCTGAGCATAACTTAGCAAAGAATCTGCCTGTCACACAAATAATATCCATTATTCATAAGCAAAGCGCACTCAGGAGGAGGAGACTAATAATAAAGACCGACTTTTGAATACTTCTAGGAGCACATGATTGCACTAAGACAAGGATTTTAAGAGAAACACGCGATACAAACGACAAGGGTCCGAAATGAAACTCGAGCTGGGCAAAATCCACGTAACAGACGTAAAATTCGACGGGCACGCTAGGATAGAGAATCAGGTCCTCTACGTCAACAAGGAAGAACTGAGAAGACTGGTACTTGAAGACGAGAGGTTTGCAAAGGCAGACATCAAACTCGCGAAGCCGGGGGAGAGCAAGAGGATCATACCGGTCAAGGATGTCGTCGAACCGAGGGTGAAAGCGGAGGGATCAGGCGGCGTCTTCCCAGGATTAGTTGGACCCAGCACGACCGTAGGTAGCGGAAGAACGAACGCGCTGAAGAACACCGCCGTGGTCACCGTCGGCGGGATAGTCGGGTTCCAAGAGGGGGTAATCGACATGAGCGGCCCGGGTGCCAAGCATTCCCCCTTCTCGGAGACACTCAACATAGTGGTGATAGCGGACCCAAAGGAGGGGCTTGAGAAACACGCCCACGAGACAGCGGTAAGGATCGCCGGTCTCAAAGTTGCCGCAAGGATTGGTGAACTCGCGAAAGAAGTCAAGCCGGACGGAGTGGAGACCTACGAGGTCGAAGTGAATCCCCAGGGGTCCAAGCTACCCAGGGTCGTCTACGTGCCTCAGGTTCTGGCTTAGGGGCTACTGCACGACACATACCTTTACGGAGTGGACTGCAAGGGGATTCTGCCCACTGTCCTGAATCCGCTCGAGATGATGGACGGGGCGATAGTATCGGGCAACTGTGTCTCGGCTTGCGACAAGAACACCACGTTTCACTACATGAATGACCCAGTGGTCGACCAACTGCTAAGGAAGAACGGGAAGGACATCTGCTTCGCCGGCGTCGTGGTCACCCCTTCCAAAGTCAGATTGGCTGAGAAGGAGAAGTGCACCAGCTTCGCGGTCAACCTCTGCAACATGCTGCACGCGGACGGGATCATTCTGACCGAGGAAGGGTTCGGGAATCCGGAGGTCGACATGATGATGGTGTGCGCGAAGGCAAAGGCGATCGGAATTGAGAGTGTGCTGATAGGAGACGAGTACGCTGGACCTGACGGTCTGTCTCAGGGACTCGCAGACGTCACCCCAGAAGCTGACGCGTTCGTGAGTGTGGGCAATGCGAACGAGGTCATCGAGATCCCGACGATGAGGGAGGTCCTGGGATACGACGAGACTCTGGAAACCCTTGCAGGCGGTCGAAGGAAGCTGAATGGAAAGCTGCAGGTCGAGCTTCAGGTCTTCACAGGCTCAACCAATGCCCTCGGCTACAGCAAGCTTCGCTGTCTTGAGTACTAGCTCGTACACGACAACGCCCTTGAGGGCGTCTAAGGACGACCTCCCAAAAGCGCCTCGAGCGCCTGTCCGATCTTCTCTGGTTTGGCGTTCTCTTTGCTCAGGCTATTTACAAGTCTTCCCCCATCGTAGAAGTAGAAGGTGGGAAGGTTCCTGATACCCAACTCCAGAACCGCGTATCGAGATGGGCACTTGAAGTGGCAGAACTTGATCCTTTCGGCTAGTCTCTCCGAAAGCTTCTGGATCGCCTGAGCCATTTCTAGGCAATCCTTGCACTTAGGCCCCCAAAACTCAACCAGCACCGGCTTCTTGGAATCGATGACCTCAGCTCGATAGTTCTGCTCGTTAACCTCTGTCCATCCTCTCTTTCCACGAAAAGGATCGTCTACCGACATCTTAACCCCTCCAACAGCTCCTCAGGATCGATCTTCCCGATCATCTTCCGAAGGGTCTTTCCTCTCCTCATGATGAGGATCGACGGCACCTCCCTTATCCCGAAACGTTCGGCGAGGCTTTTCCTCTTGTAGCAGTCTATCTTGAGCGCCCCTACCTCTTGACCCAGCTCCCTCTCAACTCTCCCGATGAGGGCGTCTTGGCTTGAGCTTGGGACAGAGGAGTCCCAAAAGGCCACCACCATGACCTTCTCGCTCTCAAGCATTCTGCCAATGTACTCCTGCTCCTCCAAGTACCTGAACACGGACTCACCCACAAGAGAGCCGTCTCCGACGGCTGTGGCGATCTGTCTCTGGATCTTCTCCCTGACATCTCCAGCGGCGAAGACTCCCTCCTGGGAGGTCTCGAGCGTCCTCTCATCAGCGACCTTCACAAACCCTTCCTTCGTCAGCTCCACAAACCCTTCAAGGAACTCGGTCCTGGGCACAAGCCCCACCTTGATGAAGACAGCGTCTCCAGGGAGCTTCTCGGTCTTTCCCGTCTTAAGATCCCTTACCAGAGCCCCTTCGACAGCCTTCTCGCCCAGTATCTTGTCCACGACGGAACGCCAGACGAACCTTATGTTCTTCAGAGCGAGAACCCTGCGCTTCAGGTACTCTGACGCATCCAGGTTCGGCTCTTCGTGGATGACGATGATGTTCACGCTCTTCGCGATCTTGGACAGGAAGATTGCGTCGATCATCGCGGAGTCTCCCGAACCTATGACATGCACGTCCATGCCCTCGTAGAGCGGACCATCGCAGACCGCGCAGTAGGAGACTCCGGGGAGATCTTCCCCCTCGACCCCGAGCCTCCTGTGCCTAAGACCGGAAGCTAGGATCAGCGACCTGCCCTCAAACCTGCCCTCATCCGTGGACAGCTCTATGCCACTACTGGTCCTACCGACCTTCCTCACGGTTGATTTCACGATCCTTGTTCCAAAACCCTTGGCTTGTCGAGCCATCCGGTCGACGAGCTTCCTCGAGCTCACCTTTCGCAATCCCGGATAGTTCTCGATCTCTTCGGTCCACAGCACCAAGCCGCCGATGTCTTCTGTGACCAGCAGTGTGCTGAGCCCGGCTCTCGAGGTGAAAATGGCAGAAGTTAGCCCTGCCGGGCCTCCCCCGATCACGATCACGTCGTAGTTCGTGGCTCGTTTCCCGCCGGTTTCTGATTCTTTTCTATCATCAGCGAAACCCCGTCGTGGAGCTTCGTCAGTCTGCTCAGGAACAGGCTTCCCTTGCCCAGGATTACTGCTCTGTTCATCTTCCCCGACAGAATCCTATCCCTAGCGTGACCTAGGATCGGAACCCCTGAGGGTATGTGCCCCTGCTGAGGAGCGAACCCCGGAACCCCGCGCTGTCTTACAAACTCTTCCTTCTCGTCCTCCCCTATCTCCCCGATTCTCGCGGATATCTCCGCTATCAGCCGGTAGTTTATGTTCGGTATGTCCCTCCCGAGCACCTCGGGTATCTGAAGCTCCGGCGCGAAGATGTCCACATCGGTCACTCTCAGGTTCATCCTCTTGAGCGGTTCGAATATCAGGGAGCCAAGCATGTCCTTCACGTGATAGCTGACGGCGACGTCCTGCTTGCCCATTGGGACGATTATCGGATTGACTCCGTCATCCTCGGAGATCAGCGCAGCGAACCCTCCGACCACATCCTCGAGCGCAGGCATGCCCTTCCTAACGTGATCTCGGGCGTTCATCCCCAGCTTTGCGAGGGACCCCCCGGCAACCGCAACCACATTATCGTAGAGCCCAGAGGTCACGAGCGCCCATATCTGGAAGAGAGCGAAGACAGGGGCAGCGCAGAAGGACTTGAGGTCGTATGCGGTGGCGTTCTTGCAGCCGACTATCTCTAGGATGGATTTGCCAATCCCGCCTCCCCCACGGTTGTAGATGTCCCCGGCTATCTCCTCCGAACACTCGACAGCAAAATCCACCTCGTCAGGCTTGATGTCCACCTTGTCCAGAAGGTGAGCCAGAGCCAGAACCCCTGTAGCCTTGTTCACCAGCAGCTCAAGCATGAGGTGAGCGGTTTGGTTCTCGTCTCTATCGGAAGCAGCTTTCACACATCCGACAACTTGCCCGCCTGGGTATAGGGGCAGGGCCATCGGTCCCAGAGCCTCATCTATTTCCGCTAGGCTCCTTCCAGAATCGAGGCTCTCGAGGGAGACGCCACACTTGCTCAGAACCGGGTGGCCTTTCAGTTTCTCCTTGACCCCCTCACTGAACTGCCTCTCAAGCCAGACCAGGTCGAAGGCGTCCACGATCTTGATCAGCCCGAGCAGTTCGTCCTCGGGCATCATTTCCCCGAATCTACCGAACCTCCTCGAATTCGGGTGGGGATGCTTGTACCAGGGTCTCTCGACCTTGCTCAACTCCTCAGGTTCGGCGTTGCCTATGTAGACCTGGTGGGGGTAGTAGGCAAGCGCCGTCTCATAGTCCCTCAAATGGGCGGGCAGCGCCTCAAGTATCTCAGAACCCCTCTCCTCCAGCCTTTGGCTCGCCCCGTAGTGGAGCAGGAGGTTTGGTGCGTGAGCAAGCACGTAGGTCGAGAACTTCAGAACCGGGTTCATGCGACCTCGAATACCCTTCTGAAGACTGTTTGATCCTCTATCTCGATGCTCAGGGCTCTCAGGGCTTCCTCGACAATCTTCCTCCTCAGCTTCCGCTCATCCTCGAGTGGCAAGCCCGGGTTGCCCAGCGGATGCGGTATGGCCACGCCTGGCACTATCCTGTTTGCTCCGACAGTCCTAGAAACGGGGATGAGCGTTGTGACGTGCACGACCGGAAGCTGAGCCTCACGCTCGATCTCCTTAGCAAGAGTGGCTCCGCACCTCGTACAGGTTCCGCAGCAGCTGCTCACAACGACACAATCGACTCCAGCCTCCCTCTCCTTCTTGGCTATCTCCCTGGCGAATCCTTCCGCTCTCCTTATCGGCGTGCCATTTCCCACGGTCACATAGTACTTGTCGTGGAGCCGCCCGATCTTCCCCTCTTTTTCAAGATCTCTCAGCACGTCTACAGGCAGCACCCGATCAGGGTCCGCGTTGGCGTAGGTGGGATCGTATCCTCCGTGTGCAGTCTCCCACTTCTCGGGGATTAGGTCCTGAACGCCCTTGATGCTGTACTCCAAGAACTTGGTGGCGCTCGACGCCTCCAGTCTATCGGGGTTGCCCTTCGGGACTATCCCGCCGCTCGTAACCAGGCCCACCTTGGCTTTGCTGACGTCCTTAACCGGAGGCTGGGGCTTGTATCTGGTGAAGGTCGGCATCCTGAGCTCGGTCTCAAATTTCTCCTTCCGGAGCTTCCTGATGAGCATGTCCACAGCTCGCTTGGCACCTCTCTCCTCAGCGAAGATGTTTCGCCTAACTCCCTTGGCGAAGTATCCTCCGACGCTGGGAGGCCCGATCTCTTCCTCCCGAATGATCTTCAACAGCAGTCTTGACATACCTCGGATGGCGTCGTCCATTGCCGCGACAGATGACCCTGTCTTAACTATGTACGTGTCCCTCGCGTAGAGATCCACTCCCGGACTCTCTTCGTTCATGGCGGTCAGCGTGTGGACTCCCAACCTCTTGCTCGCCTCAGCCGAGACCCTGCCGCAAGCGATCCCGTACCGACCTGCTCTGAACGCGGGTCCAGCTATGACGACGTTTGGTTTGTGCTTGGCGATTAGCCCCAGCACCTCCTCCGAAGCCTTTTCCATGTTCTCTGTGAAGTAGTTGTCCCCGCAGATCACGGTCGCCACGATCTCTCCCTCGGCACCTAACTTCTCCTGGATATCCACTCCAGGACCTTTCGGTCCGGGGAACTCCATCGGCGGGATACCGGCTTTCGCCTCGGCTCCGATGCCCCCGAAGAACTGGTTGAGGTAGTGAACTATCCTCTTCTTTCTCACCGGATCAACCCCTCCCTTCCCTTATCTTCCGGACCGTATCCACAGTCTTCTTCACCTCTTCTTGGTCAAGTGAACTCTCAACCACGCCGATAGTCTGGGAATAGGTGCCCTTGTCTATCTGGTCCTTTACCTCCTTCTCGAATACGTGGTACACCGGAAGGTGTAGCTGCACCCGGGCTAGAGCTCCAGTGCGCGAAGGATCACCTGAGGTCACCGTCTTGGCGTGGACCGTTGCACCCTCTTCGTCGCAGACCCCTAGGATCACGACGAAGTTCGACGGATCTTTGCCGCGGGCTAATTCCGCGATTCTTTGCTGGGTTGGGAAGTCCATGCTTCCGGCTGCGGTGCAGACAAAGCATTCTGTTGCTGAATAAGATACATCGTAGCCCATCTTTTCCAAGGCGCTGGCGATCTCCTCTCCGTGAACCCCGTCTCTGTCACCTATGATAATGATTTTCTTCTCGCTCAATTTCATAGTTTTCGCCTTTTCGAGACTGTAAAAGAGCCCTTCTATTTATCGGTTTCAACCTCAACGATTTCTTCGATTATTGATCGCCAAGAAAAGCAAACCGGACGTCGTGATCATGACAATAGTTCCAAGCCGGGGGCCACTAAAATTCTGGGCACCGTGAAATGCTTTATCCCACTCCCGAGAGATGTCTTGCTGGGTGCGGGAAATTTGCCTATTCTACCGATCGACGCGGGCAGATACGGTACACCGGAGATGAGGAAGATCTTCGAGGAGGATACGAGGCTCCAGAGGATGCTGGATGTCGAGGCCGCCCTCGCCTGGGCGCAAGGTGAGGTAGGGGACATCCCCAAGGAGGACGCAGCTAGAATCAGCCAAGCCGCCTCCACCAAGCACGTCACAATTGAGCGAGTGAAGAAGATAGAAGCGGAGATCCAGCATGACGTCATGGCCTTAACTCGAGCGCTGGCAGAGGCAGCTGGATCGAGCGGTGCGTATGTACACCTCGGAGCCACATCGAGCGATATACTGGACACAGCAACAGCCCTGCAGCTCGGCGAGGCGCTGACTATCCTTGAAGGCAGACTGAACACTCTAGAGGCTAGGCTTGCGAGAATGGTTGAGAAGTACGCGGGAACGGTAATGCTCGGTAGAACCCACGGACAGCACGCGCTGCCCATAACTCTAGGCTTGAAGTTCGCCGTCTGGATGAGGGAGATCTCAAGACACATCGAGAGGCTCCGCGAGTGCCGAAAGAGGGTCTTGGTCGGCAAGATCACCGGTGCTGTCGGAACTCAGGCAGGTTTTGGACCAAACGCTCTTGAGATCCAGAGGCTAGTCATGCAGAGGCTGGGGCTTGGGGGAGTCGAGGTCTCCACCCAGATTGTCCAGAGAGACCGGTACGCAGAGATGATCTGTCTCTTCGCAAACATCGCCTCATCCTTCGAGAAGTTCGCTACAGAGGTTAGGGAGCTTCAACGACCCGAGATAGGGGAGCTGGCTGAGGCGTTCGAGGCGGGGAAGCAGGTAGGCAGTTCGACGATGCCCCACAAAAGGAACCCCATCACGAGCGAGAGGGTCTGCGGAATAGCCAAGCTCATCCGAGGACTCGTGATCCCCGCCCTGGAGAACGTTCCAACCTGGCACGAAAGAGACCTCACACAGTCCTCAACTGAGCGGTTCGTGATCCCTGAGGCGTTCATACTTCTGGACTACATAGTCCTGCTCATGGACAGGGTCCTGAGCGGGCTGCACGTGGACGAGGCTAGGATGAGACAGAACTTCGGAATAACCCAAGGCAGACTCATGTCCGAGTCGGTGATGCTAGCCTTGGCGAGAAGCGGCATGGCACGGCACGAGGCCCACGAGCTCGTGAGGGAGATCTCTCTCGCCAGCGAGGATCACGCGACACCATTCAGGGAGGCTCTCCTCAAGAACGAGAAGGTTCGCGCACTGCTGACTCCTGAGGGGATAGATCGGGCCCTCGATCCCGAGAACTACCTAGGCACCACCGGGGATCAAATCGAGCGAGCAATCCAACTGGTGAAGGCTGAGAGAGGAGCCAGAGGACTGCGGGAGTAGCGACGGAGAAGTACTCTAACTCCGGTTATGGGCACTAGTAGCTCGACAGGAGCTTCTGCTCGGAGCCCTTCTTCCTGAGTCTAGTCCACTCCTCCTTCTTCACGAGCCCGCCAACCTGCTCCTTTATCCTCTTCGCCACTCGAGGGCCTATCATAGGCACACTGACAAGCTGACTGATCTCAGCTCTCTTGAGGTCCTCGACTGTCCTGAGACCAGCGTTGAAGAGCGACCGCCCCCTCACCCTTCCAACCCCCTCCAATCTTACCAGCGGTAGAAGCTCCCTGCGCACTCCCGACCCAACCCTCTCCCTCAGCTCCGAGATTCTCCCCAGTAGATCCTTGTGCCCAAACAGGGCGCCCAGCTCGTGCGCCGCGAAGAGGAGCCAGTCCACGCTCTGAACCAGCCTGAAGAGGTCGCCGGGCTCAACCCCGTACCTCTCGATGATCTGGTCCTCCGAAACCTCGTCTGTCCAAGTGTTAGCAACCAAGGCGCACTTGACCTCCCCTAGGAACGCCTCATACTGGATGCTGTCCTCCCACTCGCTCGGCACATCGCACATGAACTCGCCCTCGTGGGTGTCAACGTAGGAGGCGATCTGCTTCAGCTCCCTTCCCCTCGGGTAGAGCTTAGGCTCCACGTCGGGCGTGTGGCTGACCATGTGCAGGAAGCTGAGCTCGGTGAGGGGATCTGCCCTCTTGTACAGGGCGTCTCTGATCACGACGCCCGAAACTGGGTCTATGTAAAGCTCTGAGACCCGTCGACCAAACTTGGTCGGGTAGACATCCCTCCCGTCAGAGGCGATCATCTCCTCGTCGTACAGGAACTTCAAGACCTTGGCGATCGGCGGTCGGATCCGTTTCGGGTCGTATTGGTAGGCGTAGAATGTCCTGTCGAAGAACTCCAGGAGACCCTGCTCCGTGTGAGCGAAGCCAGAGGCGATCGTAGCTAGGACATGGGACCTGAGGACGCCCTCAACCCCGAGCTTAGACCATATCTTCTCAGGATCGGCTAGGATGTACTTCTCCATCAGGAAGTCCTGCTCGTCCTCGCTGTCCGCGATCAGCACCGCCTCGCCCAGTTTGTCGTACTTCGGCCTGCCCGCCCTCCCCGCCATCTGCTTGTACTCGAGGACCGGGATCGGATACCTGCCGTAGCCCGCCTCATACCTCATGTAGCTGCTCACCACCACCATTCGAGCTGGGAGGTTCACCCCCGCGGCAAGGGTAGGGGTCGCCACAACAATCTTGATCTTCCCCTCCCTGAACGAGTTCTCGATGATCCTACGGTGGGAAGCGGGAAGACCGGCGTGGTGGAAGGCTACTCCATGCTTCACGTGCTCAGCCAGCTGATCGCCCAGACGAGTCCTCTCTCCAGACGCGAGGATGCTCTTGGCTATCTGCTCGAGGGTCCTAGCCTCAGGCTTGGAAAGCGTCTTCTTGATAACGGGTGCTGCGTTAGTCGCTAGGTTCACCGACCTCTTCCGGGTCTCAGTGAATACTAGCGCTTGTCCACCGTGCCTGACTATGTGATTGGTGAGGTTTATAGATGGGTTTCGATGGACCTCATCCAGCGCGTAGGAGCTTCCGTCGTTGAACTCCACCTTCCCGCCAAGATAGACCCCTTCGACCAGTTTGACGGGTCTCCACTCGGTACTCACTATGCTCGCCTTCAACCAATCAGCTATCTCATCGGCGTTTCGAATAGTCGCACTCAACGCCAAAAACTGCGCCTTCGGGTTGACCTGCATCATCCTCGCCAGCGTCACCTCAAGCGTCGGCCCCCTCCCCCCATCGTTCAGCAGATGCACCTCATCCGCCACAACCAAGGAAATGTCTCCCATCCAGTCAGCTCGGTGACGTAGGAGCGAGTCCGCCTTCTCATTCGTAGTAATGATCACATTATACCTTCCGAGCCATGGATCCGATGAGTCAAAATCCCCAGTGCTGATCCCGATTCGTACTCTGCCTCCTCTCCGCCCGGAGACCTGAGTCCACCGCTGGAACTCAGCGTACTTCTCCGAGGCGAGAGCCCTGAGCGGGGTCAGGTACAGAACCTTCCCATCCTTCTCCACCACGTGCTTCAGGGCGCAGAGCTCAGCCACAAGCGTTTTCCCGCTGGCGGTCGGGCTGGCTAAGACGAGGTTCCTGCCTTCGAGCGCCCCCGCCTTGATCGCGTCCTCTTGAGGGGGGTAGAGCTCCGAGATCCCCGAGCCGATCAGAACCGCCTTAACTTCGTCTGGGATTGATAGATCCTCGACCTTCAAGTTCAGCCCCGAGCTTGCACGATTGAAGGGTCTACGTCTGTATTACAGAAGAGGATATAAAAACGGAGCTCGATGCCTCCAAGCCCATCGTGGAACGAGAGAGCAGCCTATCTTAGTCGTCTACCCGGACCCGCCCGGGGACAGCACGGCACCCTTTGACGCCGGTCCGACCAGTCTAATGTACTTGGCCAGATAGCCGACGTGCTCCGGTCTCTTGGGGGGCTTCACCTTGCTCAGTCTCTCCCTAATCTCAGCTGGCTCTAGCTTCAACGACAGGCTTCTCCGGTTGACGTTGACCTCTAGGATGTCACCGTTCCGCACCGCGGCTATCGGGCCACCCATCGCAGCCTCAGGCGACACGTGGCCAATGCAGAGCCCCCGAGTTCCACCCGAGAACCTTCCGTCGGTGACTAGGGCTACGTACTCGCCGAGACCCATGCCCACGAGAGCCCCGGTGGGGCTGAGCATCTCCGGCATTCCCGGCGCACCTTTCGGTCCCTCGAACCTTATGACGACAACATCCCCCTTCTCGATCCTCTGACCGAGGATCGCCCGCATCGCCTCAACCTCGGAGTCGAAGACTCTGGCCGGACCGGAGTGTCTCATCATCCTCGGGTCGATCGCAGCCGTCTTGAGGACAGCACCATCCGGAGCCAGGTTCCCCTTGAGGATAGCGATCCCTCCCTCCTTGTGGACTGGGTTGTTGAGGGGCCGGATCACACTCTCGTCGAGAACCTGCCAGCCGGATATGTTCTCCTTCAGCCTCTCGCCCGTCACCGTCCTAACGTTCAAAGAGAGAAAGCTGCCAAGCCTACCCATCAGGGCGGGTATGCCTCCCGCCTGGTCGAGGTCCTGCATGGTGTAGGGACCGCCCGGAGCCATGTTGCAGAGGTGGGGCACCTTCCTGCCCGTACTGTCGAAGGTCTCCAGGGGCAAATCCTGTCCGAGCTCCGAAGCTATAGCGGGCAGGTGGAGCGTCGAGTTGGTCGACCCGCCCAGCGCCATGTCCACCACCACAGCGTTCTCCAGAGCCTCACGAGTCATGATGTCCCTAGGCTTCAGATCGCTTTTGACAAGTCTAACAACAGCTCTACCGCTCTCTCGAGCTATCTTCAGCTTCTTCGAGTCCACAGCGTGAGCGGTCGCGCACCCGGGCAGGGACATTCCAAGAGCCTCAGTGAGGCAGGCCATCGTGTTCGCCGTGAACATCCCGTTGCACGAGCCGCACGTGGGGCAGGCGACATCCTCCATAGCCTGCAACTGCTCCTCAGTGATCTTGCCGGCCTTGAACTCTCCAACAGCCTCGAACATCGAGATCACCCCGAGCTTTCTTCCGAACTTGTAGCCGGACAGCATCGGCCCACCAGTAACCACAATAGCTGGTAGGTCCAGTCGACCCGCTACCATTAGCATACCAGGGGTTATCTTGTCGCAGTTCGTGACCAGCACAACCCCATCGAGCCGATGGGCTTGAACCATGATCTCGACCGAGTCGGCAACCACCTCCCTAGACGGGAGGGAGTATCTCATCCCCTCGTGCCCCATGACCAGACCGTCGCACACGGCGATGGCACCGAACTCGAAAGGGTAGCCCCCAGCCTCAAGTATCCCGGCCTTCACCGCTTCCGCAATCTGGTTGAGGTGGATGTGACCGGGGACGATGGACGTGTAACTATTCGCGATTCCAATGAAAGGCTTGCCAAAGTCTTCGTCCGTCAAGCCGAGAGACTTCAGGAGGGCCCTATGCGGGGTCCTCTCCAAGCCCCGCTTTAGCTCATCACTTCTCAGAGGACTCAAGCTCTCACCCTTCAGACAGGATAGCACGTTTTCTTGAGTGGGGGCTCAAATAAACTGTTCGTCGCCGCAGGAACGGAAGCAGCGTCACATAAACAGAGAGAGCAGACCGTGGAGATCTTTGAACTCGAAGTCCGGCCTCGGCGTCCAAGGGTCAAGCTCCTGCCCTTGGAAACAGCTCGGACTCCTGCGGTTTATCCAAGCGACCCTAAGCCCTGAGAGCCTGGCTCCCACAATGTCAGCCCAAGGCGTCGTGCCGACGCACAGAACCTCTCTGGACGTGCAGCCCATCTTTCTTAGAGCGTAGCGGAATACCCTGGGATGGGGCTTGTACGCCCTAGCCATTTCAGATGTGACAGCCACATCAAACTTAATTCCTATCTTGGTCCGCTCGAAAAGGTCTGTGTCCATATTTGTAACAGCCGCGAGCCCAAACCTCTTGCCTAGCTTTGAGAGGACGGGCTTGACATCAGAGAACGCTTCCCATCTCTCCATGGAATCGAAGAAGATCTGTAGGTCAGCCCGGGGTTCACCCTGAATTCCGTGGGTGGAGTAGACCTCCGTCAGCCCTCTCAGGGCGGCCTGTTTGTACTTCATGAAGCGTGACCTGTATGTTCGGATGGTGGCTCTGTGCCACTCCTGGAAGATCTCCGCAGGGCTGGAGGCGTCGCCGTGTTTGCGCAGTATCTCAGAAAATGCTCTGACGCCACCCTCCTCCCTGTTTACCAGTGTGGCGTAAACGTCAAAAGCCAACCATTTGGGTCGATATGAAATCATGAACAAAGAATCCGTTAACCATCAAGATAAAGTGCTCCGTGCCCTGTCAACGGTGTTCTCAAGAGTCTCTTGTACCCATCCCTTCGGCATGGACCTCTGACTGTCCCACAAATAATCCAGCAAGGCTTAACTCCCACCATAGCAAAATATCTTTGTTGGTGGGACAAATGAGCATCTTACAGTTGGACAGCAAAGGAAGGATAACGCTGCCAAAAGACGTTCGAGAATCCCTCGATATTGGAAAAAAAGTACTGGTCATAAACGCTGGAGACCACCTCAAACTGATACCCTTACCGTCCAATCCAATGCAAATCCTTCACGGCGCATTCAACGTCAAAAAGCCATTTAGAGAACTAAGAAAACAGGCGGAGCTGACGGGTGAAAAAGAAGCGAGGAAAGAGAGGAGATAACTACTCATTGCCCCTTTTAGAAAACGACATCATTTTTGCTTACCTAAACGAGTACGACCCTAACCACACGACTGCTGAAAGAATCTTCCAAAAACTGGAAGATGGAGAGATCAGCGCGGAGATCTCGAGTGTCAGCTTGGTTGAGATGGAGCTCATCTATCGAAGCGAAAAAAAGGAAGACAGGCTTCTAAAGGACTTGGCGGCCATCGCTGCACTACCACATGTGGAATACGTCACATTGACTCCCGACGTGGCCGTTGCAAGTGTGTACTTGAGGCAAACTCTGAATCTAACGTTCTTTGACTCGCACTACGCCGCAACCGCACTAAGTCTAGATAGAAAGGTCATCTCGTTCGACAAAAAATACGATGACGTGCCAGGCTTAACACGTATCAAACCCGAAAACATCTGACTTTCCACAAATCGGTGCTGAGCTACCATGTCGGTTATTGAAACCGAGGGATTGACAAAGCGATTCGGTTCTTTCACGGCAGTGGACCACCTGAGCTTCGAAGTTCGGGAAGGCGAGGTATTCGGGCTTCTGGGTCCAAACGGTGCTGGCAAGACAACGACCATCCGCATCCTCGCGTGTCTCGTGTCACCTTCAGAGGGCTCTGCAAAAGTCCTAGGACACGACATCACGAGTGACTCTCTGAGGATCAGGGAGGTGGTCGGGATTCTGACCGAGAATCCGAGCCTGTACGAGAGGCTGACAGCTTACGAGAACATGGACTTCTTCGCAGAAGCCTACGGTCTTGAAGATCAGCAGGAGAGACGCGGCAGAATCAGGGAGCTGCTCGAGTTCTTTGAGCTGTGGGGGAGGAGAGACGACAAGGTGGCGACGTTCTCCAAGGGCATGAAACAGAAGCTGGCGATCGCGCGGGCGCTCGTTCACAGACCTCCCATCGTTTTCCTGGACGAACCGACCGCGGGTCTCGACCCGGAGTCCGCGAAGGCGATCAGAGACCTGATCGAGGGGCTCAGCCACCACGAAAAGAGCACCATCCTGCTCTGCACGCATCGCCTAGAGGACGCAGAGAGGCTCTGCGACAGACTGATGATCATCAACAGGGGCAAACGGGTTATTGTTGGGACCGTGGAGGAGCTCCAGAGCAGGATGGGAGGCAAACCAGTCCTCCAAGTCACGCTGCGAGAAGCAAGTCAGAAAGTAGTTGAGGCTGTGAGAGGGCTCAAGCAGGTCAAGCAGGTTGATGCGGACAGCTCCGCGACCAAGCTGACCATAGCCCTCGACGACATCGCGTCCGCGACGCCTGAAGTGGTCAGAAGCACGGTGCATGCGGGCGGCATGGTTTTGTCCGTGAACACTCTCCATCCGTCCCTCGAAGAGGCCTACCTGAGGCTGGTCAAGGAGAGGTCGAGTTGAGGCTCCAGAAGGCTATGCTCGTCTTCAGAAAGGACTGGCGTGAGGTTAGCAGAAACTGGGAAGTCATCCTGCCGATGATCGTAATACCTCTCATGTTTTCGGTGCTGCTTCCCGTGGTTCTCGCACTTATCCCGAGCCGAGAAGCTGTGCCTGGGTCATCGCTGGGCGGTTCTGAAGAAATGTTGAGGAACTTGCCCAGCAGTGTGAGAGACCAACTTGTAGGAATGACCGACCGACAAGTCCAATTTTATATGATGAGTTTGTATTTCTTTGCCCCATTCTTCTTGATCATCCCCCTCATGGCGTCGAGCGTTATAGCCTCCGATAGCTTCGCTGGGGAGAAGGAAAGAAAAACAATCGAAGCCCTCCTAGCCACTCCCATATCGGACAGTGAGCTGTTTCTAGGCAAGATTCTGGTTTCCTTCATCCCCTCAATGATGCTAACAGTGATCTCCTTTCTAGTCTATTCAACCATCGTCGACCTGCTCTCCTTCTCCATCTTTGACGGTAAGTTATTGCTTCCCAATCCTACTTGGATCATGCTGATCTTCGGGCTTGCGCCAACAGCAGCACTTACAAGCATCGGTTTAACGGTCATGATCTCGGCCAGAGTGAAGGGTTTCAGGGAAGCCCAACAAATCAGCGCAGTTCTGCTAATTCCCGTTTTGATACTGATTTTTGGGCAACTAACCGGGGCAATCTTCTTGGGGCCCATCATGGTTGGAGCGTTGACTGGTGGGTTCGCGATAGTCGACATCCTCCTATTCAACATGGGAGTGAAGTTGTTCAGACGAGAGGAAATCCTATCAAAGCTAGCCTAGAACAGCACTGTCCACACTAGGTCCGGTGCACAAGTCACTTCCTGATGCCGCCCATAGAAGAAAACACGCACCAGTGGGGGCTTCTTTTGACAGCTTTTGAGAAGCCCAAGAAAGCCGTGTTTAACGAGACATCATGAGAGAGCAGAAGACCCCCCAATCTTATAGACGGCCAACTGGTTTCGTATTCAAACTTCATGTTTTCGTAGCTGTGCTCACTATCGTGGAGGAAGATATCGACCTCACCTATCTCGCAAAGAAGTGGCGAAAGCACATCTTTGCTCAAGCCAATCCGTAAATTCCACCTGCGCTTCAGATCAGGGGGTATAACAAAGCCAGGCAACCTTTCGTCCGGGAACTCGGACACGGGGGTCAGTATTATCCCTTTCCTCCATAGCTCCACATCATAATTCGGCATATCTACTGAATACAGCTCTCCTAAGCCGTTATCCTCCAGAGCCCTCAGAATGAAAGCCGAACTGACTCCAGCGGCAACCCCCGTCTCTACGACGGTTTGGGGTTTCAGGGCTCTAGCAATGATGTAAAGAAGCTCCTGTCCTCCATCATGAATTTCACCGAGTGGTGAGCCTACTCTCCTCAGTTCTTGAGACACATACTCCAAAAAAGCCCTGTTCTTTTTCAGCTCACTTAGATATTGCGCGTATTCTTCCCTGCGCAAATGCAATAATTTCTTTGTAAATGAGTATTTGAACTCCTTCTGAGAACGAACCAGATACGTTAAAGCTACCTTATACAGAAATGCCTTTTTCCACAAGCCTGTGTTCTCCAAGATTGATCTTGTGCTTCTCATACGGCCCTTAGACCGCACAGCATACTGTGACTTTTAAAGACTGGGTCTATGAGCTAGCCCACTTCGCAACTTCAAGCCAGAGTGTTGACGCCAAAAAAACGCACTTGAACCATAGCATACACCCCAATCAACGTGTTTTACAGGCATCTGCTTGGATACAACCCAGTCAGGTAGTTTCGACTAGAAATGCGGCGAACGGAGGCAGACATTGATGAACCGCCTGCCGTATTCCAAGGAGGAGCTCTACTCCACAAAATCCCATAGAATATTCTCAGAAAAGGCTATCCAAGCAGCCTTTCTCCTCGGCGGCATAGGCACAGGCAACGTATCCATAGGAGCCAGAGGAGAGCTCCTAGAAAGAGTTTGGTTTGTTACTGGTGTGCTTGGAGGCTAGAACTCGACTCAGATGAGATCGAATCTTGTCTAGTCTAGACTTTTCAAAGTCCTGATGGTCTTTGAGCCACTTTTGGTTGGCCGCCGAGGGGTGGGGAAGAAAGACCGCGGGAGTTTCATACAGCCGCTGATCGTTGAAGACCAGCTCTTCAAAGCTCCTGCCCCTGAGGCTGCTATGGTGTTCGGACAAGTAGTCCGCGGCGTACTTCCCGACTACGACAAAGAGTTTGGCCTCTAGGTACGTTAATTCCCTGAACAACCATTTGTCAGCGCAGTACGTCGGGGGTCGTTTATCCCCATTTCCGCCCTTTCCTGGATAACAGTGGGCTACCCCGGTCAGATAGATCTTCCTTGGATCATAGAACGCGTGGTCCTCTATACGTAGCCAACGCATGAGTCTCCTGCCGCTTCCGTTAGGGGTGCTCAAATCCCTTGAGAATGGTCGCCCACACTCGGACGACGATCTGGAGGGAGCCTGTCCCATGATGACCACATGAGCCGAGGGCTCTCCCCACTGGAGGGGCTTGGGCTCGAAGCCGAAGAGTTCTCGGCAGTCACGACACCTAAGGAGTTGCTCTTTGAATACGTCGAATGGTGCTGGAGAAGGCAGGGTTACCACACGTTTGGCGGTTTGGCTGTAGATCACGCTGGGGGTCGAAGCTTACCATGTGGTCGGTTCTGCTCGTAGGCGTAAGCCACGCTGAGCACAGTCGCTTCATCGAACGGCTTTCCGGCGATCTGCAGTCCGATCGGCAGTCCTGAGGATGTTAAGCCGCATGGGACAGATATCGCAGGCATGCTTGACACGTTGAACGGCGTCGTGAGTCTTGGAAGCATCGCTCGAATCTCCTCCGTCCCGTCGCCCACTTTAACGGTCGTCTCACCGATCTTTGTGGCAGCGATAGGCGTGGTTGGTGTGACTAGCACGTCTATTTTCTTCAGAACTTTCTCGACTCCTTCGCGGAAGAGTCTCTTGAACCTCAGCGCCTTCACATAGTCCTTCGCCAAGACGAACCTTCCGTTTTCGAGCCGCATCCTCACGTCAGGTCCATAAGCCTCCGGCTGGGTTGAGAGATACTTCTCGTGGTAGGAGGTAGCCTCACCAGCCACGATCGTGAGCGCGGCGGAGCGACTGAGCTCCACGTAGGGTATCGCCACCTCCTCAACCGATGCGCCAAGCCTCTCGAGAAGCCTAACGGCGTCCATAACCCCCTTCTCCACCTGACCATCGAGGATGTCGAAGAAGAAGGTCTTGGGTACACCGAGCTTGAGACCTGTCACGCCTCTCCTAAGAGCCCTCGAGTAGTTGGGGACCGGCTGGACGGCGGTTGTCGCATCCTTGGGGTCCCAGCCCGCGATCTCCTGGAGCATCAGAGCGGCGTCCTCGACGCTCTTGGTCATTGGTCCGATGTGGTCGAGGGACCAGCTGAGAGTTGTCACGCCGTAGCAGCTCACCCGACCGTAGGTCGGCTTCAACCCGACGATCCCGCAGAGTGACGCCGGGATTCTTATCGAGCCTCCCGTGTCGGTGCCCAGAGAACCCATACACATGGAGGCTGCGGTGGCAACCCCAGACCCCCCACTGGAGCCACCAGATATCCGGTCGATATCCCACGGGTTCCGCGCGGGACCGTAGTGGGGGTTCTCGTTGGTAGCACCGAAGGCGAACTCGTGTAGGTTGAGCTTGCCTAGGACGATGGCGCCAGCCCTCCTAAGCCGCTGCACGACGGTCGCATCTTCGTTCGGAACGTAGTCAGCTAGAATCTTCGACCCCGAGGTTGTGCGCACACCCTTCGTGTTCATGAGGTCTTTCACGGCGATCGGCACGCCGTGCAGAGGACCCAAGTACTTGCCCGCCTTGATCGCCCTCTCAGCCGCCTTCGCCGACTTCACAGCCTCCTCCTTCGTGACCGTGATGTACGCGTTAAGGCGCGGGTTGAGCCTCTCAATCCTGTTGAGAAGCACCTCAGTAACCTCAACCGGCGAAATCTCCTTACTCCTGATCAGCCCCGAGAGCTCAGAGATGGTGAGGAAGCAGAGGTCGTCCCGCTTCATCCTCTTCTAGCCTCCCTCTTCTCGTAGCTCATCTCAGGCTGCACATTCCCAATCACTCCTTGAGGCACCTTACCCAGATCCTCTCGAAGCTTGTCAAGCTGCGCCTTAACTAGATCCAGCTGGGTCTCACTCAGTTTGGCACCCTGGTCCCCAGCCATCCTTCTGAGAGTATCCTTGGAAAACACGCTTCATCCTCTCCGAACTTGCCCTACGACTATGTCTGCACGACCCCAATTACACTTGCGATTGGCCCGAGGTGGCTAACCGCGCTTGCTTCACCGGAGGACTTCTCGGCGTGTGCGGTTGTGTCCTCTTCCCGTCGATGATATGGACAACCTCAAAACCCCTCTTAACCAACTCTTCCGAGATATACCTCCGATGACACCTGAACCAGAGTAGCTCAGCGCACATCACGGCAGTGACGCCCATTTCCGCTGCACTTTCGAGCTGCTGGACTCCTCTCCTGAATTCCTCGGTCTCTGTGTACTTTCTGTAGCCCCCACTCCTGAATCCTCCAAGAAGCTCACCCAGCCAGAGGTACCGGATGCCCTTGCGGGGCAACTCGATCTCAAGGTTCTGCTGCGAGAAGTGAGGATACTTCTTCGACCCTGGGAAACGCCTGACATCCGCAAGAATCCCCACGCCGTGCTGCCTCAAAAGGACTAGCAACTCAGGAATGGTTCTCGTTGAGTGACCCACGGTGTAGAATCTCATCACCGAACCGTTAGAACAGCACGCCACTAGAGGATTTCGGTTTCTAGTTGGTACCTCAAGAGGCGTCTCAACTTTACTGCTTGCAAAGGCTATTTCCCGCAAGCTTTAATGATTGCTTCTGCAATCTATCTGTTCCATACCTGGGGGCGTGGAAGTGAGCGAGCCTGAGAAAGTCGACTACGAAGGGCTGAGGAAGAGCGGGTACATAGTCCAGAGGGACCCCGACTACTTCACGATTCGGCTGCGCATACCGGCTGGCCGCCTCACCTCGGAGCAGTTCACCGAACTCTCGAGGATCGCGAAGAAGTACGGACGCGGGCAGATCCACCTCACCACGAGGCAAGGGATACAGATCCCATGGGTAAAGTACGATCAGCTCCGCCCGATAACCGCCGAGCTCTCTAAGATCCGGACCCCACCGGGGTCCTGTGGGCCCAGGGTCAGAAACATCTCGTCCTGCGTTGGGGCTCCTGAGTGTCGATACGCGAACATCAACACCTACGAGCTGGCGGGGAAGCTAGACGAGAAGTTCTTCGACAGGATCCTTCCGACAAAGGTGAAGATAAGCGTCACGGGATGCCCGAACGCTTGCGCCAAACCCCAGCTGAACGACATAGGAGTCATGGGTGTGGTGAAGCCCTCTATAGTCAAGGAGAAGTGCACTGGCTGCGGGTTCTGCGCCAGAGCTTGCAAGGACGGTGCAATACAAATCGTCGACGGAGTGGCCGTAATAGACTACAGCAGGTGCCTCTACTGCGGACTGTGCATCAAGGCGTGTCCTAAGGAAGCGGGCTTGGCTGAGAAGCGAGGGTACACTATCTTCGTTGGAGGAAACGTGGGCAGACATCCACGCCTCGCCACCAAGATCGTCGACTTCGCCGACGAGCAGACCATATACAAGGTCGTCGAGAACACGGCGAGGCTCTTCAAGGAGGAGGGTGCCCCTGGGGAGCGGCTCGGACACCTCATCGACAGGCTGGGCGTGGGTGAGTTCGCACGCCGGGTTCTTAGCTAAGACCAGCTCACCTATCCTAGAACCTAATCCCCAGCTCTTTCCACTATCTCCAAGTTGAGGTGCTACATTCTCTCTTTCGTTCCGACCAAACGAGTGAAACACTCTTTACCTACACGCTCATAGGTGCTCAACAGGGGAGCAAGTTGAAGACGCACACAGAGTCTCTTGCCGTAAATACAAGGGGTGAAGGCGACTTCATCGACTTGACCGATCAAGTGTCCAAGGTGGTTGAGCGGTCCGGGATAAGGACGGGTTTGGTCCTGGTATACGCCTCCCACACCACCGTAGCCATCCTCCTACAAGAGAACGACCCACGCCTGCTTGGAGACATCCAGAAGGCTATCGACAGATTGGCCCCCAGCTCAACAACCTACGCTCACCCCGACAACGCCCACTCCCACCTAAGGTCGCTTCTGCTGGGACCATCTAAGACAATACCGCTGAAAGACGGCAGACCTCATCTCGGAACGTGGCAGTCGATCCTCCTCGCAGAGCTCGACACCCGTCCCAGGAAAAGGACCGTCATCATCCAAGTTCTGGGCGACTAGAGGCGTGGCTGCAGAGCCACTCTCGGGATTCCGAGCCGACAAAACCCGACCACTGCGCCTATACAGGCGTTTCCAACAGAGAATAGAGCGACACCCAAATGGACGAGCTGAACCGCCTAACAGAGGCTTCGAAAACAGTTACAGCTGACGAGTTCATCCGCCTCATCGAGGAGGCGGGGGGCAGGCTGAAGGAGGAGAGGGCGAGAGGAAGGACTGGAAGGCATTCCATAGAGGGAGGGCTGGTCAACGTAGCCCCAAGCGACGTGGCGGTGATAGGCGACATCCACGGGGATGCGGAGAGCCTGGAGTTCATCCTACGCGACAGCAGGTTCTTTGAAGAGGGTCGAACCCTCCTCTTCCTCGGCGACTACGGCGATAGAGGAACACACTCCCCCGAGGTGTACTACGAGGTCTCGTGGTTGAAGGTGAACTTCCCCGAGCGAGTGCTCCTCCTAAGGGGAAACCACGAGGGACCCGCAGACCTGATGGCTATGCCCCACGATCTGCCCTACCACATGGACATGAGATTCGGAGAGAGTGGAGGCAGAGCCTACGAATCCGTGTGGAAACTGTTCGACCTCCTTCTACACTCGGCGCTGATCAGGGGCAGGTATCTACTACTCCACGGCGGGGTTCCAAGCAGCATCGAATCCTTGAGCGACTTGGCACACGCGGACGAGACTCACCCAAGGACAAGCTTTCTTCAGGAGATACTGTGGAGCGACCCTGAGGACGAGCTACCAGGAGTCTCCCCCAGCCCTCGAGGCGCGGGATACCTTTTCGGCGAAGATGTCACGGCTCGCGCGCTTAAGACCCTCGGCGTGAGAACCCTGATCAGAGGCCACCAGCCCTGCAACAACGGTGTCCGCGTGAGTCACAACGGGATGATCCTAACCTTATTCTCAAGGAAGGGCCCCCCGTACATGAACCGCTGGGGCGCATACCTGAGACTAGAGGCGGAAGGAGAGCCTGTTGACGCCCACGCCCTGATCAAAACCGCGATTAGATTCTAGAGTGACAAGAATAGCGGTAGAGTGCTTGGACAGACGGTCACTTCTTCAGAAGTCTCTGGGCAACTCCCCTACCCAGTGAGTAGCACCGACTCAGATCCTCATCCTTCGGAGCGCCCTTCACCCTGACACCCTGTGAAACGAGCTCCATTCCCGACCCTATCATAGCCCTGTTCAGATCCTCCACAGCCTCGCCCTCCCAGAGATAGGATCCGAAAGCCGCCCCAACCTTACCCCTCAACGAGGACCCGACAACCTTGTCCAAAAGAGCACTCAACCTACTCGTTACGGTGTGATAATGCGTGGGCGAACCTATGATTATGGCGTCTGCCTTTACTAGGTCGGATGGCTTTACCACAGTGACCTCTTCAAGACCTCTAAGCTCAGCATAGCTGACAACTGGTCTTAGACCGGAGACTTTCGTGACCGACACATCCACGCCCTTCACCGACCTCGCTCCCTCCGCCACAGCCACAGCCATCCTCTCGGTATTCCCTGTCCTGCTGTCGTAGATAACAACTACCTTCGGCATACCTGAATCACCGACCCTACCAAGTTCTAGGGAAGGATTCGGTATGTATGCCTTTCCCAGTCCACAGTAAAGCTCAGATATCCACAGAAGATACCATGTGCTTCAGTTAGACTTGAAAAGCTGAGATACATCGAAGCGAAGTGGTGGCACACGAGCGCTCTCTTCACCGTGACTCCCAGCCCGGCTCTGACAATTTCATACGCAGCGCTTGGCATGGGACTCCCCACAGCCCTAGTCTACAAGCTGTGGCGTGGACCGATGGAGCTCAGCCGGAAAGTCTTCGGCGCATCCATCTGCATCTTCGTTCTCGGACTGTCCTCCTTCCTCGTGGTCGGATCTTACAGCGTTTACATCGGGGTCACACCCAACCACCTGAAGATTGAAGCGCCACCCGCCTTCACAAGCAAGACCTTCACTCGAGTAGACGTGGTCAGGGCCTTCCTGATCGATCTGAGTCGAGATGAAGGTTATCACCCGACAAACCGAGCCATAGCCCTAGGTTGGGGCGAGTACCGGGTCGGCTGGTACATCCTAAACAGCGGCGAAAAAGCCCTGATTATCACCGAGGACAGGGGACAACGACCTATTGTTCTATGTCTCGAAATGGTCGAGGGGTACTACATAATGATCAGCCCCTCGAGATTCGATGAGTTTCTGCAAGTCTTCAACAGCACCTTCACAACAGTCGAGATCTAGACCATCGCTGTAGCCTATCTTCCCAGATCGGATGAAGCTCAACACGCATAAGCAGAAAGCTAAGCCTTGATTAGGAAGATCGGGACACGTTCTATCGTAGCAGGAGCAGCCAAATGGCTACAGCGCAGACGACCTTCTCGATAGACACCGAAGTCGCACCAGGCTACTTCAACGATCTCCTGGTTTTCATGTACCAGAACTACCTGACCCAAAACCCCAACGTCTTCACAAACATTCGTTGGGGTACGGTGGACGGAGCGAACTCTCTCTCATTCACCGTCGTAGGACCCGAGAGGAACTGGTACATGGATGTGGAGATGAAGGCATCTAGGCCTATCCAAGTCAGGGTGACACCGACCGGCGGCACCGTCCCTCAGTACGCATTCGAACGACTGAGAGACGACCTCTTCATCAACGTGCAGATCTTCGAGGAGAAAGTCAGGACGACCACGCTGTACTTTGCGTGGACCGAGCGTGAGGAAATCGTCCCCGAGGCGAACGAGACCTCAGGCAGGAAGGCTCTGGGAAACATATTCGCGGACAGCATGATGCTCTTCTTCGTGATCACACTGGTCGCGAGCATTATATTATTCCAGTTCTTGGGCCTCCTCGCACCCATCGTGATCATAGCCCTCCAGTTTCTCGGATTGCTACTCTCCCCAAAGATCCTTGGGAGACTCGGAAAGTGGACAATCGACGCATCACACAGAAAGATCCACCTCTTCCAATACCACCTTGCCCAGCAGGAGTACGAGGAGTTCACGAAGAAATACACGGGGGACTCGGTCCTCAAAATGAAGAGCGAGATGTACGCCAAGACACTAGCCCTTGGAAGAGCCCCGTCATGCGACGTGGGAGGGGAGGTCTTCAAGAAGTACGGCATAGAGTGCGTCCCAGAGCGCCTTTCAGTCAAGTCCGTGGATGTCTACGACATCGTGAGACGAGCTGCAGAGAAGTTCCGTCTCCCTATCCCTAAGATCGTCGTCTCAAACACGACACTGCCGAACGCCGCCGCCGTTGGAGTGAGCCCGAGCCGCGGGTTGATACTGATCACAACAGGCCTCCTAGTTCAGCTAGAGGAGGACGAGATACTCAGCGTGGTGGGTCACGAGCTCAGCCACCTGAAGGGTTGGGACAGCCTCAACATGTTCGGGCTCTTCGCCGCGGAGTATCTGCTCAGAATATACGTGTTCCTTCCCATCTTCCTCATCTTCTGGTATTTCTACCTGTTCGCGGCGATGGGCGCCGTCTATTTCATAGCCAAGTTCTTCGAGGCCAGAGCCGACCTTCTGTCAGCCATCGTGATAGGTCAACCCCAGGTTATGGCGGAGGCGCTTCGAAAGATCGGCTTCAGAAGACTCCAGTACGAGCGAATGCCCCAGTACAGAACCCAGGGCTGGCTGAGCTGGGATCCCCACCCGCCAACCTACTTCAGGATAGCTCGACTCGAACGCATGAAAGCTCCGGTGGAGATCAAGCATCCCTTGATTCAATCTGCGAAGGACGTGATCAGAGGCTTCAGGGGCACTACGACCTCGTGAGACGCCAGCCAAGCCAAAAACACAAGAGGATAGACAGGAAGGCTAGGGCGGACTTATGAGACGTGGGATTGGAGCTCGAGTGAAGCCACTCCAAGCAGAGCGGGGTATGAACAAAGATCTAGACGGGTGCTATGCCAGGCTTCGCGTACTTCGCGATGCCGGTGAGGTACTCCACGGTTAGCACAGGGTCCGTCACCTTGCTCTCGTGACCGCATCTCCTACACTTGGTCTTTAGGAGGATGGGGGTCACCGTCTCCTGCTCGTAAGCGTAGAGATAGGCGCCCCCCGGATAGCTAACAATCACACTGACCTTCTCTCCCACATCAAACTCACCGCTCTTCAGGAACTCAAGAAAAGTCTTGTCAGCACACCCACACTTCAAGCAGACTACCCGATTAAGAAGTCGGGGGTTTCCATTGAGGTCGCCCTGCCGTGCTAGGCGCGTTACCTCCTCTGCCATAACCCACTCGAGACTGGAGTATGACCCCCAGGATTACTTATACGTGGCGTCAGACCTCTACTCCTACCCGGGTCGGTCTTCATGGGCGGCTCCATGCGAGCTATAACCCCAACAGAAGAAGCTCGGGAGCGACTCGATTCTTGAAGCTAAAAGATTTTGTTGAGCAGTATGGGCAGCCATACTCGGAGATGCTCGGAATAGACCTTAGATCCCGGAGACCCGAGGAGGCTCTGAAGTGGTTTCTAGCCGCCGTTCTGTACAGCAAGCCCATCAGAGAGAGCTCAGCCACCAAAACCTACAGATGCTTCGAGAGGCGCGGAGTGCTGACAGCCAAAAGAATCATACAGACGGGCTGGGATGGACTGGTCTCGATCCTCGACGAGGGCGGCTACACCCGCTACGACTTCAGCACTGCCGACAAGCTCCTCGAGGTTTTCGGCAACCTAGAAAAGCTGTACGGCGGGGACTTGAACAAGCTCCACATTGTCTCAAAGGATCCTCGAGACCTCGAGAAGAGGCTGAAGGCGCTTGGCAAGGGCATAGGCGACACCACGGTATCGATCTTCCTAAGGGACCTGAGGAGCCTCTGGGAGAGAGCTGATCCCACACCTTCTCCTCTCGTCAGGTCCGCGATGGAGAAGCTGGAAGTCAAGGATCTGAAGGCTTACGCGTTGGAGGCTGGGGTTGATGTCGTACGGCTGGAGACGGCTCTACTCAGGTACGCGAAAGACTTCGTCAGGAAGGAAATCGAGCTAGAGCTGACTCCCTAGACCCGCGTCGCCCAGTGATTTAGCAGGGCGATGACTGTTGGAGAACGAAACCCAAGACAAACTTGCGAGAAGACGATCTCTAGGCTATCTTCGGTGCCTCTTGTTCCGCGCTCTTCTTTCCTCCTTTCTCCTGAACTCCGACTTCCGCTGAGTCTGTATCCGCTCGCCCCTGCCGTACCCGAGGCTGAATTCGCCTCGATACTGGCTGATCTCCCGGTAGAAGGTTGGATAGTCTATCTCGTTGCTTGAGAGGGAGGTCAGTATCGCGTTGAGCTTCACCCTGACATCAGGAGCGGAGTTCCTGTCCCATGCGCTAGAATACACGTTGTACGCCGCCTGAAACCTGAAGTCAGACGGCTTGTCCATGAGCAGCTTTTCCACGGGCTTCTCGACAGCATCCGGTTCCTTGCTCATAGCCTTCCTTGGCTAATCTGCTGTGGGGAGGGGCTTTTAAATCAAGCGTAACAGCGAATCCAACCCAGCGAACTCGAGCTCGCTCACCACTACTCGCTAACCGCACCACAAGAGCCGCTGATCGCTCTAGTGATGAGAGCAGATCAGACAATGAAAAAGATCATAAAAAAACACGCGGATCGACGGAGAAACGATGCTCCCCCTTAGAATCGGCGGCGCTTCTGATAGCACTCTCGACAGTAGACCGGTCTACCGGGTGTCGGAACGAACGGAACCTCGGTCTCCTTTCCGCACTCGGAGCAGGTCACCTTGGTCATGGTTCTCGGTCCGCCAAACCGCCGCCTCTCATAACTCATCCACGCTACACCTCCCTTGGCTTGAGGTATACGGAAGATCATACTAGAAAGTAGGATCTCGGATATACCGTTGCACACAGAGTGGAGGTCGACGCTATTAAGGGTAACTGTACCCTCGAGCGAATTCTTATACACGCTTCACGCTCTAAATCGTCCTCGTAGGGGAGGATAATTGAACACGAGAGAGCGTTTCAGGAGGACCATGCGCTTCGAGCGAGTCGACCACGCCCCCTTCTGCGAGTTTCTGGGCTACTGGGAGGAGACGATAAACCGATGGTACAAAGAGGGACTGCCGACGTGGATCACCCTCAGCGCGAGCGGTCCGTCCGAGTTCACCGGACCCGGACTCTGCGGGTCAAGATCCCTGAGCGGGGTCTACGCCGTCGCGGACTACTTCGGACTCGAGAAGAAGACCCGCCTGGGGATAGACTTCGCACCCATCCCACGGTTCACAAACGTGGTTCTCGAGGACACCGACAGGTATAGGATCGACATCGACGAAGCCGGGATAAAGCGGAAGATACTGAAGCAGGGAACCACCATCCCCGGCTACATAGAGCACCCCGTGAAGAGCGCGGAGGACCTCCGGAAGATCAGGGAGAGATTCAACCCCAAGGACCCTCGCAGATACCCGAAGAACTGGAGCGACGAGCAGATCGATTTCCTCCGGAACCTTGAAGTGTCAGTGGGGCTGGTCTTCCCGGGCTTCTTCGGCCAGGGCAGGACCTTCATGGGGCAGAGGGAGTTTCTGCTGGCTTTCTACAAGAGCCCGAAGCTGATCCACGAGATCTTCGAGTTCTGGGAGAACTTCCTCGAGGAGACGATGGAGGAGGTGGCGAATGCGAAGGTGCTCGACTACGTCGTCTACTGGGAGGACATGTGCTACAAGAACGGCCCACAGATCTCCCCCCGCCACTTCGAGGAGTTCATGCTGCCCTACTACAAGCGGTTCTCAAACTGGCTAAGGAAAAAGGGCGTCGACATCATCATGGTCGACACCGACGGAGACGCCAACCCAATCATGGACCAGTTCTTGGAGGGTGGTGTAAACTGCATGTTTCCTCTTGAGGTAGCATCCTACATGGACGCGGTGGAGCTGAGAAAGAAATACGGAAAGAGACTCAGTGTAATCGGCAACATCGACAAGATGGCGATCGCCAAGGGGAAGGCTGCGATAGATCGAGAGCTCGATCGAAAGATCCCGCTGACGAAGGAGGGAGGCTTCCTCCCGTGCGTAGACCACAACGTATCGCCCGACATCTCCCTCAGGAACTACGCATATTATGTCCAGTCCCTAAAGGAGCACTTATCAATCAAGTAGCTGCGGAGGAGGCAGAAGATGACCAAAGAACAGACCTTGAAGACCCTTAAGGAGGCAGTCGTCAACCTCGACCTCGAGAGCGTAGCCAAGGCTTCCGGGGAGATACTCTCCAAGGGCTACCCTCCCATAGAAGCGATCAAAGCGATGGGTGAAGGACTAGAGGTGGTCGGAAAGAAGTACGAGGCCAAGGAGTACTTCCTCGCCGAGCTTATGATGGCAGGAGAGGCGGTGAAGGAGGCTGTGAAGATTCTGCAGCCCGCGATGAAAGGCGCCGAGATAAAGACAAAGGGCAAAGTCATTATCGGAACCGTCAGAGGCGATCTGCACGACATCGGGAAGGAGATCGTGGTAACCCTGCTGTCCGCCTCGGGGTTCGACGTCAAGGACCTAGGAGCGGACGTTGCAAGCGAGACGTTCGTGGAAGCCGCACGAAAGGAGAAGCCGAACATCGTAGCTATGTCCGCGCTGCTGACGACCTCAATGTCCGAGATGGAGAGCGTCGTCAAGGCATTGGAGAAGGCGCGTCTCAGAAAACAGGTTAGAGTTCTCATAGGCGGAGCCCCGGTGGACGCACAGTTCGCGAAGAGGATAGGTGCCGACTCTTACGCGGAAGACGCCATAAAAGGCGTGCAACTCTGCAACAAGTGGGTCGCCAGATAGCTGGAAACGACCAAAACTCCTTTCTTCTTTCAGCTTTCTAACACCCGTGGTCTTCAGAAGAAAGAGCGAAAGATTGAGGCAGGACAGACAGCTCTGTGGCTTCTAAGACTTCCTCACGGTTTCCCTCACTCTTCGGATCACGATTCGTTCTTCTCCTTCCAGCAACGTGCGGGTGTTGACTAAGATTGCCCCACCACCGTCTTCCACGCGGACTCGGACACTCGGCTTGCCATCCTTCAAAGCCTTTACCACGCCAGCCAACGTCATCTTCAGCGCCTTCCCCTCGAACTTCACCCTAGCCTGGTACGCCTTCCCATCCCTCCACACAGCTGGCTCGGCTGAGACGCCTTCAATCGCGTTCAACTCCTTGACCAAGTACCTCACCCTTCGGTCCCATGCTCGCAGGGCTCGGTCGTGGTCCATCTTCATCCATCTCTGCAGCGCCACAATGAGCCCGACCACGGACTGTCTGTCGACCTTCATGCCTCTGCCGAGTCCTCGGCTTTGGAAGTACTCGAAGCCTATGTAGCCCTGCTTTGCGGCGCTCTGAACCAGGTCCCTTCGACCGAGGAGGATGCCCGAGGCTTGAGGCGCCCCCCAGTACTTCCCTCCGAAGGCTACAAGGTCCGCTCCCATGGCTACGAACTTCTTGAAGTTCTCAGGAGGATAGACCTCAGCGGCGGCGTCGACGATGACAGGGACGCCGTGCTTCTTCGCTATCCTTATGACCTCCTCGAGCGGCACAACGTCCTTCCCTCTGCTGGCGGATATACCGTAGAGGATCGAGGCCGTTTTGTTGGTGATAGCCTTCTCGACATCGCCGGGAGTCGTCCTAGAAGGGCTTCCCGCCTCCACGAACTTAGCCCCAGCGACCTCCATGCACCTGTCGTAGCTGTATCGGGTACTCTTCTGGATGATGACCTCAGACTTCATGCCAGTCGTATCGGGTAGCTGCCTCATCTTCGCGGGGTCGTCGCCCGTCATACAAACCGCCGAGGCGAGGACAAGGGCAGCCGCTGCACCTGACGTAACGTAAGCGGCCTCAACCCCGCAGATCTCAGCGACGATCTTTCCAGCCCGTTCGTGGAGCTCCTGCATGTCGACAAAGCTCTTGTTCGCCTCACTCATCGCTCTCAAGGCTTCAGGGGGAATGATCGAGCCTCCCAGGAGTGTAAGATTGCCGTAGGCGTTCACGACCCTTCTCACGCCCAGCTTCTCGTAGATGCCCAAGTGAGTTCCTCCGCACAGTCGGTCCGTCGCCTTAGTATATAAGTAAACGCGTAGGTCCGGCGCATCGAATTGCTTGCGATGAACCGATTCTCTGAGAACAAGAGCGCCATTTCGAGGACATAGGACAAAAAGGAGAAGAAGGTGCTGTAAGATCAGCCTCTCACTTGAGCTTGTATTTCGCTATCTCTTTCTCGTTCAGCTCGACACCCAGACCGGGCTTCCTCGAAACCTCGTAGTAGCCCTTCTTCACCTCGAATGGATCCTTGAGCCACGCCTTCTGCACCCCGTAGCCAGCGGTGTAGGTCTCGCCGAAGATGGTGTTCTTGATCGCGGCGCAAAGTTGTAGGCTGGCTCCCATCCCGATGCCGATCAGCTCGAAGATGTGTATGTCGCAGGGTATGTCATACGCGTCTGCTTGGGCGGCTATCTTCATGCACTCGGACACGCCGCCGCTTCTTATGGCGTCCGGCATCAGGACGTCCACCGCCCTGCTCTCGATCATGTCCCTGAATCCCCACCGGGTGTACTCGTTCTCACCCGAGGCGATCAGAACGTCTGTCGAGGCGGAGAGCTCAGCCATCCCCTTGAGGTCCTCGGGCGGGTAGGGCTCCTCGAACCAGAACGCGTCGTACTTCTCGCAAGCCTGGACCACCAGCTTAGCGCTGCGCCGGCTGTGGAAGCAGTTGCCATCAGCCATGATGTCCACGCCGGACCCAACCGCGTCCCTCAGGCTCTTAATGTACTTGATGTCGTCCACGCTCCATACCTTGATCTTCGCGGCGGTGAAGCCCTGCTCGATGTACCTCATCACGTCCTTCACCGGGTCCCTCCCCCATGGAGGAAAGCTCGCGTACGCTCTGATCTTCTCCCTGTGCCTGCCGCCGAGAAGCTCAGCCAGCGACTGCTTCTTCGCCTTCCCGATGATGTCCCATAGGGCTAGGTCGACCCCGCTCATCGCGATTACAGGCAAGCCCTTCCGACCGTAGCCCCAGGTGGCGGTGTACATCTTCTCCCAGAGACGGTCGACGTCGAAGGGGTTCTCTCCGACGAGGATCGGCTTCAGTGCGGTCTTCACGACGGCGCTGGTCAGGGGTGTGACGCCCACGGGGTAGGTCTCTCCCAGCCCAACCAGTCCCTCGTCTGTGCGAACCTCGATGAGGGTGCTATAGAGGGGTGGGAACTTCCAGTCTCCAGTCGGCGCGTACTTCTTGAGGTCGTCTCCACTCGGCCACACGATCTCTGTGGCGATAACGTCCGTTATCTTCAACCCATGTGACCTCCCATATACCTTGGGTCTGTTCGGCTAATAAGATCGCGGAGAGTCAAACCGGAAGTTGTCTCGTTGGTTTGGAGAGGAGTTCACGGATATGTCCGTTCGGGAGGCGGTCGGACACCTGGCCTCCAGACAAGTTCTACTACTGTGCCCAGCTGCTTCTCCGTGTCCATGTAGGCGAATCTGCCTCCGTGCCACTCTCCACTCATCAGGACGCCTATTCCTTGCTTCTTCAGGTGCGCTATGACCTCGTCTATATCCTCTACCTTGAAGGCTGCTATGTGGTGGAGTCCCTCGCCCTTCTTGTCGATGAACTCCTTGTAGTGACTCTTGCCCTTGAGCGGCTGGATCAGTTCAATCATGACTGGTCCGACCATGGCTAGTGCCAGTTTCATCGAGTAGGGCTCCGGCTTGCCGCGAACGGTCGTGTTCTTCAGGTCGGGTGGGGCGTAGGTGTAGACTTGCCAAGGTCCTACTCCGAGGATCTTCCAGTACTGCTCCATCGACTTGTCCAGGTCCTTGACTACGACGCAGACCTGATTCAACTCCTTCATCTTCAACTTTCCAGCTTCAAGCATCTCAGATCAACTCGCAGAGGCTATTTCGAACGCCTCAACGGGAATGTTTCCGCTCAGGGTATTAGGTGTATCCCGAGGAGAGGGTCTCAGATTACGACGTGTTCCTCGACAACAGACACGATCTTTTTGCCTATGAAGTTGACCTCGTCGGCGAGGGTTGCCTTGCCCTCCTCGGAGCTGAAAGCCCTCCTCATCGACTGAACGTCATCGAACCAGAGTTCGACTATCCCGTCGTAGTTTGGGTCGGTGCCCTCGGCGTCCTTCACTATGTTGATTATGTACCTTTTCAGCCCAGGCATCTTCCTTGCCATCTTCGAGTGAACACCGAGCCAGTGCTTGGCAAAATCCTCTCTCGTCATGCCTCTCTTCTTGATGATAACGGTCATCCTTTTGATCATGCTGAACTCTCCAACTCTCAGCCAATTCTCCTCGGCTAGGATATCTTGAGCAATCTGGCTAGGTTCTTTCCCAGAGCCATATCCTTCTCCTCTTTTGAGAGTCGGGTGTACTCATAGACCATCAGCCCTATCTTCGGTATGCCACCCTCGGCGTTTGACCCGTAGATGATCCTGACGGGTCCGATCTTCTCGGCTACTTCGTCTATGTAGTCGGGTTCGGTCACGAGGGACATACCGAAGTAGAGATTTTTGTACTTCTTCCCCGCCTCAACCGCCTCGGCGCGGAAGTACCTGTATCCAGCATGGTCCATTATGATCGGTACGTCGGGGAACTTCTCAGCCAGTCTGCCTATCAGGCTCGGGTAGCCGCCCTCGCTCGAGGAGTGGATGGTGACTGGAAGCCCAAGCTCACCAGCCCTCTTCATCACGGGATGGGTTACGATGCAGTCGATGTTGTATCGGTGTCTCGTCGGCATCAGCTTCACGCCCTTGAACCTGTACTTCCTGACGCAGGTCTCCAGCTCCTCCAGCGAGCCGTAGAGGTTGGGGTTTATGAAGGCGCAGGGGATGAAGCGATTCTTCTTCGGGTAGTTCCTGAGGGCTTCATACATCTCCTTGTTCTGCGGGATCTCGGTCACCGGTGGGAACAGAACCGCTCGGTAGTCCCGGCTCACCTCATCGAACAGCTTTATGAGTCTGTCTAGGTTGCCGAAACCTTTGGGTTCGGGGTTGAAGTAGGTCTCGTAGTCTATGATCAAATCTGATCACGCGTAGGCTGTTTGCTGCGGACGGTATAGTGCTTTCGACGACGTTTGAGAGATTGCCTTGATCGTGTGACCTCGCAGGGGCTGGTGTTCCAAGCATTTTCTACAGAATTCCGGCCGCGACAAATTTGCCGACCAACAGGATCCTCCATGCAGGGTCGTCGATAGTAGAATACGGGGATTTATGAGGGCGTGTCCACAAAAGGTTCTAGGGGATATCATGCCTACAGCAAGGATCGTGTCTCCAAGCCAGAAGACGCGGAAGACTCAGGTTCTTGGTCGGAAGCTCAGTGTAGAGTCCATCCACAGGGCGATTGAGAAGGGAATGGCTGAATGCCAGAAGTGTAGTGGGACTGAGTGCGGAATTCAGAAAACGGTTAACAAAAAGAGAGGACTGAATGCGGCGGGCTCACTTCTTTCCTAGGGCGGCGCGGATTGCCTTCCCCAGCTGCTCCACGCCCTCCCGAATCTCGTCGTGGGTCATGTGGGTGTACGCGAGCCGCAGGTACTTGATGTCCTCGTTCCGCACGTGGAACTCTCTGCCCCGGCTGTAGTAGACCTTGCGCGCGTTCGCCTCAACCTGGAGCTTGTCCATGTCGATCGCGTCGGGAAGCTTCATCCAGAAGAAGAGCCCTCCCTTCGGCTTGTTCCATGTCGCGATGCCTGTTAGGTTCTCATCCACAGCCTTCATCAGGGCGTCTCGCTTCGCCTTGATCACCGCTACATGCTCCTTGAGGTGGCTCCGGAGGTTGTCCTTGAAGAACTCCGCCACTATGAAGCTGGCCAGGGCGCTGGCTCCCGCGTCCCACCTGTTGGCGTTTACCAGGTCCATGATCTTCGGCGGGGCGTAGAGGTATCCCTGCCTCACGCCGGTTCCGAGGATCTTGGAGAAGGTTGCGATGAAGACCACGCGCTCCCCCTTCTTCTCCAGCTTCTCCAGGGTGTACAGGGATGGTGGGACTCCGCCCTCGAAGTCGAGGTCGCCGTAGCAGTCGTCTTGCAGAATAATCGTGTCGTACTCGTAGGCGAGGTCGAGCATCCGCTTCCTGCGGTCAAGCGGGAGTATCGCACCGGTTGGGTTCTGGTAGTTCGGTATTGTATAGATGAACTTCGGTTTGACGTTCATCGCCTTGAGGCGTTTGAGGGTCTTCTCCAGAGCGTCCACGTCCATCCCCTTTACCGGATCGACGGGAACTCCCTCGATGTTCATCCGGAGGTAGCGGAAGCAGTTGAGGGTTCCCATGTAGGTGAGCTCCTCGGTGATCACCGTGTCTCCCGGTTGTGTGAGGGCTCTGCCGAGCAGGACGATGGCGTCCATCGACCCGGTGGTGATAGCTATGTTCTCAACCGGCAGGGCGATGTCCTCTCTGTGTCTGTACCGCTCGGACGCTACCTCTCGCAGTCCGAGGTAGCCCTTGCTGCTCTTTCCAGCCCAGTCCGAGAACGCGGGGTAGAAGGCGAGCTCCTGTCCCATGCGTCTCAGAACCTTCGTCGATGCCTCGACCAGGCCCTCAACCGGAAAGCTCTCTTTTGGTGGTTGTCCGCCTAGGAATCGGTATTCTTTCTCCATGTTAATCCCCTACCATAAGCAAGGCGTTTCTATACTTTCCAATCACGAATTAATACTTTCGATCGCCTATCTCGGCGCGCCACAAGCATGCGCGATTGAGATCGTGTGAAAATCAGGGTTGACCTTAGAACGGGCTCACCTGCTCGGGGTCGCGGTGGCTGGTTGCTTGATGAGTTGCTCTGCCACCCACGCAGCCACTTTACCAACAACGTCGGGACACTTGTCCTTGTGCCCCCCAGCCGCCTCGAACCTCTTGTAATCCTCCGGATCCCAAAGGTTGAACGACCGCCCCATGATCTTCGCCTGGACGTCTCGACAGATGCAGCTGCCGTACTCCGCCACAAACTTGTCGTACAGATCCTTAGCCGCCCGGTAGGACCTACTTCCAGTCCTGACCGCGAAGTCCTTCCGCTCCCGACCGTACGCATAGCCCAGTATCATGGCACCGCCTGAAAGGGCTCCACATGTCCCGTATCCGCTCAGACCGAGACCTCCGGCGAGGGGGTGCCCCGCCTTAAAGACATCGGGCAGACTGAGTTTGAAGATCTCCTCCATCGTAGCGACTATGCACTGGGGGCAGTTTCCGTACTTGCTCTCGTACTCGAAAGCGAGGGAGTACGCCCTCTTAACCCGCTCATCGACCGGTTCCATGCCCACAACTGGGCATCCGACCTGTATTTAGATATTCAGTTTGACGAGGGCTCTAGAAGCGGAAGAGCCCGCGCCGCTGCATCCCCATCTGCGGGAAGCGTGACCAGTGCTCGTGAACTATTCTCCAACCCCCGTCTTTCGCAAGGAGGACCGACACTCGGGACCTCACGTTGAAGTCGTGGTCTCTGATCTTTCCCATGTAGGTTATCGTAAAGGTGGCGAGGGCGACGTTGCCAAACGTATCCACTCTCCAGTCAGAGATGTCATACCGGAATTCCTTCAGAACCTTGAACGCGTCCGCCTCGATGGTTAGTGCGTCAGACTCCCTTCGACGGAATGGGGGCCAGTCATCGAACTTCGTGTACCTGTTCGGGTCCACCAGCCGAGCTATCGACTGCGAGTCCCTGTTCTTGATCGCGTCCAGTCTCGCGGTCACTATCGCTCTCACCTCGTCCAGCGGGCTCAGAGATGTCGGAGCTGGTCGAAGGAGCTTTCCGCACTTCTGACAGAACTGATCGCTGGATCGGATTTCCGATCCGCAGTTTGGGCAATACGGCATATCACATGCCTCCTGACACTTTTCATCCACTACCTCGTTCTGGACAGACTTTTTATGTGAATCTCTACAAGTCGTCGTGTTGTCCGCTGTGATAGATATGACCGTTGCTCTGTACCTCGAAGACAGCTATCTCAGGGAATGCGACGCCACCGTCCGCTCCGTCAGCGAGGGCAAGTACGTCGTCTTGGACAAGACCGTGTTCTACCCCAAGGGGGGCGGACAACCGTGGGATACCGGTCGCATGATCCGTGGAAGCGACGTCTTTGACGTGGTCTACGTCGGAAAGTTCTCCGGAGAGGTCTCCCACGAGGTCGCAAAACCCGGGCTGAACGTTGGCGACAGGGTTCACTGCGTCGTCGACTGGGAGCGGAGATACAAGCTGATGAGAAGCCACACCGCCGCGCACGTCTTCGCCTCTCTGCTCTGCGAGGGGACCGGCGCGCTCGTGACCGGGAATCAGCTCGAGGTGGATCAGACACGGTTCGACTTCAGCTTGGAGAACTTTAGTCGGGAGATCCTCGAGAAGTACATCGCAGACGCGAACCGCCTGTTCGGGCAGGATGTTCAGGTCAGGTGGTATGAGCTACCCCGGGAGGAGGCTCTCAGGATAAAGGGCGTGGTGAGGATGGCTGAGGCGTTTCCTCCCGACATTCCCTCCCTCAGGATAGTGGAGGTGGTGGGCATCGACAGGCAGGCGGATGGAGGAACCCACGTCAGGAACCTTAGGGAAGTGGGTCAGATAGAGTTCGTGAAGGCGGAGAACAAGGGGAAGTTCAACAGACGCGTCTACTTCCGCCTGACCCCATAGCTCTACCTAGCGTAGACATGGGGGGTCGGTTTGTACCTATTCTATACAGGCTCCTAGAACTTTGAAGGCTCTGCCTCGGCAGCGAACAGCCAGTGACTAGGCTGTCCTCCACTTCAGCTCCTGCAGGGCTCTGATCCTCTTCACCGTGTTCGGGTGCGTCGAGAACACTTCGACGATCCTGTCCGCGGTCGTCACTTTTCGACTTAGAATCTCCTGCACCAAGTCCCTGCCGCTTCTCCAAGCGCCAAGCTCAGCCGCTTCTTCCTGTGCTCTGTCTGGGTCCGCTATGAGAAGCGCCTTAAAGCTCGAGAGGCTCCGGAAGTGAGCCCCCCGACTGGCGTACCGCCCCGTGGTCATGACTATCTTGGCGAGCCCCTCTGAGAGCTTGTCCGGGCCGTTCACAATGTTCTCCGCGCTGGTCCGGTCCGCGTAGTACTCCCTCAGCCTGCTCAGCTGGAGGACGAAGAGCGTTAGGACGAAGTGGATAGCCAGTGAACCGAAGCCGATTAGCGCCAAGAGGCTGCCGTTGCTCCTGCGGTCGCGGCTTCCACCGGAGTACATGCCCGACCACATCATGGAGTAGCCGATGTAGTAGAAGATGGCTGGGAGCATCGAGGCGAACATCATGACTCCGACGTCGCGGTGCTTGATGTGGCCTAGCTCGTGCCCGATCACCCCTTCGACCTCACCCGCATCGAGCGTCTGAAGGAGACCCGTCGTGACGGCCACGCGGTTTCCAGTGAGCGGGGAGCCGTAGGCGAAGGCGTTGGGGATGGGTATGTTGGCTAGCATCAGCTTCGGGGTCTTGATCTGGAGCTTCTGGCTGAGGCTTCGGACGGAGTCCTGGAGCTGGCGTTGCTCGTTCGGCCCTACCTCTTGGATTCGGTAGAGGAGTCCTAGAAGGTACGGAGCAATTAGCCACTGAGCGAAGTTGAAGAGAATCACCATGAACAAAAGTCCTGTGATGCTGAAGACTTCGAAGAACGAGAGAATGACGGCAAACGCCAGCGTTGACAGCCCTATCAGCAGTGCCAGCGTTCCCGCCATGGACATTCTTAGCTTGAGATAGCTAGGCATATCGCCACCCTTCCCCTTGCATGGGTACATCCTCAGAAAAAAACCTTACGCGTTAAACGTGATAAGCCCCACCCAAGTTATTGGCGCGAACCATGGTGATCCTTTATGGAGGTTAACAATTGTTTGCAAGGGGACAGCCTTCGCTCTGGCGATGTGTAAGGAAGCCATCAGAATCCTGTCAAGTTCAAGCTTCGCCAGAGTTGGAACTGCCATCGACATCCGCACACACCTACTCGAGGGATTGTGCAATGAGATTTATACAGGATGAGACTAGAAGCGCTAGTCCACCCGCAAGGAGTGCCTATGCAATACAAGTGGGTCGCCCTCTTCGTCACCACGATAGGAGGATTCCTCTCCTCCCTCGACCAAAGCAAGATAGTCACCGGTCTTCCCCCAGTCCTCCGCGACTTGGACGCCTCCCTCTCCGAAGGGGTCTGGATCATCACAGGCTACAGACTGGTAGTCACCGCCCTTCTGATCGTCGTCGGACGGGCCTCCGACATCTACGGGAGGGTCCGCTTTTACACCCTTGGATTCACCATATTCACCGTCGGTTCGGTCCTATCCGGGGTGACTCCCAACGCAGCCTTCCTCATCCTCTCTAGGCTGATATCCGGTGTGGGTGGCGCCATGGTGATGGTCAACGCGATCTCCATAGTCGTGGACACCTTCCCACCTGAGGAGATAGGCCTCGCGATCAGCATCAACTTCGTCTCGTGGAGCGTCGCTTCCGCCCTTGGCTATCCGCTGACCGGGATTCTCTTGGGATTCTTCGGCTGGAGATCCCTCTTCCTAATCAACATTCCAGTTGGAATCGTCGGGATCCTCCTTGCGCAGAAGCTCCTTAGGGAAAGCGCAATCACCAAGACAACCGAGCGTTTCGACTATCTCGGAGCCACGCTCTTCGCCCTCAGTCTAGCTCTCTCGCTCATCGCAATCTCCGTTGGCAACGCTCGAGACCCACAAAACCTAGCCCAACTTGGAGCAGCACTCGCCCTACTCACCGTCTTTGCGCTGATTGAGAGGAGACAGAAGTACCCAATGCTAGACCCCCAGCTTCTTCGGATCAGACCCTTCACCTTTGGAAACTCAGCGGCACTCCTCTACTACGCGGCTATCAACTCAGTCTCCTTCGTCGTAACGATCTACCTTCAGGTCGTGAGAGGCTTAGACGCGCTGACGACAGGTCTCATAATCACACCGATGTCGGTCACAAACGTGATTGTCGGACCGGTCAGCGGAAAGCTCTACGACAAGTATGGACCCAGAAGACTTACCCTCACCGGTCTTGCCGTAGGGGGTTCCACGCTTCTCTGGCTCTCGACGCTGACCTCTGAAACCCCATACTTCCATCTCGCCGCGGGAATGGCCACTCTGGGCGTGGGGCTGGCTCTCTTCGGCTCACCCAACGCGAGCTGCGTCATGAGCTCGGTACCAGCTCCGAGCAGGGGCGCGGCGAACGGGTTGAGAACCACTGTGAATATGCTCGGCGGCACGATCAGCACCCCGATCACCTTTCTCCTGATGAGTCTGGGGATACCCTACGAAAGTCTCACAAGAGTCACCAGCACGACGAAGATCTCAAGCTCTCAGGAAGCTGGACTACTTCTCGATGGGATGCGCATCGCCCACCTCGTCCTCGGCGCCATGGCAGTCGCGAGCATCATCCCGTCACTCATCGCGACGGCTAAGAGACGAAACGAACAGAATCCCTAGCCCGCGAGAAGGCGACGGAGGAAACGAAGGTCTAGGGAAACACCATCACCGAACACTTCCAGCCTCTTTCGCACCAGAAGCCTCGGCAGATCTGTTTCTTCTGCGCCACTCCTCAGGACTCATCGCGAACTTCCTCTCGACGTAGGGCCTATGGAACGAATTCAGCGTACAGAAGGGCATAATCCGACCATCCGGCACCGCGTACATGATGCAGCACCTTTGGACACGTTCTAGGTCAAAGTTCCACAGGTCTTGGAAGTGCATGATCGAGACGAGTATCATCTTTCGCATCAGCTTTCCAAGCGCCTCGTACGAGCCCTCCTTAAGAAGCCCGCCTGTTAGGTCCTTGAGGATGTTGAACCTCAGGTGCCTCGTGGCGGCGAAGAGGCGAACCTTAGCTTTGGTCTTGGATCCTTGAGCAGCCTCTTCGCAGACCTTGTTCATGGCGCTCATGAACCCGTCGACATCCGCGTAGCGAGTTATCGGAGTGAGCTTCCCCTTCTCGGCGAAGATGAACGTGCCGATTCCGCAGTGTTCGTGAGTCGTGAAATCCGGGTATTGACGGCTCTTGAGCGCGCCCAGCGCTCTGGTCAGAGGAACCACGGTCGGGACCGGGTAGAAGTCCGTGGTCTTGATCTGCCCGCCGGTCTGCTCCTGGATGAGCTTGAGGCAGTCAGGTATTGTGATCCGCATCTCCTGCCGCTTTCGACGGTCTATCCTTCCAGCCATCGAGACCGGTTGAAAGTTCACACACCTAATTATGTCAGCGTTCTGAGCGGCGAATTTTATGATGTCCCCCAGCTGGTGATCGTTTACACCTCTCACAACAGTCGGAACCAAGACCACGCTATCCGAACCCGCCTTCCTCATGTTCTCGATTGCCTTCAACTTGATTTGAAGGAGATCTCTTCCCCTAGTGGCTAGGTAGGGCTCGGGTGTCACGCCGTCGAACTGGAGGTAGAGTGTACTCATTCCAGCGTCTAGGAGCTGGCGACAATAGTCTGCGCTTTCAGCAAGCCTGATGCCGTTCGTGTTGACCTCGATGTGATCGAAGCCAGCCTCCTTGGCGAATCGGATGATCTGAGGGAGGTCGTCGCGGACAGTAGGCTCTCCCCCCGAGAGCTGAAGCGCCTCTGTTGGAACAGGTAGGTTCTTTCTGAGGTTCTCCAGCATCTCCTTGATCTGAGAGAGACTAGGCTCATAAACATAGCCCGCGACACCAGCGTGGGCGAAGCAAACAGGACAGGCGAGGTTGCATCTGTTAGTGACATCGATTATTCCAAGGATTGTGTGCGAGCGGTGGTTGGGACAGATCCCACAGTCCCAAGGGCAGCCCTTCTCAGTCTTCGTTCTCGGGTTCTGGACCCCACCCCCGACCGCGGCGTACCTCTGGGCACGCTTGTACATCTCGCTATCGGACCAGAAAACGTCCTCGAAGGAACCGTGCTCCGGACATATCTTCCTGATGACGGCTTGCCCCTTCTCCTCATGAACCTCAGCATCGATAACCTTCAAACACTCGGGGCATACGCTTCGGGTCTTCTTAAGAAGCATTCTAAGTAGCGCTCCGTGCTCGAAACTGGAGACGCTCCCGCCTATTTGAAGATTTTCAAGCAACTCCGACGAGAACTGTCTAGCTCAAAAGTGTGAGCGTCTTTCAACCAAGACACCTAGAAGAAGCATTGGATTCGCGTCACTTCTAGAGACGCTACGCCATGAGCACACCGTAGAAACGAGCGCATTCGCTAAACTCCCTCTCAAACTAAACTATGTCTTTCTAGTGAAACCCAAGCATAAAGTATCTTGACTCTGAACTCCTGTTAACTATTCAGCAACAGAGGATGCGGATGAACAGGGACAAAGTATTCCCGACAGACTTCAGGGGGTCAATCTTAAACTCGAATATCAGAAGAAACCATTTATGTCAAGAAAAGTGATATCTTTAAAAGCTAAAGATTGTGGTAATGCAATGGAAGGGTTGAGTATGCCTGTTTCAGCGTATGTGTTGATTCAAGCCAAACCAGGGACGTCTAGAACAGTCGTGGAGGCAGCGTCTAGGATCGAGGGCGTCGCCGCAGCTCACGCTGTGACCGGATTGTATGACGTGATAGCTCAGGTTCAAGCAAGCGATGTGGCGGTTCTCTCAGATCTCGTAATAAGCAGGATACAATCCATCGAAGGAGTGGAGAGAACCCACACAGCTGTGACCGTGTTCCCGGTTCCCGTCGCGAGGGTTGCGAAGCCAAGAACCTACAAGAACCCCCCGCCGCCAAAGAACTTGGTTGAGGAGTCTGTGAGAGCGATCGTGGCTAGGGACCCAAGCCTCGCAGGAAAGCCTATCGAGGTGCTCAGACAGGTTCGAGCCGTCGTGAAGCAGAAGGGGTACAGGGCAGCCATAGCCCCAAGACAGATCGAGGCTATCCTCCGAAAGTCGAGGTAAGTCCGGCGATCTCAGATCGCCTATTCTCTGGGTCACCTTTCTTTACTACTGGAAGCGCGGTCTTCTTCTCCCTCAAGAACTGCTTTCCCTAGAAGATCTTGAAGAGCGGGTGACTATCCGTCTGGGGCTTTGACCTATACTGTTGCCTCATGGAGTAAGCCACTATCGCATCAGCCGCCGCCACGGCGGGATACGATATGTCCGCCCTGCTGAGCGGGCCATACATCACAAAGTTCGCCCCCATCATCACCGTGCTTGCAAGGAGGCTCGCATTACTCGAAGCGAAGTCGCTCTGGCTAAGAGCCTTCGCCTTCTTCCACATATCGATCGCGTTCGCCGGTGCACAGCCGGCTGGATAGCCGAACCTCTCCTTGCAGAGGTACACAGCCTTAGCCGCGGGTCCCACGTCTGGCACATCCAGAACAGACAGGTCAATGATAATACCCTGAACTCCAGCTTCCACGGTTCTCTGGATCAGCCCGGGTCTTTCTTGGGTTCCCGCCAGAGCCTCAAGCCTCCCCTCCACAGTGGGCTTTCGAGGATTAAAAGCCAAGACGACTGCCGACTTGACCCTCGACTCGCGCAGAGTTTGAATCTCCTCGGGTTTGACATCTGCGCAGACGGTGTTGTACACGGCGCGATTGTTGAGCCCCGTCTCAACCGCGTGCCTGATCACGGGAATCCTGACATCGGCGGTGATGCCATCGACCAGAAACGGAGAGTCGGTGTACTCAGCCACGAAGTCGACGTACTTCATCAGCGCCTCTGAGTACGATCCCACCACGTCGATGACCCTCGGATTGCCCGTCCTGTCGGAGAGCTCCTCCTCCCTCTTGAGGAGGCCCTCAGCCCTGGCACGGTCGAATAGACCAGTCTTTTCGTCTGTCACAGTCTTGTCCCCGTGGAAGAAGATGCTACCAACCATGGCTGTGGGGAACTCCCCGGGTTGACCACCCAGCTTGACACCGCCGATCTCAACGATCTTCTGAGGTGTTGTGAACATGAACAACCGACATCTTCCCTCGATTCTTTTCGTTTTATCTACCTTGGACTGTTTAAGAAGATCGGCGACGGGAAGCCCAACTACAAGAGAGCTTATATGACGGTTTGGGGAAGGTAGCTCCCTCGTTCAGGGCTCTCACCGAGGGGCGGCTCCGCGACGAAGGGAAGCTCTCTCCTGTCCAAGTACCGCTGGGCGATCCTAGCAACGGTCAGCTTTGCATTCTTCCAGACACAGGCACATAGAATCGCCATTTCAGCACTTGTTCCCTCTCTACTGGCCGAGTTCCGGGTTTCATATGCAATGTTGGGACTCCTAACCAGCGCCTTCTTCATGAGCTACGCGATCATGCAGATCCCAGTGGGGCTCATGGCGGATTCTGTTGGTCCGCGAAAGATCATCTCGTCACTGGTTCTCGTCTTCTCCGCTGGAGCGCTCCTGTTCGGCTTAAGCCACGACTTCTGGGTGGCGGTTGCGGCTCGAGCGATCATGGGGCTCGGAGCCTCGGTGGTCTACGTATCCAGCCTGAAGCTGATCTCCGAGTGGTTTACTCCAAACCAGCGAGCAGGACCGATTGGAGTTGTCAACTCAGCCGCCGCGATCGGCGGCGCAACGATCACCGTAGCCCTGCCGCTGCTATTCTCGGTCATAGACTGGCACCTTGCGTACACAGGCTTTTCAGTCCTACTCCTAGCAACGGCGGTCTTGGCCTTTCTCGTGGTTCGAGACTCACCCGAAGGCTTGGAAAGGAGCCTCAAGGCACCCAAAGGTGAACGTGCCAGAATCTTGAGTTCTATGGCTTCAATCTTGAAGAACCGGAATATGTGGACGCTTATGTTGACACTGTCATTCGCAGGCGGCACAGGATTCGTCTACACCACCTGGATTCCGAAGTTCCTAATCGACACGAGGGGGATGTCGCTTGTTGAGGGCGGCATAGTCGTCAGCAGCCTATCCCTCTCGTCCATTCCCGGGAACTTCCTGAGCGGCGCGGTTTCCGACAGGATCGGAAAGAGAAAATCGGTTGGGTTGATTGGGCTATGCGCGCATTTCCTCGCCGTGAGCGTCCTCGTCTTCCTCTCGGGACAGTTTCCTCTCCCGCTCGTGATCTTCACAGCCATCGTGGTCGGGATGACCTTCTCCATGTTCTGGGTCGCGGTGTACACAATGGCCACTGAGATCTACCCCGCAAGCATGGCCGGAGCAGCCGCCGGGACACTGAACACCTTCACCTTCATGAGCAGCATCATCTATCCGATCGTTACCGGCGGGGTGATAGACCTGACAGGTTCGTACACGCTTGCCTTCGCCGTCCCAGTGGCGGGCGAGATCGTCGGGGCACTAGTCTTCGCCTTGTTCACCACCGAAACCTTCCGGCGACGCTAACTCCCGTCCTTCGAGATCGGAAAACCCTTTATCGTATTTACCTCGTATTACCCAGCTGGAGAAGCTCGCTATGAAGCTCGTGACAGTAAAGCTACCAGACGCGTCAATAGAGGGTTTGGACGAGCTAGTGAGGTCGGGGATGTACCCGAGCCGCAGCTCAGCCATCAGAGCCGCTGTCAGAGACCTGCTCAGGAGGGAGCTCTGGAGGACCGAGCGCTAACCCTTATCGCTCCCTCTTCCCCGCGATGAACTCCTCAACCCACTCCTTAGCTGTCTCGTAAGGGAGTTGCTTGGGCGGGTGCTTGAAGGCGTAGGCGGATATGCTAATGAGAGGTCCCGCCACCCCGCGGTCCAAGGCGATCTTGGTCGCCCTCACAGCGTCGATCACAATACCCGCGCTGTTCGGCGAGTCCATAACGTCCAGCTTAACGTCTATTCGCACGGGCGTGTCCCCGAAGTACCGGCCGTGGATGTAAACGTAACATATCTTCTCGTTCTTCAGGAAGTCGACGTAGTCGCTGGGGCCGATCCGGAGGGGTATCTCGTAGGGCACCATCGCTTGGACCGCGCTGGTCTTGCTGATCCTCTTGGAAGTCAGTCTCTCCTCCTCCAACATGTTTAGGAAGTCCGCGTCACCGCCAATGTTGAGCTGGTAGCTTGAGTCGATCTGGACACCCCGGTCGACTAGGAGCTTCATCAGCGTCTTGTGGAGGACTGTGGCCCCGATCTGGCTCATCACGTCATCGCCCGCCACGGGCAGACCCTTCTTCTCGAACCTCTTCTGCCATGAAGGAACGGAGGCGATGAAAGAGGGCATGCAGTTCACGAACGCACATCCAGCCTCGAGCGCCTGCTGCGCGTAGAATCGCGTCGCCTCCTCGCTCCCAACAGGTAGGTAGTTGAGCAGAATGTCGGCCTCGCTCTCGCGCAGGATCTTGCTCACATCGACGGACTTCTGGTCTGAGTCAATCTTGATGACGGACTTAAGGAACTTGCCTATCCCATCCAGAACTGGTCCCCTCATAACCTCGACGCCAAGCTTGGGGACCTTGCATACGACCATCGTGTTGTTCGGGGCGCAGAGAATGGCCTCGCAGAGATCCCTGCCAACCTTAGCCGCGTTCACGTCGAAGGCAGCGACGAACTTTATGTCCTTGACGTGGTATTCTCCAAACTTGACATGCAGCAGTCCGGGGACGAACTCGTTCGCTCTCTTATCCTTGTAGTATTGAACACCCTGCACAAGAGCAGAGGCGGAGTTTCCGACGCCGGCGATCGCGACTCTCACTTCCTTCATCGGGGAGACCTTCTATTATATGGCTGTAAAACATCCTAGATGAAGACAAAGAGCCCATTCTAAAAAGCTTTGTTATCACCCCATCGCAGCTCAACTTCACGGTCAGCCGGTGATGGCGCCCGCTGCAGCTGACCATGGAATGGCGTGCGGACGGACCGCGGAGGCTGACTGTCAACGACGGCGGCGGTTCAGCCACCGAGGTACTCAAGAGCCGTGGCAAGGTATACCTTCGTCGCCTGGACTATCTGATCGACCGGCGCCTGCTCGTCGTAGGCGTGAGCATACTTGATCCCGTTTCCGGGACCGTAGGACAGCGCGGGTATTCCCCTCAACCTGAAGAACCTGGCGTCCGTGGCGCTGGGCTGGATGAAGAGCGTTGGCTTCACCCCAGTCACCCTCGCGGCGTGCCTCTGAAGCATCTTCACCACCGGATTGGCTGGGTCTGTGACCGTCGGGTCAGTAAACGAGATCGCTTTCACCTCGACTGGCTCAGCCAGGTTTTGAGATAGTAGGCTCTTCAAGCGGTTGATCACCTGGTCAGAGGTGAACCCGGGGGGAATCCTGATGTCAACGTCCAGAGTGCAGGACTCGGGGACCACGTTCACCTTCGTGCCTCCCTGGATCAACCCCAAGTTTACGGTGCACCTGTCCATAGCCTTGGCCGACTCCTCGATCCCGGTCTCCTCCACCAGCACCTTCCTAGACGCGCCTATCACACTTCTTAGGTTCGACGGTGTGGACACTCTCTCCCTGTACAGCCGCTGAATAGCCTCTGCAGCCCTCATCATGACTAGAATAGCGTTCTTCCCCTTCATCGGCAGACTACCGTGTGAGGGCACCCCCCGCGCCGTTAACCTGACGAAGCATACGCCCTTCTCCCCGATTCGACAGAGCCTCAGTAGGCTGGGCTCCGCGACAACACACGCGTCGCCCGTGGCCACCCCGTGCTCCACCAGCCACCTAGAGCCAAGCTCTCCGCCGATCTCCTCGTCTGGAACAGCGGTGAGAAGCAGAGAACCAGTCAATTCCTTCTCTAAGCCCACCAAGAGGACCTGAGCAGACATCTGAGCGGCAAGACCTCCCTTCATATCCGCCGCTCCTCTCCCGTAAAGAACACCGTCCTTGATCTCTCCGCACAACGGTGGAAAGCTCCACCTCGCCACGTCACCCACCGGGACCGTGTCCATGTGACCGTTGAAGACCAGCCTCTTACCCGGTTTTCCCATCTCGCTGACAACGCTGATCTTGCCCTCTTGGGGCGCGTAGGTCCTGACTCTAAGACCTCGCTTCTTCAGGTACTCAGCCACAAAGGACACTATCTTCGTGTGGTCTCCTGGCGGATTCTCGCTCGGGATCTTTACAAGGTCCGAAGCCAGTTTCAGGATCTCGTCCTTCCGGTCTTCCACCAGATCGCTGAGCTTTCGCAAGCTAGACATAATCCTATTCACCTTGACTCGAGCGGATAGGCTCTGTTTTATCGGGCTGAGCTAAAACGGATTGCTTGGTCTCTGATCTCGCGCGCTGCCTTTCCCGGGTCTTGGGATGCGACTATGCTTCTTCCAACGATCAGGTACGTGGCACCAGCTCGAACAGCGCGATGGACATCTCCACCCTGAGCGCCGATTCCAGGCGAGTATATCGGAACCCTACTGCCAAGAACCCCACGCACCTCCTCTATCTTCTCTGGGTAAGTCGCGCCCACCACAGCTCCATCGGCTCCCCACTCCAGGGACTTCCTCGCGAAGACTAGGTATTGGAGATTCTTGGTTCTCTCACCCTCAAGAACCCACTGTCCGTAGCCTTCCCCAGCAGCTTTGTGACTCATGTAGACCAGAACAAGAACCCCTCGACTCAGCTTCCTCGCGAGCTCGAAGACAGGTTGCAGACCCTCAACCCACCCGACGAACGGATTCGTGATCACCGCGTCAAACCCTGCGTTGAAGTACTCCTCGGCGATCACGTAGTTCGTGTGCCCAATATCATTGATCTTACAGTCCATGATCACGGGCAGCCCTAGATCGTGTGCTTTAGCGACGATCTTATCGACTCCATCATGAAGCCCGAGGGGAAGTACGAGGTGGTGATTTATCTTTACCCCACACAAAGATTGGGCGCTTTGGTTAAGGATCTCCAAGCTCTTCGCGTAAAGCTCCTGTCTCCTCCCGGTGATGTCTAGGGCGAGAACGATGTTTGAGCCATTCTTGCCGCTCACTCTCTCCATCAGGCCGCGGAAGCTTTGGTGCGACATGCCCTACACCCGACCCTCGAGAGTTCTCAGATGGTCACGTCCCAGACCTAGGGAATAGGGGGAAGTCCTTCACCGTTATCAGCTTCGCATAGAAGTACTTTGCATCGGAGGTATCCTCAGCAAACCCGACACTTTCTCCCAGCTTCGACGTCCTGTAGCGTATAAAGGCGCCCCCTGGCGGATTCTCCTGCTCGGCGTAGAAGAATATTGGAAGCGCATCCGCCTCATAGTAGTGCTCGAAAGGGATACATGTTCCTAAGATGTGCTTGCCCGATCGTACGAAGTGCCAGAGAGGGAAGACCACTGGCATCCTAGACGCCAAAGCTAGGAGTATCCGGGCTAAGGAGTTGACGCTCTTCACCTTCGCAAGAAGCGGCTCTCGAACCTCTTGAACCTTGGAGCTCAGGCTTCTGACTATCGGCTCGGGAGGCTCCTCAAGGTGCAGCAGGGGAGCGTAGCGAAACTTGGGGTCCTCGACCTCCGACGTCAGAAAGAACTGCTCTCCTCCGAGCGACTCGCTGCGATAGGCTAGGAAGGGCTTGTCAGTCTCATCAACCAAGACGTACGTGAATAGAGGGATCCCACCCTTCCAGTAGAGGTAGCTAACGAAGACCCCTAGAACGCTCTTCTTCTGGTTCCCGAAGTGCCAGATCGGAGGCGTCTCGGCGGTAAGCCCGAGCACAAGCCTCGAGAAGTTCTTCAGGTCCACAACCTCGACCGGAAGAGGCGGCCTATCCGGTTCCAACTCGTTAGCCTCAATCTAGGTGAGACATTTCGCTATTAAATTAGTGACTGTGGTCCTGGATAGGCAATAGGGATTTAGGAGGTGTACGAGAAGTAATTCTCGGTGTCGTCGTTGGCTGTTCCAGCCTCAATGAAAGAGGTCCTAGCCAGGAGGATAGCTGGCGAGATAATCCTATCAAACCAGCCCGGAGTCACAATGCGGAAGTGGCGGGAGACATTCTACATCTCCCAAGTGAAGCTCGCGGAGAGACTGGGACTATCATCCTCGGTCGTCAGCGACTACGAGAGTGGAAGGAGGCGCTCGCCGGGGACGAGGTTCGTCAAGAAGTTCGTTGAGGCTCTGATCGCAGTGGGTGAGGAGGAGGGAAGCCAAACACTCAGACAGATGGCACGCCTTTCCATCAACTTCTCCGACGCGGTCGTCGACATGCGGGAGTTTCCCGTTCCGGTGAAGGCGAGAAAGCTGTGCGAGGCTGTCGACGGCATCGTTCTAGCCAACGAGCCGCAGCTGAACCGGGACATATATGGCTACACTGTCGTGGACAGTGTGAGAGCGCTCGAGACCCTCTCGGGAACAGACTTCTACCACCTGTTCGGCTCGACGACGGAGAGGGCAGTGGTCTTCACGGGCGTCGCGTCCGGCCGCTCACCCATGGTAGCCGTGCGAGTTCACCCCCTCAAACCGCGCATGGTTGTTATTCAGGGACCAGTCCACGAGGCAAAAAGCGTGGACAAAATCGGGGTGATGCTGGCAGAGCTGGAACAGATACCGTATGTGATGTCGAGAATGACGAGCGTCAACAAGCTGGTAACCGCCCTGAACGATCTGCACCGCGCCGTCTCCTCGGCACCGTTCACCTAGGACTTTCCAGGAGAGAGCTTCTCCCGCAAAAGCCTCTCACAAACCTCCAGCACTTCGTTCGCATCCTTAGCGTAACCGTCGGCGCCTATCTGCTCAACCCAGTCCTTTGTGACGGCAGCTCCACCGACCAGAACGATCACGTCGTCCCGTATCTGGGCTCTCCCCAAAGCCTCGAGAACGTCCTTCTGCCCCAAGATCGTGTTCGTCATCAAAGCGGAGAGACCGACGATATCGGGATTAAGCTCCTTCACCTTCTCCACGAACCTCTCCGCGGGGACATCAACCCCCAGGTCGATCACCTCGTAACCCGCGGCTGTAAGAATCGAGGCGACGATTATCTTGCCGATGTCGTGTATGTCCCCCTTGACCGTTCCTATCAAGAACCTTCCCTTGAACCTCCGTCTCCGCCCACCTTTCCTCAGCGCCGGCTCCAGAACCTCGAGACCAGCCTTCATCGCCTCCGCCGCCATTATCAGCTCGGGTAGAAACGCCTCCCTCTTCCCAAACAGGGTACCGACATCGCGCAGCCCCTTCGCGAGCCCTTCATCAATCGCCCTCAGGGGGTCAAGACCCCTCGCTACAACCTCTCTTGCAAGGGCTCGGCTCCTATCCGCGTCGTATGCCATAACAGCACGAGCCAGCTCCTCGCTCAAGTCGGATGAACCACGCGGCATCGGAATCACCCTTCCCCAGTCACGCTCACTCTACCCCTCACGAACCCCTCTAACGCCTTCCGAACGTCGCCTTCAAGCGGCTCTGGTTGGTGGGTCTTCAATATGCGACCCGCCTCCTCCTCCGCTCTCTCCACCACATCCTTCGAGCCAGCCTGCTCCCACTCGCTCCGAGGAGATCTGTCGGTGAGACGAGGTATCCAGTGCTCCTTTCTGAAGTGCTCGAGCGTGTGCCTCTGAGCCAAGAAGTCTCCTCCGGGTCCAAGCTTCGATAAGACGTCCACAGCAAGCGTCTCGTCGCTCACCTCGATCCCGCGGGCGACGCGCTCCACCATCTCCACGATCTCGTGGCAGATGATGAATTGCACCTTCGACGCGGTCATTCCGCTCTCCAGTATCCCGTAGACACCATCGTGGATCACGTCCACACCAGCTAGCGCGGCTAGAGCGTTCGAGAGCGTGCTCTCATACGCCGCCTGCTGATCGGGTATCTTCGAGTCGATTGTTCCACCCGTCCCGTACGATGGAATCCCATAGTACCTTCCAAGCTGGGCTGAGGCGATGTTCATTAGCCCCAGCTCGGGCGAGGCGTAGGCTGGGGTGCCGTATCTCATGTCCATGACCGATGAACCAGTCCCGTAGAGAACAGGAGTCCCCTCGCCCACCGTCTGCGAGAGGACGATCCCCGCGAGTATCTCGGTGTTCTGGACGACGAGCGTGCCAGCTAGAGTTGCGGGGGCGGTTGCACCAGCCATTGGCGCCGGCCATATCCCGAACGGGACGCGATGCTTGCTGAACTCGACTATCCTATCCGACGCGTCTGATGAGTATCTGAGCGGGCTAGTGGGGCATACCGTGCTGTTGATTATCTCAGGCTTCTCTATGAACTCCTCTTCACCACCAGCCAGTATCGCTCCCATGCGTATCAGATCCCTAGCACCGTCCAGGCTGAACGTGACCGAGTAAACGTGCTTGGATGTGTTCTCCATCATCGCCAAAGCCACGTACTGCTCCACGAACCTCTTCGGCACGTCCTGAGGGATGCAGTGGGTGATTGGATAGTGCACGTATCCCAAGTAGTCTGCGATCCTAGTGAACTCTTCCAGATCCTTCAGGGTGGCTGGTCTCCGTCTAGGCGGCTTCAGTTCGAGAACGTTCGTCGCTCCGAACCCGTTTGTGTAGTACGTGGCTCCCTCCCCTATCCTGAGATCGTGAGCCCTGTTTCTCGCCCTAAAGGTGAACTTGCCAGGAGCCTTGGAGAGTGTCCACTTAACCAAGGATTCCGGGAACTTAGCCACCTCCCTCCTGTGATCCACGCTAGCCCCGGCTCGATCGAGCACCCGCAGTGCCTCACGGTTCTTGAAGACAACGCCCGTGTCCTTGAGGACACCAATCGTTGCCGAGTGAATCCTGTCCAGCTCGCGTCGCGTCAGAATCCTGAGTGTTCGTCTGCCTCTGGTCATACCGCATCGACCGTCTTTAGTTCTGGCGCACCCGACCTATAAGAGGGTCAGCGGTTCTCAGCAAACTAATATGAAAATACCAGTCGAAAAAGGGGTAGTGGAGTGTGGAACTGGTGGGTCACAAGCTTTTGAGATCGCTCGCAAAGATCGTCGGCGAGAATTACGTGTCTGACGACGACTTTGTTCTCTACAGCTACTCTAGGGACTCCAGCCCCTTCCCTGAGAGGGTTCCGGGCGTCGTCGTGCGACCAAGTTCAGCCGAGGAGGTCTCCGCCGTAGTTGCGCTGGCGAACAGGTCCGGAACCCCCGTGATCCCGCGCGGGGGTGCGTCCACCGTCTGTGGGATACCCGCTGGCGAACCCGGAAAGAGCATCGTGCTCGACCTGACCCGGTTGAGAGAGATCTTAGACGTGAACGAGGAGAACATGACCGTCACCGTAGAGTGTGGGGCATCCTGGAGCAAACTGTACTACGAACTCGGCAAGTTAAGCCTCTACACCCCATGCGTCTGGTTTCCAGGCTACACAGGAACGGTGGGCGGGTCCATCTCAGAGGCTGGGAACCCCCAGTTCCATCAGGAGTACGGCCTCTTCGGCAGGCACGTCCTCAGCCTAAGAGTCGTCCTACCTAACGGGGAAATCGTCCAAACCGGTTCAGCCGCAAACGCTCACGGGACTATCTTCTCCAGGTACACCCACGGTCCGGACCTCACGGGACTCTTCATTGGCGACCATGGGGTCTTCGGCGTCAAGGTCGAGGCGACGCTGAGGCTCTTCCCTCTCTCAAAGACTAGGTCGGGTTGCTTCGGCTTTCCCGATGCGGAGAGTGCTTTTCACGCTCTCTACAACCTGTCGAGACTTCAGCCGATCGCCACTGCACACACCGTTATGCGATCCGCTGAGGCTATGGGTGAGAAAGGCGTCGATGTCTGGAACCTCGCGTACTGCGTGATAGGAGCGGATGAGAAGGAGCTAGATCAGAAGTGCGGTCGGGTGGCTAGAGTGTGCGAAGACTCAGGCGGGGGCAAGCCAACCGAGGCTGGCATGAGATACGCCGACATTCTCCCCCGTCCCTGGGACATCTGCTCCATGCTAGCCTTGCGCGGAATGACCTGCTCGTATGATCACATAATACCCCGCGATCGTTCCCTCGCCTACTTCAGGAAAATCCTCGGGTGGTACGACTCCCACGCCCAAGACTTCAAAGAGTACAACATCGGAAGGTACGACTGGTACGGGTTCGTAGAGAACTCTCTCATCTTCAGCCCATACTTCGCCTTCGACGACAGCAACCCCTCCGCTAGGAAGAAAGCTCTAGAGCTATTCCACGAAGTTCTTCACCTAGCTGTCCGGTCGGGAGCGATCTTCGTCTTCGCAGACCAAGACGTGGGAGACATAGCGGCGAGCGCCTTCCCCCCGACATACCTCAACCTTCTCAAAGCCATGAAACGAGCCGTGGACCCGGGGAACATCATGAACCCACGCATGTTCAGGCTCTAGGAGGCACGATCTTGCTCGAGCAGTACAGAGACCAAGTATACAGGTGCACGAGATGCGGAGACTGCCGCGATAAGTTCACAGACCGGGAGCCATATGTATGCCCAGCCAGGGAGCACACAGGAGGCTTCGAGCCGTACTACGCCAGGGGCAGGATCCAAGTAGCCAGAGGCATCCTCGAAGGCAGATTGCGCTACACCAGCAGGCTGGGGGATACCCTCTTCTCGTGCTTCCTGTGCGGAAACTGCGAGAAGACCTGCAGAGGCCAGATCGAAACCCTCGCGATAACCAGAGCCATGAGGACCGACCTTTCCAAGACCGGAGTGAAAAGACCGGCGGGCATAGAGCAGATCGTGTCGAACGTCGTGCGTACACACAACCTGTTCGGGTCGACGGAAGAGGATAGAGCCTGGGACGTAGCCGGTCCCACGAGTGGGGACGAGGAGCTGCTATACTTCCCGGGTTGCATAGTCCGATACTGGCTCCCCGAGCTTGCCAGCCACACAACGAGGATAATCCAGTCCGCTGGCTTGCACTGGTCGACTCTAGGCAAGGAGGAGTGGTGCTGCAGCACACCGCTAATCGCAACGGGACAGAATACGATGGCTGAGGAAGTCTCCCGACACAATCTAGGCCTGCTTCGGAAGACAGGTGTGAAACGAATCGTAACATCTTGTCCGGGCTGCTACAGAACACTGAAGTGTGATAGCCCGACTTGGAGAGAGTCAAACGTTGACGTCCTCCACGTGACCGAACTCCTCTGGGATTTCGTCAAGAAAGGTGCAATAGAGCTAATTCACCCCGTCCCAGAGAAGGTCACGTATCATGACCCCTGCGAACTGGGCAGAAGATCGCACATCTTCGACGCGCCAAGAGAGATTCTCTCAAAGATCAAGGGACTGGATCTTAGGGAGATGCCTCGAAACCGAGAGGAGGCTCTCTGCTGCGGCGGAGGAGGAGCCGTGAAGGCATCAAACCCAAGCCTAGCCCGTCGAGTGACCCTCGAGAGGCTAGATGAAGCCAGCAGGTTAGGGGTCAGCAAGATAGTCTCCTGCTGCCCATCCTGCAAAATGAACTTCGAGGAGGCTATCGCTTTCGCGTCTCTGCCCCTGGAGGCACTCGACCTGACCGAGCTCGTCGCGATGGCTGTGGGAACAGATGACCGACGGAAGAATACCTAGAAGCTGACCCGACATCCTAAACTGGTTTAGCCGGAAATCAGCGTCACGGTTCTTATCACGTTCGGTATCCTACGAACCGTGGACACAGCCGGATCGATAGCTTTCAGGCCGTCAGCCTCCAGCCTCGCGATCACGTCGAATTCTCCGTAGACCACGCGAGCCTCTGATACTCCCTTGATCTGCAGAAGCTTCTGGACGACCTCATGCTCCTTGCCTACCTCAGTTACAACGAGAACATACGCAACTACCTGAGCCAACTCGCTCACCTCTTTCCAAGTGACCTCGTCACACTTCAGACTTCACCCTTAAATCTTTTTCCTCCAGCCTCTGGCTCGGAACTGGAGTAGGTATAAGAAATCCGCTAAATTTTTGCGGTTTCCACAAAGCGAAAGCTTATTAAGGTTGCTGGTGCTTCAGAAAGTCGTCAACTTAATGTAGAATCTTCAAAAAGGTGGGGGGGGTTGAAGGAGAAAGTCGTGCTAGCCTACTCAGGCGGATTGGACACATCCGTCTCGATAAAGTGGCTCGAAGAGAAGTACAAGATGGACGTGATCACGCTCACAGTCGACGTCGGCCAGCAGGAGGACTTCAAAGCCATCGCGGAGAAGTCAAAGATCGTCGGAGCCTTGAAGCATTACGATATCGACGCAAAGAAGGAGTTCGCCGAGAACTACGTCTTTCCCGCGATAAAGGCGGACGCGATGTACGAGGAGAAGTACCCCGTCAGCAGCGCCCTTTCGAGGCCCTTGATAGCCTCGAAGCTTGTCGAGGTCGCCGAGAAGGAGGGGGCGACGGCGGTTGCTCACGGCTGCACCGGAAGAGGAAACGACCAAGTCAGGTTCGACGTCACGGTCAAGGCTCTGAACCCCAGCCTAAAGGTCATCGCTCCGGTCCGTGAGTGGAGCCTGAGCCGGGAGGAGGAGATCGAGTACGCCAAGAAGCATGGGATACCAATCAAGGTCAAGCGCTCCATATACAGTGTCGACCAGAACATCTGGGGTCGCTCCATCGAGTGCGGGCCTCTAGAGAACCCCGCAACAGAGCCCCCGACGGACGTGTTCGAGTGGACAACGCCCCTGGAGAAGACACCTGACAAGCCCGAGTACGTGGATTTAGAGTTCAAACTTGGAGTTCCCATATCCATTAACGGCAAGAAGCTCGACCCAGTCTCTCTGATCGCTCAGATGAACAAGCTGGCTGGAGCACACGCGGTCGGCATAATAGACCACATGGAAGACCGTCTAGTAGGGATAAAGTCACGCGAGGTCTACGAGTGCCCAGCAGCCGTGTCCCTGATCGAAGCCCACAAGGACCTAGAGAAGCTGGTTCTGACAAGGCACGAAGTCGCCTTCAAAGCGATGGTTGACGCGCAGTGGACGTGGCTGGCCTACTCGGGGCTTTGGATGGAGCCCCTCATGAAGGACCTAGAGGGGTTCATCAACGCAACCCAGGAGAAGGTCGACGGGAACGTGAAGCTCAAGCTCTGGAAAGGTACGGCCAAGGTGGTTGGCAGATCCTCTCCCAACTCTCTCTACGACTTGGACCTCGCGACCTACGACGTGAGCGCGAAGTTTGACCAGTCAGCCGCACCCGGGTTCATCCAGTTGTGGGGACTGCCCACAATCGTGGCGCACTCCCTAGGGGCGAAGATCAAGGCCAAGAAGAAGTAGCTCAGGTGCACGTGTTGCAGGACATCCTTAGGGGAGATAGACTCAAGGCTCCATCTTCGAGCACTGCGGAGTACACGTCATCGATAGACGCCGACAAGATCCTCATCACCCACGTAGTGAAGATCAACAAGGCGCACATGGTCATGCTTGCAGAACACGGAATCGTCAACCATAGGGAAGCCGCCCTCTGCCTCAAGGCTCTGGACTCCTTGCCAGAGTCTCTCAGGCTAGATCCAAAGCTTGAGGACGTCCACATGAACATCGAGAAGCTCGTCAACGACAGAGTGGGTAGAGACGTGGGTGGAAGACTGCACACCGCGAAGAGCAGGAACGACCAGGTAGCCACAGCCATCAGGCTAGCCCTGAGGGAGCACCTTACTGACATCATCAACTCGATGCTCGAGCTCCGCAGCGCGCTTCTGAACCGCTGCGAGGAGAACCTAAAGACCCTGATGCCCGGCTACACGCACCTCCAGCACGCGCAACCGATTACCCTCGCCCACAACCTCCTAGCCCACCACGACGCCCTAAGTCGCGACACCGATCGCCTCTTCCAAGCCCTGCTACGCGTGAACCAGAGTCCGATGGGCGCGGCTGCTCTAGCCACGACAACGTTCAAGATCGACAGGGAGATGGTCGCTGAGCTCTTGGGTTTCCAGGGTCTTGTTGAGAATTCCATAGACGCCGTCAGCGCTAGGGACTTCGCCATAGAGGTGATATCCGACCTAGCGTTGACTATGACCGACCTCAGCCGCCTCGCTGAGGAGCTCATACTCTGGAGCAGTAGGGAGTTCGGCGTTGTCGAGATGCCGGACGAATATGCCTCCACGAGCAGCATTATGCCCCAGAAGAAGAACCCGGTCGTCGCCGAGATGGTCAGGGCGAAAACCTCCCACGTCTACGGCGACCTGCTCGCATCCTTGGCGATTGTCAAAGCCCTTCCCTACAGCTACAATCTGGATCTACAGGAGTTAACCCCACACCTCTGGGACGCCTGTAGAGTAGCCCAGTCATCTTCCCAGATGATGACAGGGCTGATCAAGGAAGTCAAGTTCAACACCAAACGTCTGCGCGAACTGGTCAAGGGAGACATGTCCACCGCAACCGACCTAGCCGATACTCTGGTACGGGAGCTCGGCATTCCTTTCCGACTTGCTCACCAAGCCGTCGGCGCCATCGTGACAAAGGCCATCTCCCAGGGAAAGGCGCTCGAACAGATCTCAGGCGACGAGGTTGGAGGAGTTCTGAGAGAGATCCTCGGGAGAGACTATCTCATCCCAGAGACGCTATTGGCTACGGCTCTCTCACCCATGCGGAGCATCATCTTTAGAGAGATCATCGGAGGGCCTGCACCCACACAGGCCCGCAGAATGGTCCGCGCAAGGAAGAGGAGGCTGCAAGCAGACTTGAAGTCCCTAGGATCAGTCCTCACGCGTCTGTCTCAAGCCGAGGCAAGCCTGAACGAAGCAGCACACAGGATAGCAGGAGGTGTAAAACTCGAAGGCTAAATGCTCGGAGTGCGAAGCTGAGATAGAGATTCCCGAGGACGTTATCCCCGGCGAGATTGTCTCCTGCCCAGACTGCGGTCTTGAGTTCGAGGTGCAGGAGGTGAAGGGGGACTGTCTGGTCCTCCAAGCTGCGGAGAAGATCGGGGAAGACTGGGGTGAATAGAGAACTTTGAAGCCCAGCCTTGGGCTCGTATTCGACCGCGTTCGATGGGATGAGAAAGCCCTCGTGAGAAAGGCGCGGTCGAAGGGTGTAGACCTGAAAATACTGGATGCCAAGACCCTCTGCCTAGACCTGCAGGAGAGCGGGGAGCGGATCAAAGATCAGTTTGGGTCGGTCGTACTCCAGAGGTGTATCAGCCACTTCCGCGGATTCCACCTGACAGCCTTCCTCGAGAGCAAGGGGGTCAGGGTCATAAACTCGTTCGCGGTCGCGGACATCTGCGGAAATAAGCTCTTCACTACGCTCGCCCTGCAGAAAGCCGGCGTTCCAACGCCCAAGACGACGCTCGCCTTCACACACAAGGCGGCTCTGGAGGCAATCCAGAAGGTAGGTTATCCTGCTGTGCTGAAGCCAGTAACAGGCAGCTGGGGAAGAATGGTTGTCAGGGTGAAAGACTTGGAGTCCGCCGAGGCCCTACTCGAGATGAGGGAGCAGTTCAGCAATCCTCTCTACCAGATATACTACGTCCAAGAGATGGTCCCCCGCCCACCACGAGATATTCGAACGATTGTGATAGGCGAACGCGTGGCGACCGCCGTCTACAGGTACTCCCCACCCGACGATTGGAGGACGAACGTGGCAGTGGGCGGAAGAACCGAGCCCTGCCCCCTAACCAAAGAGCTCGAGGACACCGTCCTGAAGGCTTCCACCGCCGTTGGCGGAGGCGTTCTAGGCGTCGACGTAATGGAGGCGCCCAACGGCATCGTCGTCCACGAGGTCAACAGCACCGTCGAGTTCAGAGGAGCGTCGAGAGCCTCCAAGGCAGATATCCCAGGTCTTATAATAGACTACGCCATCGAACAGGTGAGGAGTTAGAAGTTGCGCGTGGGGGTCATAGGGGCTTCCGGCTACGTGGGAGGGGAGCTCCTGAGGATTCTGTTGCAACACTCTAAAGTCGAGGTCACTCTCGCCACCTCCAGAACCTACGCGGACGAGTTCATCTACAGAATCCACCCGAACCTGAGGGGGTTGACCAACCTCAAATTCTACGGACTGGACCCGATCAAGGCGGCGGGAAGCTGCGACCTAGTTTTCACAGCTGTCCCCCACGGCACATCCCACAAGATCATCCCCGCTTACCTCGAGTCGGGATTCAAGGTGATCGACCTGAGCGCCGACTTCAGGCTAAGAGATCCTGCCGGGTACCAGAAGTGGTACGGATACGAGCACCCTCGACCCGATCTCCTTCAGAAGGCAGCCTATGGCCTCCCCGAACTTCATCGCGAGGAGATTAAACAAGCCCAGCTCGTCGCATGCCCAGGCTGCATGTCAGCCGCCTCAATACTCGCCCTAGCCCCTCTGGCAAAGGCGGGAGTGATTGAGAAGGACAAGATTGTCGTTGACGTGAAAATCGGCTCCTCAGGGGCAGGGGTCAGGCCGACGCTCGGAACCCACCACGCCGAGCGGTCCAATATCGTGAGACCCTACAAGGTGGTTGGACATCGCCACACGGGGGAGATAGAACAGGAACTCTCGTTGTTGCGTGGAGAGCCGCTCATAGTTTCCATGACCCCTCACGCCGTGAACATTGTGAGGGGGATACTCTCCACGTGCCATACCTTCACAACTCAGCCCGTGAACACGCCCGACCTGTGGAAGCTGTACCGTGGCTTCTACCACGACGAGCCATTCATAAGGTTCGTTAAGGACCGGAAGGGGCTGTTTCGACTACCAGATCCCAAGGTGGTCGTAGGCTCGAACTTCTGCGACCTAGGCTTTGAGATAGACGACCATATTAACAGAGTAGTGGCGATATCCGCCATAGACAACCTACTGAAAGGCGCAGCTGGAACTGCCGTGCAGTGCTTGAACGTCATGCACGGGTTCGAGGAGAAGACAGGGTTGGAGTTTCCGGGCATCCACCCGGTGTGACCGAAATGACCATTGTGGTGAAGATCGGCGGAAGCCTTCTCAGCGGCGAGTTCGACCCGAGCCTCTTCGACGACGTGAAGACCCTCCTCGGCAAGGAGAAGGTCGTGCTCGTCCACGGCGGCGCCGACGAGGTGTCCAGAGTCTCTGAGAGAATGGGGAAGAGCCCGACCTTTGTGGTTTCTCCCGGGGGGATCAGAAGCCGCTACACCGACCGGGAAACGGTTGAGATCTTCACGATGGTCATGGCCGGGAAGATAAACAAGGAGGTAGTAGCCGCCCTCGAAGCGCGGGCTGTACCCGCGATCGGCGTCTCGGGAGTCGACGGCTCCATCCTTCGCGCCAGTCGAAAAAAGAGGCTGATAATAATAGACGAGCGCGGAAGGAAGAGGCTGATAGATGGAGGCTACACAGGAAAGATCGAAAGCGTGAACACCGGGCTACTTCAGCTCCTCGTCGATGGTGGGTACGTGCCCGTGGTTGCACCGGTCGCCCTCGGAGACGAACACGAGTTCCTGAACGTGGACGCTGACAGGGCAGCGGCCTATGTCGCCGCCGCACTCCACGCCGACATCGTCATCTTTCTGACCGATGTCCCGGGTGTCCTGAAAGGAGAAGACGTGATACCAAAGATGACGCTGGCCGAGGCGCAGACAGTCCGCTCCAGAGTCGGGGCCGGAATGGATAAGAAGCTCTTGGCGGCGACCGAGGCCGTTGAGAAGGGGGTGAAGAGGGCGGTGATAGCCCCCGGAAAAGGCATAAACCCCGTATCAGCCGCCCTTGACAACAAGACCGGAACGGTGATCGAAAGTGGATGAACAGGCTATCGTGAATACTGAGAACCGATTTGGCGCCTCCGTGTACTGGAAGCTACCCGTCACGATGGTTCGTGGCAGAGGAGCCAGACTCTGGGACATCAACGGAAAAGAGTACATCGACTGCATGGGTGGCTACGGGGTCAGTATAGTCGGCCACTCGAACCCACGAGTGGTGGAAGCCATCACGAAACAAGCTGAGAGACTGATCACGTGTCACGGCTCCATCTACAACGACACACGTGCTGGGTTACTCGAGAAGCTGGTCAAGATCGCTCCCAGTGGACTTGGGAGAGTCTTTCTTTGTAACACCGGAACAGAGTCGGTCGAGTCAGCCCTCAAGCTTGCTAGAAAGCACACAGGCAAGCCCGAGATAATCGCGATGGTCGGGAGCTACCACGGTAAGACGATGGGCGCCCTCTCAGCCACGTGGGGCACCAGATACAGAGAGCCCTTCGAGCCCCTAGTGCCGGGCATCAAGTTCGTTCCGTTCGGCAACCCCGAGAAGGCCACCGAAGCGATAACCGAGAAGACCGCCGCCGTGATAGTTGAGCCTATCCAAGGCGAGGGTGGAATCCACGTCGCCCCCGAAGGATACCTGAAGAGCCTCCGAGAGATTTGTGACCAGAGGGGAGTCCTTCTAATATTCGACGAGGTCCAGACGAGCTTCGGAAGGACCGGCAGGATGTGGGCAAGTGATCATTGGGGCGTAGTTCCCGACATCCTATGCGTAGCCAAGGCGATCGCAGGCGGTGTCCCAATGGGAGCTATGCTCGCAAAGGACGGAATCATGTCATCCTTCAAGACGGGAGACCACACAAGCACCTTCGGCGGAAACCCCTTGGCATGCGCAGCCGCGAGCGCCACGATAGACTTCATCCTAGAAAATCATCTTCCAGAGAGAGCCAAGGAGCTAGGCCTCTACTTCCAAGAGGGACTCCGCGCGCTACAGGCGAAATACCGGATAGTCCGAGAGGTGAGGGGACTCGGACTGATGCTGGCCCTCGAGTCGAGATTTGAGATACAGAACATCCTACTGAACGCGGTCAAGCGAGGGCTCGTGATGCTCTACTGCGGCAGGACCGTTCTCAGATTTCTCCCACCTCTCGTGATCGAGAAGGAACAGATCACCCAAACCATCTCACTCCTCGACGAACTGCTTGCGGAGGAGGAACGCGCACGGCTCCCTCCGAAAGTAGGAGGGTGAGGAACCGTTGGTCGAAACACTTGACGAAATAGACGTAAAGATCCTCGGGATCCTCCGCGAGCGCGGTCGAATCTCCTACACCGACCTCGGAAAGGAGGTGGGGCTCTCCGAAGGAGCCGCCAGAAAGAGGGTCCAGAAGCTGGTTGAGTCGGGCTGCATAGAGAAGTTCACCATCGAGACCACGACAAAGGAAGGAATCGCGGCAATCATTCTTGTCTCGGTCTCCACAGAGGTGCCCACCCCCGAGATAGCCGAGAAGATAAGGAAGATAGGCGGAGTCGAGACGGTCTACGAAGTAGCGGGACAGTTTGATGTGGCTGCCCTGCTCACAGGGGAAGGGCTGAGCACCGTCAACTCGTGCGTTGACGAAATTCGTCGTGTAATCGGAGTTTCCGACACAAATACCTTAGTTGTTTTACGAAAATGGCGCTAGACTGATCAGAACCCACGAAGTGCTTAAATAGAATGCGAAATCCCTATTTTCCCCACCGATTGCGCCCTTGCAAGAGGGTCAAACCTTGATAGTGAAGTGTCTAGAGTGCGACGCCGAGATCTCCGTTCCGCCCGATGTGGTAGTGGGAGAGATACTGAACTGCCAAGACTGCGGACTGTCTTTCGAAGTATGCGACATCCAAGGAGCCAAGATCGAGATAAAAGTGGCTGACATCGAGGGCGAAGACTGGGGAGAGTAATTAAGCCGCCCTTAAACCACCTATTATTCAAAGACGCTTGAAAGAGGCTATTATTTTTCTAGGGAGCGAATTTTATAAAGAAGGGATCGGGTTTTGGCTGACGAGTCAGTCGAATTCCTCACGTCCATGCTCAGGCACTACAGCCCGTCCGGGCGAGAGGGCAAAGTTGCCAACCTACTCATCGCCAGAATGGGTGAGCTGGGATTCGAGAACGTTCATCTGGACCGGACTGGAAACGTCTTGGGTCAGACAGGGACCGGGCCACCGACAATTCTTCTGTGCGGTCACCTAGACACCGTTCCAGGACGGCTGAGCGTGAAGACGGACGGAGTGAGAATCTGGGGTAGAGGTGCTGTGGACGCGAAATCTTCCCTAGCTGCGCTCCTCGAGGCAGCATCGAACTTTGTCCAGAAGCCGATAGATGGGAGGGTCATAGTCGCAGGCGTTGTCGAGGAGGAAGGCCGCAGCACGGGTGTCAAGGGACTTATCGAAAGCGGTTTGAAGGCAGATTATGCCATCTTCGGTGAACCGAGCGGGACAGACAGAATCACGATTGGCTACAAGGGGCACCTCCTCCTCAGAATCACGTGCAAGACTCCTAGCGTTCACGCCAGCGCTCCTTGGACTGGCTGCAACTCAATCGAGAGAGCATACGAAATCTGGAAGGCCATAGACAACCATCCCTTCGAGGGAGAGAAGGGCGCTGATTCCTACTGGTCTGTCTCCTCCTCCATAACCAAGATCTCCGCGGGGGACGCAACCAACGTCGTTCCCGGCGTCTGCGAGACTTTTCTGGACATTAGAGTACCTCCAACAACCACCTGTGATCGCGTTCTGAACGAGATCGAGAAGGTGATCACCGATTACCGCTCCGCTTTCCCAACCCTTGAGGTTAGGTGGGAGGTTGAGGACAAGATCGACCCGTTTGAGGCAGATTCCCGATCACTCCCGGTAAAAGCCCTAAGCTTGTCGGTCCTGAAGGTTCTCGGGCGAAGGCCCACACTAATGCGGAAGACCGGGACAGGAGATATGAACATCCTCGGAAGGGCGCTCCGCGTGCCGATAGTCACCTACGGACCAGGGGACTCAAGGCTATCACACACCACAGAGGAGCATGTGGAGATATCTGAGTACCTGTCCAGCATCAAAGTAATCGAACAGGCCGTCAGGGAGATGGTCAGGCTCCACAAGGCTACCACATGATCCTCAACGACTCTCCTTCAGTAGCAAGCTCCGCCTTAGAAGCCCCTCTCAACCAACTACACAAGGCTTAAATTGGAGAAAGGCGCTCTCGTCCCGAAGGGTTCTTTGACTCCGGGAACTAGAAACCCACAGATTTTGTCGAATAAGAAGGTCTCAAAACCCCTCCGGAGTTCGGTCATAACTAACACTCACTCTGGTCATATAGCCAGCCTTGAAGGTAGCTGGGAGGTGCCGCCAATTGCCCAAGTTTGAGGATCTGAAGAAGGTCCTCGTTATAGGGAGCGGCGGAATCGTCATAGCCCAGGCTGCCGAGTTCGACTACAGCGGCTCCCAAGCCCTCAAAGCCCTGCGAGAGGAAGGGATCTCAACCGTCCTCGTTAACCCGAACGTCGCCACGATCCAGACGAGCAGAAGAATGGTCGACAAGATCTACCTAGAGCCCTGCACGCCCGAGGTCGTTGCGCAAATCATAAGGAAGGAGAAGCCCGACGGCGTAATGCTGGGATTTGGGGGACAGACCGGCATAAATGTCGGGCTTCAGCTGGCGCGCATGGGCGTGTTCAAAAAGGGCATTCGCGTCCTGGGAAGCCCGCTCAGAGCCATCGAGATAACCGAGGACCGGCATCTGTTCAAGACGGCTATGGAGAAAGCCGGCATCCCGATTCCTCCGAGCGGAGCTGCGTACTCGACCGAGGACGCTCTATCCATCGCCGAAAGAGTGGGATACCCGGTCATCATAAGGACGGCGTGGATGCTAGGCGGAGGAGGTTCCGGAGTCGCGTACAACCCAAACCAGTTGAGGCACATCGTCGACAGGGCACTGGAGTGGAGCATAGAACACCAGGTTCTGATCGAGAAGTACCTGGAGCACTGGAAGGAAGTCGAGTACGAGGTTATGCGGGATTACGCGGACAACACGATAACCGTCGCAGCCTTGGAGAACGTAGACCCGCTGGGCATCCACACCGGGGATAAGATGGTCGTCGCCCCCACACAGACTCTTACTAACAGAGAGTACCAGATCCTCAGAGACGCGTCGATCAACGTGGTCAGATCCGTCGGGATAATCGGCGAGTGTAACATCCAGTTCGGACTGAATCCTCACAGCGAGGAGTACGTCGCCATTGAGGTCAACCCTCGAATGTCTAGGTCCAGCGCCCTCGCCTCGAAGGCGACTGGCTACCCCTTGGCGTACATCGCCGCGAAGGTTGCCATCGGCTACAACCTTCCCGAACTGCTGAACAAGGTAACGGGAGTCACCACCGCTTGCTTTGAACCTGCGCTAGATTATATCGTGGTGAAGATCCCCCGCTGGGACTTCCCGAAGTTCCCAGGAATGGTCGACAGACACGTCGGTCCGATGATGAAGTCCGTTGGCGAAGTGATGAGCATAGCCCGAACCTTCGAGGAGGCTCTACAGAAAGCGATCAGGGAGCTGGAGATAGGGAAGGTCGGTCTGGTCGGAAATCTGGACGATGATCAGCCCGAACCGATCGAGAGCATCATCGAGGAGCTTCGAAGACCAACGGACGAGAGATGGTTCAAGATCCCCAAGGCGATCAAAGCCGGGATGTCGATCGAGGAGATCAGCAAGCTGAGCGGGATCGACTCATGGTACCTGTACAAGGCGAAGAACATAGTCGACATGGAGGCGAAGCTCAGGACCACATACCTCCGTGACGACGCCGAGGTCGTCGAGTCGATCCGCAAGGCGAAGATGCTAGGCTTCTCAGACAGGCAGATCTCTGGCTGTCTGAAGACAGATGAACTCCGGATTCGAGAGTTCAGGAAGCGCCACGGCATAATCCCAGCCTTCAAGATAGTCGACACGATGGCTGCGGAGTGGCCTTCGAACACGAACTACTGCTACGTGACGTACGGAGACCAAGAGGATGACGTTGAGTTCGGAGGCTCCAAGACCAAGGTTCTGGTCCTGGGCGCTGGCTGCATCCGAATCGGAAGCAGCGTCGAATTCGACTACTGCACGATGCACACGGCGTGGTCGATGAAAGAGGAAGGGGTCGACGAGGTCATAGTCGTCAACAACAACCCGGAGACGGTCTCAACCGACTACGACATGTCAGACAAGCTCTACTTCGAGGAGATCACCCACGAGAGGATTCTAGACATCGTCGACAAGGAGAAACCGATGGGAGTCGTTGTCAGCGTCGGGGGACAGACACCAAACAACCTTGCGTTGCCTCTGGCAAGGGCGGGGGTCCGTCTGCTCGGGACGTCCGCGAGGAGCATAGACCGCGCGGAAGACCGATCAAAGTTCAGCGACCTCCTAGACACGATCGGAATCGACCAACCCCTCTGGAGCAGTCTGACTTCGCTTGAGGAGGCAAAGAGGTTCGCGAAGGGTATTGGCTACCCCGTCCTCATCCGACCGTCGTACGTCCTGTCCGGAGCCGCCATGCGAGTCGCGCACAACGAGGAAGAAATGACCGAATACGTGAAGCTCGCCACGAGAGTCTCCCCAGAGCACCCAGTCGTCATCAGCAAGTTTATGGAGAACATGCAGGAGGTGGAGGTGGACGCTGTCAGCGACGGCACTGACGTTTTGATCGGCTCGGTTCTCGAGCACGTCGAGCTCGCGGGCACTCACAGCGGCGATGCCACCATGGTCTTGCCGCCTCAGACCCTTGACCCCTCGGTGATCAGAAGGATCGAGGATTTCACGTTCAAGATCGCGCGGGCTCTGAACATAAAGGGCCCGTTCAACATCCAGTTCCTGGTCAGAGGCGACCTGGTTTACATCATCGAGCTGAACCTGCGGGCGAGCAGGAGCATGCCCTACACGAGCAAGTCCACAGGCATACCCCTCATCTGGATCGGTGCCAAGGCAATGCTGGGCAGAACATTGAGGGAGCTGAACTGTCTGAAGAAGCCCAAGGTGATGCACGTCGCCGTGAAGACACCCATGTTCTCATTCATGAGACTCAGGGGTGCGGATCCCGTTCTGGGTGTGGAGATGACCTCGACCGGAGAGGTTGCCTGCCTCGACTATGACTTCGCAGGCGCCTTGATCAAGGCGCTCACAGCCTCAAACCTAAGGATCCCGAAGCCCAAGACACCCGTGCTCCTGACAGTGCGCGACCGTGACCACGTCGAGGTAGTGGAGATCGGCAGACTCCTCTCCAAGATGGACTACGCCATCTACGCGACAGAGGGTACAGCCAAGGTCCTTGAAGAGGCGGGGGTGGGCGTGGGGAAGGTGTTCAGGAAGATCCACGAAACCCCCGAAAACGAAGACAGCATCCTAGACTACCTCTCAGGTCGTAGGATAGGGCTGGTGATAAACACTCCTTCAACCACCAGCCACAGGAGCGTCGACGACGGCTACGCCATCAGGAGGACCGCTGTCGAGTTCTTCGTGCCGGTCATCACAAACATAGAGACAGCAAGAGCCCTGGTAAAGGCGATGAGCGAGAACGGCTCCGACTTCTCCATACGCGCGCGACCCCTAGACGAGTTCCTAGCCAACGCCCCCCTAGGCCAGCACGTCTGACCTAGGCTGTTCCCAGGGACTCCGCGGTCTCCCGCACGGTCGAGATCAGCTTCGATACCTCCTGCTCCGTGTTGTAGAGGTATACCGACGCACGGACGGTCCCGGGGACACAGAGAATACTCTTCGCCAGAGGTAAGGCGCAGTGGTGCCCCGACCTCACACATATGTTAGCGTTGGTGTCCAGGACCAACGCCACATCATGCGCGTTCAGCCCCTTCACGTTGAAGGAAACGATCCCGATCTTGCGCTTGGGATCCGGTCCGTACAGGTCTACCCCCTTGACTTGCTTCAGCCCCTCGTACGCCATCCTAGTCAACCTGTCCTCCCAGGCGCGTATGTTCTCCATCCCCAGCTCCCTCAAATAGTCGGTAGCAGCCCCCAGACCTATTGCCTCCGCTATCGCCGGGGTTCCCGCCTCGTACCTAGAAGAGCCTTGGGCAAGCTTGTAGTAACCCTCTCCAACATCATCGATCGTTCCGCCTCCGATGGCCAGTGGCTCAACCTGAGGGCTACACTCCTCCCTGATGTAGAGCGCCCCCGAGCCTGTAGGACCGCACATTTTGTGGCCGCTAAAAGCAAGTAGGTCGATTCCCATGCTCTGAACGTCTGTCCTCATGTGCGGAACCGACTGCGCGCCGTCAACGAGGATCAGCGACCCGTGGTCATGGGCTATCTTGCCTATCTTCTCAACCGGCAGTATCGTGCCGAGCACGTTCGAGGCGTGGGTGACGGCGACGAGCCGCGTTCTGCCGTCGATCGCCCTCTCGAAGTCGTCCAAGTCGAAGAGCCCCTCCGCATTCGGCTTGACCACTTCCACCTGGACGCCACACCTCTGCTTCACTCTGAGCCAGACGATGAAGTTGGAGTGGTGCTCGATAAGGGTGGTTACAATCTTGTCTCCTCTCTTCCAAGGCAATCCGTTTGCGACAAGGTTGATGCCTTCGGTCGTGTTCTTTGTCATAACTATCTCGGCGTCGCTCTTTGCGTTGATGAAGCGTGCGACCTTCCTGTGAGCGTTCTCATACTCCTCGCTCGCCCGCTGGGAGAGTCGGTAGATGCCCCGCTCCACGTTCGCTCGGTACTCGTGGTAGTACTCCATCATCTTGTTGAGGACTGGTTCGGGCGTGAGACTGCTCGCGGTGCTGTCTAAGTATATGACCCCTCTCTTGAGGATGGGAAAGTCCTCTCTTATCCTCTCGACATCGTACAAGCCTTCCACACCGACCTAAGAACACTTAGAAACGAGCACAATAATTGCTTGTCGATTCTCGAGAAAGAAAGAGAGAGGAAGCCTAGGGCTTCTTCTTCAGATCGTTTAGATCGACCTTGGGCTTCTTCCTGTAGGCGGCTAGGTCAGGTTCGGCCGTCTCTATCCTGAACCGTTTCCTAAGAGCATAGCCCGTCGGATGGTCTCGGTATTGAGGGGGCACGTAGAGGTACATCGACCCCGGTTCCACCTCGACCAGCTCATACTCTGTGCTCCCAAGACCCAGACTCCTAGCTGAGTTCACCTGGATCCACTGGCTTACCTCTGGATACCGCGTGCTCACGTAGGTGAACTTCTCGTGGCCCTCCTTCCAAGGCTCGTCCTTGAAGCCCTTGTCGTAAGCCTTCGATCCCGGAACAGCCGGAGCCTTGTCCGCAGCATCCAGGCAGGCCTTGTCGATTGCGACCAAGTCCTTCGACGCGAAGACCCCCAGGTTCGGGAGGAGCCAGCTGTCGGTGTTGCTCGCACAGTCGCACCAGGGGGAGATGTCGATGGCGAAGTTGATGTAGCCCACGTGCTCCTTCCCGAGGAGCTTGACCACCGCAGCCGCCGAATCGGCGAAGGCCGCTGGGCAGGCGTACTCGTAGTCTGGTGGATACCAAGACACACCGCAGGCGAAGAGGAACCAGTGGGAGCCACAGCCGACGCACTTCTTCCTGTCCCACTCGATGTATGGCGCGTTCTCCTTGAGCTTCACCGCGCCGACTGGACAGAGTTCTAGGCACGTCTGATAGGAGATGCAGTCCTTGCCCCGGCACTTCTCCGGGTGGAAGGGCCAGGTGGCGCCGATACCGTAGAGCGGGCTAGTCATCATGTGAGTGGCTGTCTTCCCTCTCTTCGAGGTACAGCCTATTCCCAGGTTCTTGATAGCCCCTCCGTACACTCCTGTTGTGTGTCCCTTGAAGTGTGTGACCGCGATCATGGCATCGGCGTCGGCGATAGCCCGAGCTATGTAGGCGTAGTTCAGGAAGTTCCCGTCCACCCTCACCTTTACATCGTCCAGCCCATAGTCTCCGTCGGCCACGACGAAGGGGCAGCCTAGAGTCGCTTCGGTGTACCCGTTCCTAGCGGCGGTCTTGTACATGTCCTGGGCTAGGACCCTGCCGAGCTTTGACCCGTATATCAGCGTGGTTGTGTCCGTAACGAAGGGATCTCCGCCGTACTCCTTCACCTTCTCCACTATCCCAGCAACGATGCTCGGTCGAAGGTAACCAGTGTTGTTCCACTCGCCGCAGTGAACCTTTATTGCGACGCGGTCTCCCTTCTTGAAGCACTCGTTAAGTCCAGCAGCGTCAAAGATCCTCTGACCCTTCGCGACATAGCTGAGGGCGACATTGCCTGTTGGCGCCCTCGGACCCATGAAGTAGACCTTGGATGAGTTTCCCATGACCACTCCCTCCGCAGAAAGTGATGGTGTAGGGTAATACGAAGATCCTTTTAAGACATGTGAAAAAGCCCTAGAACAAAAATGGGAAAAGGCGGTCCTACGGCTTCCTCAGAAACTTGTCGACCGAGACCTTCGGCTTTGCCCTGTACGCGTCAGGGTCAGGCTTCGGCGACTGCATAGCAAATCTCCTTCTGAGGGCGTGACCAGTTGGATGCTCCTTGTAGATCGGTGGGCCGTAGTCTCCTACCGGACCGGGTTGAACCTCGATCAGCTCGTATTCTGTGCTTCCAAGCCCCAGACTCTTGGCGGCGTTAACCTGGATCCACTGACTGACCTCAGCGAAGCGGGGCGCTGGGCTGACGTAGGTAAACTTCTCGTGCCCAACCTCCCACGGCTCGTCCATAATGCCCTTGTCGTAAGCCTTCGATCCCGGGACAGCTGGAACCTTGTCGGCTGCGTCGAGGCACGCCATGTCGACCGCCACTATGTCCTTGGAGGCGAATACTCCCAGGTTAGGCAGCAGCCATGTGTCAGTGAATGCCGCGCAGTCGCACCATGGGGAGATATCTATCGCGAAGTTGATGAAGCCAACGTGCTCCTTCCCGAGGACCTTTATCGTGGCTGCAGCGGCATCCGCGAAGACTGCAGGCATCAACTTCTCTATCTCCGGGGGATACACTCGAACCCCGCATCCGAGAAGAGTCCAGCACGCGGCGCATCCGACGCACTTTTTGCGATCCCACTTCACATACGGCGGTTTATCCGTGAACGTTAGGGCTTCGACAGGGCACAGTTCAACGCACACCGTGTAGGTTGGACACTCTGGACCCTTACACTTTTCTGGTGCGTGAGCGTACCCAGCTCCTATTCCCCACTTCGGGTGGGTTGTTTGGTGCACGGTCGCTTTTCCTCTCTTTGACTGGCAGCCTATTCCCAGGTTCTTGATGGAGCCGCCGTACACGCCCTGACCGTGTCCCTTGAAGTGGGTCACCGCGATCATGGCATCCGCATCCGCTATCGCCCTACCGATGTACGCGTACTGCAGGAAGTTTCCGTCAACTTTCACCTTCACGTCGTCCACACCATAGTCTCCGTCAGCCACGACAAGGGGGCATCCGAGCGTTGCCTCTGTGTATCCGTTCCTAGCCGCGGTCTTGTACATGTCCTGCGCGGTTGTTCTCCCGAGTCTAGAGCCGTACACCAGCGTTGTGGTGTCAGTGACAAACGGGTCTCCACCGTACTGCTTAACCTTCTCAACTATCCCGGCTACGATGCTGGGGCGCAGGTAGCCGGTGTTGTTCCACTCCCCACAGTGAATCTTGAGGGCAACGCGATCGCCCTTCTTGAAGCACTCGTTCAGCCCGGCAGCGTCGAAGAGCCTCTGACCCTTCGCGACATAGCTCGTCGCCAAAGACACCGACCTCGGTCCCATCCAGTACACTTTCGCTTTCGAAGCCAACTCACTCACTCCAAACTTGGTGCATTAGCCATGAGTTTGTCGCCTCCAGACTTAAAGACTACCCACGCCGAAGAGAACAGAATCCGATTGGAAAGGGGATAAGACGCCCTGCCTAGTTGCGTCTATTCTTTTTAGTTTCACTGTATTCAAACTAGGGATAGGGTGTGGCTATGGACGTTATCGAAGCCATGAAGAGAAGGAGAAGTGTACGGGCTTACTCCAGCAAAGAGGTCTCAGACGCAGCAGTCGAGACGCTCCTCGAGTGCGCGCGCTGGGCGCCCTCAGCCGGCAACCTACAACCATGGGAGTTCATTGTAGTCCGAGACTCTGAGCGGAAAAGAGGACTCGCTGAGGCCGCGCTCGGACAGAGCTTCATCGAGGACGCTCCCGCAGCCATCGTGGTGTGCGCGAACTCGAGGAGGTCGGCCACGCGATATGGAAGCCGCGGCGCGTCTCTCTACTGCCTCCAAGACACAGCTGCCGCCACCCAAAACATCCATCTAGCAGCCTACGCGCTAGGACTGGCGACATGTTGGGTCGGCGCGTTCGACGAGGCTGTGGTAGCCAGAGTTCTCAAGTTACCCGAGGGGATACGCCCCGTCGTCATAATCCCTGTCGGATACCCCGAGGAGCGACCAAGTCCTCCGCCTAGGAGAGGGCTGAGCGAGATCGTGCACAAGGAGGAGTTCTAAAGCCCGCTCGAGAGGCAACTCGTGGTATTGCACGGCTCAGCCGCTTAGAGCCTTGGAAACCTCTTCGACCTCGGGCTTTATGAGCTCCGCCCTCACCGTCTGTTCCGCGTAGGCTTCCGGAGTCTTGAGCCCACTCCCGGTCAGCATGCAGACAACCCTATCCCTAGGGGAGATCTTCCCCGAATCCAGCATCTTCTTCAGTCCAGCATAGGACGCGGCTGCGGACAGCTCAACGAACAGCCCCTCGACTCGCGCCAGCTCCACCCCGGCAGAGGCTATCTCCCCGTCAGAAACCGTCTCGGCTGAGCCACCAGTCTCCTTCAATGCTCTCAACACGAGATCACCCTTGAGGGGCTTCGCGATCATAAGTCCCTCAGCGATCGTCTTCGGCTTCTCGACCATCTGAATCGCCTGACTCTTCAGGAAGGCGGTGGCTATAGGGCTGCACCCCTCTGGCTGGACACACCCGATGTGAGGCGTTCTGTGTATCCATCCAAGCTTCAGTAGCTCCCCCAGCCCCTTCCAGCATCCTACCAGCCCGCTCCCCGTCCCAACGGGGAAGACGATCCAGTCCGGAGGCTTCCAGTCTAGTTGCTCACACACCTCATAGCCTATCGTCTTCATCCCCTCAGAGGCGTAGGGGTTTGTCTGGAACCCACAGTAGTACCACCCGAACCTCGTGTAAGCCGCGGTGGCCACCTCATATGTGTCCCTCCGCGTTCCCTCAACCTTGAAGACCCTCGACCCGTACGACTGCGACTGAAGCAGCTTGCTGGGACTGGCATAGGCTGGAGCGAAGACGTAACACGGCAAACCCGCCTTTGCGCTGTAGGCTGAAAGGGAGGCAGCGGCGTTTCCGGACGAGTCTATCGCTGTAGCCCTCGCCTTGAGCTCAACAGCCTTCGAGATCAGGACGGAAGACCCCCTGTCCTTAAACGAGCCTGTAGGAGAACTGAACTCAAGCTTGAAGAAGAAGCCTCCACGCCTAGCCTCAACCAAGGGCGTAAAGCCCTCCCCCAGCGTCACCGCGTGCTTTGCGTCCGTTGGAAGAAGCTCGGCGTACCTCCACATGCTACGAACACGCCCCGCCAGCTGAGATGGACTAACTTCCCGCTTGACGGACTCATAGTCGTACCGTGGGTCGAGCAGCCCTCCACAGTTGGGGCACGTGTAAAGAACCCGGTCAGGGCTGTGCTCTCGACCGCAGCCCAGGCAAACAAGAAAGCCTTCGCGCAGCTCAGCCGCCCCCAAGGGTGCTATTCAACACACTCCGCCTAAAAGCTGTGTTCGCGAGCCGACACAAACGATTTCTCGAAGCGTAGGCAAGCTATATCACGACTGAGGGATGCCCAACTGAGGTTCTCGATAGTGACCGACGCCTGTGAGAAGGTCGAGGCCACCACGAAGAGACTCGAGATGACAGAACTCCTCGTTCAGCTCATCAAGAAAACTCCACCAGAGACAATCGACAAGGTCGTGTACCTGATCATCGGAGAGCTCTACCCGCCATTCATGGGGATAGAGCTGGGGATAGCGGAGAAGTTGGCGATCAAGGCGATCGGTATCGTGACCGGAAGACCGGACAGCCAAGTTGAGCAGGAGTACAAGAAGCTCGGCGACCTAGGCAAGACCGTAAGTGCGCTCCTCGGACAGAAGACTCAGACAACTCTCACCAGCGAACCCCTGAGCGTCGAGAGGGTCTACGAAACCCTCGAGAAGATAGCACACGCCACCGGCTCCGGAGCGCAGGAGACAAAGATCAAACTGCTAGTAAGCCTCCTGAACGACGCCTCTCCGGTAGAGGCCAAGTACATCACCCGTATGGTCCTAGGCAAGCTCAGGCTCGGCGTCGCAGACATGACCGTCCTTGACGCGCTGGCGGTCGCGTACGGAGGGGGAAAACAGTTTAGAGAGTCGATAGAGCGCGCCTACAACGTATCGTCGGACATCGGCTACGTAGCGCGGATCCTAGCGACGCAAGGAATGGAGGGGATCGAGCACTTCAAGATAACCTTCGGTAGACCGGTCAAGCCGCAACTCGCCGAGAGGCTATCCACCCTAGAGGAGATATTGGAGAAACTAGGCGGCAGGTGCAGCGCCGAGTACAAGTACGACGGGTTGAGGATCCAGTCCCAGATCTCGCCGAAGGGAATCCAGCTCTTCTCCAGGCGGGAGGAGAGCATAACAAGCCAGTTTCCCGACTTGGTTGAGGCGCTAAGAGAGGCGGTAACCGCTAAAGAGGCTATCCTTGACGGGGAGTGCGTGCCTGTCGACCCGAACACGGGCGACCTCCTACCGTTCCAAGTCGTCTCCCAGAGGAGGGGTAGGAAGTATGACATCGAGAAGATGATGGGAGAGGTTCCAGTCGTCCTCTTCGTCTTCGACCTCCTCTATCTCAACGGAGAGGATCTAACCCTGAAGCCGTATCCGGAGAGGCGGGAGATGCTATCCAAGGTTGTCAGGAGGACCGACACGATCAGGATCGCGGAGAACATAGTCAGCGGAAGCGCCCAAGAGATCGAATCCTACTTCGAGAAGGCGGTGCACGAGGGAACGGAGGGGTTGATCTGCAAGTCCATCGGACCGGACTCGGTCTACGAGGCTGGAAAGCGCGGCTGGCAGTGGATCAAGTGGAAGAGGTCATACCGCTCAGAGATGACAGACACCGTGGACCTAGTCGCCGTCGGAGCTTTCGCCGGAAGAGGGAAACGGGCTGGGAGCTACGGCGCGTTACTTATGGCGGCTTACAACGAGGACGAAGAGAGATTTGACACTGTCTGCAAGCTCGGGAGCGGGTTCACGGACGAGGATCTAGCGAAGCTCCCGGGGATCTTTAAACCCTACCAGAGATCAGAACCCCATCCGCGAGTCAGCTCGCTGATGAAGCCGGATGTCTGGTTCGTCCCGACAAAGGTTCTCGAGATCATTGGTGACGAGATCACGCTATCCCCGCTCCACACATGCGGGTTCGGGGCGGTCCGGGAGGGGAGTGGACTGGCAATCCGCTTCCCGAGGCTCGTCAAGTTCAGAGACGACCGAGCCCCCGAAGACGCCACGACGAACAAAGAGATTTTGGAGATGTACAACAGGCAACTGAAGAAAGTATCAAGCTAGACTCAGACGAGCTGAAAGAACCGCATCATGAGATATACAGCGTAGCCGATCAAGCAGAGAGATGCAACTGCCCAAACAATTTGCGTCGCCATCTGTCTGTTCAAACCATTCCACCTAGAGACATTTGAAGACCCCCCTGCTCCACAGACAAGCCGAGCAAGAGTTACCCGACGCCCAGCAGTCAGCACCCACCAGGCTGTACCAGCAGTCCTCCACGTATATGCAATCGACACAGGAGGGCATGTCAAGGTCCGACACCATAGACCTGAAGCGGTTGTAACCCTCAGAGTTCCAGATGCTCTCCAACGACTCACTCAGGACATTGCCGAAGCTCAGCCGAGAGACAAACCTCGGTCGACCGAACATGTAGTAGCTGTGGGCGTGCATGTAGCGAAGACATGGCTCCACGAACCCGTCCCAAGAGACACAGCACCCGCTGTCCGATACGAAGGCGCATCTTCGGTCGCCCCTTGGAGTCAGGACGGGGAGGTCGAGCTGAAGACCGAGCCTACGAGCGGCAGCCCTAGCCTCATCAAAGACCTTCTCGGCAGCCTCCAACCTCTGCCGGTTTCTCCGCGCAAGGCTGATCAGGTTCATCTCCACACCCAGGGCTTTGGCGCGGGCTCTTGCGCCATCCAACAGCTTGCAGAGAGCGTCCGACTCCCTGTCCTCGATGTAGGAGCTACAGAACCTGTTGGACTTCAGGATGTATCCTGTCACGTCATCAAGGTCGAGCGAAATATTCAGCTTCCTCGCCTCTCCAGCGGCCTTCTCCATCGTGTGGACCGCTAGGTCCGTGTTGAAATCGTACAGAATCTTACCCCACAGGGACTCAGTGTAGGGAATCAGATTCGATACGATCACAGAGTCCACGCCCACAGCACCAGCCACCTCAACGAGCTGGGGTAGCTCCAGGATGTTGTCGGTCATAGCCACGAACTCGAACCCGACCCGGGGTAGGTCGCTCCCCATCTCAGCCTTCATTCTGGCCAGCCTTTCCACGTTCGCCAAGAGCTGAGGCAGTCGAGCCCCAACCCGGACCCTCTTTAGAGTCTCGGGCTCCACGCCGTCGATGGATATTACGAGGGAGTCCAAGCCAGCAGAGATCAGCTCTTCAGCCATCACCTCTGTGAGGAGGGTGGCGTTAGTGTTGAACCCGACCCGGGTTTCCGGTCCACAGTGCTCCTTAGTCAGCCTGACCATCTCAAGCATGGCTGGGTTAAGCAGCGGCTCGCCGAACCCACTTAGGTTGATGAGGTCAGCATCGCGGAAGCTGGGAAGCAGCCTCTTGAAGAGCGAGAGGCTCATGTCACCCTGCTCTCCAGCAAGCACGTTCCTGATGCAGGTAGTGCAGCTGAGATTGCACCTGACTGTACTCTCGACGTAGAGCTTCCTGGGATAGGACACCGTCTCCAATCCCCCAGATTTTTATCCAGTCGGTTTTCCTGAGCCTCTTGCGTCCGTTCCTTCACACTGCCCGCTTAACTTCCTTTCGCTCAGCAGCCAACTCCTTTGCGCTTTTCCGGAGCTTCCTTGACAGCGAGAACGCTGCGACACAGACTATGACAAGGGGGAGGAGGTACCTCGACGCAACGCTAAGGAGCTCCTGAGCGGGAATTCCGAGGACACTCGGATAGACGTAGTAGAACATCGCCGCCTCGTATGCCGCGAAGAGGACCGTTGCAAGCGAGAGGAAGTGCCCCACGCTTGGACCCCAATCCTTTCGTTTGAGGACTCCGTAGCCCCCAACAGCGAGCATGATGGATACCGACGCGTTCAGGATTATGTCCACTCTGACGAGCATGTTGTTGACAGCGGCGAGCATGAGCAGCATTCCCAGCGCTAGCCTGATATTCGATGCGCGGCTGGAAATCGTTGGAGAGGATGCTGCGCTCGTATTTTCGGACAAGGCTCGTCAGCAGAGCAAGCGTTCTCAAGTTTGATGAGGGAGAGCCGGTGTGTCGCCTCTCACTTCTCCAGGACGACCGGGTTTCGTAGGGTCCCTATTCCCTCGATGTGGGCCTCTATCACGTCGCCGGGTTGGAGCCCCTCCTTCGGTCCTGCAGGCGGGCTTGCGGTGGGAATTATGTCACCGGGCTCTAGAGTCATCATTTCTGAGAGGAACTCAATGATCTCTGGGACACCGTGTATCATGTACTTCGTGGAGGACTCGCACTCGACCTTGCCGTTCACCTTCCGAATCATCTTTAGGTTCCTTATGTTGGGCATCTCGTCTCTTGTGACTATCCAGGGTCCCATGGGGGAGAACGTGTCAAAGGGTTTGCAGCGCTGCTGGAAGAACGTTTTGCCAGGGCCCATCATTTCGATGTCGTGTGCCGTCATATCATCGAAGATGGTGAAGCCGAAGACGTAGTCCAAAGCTTTCTCCTTCGGAACCTTCCTTGCCTTCTTGCCTATGATCACTGTGAACTCCCACTCCTGCCAGACACAGTCAGAGAAGGTGCACGGAAACCTTCCTCTGGGAATAACAATCGGTTCATCCGGTCCGATGACCGTGCTCGAGGGCTTGAAGAAGAACATAGGATAGTCCGACTTCTCGATTCCAAGCATCCTCCTGTAGTCCTCGTAGTTGAGCCCGATGCACACGATCTTTCCAGGTCTGGGGATCGGGGCTTTCAGCTTCACCCTTTTCAGTGGAAACACGGCTCCGGGAACATCGAACTTTCGGTCTCTAACATACTCGACTGTCGTCACGATGTCCTCCCAGCAGGTTGTAGATGGACGGACCAGTACTCCCTCCTGTCCTCTTTCAAGGAGCTTGATCATGCTCGGGGGTAGAACCCTGTTTGCCTCCTCTTCGGCGTATGGAAGTTTCTTCTCGGTCGCGAGATACGAGGTGTGGGCTGCGGTTAGGTCGATCACCTTCTCAGCCTCGACTACTCCCACTCTCTCTCGACCTTCAACCTCAAACGTGACGAATCTCAACCCGACCCCTCCGATCTAAGTGTTCTATCGAGTAGCCGCTTAAGAATACTGATGCTGGCGGAATTGGATTTACCCCGCCGCATCAAGGAGGCTTCATCCTCTCAGGCAGTTTGGAGTACCTTCCGTCGGATGCCCGGTAAACGGCCAGTCTGCCAACGGTTTCCCATATTTCACCCGTCAGCCGTCTGATCTGGACCGTTATGACCTCGGCACTCGGGTCCGTCTTGCTGGACCATACGGCTAGGCTGAGAAAGTCGCCGTTGGGTAGGCGGGAGGTAAATCTCGCCTTCGGTTGGGTTGACAACTTCCTCACTCCAAGAACACAGAGAGTTGGTTGCCGAAGAAGTCTAATAAACGCTCAGGTAAACGGACTCTGTATCGTTTCTGGCGGCGCAGAGCGTTGGATGTGCAGGATCTCGTACTCCTCCTGTTTCTGCTGGCCACGATTCCATCTCTAGTGCTCAGCCTCTGGATCTGGCGCAGGCGCAGTTATGGTACTCTTTTCTGGATCATCCTCGGGATCGGAGCCGTTGGCTGGTACGCAGCACAAATCCCCAAGTCCGTGGTCACGATAGCCTACCTCAACGCGGTTGGGATCCCGCTCACCACACCAGGGGAGGAGTTAATGAGGAATACAGGCATCCTGATAGTTGGAGCGGTCTCGGCGGGTGTTTTCGAGGAGATATTCAAGTTCATAGGGATCTTCGCCCTAAGGAGGAGGATACAGACACCCCGCGACGCGATATGCTACGGGCTGGGCGCCGGCTCAGGCGCGGGCATCTTGGAGGCGATTCTCTTGGGAGGAGCGGCTCGCGGCATGGTTGCGGTCGAGCCCGTGGAGGTCACGCTGGACATCCTAGCTGGACCAGTCGAGCGGGTCTCAGCCATCTTCCTTCACATGGCTCTAACCGCGATCTTCGCCTACCTCTTCTTTACGAAAAGACGCATCTCCGGCTTCGCGGTTGCAGCGGGATATCACACTCTAGTTGACCTTGTCGCTCCCTGGCTTTTGGCGAGCGGTGCCATGACCAACATCTGGGCCTTGGAAGCGGTTGTAGCCGCGTTCACGATCGCGCTATACCCCCCGTTACTCGCGGTGTATGCTAAGATCAAGGCTACTCCCACAGCAATTCCAACCACCTCCCCTACTTCCGAGGCTCAGAGTAGCCAACTAAACCGAGTGCCACCAGGCAACTTGAGCGTACCTATCTCCAGACTATAGGTGGAAACAAGCCAAGAAGAAGGCTCGATTAGACAGGTTCTACCTACTTTGCTACGGCACAGTCGAGGTAGGTTTCAGCCAAGTCGCAGCCCGTTACGTTCCTAGTGTTCGTCCAGAAGTCCGGGCATGAGTTCACCTCGTGCGTGGTCCACTCAGCCCGAGGCAAACCACTCTCGATAGCCGCCTTCAACCTCTGATACTCTATGGACTCGGTGTAAACCCTGTACGCCTCATCCAACCTCTTCAGCCACGTCAAGAAGGTGTCGTCTCCCCTCCGAACCTTCGCCTTCCTCACCATGTCAAAGTACAGGTTCGCATCTCCAGCAAGGCGGTATATCTCATCCCTACTGGGCTTGTCCATTCTCGGCATCATGTCTATGCCCAGAACGACCCCTCCATCCCAATCGCCAACGATCTCAGCCACATCCACAGCTTTCTCCCTCAGTTCCTCGGGTAGCTCAACGCCAACAGCTAGTCCGCCAAGGGCTGTGTTGGTGCGGTACCTCCGGTCCGCAAGGGAGACCCTCGCGATGCACGTGACGTAGTAGGGCCTACCTCCCCTTCTCTTCGCCACGTTTATCCTGAGGTCGAACGCTTTCGGGAGGAACTCCTGAGCCAGGACCCCCAGCGGGTTCAGGATCGTCCTCTTCGTCCTCTCCACCGCCCACTCGAGCTCCTTCCTGTTGCGAACCTTCACTATGCTCCGCCCCCAAGATCCCTTGTCCGGCTTAACTATCTTGGGATACTCCGGCAGCTCAGCGTCTATCAGGTCGGCGATGTTCTTTGCCAGACGCCCACGTCCACTCTTCTCCTTGGTCACCGAGGCGTTCCAAGGGACATAAACGGTTTTAGGGGTCGCGATCCCGCGCCTCGCCAGGAGATTTATGGTGAGTACTTTGCTGCTGCAAAGATGCTCGGTGGCAAATGGGTTTATGACCTGGTAGTCGAGATCCTCCAAGATCTTGGAGGCGTACAGCCTAGCCTCCTTGCTCTCACACCTGTTCAGGACTACCTCCACACCCCCCAGCCTCTCAACGAGGTTCCTGCCGAGCAGGTCGACAGCGAGGAGCCTGAACCACACGGGAACGATCTCTACCCCACGCCTCTTCGCGGCGAACTCGATCCCCCACTCGTCCGGGGTCTTCTGATCGAAGATCAGTCCGAGCTTGACCATCCTCAACGACTCACCCAAGAAATCTACTCAGACGGATATAAACGAAGCAGACGCCGATCGCCACCGCAGAACGTTTATTCCGAAGACTCCAGTCTAATCTTCAAGACCGGACTACGAGTGGCTCGGAATGCCGATCAAGACTTGGGTAAGGGAGATCAGGGAGGTGGAGCTCTCCCAGCCCGTCGCGCTGGTGGGATCTCCAGGCTTGAGGTCCGTTGGCCTCATTGCCGTCGACTACCTAGTAAAGAAGCTGCCATGCAGGCTCTTTCTTGAGCTCTACTCAGGGAGCTTCCCAGCCGAGTACGCTCTAACCCCGTCGTACATAGCCACTCCAGGCTTTCCCGGAAGCGGTGGAGTAGCCCTTAAGAACGGCGTCCCCGAGCTACCCCGGGTTGAGTTTCACTCGTGGCGGAACAGAGTCATCGTGATCAAAGGCTACCAGGCAGACTTTGAGGGTCAGTACCAAGTGGCTGAGACCATCATCGACCACCTCCACCGGCTCGGCACAAGGAGAGTGGTCGTTCTAGCAGCACACGGTAGGGGAGGAGAGGGAGTGCAGTGCGCAGCGACGGACAAGCGCATACTCGAGGAGATGGCAAAGCAAGGCATCGAGACGGGCTACGAGGGCCCGTTCTTCGGGCTCTCCGGGCTGATCCTTGGGATGGCTATGGCGAAAGGCATCGAAGGACTCGCGCTGTTCGGCTTGACCACACCCATGCCAGAGGACCCCGAGACCCCCGACCCCGCGACGACCAAGACGCTGCTTGGAAAGGTCTCCGAACTACTCAACCTTTCCCTAGATCTCTCCGAGCTGAAGCCCAAGATTGAGAAGAAGCCTACCGCGAGGAAGCCCGAACCTGGCTTCTCGGTCTGAAGAGGTCGAAAACTTGTCTGTGGTGAAGATATACAAGAAGCCCGAGCTGAAGAAACCCACTCTCGTCGGGGGACTACCCGGTAGCGGCTACGTTGCCAAGCTTGCCGTAGACCACCTTGTAAAGGAGCTGGACGCGCAACTGTTCGGCGAGATCTTCTCACCAGCCTTCCCCCCACAGGTGCTCGTAAAGAAGGACGGAACCGTGGAGCTGATGAGGAACGAGCTCTACTGGTGGCGCGACGGAAAGTCCGATACGAGCTTGATAGTCCTTACTGGCAACACTCAGGCGGTCTCGCCGGAGGGACAATACGACATAGCAGAGAAGGTTCTAGACGCTGCCGAAAGCTTCGGCGTGGAGAGGATGTTCACGGTTGCAGCCTTCGTCATCGGGGAACGCGTGGAGAAGCCCCGAGTGTTCGCCACAGCCACAGAACCCAGGCTGCTGGACGACCTGAAGAAGCACGGCACTGTTCCGATGAAGGAGGGAAACATAGGTGGCACAAACGGACTGCTCTTCGGCCTAGCCAAGCTCAGGGGAATTCAAGGAATCTGCCTGCTAGGCGAGACCTCCGGGTACATTATCGATGCGAAGTCCGCTCAGGCGGTTCTCGAAGTATTGACTGAGATCTTGGGTATCCGAGTTGACATGTCTGCACTGGAGAACCGCGCGAAGGAGACGGAAGACTTCCTCCGCAGGATGCAAGAGTTGGAGCACCGCGAGGAGCAACCGCAGTCGAAGAAGGGAGATAGGGGGCTCTTCTACATCGGATAGGTTGAGGCTCATCATATCTGAAACTTCTCGATGATCTTCCTCTCGGTCTTCCCAGCTATCTCGGCAATCACCTGAACATACTTTTCAAGCCCGGAGTCTCTGATCTTCCCCCGGAGAAGCTCGTCTATCTGAAATATTCCGGCTGAGTTGGACATGCGGATCTTGATGACTATCGGCACATCCCTCCCCTCCTCAACCCTGACCTGCTCGATCGAGGAGGCGGAAACCGAGTGAATATTCACTCTCCCGGCTGAGAACGGTATGCGCGCTCGCCCCTTCTCCATGTCCAGAGCGTCCGCAACTCTGACTATTCCCGCCTCCAAGGTGACTGGTTTCATTCCTTTGTGGTGCGAAATGATAGCGTGCATGATCTCTGAGGCGATGATCACGGCGTCCTCCCCCCCATAGAGCGGAGGCAGGTACTGGTCTAGGAAGGACTTGCTGACTACAAGGCTGTACTCCTCGTGGCTCTCCCTAGAAATGGTCATGCCTAAGTCGTGGAGCGCCGACGCGAGAACCACGATCACCTCGGCGTCCTCGGGGGTTTTCTTGTAGTCCTTAACCACGCTGGGCGTGATACCCCTCTTCACGACGATCCGCAGAAGCCTGAGCGCAAGGTTTGCGACGATCTTGATGTGAGTCGGACCGTGGTCAGAGTACCCCATGCGGTCGATTGCAAAGACATTAGCACATCTCCAGTAGGTTAGAAGACGGGCATCTTCGTTTATCATATCCTGGATCCTCTTCAGTTTCAAGTTGTCCCTGAAGGGAACCGTGAAAGCGGTGTGAGACATTACACTACGCCTCAAAGCTTCAATCTTAGAAACACTCTGACCCCTTAAAAACCCAGTTTCTGCAGACGCATATAGTTCTCAAGCGGAAAGCGTGGAGAGAAGAATAGAGCCTAGATTATGTACCTATCCTCTCTCTTCTTCTCTTCAGGTCTCTTCCTAGCGAACTCAGCCTGGATCCTCGAAAGCTGATCTATCTTCGCCTTTATATCAGCCGCCTCTTGGTCGAGTTCCTTGAACTCGATCTGAAGGTTATACGTCTTCGCTATCAGGTGGACCACGGCTCTAGCCGCCTGAACGTCGGGGTGCATCCCTCGAGTAGCCCCGAGCAGCCCGACACACTGCATGTTCTTCTGGGCGCATATCCCTAGGACAACTCCGCAAGCCCCCACGATGACGCCTCCCTTCGACATCTGAGCTCCCTCTCTCGTCAGCTTCTCAGCCAAGGCGTTGTCACTCGTTATGGCGTACACCGTCCCCACCTCCTGCGGAACCCTTACACCATAACCACCCACCGCGACAACAGTTTTGCAGTGGAGGCTGACAGCGTAGTCGATCACAGCCTCAGCTACGTCATACTGTCCCAAAGGATTGGGTTGGGCATTCCCGGTCAGTAGGACGAAGTTAGGCGTGGTATCGGTGCTCGCGTAGAACTCGTACTTGGGAAGAGAGAAGCTCCCGTTCATCTCGACATTTATGCCCAAGTTCCCGTCAGGCAGGGTCAGATAGCTCGAGTACAGCTCCGCTATCTTCGTCGGCCTGAGCTTCTCCACAAGATAGTCGACTGAGACCTTCCCAACAAAACCCAGCCCCGGCAAACCCTGAATCAGAACCGGGTCCTTCAGGTCGAGCTTAGCGTACTCGACTATCCTCGCGTTGCCTGGAAACTTGGTCACCCTCCATGAATCTGAAAGTTGTGAGGACAGATCTGCCTAGCCTCACGACAGGCTAAACCAGCCTTCTTACACGACTCCGACCCCTGCTTCGAAGCCTGACAGCTCACGGAGACGGCTCTGCAGACGGTTGACTCGTGAGAACACGGCGCGACATCATTCTTCGCGCAGAGCGAAGAGATGAAACCGCATATCTCGGATACTTTCCGGCACTCACCCGCCGCACAGAGCTCCCTAGCCTGAACGCAGAGGCCAAGAGCCATCTGGCAGTAGAAGGGCGCTATAACCCTATCGACCCTATCACCCATGATTATCCTTCTCTAAGCTCGTGTATCCACAGCGACCCACAAGACGCTAGGATTACCCATAAAGAACGCCAAGAGTAAGTTATAGTTTTCGCTCCTCAACCACGCTGCTCAGATTATTGCCTTTCCGTATATCACCTTGAGAAGCTCTACCAGCTTCTCATCACGCCACCTTGTAAGCTCCTCCGAGGTCTTCGTCCGCACAGCCTCCATCTGTCGCACTCCCTCGATCACCTTCTTCGCGGCGGAATACGGGATTGATGTCCAGGGATCCATGCTCCTCCACCACATCGAATATGCCGGACCGAGGTGGTCGATGAAGTACTCTATTCCACCCGGCAACCCGCCGAGGTGGTAGGTGAGGTTCGCCCCCATGATCGCCCAGCGGATTCCAGGTCCGGCTGTCAGCGCCTTGTCAACATCCTCCACACTGACAACTCCCCTGTCTACCAGGTCAAGCACCTCCCTCCAGAGAGCAGCCGCCAGTCTGTTTGCCACGTGGCCCGGAACCTCCTTCTTCAAGACGACAGGAACCTTTCCGAGGCTCCGCATGAACTCAGCCGCGGTTTCAATAGTCTCAGGCGAAGTCACCTCCCCGGGCACAAGCTCGACGAGGGGTATAAGATGGGGCGGGTTGAACGGGTGGGCGGTGAGGCACCTCTCAGGCCTCCTCGCTACCCTCTGGATCGGGGTGATCAGAAGTCCCGACGAGCTACTAGCCAGTATCGCATCGGGGTTCACCGCGCCAATCTTCCTAAAGACATCCTTCTTGACATCGTAGTTCTCGTAGACCGACTCCTGAACGTAGTCGGCTTCACCCACCGCCTCCTCAAGGCTTGTAGTCGCTCGGATCTTCTTGACGGCGGCTTCGCCTCTGCTCTTGGCTATCAGCTTCTTGTGGACTAGGAAGTCGATGTTCGATCGTATTCCGGCGAGAGCCCTCTTCAAGAGGTCGTCCCTCAAGTCCTGGATAGCGACGGAATAGCCCTTCACAGCGAAGAGCGTCGCCCAGCTATGGCCAACCAGACCGCTGCCTACACACGCGATCCTTCGAAACTTCATGACCCATTCCTTAGCCTACTTCGGAAGATAAGACTTTGACTTGTGCTGAAGGATTAAAGCCCAGCAGGGCTATACTCGCTCTTTATGAGCGACAGTCGCGAGCTCCTCCTAGGAGTTCAGAGCGAGGGCACGGGCGAGATCCTCCCCAAGATAGACTTGGAGGAGCACCGCCGGTGGATTCTGGAGAAGAAGTCTAGGATGCTCGAGAGCAAGCTCACAAGCCTCAAAGAGGCGGTTGCGAAGTTCGTGGGTGATGGCTCCTACCTCGTCCTCGGAGGCTTCGGACACGTACGCTCGCCGATGACAGCCGTATATGAGCTCATCCGACGGGGCAAAAAAGGGCTGGTAGTGAACGCGCACCCGGGCTGCCACGACATAGACCTCTTGGCTGCGGCGGGCTGCATCAGAAAGGTGGACAGAGCCTACGGCGGGGGACACGAGGTCAGGGGCCTCTCACCCGCTTTCCGAAGAGCGGTCGAGACCGGCGAGATCGAGGTTGTGGAGTGGAGCAACGCGGCGCTTGCCTGGAGGTTCAAAGCCGCGGCGATGGGCCTACCGTTCCTGCCCTGCCGGGTGATGGTGGGCACAGACACCTTCAGACACAGCTCCGCCAAGATCGTCCGCTGCCCGTTCACAGGAGTCAAGATCTGCCTAGTACCGGCATGCTACCCCGATGTAGCGTTCATCCACGTCCACAGGTGTGATGTCTACGGGAACGCTCAGATCGACGGCACCACGATCGAGGACGTGGACATCGCCCGGGCTTCGCACAGGGTTGTCTTGACCACTGAGGAGATCGTCCCAACGGATCGGTTGAGGGAGACACCTTGGAGGACGACGATCCCCCACTACCTAGTGGATGCTGTGGTCGAAGCACCTTGGGGCGCACACCCGACCAACATGCCCTACCTGTACTACTTCGACGAGGAGCACATCACCGAGTGGCTTCGAAAAGCCAGGACAGGGGAGGGAGCCGGAGATTTCCTGGACAAGTACGTGAGAGGCGTGGAGGACTTCGAATCGTACCTCGAACTGGTGGGAGGAGTACGGAAGCTCGCGTACCTGAAGAAACTCGAGCAGTATCAGGCTCCCCTCAAAACCCCATGGGTAGAGGAGTGAAAAGACTTGGACGAACAGTACACGCCAGTCGAGATGATGGCGGTTACGGCCGCCCGCACACTCGAAGACGGGAGGTCCGTCCTGGTCGGAACCGGGCTGCCCATGATAGCCGCCATCTTGGCTCAGAAGACCCACGCCCCCAACCTTTTGATAGCATTCGAGGCGGGAGGTATCGGCCCCCTTCTCCCAACCCTCCCACTATCGGTCGGCGACTCCCGGACCTTCCACAAGGCGATCTTGGCTGGAACCATGTGCGATGTAATGGAGGCAGCTCAATCAGGCTTCTTGGACTACGGATTCCTCGGAGGCGCCCAGATCGACCCCTATGGGAACATCAACAGCACCTGCATAGGACCCCACGCGAAGCCTAAGGTTTCTCTGCCCGGAAGCGGGGGAGGCAACGACGTCGGGTCGCTGTGCTGGAGGACAATCATCATAATGACCCACGAAAAGCGTAGGTTCGTCGAGAGAGTCGACTTCATAACCACGCCAGGCTACCTGACCGGGCCTGGGGCGAGAGAGGCGGCGGGACTACCAAGAGGCTCTGGACCCTACCGCGTCATCACCGACCTCGCGATCTTAGGCTTCGACGAAAACTCGAAGCGGATGAAACTCCTATCCACCTATTCTGGCGTGACGGTCGAGCAAGTGAAGCAGAACACTGGATTCGACCTCCTTGTGCCCGAAGGAGTGGACATCGCGAAGCCACCTACGGGCGAGGAACTGCGACTGCTGAGGGAAGAGATAGACCCGACGGGAATATTCGTGAGAAGGAGGAAGTAAGGCAAGAGACCCAGTCGATCCCTTTCTCTAGGTCATCGGCTCTCTTAGCGGGATTTTGGAGTCTCATGTGCAGAGATTTGTTCGAGAACCGTTAAATCCTGAGGTTGGGTGAAAGACGAGAAGGGATGTGAAAGACTTGGCAGAGCAAACAGACTTCGTAGAGCTGGTCGGGAAGCACCTCAAGTACATCTACTCCCAACTAGAGGCTTTCTCAAAGGCGATCTCAGACCTGAAGGAGCATACCAAGGATCAGTCAGACGGGCTGACCCGGGTTAACGACGAACTTAGAACCAGAGTGGAGTCTCTCACGACGGAGTTGTCAAAGGTGATGACATCTTTCGAGGCGAAGCTGGCTGAGGAAACGGAGAGGCTCGAAAAAGATCTCGAGGTCTTGAGGACGATAGCCGCGAAGGATTCTGAGCTGAAGGAGCTCAAAACCAAGATGGAAGCAGAGGTCAACAGCCTCAGAGAGATAGCACTCCTCCGCTCCGAGTTCGAGGAGTTCGTGAAGAAGTTCGCACAGTCGGCTGGAGAGCAGCTCCCACCGATTCCGCCCCCAGCGGAGAAGCCTCAAGAAGCGCAGACATGAGGTTTTTCCGCTCTCGGCTGGCGATGAAAGCGCTTAAGTGCTGAACAGGCTTTATTCTAGGTAAGCCTAGCCCCTTCCGAGGACGAAAAACACAGAGTGGAGGCGTCTTCAATGCCAGAGGAGAACGTCGTCTACATAGGAAGAAAGCCGGTGATGAGCTACGTCATGGCGGTGATGACCGCGCTGAGGCCTGAGGTCAACGAGATCACCCTCCTCGCAAGAGGATCGGCGATATGCACGGCTGTGGATACGGCGGAGATCATCCGAAGGAAGTTCATGAGGGATGTCCAGGTCAAGGGGATAAAGATCGGCACCGAAGAAGTTAAGGACGAGAGTGGACGAGTTCGGTCGGTCTCCACCATGGAGATCACCCTGACCCGCGGGTCCTCATAGACCTGGGTTCGACTTCTCGTAACCCTGATTGCGGCCTCATCGCTTGAAAAGGCGCTCTAGGTGCGAGACTTTTATCGGACGGCTCAGAACAACTACCCTTGTGGGAACAAGTTTGTCAGAGTACGAGCCCGAGGAGGAGGCTGAGGAGGAAGTCATCAGAAAGCTCTCGGAACTCCGCTCGCATTTAGACAAGAAGGTTCAAGAAACGGAGGAGGAGCTTGAGAGGCTCCGAGTCTTGATGCGAATAGTTGACGAGACCGTCGCGTCGCGAAGCTTCAAACGGGCTGAGATTCCTCCGCGGCGCGTGCAGCCTGCGGAGGCAAAGGCAGCTCCATCCAGGCAGATCCCGCCTCCCAGGGAAGGCATCCCCATCAAGACCTCATCCGGAGTCCTCCTAGCCGAGCTGTATGTGGAGGATAACATCGCCCGAGTCGTCCCAGCCGAAGGGATCAGGCTAGAGGTTAGCACCCAACCCTTCCAAGCATTCCTGCTCTCCAAGGTTATGGACCCAATGCAGGATAGGGACAGGGAGATGGTGACATCTGATACGCTTTCTTCCGACAAAGCCTTCTCCTACGAGGTGGTGACGGAGGGCAGCGCCATCAAAGAGATAGTCATCCGAAACTTCAGAGACGAGAAGAGGCTCAGGGAGATCCAAAACTCGGTACGCTGGACCCTCGACAAGATGTACGAGAAGACTCAACGTAGGAGATAGATCGGGAAAACTCAGCCCAAGAGAGAAGCGCCTTCTAGAAGTGTTTCTTACAAACCCATAAGCATCTTCGTGAGACTCGCCCCGAGGATCAGAGAACCCAGAATCATCAGGAACAAAGAGAAATTCACCCTCCTCGCAACCCGAAGCAGTGCCCCCATACTCAAAACCGAAGCGACGAACGTCAACGCCATCATAACGAACATATCAGCCACACCAATCGACTGAACCAACTTCAGTCCCCCTCCCTCAGCCAAGTCCACAACCACAGCCCCGATTATCAATGGGACCGAAACCATGAAGGAGAGTCTGAGGGCTACTTCCTTGTCGAGCCTACGGAGCAGAAGGATTGTGATCGAGAGCCCCGACCTGCTCAACCCAGGAAGAATGGAGAGCCCCTGAACCAGCCCCACCACGACCAGGTCAAGACCCGACAAATCCTGAACTCTCTTGAAAGCCCGGACACGCCTGGGAAGAAGCTGAAACACTCCCACACCAATCAGGATCGCACCGATTAGCAGCATCACCAAGTGGCCGCTCACCACTAACAGCACGGCTCTTGAAAGGAAATAGAGAGGGATAGCCACCACGGCTGAGGCGGCGGTTATGCCTGTCAGGCACCTGAGAACGTGATCGACCTCATCCCGGGGCTGGCGTAGTCCCCGGACAAGAGTTGGAAGCCTAGCCATCATGGAAACAAACTCATGTCTAAACATCAAGAGTGGGGCGATGACAGAGGAGACGTGGAGAAGGATCGCGATGGAGTAGGCAGTGCTCGGATCCAAGTTCAGAAGGTTCATCATCGCGAGCATGGTCATAGTCTTGCTGCCAATAGGAAGCCACTCCGTTAATCCTTGAATCAGCCCGATCAGGGCGGACTCCAAGATTGGCATGCCTTCAACCTTCCAAGGTGGAGCGTATGAGTGCGGGTAGATCCTTCACAGAGTCGATTGTGTAGTCGGCTCCTAGAGCCTCGAGCTCAGGCCTCGTTGACAAACCACTTCCCACACCGACGCTCAAGACCCCTTTGGACCTAGCCATTTCTATATCCGACTTCCCGTCACCAACAAGGACGGCCCCCGAGGCAGGAACGCCTAGCCGCTCGAGAGTCAGCCCGAGGTGAGACGGATGAGGTTTAACCTTAGGCGCCTCATCTCGCGTCACCACCGCCTCGAACAAATCGGCTATCTTCAGATTGTTCAACAGAAGATGGGTAGCTTTCGACCCTCGAATCGTGCATATCGCCAGCCTAAACCCAGCCTTTTTCAGTTTCCTGAGCGCCGTGCGAACACCCGGGATGATCTTTGTTTCAGGTGTTGAAGCCATCTCGTGCTCATCGGCTATGGCGAAAACGATCTTCCTAACCTCCTCCGTACTGATGCCCCCAACCTTCGACGCCCTTTGCTGGGCTTTCTCGATGGTCCTAAACATGCCATCCTCAAGCGAGAAATCTGACCTTGGAAAACCCATCTGCACCAACCCGTGAATGATGTCAGCTCGTATGGAGGCATAATCTATGTTGAACTGAACAAGAGTCCCATCCAAGTCGAAGATTACTCCGTCTATCGCTCTTGTCAATCCAAGTCACGTTTCCGAAAGCGTAAAGATGTCTTTTGTCACGACCATGTCTTAAAAACCGTTATGAGCGGAGCAGAAGGGGAAACCAAATGTTTGCCCTCAAGAAACGTCTATATTCCCTGAGCCGTAAGTCCAACGCATGGCAGAGCTACCGAAACTAGGAAAATGTCAGTACTGCGAATCCCTGTGCGACATCCTGATCGAGACCGTCCACGCGATGATAATGTACCCACACCATCGCTCCTACGTCAGAGACGTGATTCTCCACGAGAAACCTGATGTCACACCGCGTGAGATATCGGGGAGGATGGGTATCCCATTCGGCGAGGCTTTGGTGATTCTCTACGAGCTGAGAGAAGAAAAGGCCACGAAATAGGTCCGACCAGCAGCTGTCTATCCGGAGCCCTTCTTAGGCTTCCTATCCCATTCAAGTATGGTCTTCAGCAGTGCCTTGTAGAGCTTCATGTCCGATACATCAACTACTGGAATCTCAACACCCTTCTGAACCTCAACCACCCGAGAGTACTTTGGAAAAGACGCGTAACAGACCTGGCTTATCGGCAGGAAGCCCCTCTCCACCTCGTACCTCAACGACCTTTCGAAGACCTCGGTGCAAAGGAGGTAGCCATCGACCCAGAAGAGCCGGTTGATGCCGTAGGATGTCGCGCACCAGGTTATGTTCTCGGTTAGTCGCCTGTCTACACCGAACACCTTGAACCTCTTGGTAGGAGAGATCTCAATCTTCATGAGAAGCCTCATTCACGAAGCTGATGAGACCGATCTAATAAAATCTCTTCCTAGGTTTCCCTACTGCTCCAGCATCGACAGATGGGTCCTGGACATTCATCTCGAGGAGGTGGCTACGCGAGTAGAGCCCGATCGTTAGGGTCTGAAAGTATCTTTTATGAGTGGGATAAACATGGGATTAAGAAGAGACAGATTTTCACAGTGAGGAACAGATATGGTTAGGGATGCCTCGAGGAGAGCCAAGGCGATCGTAAGGTCACCCCCTTTCGAGACCATTGAGCTGGTCTCCAAGCACAAGTCGCCCATCTTCCTGAGCTTGGGACAGCCCGACTTCGTAACCCCAAAGCACATCATCGACGCGGCCAAGCAGGCCCTAGACGAGGGCTTCACGGGCTACACTTCCGATAAGGGTACGGCAGAGCTACGCCAGAAAGTGGCTGAGAGAATCAAGGCCGAACACGGTCTAAACATCGACCCGGAAGAGGGGGTCATCATAACCATCGGAGCGGTATCCGCAAGCTACACCGCAATACTGGCGACCACAGATCCGGGAGACGAGGTCCTGATCCCCTGCCCCTACTGGCAAGTTCACAACTCGGCCTCCCTCGTCGCAGGCACTGTCCCCAAGTATGTTAGACTTAGAGAGGAACTTGACTTCATGCCTGATCCAGAAGAGGTGGAGAGCCTAATCACCGAGAGAACTAGGTTGATGATAATCAACAGCCCCAGCAACCCCACGGGGGGCGTCTTCAGCCGGGACTGCCTCAAAGCCCTTGCCGAGATCGCTGTGAGGCATGACCTCTTCGTCCTCTCAGACGAGGTCTACGATAAGCTGGTCTATGATGATGCGAGGCATTACAGCATCGCCACCTTTCCCGGCATGTTTGAGAGGACGATTATGGTCAACAGCTTTTCCAAGACCCACGCCATGACGGGCTGGAGAGTTGGTTACGCCGCAGGCGATCCCCGGATCATCTCTGAGATGGTGAAGTTCCAAGAACCCATAATCCTCTGCGCTCCATCCATATCCCAGAAGGCCGCCCTAGCTGCGCTCACTGGCTCGGACAAGCACGTCAGAGCGATGCTCGAGGAGTACAACGTCAGAAGGAAGGCTATTGTCAGGGGCCTCAACGAGGTTCCGGGTGTGAGATGCAGAATGCCGAAGGGCACCTTCTACGCCTTCCCCAATGTGGAGGCCCTCGGCAGGCCGTCCCGCGAGATCGCCCGGTACCTAGCCACAGAGGTCGGGGTCGCCACGACCCCAGGATCCGCATACGGACCCTACGGCGAGGGCCACCTCAGGATATCCTACGCCTCGTCCATGGAAAGTCTCATGGAAGGCGTAAGAAGAATGAAGGTGGCTTTTCGGAAGTTGCTGGGATGAGCGGATGATCCGTGGACATCCTAGGAAATCCCAGCTTGATGGCGTTGACTATATGACGGGGGATCGCGCACATCCCTACGAAGCAGAAAAAAGTGGATGGACTTGAAGAGGATAACGGCCGACGGTAAAAAGTGTTCGGGGTGCAGGCTCTGTGAGATGGTCTGCTCCTTCCGCCACGAGAGGAAGTTCAGCCCGAAGCTATCCCGGATAATGGTTATCAAGGAGGACAAGCACGGCCTAGACTACCCCGTTTTGTGCCACCAGTGCGACCCCTGCCCGTCGGTCGCCGCCTGTCCTCAGAGCGCCCTCACAAGGACAGAGCTCGGGATTATTCACGTCGACAAAGAGGCCTGCACCGGATGCGGAGCCTGTGTAGACACCTGCACGTTCAACGCGGTAGGCCTAAACGGGTCCTCGAAACCCATCATATGCGATCTGTGCGGGGGAGAGCCTGCTTGTGTCGAGAAGTGTCCAACGGCCGCTCTCACCTTCGAGGAGGGCGGGACGGTTGATCGCCCCGAGGAGGTGTTCAGGGAGCTCCTGAGGAGGTGGGGTATCCGTGGCTGACCTACACGGCTACGCTGGGAAGGTGCTTCGGATAGACCTCACCGAGAAGAAGACGCGTGTGAGCAGGTTGGAACGGGATCTGGCCGTGGGCTTCCTAGGCGGACGGGGATTCAACTCAAGGAGGCTCTACGACGAGGTGGGGCCCGGGGTAGACCCTCTCGGTCCACATAACAAACTCATGTTCGCTACTGGACCACTAGTCGGCACTATGTTCCCCACGGCCTCACGATTCAATGTCTCCGCTAGGTCTCCCCTCACCGGCATCCTCGGCGACAGCAACGCGGGGGGGCACTTTGCCCCTGAGCTGAAGTTCGCAGGGTACGATCAAGTCATCCTTGAAGGCCGAAGCGAAAGGCCGATCTACATCTACATCAACGACGGAGAGGTGGAGTTCAGGGACGCCACTCACCTGACGGGAAGAGATGTCTACGAGACCGACGAGATGATCAGGTCCGACCTCGCCGACAGACGCGTCCGGACTGCCGTTGTCGGACCTGCTGCCGAGAAGGGCGTCATGTACGCCGGGATTTACGTGAATCTGATGAGGGCGGCCGGTCGGACTGGGATGGGCACGGTCATGGCGTCCAAGGGGGTGAAGGCCCTCGCCGTCCGAGGGAGTGGTTCGATTGAGGTGGCTGATCCGGTTGAGTTTGAACGGCTCGTCGAGGAGATCGAGGCAGAGATCTACGACCATGAGCAGTACTGGTTCCGCCGGCAGATGGGAACCACTAGGATCCTGATGATGGCGAACCTGCTTGGTTTCCTACCCACGCGCCACTACACCTCGGGCGTCTTCGAGTGCGCCCGGGAAGTCAGTGGAGAGAGGCTGGCTGAGGAGTACAACGTGAAGGGGAGAGGGTGCTTCGCCTGTAATGTCTCATGCAGTCGCTTCTACGTCGTCAGACAAGGCGAGTTCGCGGGACTCTTCGGGGAGGGACCGGAGTACGAGGCTCTCGGCTCCTTCACCTCTAGGGTTGGCAATGGGGATCTGGGCGTCGCCCTGAAGGCCAACGACATGTGCAACAGGCTGGGGCTGGACGCCATCACCACGGGCGAGTGCATCTCGTGGGCGATGGAACTCTACGAAAAAGGTCTTCTCAAGAAGAGGGAGGCGGATGGTCTAGACCTGTCTTGGGGGAATGGGGAGGCGATCCTGACCCTGATCGAGAAGATCGCGCGGCGGGAGGGCTTTGGCGACATCCTCGCCGACGGGTCTAGGGCGGCCGCGAGGAAGCTCGGCAGAGGGTTGGATCTGACGATGCAGGTGAAGGGCCTCGACATCATCATGGCCGACCCTCGAGGGTTGAAGGGGTATGGTCTGGGTTTCGCTGTGGCGAGCAGGGGCGGCGATCATCTGAGGAGCGAGCCCTTCATAGAGCTCATGGACGACCCCCAACGCGGCTTGGAGATGCTCGGGGTTCCGGAGGCCACTCTCAGACTGGCGTACAGGGGCAAGGGGAAGCTCGTCTCCTATTTCGAGGACTGGTGCGCCGTCATCGACGCCCTCGAGCCCTGCAAGAACATCATGGAGAACATGGAGATCCTGACCTTCGACATGGCTGCTAAGGTCATCGGAGCTGTGACGGGCCTGAGGATGTCGGCCTCAGAGGCGCGGCGCGTCGGGGAGAGGATCGTGAACATCGAGCGAGCCTTCGATGCACGAGAAGGCATCACGAGGAGGGACGACACCCTCCCCCGGAGGTTCAGGGAGGAGACCCTCCCCGAGGGCCCCAGCAGGGGCATCGTCTTCGAGCAGGAACCCATGCTGGACGAGTACTACACGGAACGAGGCTGGGATCTGGACACGGGCATCCCCACCCGAAGGGTGCTCGAAGGGCTTGATCTGGGATACGTCGCCGACGAGCTTGCGAGACTGAGGAGATTACCGGCGTAAGAAAGAAACTTGAGGATCCTGCGGACCCTAGAAGAGGATCGCTCCCTTATCCCCTGAGGACACCATCTTGGCATATCTCCTCAGATATCCTCTCCTCTCTCGCGCCGGTGGCGTCCATCCCGAGAGCCTCGTCTTCAACTCCGAGTCAGAGAGCTCGACATCCAGCCGCCTCTCGGGTATGTCGTAGCTCACGAGATCTCCGTCCCTAACCACAGCGATCGGTCCACCCTCAGCAGCCTCGGGAGAGACATGCCCGATCGCAGGCCCCCTGGTCGAGCCCGAGAACCTGCCGTCGGTTATCAGGGCGGTCGTCGTGTCCAAGCCCATTCCGACGAGGATGGAGGTGACCATGTGCATCTCCCGCATTCCCGGCCCACCTTTCGGTCCTTCATACCGGACGATGATAACATCACCCTTCTCAATCCTGCCCCGCATCAACGCCTCCACCGAATCTTCCATCGAGTCGAAGACCTTCGCCGGTCCACGGTGAGACAGCATCTCATCCTTCACCGCCACCCTCTTCACCAACGCACCCCCAGGCGCGAGAGTACCTCGAAGAACCGCCACGCTCCCCTCCCTGTGGACGGGATCGCTGAGGGGTCTTATGACCTCCTCTCTAAGGACCCTGGCTCTCTTGATGTTCTCACCCACGGTTCTCCCTGTGACCGTTAATGCCCCGGTTGCGAGAAGTGGTGCTAGCTCCTTCATCACAGCCGGTATTCCACCAGCCTCGTCCAGATCCTTCACCGTGTACTGCCCCGCCGGCTTGACAGGGCAGATATGGGGTGTCCTCGCGCTGATCTCGTCGAAGAGGTCGAGAGGGACCTTGAGTCCGAGCTCCGACGCGATCGCTGGTAGGTGTAGGCAGGTGTTGAGGGAGCCGCCCAGCGCCATATCCACGGTTATCGCGTTCCGGAAGGCGTCCTCAGTCATCACGTCTGAGGGTTTGACGCCCTCCTTCCAGAGCTCCACGATCCGTCTCCCGCTCTTCTCCGCCAGAACAAGCTTCTCAGGGTCCACCGCGTGGGTTGTGGCGCACCCGGTGAGGGACATACCAAGCGCCTCCGTGGTGGCAGCCATAGTGTTCGCCGTCGCCATCATCGAGCACGAGCCGGGCCCCGGGCAGGCTACACTCTCAATCCTCTTCAACTCCCTCTCAGTGATCTTGCCAGCGACCACCGCTCCCACAAACTCCCTCATGTCCGTGAGCGTCAGGTCTCTACCCTTGTAACGCCCCGGGAGCATCGGTCCCCCAGTAACGAATATGGAGGGTATGTTCAGCCTCGCAGCCGCCATCAGGTGACCGGGAACGACCTTGTCGCAGGAGGGGATGAAAACCACCCCGTCGAACAGGTGCGCCTCCACCATGACCTCGATAGAGTCTGCTATCAGGTCCCGGCTGGGGAGCGAGTACCTCATCCCGGAGGTCCCTTGACAGAGCCCGTCGCAGACCGCGATGGTGTTGAACTCGAAGGGCGTTGCTCCCGCCTTCCGGATTCCCCTCTTCACAGCCTCGGAAACCTCCCTGAGGTGGACGTGACCCGGGACGATCTCGTTCCAAGAGTTAGCCACGCCAACCCACGGAGCCACTATCTCTCTGTCCGTGAGCCTCAGAGACTTCAGGAGAGCCCTGTGTGCGGCTCGCTCGAGACCCTTCTTCATGGCGTCGCTTCGCAAACGGCGAACCCCCAACACTCTAGCATCATGCTACGAATATAGATCTTCGATCCGGACCTCCAACAAGGCTAAAAGCGTGCTTCGAAGAGTCTCTACAATCGCCCGATCCCAACTGGAGCGCTCCACTTGCCAAGCGACGATACACTTCTTCCCTACTCCGTAAAGGGCATGCCGGTGAGGATACACCCTCTGTCCAAGGACGAGCTCAGGCTGATTTTTTCAACTACATTCTCCAGAGCCAAGGACCTGGTCTACAGCAACCTGGAGTTTGGAGCCTTAGTGGTCTCAAAGGGGATCACTGAACCCAGGATAACTCAGGACGAGGCTACACAGCTCGACCCACATGTCTTCGCGGTGATCCTCTCACGCATACTGGAGATAAGTGGGATAAGATTCAGACGGCGAGAGACGAAGTACCTGACAGAGTCTCTCCCAGACGACCCCAAAATTCAACAGGCGCTCTATCTCGCCAAAGACACCCTGGCTCGAAGCGGTTTCTCGGGGGTGTTCGACCAGTTCATCCTGTCAGGTCGATTCGCCGAGACGATCTCCAAGTGGCAGACCTACAACCCAAAGAGCGGGAGCCTAGGGTGGGATAGACTCACGAAGAGAGGACGCGACGCCCTCGTAAAGAAGAATCTGCTCGCCGCGGCTACGGAGGGTGCATCGACGATAATCAAGTCCGACGGTGAGAAGCAGTGGGTGACGGTCGTGGTGAACTACACAAAGGCCGCGGACCCCTCCGACCTCGAGCACTTCGCCCTCCATGAGGGTCAGCACGTGATAGACTCGGTGCTTGGCTACGGCAGGACGTACGCCGCCGACGAGAAAGCCATTCTGAAGGCGCTGAGGAGCCGGGGCATACGCACGAGCCTTGCGTTCGTACGAAACGCCCTCGACGTGATCAACGAGGTCTTCGTTGAGCGCCGAATCTACCACATAAGAGGAGAGGAGTCGCTCAGGTTCATGACGAGGCAGACCCGCGTCTCTGAGGAGTTCCTGCGGGATCCTAGAGCGATGCTCAGGTCCGGAAGAGACGCAAAAGCGATCGCAGCCCTCGGCCTCTACGTGCTGGGAAGACTTGTGGTCGTATCCGCGCCGTTTAGGGAGGTGAGGAGGCGCCCTCCACCCGAACTCGACGCCATTTTCAGAAGATACCCGGACTTCTTCAAGTCATACCACGAACGACTATCGAGCCTCCTCGGCGGATTGAGCTTGGACCGAGTTGAATCCAAGGACGTCGCTCAAGCCACCGCCCTACTCAGGGAGTTTTACGAGAAATACGTACGCACCTTGACTAGGAAGCCCAAGAAACGTGGGTCGGGAAGGACGTTCACTCGGAAAGTTTGACACGCTTTTCCAGTCGCTCGGCAACATCTCCTAGTCCTAGCCTGTTCAGCGTGGTCTTCGTCGGTATTCCCCGCCTGTCCCAGCCCCTTCTCTGATAGTACATCTGCAACATCGCATCATACTTCGTTCTGTCAAGCCTTGTCCCTTTCAGCGGACCTCTGGAAAGCGGCTCCTCGAACCACCTCGCCGGTGGAACATCCATAGTCCTGCTCCAGCCATCGCCGTATTCGCGAACCCAGAAGGCGCGGATCAGGTTGAAGACCCTATCGGCGATCGTGTTCAGGTCCTGCCAGGTCATTCCGAGACCCGTTGCAGCGCGCAGGAGCCTAGGGTACCACTCAAGCTCCAGACCGACCTCGATCCATGGGAACCTGCATGTCGTGGCGCACTCAAAGAAGCCTGCGCGAATGCGCTGCAGCTCAATGACCTTGTCCACCTTCTCTTCGCCATAGCTCTCCCTTCCAACGTTGACCTCCCAGGAGATCACCCAAGCGTCTTTGTGATGAGCCCCAGCAGCGCTCGTGGCATAAGACAGAGCCATCGCAGGGGTGGTGTGACAGTCATAGGCGGTGATCTCCAGCCCCTTCACGTGCATAGCCCAGCGGCTTGAGCCCCCACCAGTCTTCTCCGCAACAACACGAACACCCTCAGCCAGCGTGTCGCCCATACCACGTCTGTGGGCTATGTCTTCAGCCAGAGCCCTAGCCTCTTCGAACTCGCCCCAAGAGACCTTCTCTTTCATCAACCCTCTCTCAGAGGCTTCCATGACAAACCCGAGAACGTTGCCCAGAGAAATCGTGTCTAAGCCGAGCTCGTCTGCGACCCTGTTGAGCGCCGCAACCTGCTTCAAGTCGCCCAGCCCGATGTTCGAACCCAGCATCACAACGTTCTCATAGTCAAGCTCCGAATCCTTCCCGTCAGAATCTCCAACAACGTTGCCGCAGGTCATGTTACACTGGGGACACCCGCGATTGGAGACCTTTATCCTCTCCATGGCGAAGCCGCCTATGGCTTCCGCCTCTTCGAAGACGCCTTCTCGGTAGTTGTAGGTTGGAAGAACACTGTTCGCGTTGCTCCACTCGATGGTCGACATCGTGCCCTGCCGCTTCCAGAAGGCGTAGCTAGGCTTAGCCAGAACCGCTCTGTACGCCTGTATACCCAGCTCCCTCATCTCCTTCGGATCAGCTGCAGGCAACTCCCCAGAACCAACAAAGACAACAGCCTTCAACCTCTTGGCTCCCATGACCGCACCCATCCCGGGTCTACCACCAGCGCGACCCTCCTGAGAAACCACGTTCGCAAACTTCACAAGACTCTCTCCACCGGGTCCGATGCAGACGATGCCGGCTATACGTCCGTAGGCATCTCTGAGTCTCTTTTGAGCTTCGAAGGAGCCCAAGCCCCAGAGGTCCCCGGCATCAAGAAACTCAGCCGACCCGTCCTTTACGAGAAGAACCGTCGGCTTCTCGGCTCGGCCCTCCACAATCACCCCATCGTAACCAGCCTTGCGCATCTGAACAGCCGCGTGGGTCCCGATGTTTCCATCCCCGTAACCACCGGTCAGAGGACTCTTCGACGCCACAACGAGCTTGCCGCTGCTCGGGAGACCGAAACCCGTCAGTGGACCGGTGGCAAAGACGAGCTTATTCTCAGGCGACAGCGCGTCGGTTTCCGGGATAAGCTCATCCCAAAGGATCTTGGCGGCGAACCCACGCCCGCCCAGGAAGGACATAGCCATCTCGGCACCATACTCCTGGGTTGTAGCTCTACGCCTGCTCAGGTTCGCTCGCAATAACCTGCCATTCCAACCGTGCAAGATCTTCTCCTCTCCATCACGAAATGAAAGTGCTTACAGGTTTACTAAATATCTGACCTTAGCTGCCACAGAATCCTATTATAAAAAGACTAATAATTGTTAAGAAATACAACCGAAGGTCAAAAATCGGAGACGAACCATTTGAGCAGAAAACTGCCCAAGGTTGCCATAATCGGCGCTGGCAAGATGGGTGAAGCCATAATCTCGGGGCTTCTGAAGTCGGGCGCGTACGGACCACGAGACATACAAGTATTCGAGGTCATCGAGAGCCGCAGCCAGTACATAACCCAAAAATACGGCGTGAAGTGTGTGAATGACGCAAGAAAGGCTGCCAGCTTCGCCGGCGTCACGATAATCGCTGTAAAACCCGGGGATGTGAAAAGCGCGCTGGAACAGATAGGGCCCGCGACGAAGTCTGGGAAAATAGTCATCTCAATAGCGGCCGGCGTCACGCTGGATTATCTGAGAAAGCACCTGCCAGCGAACGTTCCTGTGGTAAGGGTGATGCCCAACATCGCGTGCATGGTCAGAGAAGCAATGATAGTGGTCTGCCCATCAGAGAACACGAAGAAGGAAGAACTCGAAACGGCAACCGGAGTGCTTTCACTCTTGGGACGCGTCACCAGACTCGACGAGAGATACCTAGATCTAGCAACAGGCTTGGTGGGAAGCGGACCAGCCTACATCTATCTGGTGATAGAGGCTCTCGCCGACGCGGGCGTGAGACTGGGCTTGCCAAAAGACGTCTCAACGCTCCTCGCCGCGCAAACAACCCTCGGCGCGGCGAAAATGACCGTCGAAACCGGGGAACACCCAGCCAAGCTGAAGGATATGGTGACCACACCCGCTGGCACGACCATAGAGGGACTCCTAGCCCTCGAGGAAGGCAAGCTCAGAGCGGTGATAATCGATGCTGTTACGAAGGCAGCCGAGAGGGCGAAACAGCTCCAGCCTTTATAGGATGATCCCTACTTAGCAGTTGAGTGGTTAGTTTCACATCCTGACTTGGGAGTGATTCAGATTGAAGATCGAGAGAAAACCTTCACCCCTCTTATACCCATGCCCTGTGGTTCTGGTGGCGTCCGCCTCGCAGGGCGGAAGGGGCAACATCGTCACCTTGGCGTGGGTTGGGGTAGCCTGCTCGGAGCCCCCGATCATAGGTGTAGCCATCAGATCGTCGAGATTCTCCTCCGGTCTAATCCAGAAGAGCGGCGATTTCACGGTGAACATCCCGTCCGTCGAGATTCTCAAGGAGGTTGACTTCTGCGGCGCCGTCTCGGGACGAGACGCAGACAAATTCTCGAAAACTAAGCTCACGCCATCCCCGGCGAAGAGGGTTAGCGCGCCCATCATCGAGGAGTGCCCGGTCAACCTAGAGTGCGTCCTCAAGGGCGTACACAAGCTCGGCTCCCACGACCTCTTCCTAGGAGAAGTCGTCGCCACTCACGTAGACGACGAACTCATAAACGAGAAGGGAGAGGTTGACTACACGAAAACCAAGCCCTTCGTCTACGTTCAGGGTCAGTACTGGGGCCTCCGAAAGCCCATAGCACGAGGAGGCTTCTCGAAGGAAGCGAAGACCCGCGAAAAACTGGGGCGCTAGTACTCCACAGGTACAGCGGTCATCAGCTGCAAGAGCCTCTGGAAAGCCTTACCGAACTTCATGATCGCCCCCATGCTCCCGTAGAGCCTCATCTGCCGCGTCATAATCGCCGTGGCGCCGTCGATCTCTCCCTTGTTAACGCCCTCCCAGGTAGAGTAGTCTCCCTCCAAAGAAAAGTCAGTCTTCTCTGCTGGCTGAACTTCCCGGACCTCTGTTATCATCCCATTGTCGAACCTCATGAAGACCGGCGGGAGCTCGGTCGGCTTGTCTGCCACCTTGAAGGTGAACGTCGCTGTGAACCCCTTCGCGCCGTCGAGGAACTGAGCGTCACTGTTTGCCATCTCCTGGACCTTCTTGTAGAAGTCTATGCTGCAAAACTTCATGGACCGTCACCCCTTCTTCTGACGAACGCTGAAGACTAACTGCAGACAAGGAATATAAAAGTAGAGAGGGAGCTACTGGCTCAATCCTCCCGTACCTGGCTTTGAGGCCGTGAACTTGTGCGGTGCTCGGAAGGATGGTCAAGCTTCAAGTTCAGGTTATGCACAGAGTCTTCTCTATCCTTCTCGTTCGAGGTGAGAGTGACGGTTGGAGACGGTGATACTGAGGGGCGAAGAGATCAGGTACACGGTCCAAATGGGTGAGATCCTTGAGGCGGTCGAGCAGGTCTTCATCGAGAAGGCGATGGGACGGACGCAGATGCCCCCGAAGGTCTACCTCTACTACAAGAAGTACAACGGGGACCTCAGGGTGATGCCATCCCACACGGAGGCGCTCGACGTGTCCGCCGTCAAGGTGGTCAACGTACACCCTCAGAACAGACAGTTCGGTCTTCCGACAGTCATGGCGACAATCATCCTCATCGACCCAAAGACAGGCTTCCCCCTATCCATCATGGACGGAACCTGGATAACGGCGATGAGAACAGGCGCTGCTAGTGGGGTGGCCACAAAGTACCTAGCAAGGAAAGACTCCAGAACACTTGGACTCGTAGGCGCCGGAGCCCAAGCCGGGACCCAGCTGATGGCGATTGCCAGCGTCATCAGGCTTGATGGAGTGAAGGTCTGGAGCCTCTACGAAAGCGAAAGCCTAGATTTCGTCCGAAGGTGGTCTGAAGCCTACCCGGGTGTGACCTTCAGCGCTGAGCAGGACATCCAGCATGTGGTTCAAGGCTCAGACGTTGTTGTAACCGTGACCCCGTCAAGACAGCCGCTCGTAATGGACGAGTGGGTAGAGGCTGGTACCCACATAAACGCGGTTGGAGCAGACGCACCTGGCAAGCAGGAACTGGACCCCATGATTCTGAGAAGATCGAAGATCGTAGTCGACGACATGGAACAGGCATGCCACAGCGGTGAAGTCAACATGCCCCTCGCGGAGAGGATAATCTCCATAGAGGACATCCTAGGGGAACTGGGCGACGTGATCGCACAAAGAATACCCGGAAGAACTTCAGAGGATGAGGTGACAGTCTTCACCGCAACCGGTCTAGCCATAGAAGACGCCATCACCGCCAGACTCGTCTACCAACGAGCGATCAGGAGTGGGACTGGCACAAAGATCGAACTGATCTCCTAGCCCCTTAACACCCAACATTCTCTGAGAATGACCCGTAGGTGCTCAGCGCAGGGCACCTTGCATCTTAACAAAGTATTATCAGGAAAAGCAGAAAAAAGTCGAGGGATGCCCGAACATTTGACCGCTATGTTATGTAGCTCTGATCCGACCTGTCAAAGTCGCTGATCAGCTCAGGGTCCTCACCCGAACCCTCTACGAGTTGCCCAGCGTGGCGGAACGACGGGAAGTATCCTCGACTGGAGATGGCGGTGGCAGGGTGGTCCTCTCCCATCACCTTGGTTGTGACCCTAACCACCAGCTCCCTGACCTGTCCTTCGTCCAAGTATCCCAAGGAGTGGAGATACTCGTGGAGGAGGATCGTGTAAACATACGCGTTCAGCTCGGCTCTCGACTCTGAAGATCCCATCGCCATCTTCAGGAACTTCCGGTTTACGACAATAGCGTTAGAGCCCACCACATGGAAAGCCCCGATGTGAACTGGCAGCTCGGCGAGGACGAGCATCAGCCCAGCTCTGTGGCGCCCGAGGGTCTCCTCCACAGAACTCCGAACCAAGTCGAAAATGTCGCCGAAGTTCTTGCAACGATCCAGTTTTTGGGGGTAGTTCAGACCCTACACCTCGACTGGCTATCGACTCGAAGATGGATCACTCGATCCTTATCTCCTTGCCCTTAGGTCTGGGCTTACGCCTCTGGAGCACGACCTCCAAGACACCGTTCTTGTAGTTGGCTACCGAGCTGTCCGGATCGACCTCGACAGAGAACTCCAGCTCCTTACGGTACTTCCTGTCAGGGGTGTCAACCGAGATCGTCAGCGTCCTCTCCGTGCCCTGGAGTTTGATGTCCTTCTTCTCGACCCCGGGTAGCTCCGCCACAACCCTAACCGTGGAGTCTTCGACCATAGTGTCCACAAGCGGCTCTCGCTCCTCTTTCAACTCCAAGCCCGGTCTGGGAACCCCCAGAGGAGTAGGCTTCATCGACGGCTTCACGTTCCCGAACTCCCTAATCACGGGCTTGCCGTCCGGACCGATCGTCATGGAGTAGCCGTACACTATCGGACCCATCTCCCTGACTACGCTCCCGTCGGGGAGCTTCCGCTCTCGCACCAACTCCTTAGGAGCCGTACTGGTGAACTCCTTAAACATCTCCTCCATCATCCTGTCGAAGTCCCCGAAGAAGTCGCCGAACAGCGGATACCTCCTCCGCCTGCCAAACCACTCCCTAGCCCAGTCGGGAAAGTCTTCTTCCCAAGCCATTCCATTCACCTCCCATTCGTTCGAGTCTCATCCATGATCCTCCGAACCATCGCGCACACCATGAAACTCGCGAAGCCAAGCCTCGAAGGCACGTAGTGCACATTCCTGCGGTGGCGCACAACCTTCTCGACCATCCTCCTATCCTTCATCTGCCGGAGCCCGTCCCACACAACCTTCTGATTCACATCCAGATCCTGCATCAACTCCGCGAAGCGACGGTCGAAGGTTCGCACCATCTCGAACATCATCCTCATCCTAGTCTCGTTCGACAAAACGTCATAGAACTCGCTGAGATCCTTCAACCCAGGCTCCATCGCCTCAAGCTCCCGCCTAACGAGGTCGGGCTCCACGTCCTCCACGTCGAGGGGTGACTCGAAGATCACCCTCCCATCCTTCACCAGCTGCACCTTGAGTCCCATGGACGAGACACCTGATTGTTACCAACTGGTAACACAAGACCTATTTAAACATTGTTACCAATCAGTAACTCAAAGGGAGCATGGCTTGCCTTGAGGTTTGTTGTTCAGGAGCACCACGCTAGGCGTCTCCACTGGGATTTTCGTCTGGAGATGGACGGTGTCCTCAAGTCGTGGGCGGTGCCGAAGGAGCCTCCGACGAGCCCGGGGGTGAGGAGGCTGGCGGTTCCGGTGGAGGACCACGCCCTTGATTACATTGACTTTGAGGGGGAGATTGCGGAAGGGCAGTATGGGGCGGGAATAGTTAGGATTTGGGATAGCGGCATATACGAGCTTGAGTCCCGGAGCCCCTCGAAGATCGTCGTGAGTCTTCAGGGTCGGAAGATGCGGGGGCGCTATGCACTGATCAAGTTCTCCGGCAGTAGGGGCGGTGGGTGGCTGCTCCTTAAGTCTCAGTAGGATACCCGTTGAGTTGAAGGATCAGGTCTTATTTTGACAGGCCTCTGATGATTTTGGGTAGGTCTGTTATCTCTTCGTTTATGACAATTAGGTCTGTGTAGTCGGCGATTTCTGTGGCCTCGTCTGGGCTGAACCTGTCTTTGTCGTAGTCTGAGAAGATTGAGATAGTTTTCACGCCGGGTTTTGCCTGCTTTATTTGGCGTGATATGTCGTTGAGGGTTCGTATCGTCATCTCTTCCGGGGTCATTCGTTCCTCTTTGCTTGCTTTGATGGAGTCTGTCACGGATCTGCAGAGAACGATGATTTTGGGGTTCTTTGTGCTTGGCAGGACGAAGTCTACGACTATCGGAGCGACCGCGTCTATCTTCTGGTACTCCTCGGCTTTGCCCAGTAGTCTTGCGACTCTCTCGTGAAGTGGCAGGCTGTGCCGCTTGTAGGGGGGCTTATGGGCGAATTCGAAATACCTACTCCAAGGATTAGAAAGCTCTTGGAGTGGGAGCCCCAGAAAGAGGATTAGAGTCAAGAATGAGTACGCGAACGCTCGAGTCGGTGTGACCTTGAAGCTGAGCTTCTCCAAACACGCCCGGGTAAAGATCGAGGAGCGCCAGATAACTGAAGAGTTGTTGAGGACTGTATTGGAGAATCCGGAAGGCAGATACTATGACACAACCTCGCGGGCTCAGGCTGCTGTACGCAGAGTAAGCCAGCGAGGGGTCAGGCTCTGCCTCGTCGTGGTTTTCAGGAGGAGGGATGACGTGTTCCACGTTGTCACGGCTTATCCGGTGAAGGACTTGAGGGGTGAGATGGAAAGAAAGGTTAAAAGCGGAAGGTGGATTCCCATCTGAGGGAGGGCTGGGGTTGAAGGTAAACTACGATCCAGAAGAGGATATCCTGTACATCATAGTTAAAGACGGCCCGGTCTTCGACAGCAGGGAGATCGACGAGGACATCCGGCTGGAGTACGATAAGAGCGGGGAGGTTGCGGGAGTGGAGATCATGAACGCGAGGAGGAACATAGCCCAAGCCCTAGCCCGAGAGATAAGCCGGGAAATAAGCGCCCCGGCTCGCTAGCAGGCTACGCAAATCCCCTGCTCTTTAGACTTCTTGTGAATCTCTTTTCGAGATTATTCAAGTAGCTCTGTTAGTATCCAGGCAGTTTTTCGATCTCTTCGTTGATCAGCAGGATGTCAGAGTGCTTAGCTATGCGTCTGGCGTCTTTTCGGAGTAGTCTGCTCTCTTTGTAATCGGAGAGGATTAGGACGGTTTTGGTGTTAGGGCTTATCCCCTTGATTGAGTCGAACTGACTGTCCGCTATCCGGATGGCGAATTCTTCGAGTGGTTCGCTGAGGACTCGTTCTGCTTGGTAGAAGGGTTTGGTGAAATCCTTGATGGATCGGGAGGGCTTCCCGCTATTTCTGTCTGTACACTTTCCTGCGGTGCTCGAAGGCGTAGATGGTTACCACGTCTCCGTCGATCTCGTATACCACCCTGAAGTTGCCTATTCGCGCGCTGTACAGTCCTCGCAGTTGGTATCTGAGAGGTTTGAATCTGAATGGATCATCCAACAGGTCCTCTAGTGCTGATTCAAACCTGCGTTTTAGGTCGCTGTTCATTCTCTTGAGGGATTTGAGTACATCCTTCTGGATCTGTATCTTGTACTTGCTCGCTTCGCCCTAACTTCCCCGAGGAAGTCTTCAACGGATTCGAAGCGCAACAACTCTCCCTTCTTCTTGGCTCTCCGCGTCTTTTCGATCTGCCGCATCAGACTCTTGCTGCTCATTATCTCCATCTCTTCCCTGAAGTCTCCGACGAGCGCTTCTAGGTCTCTGGCGAAGGAGACGAGAACCCTTGAATCCACTTCCATAAGCGAGCCCTATCAGATTTGTATAGCTCTAACCCGTACTTAAGCGGGTAATTCTTCTCTAAAAGAGCTACTCAGAGACTTTGTGCTGTCTTCTGGTTCCGGTGGCTGTGACAGAGTTGGAGAAGAATCTGCTGTCGGTCAGTACGCTCGTTTCCTGGGCAGTATGGCGTAGATGATGACTGTCTTCTCGGGCTGAAGCTCAAATAGCACCCTGTATCTTCCGACTCGCAATCTGTAGTGGTTCTTGTAGCCCCTCAGCTTCCTGAGGTCTAATCTCGATGAGAAGCCATCATCTCGTAGAACGCGGAGTGCTTCAAGGGTTCTTGAACGCGAATCTTTGTCGAGCTTGTCCAGTTGCCTCTGAGCCCGTTTCTCGAGAAGAACCCTGTAGCGCTGCAAGGGGCTACCTTTCCTTCTCAATATCCTCGAGTGGAACCAGCTGAATACTGCCTTTACCCTTGGCCTTCATGTAGCCCCTAATAGCCCTGATCTCGTCTGGGGAGGGTTCTTCTATGCCGATGAGCCGCTCCTCCACGATCTCCTCGACCTTCTCGACCTTCTCCCTGATGGCTTTAACCTCTTGAAGAACCTCGTCCAGGACGCTCGAAGACATGAACTAGTGCCTCTATCCTTGTTTGACTGGGTTTGCCCTCCTATAAACACTGCTTACTTTTTGAATTTGAGGTCGCTGACCCAATTCAAGATTGGTAACATACAGTGATTTGGCTTACAAAAATGTCAGGGAGGTGGCGCAGGTTAGTCGTAATTTGGGTATTGCTACTTTGTGCTGTCTTTTGGTTCCGGTGGCTGTGACGAAGGGCTAACCAGCTTTCTTTTTTCTGTGGATTCACGTTGTCTGTTTAGTCTCGGTCTTACAAGGCAGGTATGGTGTCTCTTTCTCCCAACTCTATACGTCTCAGAAGGTTCACGCGATTTCTTTGGAGTCTCGCTCACTCGACCTTGGTTTTCACGAGGCTTTTTAACAGAGTGCCCAGCCTTTCAAGATCTTCGTCATCGAGCGCTGACCGAGCAGCGTTGCGAATGTGCTGGAGGTCGTCGGCAATCGAGTCCGAAACTCTCTCGAATGATTGTAGACTGGTCCTCTTCTCATCAGGTAGCTTTCTTCGCATCCCATGGAGGTCTATGTGGCATCCTTGGTGGCTGTTGTCCCAGCGCACGAGCGGTATCCACCTTCCCTTCAGGAAGGCGCGGTAGTTGAAGCTGTACTTGAAGCCTTGAGGATACCTGGCGACATCAGCCATTGGACTGTATTGGACATCAAGCCTCTCCCTCTCAGATAACAGGATGATCCTCTTGAAGCTCGGGGAGGGATTGCCCAAGGCTTAGCGCCTACAGTCTCACGGAGATCTCTTGGACAACCTGTTTTGGCACTCGGAGCCTGGCATGCCTCTCGAGCTTAATCAGGCCCAGACCCTCGAAGAACCTTATGTCTCTGCTCACCGCCTCCCTTCTCCTCTTCAGGCTCCTTGAGATCTCGTTTATTGAGAGGTCGGGTCTGTTCTTGAGGAGCCTCAGGAGCTTGACACGCTCTGGGGTGAAGACTTTCGCGAACTCCTTGGGTGTGAGCAGAAGGATCGTTTCGTCGCCAGTCTCAGTGCCACCTTCCCTAAGGATGCTTTTCAGTAGGGCCTGCTTCTCCTCCTCACTTTCGACGGATTTGAGTATCACCTTCCTCATGGAGGCGCCCCTGGCGCCAATATGTAACTTCAACGGTTACTTAAGTGTTGCTACAGGGAGCCTGTACTAACCAATCAAGACTTCCCCCGGTGTCAAGGATGAAAGGACTTATGCGTTTAGTTTAGCTCTGTCAGGTTTTCCGGTAGTGAGGGCCGGGGCTGGTTTCCCTTCAAAACTCAGGATGGAAAGAAGGTTTAAGAAGATCAGGGTTTGAGCAGTGTTGAGAGATGACCGAGAATAGTCGCAGGCTGGACAACGCCGAGGGGTACAGCCAAGTCTGGGAGATAGTGAAAGAGACCACAAAAACCAGCCTAGGAAGAGAGCGCCGCGGGATGATGCTCTTCCTAGACGATCTCTCCCTTCAGCTGGGTGCCTACCACCCGCTGGGCACCAACAACATAGTCCTGAACAGGGCGCTGGTCGAAATAGCGGAAGCCGCCACCAACTCGAGACGCCTGGTTAACGCCTTCGTCTACGTTCTGCTCCTACACGAGTATCTCCACGCTCTCGGCTACGTGAGTGAGGCGCAGGTTCGCCCCCTTGTGTACGAAGTCGCCAAGGCATCCCTCGGTGAAGAGCACACAGCCGCGCAGCTAGCGAAGATCGGTCCCTGGTCACTCCTGAAAGGTGTTCCCCTGAGCGCCCTCGAAGGGCGCAGACGCGTCATGGAGATCGTCAAGGACTTCGAGAAGACCGACAAAAGCTACATAGTCTAGACGCCGGGCATAAGTATTCTAACGGGCAACAATCCCTTGGGTTATTGTATAAGCTAGCGTAGAACTTGGAGGATCATCCTTTGGACCCTGTAAGAAAGATCAGGAAGGAGCTCTACACTTCTGATGGACCCGATGGGATCTGGTGGCTGGGAAACGCGGGATTCGCCATCCGCCTTGACAAAAGCTACATCTTCATCGATCCCTGCGTCACCAAGTGGGCAGACACTCCGTACGCCTCCAGCGGAAAGCTGGTAGGATCGATAAAGACCCGCCTCCACGAGTTCCCGTTGGAGGCTCACGAGTTCGAGCGCGCCGATCTCGTCCTATACACCCACGACCACTCCGACCACTTGGATCGAGGACTTCTACCGAGGCTCGTGGAGCTGAAGTCGGAGATCTGGGCGCCGGAGCAGTGCGTACAGTCCATCCTCGAGGAGGGCGTGCCGAAGGAACAGGCCCATATCGCCAGATTCGGAAACTCCATCAGTAAGGACAACTACACGGTCGAGTTCATTCGCGGGAGACACGCCTCCGCCGGAGGCTCCTGCGAGCTCGACCTGAAGTGGTACTACCAAGACGTGCAGGATCAGGACGCGTGCAGCTGCGGCTATTTGGTGAAGACCCGATACGGCAACGTCTACCACCCCGGCGACACCTACTACCTGCAAGAGCTCTCGAAGCTCAAGGTTGACTACCTGCTGCTACCAGTCAACGACACAAACTTGGGTGTGGGATTTGCCGCACTGCTGACGAGCGAACTGAAGCCGAGAGTCGTCGTCCCCTGCCACTACGGAATGTATGATCCACCCTCATTCTGGCGCGGCGGGCATCCCGTCGAGTACCTAGCGGTGCTGGTGAACCGAGGGTACTGGGCATCCCTCCCGCACACGGACATCATGGCGCTCAGACCGGGAGGCAAAGTCCTCCTCGGCTAGCCTTTCCATTTCGAGAACTGGCTTGAGACCTCACCTCATCTTGCGATCTCGACTCAGCCCGCAGAAAGGCCGTAGTGCTCCTCGATAAGATGATGGTAGCTGTCCGGCGGCATAAGGGAAAAGAAAGCCCTTTGAACAACCTCGCTCAGAGCCGGATGGATGTGCATAGCGTCTAGCATTGGTAGCGCGCTTTGATCATGGGTATACATCAGGTTGATGATTTCCTGCACGAGGATAGACGCGTATGGACCAACGATGTGGGCACCCAAGATCTTGAGTGACCCTCTCTCAACAATAACCTTAACAAAGTAGTCCTTGGCATCCATCGCCAACCCTTTCGCGGTATCCTCGTACCTCTGGATTCCGATCAGCAGGTTGCCCTTACCGTATTTCTCGACCGCCTCTCCCTCTCCGAGCCCCACACTAGCGACTTCTGGGTAGGTGAAGATTGCGTGTGGGACTGCGTGATAGTCGACCTTCACCCTCTTCTTCAATATCGCGTTGTAGTACACAACCTGAGACTCGTAGTTTGCGACATGCTTGAACAGGTACTTCCCATCCGCGTCCCCCAAGGCCCAGATATTTGGTTGTGTGGTCTCCAAGTACTCGTTAACAACGAAAAACCCTTGTCCATCCGTCTTGATTCCCGCCCTTTCGGGGTGGAGTATGTCCATGTTCGGACCTCTTCCCGCAGCCACCAGTATTTCGTCTGCTGTTATCTCCACCTCTTTCCCGCTCTCTCTGTTGACAGCGACCAGCCTCTTCCTTCCCGTGAACGTTCTTTCCGCCCTTCGCACCTCGTGGTTTGTCATTATTGTCAAGTGCTTTTGCAGCTCCCTTTTCGCCAGTGCGGATACCTCCGGCTCTTCCTCCGGGAGGAACCGAGGGTTTCTGCCGATAATGGTCACCTTCGATCCCATGGACGCCAGAAAGTGCCCGTACTCGGCAGCGATGTAGCCTCCACCGATTATGGCGGTGCTCTCGGGCAACCGGCTGATTCCGAGGATTGTGTCGCTGGTTAGGTAACCAACCTTGTCGAGACCGTCCACGGGAGGTATCACGGGCTTCGATCCGGTGCAAAGAAGAATCATCTTTGAGGTTATGGTGTCATCGCCGACTTTCAGTGTGTACGGAGCGATAAACTCGGCTACCGCCGCATAGTAATCTACGTTCTTAGAATGGGAGAGAGACCTCCGTATTTCCTCTATCTGTCCGCGGATGAGCGCCCTCATCCTCTCCATGACCCTTTGAAAGTCCACCTTTCCGACATCAACGTGGACGCCGAATTCCCTTGATCTCTCAATCGTTCTCACCAGTTCAGCGGGGTACAACAATACTTTTGATGGAATACAACCCCGTGTCAGACAGATGCCACCAGGATCGTCCTTGTCAATAACCGCAACTTTTGCGCTCGGGTTATCTCGAGTCACACTGCTCACAATCTCCAGCGCAGAACCAGTGCCTATCACTATCAGGTCGTATTCCTTCGTACCTGACACCACCTTCTTACAAGGGTCAAAGGAGACCGGTGATAAGTACTTGCCGTTCTTAGGCTCCTAGATCGGTCTAATCAAAAACTACAAAACTCTTTGAACGAGGAATGAAAAAGCCAACGAATCATCGTCAGACCACCGTCCCTTCGACCCCATTCAAGCAAACAGAGTCCACACCAAAAAGGCTATGTCATGAAGTCCTCCGACGATCAGCACCCAGAGAATCGTGGTCACGATAGTCCTCACCCTCGTGAGACCAAAGTAGACATGGATGCCCAAGGCCTGCCAAGCTGTAGCCCACAACCCGAAGAGGTAGACTGGATTGGGTATCCACCCGAAGAAGAGACCTGGCCCCATTCCGTAGCACACAGCCTTCAACGCCTTCAAGAAGGGACTCTTTTTCCCTTCTGGATCCTTCGCGAGAGCTCTCGCGATCAAGGCAACGACCAAGACACTCAGCAGGCTTAGGATTAGGTATCCCGCCTCCACAGAAAGAGCAAAGACCAGAACCCTCCCGGCTCCTCTCAGGCTCGGCGCAAAGGTCTGGATCATCCAAGGACCGAACAGCTGGGCTGAACCTCCGGCGTTGCTCGGGTTCGTGTAGTCGACGCCGAACTCGTTCAAGACGCCTGAAAGGAAGGCGGTTACCAGGCCGAGTCCTAGCAGAAAGACTAGGGGATTCGTGTAGCTCCTCTCCTCCTTAGCCTTGGAGAAGGTCTTGATCGGCGAGTAGAGGCTTCCAACGGCAAAGGAGAGCAGCTCCCGCTTCTCCAGCCTCGGTCACTCCTGATCCTCGTCTAGAAAGACAGAGAAATAAATCGGCTACGCCTCGACTGAGCTGGAAAGAATTCTCACCAAGCCGAGACAGCCAAGCTTGCCGCGTAGCCTCGCAACTCTCTAAGAGAATGGCTCGGTTGCCTAGGATCGGTACAGTCTTGGACAACACACTGGAAAACTTGCTCTTCACGAAGCCTATTCGCTCGGACTCACTATCTCCGCATAGATCATCAATGCGAACGATTACCCTTTCCTGAACACAATTATATCTGCAAGTCCCGCTATGTCGCTAAGCTTCTCCAAGCTTGCAATCATATTCACGCTTTCCTCGAGTTGATCCTCTGTTAGGAGAGCTCTCGCATACTTGTTGTAGAGTTCGACATACTGTTCTCTTGTCAGCGGGTATTTCGGACTGCCAATAGCCTGGTCTCTCTCCTTAACAAGCGTTCTTCCATCCTTCAGGCGAATCGTCACCTTGGCAACACCCGACATGAACTCTTTAGGCCATTCTGGATGTACCACAGCCCTAATCCTTGGCCGTAACTCCCCGATCGTGGGATCGTTTATTCTTCCCCAGGTAATCGTTTCTGGACCAACATCCCCATCAACCAGCAGGGACGCGATCAGATGTTGTATGCTGAATCTGGCGTCTTCAAGATCCTGTGGTTCTGGTCTGTCGACGGTAGCATCGATGGGTCCGAGGTCTGCCTGAATGTGGTCCACATCCTCATAGGCAAACCTGTGCTCCCTCATCAGCTCCACAAGAGCATCCAAGTGCCGGTGGGTGAGGAAGCACGCCGGATACTTCTTGATCCAGAAGTTGCAGGTGTACCACGGCTCTTCACCAAGCTTCTCACACATCTTTTCAACCTGCAGTTTTTCTTCCCCGAGGAGCCCGGCAACCCACCTACGAATATCCGGATTGCCTGTGCAGCCCTCCTTAGCCAATTTTGCGGCTACGATACCGTTCTGACACGCGATCGCCGACTCATAGTAGTGCGCGGTTGTTCCGAAGTTCATTATGTACCCGCTGGAGGTGCCGATAGCAATGCCAAGAGCCGATTTGGTCTGTCTAACATCCAAACCCAAGGCTTTACACGCCGCCGCGGTAGCACCTAGAACACCATAGAAGGGGAGTGACACTATTCCGAGCTGTTCTATCCTTTCAACCCTACCGGCTGGATTGATCGAGTGTTCAGCCCTGTTCATTACCTCGCAGGCTACGGTTGTAGCCTCTATGATCTCCCTGCCTGAAAGTTTCAACGCGTCAGCCAGCGGAAAGACCACGGGAACCACTGTAATATCCGACGTCGCATTCGGGAAGCAGTCATCCTCCAACTCCGCAGCATGAGCAAAAAACCCGTTCGCCAAAGCTGCCTTGTCAAGAGGAGACCGGAGACAGTGACCAATAACCCCTGCTTCCTGGGGCAGCGAGACCCCAATCGACCTTATCAATCTCTTCGAGTCAAGAACGGTTGACCCGTAAACCATGCCCGCGATGGTCTTCAGAGTTATGTTCTTGACATACTCAACAACGTGTCCCGGTATGTCATGGAACCTAGTTTCGACAACAAACTCGGCGAGCCTATCTTCAACCTTCATCACACATCACCGTGCTCCCGAATCTTCCCATCCTCGTAGGGAGCCATAACCCGCCGGTAGTACTCGAGCTTCGCCGACTCCAGAACCTTCAACGCGTTGCTCTTAACCTCGAAGTTCCCGTCCCCGTAAACGAGCTTCACCATCTTGTAGATAACGTACACAACGCAGCCCGAGTTCTTCGTGCCACGCTCCGTCAGATCAGGGAGAAACTCGAAGAGATCCTCTAACAGAGGATCGATGGCCTCCCGCGTCTTTCTATCGATGTAGGGCATCTAACACATCCCTCCCACAACATCCAGAAGCCTGCTGAAGCGGTTAAAGGATATCTCTCATACATGGTTAGAGACCACGGTGACGGTCAGCTCCCTCCCGCCTAGGCCCCTTGTTCTGACGAACCAGTTTCTCCATCCTCTCTTCCACAATCCCTCTATCCGTGATTCCTCCCATCCCCTTCTCAACCAGAAGGCTGGCTGCTGCCGACGCGAAGTATCCCGACAACCTCGGCTCCTCGGTCTCAAAGTATCTTATCAGAAAAGCGGCGGAATACACGTCTCCGGCGCCTGTTGGGTAGAGGCTCCTCATCCTATACGCGGGAATATGGTGGCAGGTGTCCCCGTGGAAAACATAGGAGCCACGGAAGCCGTCCGTGAAGACAACCACTTTCGGTCCAAGCCTCAACAGGTCGAACCCATTGAGATTTCCTCTCGTCGAGTGATGGATGTACCTTGCTTCATCCAGACCGGCGTGGATTATGTCGACTCTGCTCAGACACCTATCCACGCCCCTCCACCTAGAATGGATAATGGTGCCATCGTCCCTCGTCTTCCTGATGAAGCCTTGCACATCCAATGAGACCAGATCGCAGTTCAGTCTTTCAATTATGTCTGGAGACACTTCATTGAATAGAGGCCCAACATGAACCAGATCACAGCCCTCAAACCTCTTATCCCACTCTATCCTACCAGCATCTCCGAGGAGCCTCTGCCTTCTCCGCCCAGCCTTGTAGGTGTTCTCGAAGACCGTGCTCTCCTCGGAATACTGTAGAATTAACTCGACGCCTTCCCTCTCAAGATCGTTCAACCAGCCTATCGGATAGTCGACTCCGACTCTGCTTAGCAGACGCACCTTGTATCCGAGCCTTGAAGCAGTCATTCCCGAGTAGTACGCAGTACCCCCAATCTGCACCGTTCCCGGGGGTCTTATCACATCCCTCAACAGATTCCCGATGATACCGACTCTCACAATCCCGCTGGTTGAGGAGACGCACACTTAAGGTTTGACAAATCCTCGAGACCTGAGCGGTGCAAGGCATTCACCCGACCATTCAGTGCAGGGGCCCATGTGTCGAATGAAGAAAATGAAAAAGCTCCAGTTATTAACCCGGGAAGAAGCAGAGACTAAGCTGGCGTGACGAAGCTTGAAGTACCTAGCCGATTTTCCATCCGCCGAATACAAAAACAGATGTGAAAAAGCGAGGAAATTGATGAGCCAGTACAACCTTGATGCGCTACTCCTAACCGAAGAAGAGAATCTGACCTATTTCTCGGGCTTACGAAAAGTTCTGCCGAATCTGTCAAAGGCGAGAGTCTACCAGACGTACTTCCTCATACTGCCCAGAGGTGCTGCGCCCGTTCTGATACTGCCGTTGCAGATGAGGGGCAACGCCGAGGCTATGACGTGGATCGACGACGTACGATTCTCCGTGGCAGGGCTTGCAGCCATGAAACCAGTTGATGTCTTGAGACTGACAGTGGAAACGATGGAGGAGATGAACCTAGCCGACAAGGCTATCGGAATGGAGTTCGGCGACCTGACGCGACTGGACCTGTCGCAAAACGATTTTGAAGCAGTCAAGCGTGGTCTGCCGAAGGCTAGGCTTGTGGACTGCTCCGAGTTGATATGGAGGCTCAGGATGGTCAAATCACCCGGCGAAATCGAGTGCATAAGAAGAGCCTCCGCCATGACGTGCAAGGCTATGGAAGCCACCCTTGGATCCATGAAAGAGGGTATGACTGAAAGGGAAATCGCCAGGGCATTCTACAAGATGCTACTGGACGAGGGATGTGAGGACACCCCGCTGAAGGCTTTCATCTCGATCCGCGCCGGGCCGACCAGATACGGGATGTGGGACAGCCGCCCCTCAGACACCAAGATCAAGAGAGGTGACATTATAGTCCTAGACGGAGGAACAAACTTCAAGGGATACTCCTCCGACATGATCCGACTCGCCAGCGTTGGAAAACCGAGCAAGAAACAGCAGGAAATGTTCGAGGTCGCGCTGAGAGCCCAGGAGGCGGCAATCCAGGCAGTAAGATCCGGTACCACATGTGGCGAGGTCTACAACTCGGCAGCCAAGGTAGCCGAGAAAGCAGGCTACCTAAAGAGCCTCTACGCAACCGGCTGTGGGCATGGGATCGGGTTGCTCGTGCACGAACCCCCGTCCCTAGCCAAGGGGTCCAAAGTTCGGCTTGAGCCGGGTATGGTCCTGTGCGTTGAGCCCGCGTTCTACGACGATAAGAGCCTGGCGTACATACATCGAGGCGGCAGAGGGAAGGGGGAACACGGGGTGTTCATGGTTGAGGACACCGTCGCGGTTACACAGACAGGTCACGAAAGCCTAACCCCGATAGACAAGTCCCTCCGAACAGTCTAGAACCACGACCGCACAGCCTTGTGATGTCCGAGTAACCTCATCCAGAGAAAATGGAACGGACTGACTTTCTTCTTTGTGGGGGCGGAACAGGTTACGGCTTGATAACGGCTCTTCCCAAGATTCCGCCTTTCCTTAGGAGGTTGAGGGCTGTGTTAACCTGGTCGAGTGGGTACTCGTTTGTGACGATCGGTTCGATGAGGATCTTCCCCGTACTCACAAGTCTTAGGGTATCGGTCAAGTCTTGACGGGTGTTGGCTCGGCTTCCAAGGATCTCCAGCTCTCCCGATATGAGCTGGCTTGCTGTCGTGGAGAACTTCTCGGGCATATGCCCTAGGATCACCAGTTTCCCAGCCCTTCTAAGGCTTCTTATGGCTTGATCGACAGTGTGGGCTCCGCCAACGAACTCGAAGACGTAGTCGGCGCCTTCGCCGTCCGTGAGGCGTTTCACGGCTTCAGCCACATCCTCCACCGCCGCGTTTATCACCTCATCAGCGCCCAGCTCCCTCGCAAACCTGAGCTTATCATCCCTTATATCGACGGCTATCACCCTCGCCCCAACTAGCTTTGCAAACTGCATGGTGCTCAAACCCAAGCCGCCCGCGCCCAGTATCACGACATTAGAGCCCGCCTCCACCCTAGCCCTCTTGGTCACGGCGTGGTATGAGGTCGCCACAGCGTCCCCACAGACCCCTCCAACCTCGTACGGCACCTCTCTGGGCAGGAGGACCAGACTTCGGGCAGGGGACCTCAGGTACTCGGCATAGCCCCCATCGCAGTTGAAGCCCAGGTGTCCGACAAGCCTTGTGCAGAGGCTCTCCCTCCCGATCCTGCAAAAATAGCATTCACCGCACGTAAGGTAGAAGCTCGCTACGACTCTGTCCCCAACCTTGACTTGGTTCACATCTCTGCCGACCTCAACCACATCGCCCGCTGGCTCATGCCCAAGCGTTAAAGGCAGGTTCCTAGCGCTCCCATCGATGAGCGAGAGATCTGTATGGCAGACACCACACGCCTTGACCTTGACCAACGCCTCCTTGGTGCCTATCTCGGGTGTCGGAATATCATCCAACCTCAGAGGTCTCCCATACTCGTGGAGCCGAGCAGCCTTCACCGCGTATCACTCCTCTCACTAGAGCAGGCAGATCTTGACGCGACCACAACAATAAGGATTTGCACCCAACTAGAAGAAGAAACTGAGAACCTCAGAGACTCTTCCAGAGATCAATAGCACGATATGCGATCTAGGTCACCGCCTCTAGGATTCTCTAGTCGAGTTCCTTTCGAGGCTGACTGTAAGATCGAACGACAGACCAATCTAGCGACCCCAGCCTCATGACTGGCGCTCAGTTTATGGTCTCGAATGTGTTACGCGTTAGTGTAGATACTGCAAGCGCCACCAAGACAGGAGCGACAACATTGCACCCAAGAGCCGCGCCTAGCAAGGAACTGAGATCCGTCGCGAGAGATGATACAAGAAGACGAGACGACAGCCATCCCCACACAGATGTCGGAGGGATGAGAGCCCTTGTGCTGTTCAACATGCACGTGAACGAGACGCCTTTCACGAAACCAGTTGCAGAACATCTAGGCTCCGCGGGGTATCCCGTGGAAAGGCTCCATGGGTACTTCAAGAGAATCTTCCCTAGATGGTTTTCCCGCGAAGATCAAACAGCGGATTTCATTGGCTCCCTCCTAGAGGCGAAGGCGAAAGGCCAGGGATTCGACCTGATCGTGGACCTTCACGGCCCAATAGTCGGCCACCCAGGCTGGTTCCCAAGCCAGCTCTCTTGCACGATCTTCACATTTGACAGGCCACTACACAACAGAATAAAGAATATCGTTCGGCACCTATGGGACCGCGAAAGCTTCCTGACACGCCTGAGGCGACGGTTCTGGACCGACGTGAGGTACCGCTTCGACAGGACAACCCACAGAATCATCCAAGAGGTTAGCATAGCCGAAAGGTACATCGAGGTGGAGGTCTTCATCCCACAAGAGGCCAGTCTCATCTTGGAAAAGCTACTCCAGATGTTGTAGTTCAACTTCCGGTAGACCCACAAGCAGCCCAGCAAAGGATGCTCAAATCCCAGCAACCGCGTCCAGCTTCCACGCGTAAGCTGGTGGTCTTCTGTTCTTGGTATTGATCGTTCCGTTTAGTTCCTGGATCTCGAAGAAATGGATGACAGCCGGCTAGCCCTTCGTCACAGCCACGGGGACCAAGAGACAGCATCAACTGTTGACCAATCCTCTCCTCGTCTTCTCGAAGATGGTTATAAGACATCTTTATGAAGAGAAGGTGGGATTCGACCTCAAAACGTGATCATTCCAGCATGAGTACGGGCAAGAAGAACGCCGTGGAAGTAGTAACCCAAATGGTAGTATCCATAGGACGTCACGCGGAGCTGAGAATGAAGGATCGCGGAATTTCTGAGGCACAGGTTTACGGGGTTCTGCAGGACCCAAGAGAGGTTGTCGCAACCAGATACGGACGACTAGCTGCATATGCAGAGGTTGGAGAAAGGAGGTTAGTGGTTATATACGAGAGGAGAGATGGAACTGTTGAAGTTATCACTGCGCTGTGGGTTGACGAAAGGAGGTTAAAGAGACTCGGCTTCACTAGAGTATGACCCCAGCTGCAATGCGCTCTACATTCGGCTCAAAAGGGGAAGGATCGCGGAAAGCGAGCCGATCTCGGATAATATAGTTCTAGATCTAGACAAGAAGGGAGAGATAATGGGAATAGAGGTCCTCGATCCAACACCGATAGACCTGACCAAGTTCTCCCCTCCAGTAAAAATCGTTTCCAAGAAAGTAAGCTCGTCTTCTAAAGACTGAAACTCGCCAAGTGCCCCACCAAGCCTCCTGTGGGATGAGAAGAGAAGGGGGGAGTCTCCACCCCTTAGGGGCAGGTGAAAAGTAGCGTACCCAGCCTGAATGTCTGCCCACAAAAGACGTGAGGCACAGAGAGAGGATACAGGTTAAGAGTAGGGGATCCAGTTAGCTACCTGCTTGAGAGGTAGGGGGTCGAGGTGTGACCATGGATCCAATCCAGAGCTCTGCCAAAGTCCCCACAGTCGAGGTCCCGTTCGAAGCTCTGGTGAGGGAGCTGGGAGCTGCAAGGGCTGTGGAGTTTGTCCGCGAGATCAGGAGAAAGTATGGAGACTCCGTGGTTGAGCTGAGAAGAGCCACGGAGAGCCTTACCATCGAACAAATCGAGCGTGAAATCAGAACTTTGAAGAGAGAAGGAAAGGTATAGAAGCGGCTAGACTGTCGAGAATCCAGCCCCATCCGATATTGACTCTGTTCATTCAAGACTTTCTGCCTTGTACGAGAGATCGGAAAAGGCAAGTTTGTAATTGTTAGGATTGAAATGCTAATTCAATGGGGTGGAAAGACTTTGATGACTTTGTTAGACCCTGAACATTTTTCTAGACAAGTTTTTCTCATGATCACCAAAAACTGTAGGCTGGTGTCTCACTGACGCCGGTCACAGAGAGAATCAAATCATCGATTTGAAGGTGCGTGTTTGACAGAAGTCCTCTTGATCAACTCCCCCGTAAAAATGCCAGAGGTGGATTTGCATGCACGGATGGGCCCCCCTTTAGGTTTAGGATATTTGAGTGCAGTGTTGTTGCAGAACGATTTTGATGTGGACGTCATCGACATGAATGTACCCCTTGATCATGACCATCGTATAGGTTGGGGTTTTGATGTCCGCCAACCACTAGAACAGTTGAGGGATAGAATCGCTAGGGTACATCCCTTGATGGTCGGCATATCCGCCTGCACTGAGACCTATCCAAACGCCCTGAAGATCGTAAGAATCGCCAAAGAAGTTGACTCTGAGATCACAACTGTGCTCGGGGGCCCTCATGTTACCTTCCTTTCAACCGAGGCGTTGGAGAGGTCCGAGGTTGATATAGTCGTTCGAAATGAGGGCGAATTCACCATCTTAGAGTTGGCAGGATACTTCAGAGACGGTCACGGTAAGCTTGACGAGATCAGAGGAATAAGTTTTCGGAAGAACGGGAACGTTGTCTCCAATCCTGATAGGCCTCTGATCAAGGATCTTGACGTTTTGCCCTTCCCTGCACGCCAGCTTTTCCCTCTGCAACTTTATCCTTACCCTGGTAACGTGTTGACCGCTAGAGGTTGTCCGGGCAGATGTATCTTCTGCGCTGCCGCAGCCATGTCCGGAGTTAGATATAGAATGAGGAGCCCTGAGAACGTTGTTGGTGAACTCATCCGCCTGTTTGAGGATCATCACATCAACTATTTCGTCTTCGTCGACGACACTTTCACCGTCTTCAACAACCGGACTATGAGGCTCTGTGACTTGATTGATGAGCTGAGCTTCGACATACACTGGTCTTGCACAGGCAGAGTAAACACCGTGACTAAGGGAATGCTGGAGAGGATGGCGAAGGCCGGATGCGACAACATAAACTTTGGGATCGAGTCGGGCTCTCAGAGGATACTGGACTCCATCAAGAAGGGGATCACCCTGAGGCAGGTGGAGGACGCGGTTAAACTAGCCCTAGAATCGGGGATAACTCCCGTCTGTAGCTTCATGATTCCACACCCAGACGACACAGAGGAGACGATAGAGAAAACGAAGAAGCTCATGAACAGGCTGCTCAGTCAGGGATGCCATATATCGATAGCTGTGACAACGCCCTTCCCGGGAACACACCTCTACGATCACGCCAAAGAGCTGGGAGTAACCATGATGTCAGACAAATGGGAGGACTTTGACTGTAGCACACCAGTCATCGCCACAAAGAACTTCTCGCAGGAGGACATCTACAGGCTACGACTAGGCATAACCGACTTCATGAACCGTCCTACTGGTCACCACAAGCTGTGAGTGTTACGCATTTTAGGGCTCGAGTGACCGTTTGAATAGAGAGTGCCCAATACTTCACAAGCCGGGAAAATGAGGAAAGGATTGCGGATGTGTTTTATGGTAGTTTTCCGAGTTTCCCCAGCTCTTTCGCTACGTCCTGTAGGTCCAGCTCCCTAAGCTTGTCCGCAGTGGGCCATCCATTGACCAGATCATAGCCCATCACTGTGTAGTACTCGTCCATCGCCCTCTTCCACATGGTCCTGTCCACGATCTTTCCCAGCCTGTCCGGTGCGTCATACCAGTAGTCGAAGAGCACATCATCAGCCCTCGTTCTGCCTTCCCTAATCGATATCGCCCTCTCCAGCGTCCTACCTCTCTCAGCCGCCTTCTCCATCTCAGCCTCGGTCCAACTCAGCCCTGTAACCGAGTTGAACATCTTACTCGGAGCCTCAAGGTCACCATTCTTCTCCTTAGTGTACTCGGAGTAGTAGTAGGTGCAGTAGTCGCAGAAGATCAGGCTGTCCCTCAACACCGCTTGGACCTCGCAGTACTTCGTCACTTTCCCCTTGCTGCTCCAACACACGTCGCCATTCCAGAGGTAGAACAGAGCCTTCTCATCTCCGAACAGCAGCCTGCCCCTTTCCTTCAGCTGCTCATCTCCCGCCGGAGCCTTCGCAGTATTCATTGGGTCATGGGCTGTGGAGTAGTCCCTCTGGCTCATCGCGGTGCACAACAGCTGCTGGGGTGTAACCCGGGCGTTGCCCTCCACGCTACCGCATCCACAGCGAGTATGATGTGCCGGATAGCCACCAAATCTTCCGCCCCTTGGGTAATGCTTCTCATAGATTGACCACACCCTCTCACCCTGCTGCTTGGTGAGCCCGAATTCGGAGGGGTTGGCTCTGATGTATCCTGCGAGTCTGCCCACGCCTTCTCCAAGAATCTTCAGGAACTTGTTTCCCCGCTTGTAGGCTACTTCCCTCATCAGGGTCTCGATGAACTCCGCACTTCCCAGCTTCTTCCAGGGCAGCCCGGTATTGCTCTCGGTGAAGATGCCCTCAATGTTACACTCCCACAGCCAAGATCCTCCACCACTACAGTCTGGCGGGTACGGGAACGGGGGCTTCCACATCTCGGCTCCGCTATGGTAGAAGCGGAACTCATACGCGTTAAGCCCCAGAGACTGAGCAAGCATAGTCGCGTACCAAGCAAGCCTCCCTCCTGCCTTCTCATCCTGGTACATCGTAGGAGGAGCTACGTAGATATCCGTCTCAACACACATGCTGGCTCCCGAGAGGTAGGGGTTGTCAAAGAACTCCACCGCGGTATTGCCTCCTATGCTGCATGTTTGGCATGCATGGCAGTAGTCCGCGTATGTCCTAGCGGTTCCCAGTAGACTCTCATGGTGAATGCCACTCTCGGTTACTCCGCCGGGCGCGTAGCTGATCCCCTTCACCAAGGGCTTGGCTTGTCGCGTGTATTTCAGAGATGTCAAGTACTCAGCCATCTTCATGTGCTCCCTGACGTCGGGGACCTGAACCTGTCCAGTGCCTCTTACGGCTATGGCCTTGAGGCTCTTGGAGCCCATGACTCCGCCCGACCCTCCCTCTCCGAAGGCGTTACCGGACTCGGTCTGGACTGTGGCGTTCCTGCACTGGTTTTCGCCGGCAGGACCGATTACTAGGGTGTGGGCCTTTTCCCCATGTCTCCTGAACAGCTCTGTCTGCGTCTCGAAGCTGTTCAACCCCCACAGGAAGCTGGCGGGAATAACATCCACGTAGTCGTCTTTGATCCATATGTACACTGGCTTCTCGGACTTGCCTTGGACTATGATCCCGTCGTAGCCCGCGTATTTCAGCTCGGGACCCCAGAAGCCGCCAGCCGCAGACCAGGCGTAACCTTCTACAGGATAAGTCTGGGGAGACTTGAACATGGCCATGATCCTCGCCGCGCCAGGGAGAAGAGTCCCCGTGATCGGGCCTGTCATGAATATGAGCCTGTTCTCGGGGTCGAGGGCGCCCACACGTGGTGGGACCTCATCCCACATGATCTTCGCGCCCACAGCCCGTCCGCCAATGAACTTAGGCGCATACTTCGACATGGGCACATTGGTGATCTCCCCTGTGCTCAAGTCAACTCTCAGAATCTTACCAGCATAACCATAGCTCTCAGCCACCTAGGACTCACCTCCAACGCCGGTCATTATTCCCTTCTCATTCTTATGGTAAGTTAGGGCGCCAAACAGACAGCTCTCCACGCATTGTGGATCACCATCGCACAGGTCACACTTAATTGCCACAAGCCGCTCCGGATCCATCCTAATCCTGGATGGACTGAAGTATTGGGCGCAGACTTCTATGCACTTTATGGATGTCTGACCATCGCAGCCATCACACTTATCTTCATCTATGATCCTAGCGTAGGTTCCGTGCTTCAAATCCACTACAATGGCACCTGTGGGGCAGGCTTTCAGACATGGAGGGTCCACACACTGTGCACACGTTACGGGGGTGAAGTTAGGTCCTTTACCTACGTCGGTTCCAGCGACTTCTATCCGCGTGAGCTCTCTGGTGAGCTTTCCATCCTTGAAGGCGGAGCATATGAGTTCGCATCGCCGGCAACCTGTGCAGGCATATTTGTCAACTATGATTACCCCCCTCGGCAGCGGTTGCTTTGTAGACGCTTTCTTCGCTTTTCGCGTGCTCTTAGGATTCATAGGCCTCGTTGCAATAGTCTCGGATGTTGAGATTCCCCCGACTCGTCTTAAAGAACGATTCAAAAAATTCACCTAACTCGGTCAATTGTAAAGTTACCCGATAATTTAAGTTGCGATACCCCGATCGTGACTGACCTGAGCCACCTCATGGGAATCCTTGAGGCCCTTTACAGCACCACAGAGTCCTTCTTGAGAAGCGAGCTTAGATATTTAAGACCGCAAGATAATGCTATCTTGGGTGGCCGGCATGGCCGAAGTGGATCTCGTAGAAAGAGTCAAGGCGAAGCACATCGGCAAGTGGATAGGATTGAAGGGCAAAGACGTGGTTGTAGTTTCTGATACCCACGACGAGATCTACAAAGAGCTCAAGGAGAAAGGCATGAGCGACGTCTATGTCTTCTACTCCCCAACCAAGGAGCAGAAGAAGTACGGCTTCCTGTTCTGAAGGGCGCGGGGATGGAGATACGGGAAGGCAGGCTCCTCACCAGAGTTGGACTCAAGGGAAAGAGGTTTAGAATCTTCGAAGACGCGCTGATAGACACAGGGGCGGCCTTCACAGTCATAGTCGAGAAGGATGAGGATGGCTATTACGTCGGGTCGGTCGTTGAGCTGCCCGGCTGCCACACCCAGGCCAAGAGCCTAGACGAGCTGACCGAGCGCATAAAGGAGGCTGTGGAACTCTACCTGGAAACTGAGGGAGCTAAGGAAGCAGCTGAGTTTGTCGGGATACAACGGGTAAAGATCGTGACTCGCTAAGACTCCACCTTTCTAGAAAAGCGTCTTAAAGCGTTCACAGTTGTTTTTTGGGGGAGATCGTTGTTGAGACTTCACCCGGTCTCTGCAGAGAAGCTTATCAAAGCGCTTTCGATCTCCTGTGGGGTTGAGGCAACCTTGTACTTGCCCTGTCGATACTCCCTCTCCCCACCTTGAGTCTCCGAACGGTCTTCCCGTCTAGCAGAACCTCCAACGCCTCAAGCACCTCATGAAAGCTAGGCGAGACCTCAATCAGGTCCGCGACCAACTCCCTGTGCAACTGCGCCAAGCACTTCTCTAGCTTTCCTGAAGAACCTCTCGGCTGCTTCAACTGTTTCGGTCGCTCCGGCTTCCGAGAAGGTCAGACCGTAGTCCGCCTCCTCCCGCAGTCTCATGGCATCCTCAAAGTCCCCGACGTGCACTACGCCAAGTTCTCCGATCAACAAGTTTCTCAGCGCAACCAGCAGGGCGTGGTGGCTCTTCTCCCTGAAACCCTTGCGGTAGACCAAAGCCCTGGCCGCATGAAACATCGAGTAGTAGCCTTGGATCGTAGCCCACTTGAACCGCTTCCTCACAAGGGAATCCTTCGCCTCGTCGAGGTCAACTTCGGCCTCCCGCATCTCTTTCAGGATAAGCTCTATATCCGCCCTGATCCGAGTTAGCCTCCTCTCCTTTATCATGCGCTGGAGCTCGGAGCTCATTCGGACTCCCACAGCACGATACCCCTCTCAATTCTCTCGTGAAGCGGCTTATCCTCCCTCTTCAACCTCGCGAACTCGTTCGCGCTCACCACGATCGGCGATAGCCTCCTATCCAAGCCCTTCTGGTAGGCACTGACCTCCTCCAGAACCTCCCTCTTCTCCTGTGTCAGGATTAGCAGGTCCACATCGCTTCCCTTCACATCCAGCCCCTCCGCACAGCTCCCGAAGAGCACGATCCTCCGGCTATGGGCCTTCACCCGATCAACCAACCCCTGTAGTGAGTAGACATTGAAAAGGACCTTGAACTGCCTCGCTACCGCGCTCCCGTCATTTAGCCTGTAGAAGACCATCCTGCCAACCCTTCTTCTCTCTAGCACTCCCTCCTCAGAGAGCCTGCGAAGAATCGAGTTGGCGGAGCCCTCGCTTACCCTAGCCCTTCTCACAACCTCCCTCTCATGAAGCTCCCGCATAGGATCCCCGTGGAAGACATACATGACCCTAAGGACGGTGGGAGTGACGAAATCTAATTTTTTGAGCATATACTCAATATCTTATGGCTGAGAATTTAAACACCAAGGTCCGACAGCCCTTCCATCTCTCCTTCTCCAAGCATGGTCCCAAAACAGACACACCTCAAGGGAAGGAGGAAGATCGATCAGGCTAGCCCTTCGCCACAGCCACAGGAACAAGAAGACAGCAGAGAGTTGTAATACCCAAATCATGGCTAACCTGAGCCACCTCACGGATGTCTTGGTGGGCTTGCTATCTTGCTCTACGCTAGACTTTCCTCTTGATCATCGAATTGTCGAATACAATACGCAGGTTCAATCAATTCCCAACTACCCTAAATATCGGGGGAACCTGACTCTACTATGAGAGTCAGCGCGATGCTCGAAGAACTACCTGAAGATCTCCGTCAAAGCCTCAGGACCCTCAAGTCCGGCGAATGCGCCGTGACCTACGACAGCAAGAGAGGAGTACTCATAGGAATCTGCAACAAAGACGGAAAGCTGGAAGTCACGACCAAGAGGATCGACGAGATCCTCAAGCCCAGACAAGTGAAGAAGTGATGCTAGCGGTCATTCGGAGCGGTCAGAAGCTAACCATATCCGATCCGGAGAGGGAGCTACTCATCAACGTTGTTGACGCTAGATCTCTCGAGGTCGAAGCGAGCACGATATCGGACCTTCTGAAACCCCTTAGACACGTGATACGAGAGAACGCAAGGCTTGAGAAGGCGATCAAGAGCGTCCTCATGAGAGCTGTCGCGGAACTCGATCGGCTCGACATACCCTGCTTTCTTCAAGCCGTTACCTCAGAAAGAGATGACGAGGACCCGTCGTGGGAGTACGTCTCGATCAGGATCACGCTATACGTGGACTCGCGCAGGTTTGACGACGCGTGGGACAAGGTCTCTCGCGCGGCCTACGAAGGCATAGACCCAGCCCAAGCCTCCAGAATACTCCTGACCTTCCAGGGAGCTTGAGCATGTTCGACCCGAGAGACTTCATCCTTCTCGCGAAATCACTCGCCGCCGAAGGAGCCTCCGAAGCCGATGTGAGAACAGCTATCTCCAGAGCGTACTACGGCAGCTTCCTCCTAGCAAGGTCCCAAACCCGGCTCGATGACCTCAGAGGTCCAGAGGTCCACAGACTGGTCCTAGAATCCCTCTACCGGCTGGAGCTCCCTCACCTAGCCACGAGGCTCCACACGCTCAGGACGATGAGAAACGAGGCTGACTACGACACAACCAAGACGATCACACCGGTCAGCGCCCGCAAATCCATCCGTCTGGCTGAACTCGTGGTCACCGGGCTAAAGGGACACTCATGAGCGAGACATCCACATACCAACGCCATCCCAGTTCTCTCAGAGTTCGATGAGGGCAGACTTCCTCTAGAAAGACACGAAACAGATAGCCAAGCACACAGACATCATCCTGATCAACGAAGAACTCCGAAAAACTACCCGAAATCCTCACAGAGCCGGATCAATAAACGCCACAGGTAATTATCCTGCCTATCGCCAACCTCCTTACTAGAATCTTGGATTCAAACGAGAAACGCCAACATTTCATTCACTGCAACTATTCGTATCCCTCTGAACTCTTTCAATGATAGCAGGTGCTCGTCACCGGAAACTACGTAGTCGGCTTTTCCATCAAAGGCGGTCCTCAGGATCATATCATCGTTAAGATCATCCTTCACCACTTTGAACCTGCTCTTCACCATCGTAATGGTGGCTATCCTGAGAACAAAGCTCGTTAACGTGTCCTGCTGCTTCTTGGAGAGCTTGAACTTGTCTCGGGCTACAACCCTTTTAAACTCCTGAACTATCTGCGCCGATACAAGAAGGGATATCTTTCCCTCCAGAACCCCGTCTATCAGAAGCCTAGATCTTCCGGCATGGACAGTTCCGGAGACTAATACGTTGGTATCGAAGACCGCTCTCAGCATCTGATTATCGCTTATGCTTTTCTCTTCGATAGGCCTCTACTTCCTTCTTTATGTCTTCTTCAGTCAGAGGACCGTACTTCCTGTTCCTTTCTTCAATGATCTGTCTTATCTTCCCCCACTCTTCCCTCAGGTCAGGAAGGTAAAGCCTCTTCAGGATTATGGTGTCTCCTTCCCCGTAAACCAAGAGCTTGGTCTTCGGACCGATCTTTAGTTTTTCTCGCAGGGCTTGAGGTATGACCACCTGCCCCTTTACGCTCATGGTTGTGATCTCGGGCTCAGCCATCGGCTCATCCCTACCAACAAGAATATCTTACTTTCTTACTAATAAGACTAACGTCTATGCGACAGCCTTTGAAAAACTAGACCAACGAAAGCAGAGGGATAAGAGAAGCCGACTAGCCCTTCGTCACAGCCACCGGAACCAGAAGACAGCAGAGAGTCGCAACACCCAAATCGTGACTAACCTGAGCCAAAATGAGATCGCGCAAAGCGAGAGCTTCCAGATATTCAGTCTAGGACCGACGTTCCAGTTTGCGTTTAAGTGCGATGAATAGAGTTGCGAGGACTGGAATACTGATGAGTCGCTCTGATATGTCTGTCCACAGGCTGGACGATCGTAGTTGAAAGAACGCCGCGACACTGCGCCAAACGCTTTCCTGCCATGAGAGGGGTTGATTAGGCAATAGATCTGACATTTCGTTCAGTAAGAGCCTCAGACCAGCGAAACCAAGAACAACTAGAAGAGTTGCGAGGGTCGGTCTAGCTACGCTCTCTCCGTAGTTTGACAACGATTTGAAGATCCACAACATGATCCCTTCAGGGAGACCACGCCATCCCCTACTTCTAAGCACCCTCCGACGCATCTCCATCTCCCCAACGAAGAAGTCCCCTGCCTCGGCGTACCGCAGAGCCCTCTCCTGATTCCTTCTGAGGCGAGCATATATCTGCCGCACCCGCTCCGGAGACACATCCTCGAACGGTGGCCTCCCCATCAAAACCTCCTCAATGATCGTCTTTCTACCGTGATAGATGCCCCATTCCACATCCTGAAAGTTGAACATCTCAAGATCCACATTCAGAAAGGACACGTGGGAGAGACAAAAATTCTTCTCAACCCCCAGCTGAGAGTTGTATTCTTTAGGCTGGATGAACCGTACCTCGCCGTCACGGTCGACGATGGCGCCATCAAAAATGGTGACCTTAGTATTGGGAAGAGGTTTCGGTTCGATCAAGTAGGCAAAGTCATCAGGCTCAATCGTATCGCGCTGAAATACCGTTCTATCAAAGACGGTCAGCCCACCAAATTGAGCGCCCATCAACACTTCTCCTAGAAATATGGTTCTGCGGAAAGTCACAGAGCTGAACGTGGCTCCATAAAACCATGCGTCTCGATTGAATACGGTCCGATCAAACGATGTGTCTCCATTAAACGTGGTTTCATGAAACAATACGTTTCCATTGAATGTGGCCCCATCAAAGGATGCCTTTCCATTGAATATGGCTTTAGCAAAAGAAGTGTATCCGGTAAATGTGGCTTCCTCAAACAATGCTTGTCCATTGAACGTAGCTCCGTCAAACGGCGTGTATGTTTCGAAGACAGCTCTATCGAAGATTACGTCTTTCTTGAATTCTCTAGGGGCGAAGTACCCGAGGTACCCGTGGTCGAAAATCATATATGGAAAAATGAAGCCTCTGAAGTTGATCGCAAATTCGGCGGGGTCATCCTCGGCTCTTCTCTTCTCTGCAAGTAGTTGGTCTAGGAACTCCTCTGCTTCCACATCGTTCTTCTCTGGCAGGTGGAAGATGCACCGCCCGTTCCGTTTCTCATCGCGCCCACAATCTGGATATGCGCACTTCAAGAGTAGGGCGCACCGAATGTTACTTGCAGTGTTCGACTATTTTAGAGTCATCAACCCATAGAGAAGGCTTGAACACATAAGAGCAGAACGAGGACTTCTACTATGGACAAGACCTATGTTGTTACGAAGAGTGGGGTCAAAGTATACAAGAGAATCGAGTACCACCCCCTCCTTCGAGAAACGAACACAACCCACCCCGACATCGTCAGAAAAGCGAAGGAAGTCTTCGAAAGAGGCTGTGAAAAAGACCTGCCCAAGATCTGCTCCGAGAACAGCGAGGACGCCCGGACATGGCACCACTTCAGCCACCTGCTCGACGCCCCTGAAGAGGCTAAGAGAATATGGTTGGCCAAATTCCTAGAGACAGCGCTAGAGAGAAGCCTATCAGCGGATCTGCTGAACAACCTCGACTCAGCACGTCTCTTTTTCTGGCACGGCAGGGAAGTTCCACCCTTCTTCTACCCCCCTCCAAGCCTACGACTCAAAGAGGGGCGAACTGAAGTTGACCTAGCCATTCTCGCCCATCCAACAGTCGTCATCTTCGTCGAGGCAAAGTACAAATCCGAAATCTCCATTCGAACCACTCACGGCATTCACCGCGACCAGATCATCAGAAACATCGACGCAGGCACCCACTACACCAAACAACACGGCAACAAAAACTTCAGCCTCATCCTAGTAGCCGACCCAAGTCTTCATGAGTCCAAGGCAAAGCTCGACTACTACAAAAACCCACAGAACCTCCTAAGCGCCCTACCCCACCGACAAGACCTCAAGACAACCGCCGAAAGCCTCGCAAAGGAGCTGGGATACCTAATGTGGGACCAACTGTCCCCTCACTAAGATGAAATAGATACCACTTCTCTCGATCAAATTAATTACTGGAACGCTGACTCTATGGCAGTTGAAGAAGAAGGAATGGCCAATGGTTGCCTCTTTCGAAAGTCGAGCCGAAGAGGCTAGAAAAAAGGAGGCATCCATATCATACGAGCTTTATCGCCTCTTGAAGAGCGCAATTGTGTCAGGTGTGTCCTACCCCGACACTAGGTGTGAGTTCAAGGACATAATTCCTGAGTTCCTAATTGATGGGGAAAGAGCAGACCTAGTAGTAGTTGCCAGCAAGTATGGTAATCCAGTTAAGCCATTCCTAGTTATCGAGGTGAAGGTCAGAGCCTTTAACAGGCCCGGTCCTTCCACAGCAAACGCTGCAAGGAGAGCCTCATCCTACGCTCGAAATTTGAGCGCAGTACCAATCTTCTACGCCGTCTACGATGGATGGACATTACTCGCTTTCAGGGATGCCCCACCATACCTGCTCACAGTGTGCGGTACCATAGCCGATCAGAAGAATGCAGGGGTTCTTCTGAAGGGCCTTGAAGAGTATGACTACCGAAACAAATCAGACTTGCTAAACACCTTGCCGAAGCATCCGGACCCAGAGTTCCTGTTCAAGCGCATCATGCCCTCGGTCGCTGAATTGTTTGCGAAGACTCCTCAGGATGTAGAACAACTCCTAGGTTCTTGGAAACGCTTTTGCCTCTGAATCCTCAGGTCCTCAAGATGCCCTTTGTATGGAACTCATGTTTCTCCTCTACTATCGAAAAGAAAGCGCAAAGCCGTAAAACCCAGATTACTAAGGAGAACGTCTGATTAAACCAAGTATTCTGTGAGAAGGGCAAGGGCTTCCTTAGTTTCCTATGGATTCTGTAACCGTTGTATCGGTTTAGAACCGACATCACAATCCGCAGGAACGATTAAAACACACGTGGAATTCTTATTCCTAGTGAAGGACTGGCTATGGAAGAGAAGGAACTGCTAGAAATCGAGGCAAAGGAGGAAGAGCAGGCAGCGAAGAACATCGAGGAGATGATGAAGAGAAAGAAGGTTGACGACATCTCTCTCCTCTACAAGGACAAATTCGATCTAGAGACGCAAAAAGCATGCCTTTCCCTCGCCAAGAGCATACCCGAACAGGCACTGATTCCTATCTATGAAAAAGTTCTGTTGTCCATTCCCCCGTATGCTTCGACAGAGATATTTGAACGTGAAGAGGGCTACGCGATCGACCAAGCAATTGAGTGGAGAAAGAAGGGCTGGGTTGAGACACTGCTCACCCATCCTCACCGCAGATATGTCGGTTTGAGCTATTTGGATGAGTTGGTTTCGGTTTCTCCGTCGCGGAGTACTCGCGACCAAATATACGTCATGATGTTGGCGGATGGCTTAGATAGGTATAAGGATGTGCTGACTAAAGGAAGAACTCTCTTCCAAGGAGTTGAAGCACCTGAATTCATGTATCAATTGTATGGAAGACAGAAAGGCGCGGACCTGTACTTTGAGTCAAGGGTTTTTGCCTACGTGAATTTGACCGTATTCGGGTTGACTCCAGTTGTTGAGACGATTGAGAAGATGGCTAAGAGTGGTGGTAGCTTATCCCTAGCGGGCGACGCCGCGTTCACGACATATATGTTTCTTGTTTCTCCGTTCACAGATTCGCTGAGGAAGACAACGATCTATCCTTCCGAAGGTAGGGCTCAGGTTGAAACGCTTTTTCGGAACGTGAAACTTAGAAGTGAAGTTCTCTTTACTCCCTGCTGGTTGGCTGATGTCTACACGAATCTCGGAGCAAACATCCCCGCCAGTATGGACACCGACGAGATCAACGCCGTGAGAAAGCACAGCAAGGATTTTGTTCGTTCCGTCAAGAGCCTAGACGAGGAGGTAGACAGGGCTGTGAGGGAGAAGTTCGGGGGAGGAGAGCTGGACAGTAGCGAAAAAGAGACAATCGTAGCGAGTAGGGAGGAGTTTAGAAGGAGATGGTTTGAAGATGTTGTACCCGCCTTCGGGAACATATCGACAGCTCAGAAGATATTGAGCATAGGGATGACGGGCTCGATAGTCGCTCCGGTCGTAGCGCTGCCTGCCTTCGTGGGGTTATTAGGTGTCCCACCCGCTATTACAGCCCTCGCAGGCGCGCGCAAGATCAAGGAACTCGTCGACCCGGCTGCCGATTACCTAGCAGCCTTCTGGGAACACAACCCGATACACGTAGGATTCTACAAGGTTCAAAAAGAGATCGAAAAAGGAAGAAAAAGCAGCAAACATCAGAAAAACTCGTAGACGCGGCTATACATCAACCAAACGAAATTCCGCAATTGGATCCATGACGCACGCGAAATCGCTGGAACTACTGGGAACACCCATCCACACCCTTTGAGTTTTCGTGCGGTGGGTAATCCTTCGCTTGTGGGTGCTTTTGAGTTTCCCTTGAAAAGGTGGAACGAGGTCAGCTAGGTGGAGCGCATTAGAATCAGTCTTGAAGAGGTCATAGCACTTTCCAGTGAGCGCAGGCTTCTGATCCTAGCCCTCATTAGCGATGGTCTTAGGACAAGAAGGGCACTAATCGGAAAACTCGATATCACCGGACCCTCGCTCTCCAGACATATCGACGTTCTCAAACGAACCGGCCTCGTCACCGTCAGCAAGGAGAGGAACAGCAACCTCAGAGTTCAGAACAGGTACACACTCACGGAGAGAGGCGAATCGCTCCTTGATCACATCGATTTTGGTAATCCAATAAGACGAATAGACGCACGAGAGGGCGTATCTTTCCAGCGGAGATCTCCCCGATCCGTGCCTGAAGGAGTGACCCACGGGACTTGAACCTACAGTATTGTTGGGTTCAAAGATCCTCATGCGTCTACTTGAAGTGTTTAGGAAAAGGGGAGCTCCTTTTCGAAGAAAAGAGACCTACGAAAAATGCTGTTAAAGCTCTTTGGGTGGGATAAATGGATATCACTACTCAAGCTCAAACTCTATGGCAACAAGCTCGGGGATGTCTGAGGCTAAACCGATGCCGGTTCGCCCTTTTCATTGGGATCATGAAACTCCAGTTATATTGTCGTACAAAAAGAAGAACCAGGCGTACTTCCTCTCAGTTAGTTCAGACATTATAGCATCCACAGCAATGGTTACGAACTTACTCGTAAGCAGAGCCAAATATGGATCCTTCAACATAAATGATATAGGGGCTGTTGTCACCGTACTAATGGCTACGTTGGCTAACCTCTTTCTCCACGATGGCCTAAATTCATTAGTTAGAGATTCTTGCGTCTGTAAAACCTTATCTCTGGCTAGCTTGACTATGCTTTTGTCATCACATTCAAGCCACTGTGTGATAAATTCCCAGAACTGCTGCCGAAATCTTCGGCCGTTCTTAGAGTTACGGATTTCCAATGCTCGACGAAGGATGTCCATGTTTGATTTCTGGGGATCGCCAACGCCACAAATTTGTCCAAGTGATGCTATCTTGATTTCTTCCCCCTTAATCCAAGAGAGCTTTAAAAATCCATCTATCACACCCTTGAGCGCCTGCTTCGATTTCTGACTAGCAAGATAGGCTTCTAAGGTAGAGCAGAGATACTCAATTAATTTTTCTGCGAATGGCTTTGATGTGACGGATATCAGGCCTGGCAGTTTGAATTTCGCTTGCAAAGAAAGGCATAAACTTGCAGAGTAAGCCCAAGGTAGTAGATTTGTGAACTCACTCATGTGATACTTCTCAGTGGCACCTAGGGCTGCATGATTCGGATAAAGCTCCTCGAGCAGATGGCGCAGCTCCCGATCTGTATCTCTCCAGAATATAAGCGATTCACTTAGAAAGCCAAGGTTATTCAATCCCCACCCCACATTCTGAACAATTTTCTGACGTATTGTCTCATCGGATAGGATGTCTCGTCGTAGCGAGAGCCTAAGCGAGCTTAGTTTAATTTGATGAAATTCTTCCCGTTTTATGGGAAGAGTCTTGATAACTCCTCCAAAGCGAAGCTCATTCATGAAATCGGATCGGATTTCCGCTATAGAGGGGTCGACAAATAGCCTTTCGTGAAGAATAAAGGCGTCAACGCACGGGGATGCAAAATAATATTGTTTTTTAATGGCCCTTTGCCGTAATTTTTTTGGAGATAAATTCGCATCTATGGATGGCGCATTTATAAGGTAATAGGAAACCTCCCTACTGAGGAAGACCTCGTTATCCAAGTGCTAACCTCTATTGAAAGATTATTTTGTCCTTATTTATTTGTGACCTAGGGTCTACATCCAGCCCCTTATCTGTAAGGAAGAGACTGTCTCGGGGTCATGAAGCTTCATATCTTCGGTACTTAACCAGACTTATAGACCCTGAAGAGTTCGGATTCTCTGAGGAACTTGGCTGAGGGCGGCCGTCTACCCGCTGTTGAGGGTTCAGCTGAGCGCTTTGCACTCGGCTACGTCATCAAGGATTATGCTAGGAATCGCCTGTTCAGGCTCCAGCAGACGCATCTGGCTGGGCACGCGTGCGTTGTGGGGAGGACTGGGTCGGGTAAGTCCACGACGGCGAAGATCCTGATCTACGAGCTTGCGAGGCGAGACGTGCCTGTCCTAGTCCTAGATCGGACCGGGGAGTACGCCGTCGACCTCTCCGCGTACGTTAAGAACGTGAGGGCCCTTGCGCCCGGGGAGAGCCTGTGTTTGGCTCCGTTCGAGCTGGAGAAGGGGGAGGACCTAGAGGAGCAGGTGGAGGACTGGCTCAGTCTGCTCGACCACTACGCGCTCACCACTTGGGGAAACACACTCTCACCGCTTCAGACTCGCCTCCTCTACGACTCTCTGATCAGCCACTACCACCACACGGACCAGACGCTCACCCTCTCCCAGCTCGTCAGAGAGATCAGGATCGCCGAGAAGACCGTGCCCCTCCACGGCTGGGCTGAGAGCGTCGAGGCGCTTGTCTCCAGGTTCCGAATCCTCGTGAGCGGGAGGTTCCGCCGCGTCTTCGACCAGAAGCACTCGACCCTAGACATCTCCCGGCTCTTCGAGCGCGCCACCAGTATCGTAGACCTCTCCCGCCTCGGCGACGACAGGGCGAAGAACCTGGTGAGCCAGGTGATTTCGAAGCAGGTCTACGAGTATGCGAGGAAGCTGGGCAGAGCAGCCGGACTGAGGCTCGTCTACGTGGTGGATGAGGCGGCCCACCTGGCGCCGGACCTCTCCCGAACACCGTTCCTGTGCCAGCTCGGCATACTCGAGAGGATAGCGGTGGGGCTGAGGAAGTACGGCGTCAGCCTCGTCACGATAGCCACCCGCCCCAGCCACCTCAGCGAGAACATCCTCGCCAACGCCACCACCTTCATCGCCCACACCCTAACCAACTGGCACGACCAGAGACGAGCCCTAGCCAACCTGGGGATCCCCGACTGGCGGAAGGAGGGATACCAGCAGATCCTCATGGAGCTGCCAGTTGGAACGGCTCTCATCCGAACTCCCAACCCCGAGGACTACCTACCCGTGAAGGTCGAGATAGGGCTCTACTTACATGAGCCCCTGATAAGAGGCACGGAGAAGCCCTACGCCCCAACCCTCACCACGCCAACAGACGAGGACAACGGCACCCCACCCCCGGTCCGGACGACAAATCAAACTCCCTACACGTTAACCCCTTGGATGCGGAAGGCCCTCGCAGATCTCATCACCAATGGACCCTCGAAACGAAAGCATACACTCCGCCTCACTAGAAAGCAGACTAAGACCATGCAGGAGATGGGGCTTATCACGGTCGGTGAAGAGGAAACGGTCGAGATCACCACTCTGGGAGAGAGGGTCGCCAAGAACCCAGAGTGACCCGCATCACGATAGCCTAAGGCACGGGAAAGAGGGGGACAATCCCGAGCAGAGTAACACTTACGCTATTGAAGACTTCACTATTTCAGGGGCTCCTAACGTCTCTCAAACCTTCTCTTCAAGGCAATGAAGAGCATACCTGACAGAAATGCTCCGAGAACTCTTTCTAGATTGTCCAGCGTGTTCACTGACCTGAGTTGGAAGAAGGCGAGAAGGCTTTGAGTAAACACGTTATCCAGAAGGTCTGGCACAGAAGAAGCGACAAGCTGGGTTGGTTGTGGGAGAACCTGTGGATTTAGTTGGGGGGCTCCAATTCTTATAAGAGTGAACACTGCGATTGTGCCTATCACCCAGAAAACAGCCAACCTATAGCTTTCACCGTAGAGACTCAGGTTTCTATACCACGCTATGGGAGATAGAAGATTGCGTTGCAGCCAGCCCCAAACGGCAAACACCAAGGGAACCAACCCTCGGCTCGGACTTGCGCTTGGTGCGCGTTGCATGGAAATTTGAAGTCGTCGCATCTCCATCTCGCCAATGTAAAAGTCACCAGCTTCAGCATATCTGAGTTCCCGCTGGTAGTTATGGCGTAGCGCCCTGTAAAGCGCAGCCACAGCCCCATAATTTCTGGGAGGGCTTTCTTCATATAGCCGCATTTCATCTCGCACTGCGCTTCTTTTCACCTCAAAACGCCCTATTCTGAAGACTTTTGCATCCCACTCTACGTTTAGGAACCGCATTTTCATTACATCCGAATCGAGAAAGGAAACCATCTTCAGACTTACATACCCTCTATCCACCACTGCTCGCAGCCGTTCCAGTTTTTGCCCCCACACGTGCTCTAATCGACTACGCTGCTCATCACTTAACCCTAGCCAAACCCTGTCCAAGTTAGGTTTCGGTGCATCCGGACTACCCACAAACCTCACACCCTCCAGTTTCATAACCACATCTCTGAACTCAACTTCGTCCAAGAAAACGGAGTTGACAAACCATGTTGTGTCTTGGAACGTTACATCATAAAACCACGTTGATTCTTGGAACGCGGCGCTTGAAAACCAAGCTGTTCTCCGAAAAGTGACTTTGGCAAAAAGTGCACTTTGAAATCTAGCTCCAACGAACCATGCTTCTTCTTGAAAGGTTGCCTCAACGTAGTCTGCCCTTTTTTGGAACGACGCTTCAACAAACCGTGCTACTCCTTGGAACGATGCTTCAATAAAGCGTGCTGTTTGGAATGTGGCCCCATCGAATCGTGCTGTTTCACGAAATGTAGTTACGTCGAATACTGCTGTTTCTAGGAATGTTGTATTCTCAAACCCTGATTCTTGGAACGTGGCTCCTTCAAATCGTGCTGTTTCTTGGAACGTGGCTCCCAAAAAATATACGTCTTTTCGGAAAGTAACCTCACTAAAGCGTGCTTCTCCTAGGAAAGCAGCTCCATAGAATAGTGCGTTTTCCTCGAAAGTAGCTCCATCAAACACTGCATCTCCTTGGAATGTGGCTCCAACAAACAGGATCGGTTTGCTAAATATGATGGGCTGGTCACCTTCACTGGTGAAGCCCATTTGCGGGAATATGAAGCCAGTGAAGTCAAACTCGTCTTGCTCCGCTATCATCCTTTTCAGTTCGTCTCTGAATTCAGCTAGGAACTCGGAGGAATCTTTTTCGACTGCATGAAAGATGCAGTGGAGAGTATTTCTGTAAGGCTTCCGTTGGCAATTCCAATCCCAAGGAAAAATCGAAACGATTGATTTGACAGTTAAGTCATCAATCTTCCGTTCTTTGAGAATCTTCTCTAGTTCATGGATGCCAAACGTGCATCTATCAACCCCTGTTGTCATCTCGGCTCATCGCCAGTGTGAAATTTCGACAACTTTCGAACAGTCAAGACTGCGGTTATTTGTTACCTTGCAGAGATATTTGAGGCATCTTGTGGACAGCCTGACCTTCTAGATGAATGCCCGCACAGGGTCGGGTTTCATGCAGCTTTTCAGGCATCCGAGCCTATTTTGGGAAAAACTCATTTTGATGAAAACAAGGAGACTGCCCCGGAGTTATGAAGCTACGAAGCTTCAGTGCTTAACCAGACTTATAGAGCGGAAAGAGCCTCGACCCTTCTCGGAGAACGGCAACCCGGGCAGAGCCCGGAGCCGAGAACATGACCACCTCAAAGACCGTCCAAGCCACCCCGAAACGGCTCGCCGTCCTCCCCACAAACGGATGGCCCGGACAGAAGCAGACCGACAACTTGGGGTGCGACATGGAAGAAGGGAGAGACGAAAGTCTGCGGCAACGCCGCAAGACCAGAGGCATCTAGGGACAAGCTGAGCTAGCCAACGACCACCGACATCGACTGTGGCACGGACTCGGTGAAGACACGTATCCACTGCACCCACATGACTCGCATGTGGGCTTCCGAAGCCGAACACCGGGCATCGGAGAGATGCCAGCTGAACCAGAAGTCATCCAACGCAACGGAGGTGAAGTAGATGGAAAACCGAATGGAGGAGACGAGCAAGGTGAAGGAGGCTCCAATCTCGAAGCAGATGACCCTACAGCAGATCGAGCGAAGACGGTTCAACGCTTCCGAAGACGGGCTGAAGAATCAAAGCGTTATCTGGAGCCTAGACGAGATCCACGCCTGCTACAACAGAGCCAACCAGAAGACAAATGGCTTCACCCAGATACGAGGCACCCTGCTGCTAGAAGACCAGACGCTGCTCAAAGTGTTCAGGATGGCGACACACGCAGACCAAGCCTACGTCGCAAGACTGAGCCGAATCCCGAAGTGGATATACCAGCACTACGAACTCGGACTGAGAAGACTCACCAAAGCGTATGAGGCACAGCGTATCGCCGACGCCTTCCAAAGGCTACTCCATGAGAACAACCTCACAGGCCGTGTGACCATAGACCTCGTCGAGAACGCCACCATCACCGTCCTTAGCCAGTGCAGCCGAACGAAACGACGATTCCCAGCCTACAGCCAGATGCAGACCCAAGACTTCGAAGAGCTCTACGACATCGCCGCAGAGTGGACAGACAACTTCAAGAAGTTCCCGCCGATGCTGCTGATCTTCCAGCCCCAGAGCCTCTTCGTATACAGGTCCGTACTGGGAATGCAGCGAACGCTCTTCTCCAAGATGCTAGACAAGAAGCGAGTCAGCCTCGAGAGAAGAGAGAACGGCGACCTACCGTTCCGAGAGTACACCACGGCGAAGATGTACATGCAGTGCATCAAAGCCATCTTCGACGCCCTAGAACTAACCGGCAACGTTGACAAGGCAACGGCAGTCCGCGGCTTCATAGACCTCAAGACCAGAGACCGCCGAACTAAGGAAGAGATCCGGAAGTCCGCGCGAAAAGCATTCTGGAACGTCCAGTGGTCCGAGAAGAGTATAACCCCCCAGGAGAAGTTCATCATCACCCTGCTGGAACAGGAAGGAATCGAGTGCTACTTCCCCAACAAGCCACCGCCCGAAACACCGTACCACTGCGCCATCCACGGCATGATATACGACGGGTACCGAATGCGAAGCGTCGACCTCGTAGCCCCAGACTGTGACAAGCCCCGAATCATCGCCGAGTGCCGAATGATAGGCCGCTCTTCTGACGAGGGTTTCGTACGGGACATGGATCACGTGTTCGAGGATCTTCGAGTGCTGTATCCCAATGCAAAGTTGGTTGCCATACTCCAAGGATGTAAAGAGCCGCTGGAACGTCCGCCACCCTACATGAAGCACAACGATGCCGCTTTCGTTGACTCAAACCTGCTCTCTTTGCCTAGCTACGTCAAGGAACAACTGCTCAGCATGTAGCACCACCCTCTCCCTTTTTCTATTCTGCTTACGAAAGGATAGTGGAAAGCCAGATGACGGAAGAAGGAATGCCCCACAGCCAGCAACTCCAAGAAAAAGTTGCTACGATGCTACGAAAAGGAGAAGAGTACGCCGTTGTGAAAGCCGAAGGACAGCCAGTAGTGGTCAGCATCGCCATCCCTGACGCGCGAAACTCCAAAGTCGTTATTATCTGTCGGTCCATCGACGACTACGTCAAACCCTTCCACAAGGCAAGAAGAGAGATCTTCAGCGAATCACCTGAGGAATTTGCCATCCGAATCGCCGACGACCAATTTGACTCGATCAAGCTAGCGAATCCAGACACAAAAGCTGTCCTTGTTCTTTCCGAGTACGACGAGAGAAGACTATCCAGAAGGGACGGAAGGCGAATTGCCAAGCACTCCGACGCCGTTCTGATCAACGAAGAAATCGAAAAACTACCCGAAATCCTGACAGAAGAAGGCTGTTGATGTTCTTCCTCAGAACAGATCCGCTCAAGAAGAGAGAATCTCTGAGAAAAGAAATTCTGCTCCGATTCTTGTTACGATGAAAACATATCCAATCCCCATATTTCACCAGAAAAAAGGGAAAGGGGGATTGTTGCAGGCATTGTCTTTCCCCTATTCCCCTAGGGTTCTTCTCAGGGGGCCTTGGACGATATCAAGTACCAGCTTGCCAATGGTAGTTGTACGGTAGCTAGTAGTATGGCCGCGTACTTCCTTCGTTAAGAGACCTTCTGACTGCAGCAGATGCTCATGAAACTTGAATGAAGCGGGATTCATTCTGAAGAATCTAACAATCGCGCTAAACTTTTGAGGCCCTAGGCAGAACTCAAGCATCTGCAGTCTGGTCAGATTCCCTGCTGCAGTCAGACAACGAGCAACGTTCTCAAGAGCCGCCGCCTCGCTTTGTGAGACTGTGGCTAGCGTTGTTTGAGGCTTAGTAGTTGCTGCACCAGATCTTTGATTATTTCCCAGAACGCTTTGTCTCGTAGCAGCCGCTTCAATACCCCCACTTTGGACCTTTTGCTTCTGGTGGTCCTGTTCCTGCGACGTTTGGATTTGGGCATAGTGGCCACGGGTTCCATGTTTGTTTTTCGCCTTCGGCATCCATTTCCCTCCGATTCAAGTAAAGTCAAGACAATCTTATAAAGTTAATGACTATTAATTAACTCTGGTTAACTAAGCTGTGGCCTCGTATTAGACTTAGGAATCACTAGAACTAAGGGAAGAACAAGAAGAAGCGAGTTAGCCCTTCGTCACAGCCACAGGCACAAGAAGACAGCACAAAGTCGCAATACCCAAATCATGACTGACCTCAGCGTTACTCGGGTTCGAGTAGTCAACTCCAAACTCACTCAGAACCGCCAAATATTATGATCGAAGCGGGGAGTCTACCCTAATAGGTCACGAGACTTCCAGCCGTCAAGCCACAATCCTGTGAATCCTAAGCGCCGTCTACTGTATACTATCATCTTTCGTAAAATGCATGGTAGTTGTAGGTCTGAACCATATCGATAGTATGAATGACAATGAAAGTGCGAGTAACATCGCCATCTCTATGAGAGGTTGTGGATCAGGTATACTAATATAGAAAACTAAGATGGCGGAGAACGCGATTCCGGCCACCAGAAACGCCCTTGCGATTCTTGGGTTTTTCTTTGCGTAAATTGTTCTGTAAGGTTTGTCGTATTTTTTGATGTATCTATGACTAATTAGTTCCGCCCATAGTCCAAAAATTGTAAAAACCAAGATTCCAGCAAGCAATTCTAGGTGAAGGCTATCCAAATATAGTATCAATAACAGACTGGCTAACAGGAAGTGCATTGCAGATTCGCTGGTTAATTCTGCAATCTTTTTATCAAGTTCAGATGGAGTCTTTTCACAGACTTCGAGTATTTTCGATGAAATCTTCCATGCTACTGACTTGGATGAGAATCCGACTGGTAGAGTTATCAAACCCGATAGATTTACGAGAGAGTTATCAGGGAATACTTTTCCTAGCGCATGAGGTAAAAGCATTACGAAGTAAAGAAAGAGACCATAGTAGGCATAAATCCAACCTTTCGATCGCAAAACAGCTCGATCGTCAAACACAGCACCTTGGAGAAATGCGTACCAGAATGGAAAGATGAATCCGACAATTAGGGGAGTTAAAATGTATATTAGCATGAATTCTTTGCGCAAGAAGACCTGTAAAACGCTAAACACTATTCCTAGGGAAGATATGATGAAAAGCAGAGAAGAGTCGAGTTTATCAACTCGCGTTCTTCTTTCAAGAACTTCTTTTAATTTGTCGATTTCTTCTGACAAATTCAGTCAAACTCTTTATGATATGAGCTTATAAGACTTCTAAGAATTGAGAATTGCTATGCCCTTTTGAAATCTTCAAGCTCTTACTTCGAGCCCTTGAACTTCCCCGGGTTCTTCATGTCGCGTCGTGAAGTCCTGTTTCTACGTTGTTAGAACAGGTTTTTTTGTGATCCGTCTTCCCATCTAGATTCGCTTCGACACCGGGAGTTCTAACCCCGATTAGCGATGAAGTTGGAGTTCAAACTCTTTCTTGTCTCTCATAAGCTACAGTTTCCCGAGCTTAGGACCACTCGATTCTTGTCAAAGTAGCCACTAGAATTGGCGGAACAATAGATACTTCACAATAACAGTTGCGATGAAGAAGGCTGAAATCGAGAATTTGACGCCCCGGATTTCGATTGTTAGAGAGATCGTCTCTAGGAAGCCGCCAGTGAATGCCTCAACAATCGTTGCAGCAACCGTCGAAAAAACAGCGCCGATCAAAGCACTAATCAACCATTGAATAATCGAATTAGCCCATGATTGAGATATACCGAGAAAAGCGGCAACAACAGCGACCACAACTATTAAGATAACTATCCATTGGATCTTGTTCGCCTCCTCCTTGCTCATAACTAAGAACTGGACGAACTGAAGTCAAAAACTTAACTCACTGCACAGGTTATTGTCTCTTGAACAGCCAGTCCCCAGGGGAATTCGCGATCCGTATCGCTGACGACCAATTCAACTCCATCAAACGAGTCCATCCAAATACCAAAGCCATTCTCCTCCTCTCCGACTACAAGAAGAATAGACTACCTCCAAGAGACGCGAGAAGGATAGCCGACAGCACGGACAGCATTCTGATCAACGAAGAGGTCAAAAGGCTGTCAGAAATCCTGATAGAACTTTGTTGATAGCTGGGCAGGCTACCACCTAAGTACTTGTTTGGACTAATTGGATTCTAGCGGGGGGTATTTACTGCGACGGTTTGTTTAGGGGAGAGAGTACTTGCCCATGTCTATAGATCAATTCGAACACTTGGATGATTTCTCGGGTCTTCAAGGCTTACATGTTTATGGTGACTTCCTGACACTTTACAGTCTCCCAGTCCACGCAAACCTAGGGGAAGCAGGAAGACTTTATCAGGATCTAAAACTCTTCGAACAGCGACTGCTAACAGTCTACGTATCCTATATCTTAGCGCACAAAGGGTACTACGTCAAAGCGTTCACGGGGGCAGACTTTGAAGACATTGGAAACCTGTACACCAATCGATTCCGGTCCGAGGACTGGATCAAGAACTTCGATCTATTCCAACCAGGAGATGAACCCGCCTTTGAATGGACGGAAGACTATGAAAATGCGGAGGGCCACAGAATTCGGGTCATCTTCGTGACGATGCTCATCTTGGAGATAAACGCAAGAACGGGAGAAGAGCGCGATGAGGCACAGCATTTGATGAAGCAATTCTTTGACAAGGATTCCCTCAACCTCGTCGTGGTCCATCCTAGACTGTCTCGACAAGCAAATGAGACATTTCAGTGCGCGAAAAATCGGGTGAAGGAGTATACGAAGGGGGACCAGCTTCTTTCCACGGGTGAGTTTGTTTCACGGTTCTTCCCCATTCGAGAGGAGAGGTATGTAGTCGAACAGAATTGGACCCTTCTGCGAGAGAGACTACTTGGAGATCTACAAAAGGAATGGCCAATTCTGATATATGCTGTTCAACAGCAGAAACTGGTGGATGTAGAGGAACAACTACGCAAGGCACGCTTAAAGTATGAAATGAATAACTTCGAAGATGCTATCAAGGATGCCGGCGTTTCTTGCGAAGGTCTGCTTCAAGTACTGTGCTCGATTTTTGGAAAAAGGGAACTTGAAAAGGAGATGGAATTCTACGATTTACTTTGTGCATTAAGAAATGCTATCATCGAGCAGTTTGGAGATGATGTCTACCACGATTTGGATCTCATTAGGGAATGGAGAAACAAGGTTGTTCACCCTTCAGGTGTGAAACCTGATGACGCCTCAACCCTGAGAGTGATAACGAAAGCTGAGTTATTCTTCGAACTGTTCAAGAAGAAGATGTTGAGGGCTGGGCAAAGAGAAAAACGACATTGACTATGGTTCGTCTACGTTAGTATAATATTCTTCTTCATTTTCTTTCATAAAATCCAAATAGCCCTCAATTCCTTCAAGGTCGCCTATTACCTTCTCGGCAATATCGTTCAGATCCGGCAGCGATATGATCTTTTCATGGAACCAAAAGACAGCAGAGAGTGGCAATACCTAGAGCGTGACTGACTGGGTCACATCTCGAGTATCCTTGTACACTGGGCCTGCTGTTGTCCCACTTATTGTAGGTTCACAGTAATCCAAGGTTACTACGATGAACTACTCTCATAGGGAAGTGAGTACTTTAGGGCCATCTCCAATGCCAACCTTATTTAGAAAATGGACCTAATTTATTCAGCTTCAGTCTACATCATGTCTTTGAACGAAAGAGATCTTGTAAGAAGCTGGCAACATCTCGATATATGTTCTCAGCTTCAGCTTCTGTGGGATGATACTTGTGACTAGCATGGTCAAGTCTGTGCCTAACCTTGTCGTAGAGAGCGGAAGGTAGCATTTGTTGAATGATTCTTCCTTCGGATTCCTTCACAGCTACTGTCAATCTCGATAGTTTCTTGGAGAAATCACCTTCAATTGATTGCCCCAAATCCTCGAGTTTCTTGTTCACCGCGGCCTCAATGAGGTTGACCGCGCAAACAGCCAATACCCAATTTTCGTCTACTTCAATTCCACCGGACTTGGCTATGCTAGTTAGATTCAGTAGATCAGGGTAGCCTCTACTCTCTGAGAGCATCTTAATGACTCTTTTCTGGATCTCATTCTCACTGGCTAGTCGGTCATATTCCTGCTTTGCGACGGTCATTCCTTGCGGAGGATTGTCCAGTCGCTCCACAATGGCGATGGCTTCTGATACTTTCTGGACCCCTAACATACAATACTGTACGAATTCTTTAAGTTCATGCACGAATTTGGGCAGTATTTGAAAGTAACTTCTGGCATCCTGATCCAGTTTACTTAGCTGTTCGGAATACGCAGGGAAGTCTACCTTTGCTCGTCCCAAGACTGAACCGAAGACCTCCAACAATTCCTCTAGCGCATGCAAGGTGGAAATTTGTACAGAAGACCACCCAGCATTCTCTTTAATAGCTATCTTTAGTTGTTCAATACGGGCTCTTGTGATCTGTGTCGACATACTCATTCACTTGCTAGTCCTTCTTGAGTCTTGGTAGATACCTAGCTACTTAAATTCCGTGATCTCGTTGGGTGACTTGTGAGACCCAAGTGGCTATGCTCTCTATCCAGTCCAAGGCTGTACGAGGTACGGTAGTTCTTGCTTGGTTAACCCTTTGTGACCGCGACCGGAACCAAAAGACAGCAAAGAGTCGCAATACCCAAGTCATGGCTGACCCGCGCAACCTCCTCAATTGGCTTATAAGCCAACCCAGCCTCCTCACTGAGCGTAATAGTGCTAGCCGATCTGACGAGGATGCCGTGTTTTTCCATGTCTTTTTTGATGTCGCCGCCCCAGAATTGGCGTTTGGCTGCCGCGCGGCTGAGCATGCGTCCCGCGCCATGCGCGGTGCTGCCGAAGCTGAGTTCCATCCCCCGGGGTGCGCCGATCATGAGGTAGCTGGCCGTCTGCATGGTGCCGGGGAGGATGGCTGGCTGTCCGATGTTGCGGTAGTCGACGGGTATGTCCGGGTGGCCGGAGCTGAAGCATCTTGTTGCGCCTTTGCGGTGGACCCAGACTTTGGTGGGGTGGTTGTTGATGTTGTGTGTTTCGATTTTTGCGATGTTGTGGGCTACGTCGTAGATGAGGTGTAGGTCGAGTTTTTCTGGGGGTTGGTGGAGGGTTTGCTGTATGGCTTGTCTTGTCCAGTGGGTGATCATTTGTCGGTTTGACCAAGCGTAGTTGGCTGCTGCGCTCATGGCTTTGTAGTAGTTTTGGGCTTCGGGGGTTTGGGCGGGGGCTGCGGCTAGTTCTCGATCGGGGAGCTGGATTTTGTATTTGTGGGTGGCTTGTTCCATGGTTTGGAGGTAGTCGCTGCAGACTTGGTGTCCTAGTCCTCTGCTTCCTGTGTGGATCATGATGGTGACTTGTTGTTCTTGGGTGATGCCCAGCGCCTTTGCTGCGGTTGGGTCGTGGATCTTCTGGACTGTCTGGATTTCTAGGAAGTGGTTTCCGCTTCCGAGGCTTCCGACCTGGGATAGTCCGCGTTGTTTGGCAGTTCGGCTGACGGCTGTGGGGTCGGCGGTTTTCATGTGTCCGTTTTCTTCGCAGTGTTCTCGGTCTTCGGTCCATCCGTAGCCGTTGGCTATTGCCCAGTCGACTCCTTCGGCGAGGATTTGGTCGAGTTGGTTGGGGTTGATGTGGAGTTGTCCTCTGCTGCCTAGTCCGCTTGGGATGTTTCTGAAGAGGGCTTCGATGAGCTGGGGTAGGTGGGGCTGGATGTCTTTGAGGGTGAGGTTGGTTCTGAGGAGGCGGACCCCGCAGTTGGAGACTATGAAGCCTTCGGCTATGAAGTTGTGGGCGGTGTCCTCGACGGTTATGTCGTAGACCGAGCCTTCGTAGTGTTCGGTGGATGTGTGTTCGACTTCGTCCCAGACTATGTCTCCGTCTAGGTTCTCGGTGAGCCAGTCTTCGAAGGTTGGGAAGTTCTGTGGTATGCGGGGGCTTGTCCGTCTGCCCTCGTAGGCGCTCCGCTCGATGAACCTTCGGTTGACCCAGCGTGAGTTCACTTCTGGTGTTATCTCGCTGAGAGTTGAGCCTCTGCTGTGTGCCACGGCGACAATAGCAGCGACTTCTTCTCTCTCTTGAATTACCTTCTGTTTCAGGCGGATCCAGCTGACTGCCGCAACGGCGAGCCTCTGTCTTTCGGGGCAGTAGATGTAGCCGATCCTGGACCAGAGGTTGAGCAGGGACTCTGGACCCTCGGAGAGCTGGAGTTTCAGTCTGACCTTTTCGCCGTGGTCTTCGGTCCTTATGCCACAGACTTCAACGTCGAACTCTTCGGTCAGCTCGGCTATCTCGTCGAGGAAGGTGGCGCCGCTTTCCACATGGTTCTTCTCCTTCGTCATGGAGACGACCGGGGGCTCAAAGTTGTAGCCGTTGATCGTTTGTGGTTTGTTCATCTCGGCTCCGAGGTAAGCTGCTAGGAACTGCCTCTTCAGCCACCTTGGAAGCCTCTTGATCCACGCGGGTACTGTGAAGTCGGCTTGCGTCTTCTTCCCTGTGGGCGCGCCGAGCTTCTCGAGGAGGGCTCTGAAGCTCTTGGCTGATACGTAGATGGAGTCCTCGGTGCCGACGAATATCTTGTCGTTGATCCGGAAGGTTCTCGTTCTTGTGATCACTGGTGAGGGTTTGTATCCGAGCCTTTCGACGTCTCTTTGGATTTCCTGTAGTCCGTCGCGGCTTCCGTAGAACCAAGTTCTCTTTCCGTCGAATGCGCCGTCGCCGATGAAGTATCCGAGTAGTTTTGCCAGAGCGGGCAGCTTTGGGTTGTCTGAGTGTAGGGGGAGGAGTTTTCTCCTCTCAAGTTCCCCGGCGACCGTTTCTTTGATGTCTTGTTTTTCGAGCGTGGTGAAGTGTTTGGGTGTTTCGTGCTCTACGCCCTCGAATGGGTGGGTGGCCACTTTCATGCCGGGCTTCAACTTCGCTGCTTCAACCATGCCGTGTGGTGTGAGAATCGGGTGGTCTGCGGTAGCCTTGATCTTTAGCCCGGTCTTGGTGATGATGTTGTGTAGGCGGTTGTCATTCCTGCGGAGTGTGAGGAGCACGTTGGTTGGCTTGGACCTTTTGCCATTGATGCAGAGGACGGAACCACCTTTTGACGCTTCTATCGGGACTTGGCTTCCGTACTCGGTTAGGACTTTCGTATCTGGCGGGAGGCAGTTTATGTCGTAGCCTACGCCTCCGGGTGAGATGACGCCTGTTTCGTAGTCGGTGGCTGCGACGCCTCCTATGGGGAATCCGTATCCTTCGTGTCCGTCGGGGAGGGTTATGCTGTACTTGTAGATGCCTGGGAGGTGGGCGACGTTGGCGCATTGTTCGAGGGTTCGGTCGGTTCGCATTTTTTCTATGAGTTTTTGGTCGGCGTAGATTCTGCCGGGTACTTTCATGCCTGGTTTGTAGGTGGGGGGGATTTCCCAGGTGAGTTGGTCGATTTGTTTGAGGGGGACTTTGGGTGGGGGTCCGCGGTATTCGGCTTCTTCGCCCATTTCAGTTCCTCCTTGGGTAGGGGGTGATTGAGAAGTCTGGATTGGCTTTCGTTTTGAGGAGCATCTGTCGGTCTCCTCCCTTTTTGGTTTAGAAGGGGGTTCTGGCGTGGATTGGTGATTTGGGAGTATTTAAGGGCTTTCGGGTTTGGTCTGTGGGAGGTTTTCGTGTCGCGTTGGTTTTTGGTTGATTGCTTCTTCCTTTGGAAGCCTGCGCGGCTCCTTAAGCTGTCCTTCTTTTTTCGAGGTGTGGACTTTGCCGCATAGAGGTGCGGGATCTCGTGGTGGGACCCGGGAGGGCGCGACGCTATCACTCTACATCCAGGACGGTGACCCTCTCGATTCGAGCCACGTAGGGGATAGTAGGCGCCTTCTCGAGGATCTCCTTCTCCACGTCCTGGTTGGCTTTGCCCTTGTAGGCTTCCGGTGTCTCAACGAGCCAGGCCGTGATGATGACCAGTTTCTTCACTGTTCTAACCTCCTCTCAGCCGATTTAGGTCTCTCGACCCATCCCAACGGGGCATCACTTCAAGCGTTGGATAGGATAGCGTGGCTATGTCACGCTCAACCAACAGCCCTGAATTTTCACTCAGAGTCTTAAGGACCTCCGAGACGGCTTCTGACACAAGCCATCCACACTCAGACTCATCGATTGGGGAGTACGCGCCCTTTGATTCATCCAACAATCTCTTATGAGCGGAATGAGACTTCGTTTAGGTAGAGGCTACGAAGTCTTGGACTTTGTCGTCGAGCTGGACGACAGGGGAAGAATCCTGATCCCTCGTGAGTTGAGGAAGAGCCTTCCCTCTCACCGGATGATCCTCAAAAAGCTGGGCAACGACCTCCTCCTATCACCCTTGCCAGATCCTAGGTCGCTCAAGGGAAAGTACAGGATCAAGAGAAGTATAGAGGAGATCGAGGAGGATCAGGAGTGCACTGTGATGCGGAGAGAGTAAGGCGAGTGTTCCTCGCACAGCTTCTATCAGATGAGCTTCAGGTTTTGCGTCTCTGAGAGGTTTTTGAGGTCGTTGAGCACGTAGACGAACGCGTAGCCTCTCCACTTGCCCCACCTCTCCTCGGCGAGTCCTCTGAGTTTGGGTATCACGGTGCGGGCGTCTTTGGGCTCCTCTCGGAAGAGTAGCTTGTGGAATATCTTGGCGCTCCAGACGTCGAGGGCGAAGCCCGGGTGGGGTGAGATGATATCGGCTGAGTACTCGCCTATGCCCCGTAGCTCCATCAGCTTCTTCTTAGCCTCCTGTGGGGTCATCCGCTCTAGGTCTTCGAGGCTTGGGAAGGGCTTAGTCAGGGTTTGGGCTATGGCTTTCAGGTTTTGAGCGCGGTAGCCGAGCATGCACCTCTTCCGCAGTTCCTCAGCCTCCACTGTCGCCAGCCGCTGGGGGGTTGGCCAGACGGTGATGGCTTTGTTGTCGAAGGCTATCTTCTCGCCGTAGACTTCTAGGAGGGAGTTCATCATCTGCATGCTTCGCTTCCAGGGCGCCATCTGGAGGGTGATGGCGAGTATGGCGGCGGCGAACACGTCAGCCATCGGCGTGTCCCTCATGCCGTACAGGTCGTTCACGACCTCGCGTAGGACCGGGTCTTTTCTCGCTGTAGAGTAGAATTCCCGGATGTCCTCGTCGGCTGAGAGCTTTTTTCTGACCACTCTTTGGAGTTCAGACTTCTCCTCGGTGCTCAGCTCTCTTCTCGTGAAAGCCTCGCACCTCACTCTGGGCTTGTCCACTGTCCCAACGGACCTCAGCTTCAGCCCGACAGCCGTGTCCAGGGTGAGCCTGATTCCCGACCAGATGGTCCCGTTCTCGTAGACTTCGTTTCGGGTCAGCCAGCTCCATCCGGCGGGCTTGTGAACGGTCAGCTCGAAGCTGTAGGGTGGAAGGCACTCAAGCTCGAATGTGTAACTTTGCACCGCAGTCCCCACCAGGTGCTTGAGGCGTATGGCAGCTTAGCACTTTTTTCCAATTCCAAAGCATGCGCGCTCAGACTTGAAAAGCTAACCTTTTCGAGAAGGTTGCCGAGAGAACCGGTATCTGGACCTGAAAGAACCGTTTTATGATGGGGTGAGCTGTAGGTTGTTTGGATGTCCTGATGAACGTGGTTGAGGATCGAGTGCTTAGGAATCGAACCTTCGTGTTCAGGGATCGAATCCACGCTGGAGGGGTGCTCGTCGAAAAGCTGAGGGAGACCCTGACTGAGAGGCGGGGACTGGTGCTCGGCATACCGGCTGGCGGTGTTCCTGTGGCGTCTGTGGTCGCGAGCAGGCTAGGCTTCGGGCTGGATGTCGCTGTGGTGAGGAAGGTTCAGATTCCTTGGAACACCGAGGCGGGCTTCGGCGCCGTCTCTTGGGACGGGACTGTCGTGCTGAACGAGCTTTTGGTCGCGCAGCTGGGGTTGGACAGCCGGGCTGTAGAGCTGGGCATCTCCAAAACGAGGGGGATTGTTGAGGAGAGGCTCCGCAGGTTCAGGGGGGACAGACCTCCTTTCGAAGTCGCAGGCGAGTGCGTGATCCTCGTTGATGATGGCTTGGCTTCTGGCTTCACGATGCTGGTGGCTGCGAGCTCGGTCAAGAAGCTAGACCCGGGTAGGTTGGTTGTAGCCGTTCCCACCGGCTCTCGGAGCGCGGTCGAGTTGGTGGCGCCTGAGGTGGACCTGCTCGTCTGCCTGAACATCAGGAGTGGTCCTGTCTTCGCCGTCGCCGACGCGTACCAGAAGTGGTACGACCTCTCGGACGAGGAGGTTGAAAGCTTTCTAAGGGGGAGTCGAGCCCAGAGTTAGCCTCATTACCTGCACTAATAGTATGTTGCTCTCTTATTACTTACAAGAATTCCATCTTTGGGCACGCATAGCCTCTCCACAACAATTTATAAGAGGAGTTTCGCCTAGTAATACGGGACTTTTCAACAATAAAAAGGAGGAAACACACGTGTCTCGAAGAATACCGCCATACGCACTGGACAAACCCGAGGAGAGGGTTCTGCTACTAGGCAACCAAGCTGTAGCCAGAGGCTTCCTAGAGGGAGGCGGGCAGGTAGCCTCCACATACCCCGGCACACCATCGTCGGAGATTCTTGAGACCGTCGCGAGCTTCGCTGACCAGTACGGTATCTACGCCGAATGGGCCGCCAACGAGATGGTCGGCTTCGAGGTCGCTGCTGGAGCGGCGCTCTGCGGGCTCAGGGCTTTGACCGCGATGAAGCACATCGGAGTCAACTGGGCGATGGACCCGCTGATGCACCTGATCTTCCGAAACCCGAGTGGAGGGTTCATCCTGGTCTCCGCGGACGACCCGAGCCAGCACAGCTCCGCGAACGAGCAGGACAACAGATACCTCGCCAGAATCGCGTGCATCCCGTGCTACGAGCCGGCGGACCCGGGCGAGGCGAAGGACATGGTGCCGAGGCTATTCGAGATCTCCGAGAAGCTACGGCTGCCGGTGATGCTGAGGATCACGACGCGCCTCTGCCACGTGAGAGGCGACGTTGTCCTAGGACCGATCAACAAGGAGCGAAAAGTCGGGAAGATGGCCCAGGACGTGAGCCAGAAGTTCATTGGAAGAATCGCGGGAGGGCAGGCGCTCATCTCGCCCCACAAGATACTCCACGACAAGGAGGTCGTTGAGAAGGAGATCGCTGAGACCTTTCCGTGGAACAGGGTCGAGGCTAAGGGTGGCGAGAAGATAGGCGTCATCGCTTCGGGCGTCTCCTACAACTACGCCAAGGAAGCCATCATGAAGCTAGGGCTGGAGGGGAAGGTCGCCCTCCTGAAGCTGTCGACAACGTGGCCGCTGCCTGAGAAGATGCTCACCAACTTCATCTCAGGTCTCGACAGGTTACTCATCGTGGAGGAGCTTCAACCATTCGTGGAGCTTCACATCTGGGCTATGGCGAAGAAGGTGAACCCGAAGCTGGACATCTGGGGCAAGCTCGACGAGAAGACCAAGGTGATCCCGAGGGAGCAGGAGCTCAACTCCTTCATCGTCACGAACGGCATGGCCGACTTCATGGGCATGAAGAGACCGGAGATCGTTGGAGCAACACCCGAGGTGAGGGCTGAGATAAGCAAGCAGATCACGCCGCGAGCCCTAGACATGTGCGCCGGCTGTCCACACCGCTCGACGGGCTACATCGTCAAGCAGGCTCTGAAGAAGCTCGGAGTCAAGGACTGGATCGGCATCGGCGACATCGGATGCTACGGCATGATGGGCAACCCGCCTCTCCAGATGATAGACACGGCGCTCTGCATGGGCGCGAGCATCGGAGTCTCTCAGGGATGCTCCAGAGCCGCCCCCGGAACACCCGTGTTCGGCTTCATCGGAGACTCAACGTTCTTCCACGCGGGAGTCCCAGGGCTGATAAACGCCATCTACAACAACACTCCAGTGAAGTTTGTCGTCTGTGACAACGGAGTCACCGCCATGACCGGTTTCCAAGAGCACCCAGGAACCGGCAGAACAGCCACCGGCAAACCAGCGACCAAGCTTGACATCGAAAGCGTGGTTCGAGGAGTCGGAGTCAAGTGCGTCGAGACGATCGACCCATACCAGATAGGACCATCGATCGAGGCAGTGATACGCGCCATAAAGTTCGACGGACCGGCGTGTGTCATCTCCCGGAGACTGTGCGCCTCAGAGGCTGTGAGACTGGCGAGGAGGCAGGGTAAGGTGTTCAAGCCCGCCTATGTGAACGCAGAAGAGTGCACCGGATGCCGCATCTGCGTGAACACCTACGGATGCCCGGCACTTGTCTACAACCCAGAGAAGAACGTTGTGATCATCGACAACACACTCTGCATGGGCTGCAGCTCCTGCTCGCAGGTCTGCCCGTACAACGCGATCAAGAAGCCGGAGGAAGCCTAGATGTCCGCTGTCCCAGCGAAGCCCATCAAAGAGTTCAACGTCATCATCTGCGGAGTCGGCGGGCAGGGCAACCTGCTCGCTTCGGAGATCGTGGCAACAGCCGCTGTGAAGGCGGGGTACAAGTCCCGCATCGGAGAGACCTTCGGAGCCGCCCAGCGAGGTGGACCCGTCGCTAGCTACATCCGGATAGGGTCAAACATTTACGGACCTATCGTCAACCCGGGATCCGTCAGCCTGATCGTTGCCTTCGAGCCGATGGAGGCGCTGCGGAACGCTGTGAGGTTTCTGGAGCCAGGCGGCATGGTCGTGATGAACAGCCGCCCCATAATACCTCTAGCCGTAAGCATGGGCAAGGACAAGTATCCCTCGGTAGATGAGATCGCCCAGCTGATCAAGAAGTCTGGAGCCAAGGATGTCGTCGCGTTCGACGCTATGGCGATCGCGGAGAAGATGGGGAACCCAATTGTGATGAACATCGTGATGGTCGGAGCCCTAGCAGGTTCGGGTCTGCTGCCGTTCTCCGAGGATCTGGTCAGAGAGGCGATAAGAGAGAGGATTCCCTCAGCCCTCCTAGAACTGAACATGAAGGCGTTCGATGAGGGCTACAGAGCCTCAGCCAGGAAGAGCTGAGCTCATCCCTTTTTCCTTTCTCTTTTCTCATCCATCCGTCGGTTCTATGCAAGTAACTCCTTGCCAATTCCCTCGATGCGAGTTAACATTTTTATAAAAAGCGGCTACTCATCTAAGCCGTGCCGGGGTGGTTGCCATGGGAGAGGACATAGTCGAGCAGCTGAACCACATCTTCAAGCCGAGGGCGATGGCCGTCATCGGCGCGTCCAAGGATCCGCTCAAGTGGGGCAACTGGATGGTCCAGCGACCCCTAGACTCAGGCTTCCGAGGAACCATATACCCCGTTAACCCGGGGGAGAAGGAGGTTCTCGGCCTCGAGTGCTACCCCAGCATCCAAAAAGTCCCGGGTGATGTGGAGCTGGCTGTCATAGTCGTCCCAGCCTCTGTCGTGCCCCAGGTCATGGAGGATTGCGTCCAGAAGGGCGTTAGGGGAGCGGTTGTCATCTCGGCAGGCTTCGCCGAGGTCGGTCCGGAGGGAGCAGCTCTCCAGAGGAAGATTATCGAGGTCGCGAATAGAGGCGGAATCAGATTCATAGGTCCGAACTGTATGGGTGTCTGGAGCGCCAGCGTGAGGCTCAACCTCTCGTTCAGAGGAACCCCCAAGTCCGGACCCGTAGCCTTCATCTCCCAGAGCGGCACCCTCGGCGGCTACCTCTTCGAGGCGGCAAACGCGAAGGGCTACGGCTTCAGTAAATACATCAGCACCGGTAATGAGGCTAATCTGGAGAACGTTGACTATCTCCGCTACTTCGCCGACGACCCGGAGACAAAGGTTGTCGTCCTCTACATCGAGGGAGTCAGGAACGGCAAGGAGTTTGTCGAAGTCGCAAGAGAGACGGTGAAGAAGAAGCCTGTGGTCGTGTACAAAGCTGGGCGCACCAACGTTGGCGCCCGCGCCACACTCTCACACACGGGATCGCTCGCCGGGATGGACGCCATCTTCGAGGCCGCGTGCAAGCAGGCTGGCGTCATAAGAATGTACGAGGCTTTCCACCCATTTGACTTGGCGGAGGCTCTGGTGAACCAGCCGCTGCCTAGGGGCGCTAGGGTTGTTGTTATTGGAAGCGGCGGCGGATACTGTGTAACCTGCTCCGATGCCTGCGAGTCGATGGGCTTGGAGGTGCCTGAGTTCGATGCCGAGACTCAGGTCAAGCTGAAGGCGGAGCTACTTCCTCACGCCGCGACTCCCAGGAATCCGATCGACACGGCGGCGGATCAGAGACCCCTGACATACGCGAGGCTGACTGAGATGGTGGCTCAGTTGCCATACATCGATGGAATAATAGTGATGCCGCCGCTGGGTGGGTACGATATTCCCGACTACGTCAGATCCGCGCTCAGCGCGGCGGAGACCATTGCCTCGATCCCGAAGAAGTATGGTAAGCCGATCATCGCGACCGGAATGCGGTCGAGGCTCGTTGGTCCGGCGGTGGCGGTGCTCAGAAACGCCGGGATACCCTTCTACGAGACTCCTGAAGACTGCGCGAGAGCGATGCACGGGCTTGCCAAGTACGCCCAGAACCTAGACAAGTTGAAGACCTCGTAGGACACGCGTCACCCTCCAGCTTTCTCGTGATGCTCGACGGGAACAAGACCAAGAGACGAGTAGCTCTCTATGACGCCCTCCACTATCCCAGGCAAGCCTCTATCCCCTAGAAAGAGCAGGTGGCTGCCACAACCCGAGCTACAATCGGAGGACCCAAACCTCTCAACCGTTGAACGGACACGAAAAACCTTTCCGAGTCTCTGGTTCAACGGACACTCCATCCTCCTTTGGGTTGATGCGCGAACCACCGCGTCCACCCCAGCGTCGCGCGACGAGAGTAGGTAGTCGACGTGCCAGCGAAGCCTCTTAGCCCGGGACAAGTGCCGTTTCAACCTCCAGTCCAATCCTCCCAGAGCCGAGCCGGTGTAAAGGTAGTATCCCCGCCTGAACGGGAGAATCCCCAGCCGGCCGACAGGTATTTCGAAGGGTCTCCGCACCCTGATCACGAGCGTGTAGACCCCGCCGACCATTTCTTACCTAGTCCCGCCTAAACCGCGTGTCGGGCGAGCTGAACCCAGCCTGTTATCTAAACCGCGCTTCTCCCTTCTCGGGTATCGTCTTCAGTTCCTGTCCCCCCACCGTAGCCACGACCTCGATAAGGTTCGAGATCCCCGACATGCGGACCTTCCTCATGAGAACGCTCTCAACTTGGAAGATTCCAGCCGGATTGGTCATGTCCACGAGAACCCGCACCGGTCTGGATCCACCATCGGTTATCTCCACACGATTAACGGCTAGGGCTGATATGGAGTGGGAGTCCACTTTTCCGAGATGGTACGGAATCCTCGCCCTGCCCCCAGCCATATCCGTGCCGTCCGCCACCTTGACGATCCCCGCCTCGACGCTGAGGCATGAGACCGGATCATCGTGGGCAAATACGCAGTGGAGGGCTTCGTGCATCATCCTGATCTGCCTATCGGCATCGCGTGGGTAGAGCTCAGCGAGGACACGCTGCAGTATCGGCTTGGCCAGATAACAGGCGTGGACGTGGTGCATGTTCCGATGAACCGCGTTACCAATGTCGTGCAGGTAAGCCCCGAGAAGCACGACCACCCGCGAGTCGTTCAAGTCGCCCGTCCTGTCTCTGACAACCGAGGGTTGAACCTGCCTCTGGAGAAGGTCAAAGAGCTCCAGGGAGCTGCCCGAAACGATTCTCGAGTGCACAACGCCGTGGTCGTTGTAACCCATCCTGGTAACCGCCATCACGTTCGCCATCTTGAGGCACTCCTGGGTTTCATTGTCCCTCTCGAGGAAACGGTAGGTGGAAGCAACGATATCCTCGCCCAGGTGTTTCTGAATCAACTCCACACCGACCAAGACCAACTGGACAACCCGCCTAGGCAAAGCGTTATTCAACGTCGCCCTGCTTCTAACCTTTTGGAGTGGAGAGGGTGGAGAAACAGGAGCCCCCGATCTACAGACTCCCTCGGGCGAGGCTAGTCCAACAGGGTTTGAGGTGGCTGGAAAGCGCCCAGAACCCTGACGGAGGATGGGGGTCAAGGAGAGACACCCCAACCGACTTAGCCGTCTCAGCTAGGATCGAGTGGACCTACTTCATAAGACACTGTTCGAAACGATCCTCATCCGTGGCCAACAGACTCGTTGGGCTATACAAGAGGAACCAGAACCCCGACGGAGGGCTACCGACGAGCGTGGGGGGCGTGAGCAGCGTTCTTGCTACATCCTCCTTCATCAGAGTTTTACTCGCGGCTGGCGAACTGCGAACGGACAGGTCGGTGAGACAGGCCGTGGAATGGCTCATGCGGACCCAGTCTCCCAAGGGCTACTGGCGAGAGCCCGGCAACAGGGATGCCAGCGAGCTGATGCAATCGGCTTCCGCCATCGAGGCGCTACTGGATGCTGGCCTGGAAAGAGCCTCCACGCCCATCACGCATGGAGTTGACTTCATCCTCCAAGAAGTTCGAGAAACCAAACTTGAAAAGGACTGCTCGCCCTGTGCCTTGGCACTCGCGATAAGCGCACTCGTCCATGCGGGTTTCAGCGGGGATTCTGTCTTCGTGTCAGAGCTCTTGAAAGATCTTCTCAAGGCGCAGCGAGAGGACGGCGGCTGGCCTGCGGGGAAAACCGCGTCAAGCCAGGTTAGCTCCACGGTTCTGGTGGTCAACGTCCTCCTCGATGCGGGCTTCGGCGCTGGTTCGGACGCGGTCGAGAGAGGAGTCGGTTTCATACTCAGCCAGAAAAACGCGAACGGGGCATGGGCTGAGAAGTGGGGCGAACCCAGTATTCCACATGCAACCGCGGGTGTCCTCGCGCTGCTGTGCAGATTGCGCTAGTTGAGACTCACGGAATCGAGGGCCAGAGAGCCTCAAAGGAAGCTTCAGAGGCCAATCAGTGGCAACTCAGTCGCCTATATGTCAAGAATGAACTTAGCCGTAAACCCTCGGTCATCCCTGGCTATCTCCATCCGGTGGTACGTCACAGCCTTGACATCGGTTCTCGAAGGGTGCTTCGACGGGTCGAACTCCTCCCCCCAGACAACAGCCTCAAGAGAGAAGCCCTGCGAGGTCTTCCGTATGCCCCGCACGTTGAACTTGCAGTATAGCCTGTTTTTCACCTCGAACCTCACGAGGAGCTCCTCAAGCCACCGGTAGAGGAGGGCGTACTCATCCCGAGCCTCTACCTTTACCGATTCTCTAGCCTTCGCTGCCACCCGGCGAGTGTCCGTCATCACCTCAAACATGCCGAGGGCGGCGTTGCCGAAAGCCTCCTCCAACGTGCCACCGTGAGCTGCGATGTAGACATCCGCGGTGTGCTCCAAGAACTCGAAAGGCTTTCGAAGGGACACCCCAGCTCCTCCGGACAAATACCAGCTTAAGGGCGAATTATTTATCTTGTTGCCGCCAGTTCATCTGAGACTTAGCGCCGAGATGGCTGAGTGGACCAAAGCGCGGGCCTTGAGACCCAGCCAAGACAGCCCGTGGCCCCTCGCGGGCCTCAGGGGTTCGAAAGTCTCCTCCGAAAATCCCCTTCTCGGCGCCACCTAGCCTCCGCGAGTGTTGCCCCTGTCTCGACCTGCCAGTTTGTGGGCTAAGCCTCTCACTTGACCTTTCTCACCAAGAACGTGAGCTTGTAGCCTTCCTTCTTGAAGTCTAGTATCTCCTGTCCCGTGGTCTTCGCCCAGAACTTGATATCTTCCTCCGCCGCTGGGTCGTCGGCGATTATCTCGAGCACCTGACCCTTCTCAAGCTGGTCCATTGCTTCTCTCGTTCTGAAAATAGGTTCCGGGCAGTACAACCCAAGACAGTCGAGTGTCCTGTCTGGCTTGATCTTCTTCGACACTTCGCGGTCCTCCCTTCTCGATGGTCCTACCAACTATTGGCAAGTGGCAAGAGATTAAGTTGTTGAAGCTTTCCCTTAAACTCCGAGAAAAGCTTAAGGGGAGTACGGCGCGAGGTTCAGCCCATGACCAAGAATCTTTTCTGGGAAAACCCGTATCAGGTCGAGTTTGACGGCAAGGTCGCTCTCTGCCAAGGCGACCGTCTGATCCTCGATCAGACGTGTTTCTACCCGAGGGGTGGAGGGCAGGTAGGAGACATCGGAGAGATTGGAGGGGTCAGGGTTCTCGACACGGTGAAGGATGAGAGCAACGAGGTCGTTCACATACTCGAGAAGGAGACGGCGTTCAAGGAGGGGGATAAGGTCCGCGGCAGAATAGACTGGGAGAGGCGGTACAGAATCATGAGGCTGCACTCAGCAGCCCACCTAGTTTTTTACCTAATGAAAGAGACTTTCGGGGAGACGTGCAAACCCGCCTCCTCGGGGCTGCTCGACGAGAACAAGGACAGGAGCGACTACACCGGGATCAACGTCAAGGACGGGGTAGAACTCCGGGAGAGGCTGAAAATCGTGGAGGAAAAAGCCAACAGGCTTGTCGAGGCGGGAGGCGAGATCAAGACGTGGACGGATGAGGCAGGACAGAGACTCTGGGAGCTCAAGGGATACCCCGTCATGGCGTGCGGCGGAACACACGTCAGGAACCTTCGCGAGGTTGGAAGAATACAGGTAAGGAGAGGAAGCAAGCCCGGGGCAGGCAGAGAGAGAATAGAGATAAGCCTAGTCTAAGCGAGGACGTAGGGATCTCAAGACACCATCTCTATCTCCTTTCTGATCTCGGCAAGAAAAGTCATCATAAACTCATGCCGCTTCTCAGCCAGCTCTACGGCTGTCGGAGTGAACATCCGACCTTTCAGCCTGAGTAGCTTCTCGTCGAAGTGCCGAAGCATCTCGGGGAGCCCCACCTGACGCTCCGCGGCGAACGCCGACGCCCTGTAGACGCCAACCGCTCCCATGGCATCGAGCTTGTCCGCGTCCGAGAGCACTCGTCCCTCCAAACTGGAGGGAACCCTACCCCCGCTGTAGCTGTGACTCAAGATCGCCCTGACAATCTCAGCCATCTGGTCCTCCCGCATCTCAAGCCTCCTCAGGACCTTCCTCGCCTCTTCAGCACTCCGACGGGCATGATCACCTATTCCCGACCGCGCGATGTCGTGCAGCAACGCCGCTGCTGCAAGCACCTGAAGGTCTGCTCCCTCCCGCTCTCCGATCCTAAGGCAAAGGTCGTGGACCCTCTCAACGTGATCCCAAGCGTGGCACCCGTAGCCCTTAACCCTCTTTCTAACCTCGGCGCGAAGCCTTGTCAGCGTGTCCTCCAACCGAGCAACCCCCATGACTCATCAAAACACTCGTCTTATCACTTTATCCACATCTAAGCAAGGAGCCGACCGCTGTGCAGCGGACCGGGTTTCGACCAATCCAGCATCCGATCAACCTTAAAGCTACGAAGCCCCGATCTGGTGGGAGAGATCGTCGCCCTTGGACCTGAAGAAGATGACCGAGGGGCTGGCAGACACCCGCCTCCTCTACTGGGAAGACCCCTATCTCCAAGAGTTCGACGCCTCCCTGCTGAGGGTTGAGCCCGACGGTCAAAAGTACGCCTACCTCATCCTAGACCGAACCGCCTTCCACCCCAAAAGCGGCGGCCAACCGGCTGACGAGGGCGTGATCACCGGCTCCAGCTGGGAGGCAAAGATCAGGAAGGTCATGATGGTCAGTGGGAAGATTGTCCATTGGACCCAGATCCTCTCTGGGAGGTCAGAAGGCACCGCTGTGAAAGGCAGAATCGACTGGGAATGGCGATACTTGCTAATGAGAAGACACACGGCGGGACACCTCTTCGACCACTGCCTCTCCACCGCCACCGGAACCAACGTCAAAACCACAGGATCCTGGATCGGTGAAGGCTGCTGGGTGAGCTACGCAGGCAAATCTCCCCCCAAAGACGTCCTAGAAAGCGCCGAGAAGATGGAGGCAGATCTCATCCGCAGGAGCTTGTCGGTGAAGACCGAGGTGATCCCCCAGAGCGAGCTTATGAAAGTAGCCCCAGACGCCCCCAACATTCAGAGACTACCATCTCTGGCGGACAGGATAAGAGTAGTAACGATAGAGGGCTGCGAACCGATCCCATGCGGCGGGACGCACATCCGGAACACCCGCGAGATCGGACAGTTCAAGATTCTCGGAGTCCGACAGAAGCCAGACGACTACGACCTCATCTACGATGTAAAGTAGATCCCCGACAGCCACAACCTCTAGAAGCTTGATGGTCCCGCGGGAGCGAGTCTCAGCGGGTTCCACCCGCTTTTGAACGCTCGACAATCCGGTTTCTGTACGCCTGATAGGCTGGGTGACAGCCACTCTTGGTAGCCGTCTACAGCGTCTCCACCCGGCTCTCATCGCCGGGCTCGGAAGCTCTACCAGGCTGAGCTTGCGGGGTACAGGACTACCGATCCTGTATCTTACCGCGGGTCCGCGGGACGCGTTCACAAGTAGCGGGAGACGCTATATAAAAATTTTAGGCGCCCCTCTGACGAAGCTAACAACCTTCCAGCACACGAGAGCCAGACAGACAAGGTCAAGACAATCCCAGTAACCCCTCTAGAACGATGCCCAAGAAAACTTATTAGCGGTCTTTCCACAAGACAAGCCCACGGAGCAACCAGGGCCTGTAGCTTAGACACTCAAACCGGAGCTAAAGAGGAAGAGTGCCGGGCTTTTAGGCTAACGGAGAAACCCGGAAGTCGCGGGTTCAAATCCCGCCAGGCCCGCCAAGAATTTTTGCAATGAAAAACTCTTGCGTTATTAAGGGAACATACTAATTAGGCGAAATAGCAAAGTGCTATTTGAGGTAAAAATGAAATGCCAATAGTTCAAGTTTCTGTTTGGGAAGGCATGAGCCCAGAGAACAAGAAGAAAACAGTCGAAGGGATAACTAAAGTTTTTGAAGATTTAGGAGTTCCCAAGGAAGCAGTCGAGATAGTCATTTATGAAGCGCCAAAGAGCAATTGGGCAACGGGTGGACAATTGCATTCAGAAAGACTTGCGCACGCACGCTCGCTATAAGCAGCGCCACTCCCAAAAGAACAATCAATGGAAAGGGTACTCTGTTTATATTCTAACAGATCTCAAACACCGAAATACGGTAGGGAGTAGGTCATGCAATTTGGACAAGGGAAATACGTCTACGAGTTGGTCAAGGGGTGGGGTAAGCACTTCTACTCACCTTATGTCGACGTGGTAAACATAGGAGTCGACTCGAAAGATCAAATATACGTTTTCACCAGGATGTGTGTTGATCCAGTCCTAGTCTTCAATTCCCAAGGCAAATTCCTCAGGTGTTGGGGAAGGAACCTTTTTACCTGGCCCCACGGCCTCTACATCGCCCCGGACGACTCGGTCTACTGCACCGACGGCGACCACACGGTGAGAAAGTTCACCACGGACGGAAAGCTCCTCATGACCCTGGGCAACAAGAACAGGCCATCAGACACGGGGGTTGTCGGCAGGGACTACACGACGGTCAAGCGCTCTGCGGGTCCCTTCAACGTTCCCACGGACGTGGTGCAGGACGCTAGGGGCGATCTGTACATCACGGACGGCTATGGTAACGCGCGGGTGCACAAGTTCTCCAGGGATGGTGAGTACCTCTTCTCTTGGGGTGAGCCGGGTAGGGGGCCTGGCCAGTTCTGTCTGCCCCACAGCATCTGCGTCGACGGGAGGGGCACGCTCTACGTGGCTGACAGGGAGAACAACCGCGTCCAGCTCTTCGATCCTGAGGGCAGGTTCCTAGCCCAGTGGGAGGGCAACAAGCCGTCAGACGTCTTCATCCACGCCGGAAACCTCTACCTGAGCGAAATTGGAGACGAACCCGTCGACGGTAGAATCTCGATTAGCCCCAAGGATGGATTTCCTACGACCCGCATCAGCGTCCTAAATTTGGATGGAGAAGTTCTCTCCCGTTGGGGAGGTGTGAAAGGCTGCGCGCCAGGAAGTCTTTACGCCCCCCACGATCTCTGTGTCGACTCAAGAGGCGACATCTATGTGGGTGAGCTAGTGACTACACGTTCCGGAGGCGGGGACCGAGTGCCCTGGAACTGCCACACACTTCAGAAGTTTCGCAGGATTGGTAGAAAGTGAGAGCGTCAAGACAGGATACCTCGAGTTCCAAACCCCTCCCAAAACTTTGATCTATTTGCTAAAAGCCTTCATGGTTAGTTCTTTCTGAAGAAGGCAGCTAGACACCGGTGAAGCGGGTGTAACCTCTGCCTTCGCGTAGTATTTGGGCTAGGCCAAGGGTGACACGGAGGATCACCAACAATTAGATCGAATGTTCCCAAGGAATACGATCTCGCAAGTAATGATGGTCATACGAGCCCATCTTTGAAGTTCTCCATGGCACCTGAGAGCCTTCTAGTTCTCCTAAATATGATAGAGTTATGGCGGCTTTTTGGACGCTTCTCAAGAAGACGACGAAGAAGAAACTCGGTACTCGCACCTAACTAGGTGCGAAGACCGCCAGGCCCGCCACCTACCCTAGTACTCCTAGCCTCAAACTCCCGCCGCTGATCAACCACCAGTAACCATCTGACCCGTTATCCCATCGATCACCACAACCCGAGTTTCACCAGTCTTCTGGTGCGCCACCATAGCCCGGTAGACAGGCGCAAAGAAGGTTGAAAACTCCGTAATAGCCAAGGTCTCGGTTCTTATCCTGCTAATCTCGTCGGGAGCCTGGCATATCCTGAACTTGAAGACATTCAGGGCGAGGGAAAGCACGGTATCCTCTAGTCTTTTAATCTTCCCAAGGTCCACGCCAGCGGCTGACAGAACAGCCTGAGGACTCTCCTCCGGAGAGCCCGCGGGTATCACTTCAGGCTTCACCTCGTTCGCCGACTTGTCGAAGACAGCGGTTCCCTCGTTCTGGTAGACTTTCCTCTCGTCAGCCTCTATTTTCACCAAGCCGTCTGAAGGAGTGTAGGACATGTTTCCCGAGACCACCTCGACCACGTTCGGCTCCACGCGGGCCTCGTAGAAGTTCTTCTTGTAGTATTCCACCGAGTACTGGGCGTGGATTCGGACATATGTCTCGTACGCCTTCTCGATCTTCTGCACGACAATCAGCTGCTCGGGCTTGGGGCCAAACAGTCCTCCAATTCCTCCGATCCCTGGGATCCCGGGCTTCTTAGCGGGCTCAGCGAAGAGGCTCACCTTAATCTTCTCCACCGCACCTTGAACAGCCTCCGGCGTCACCGCCGCCTTGAACGCGATCGACTTCCTCTCGCTCTTCTGTTGGACCTCGGGCATTCCGGGGACTGTAGGGGTGGGTGCCGCTGGGAGAGGCGCTCCGCAGAGCATGCAGAACTTATCCGTCCTAGTCATTCCGCCGCAACTTGGACATTTCACCTTGGCGGGTTCAGACACGGTAATCCCTCGAGTTTGTCTTAAGCTTCAACTAAACATGCTTCCGATATATCCCTTTTCCATGCTGACAAGTTTTCTGAGGCATGAGGCAAAGTTTATTAAGACCATCATCGTGCTTCTAACGATGGTTTCACGGTGGGGTTGAGGCTAATAGAACCCCGCGAAGGCTGGGTCTTCCCGGTCCGATGACTTTTTCGAATAGAGGTTATGGGAGAAGCAGGTCGGTTGATTCCCCAGACTAAGAGTGGAAGTCTTCTCTTTGGGCGCCTCAGAGGCGCCGATCTGAGACTCGCACAACCCCCTATCGGAAGTGAAGGGCTAGTTTGCGCACGCTGAAGGAGGATAGCTCAGCATGAATCTTCCAAGCCAAGACTCGTGGTCCTTGATGAAGGCTTTCTTCAAGGAAAGCGGGCTGGTCAGACAGCACCTCGACTCCTACAACAAGTTCATCGAGTCAGGTCTCCAAGACATTGTAAACAGCATGGGCGAGATTGAGGTCGAGGTTCCTGAGTACCCCCTCAAAGTCAAGCTGGGCAAGGTCGAGGTCGGACAGCCCAGAGTGGTAGAGGTAGACGGCTCAGACCACAAGATCTACCCCCTGGAGGCGCGTCTTCGAAACCTGACATACGCCGCCCCCGTCTTCCTAGAGATGATCCCGGTGGTCGACGGAAGAGAAGCTCGGGCCGAGACGGTCTACATCGGAGACATTCCAGTCATGCTAAAGTCGCAACTCTGCCCACTCTCCACGATGTCCCCCGAGGAGCTGATCACGATCGGAGAGGACCCGAACGACCAGGGCGGGTACTTCATAGTCAACGGCTCGGAGAGAGCCATCGTCGCGCTGGAGGACCTCGCTCCCAACACAATCCTGATAGACGTTGACCTGAGCGGAAGCAAGCCCGTTTACAGAGCCAAGGTCTTCTCCACGACTGTAGGATTCAGGGCGAGGATCCAGCTCAGGATGAAGTCGGACGAGGCCCTCTACGTGACGATGCCGGGTGTCCCGACGGAGATACCGCTCGTCATCGTCATGCGGGCGCTGGGTCTGAAGTCAGACCGAGAGATCGCCGAGATGGTCTCACTCGACCCCAGGATTCAGGATCAGCTCGAGTCATCCTTCGAGAAGGCCCTGGGCGTCATAACGGTTGATGATGCTATCCTGTTCATCGGGAACAGGGTCGCACACGGCCAGATCCTCGACTACCGACTGAAGAAAGCCAACACCGTGATCGATAAGAACTTTCTCCCGCACATCGGCCGCGACGAGGCGTCCAGACTGGAGAAGGCGCAGTTCATGGGCGAGATGGCTGCGCGGGTTGTGGAGCTGAAACTGGGAATCCGGAAGCCCGACGACAAGGACCACTACAGAAACAAGAGGTTGAAGCTTGCGGGCTCACTTCTCGGCGACCTTATCAGGATGGCCTTCCGGAACCTCTGCCGGGACGTAAAGTACCAGTTGGAGAGGATGAACATTCGCCGAAGAGAGCTAATCACCTCCGCCGCGGTTAGACCGGGAATAATAACGGAGCGCGTGCAGCACGCTCTAGCCACAGGCAACTGGGGTAGGGGAAAGGTGGGCATAACCCAGCTTCTCGATCGGACAAACTACACGTCGATGCTCAGCCACCTTAGGAGACTCCAATCCCCACTGAGCAGAAGTCAGCCAAACTTTGAGGCGCGAGACCTGCACCCAACCCACTGGGGGCGCCTCTGCCCTAACGAAACGCCTGAAGGATCGAACTGCGGCCTGGTGAAGAACCTCTCACTCATGGCCTCCACCTCGGTGAGCGTAGACAGGAAAGAGATCGAGAAGACACTGCAAGATCTAGACGTAGTTTCAGCCAACGATGCGGACGTGAGCCTACGCCTGACCGGAGCCAAGGTCTTCCTCGACGGCCGCCTCTACGGATACACCCGCGACGCGGAGTCCCTAACCACGACCTTCAGGGAGATGAGGCGGAGGGGAGAGGGATCCTCCGAAGCGAACATCGTTTGCTACAGGGAGAGCTCAGAGAAAGGAGCCAAGTGCGAGGTTTACGTGAACTGCGACGAGGGCCGAGTGCGACGCCCCCTGATCGTGGTAGAGAAGGGGAGGCCCAGACTCAACGCGGACCAGCTCAACAGGCTCTCGTCAGGGGAGCTAATGTGGAGCGACCTCGTCAAGTCGGGATGCATCGAGTACTTGGACGCGGACGAGGAGGAGAACGCGTACGTCGCGATGACCTTCGATGAGACAACACCCGCGCACACCCACGTGGAGATCGCCCCCTACACGATACTCGGAATCTGCGCCTCAATCATTCCCTACGCGGAACACAACCAATCCCCTAGGAACTCATACGAGGCGGCGATGGCCAAGCAGTCCCTGGGCATGTACACCACCAGCTACCCGAACCGAGTCGACTCGCGCGCTCACATCCTCCACTACCCGCAACTCCCCCTGGTCAAGACCAAGCCGATGGATATAGTGGGCTACGACAACCGCCCCGCAGGCCAGAACTGCGTCGTAGCGGTCATCTCGTTCGCGGGGTACAATATGGAGGACGCCCTAGTCTTCAACAAGTCGTCCGTGGAAAGGGGCCTGGCTAGATCAAGCTTCTACCGGATATACGAGGCTGAGTGCCGACAGTACCTAGGCGGCTTAAAGGACAAGTTCGAGATTCCCGAGTCGGGGCTCCGCGGCTTCAGAGGAGAGCAGTACTACCGGCTGGTAGAGGATGACGGTGTCGTCGGAGTAGAGTCAAACATAGGCGGAAACGACGTCCTGATCGGTAGAACCAGCCCGCCTAGGTTCCTCGAGGAGTACAAGGAGTTTGAGGTCAGGGGACCAACGAGGAGGGACACCTCGGTCAGCATGAGACCCTCAGAGGAGGGGGTCGTGGACTCGGTCTTCATCACCGAGACGGTTCAAGGAAGCAAGCTGGTCAAGGTCCGAGTCAGAGACCAGAGAATTCCGGAGCTGGGCGATAAGTTCGCGTCCAGACACGGACAGAAGGGGGTCATAGGAATGCTCGTCCCTCAGGAGGATATGCCCTTCACTGAGGACGGCGTGGTCCCTGACATCATAGTCAACCCCCACGCGATCCCATCAAGAATGACGATAGGGCAGTTCATAGAGTCGGTAGCCGGGAAGGTGGCCGCGCTACAGGGTAGGTTCGTGGACGGAACTCCATTCCAGAACGAGAGGCAGGAGGACCTCGGACACGCGCTGGAGAAGATGGGCTTCCAGTACGGCGGACGGGAAGCCATGTACAACGGCGTAACCGGCGAGAAGTTCGACGCAGACATCTTCATAGGCGTCGTCTACTACCAGAAGCTCCACCACATGGTCTCGGACAAGATGCACGCGAGAGCCCGCGGACAAGTCCAGATGCTAACCAGACAGCCAACAGAGGGAAGGGCTCGAGGAGGCGGCCTGAGGTTCGGAGAGATGGAGAGAGACTGCCTCATCGGCCACGGCGCCGCCCTACTCCTGAAAGACCGACTCCTGGAAGAGTCGGACAAGTGCGTGGTCTACGTCTGCGAGAGGTGCGGATACCTAGCCTACTACGATTACAAGCAGAGGAAGTACGTCTGCAAGATCGACGGGGATGAAGCCGTGATCTCCCCGATCGCCATGTCGTACGCGTTCAAGCTCCTCCTACAGGAGCTGATGAGCCTCTGTGTCGCACCCCGACTGAGGCTGAAGGAGAGAGCATAAAATGTCCGTAGAGGAAGAGCCCCACAAGGTCCTAGGCAGCCTGAAATTCGGGATACTATCTCCCCACGAAATCCGGAGACTCTCCGTGGTGGAGGTCCAGACCGCTGATACCTACGACGAGGACGGAGCCCCGATCATGTCGGGACTCATGGACGGGCGACTCGGCACACTGGAGCCGAGGCAGAGATGCCGAACTTGCGGGAACACAGCCGCACGATGCCCAGGACACTTCGGACACATCGAACTCGCCGTGCCCGTGATCCACGTGGAGTTCGCCAAGCTCACGTATATGCTCATAAGCTCCACCTGCAGAAACTGCGGCCGCATTCTCCTCACCAACGAGAAGGTCGCCGAGTACAGGAAGCGGCTGGATGAGACCCGAGTGTCGCTTGGCATAGTGCCCGACGACCTGTACAAGGAGATCCAGAAGGAGGCACGCAAGAGGGCTGACTGCCCCTCGTGCGGTGCGAAGCAGTACAAACTCACCTTCAGCAAGCCGACATCCTTCCACGAAATGTTCGAGGAAGGGGCCAGAAAGCTGACGCCTAGCATGATCAGAGAGAGACTGGAGAGGATGACAGACGACGACCTCAGACTACTGGGCCTGGACCCCGCTGTCGCCAGACCTGAGTGGATGGTTCTCCAGGTACTCCCCGTCCCGCCCGTGTACGTTCGCCCGTCGATCACCCTCGAGTCGGGGATCAGGTCCGAGGATGACCTCACCCACAAGCTTGTGGACATCATCCGGATCAACCAGCGACTGAAGGAGAACATAGAAGCTGGAGCTCCAACCCTGATCATACAAGACCTGTCGGAGCTCCTCCAGTATCATGTCACCACGTACTTCGACAACGAGTCATCGGGCATCCCTCCAGCCCGACACCGCTCCGGTAGAGCGCTGAAAACGCTCTCCCAGAGGCTGAAGGGAAAGGAGGGCAGGTTCAGGAGTAACCTCTCCGGGAAGAGGGTTGACTTCTCGGCGAGAACCGTGATCTCACCCGACCCCAACCTCGACATCAACGAGGTCGGCGTCCCGATCGACATCGCTAAGCGCTTGACTGTCCCCGAGAAAGTGACATCGTGGAACCTGGAGAAGCTGAAGGCGATCGCTAGAAACGGACAGGACATCTATCCGGGAGCGCTCTACGTGGTCAGACCCGACCAGAAGAGGATAAGGCTCGAGTTTGTAACCGACCGAGAGAAGGTGGCTGAAGGACTCTCCCCAGGATTCGTCGTCGAGCGCCACCTGAAGGACGGAGACATAGCCATATTCAACAGGCAGCCATCGCTGCACAGGATGTCGATCATGGCTCACCGCGTCCGCGTACTCCCCTACAAGACCTTCAGACTCCACCTCTGCGTCTGCCCCCCCTACAACGCGGACTTCGACGGGGACGAGATGAACCTCCACGTCCCACAGAGCGAGGAGGCTCAGACCGAGGCTAGGCTCCTGATGCGGGTTCAGGATCAGATACTCTCCCCCCGCTACGGAGGACCCATAATCGGAGCGATCAGGGACTTCATCAGCGCAGGATACCTTCTCACAAACTCCTCCACGCGCCTAGGCTGGGAGGATGTCTGCTACCTCACAGCCGCCTCGGGATACGATGGTGAGCTACCCGAGCCGAGAGGAAAGATCGAAGGCAAGCCCGCGTGGACCGGAAAGCAGATATTCAGCCTCTTCCTGCCGAAGACGCTCAACTACGTGCTGAAGGCCAGCATCTGCCATCAGTGTCCCAAGTGCTCGCTCGAAGAGTGCCCCCACGACGCTTACGTCGTGGTCAAAGACGGCGAACTGATCAGCGGAGTCGTAGACAAGAACTCGATAGGCGCCGAGAGGTCGGAGAGCCTGTACCACCGGATAGTCAAGGACTACGGCACCGAGGTCGGGCGAAAGTTCCTGAACTCCATATGCCGACTGCTCAACGCGTTCATCACCATGAAAGGCTTCACCTTCTCCCTCGACGAACTCGCCCTCTCGAAGAAAGCCGAGGACAAGATCCATTCCATAATCATGAGCTCTGAGCAAAAGGTTCGAGACCTCATCAGGGAGAAGGACAATGGCACCCTCCAAAGACTGCCAGGTCAGACCATCGACGAGTCCCTGGAAATATACATAATGAACGAGCTGGCAAGGGCTAGGGACAGGGCGGGAGAGACCGCAGACGAGTACTTCGGGATGGACAACCACGGAATAATCATGACGCGGACCGGGGCCAGAGGTTCAAGCCTCAACATCGGCCAGATGACCGCGTGCGTCGGTCAGCAGTCGGTCCGAGGGAAGAGGATAGTCAGAGACTTCGACGACAGAGCCCTCTCCCACTTCGTCCACGGCGACCCAAGCCCCAAGGCTCGGGGCTTCGTCTACAAGAGCTACAGAGACGGACTAAGCCCGAGCGAGTTCTTCTTCCACGCCATGGGTGGGCGAGAGGGGCTTGTAGACACAGCCGTGCGCACCCAGCAGAGCGGATACATGCAGAGGCGCCTGATCAACGCCCTAGAGTACCTCAGGGTAGAGTACGATGGAACCGTGCGAGACGCGAAGGGCGACGTGGTCCAGTTCCTGTACGGCGAGGACGGGGTCGATCCCGCGAAGAGCGACCACGGGAAGGCCGTCAACGTGAGGAGACTGGTGGAGAGGATCAAGATCACCCAGCCAGGAGGCCAAGCGGCTTCCAAGGAGTTCATCGAGGGACTTCTCAAGGAGGTGTCGGACGAACTCACGCCCGTGCTAGTCCAAGAGCTAAGGCGCAGCATGACCGAGATCGAGCTGAACCGATCGGCGGCGAAGAGGGTCGTCTCCACCGCGGTGGAGGACTACAAGAAAGCCCTCGTCGAACCCGGCGAGGCCGTCGGAATAATCGCCGCCCAGTCCATAGGAGAGCCCGGAACGCAGATGACCCTGAGGACGTTCCACTACGCGGGGGTAAAGGAGAGAAACGTCACCCTGGGCCTGCCCAGGCTGATCGAGATAGTGGACGCCCGCCGACTCCCCTCAACCCCGACGATGTCCATCTACCTAGACGCCGAGCACAGGACAAGCAGGGATAAGGCGAGAGAGGCCGCGCGGAGCATATACTTCACAAACGTCGAGGACGTGGCTACGACAATCTACATCGACCCGAAGCTGGCCTCCGTCGTCATCAAGCTGGACAAGGAGATGATGGAAGACAGAGGCGTCACAGACGAGGACCTCGAAAAGGCGCTCCACCTCCCACACTGCGCACCTCCCAAAGTAGGCGAGGGCATGGCAGTTATAGCGCCGAGGGAGGCTGGACAGAACATTCTCAGAAGGCTGCTAGACCGGGTTGCGGCTATTCACCTGAAAGGCGTCCCCGGGATAAACCGGATCCAACTGGTGGAGGAGCACGGAGAGTGGACCATCCAGACCGATGGCACAAACCTCCCGAAGATACTCAGAAACACCGGCGTGGACCCGACACGAACCTACACCAACCACATCCACGAGATCGCTCGAACACTAGGCATAGAGGCAGCCAGGAACGCCATCATAAAAGAGGCGCTTGGAGTTCTAGAGGAGCAGGGACTGGACGTTGACGTAAGACACGCGATGCTCGTAGCCGATGTCATGACCACAACCGGCGAAGTGAGGCAGATAGGCAGACACGGAGTCAGTGGAGAGAAAGCCGGCGTGTTAGCCAGGGCAGCCTTCGAGATAACGGTCCCGACCCTCGTCGAAGCCGCCGCCCGAGGACAGACAGACGCCCTGAAGGGCGTCTCAGAGAACGTGATCATCGGTCAGAGCATCCCGGTGGGAACGGGGTTGATCGAACTGTACATGGGGAGACCCCAAGGCGGAAAAAACCCGAAGCTGGAGAGCCCAAGCGAGGCTGAGGAAGAGAAGGCTTAGCGTTGGAAAAGATTTATCAGCAATCAATAAAGTATAGAAAGGGCATTCGCTGTCCCATCCAAGTCGAACCTTGTCTTGCTAAGCGGTGTTTCGCGTGATTGATTTCGGGAAGGCAATACTCATCGCGATGAAGACCGGAAAGCTCGTCTTCGGCTCCGAAAACGCGATAGAGGCCGCTAGGTCCGGAAAGGCGAGAATGGTCGTGGTCGCCTCGAACTGTCCGGAGGACACGAAATCAAGCATCAAAGCGTTCGCCGAGCTCTCTAAGATCCCCGTCTACGAGTACGGCGGATCAAGCGTAGACCTAGGCTTGCTCTGCCAGAAGCCGTTCGTCGTAGCCGCGATCACCGTCAGAGATCCCGGAGACTCCGAGATCATGAAGCTGGTGCAGACATAGAATGTCCAGCGGCATCAAGATAACGAGCGATGAAATGCGCTACATGGCTCTCCTCGAGAGCGTGACCGGGGCTGTGGCTAGGGATTGCATAATTGACAACAAAGTAGAAAGAGTGATATTCGTAGTCAAGCCCGGTGACGTAGGCCTAGCCATCGGAAGGAAAGGGTCGAACATAAAGATGCTAAGGCGGATGACGAACAAGGATATCGAGATCGTCGAGTACGCGGAGAACCCCGTGGAGTTCATAAAGAACACGTTCGCGCCAGCTCAGGTCAGAGAGGTCAGGATAACCGAGAAGTCGGACGGAAAGAAGATAGCCGTTGTAACGGTGGAGCCCAAGGACAAGGGCGTTGCCATCGGAAAGAACGGGAAGAACGCCGACCGAACCCGATTTCTGGCGAAGAGATACTTCGAGATAGACCACGTCATAATAACATAACCCTCTCATAGAGAGCAGAAACAATAAATACAGCCTTACAACCTCTCAGTGCCAAGTCCGCCACGAGGATGTGCGCGCGAGTATGGGTGGAAAATCCCCGAGGGGCATGTTCGCCGGTAGAAAGCTTGAGCAGAAGCGCAAGCACTTCAGATGGAAGTACAGGGGTTACAAGAGGAGGGCGCTCAGGCTGGACGTGAAGGCAGACCCTCTTCAGGGCGCCCCGATCGGGAGAGGCATAGTTCTTGAGAAAGTTGGCGTTGAGAGTAAGCAACCGAACAGCGCGATAAGGAAGTGCGTGCGCGTACAACTCATCAAGAACGGCAGACAGGTAACAGCCTTTCTCCCGGGGGATGGCGCTCTCAACTTCGTGGACGAGCACGACGAGGTGCTCGTAGCAGGCATAGGCGGCTCCCGTGGAGGCGCCATGGGCGACATTCCAGGTGTTCGTTTCCAGGTTCTCTCGGTGAACGGCGTGTCTCTGAGAAGCCTAGTACTAGGCAAGAAGGAAAAGCCAGTCCGGTGAGCTCTACAGACCGCTGGACAGCCTCACTCCACACCCATCGGCTGTGATAGGACTAACTTCTTGAGCTTCTCGCCGTACTTGATGAGTCGACGAGACATCCAACTCAGCTTGATGATCAGATCCCTCGTCCTCCTTGGCGAGGAGACGATACCAACCCTGAGGTTCTGGTTGAGAGCAACCGTGCGCATGATCAAGAAATCCGCCTCAAAATCACGACCTAACTCCTCTCTGTTCTCTTTGAGAAACTTCCACACCCGATCTTCGACGCAGGAGGCTTGCTCTCTCTTCTCCGACAAGAAGACCTCCTCGAACGCCGAGAGCGACTCCACCCGGTCACCGACTTGGAGGCCGACCAGACAGATCAATGCTTCCACGCAACTAACAAACATGTTCAGACCCTTCTCTACAGCGAGTTCAAACTGTCCGTTCATGAACAGCATGTCCATGGCGCTAGCGTCTTTTAGGGCTGCTCTGACCCTCTCATCGAAGCAACCAAGATCACCTGCGTCATCGAGCTGAGAAGCCTCTACCCCATACTTCTCTGCAACCAAAACTGGAACCCGAATAACCTCTCCATCCGCCCTTTTAAAGTCCGATACGAGGCGAGTTCACAGACCTGAGGATCTCGGAGTTGGAGCAGTCTTACCTGGAGGAGAGAGCCACTCTCTCCATCTCGTCTCTCCTCTGGACGGCGTAGCTCTTGCTATCCCTCTCGCTGGCAGCGATCAGCTCATCCGCTAAGCACTCGTCGATAGTCTTCTGGCCACCAATGGAGGATCTACGCGTTCCCTCGGTGATGAAGCGCATCGCCAAGTCGACACGCCTCATCGGAGAGATATCCACAGCGTGGTGATAGACAATCCCGCCGTAGCTTATCCGAGTCGTGTCCTCGCAGGGAGCCGAGTTCTCTATCGCGCTGACCAAGACCTGAACAGGATCCTTACCAGTCTTGAGATGAACGATCTCAAAGGCGTTCCTCACGATGTTCAGTGCCCTAGCCTTCTTGCCTCCGCACTGCCCGTACCTCATCATCTCATTCGCGAGCTTCTCGACTATGCTTATCTCCGACTTCCCGAACCTCCGATGCTCATGCCTTCCACCGCTGTGAGGGGCGAAAATCGGTTTCAAGCAGATGTACCGCTGGAGACCCCTGTCGCTGACTTGGACGCCGTCGCATCTCCACTTCCCGAAGAGCATGACCTCCTCACCCTTTGCTTCAGCCATCTCGATCCCTGCAACACCCTTCAAGGTGCGTTTTGGCAGATCGATGAACCCGCGGTCCGCATATAAACTTTGTCTATGGCGGTGCTGAGGAGCCAGACCAACACTTAATAAGGAAAGCTTTAACTCAGATAAGGCTGGTACTTGGAACAAACTCCGCAACCGTTTTGATGGAGGATTGGAGTTGAGCGCGAAACCGCACCTGAACCTGGTGGTCATCGGCCACGTCGACCACGGCAAGAGCACTTGCGTCGGCCACCTTCTGCTAGTGACAGGAAACATCTCGGAGCGGGCTATCGCAGAACATGAGGCCGAAGCTGCGAAGTACGGCATGAGACTCGAAGAAGTCAAGTTCGCGTGGGTTCTTGACAAGTTCAAGGAAGAGCGAGAGCGCGGCATGACGATAGACCTCTCATTCAGGAAATTCGAGACTGCGAAGTACTTCTTCACGATCATCGACGCGCCGGGACACAGAGACTTCGTCAAAAACATGATCACCGGCACCAGTCAAGCCGACGCCGCCCTGCTCATCGTATCCGGGAAGAAGGGCGACTTCGAGGCAGGGATCGGCCCCGGCGGACAGACGAGGGAGCACGTTTTCCTCGCCTGGACCCTGGGCGTGAGGCAACTGGTCGTTGGGATCACGAAGATGGATGATCCCACGGTCAAGTGGAGCCAAGCACGATTCGAGGAGGTCAAAAACGGAATAACCGACCTCCTCAAGATGGTCGGGTACGACGTTTCTAAGATCCCCTTCGTACCAATCTCAGGCTGGACCGGGGACAACCTGTCAGAGCAAAGCAAGAATATGCCATGGTACAAAGGTTCCACTCTACTCAGCGCCTTCGACACGTTTATCATTCCGCCCAAGCCCGTCGATAAGCCCTTCAGGCTACCAGTTCAGGACGTCTACTCAATAACAGGGGTCGGGACTGTCCCGGTTGGAAGAGTGGAGACCGGCGTCTTGAAGGTCGGCGACGCGATTGTCTTCATGCCGTCCAACGCGAAGGGAGAGGTGAAGTCGATAGAGACCCACCACGTCCAGATCCCCCAAGCCGGTCCTGGCGACAACATCGGGTTCAACGTGAAGGGCGTTGCTAAGACAGATCTGCACAGGGGTGATGTGGCGGGACACCCGAACAGACCACCGACCATTGTGAAGGAGTTCATCGGAAGACTGGTTGTGCTTTACCATCCCACCGCCATAGCCCAAGGATACACCCCGGTTCTACACGCCCACACGGTGACCGAGGCAACGAAGTTCATAGAGCTTATCAAGAAGATTGATATGCGAACCGGGCAGGTCGTCGAAGAGAAACCCGCCTACCTGAAAGCCGGAGACGGCGCGGTCGTGAGGCTTCAGCCGCTCCACCCGATAGTCTTGGAGTTGTACTCGGAGATCCAGGAACTCGGAAGGTTCGCCATAAGGGACATGGGAACCACGGTCGCCGCTGGCATCGTCACCGAGATCACGCAGAAGGCCTAGCCCCTTCCCAACTTCCTTTTGGCTTCTCACACCCTTTTGTCTGATGAAAAAGCTTAAACACAACCGCCGTCGTCTTTGTAAAAGCCGCTGGGTGTGATGCCGATGGTTCAGAAGGCTCGGATCAGGCTAACGAGCACAAGCCATACCGAACTTGAGAAGATCTGTAACGACCTCAAGGACATCGCCAAGAGGACAGGCGTCAAGCTAGCAGGTCCGATCCCTCTACCCACAAAGCACTTGGTTGTCCCAACCAGGAGATCCCCGTGCGGCGAGGGAACTCACAGCTGGGACAAGTTCGAGATGCGAATTCACAAGCGACTTCTTGAGATAGACGCGAACGAGCGTGCTATGCGAAGGATAATGCGCCTCAGGGTTCCAGACAGCGTCTACGTCGAGATCGAACTCGTGTAGAGTCACGCGACTTTCTTAGCACTTGCAGCCCGCTCATCTTTTTCAGGACACACTCATCTTCACGTTCTTCGCTATGTCGGTTTAAGTCTGACAAGGCAAAGAGGATGGCCTTAGAACTAATACGAAATAA